>Ga0081528_100009_pt1 | contig 223640 bp, 187 predicted proteins | sample HotLakmasection4_FD_71011 | JGI IMG/M metagenome (GOLD analysis project Ga0081528, IMG submission 71011) | Hypersaline microbial mat communities from Hot Lake, Washington, USA - Section #4 (SPADES assembly) (version 2) | ecosystem: Environmental > Aquatic > Non-marine Saline and Alkaline >...
ATCATCATCGTAATCGCCGGGGGAGATTAGGATTACGAGCACGATTACGATTAGGAAAGTGGGAGTTCAGTAACCACAGACCCACGCACACACACATCCCCCCGCCTAGGACGGACCCAATAGGGATCCCGGCCTCTATGGTGGCGCTGTCCGTCGTCTGTTCCATGACAATTTATTTACAACTTTCTGCTCTCATGCGCACACCCTAGGTCGTATACTTCCATAAGCATAAAAAAATAAACAAGGAACATGATCATGAAATCCCCCATCCTCTCCGTTTATAATTGCGTCACGGTCGGCTTCCTCTTTCTTTTCTTTTCAAATGCCGCGATATCGGTCCCGGAACCTTCGCCGCATAAATCAGTATTTGCGGAAGCGCAAGCTCATGCTGACGCGCGGGAATACCGGGAAGCCGAACGGATTTATCATCAGGAAGTCCTACGTCTGCTTGCGCCGGACCGCAAAGAACGTCTAGCCCGCGTGGTACTGTCGTTGGCCGACGAATTGGCTATGCCGCGGGACAAACGGAAACCGGATGCACCTGAACCGGATTACGCCCGCGCCCATCGCTTGTACACGCATCTGGAACCTCTCGAATTAGCGTCTTCCATGCGCGAGGAATTGCTGATTAAAAAAGCGCGCGTCATGGCGCAAGCCGGCAACCATACCGCAGCCCTGCGCGACGCGACCGCTTATTTACAGGCTTTCGATCCGCACTGGTCCGCCGCAGGCCATGTACGCGCACACGGAACGCCGCGCGCGCTTCTGGAAGGAGCGTATACCGTAGAAGCACGATTGATCCTGATCCGCGCTCAACAAAATCTTCGTCAAGGGGATCAAGCACGATGGGAAGCAGAAAACCTATTGCAACAACTGCGCGATAACGAAGAAGCCCTGCGCATACACGAAGCGGATCTACGCTGGCTGATTGCGCTAAGTTACGCCCCGGATCAAGCTGTCATGACCGAGTTCGACGCAGGATTGGATGCGCTGAAAAAATTCATTACCCAGTTCCCGGACGATCCTCGCGCTATTCAAGCGGTTATCTGGATGGCCGAACAATACGCCAGAAACGGGCGCACCGATGAAGCGATTGCCCTGACCCAGTCGTTTCTGGACGGCGACTTAATTCGTATGCCTGACGAAGACAACATGCATAATCCACCGCCTGATCTTAGTGAAACCCCGCACGACCTTTGGGAAAAACATGCGCCGCGCGCGTTGTACTTATTGGGCCAATGGGCCTATCAACAACAACGCCATGAAGAAGCCATCGCGCATTGGGAACGTTATGTGCAACAATATCCCAACGGCGCGCAGTGGGGTGATGCTCAGAATCGCATGGTAGACGCGCGGTTTGCCATCGGTATGCGGCTGCTGGAAACAAACGACACGGAGGGAGCCCGCGCGGCGTTTGAAACATTTACGCAACGTCATCCTCTTGACCCGCGCATCCCCCGCATCATGTTTATCTACGGACGCATCCATGAAGCCCATGCAGAAAAACTGGAAGAGCAACAAGAAGCGTTAGCCTCCCGGGAATCCGCGTATCGTTCGGCTATCCACGAATGGGAAAAGCTCGTCGGACGATTCGGCGCCAGCGAAGAGGCGTCCGCCGCCATGTACCGCATTGGTTTATTATACGAAGAGCGGCTGGATCAGTGGGAAAAAGCGCTTGAAACCTATCGTGCGTTAACATGGGGCTCCTACGCCGGGCAAGCCCGACAACGCATAGATGCCATGACACGAAAAAATCTGGTTATCGAAACCGAGCGAGTATTCCGCACCACCGAAACGCCGCGCATCAAACTTTCCGCGCGTAATATCGAAAAAGTAACCGTGCGCGTGTACCACCTGGATATGGAAGCTTATTTCCGCAGCATGCACCAATGGGGCGGCATCGAAAGCCTGGATGTTTCCTTAATCGAACCCGACCGTATGTGGACGCATACACTGCATGAATACGCCCCGTATAAACCGCTGATAGAGGAACTGGAAATTCCTTTTGACGGAAATAAGCCAGGCGCTGTAATCGTACATGTCAGCGATGACACCGATTGGCAGGCTACCACCCTGGCTATTCGTTCAGACGTGGACATGATTCTTAAATCAAGCCGGGACGAAGCGCTTGTTTTTGCTCAAAATCGTCGCACGGGAAAAGTTGTGCCGGGCGCGCGCGTGTTGGTCAGTGACAGGGAATCCATTGTTTATACCGGCGAAACAGGCACCGACGGCGTATGGCAATTCGACCACGACGGCATAGATGCCATGCGCGTGCTGGTTCTGCACGACGGCCATTTAGCTGGCGCCCATGCCTACCCCGGCGCGCTGCAACCCGCATCCAGCTATGCGCCCAAAGGATACATTTACACAGACCGCACCGCGTACCAACCCGGCGATCAGGTACAGATTCGCGGCATCATTCGCGATGTTGACGAGGGATCATACACCATTCCGGATACGCGCGATTTTCTTGTGCGCATTCAAGATCCCGTCGGACGCCACCTGCAGGAACAACCGGTAATGTTATCTGATTTCGGATCGTTCCATCTTGCCTTTAAGCTGCCGGAAAACGCCGACGTGGGCGAGTATGTCATCCATGTCGCCCACACCAATGACCAGCGTCACGCTTTGGCATTCAACGCGACGTTTCCCGTGCAGCATGTCAAACTGGAAAAAATACGGCTGACACTGGATTTTGATCAGGATTTCTATTTCCGCGGGGAAACCGTGGAAGCCACGATCCGCGCGGCTTATTATTGGGATGAACCTTTGCGTGATGCCCGCATCCGCTACACGCTACCGGATGGACGTCAATTTATAGAGACCGCCGATAAACAAGGGGAATTGCGCGTGACATTTGACACCACGCCTATGCGTCCGGGCAGCGTACTGACGTTTTCCGCAGACGTCGAAGGGGAAAACATAGGCGTACAAAACCATGTATCCCTTCCGGCCAACGGACTTGATGTAGCCCTGGACGTACATGAAGACACGGCGCTGGCGGGAACCCCGTTCGAAACGCGCGTTTCTGCGCACGCGCCCGGCGCCAATCCCGTAGGTACCAATCTGACGCTTTATGTTATTCAACAAGTAGAAGACAAACCCAGTCCTTATCTTAAAAATGTGCCGGGCGAAGCAAGACCTGACGTGGCATGGCGGGAACGCACAGTGCAAGAACACACCTTAACCACGGACGCGCAAACAGGGGAAGCGCGCATGATGGTGCAATTGGAGCAAGGCGGATCGTATATCCTGCGCGTGGCGGGGCAAGACCGGTTTGGACAAACCGTCAGCGACGAAACGCGCGTATTTATCTCGGGAGAAAACGATACCATCCGGCTGCGCTGGTTGTTGACGAAAGAAACATGGCAGGTCGGCGAAACACTGGAAGCCGATATGCATGCGCGTTTTGACCAAGGTCTGGCTTTGATCACACACGATGCCAACCGTATACTTCATTATGCGATTGTGCCTATTCGTGAAGGCCGGAACCGGGTGTCTTTTGATATCGGACACGAGCATTATCCGAATATAACGCTATCGGCAGCCGCGCTGGACGATCGCACGTTGCACACTGCACAAAAAGAAATCACCGTAGAACGCGAATTACGCGTCACAGTCGAACCCGGACAAGAAACATACCATCCCCTCGAAGAAGCCACCGTCAAATTGACGGTGACCGATCAGCTCGGCCGGCCTGTACGGGCGGAACTCGCGCTGTCTTTGATGGATCAAGCGTTGCTTGCGCTGTATCCGGATCAAACCCCTGACATTTTAACGTATTTCCAAAACAATCTTCGCAGAACCGCGCTTTACCTTGCGGAAACCTCGGCCTCGTTTGCATACCAAGGCATAACGATACCCGTCGCCCAAGCCGAAGTGGCCGAAGGTGACCGCATCGCACGCATGCGTCAGGAGGAAATCGCACGCAAGCAAGCAGCAAGCAGCCTTCGCGAAGACGCGGCTGTTCTTGCTTTTGAGATGGCGCCGCCGTCCACGAGTGCGCCCGCGGAAATGGAAGCATCTATCTTAAGCGACACAGTTTCAGAAAGTCCGCTTATCATGAGAGGTTTATACGCTGGCCGATCCTCCTCGGGACGCATGGGTAACGAAGCATTCCAACAACCGGCGCAAAGAGAGCCCGCACGCACGGAATTGCCGGACGAGAGCATTTGGATTCCTTCCATCATCACCGATAAAAACGGTCAAGCCGTAGTGCCTATCCGGTTACCCGGAAAAACCAGCGCGTGGCGCGTGCATACGCGCGGCGTCACGCCCGATACGCTTGTCGGTCAGGACAGCACAACGGTTCTTACTCGCAAGGATTTCTTTGTCAGCGTAAAAACGCCTTCGTTTGCGCGCGAAGGCGATACCTTGCGCTTGATGGGCCGGGTGCATAATCTTACTGAAACAGAGGGGGATGCGGTAGTGACGTTGACTATATACGCAGGCTCAACCAATACCCCCCCGTTAGCGTCACGCACTGAAACCGTGCATGTGGATGCCATGGCAGGCGCGGAATGCGTGTTCCGCGAATTTGTAGTGCCCGAGGATTTGGATATTCATCTGGTAGTTACCGCTTCGTTGAAAAACAATCTGACGGATACGTTGCTGGTGTCATTCCCTGTGATGCCGTGGGGCATGGAATACGCAGCGCATCATGGCGGCGAATCGGATCGCGACGAGACTATCCTGATCAGCTTGCCGGATGACCTGACCTTCACGCGGCAGTGGATGACGCTGGCGGTAGGTCCGGCGCTTAACGAAGCGATTCTCGACATGGCGCTTCCTGCTCATCATTTGTATCCAACACCCCGCGCGGGCCACGCGCGTATCTTTCCTCCTCCATCGGACTGGCATGATACCACGGCAGGCCGTTTACTAGGCGTTGCTCACGCGTTGCATTACGCGCAAAAGCGGGATGCCCACGTCCGTAGCAAACAGCGATTGCTGGACGAAGCGCGCGCGGGTATTGCCGCGCTTACCGCCTCACAACATCCGGACGGAGGCTGGTCCCCACAAGCGTTCACGGAACACCCGCAAAGTGATTGGGCCACAACAAGCCAGGCGTACTGGGCGCTGGTTCTAGTCCGGGACGCAGGGCTAGCGGTGGATAACAACATGTTAAATAAAGCGACAGCGTACCTTGAAAATCAACTTCGGGCCTTAAATGCCAACGACCACGAAGCCAAAGCGGTCGTGCTTCATGCATTGTCGGTGGATCAGAAAGCGGATTTCGCGCACATCAATCGTTTATACCGGGAACGTGCCTCGCTCGGTTTAACGGCGCTTGCGCACGCGGGATTGGCGTTGGTCAACATGGACCGGCTTGAAATGGCGCGTGAATTGGCCGAAGTGGCGCTTAGCAAGCAGCCGACCAAACCGGGCGCTTGGTGGGTCAGCGAAGCCACCCACGCACATTTGAAAAACGAAAAAGAAGCCCATGCCATGGCTTTGTTGTTGTTGGCCCACACCCACCCGAACCATGCATCGGGTCAGGCATTGGCCGACTTGTTCCTTCGCACGTGGGGCGCGGCGGGCAGCAGCGCCGGGCAGGCGCGCGGGCTGGTGGTAGCCGCTCTGGCGGAATGGCATGCGGAATCCTCGCGCGACCACGACGATTATGCCTTGGACGTGCGAGTCAACGATCATCCCGTTACGGTTGTGCAATCGGGAGATCACAACGGTCCTTTGTTTATTGCCGTCGAAAGCGACTATCTTCAACCGGGCGAGAACCGCGTGGAGTTCAAAAAACGCGGCCGCGGCCATTACACGTATGCCGCTTCGCTGTATGGGTTCAGCAAAGAATTTAGAGACCCCAATTCATGGCCATATCCCCGCATTTATAAACGCGCTTTTTTCCACGAGCCTTTACGGTACAAAGGGCGCGCGCTAAACGTACAAAGCACCAGCGAAATTAAGACGCTGGAACATGGGCGTCTTACCGAAGTCCGCGTGGATTTGCATGGCGGATCGAGCGGACGTCACTGGATTGTGGAAGAGCCCCTGCCTGCCGGGGTCACGGTCCTAAAAGATTCCATTCACGGCTCGCACGCGCATGTGGAACAGCACGCTGACCGCCTGGTATTTTATTTTGGCCAAAACCGGCACATTTCCAGCTACCGTTACACGCTTGTGCATTATGCCCCGGGCACTTATCGCGTGCCGCCCACGATTATTCGCGACGCCGTGCAGCCACAGCTTATGAGACTGGGCTATGTGAATCACATTACGCTCCTGCTTCCCGGCGAAAAAACGCGCGAGCCTTACCACATGAATGATCACGAATTATTTGCGTTAGGCCTCGCCCATTTTGAGGATGGCGACTATGCCGAAGCGTTGTCGTATTTAACCCGTCTTTTTGAGGCTCGACGTAATTATAACGAGCGGGATACCGCGCGCATGTTATTGTGGATACTTACCGAACGCGAATTTTACGAACCCCGTCGCGTGGTCGAGATGTTTGAAGTGCTGCGGGAACGGCATCCCGACCTCGAAATCCCCTTTGACAAAATTATTCGCGTGGGCGAGGCCTACCGGGATATCGGCGAATTCGAGCGGGCGTGGCTGATCCATCGCGCGATCCTGGCTTCCAGTTTCATGTCCGACTCCAGTTTATGCGCGATACTCGAAGATGAGCAGCGCTTTATGGCCGCCATGGATTTGCAATTGGCATTATGCGCTGAATACCCGGATAGCGCCGATGTGGTATCCGCTTATTTCGCGGTGTCGCAAGCGCTATTCGAGAAATCAGCGCGCGCGCATACGATGCCTATGGAAGACGGCGTGCAACCGGAACGTGTCGCAATGCTTGAACAAACCGGCAAGCTGCTGATCAATTTTTTACAACGTTATCCAGGTGATCCGTTGGCGGACGATGCCGCGTTCAGCCTTGTCAACGCGTTTATGGAACTGCGCGATTACGCCTCGGTTGTGGAATTCAGCACTCGTTTCAGCAAGCAATTTGCGGATACCGAGCGCGTTGATCGTTTTTATTATATGGCCGCACTGGGCTATTTCTGGCAAGGCCAACACGAAAATGCGTTACGCGCCGCGCGCTCCGTGGCGGACGGCGAATCCAAGAACAAGGATTTCGCCACTTATATTGTGGGACAAATTCATCATGCCAACGGGAACCCGAAAGAAGCGTTGGCGTGGTACGAAAAAGTCGCCGATCGTTATCCCGATGCCGCACAATCCATCGCGTATTTTGAAAGCAAACAGGTGTCCATGGATGAAGTCAGCACATTTATTCCCGGCGAACCGGTGGCGTTCGATTTGAAATACCGCAACATCAAAGAAGCGCATGTGCAAGTGTATCGCGTGGATTTAATGAAGCTGTTTCTACGGGAACGCAATTTAAGTCGCATTGCACGCATCCAACTGGCCGGCATTCATCCGCTATTGGATACGCACCTAAAGCTAGGCGATGGCCAGGATTATCGCGACAAGGAAAAAAGCATTCCCTTGCGTCTGGATGATGAAGGCGCGTATTTGGTTATTGTGCGCGGGGACGACTTATTCGCAAGCGGATTGGTCTTGATCTCTCCGTTGACGCTTGAAACGCAGGAAATAGCTGAAAGCGGACGGGTGCGCGTGAATGTGTTAAACCAAGTGCAGGGTGGGTATCGCGCCAATGTGCACGTCAAAGTAATCGGCAGTGAAAACGAGTCGTTTATTTCGGGGGAGACCGATCTTCGGGGTTTGTTTGTCGCCGACGGAATTCGAGGAGTGCCTACTATTATTGCCAGGGAAAACGACGCGCATTATGCATTTCATCGCAGCGCCCGGAGGCTTGTACACGCACAGGACCAAAGCGAACGGGTCGCTTCCCCATCCGGCTCATCGGTTGTTCCTGATTACTTGTACAATCTGCGCTCTGAAAATGCAGCTATGCAAAAAATGAACAGGGAACGGTTGGATGCACAACGCCGCAACCGGCAACAAGGAGTGCAAGTGCAATATGCGTTTTGAGATGGCGCTTATTCGCTGTCAGGCAGGGAGATAACCGAACGGACAACGCGGAAGCCGACGCTGTTGCCCGGCGTGGCGGGATCGCGGCCCTGACGGGAGGCGCTGCGCACATCTTTCCATGCGCTGTACCAGCTACCACCGCGAACGCTGCGTTGCTCCCCCTCCGACGGCCCGGCAAAAGGAGGATCAATCGTCACAGGATACGGCGCATACCGGTCCCAGCACCATTCCCACACGTTGCCGGACATGTCATACAAACCCCAGGCATTAGGCTCACGCAATCCTACCGGCTGCGTGCTACCGTGGGCATTGGAGCGCATCCACGCCGCGCGCCATGCATGTTTGCGGGTTTGAACAAGGTGTTTCGCATCGCCGGTGTAAAAAGCCGTGGACGTCCCAGCGCGGGCGGCAAATTCCCACTCGGCTTCCACCGGCAAACGATACCCGTCCGCCTGTTCGTCCCAAATCCAAACTTCATCCTGCACGCTATACGCCTGTTTCAAACCTTCGCGCTCGCTTAACGCATTGCAGAAACGAAGCGCTTCTTCCCAGGTCACATATTCTACAGGCGCATCCGCCGTTTTTTCGAAATAAGAAGGATTGTATCCCATCACATTCTCGAATTGCCGCTGCGTGGTTTCGGTCACCGCCATATAAAACGGTTCGGCGACCCGGATTGGATGACGGAACTCGTCGCGGGATCGTCCCCGCTCATCGTTTGGACTGCCACGATGATAAAAACCCGCGGGGATCAGTCGAAGAACGATCCCGATTTCATTCGTTAGCGCAAGAGACCATTGATATGCCTCGGCAAATGCCACTTGATCCTGATCAAACACTACAGGTTTAAAGCGAGGCTTGGCGACCACGTAGCCCACCAAAAAAACCAGCACGGCTGTGGCAATGCATGCCCAGCCGATGCGGTTCAAACGTTGACGCCACGGGATCACCTTAGTCGTTCACATGCTGGATAACCAAAGCCGGTTCACCAAGAAATGCATGAATGCGCATGGATTCCAGCACTTCCTTCAGCTCATCGGCCGTGAGTTCCGTCCGCAGCATTGGCACATCAATGCGCGCGTCCTGCTCGAAAAGAATGCGCTTGGTGACATCACGATACCCGGGTTTCCCGATCGTTAATACGTGATCGCCTTTATAAATTTCGAAATTTTCAAGAGGCGTGGTGCCCACGAGAATACCATCCACTTCCACCAAGGCGGGATCCGCCGTCGTGGCAACCGAGATACGCACGGTCGGCCTGTTCCGTTGCGCTTCCACGCGTTCCGTCAAAGCCTGTTCGAGCGAAGGCACCGCTTGCGCCACCGCTTCATCCAGCAAACCAAGAATATCGTCTTCGCCTAATTCCGTTTGCACATTCGCGGTCTGACGGATTTGTTTTTGCGCCACGCCATCCGAGACAGCAATAATTGCTCCGTCTATGGCGTCCAGCGCTTCCAACGCCACGCGCACGCTTAACACGGAAAATTCGGTTTGATAACCGCCTTGATTCACCGTGCGTTTGCTGGGCGAAAAACTAACTAAACTGCCACGTAATACCGCGTCGGCCCGCAAGGCTTGCGCCACGTGAAGAAAGGAAGGTTTGGTGGGCGTCGTTCTCCCCGAATCCAAGGAAGGAAGTCGCTCAACCTGCGCCAGAAAATCCCTGCGATCAATCAACGTAAACCCGTCGCGGTTGACAAGGTGTTTCCCCATGACAAAGACCCCGCGATCCGCCAGGGAACCGCGCTCGATCATTCCACCCAGCCTGGGATCGGAACGCATGCCGGTTTGATCCTGAAATTCCAGCACAGCCACACGTAGCGGTTGCGCGTCTGCCAGACTTGCGCACCACACGCACAGCCCGGCCACCAAATGCCCATATTTTTTCATGACGTTTCTCCGTGTACCTTGATTCACTGTCCTGCATGTAAGACGCGGGGCCCAGGAAAATATTCAATGTCAGAAAAATTACAGACGCAACTTACAGCGCATGCGAGACGCCCAGCAACAGTTGTGTGCTTGGGTATTTCTCGCTACCTTCCTCAATTTCTTCGTAACGGAAACGAAGATTCATGGTTGTGTAGAGGTCGTACTCGTAGCGAACACCTACTTCAAAGGTATGCGTATCGGCATCCTCCAGTTGCACCGCGGTATACCGCTGCTTAAACGTATCCAACGGCAGACGTTCACCCCGGATTTCCTCGCCCAGAACGCCCTCGGCATTGCGCTCGTGAATGATGGTATCACCTTGGCGGTACTGATACCCCATCACCAACCCAAGCGCATCGGACACACGCACGGTGCCGCGCAATCCCAGAGTATGCCCGGCTACATCGTAAATAGGATTGTCGCTGCTGAATTTGGTGTCGTAGGCGTATGAAAAGCCTAATTCAATCCTTTCTTCAATCGGAATGCGAAGCTCTACACGCGGATCAAACACAGCACCGGAACGAATGTCTTGATCAAAAAATTGATAACCCAAACCCAGTTCACCAAGCAAGGACATCGCGCTTTCGCCTTCCCCGAACATATGGCGACCGCCGACCGCCACACCCGGCTCCATATAATTTAATCCATCATATTTTCCGTGGATCGCGCCTTCGGCATACACCGCCATGTGCGCAAAAGTCTGCATGGCCATTTCCTGCTGCATTTCGGCGCGAAGCGACGGGCGAATAATCACATCGCTTTTCTCCCCTTCCCCGTCCGGCGCGCGATTAATGTTGTCATCGGTCACAAGCTCCGCTCCGACCGTCGGGTACCAATCTCCTAACCAGAGCTGTGCCCGGGCCGATGAAACCATCCATCCACTTATCAGAAACGTAACCGCAAACACACGAACCCATTGTTTCTTTACTAAATTTTTACTATTATGTGACTTCATTTTTTCTCCTTCTGACTGGATTTAAAGTACCGTTCTACGGTAAAAAAACAAACTAATCAAAACAAAAGAGCTATGAACGAAAACAAGGCCAGTCTGACAACGGAACGCGTAGCGAATATTTGTATCGTATCCGTTCGCGGCAGTGTGGACAGAGCGTTTAGTCAAGATTTGTGGCGGACCCTTGAACAATGGAGCAACGTGGACCAACCTTGCATTGTTGTGGATTGCACACATTTGACCTATATCAATAGCTCGAGTTGCGGTATGTTTTTTCATTTCCATCGCATATGCGAGGAACGTAACGGGCGCTTGGCGCTCTGCGGTCTGCAGGAAAAGATTCTTGCGATGCTGAAAATGCTGGGATTGCAACCGTTGTTGCACATAACAGAAACAAGGGAACAAGCGCTCATAGCCCGATCCAATGTGTGAGTGATCATGGCGACAAAAAAATATCAATTTGTAGTTCCGGGCGACGCGAAAGCGCTTTGCAACATCCGCTGGGTCGTAACGCGCCTTGCCACAGCCGCCGGCTTGCCCGTGGAGAACATTGACCAGATTGAGGTGGCGGTGGACGAAGCATGCACCAATGTGCTTGATCACGCCTATAAATCGCGCAATCCGAAACCGCCGATTCATTTGGAAATTCAAACAGACGAGGACGGGACGTTTACGGTGGACGTTCTTGATACCGGGGACAGCTTCGATTTTGCCGCCTACGTACCGCCCAAGTTTCCGGATCACTGGATTGAAGGCCACGAACGCGGCGTGGGCTTGTTCCTCATTAGCCAGTTTATGGATGATGTGCAATACGAAACACTTGAGACTAAGCAAAACCGGTTGCGCATGATAAAACGATGTAAGATTACGGCTGATCGGGCGCCGGAAGCGGTGATCGGCGCATGAATATTCTTATTTGCAACGATGACGGCATTCACGCGCCAGGCATTGTCGCGCTTCATGAAGCGGCAAGCGCATTTGGCGCGGTTAACGTCGTAGCGCCGGAAGCAGAGCGAAGCGCGGTGGGTCATGCCATCACCATCTACAACCCGCTGAAAACTAAAATAGTCAATCGCAACGCTGCGTTTTTCGGATATGCCGTGGACGGAACGCCGGCAGACTGCGTCAAACTGGCCGTACGCGCGTTGCTTCCTCAGCCGCCGGATTTGGTTCTAAGCGGCATCAATCTGGGCCCTAATGCCGGCGTTAGCATCATATACAGCGGAACAGTGTCCGCTGCCACGGAAGGCTTGATTCTGGGCATTCCCAGTGTGGCGTTTTCGTTATGCACATTCAAAGAGCCGGATTGGGAATGCGCCAAACAGGTCGTACGCGACGTGATGGAGATGATCAAACGCGCGCCTCTTCCCCCCGGCGTCTTGCTTAATGTCAATATTCCGAACATGCCGTATGAAAGCATTAAAGGCCGGAAAATCACGCGCATGGCTTCGTCCCGATACGAAGAGACGTTTGAGCAACGGGTGGATCCGCGCGGGAATCACTATTACTGGATGGACGGCGATTTATCCGCGCTTGGCGATCCCAAAGACACGGACTTGCAAGCGTTGCATGACGGGTATGTATCCTTAAGCCCGCTTCATTTCGACCTGACGCGCCACGAGGCTCTTGCCGCGCTGGAAGAGTGGAATCATTGGTCCGATGTTTCCGACTCCGGCGCGTAGGCGCGCGAAACGTGTAACCGGTCCACGCGTTTACCCCCGCGCACAGCCGAATCCGCCCGCACCGTAATCGCCCCCCCTTCATCCGTGCGCCAAAGACGCCACGGTCCGGATTCCAGGCGCGCCAACACATCACGGTCCGGCCAGCCGCGACGGTTATACGGCCCCACCGCTAACACCACCTCATCGGGTGCCACTTCATCCAGCCAGCCCGGAGAACCTATGCCGTCCGTGCCCTGATTGCCGATTACCCAGACATGAGCGCGCGGGGAAACGCGGCGTTGCAAAATCGCCTGCTCCACGGCTTCGCTCGCGCCACCCGACAAAAGCGCCGCATGCGCGCCGCTCGATACACGCAAGACAAGCGATGCATCGCCCGCGCGACGGTAGGACGCGCCCCGGGGAGGATGAAGCGCTTCCCACGACATGCCGCCGGGCCATGCGCCTGTATCGCCCGCTGCGCGCACAATCACAGGAATCTTTTTTTCTTCCGCCAACGCCGCGATCTCGGTCCATACGGGAGAGCGCGTGGGATGATCTATTATCCAAAGTTCGCCGACCTCCATGGCGTCAAGCACGGACGGGAGGCCGCCCAAGTAGCCCGCGCGGGGGTTGCTGATCACAGCCACATCCAGCTTCTGCACTCCGGCGCGGCGCAGCGCGCGCAGCGTATGTTCGGAACGATACCGTGGTCCGGCATCATACAATACGGAAACCCCGCCGCGTTGCTGAATCAATGCGGAATGACCGTCCCCGGCATCCAACACCGACACGACCATGGAGCGATCGTGTATCCACCACCACGCGCCGCCCAGCACACAAAGCAACGCCATCCCGGCACACGCGCGCCGCCAAAAACGCGACACCACGACCAAGCCGCCAAAAAACACCGCATAATAAAAAAGAACCCACATCAACGGAGGGGATGGCACCACGCTGTACGCGCCCGGCAAGCGGGCCAACCCTTCTATAATCCAAATCAACAACGAAAGAATAACGACATTCGCGAAATTAAATACCTCCGACCACGCCGACGAAAACACGCCAGCCAGGAGCGACAAGCACCCGGCCAACACCGCCAGGAATGCCGCGGGGATGACAAATAAATTGCCGATTAACGCCACCGGCGAAAATAGATTGAAATAGTACGCCGTAAGCGGCGTGGACGCCAGCCAGGCCGCCAAGGATGCTGCGGCAAGGCCGAGCACATAACGCAGCACAACTATACGCGGCCCCGTGGACGTTTCAGGGGCGTATAACTCCCCTTCCAACAAAGGCTGTGTGTGCCGGGAAAACACCGGGTACAAACGCATTAAGCCTGCTACGATAACAAATGAAAAAATAAAACCCGGCGCCAGCAATTGGGGAGGATCAAATCCCGTGATCAAGCATGCAGCCACCGCCAATGCGGTGGGCGGGTCGGGGCGCCGGTTAAACACATACGCCGACGCAAACACCAGCGCCATGACACAAGCGCGCACTGCGCTGGGACGCATGCCCGTACCTACCGTATACACCACCAGCAGCGGGGCCAAATACAAAGCCCATCGCGCCCGGGGAATGCCCAACAAACGCAGCGCCGCAATCACTAGCCCGGCAAACACGCCTACGTGGACCCCGCTAATGGCAAAAATATGCAGCGTTCCCGTCCACGCAAACAAATCCTCTAAAGAGTCCGGCAATTCGTGACGGTATCCCAGCAACAGCGCGCGCATGATGCCCGCGTGATCGGGAAACGCGCTTAATCCTTCCCCTAACACACGGTGGGCATGCTGCCTTGCGCGATAACTGATCCGTTTAAGCCACAGCCCGTCCGCTTCGCTTATCTGCGCCGACGCGTCATCATGCACATAAAAACGGAAGGCAGGCAGGTGCCGCCATGCCGCGCCGCGAGAGGTTTGTTTACGCAATGTGCCGGACCATTCCCATAGTTCCCCGTATTTCGGAGGAGGAATATGGTGTGAACCTTGCCAGTACACCGTGATGTTTCCGACCGCGTCCTCCCACACGCCGGTTCGATTGATGGCTTGGGCTTTGGCGGTAAATGTGCTTTCCCATGCTTTTTCGGGATCCTCGGATTTTTCCATGGTCGGATCCCCGGCAATCATGCCGCGAATGACAACGTGTTGGTGCGGTCGCTTAATCAACGCATCAAGATGATGCGGGGAAGACGGAAACACCGACGCAATCGCCAAGGCGCAAGCCACACACGCGACAGCCCCGTACACGGCAAAAAAGCCGAAACGAAAATTCCGTGCCGCAAAAGCAAGCGTCAGCAACAGCCACCCCGCGCCTAAAACAACCGGCAGGGATAGCGGGAGAAGCAATCCGCCTAGAATGCCTGAAAGAAAACTGATGGCAATGCCCGCGAAAGGCCTCCGCACAGGATGACGGGGCAGTATGGCGGGTGTACGGGACGTCGGTTTACTGCGTCGGCGCTTTGTGGACATTCCAGAAGAAATTCAGCGGTTGATGCCGTCCGATATCCACGGAACGCGCAAGCGATTCATGCACATATATTTTTGCTTTGCGAACGGCTTCGTGCATTAATTCGCGCCGCGCGAGATACGCTGTTAACGCGGCGGAAAACGCGCATCCTGCTCCGTGGGTTTGCGCGGCTTGTACGCGGGGCGCGGTAAAAATATGCTCTTCCCCTTCATCGTACAGCACATCCGCGATTTCCGGACCGCCTAAATGGCCTCCTTTGGCCACGCAGGCAATATCGAAGCGATCCCCGATTTCGCGGGCCGCCTCGCGTAATTCGTCCATGTTGGAAATGGAATGGCCGCAAAGAATTTCAGCTTCATGGAGATTCGGCGTTACCACGCGCGCAATGGGAAGCAAATCATTGCACAGCGCATCAATCGCATCGGCTTTCAACAACCGCGCGCCGGACGCGGCGACCATAACAGGATCCACGACTAAAATAGGAATGCCTTCCCGGATATCCTCGGCGGCTACCACGCGAATGATATCGGCGGAATACAACATGCCGGTTTTCGCGACACGCACCGGGAAACTATCGCAAACCGCTTTGATTTGTTTTAAGACCAAATCCGATTCGAGCGCTTGAATCCCTGTCACTTCCGACGGGTTTTGCGCGGTAACACACGTTATGGCCGACGCGCCAAAGGTCTTCAGGGCGGAAAAAGTCTTTAAATCAGCCTGGATCCCCGCGCCACCACCGCTGTCCGATCCCGCGATAGTCAACACAACAGGTATTTCTTTTATAGGCGAAGTTGAATTCATAGTCCCGGAGTTTAATGGGCTCCACGGGGAAGATCAAGCACCGACGATAAAAACGCGCATAATTGTTGATTGACATTCCTTACCCAAACCACGTAACTTTTCTTCTAAAGATTTACTCAACCAAAGAAGGACCTTTAACTATGGGAAAAGCCCTCAAGCCCTTGGTCATTATTGTGCTGCTGTTAAGTGGAACTGCGCTGGGACTCGGCATTGTCTTGTTTAACCAACGCGAAGTCATCAAAGGACGCACGCAACGCCTCGAAGCCGCCGTGGATAGCATCGCCCGAAGCATTCATTACGATGAACTGGATCAGGAAGCGCTGAAATCGTATGACACCATGCAAAGCGTGCTTGCCCCCCTGAACGCATTTGCGGGTAACATGTACATCGAGTTGCAAGACACGATTCAAGACCTGGCCAATACGAAGCTGGATTTGGAAGCGACGCGCGAGGAATTGCGCATCACGCAAAACAAACTCACGGCCGCCGAACAGCAAGTTGCCCACCTCAACGACCGGCTTGAAGAAAGCCGCCAGCAATTAGCGCAAGCAAACCAGACCATCAATCAGTTGGAACGGGATAAAGTAGCGCTTCAAGGCAGCATCGAAGACCTCGAATTGCGCATTGCCGAAGTCGAAGATGAAAAACTTGAGTTGCAAGACGAATTGCTGGATAGCCGGGATTTTATCACGCAATTGGAAGATGAGATCAAAGAACTTACCGGCGATACCACCGAAGTCCCCGACGACCTTATGGGCAAAATCATGGTGGTCAATCCCGAATGGAATTTCGTGGTGCTGGACATTGGACGCGATTCCGGGCTTGGCGTGAATGTAGAAATGCTGATTAAGCGCGAGGATCAATTGGTCGGAAAAGTACGCATTAGCGCCTTGGACAAAGATGTGGCCGTGGCGGAAATTTTGAAAGAATGGGAACAGTCCCCGGTGAAGGAGGGCGATCATGTCATCGTCCTCTAATAATATCATGGGGGTGATTGCTTTGTTCGCCGTGCTTTTTTTTATCGGCTTAATCGCTATGCAAGTCATGGAATTTATGTATTACAGCGCCGAGCCTTCCATTTGGCCCACAGCCACGCCCTGACAGGGAACGCATGAAAGCTAAATTGTTTTTTGCAATCGTCGGCACGAGTTTGTTTACGTTACTCGCGGGAGGCTGCGCGACAACCGACGCCGACCGACGTGAATCCGATATGCCGTGGAACACCCCGCAACCGTGGGAAGGCAGTCCGTTTGTGCCGGGCCTGGATCGTTACTGATCCAAACATCAGCAGCTATTCCATGTGATGTATCAACGCGCTGGATGCTGGCGGGTTGGGCCAAACCGCCCTACCCGCACGTGGGGTGGCTTAAAGTAGATTCATCTCAATCATTTTTTCCGCGATCTGAATAGCGTTTTGAGCGGCGCCTTTCCACAAGTTGTCGCCTGCCACAAACAAAGCCAATCCGTTTTCCACGCTATCATCGCGACGAATACGTCCAACCAGCACTTCTTCCACACCCGAAGCTTCAATAGGCATGGGGTAGCGCGCGTTGGCAAGGTCATCCTCAACGCGCACGCCGGGAGCTTCCGCCAGCAAAGCGCGCGCCTCGTCCGGCGATAACGGTTTATGCAGTTCAAGATGCAACGCTTCGCTATGCCCGTTAATTACAGGCACGCGCACACAAGTCGTCGTAATGCGAATCGAAGGATCACCCAAAATTTTATGGGTTTCCTTTTTCATTTTTTGTTCTTCGCTGGTGTATCCCGAATCGTCTTTGCATCCGCCAATTTGCGCCAATACATTAAACGCAATCGGATGCGGATACGCTTTGAGTTCAGGGGCTTCTTTGCCTGCCGCCCACGCGCGCGCCTGCTCTTCCAATTCCGCCACCGCGCCCGCACCGGACCCGGATACGGCTTGGTACGTGCAGGCCACCAAACGCTTAATGCCAACAGCCCGGTGAATCGGACCCAACGCCATTAAAGCAATGATTGTGCTGCAATTCGGATTAGCAATAAGCCCTTGGTGTTTGCGTAACGCTTCCGGATTAATCTCGGGCACGACAAGCGGCACACGGTCATCCATACGGAAGTCGTCGCCGTTATCAATCACAACACACCCGCGCTTAACCGCTTCCCATCCAAGCGTCTGCGACGCGCCTTTGGCGCCTTCCGTGCCGGCAAAAAATGCCACATCCATGTCCTCAAAAGCTTCGGGCGACGCCACGTTCACACGATACGTTTCCCCGTCAATCACTTCATCGCGCTCGCTGCGCGCGAGAATGGTGATCGAGGACGCCGGGAAATGATGACGCTTCAGCAAACGGATCATTTCCGTGCCGACCGCGCCTACGCCTACTATACATACATTATAATTCTTCATGAGATACACCGCTAATAAGATACTTGCACTTCTTCCATTATTCCACCATGCCGACAAAATAATGTGAACGAGGAAGCTAAGCCACGCGCCGCCCGGATTCAAGGGAAAAGAAAAACCGATTGAAAAACATAGCTCATACCCAACTTTTAAGATCCCTGTTCCGCCAAGTCGCGGATAGCTTTGAAATCCAGTTTGCCGCTGCCCAGCATCGGAATGGCATCAACTTTCCGGTAGGCTTTACGATCAGGCTTCCAGAGATTTGGCAAATCGCTGGCTTGAATGATTTCATGCAATTGTTCTGCGTCGCCCGCCTCGTCGGTGTACAACACCATCAAACGCTCGCCTCGTTTGGGATCCGGGACAGACGTAACCGTCAAAACAGACTCCATCGTGTTAAGCCCTTTGATGTAGGCTTCCTCCACCGCAATCAAAGGCACCATTTCGCCGCCAATCTTGCTAAACCGGGCCAGGCGATCCGTAATGGTAATAAAACCGTCCCTGTCCACGTTTACAATGTCACCGGTTACATACCATCCATCTTTCAGAACCTCGTCCGTTTTTTCGGGCATGTTTAAATAACCCCGCATGACGTTGGGTCCGCGCACAAGCAATAAGCCTTCCGCTTCGACCGGCAACGGGGTGAAGCTCTCCGGGTCTACAACTTTTACGGCGACGCCGGGCAGTGGTTGCCCTACCGTGCCGGGCTTGGATCCAATTTGACGCACTCCATCTATATCCACCGGCGGCAAATTCACCGAGATAACAGGAGAACATTCGGTCGCGCCGTATCCTTCCAGCGGGCGTAACCCAAATCGCTTTTCAAAAGCATCCGCTACGTTCTGTTTCAATTTTTCCGCGCCGACAATAACCGCGCGCAAGGACGCAAAATCCTCCGGCTTCGCTTTGCGAAGGTAACCAAGCAAAAACGTCGGCGTGGCAAAAAGCAAAGTACAGGTATGTTCACGCACCATTTCCGCGATTTTTTCAGCATCCAACGGATTCGTGTGGTAGGTCGCTGAAAAGCCGCTTAATAAAGGGAACCACAGCGAGGCGGTATAGCCGAAAGAATGAAAAAAAGGAAGCGAGGCGCACAAATTATCTTTGGCATCCGGCCGGTACACCATGCGAAATGCTTCGACGTTGGATAAGATATTGTGATGACTTAACATAACGCCTTTCGGCATTCCCGTTGATCCCGACGAAAACATTATCGTAGCAAGCTCATCGGCATCAAACCCGCTGGATCGCGCTAAACGGCGCGCGGATTGAAACCGGGCACGGAACAGACATTTTAGTTTTAATGCTGTAGTTACTTGAGGCAATAAATCCTCGATAAATACAGCGCCGGGAGGCGCCTTAAGCGAATCCAGTTTTTCAAGCAATTTCCGCGACGTAAGGACGTACTTTAAATCACATTGCTTCACAATTTCGGCCCGGAATTCATTCGACGCCACATAATTGAGGTTCACAGCGGTTTTGCGCAGCAAAGCCACAGCGATATTAGCCAGCGCGCCCCCCACCGATGACGGCAATAATAAACCGATATTTTTCTGTCCACGCGTATCCCGCTCGATGAGTTCAGCCAGCGCCAACGAGCCGATCAAGGCTTTGCCGAATGTAAGGGATTTTCCGGTCGTGTCCGTCAAGGCGCGATGTCCCCAATGATGACGCGCCATACGGATAAATTCCTCTCCGATAGGACGCCGCCTTGCTTTGCGATCATTGAAATAATCCACCGACAATTCCATCACACGCTGACGCACATCGTAGGAGGATGTATCGGCCGGCAACGGTTTGCCAAACAGCGCCGACACGGGATAAGGCAACATCACCGGCCGCCGAAGCATCGGCTTCCCATGGAAATAACTAAAAATACTTCCCCACACACCGCCCAGATACACGGGGATAACAGGGATATCGCTGTTGCGCACAATACGCTCAAATCCGCCTTTGAATTCCTGCATCATACCGCTTCGCGTGATCGCGCCTTCGGCAAAAATGCAAACCATGTATCCGTCATCCAGCGCGGCGCGCGCTTGATGAAGCGAAGCAAGCACTTGTTTCGGCGAATCTTGATAGGAAATGGGAATAACCCCCATCAGCCGGAAAAACGGGTTCAACCAGCGGTTGTTGTACATGTCGCGATACATCATAAAGCGGATGCGTCGCTGTTGTGTGGCATTGAGAATCAACGCATCCACCCACGACACATGATTGGCTACCAGCAACGCCGGACCATCGGAAGGCACATGCTGCCCGCCTACGACACGAATGCGATAAAAACATTTGGTGATGATTGTAACAACGAAACGCAAAAAGAAATCCGGAAGCACCCGGAAAGCAATCAACGCCAGAACCATCGTGACTAAACCAATGACAAGAAATCCCTGGGCAGGCGAGAGGTTGAGTACCTTCGAGAACACTTCCACCAGCACGGCCGCCAACGCAACCCCGATCCATGACAAAAACCCGGAGGCCGCTAGAATTCGTCCGCGCAGCTTCTCGGGGCTGCGGTATTGAATAAACGCATTCAGAGGAACCACATAAAAGCCCGCGCTTATGCCAAGCGCGAATACAAAAAATGCCACAACAAAAATCTGCGTATAAAAAGCATACAGCGCCACGGCGCATACCGTGACGCCAAATACGCCGAGGGGCACCAGCCCGAATTCAATATTCCGCCCGGACAGGCGGCCCACCATCATCGCGCCAACCCCAATACCCATTGCTGCGATAAAGAAAAGATAGCCGCTATTTTCCTGCGACCACCCCAGCATTTGCATGCCGTACAAAATCAGATTTAATTGAATAAACGCGCCTACCAACAGGAAATACGCCGAGGCGATCACGGCCAACATCAAAAAACCGTCTCGGCGCACTTCCACCAGCGTGCGCCAGATATCGCGTAAAAAAAGTGGCGATATTACGCCGTCACCTTTCTGCGCTTCGGTAACCGGGATACGTAAACTTGCCAGGAACCCCAACACGGCCACCAACACACAACATTGCGCCGCCAACACATAATTGCCGTCCGACACCTTGGCCAGCGTCGGCGCTATGGCTGTACCGAGAATGATGGAAAGGTAGGTGTACAATACCATCAAACTATTCGCGCGACTCAAGCGCTCCTTGCCCACTAATTCCGGGATAATGCCATATTTGGTGGGACTAAAAAATGCGCTTTGCGTGGACATCAGGAACAAAACAGCATACGCCAGCCACTCGTTACGCAACGTAAACGCCCACACAGCAAGAAGCATCGTTAGAATTTCAACCGCTTTGACGGAAATGGTGATCAAGCGCTTACTATACCGATCCGCCAATACCCCCGCCGCCGCCGAGAAAAGCAGAAACGGGATCACAAAAACCAACCCCACCCCGAATACAACCGACGACGCCGCATCCGCCCCCTTTAAATCTATTAGAAAAAAGATAATCAGGAATTTGAAAATATTATCGTTTAACGCGCCACCGAACTGGGCGGCGTTCAACCATAAAAACGAACGTGGCATTTTTTGATGTTCTTCCAACATAACCTCATCTCCTTGCAGGTAAGGCATCCCCCCGTGATAACGGGCCATTGTGCATGATAACTCCCTTATCCGCAAGACTCATGCCAAGAGGAAAAGGAATGAGCATATTTACACAGTTGGGCGGCGAAATCCATCAATCCGCCGCGCCGATAAACCCTTTTCCACCATTGCAACATTCCATCATCTTCAACACTTCATTTTGATATAGACATTCTATGCATATTAGTATACATTTTTTGCATGAAACATAATCAAGCGTTGTCTTCATCGGATCGGGAGTTTTTCGCACTGGTAACACAAGCCGCGTTTATGAATCCGTTTACGGATCAGCGGGCTGAAGTGGATCGGCGCATCTTGGGCGTATCGTCGAATCTTTCACCCGGCAATCGCATTGCGCAGGTTATGGAAGCCGTGGCTGGGCGCGTTCAAGCTTTAGAGCGCGGTAAAATCGCCGATTTACGGGGATACAGCAAAGAGGATCAGCAGGTTTTAAAATATGCGTTTCTGTTTGATGTATTTCATCGTTTTATCGTTTCCTTTGACCGGTTGATTCAAGACGATATCGAAGCAGGCGACGCTTTATGCCCTGTACCTTTTGCGCGGGAGGCGCTTTCGCTACTGCATCAACGAGGGTTTTCCCCCGCTGTCGCCTGCGGTTATTTCGCTATGTTTTACCAGTTGCGGCGCGCTTATTACTTCATTGACCGTTCGATCGTGGGACGGGCGAACGCCATGAAAGAATTCCGCAGGCGATTATGGAGCAATGTTTTCACGCACGATACGGAATGGTATGAACAGCATTTATGGAACCGGATGGAGGATTTTTCGACGTTAATACTCGGAGAAACCGGAACCGGCAAAGGCGCTGCGGCGGCAGCTATCGGCAAGTCATCTTTTATTCCTTTTGATGATAATAAACAGCGGTTTGTCCGTTCGATTTCCCGGTCCTGTCTCGCTCTTAATTTATCTCAATTCCCCGAAGCCTTGATCGAATCGGAATTGTTTGGCCATCGGAAAGGCGCTTTTACGGGAGCTATAGATCATCATGAAGGATTATTTGCGCGCAGTGTCCCGCATGGCGCTGTATTTTTAGATGAAATTGGCGAAGTGCCAGAGACCGTTCAAATTAAATTATTAAACGTATTGCAAGACCGCACGTTTACGCCTGTCGGCAGTCATGAAATCAAACGGTTTCACGGGCGCGTTATCGCCGCGACCAACCGTTCGCCCCAGGCGCTACGCGAGGAAGGACACATGCGCGCGGACTTCTATTACCGCTTATGTTCCGATGTCATCACAGCCCCTACTTTGCGTCAACGTGTCCAGGAAGACCCTGACGAATTAAATCAATTAGCGACTTTTTTAATTCGCCGGATCACAGGCCATGAGGCCCCGGGTTTATCCGGGTATATTCTTGAAACGCTTCAAGCATCGCCGGGCCCCGCGTATACATGGCCGGGCAATGTACGCGAGTTGGAACAGGCAATCCGGAGAATCCTATTAACGGGACGGTACGACGGGGATCAGGCGCAATTATCGGGCGGGCATGAAGATGCGTGGCTGCAAGAAATTAAAGAAGGGCGCTTAAGCGCGCAGGATGTTTTATCGCGCTATTGCAAACATCTCTACACGCAGTCGAAAACCTATGGAGAAGTTGCCCGGCAAACGGGATTGGACTGGCGCACAGTTAAGAAGTATGTTGACTTAACATGATGCAAGGCCGGGTGACCGCCTGGCGGATTTAAAATGAAAGGATTACCCATGAAAAAAATATTGGCATTGGTAGACGACATTTATGAAGATCTCGAATTGTGGTATCCGAAGCTCCGCTGTGAAGAAGAGGGCTGGAAAGTAACGGTGGCCGGCCCGAAATCAGGCACGATGTACAAAGGCAAACATGGGTATCCGTGCAAAGCGGATGCCGACATTGGCGATGTGGATGCGTCGGATTTTGACGGCTTATTGGTCCCAGGCGGATTCATGCCAGACAAATTACGCAGAGTGCCGGATGTATTGACAATCACACGCGACATGCACGAAGCAGGCAAGCCTATTGCTTTTATTTGTCATGCCGGGTGGATCTTGATCTCGGCAGGCATCCTTAAAGGACGACGCGCCACAAGCACGGTAGGAATCAAAGACGATATGACGAACGCAGGCGCGGTATGGGTGGATGAGGCGCTTGTCGTGGATGGGAACCTCATCAGCTCCCGTACCCCGCTGGATCTGCCTGTTTTTGCGAAAGCATTTGTGGACGCGCTTAAACAAGCTTAATCAGCAGGTCTGATTGCGCCGGATAAAAAAGCTGCTTTGAACGACTCCGGGATCCGAGCGGGACGTTTTCGTTCGTAATCGAAACAAACCATTACGGTTTGCGCAAGGGCAACGTCTTTTCCGTCGCTTTCCCGCTCAACACGGTACTGGATAACAAAACTGCCGCGCGTCGCATCCACCACCGCCATATCCACGCGTAGGGTGTCCGGATAGAAGATTTCGGCTTTGAAGGCCACCGCCGCGTCTGTCATGATCAACCCGCATCCTCCGACGTCTTTCTCGCTAAAGCCTTTTGAAGCGAGCAGTTGCATGCGTGCTTCGTGCAATATAGACAACAACGAATCATTGCCTACATGCTGTCCGTAATTAATATCGGTAATCCGCAAAGGAATCCTGGCGGAAAAATCAACACGCCCCGACCATGTTATGTCTACGCGATTCATACGTTTACATTCCGTACCTTTACTCTCTCAATTTCAAGAACCATTTATGAACTTTTCTCATTTTTTGTCACTACATCATCGTTGGGCCATCAGGATACACCCTATATTCACTACCTTTTATTCAACGCCAATACGTTTGTTATATTCTATATATCAACAAGTTACACTTACACGAACGCTTATCCGTGTTTTCGGTGCGTTGAGGATTGGCATGGCATTTGCTTCATATAACACCATGATAATTTAAGAAAACCTCATAGCTTCATCTTCCCGAGCGGGTCGCCACCCTTCCCTTCCCGACACAACCTCCGGCGGCCCGCTTTCCTTTTTGGCGATAAGCGATTTTGTTCTTCAATTAGCGTTATAATCACTGCTAGGCTGCATGGTCATATAACTAATCTTCAACATAAGGTAAGAACGATCCATGAGCATTCAGCCCAGTTTTGCATTGCCGACTTCGGCTATACCGGAATATTGGTACAACCTCGCCCATGCTTTTCCTGAACCTATGCCTCCGCCGCTGCATCCGGGCACACGCGAGCCCGTAACACCGGAGGATATGCGAGTTCTATTCCCGGATAATCTGATCGAACAGGAAATGTGTCAGGACGAGTACATTAAAATTCCCGAGGAAGTCCGGGACATCTATGCGCTTTGGCGCCCTACGCCGCTGCTTCGCGCAATACGACTGGAAAAAGCGCTGAATACCCCCGCGCACATTTATTATAAATACGAAGGCGTAAGTCCGGCGGGAAGTCACAAACCCAATTCCGCCGTGCCTCAAGCGTATTACAATAAACAAGCAGGCATCAAACGACTCGCCACGGAAACCGGCGCCGGTCAATGGGGATCTTCCCTGGCCATGGCTTGTCAACTTTTCGGGTTGGAGTGCATCGTATACATGGTGCGCGTAAGCTTTAATCAGAAACCTTATCGCAAGTTGCTTATGCAAACGTGGGGAGCAACGGTACACGCAAGTCCCAGTTGCGAAACGGATTATGGACGCAAAGTCCTTGAGGACGATCCCAATTCATCCGGCTCGCTGGGTATTGCCATTAGCGAAGCTATCGAAGACACGGTAAAAAATCCCGGAACCAAATACGCGCTGGGCAGCGTATTAAATCACGTATGCATGCATCAATCGGTTATCGGTCAGGAATCCATTGAACAAATGGCTTTGGCCGGTGAAGAACCGGATATTATTATTGGGTGCGTCGGTGGCGGCAGTAACTTTGCCGGCATGGCGTTTCCTTTTATCGGTCGCAATCTGAAAGAGGGACGTTCATGCCGCATTATCGCGGTCGAGCCTTCCTCATGTCCCACAATCACCGCAGGCGAATTAAAATATGATTTTGGCGATACGGCGGAAATGACTCCGCTGTTAATGATGTATTCGCTTGGACATGATTTTATCCCTCCCAGCATTCATGCAGGCGGCTTGCGTTATCATGGCATGGCCCCCATGGTCAGCCATGCCCGGAAATTGAATTTAATTGAAGCGGTTTCCTATCCGCAGGAACAAATTTTCGAAAGCGCCGTTTTGTTTGCCCGCACGGAAGGACTGCTGCCTGCCCCCGAACCGGCCCACGCAATCCGCGCTGTGATCGAAGAAGCCACCAAAGCAAAAGAAACAGGCGAAAAGAAAGTCATCTTGTTCAATTTATGCGGAAATGGCATGCTGGATCTTGCGGCCTACGACAAGTATCTGTCGGGTGCGTTGAAAGGATAATTATGCGGCACATACTTATGGCTCTCGTACTGGCTCTGGCAATGCACGGGCTCGATGCGCGCGCAGAGAAAGCCACGGAGGAGGACACCCGGATATTCTTGCTACCGGAATGGATGGCGCAAGGCATTTTGACGGTTGTTTGGCCGGAACACATGCGCGCGCCGCGCCACGCCGAAGAGGTATTGCACGCGATCCTTCAACATACGCCCGACGATCTCCAGATTGCCATTATCAGTCCCCGACCGCCTTCCCGCAAAGCGCTGGGCGAAATTTCACGCCCCTTGCGCTATGTGCCTATGCCTAATGTGCGCTCGCTTGCCATTCGTGATTGGGCGGCGGCGCCTTCGGTTACGCCGGAAAGCAAAGCGGCTTCCTTGAAATTCAACCATGCCACGCGAGGCCATGCCGGTATGGATGCGGATGACTGCCGCATGAACCATCGCACCGGCCTGTTGCTTGCCGACACTCTCATGCAACGTCGCGTGGATATTCCGTTGGTGATGGACGGACGGTCCATGACCCACAACGGCCGTGGCCTTGTGCTGTTATCCAATCGCGTTATCGCGGATAACGAGCATTTAAGCGTGGAGGAAATAAAACAAACAATTAGCGACACTACTTTTGTTGAAGAAATTCATTTTCTCCCTGTGCCCCCGGACGAAGCCGCGGGTCATATAACCGGCTGGATGCGTTTTGTAGATGAAGATAAACTTCTTTTCTCGTATCCAGCCCCCGATACCGGAAGACATCATGCGTATGCGGAACGCCTACATGCTTTATTAAAAGAAATATTACCCGAAACGATATCGCTAATTCCGGTCCCGGCATCGGATCTACCGGGTTACGTGGATATGCTCCAAATCGGTAAAATCTTGTTTATCCCGCAATACAATCGAGCCGACGACGATCACGCGGTCACCGCATTGAAAGAAGCATTACCCGGGCACACCATAATCCCCGTCCCCCTGCAAAACACGGGTCTGTCCCTTAACGCCTTAGGCGTGGTGTATTAATCAGGCACAGAGACGATTGGGAAGTCACTACGCTCTCAAACTGCCATACGGCAAAAAGCAAGGCCGCCCCCGGTCTTGTCTTCCCATTAACCTATAATCTTTAACCAATAACAGTGTCGGAGTTTGTGCGTATGCGAGTATGGGAGTTCAGTACCCACACACCCACATACTTCCCCGTGCGCGGAAGACGATACCGATTCCGATACCGATACCGACCCCGATGTTGACACCCACAAACGTCCTCTTCCCCAATAATCCGCGACCAAGAACAGGGTCGGAATTTGGCTTAAGGCTGCATTGATTGAAAATTCTTATGTAATCATGGTCTTTTGAAAAGAGCTGGTTTGCGCGTTACGCCTCTTCCGGGCTGTCATCGGTTAGCGCTTCCGCACAAGGGGCACACAGTGTCTGACTGCGGGAAACGCGACAACGAGTTTCCATCATGCGCTCGCCGCATAAGGCACAGCGACTCGAAGCATGAATGCGCGCCTTCGACGGTGGCGGTTCCCGAGTCTCGGTGATTCTCAACAGGTCTTGCTCCGGGAGCGAAAGCAACCAGTCGGTACGATGTTTCCGGTCGTTGTCGAGTTTGGCCTGCTCCTCGGCGCTGCGGTCTGTCTTCCGCGCAAGAGACGCCATTTCAGGCTCGGTCTTCTCAGGCGGTTCCGCATAGATACGGATGCCTTTGCCGTTGGCACGGTTGAAAAACGTGTACACATGCTTTCCATGATCGCGAAAAACCAGATTCCCCTTGCCGAAAGTGCATCCGCACACGCATTGCACGGCGTCCACGCTGCACGCGTCATTTTCAACAATAGCAACAAAGTCTTCGTCCACCGCGCGGACTGCGGACAGCCGGGCCATTGCCGCTACGGCAACCCGATAACCCAGCGCCAGGCCGGGACAGGCGTGCCCATGAAAGACTGCTGTTTCCTCGAATGTGGGTATCGGGTTCCGCTTGGATTTATTTTGATTCATGTGGCTTCCTTCCTCGTGTTCGATGATTCCGCGGATGCGCGGGGGATGACGACTCTTTGGCCATTGTGCTGGACGATATCTACCTCTACGCCGTAGACGGCGGACACGGTTTCGGCCTTGACCTCGGCGGGTTCGGCTCGCGCAAATACGCGGCCTTGCTTTAGAAATAAAAGGTGATCAGCGAACCGGAAACCCAGGTTGATGTCGTGTAGCGTCATGACTGCAGCTATGCGGTGTTCGCGGACGACACTGCGGATCAGCGTCAGGATGTCCAGCCGGTTCTTGAGGTCCAAGCTGCTGGTCGGTTCGTCCAGTAGCAGCACCGAAGGTTCCTGCACCATGGCGCGCGCAATACAGACCTTTTGAAGTTCGCCGCCACTTAACTCGTCCAGATAACGGAGGGCCAGCGGATACAACCCAAGCCGGTCCAGCGCACTGCTTACTTTGGCTAGATCTTTCTTAGACGGCGACCAGACCATGTGAGGCTTGCGGCCAAGCAGGACGGCGTCCAGAACCTTGACGCGTCCGGCTTCGTTGCGCTGTGCGACATAGCCCAGGCGGCGCGCGACGGCATTGGGATGCAGGCGCAGAACGTCTGCATCTTCCACGCGCACCACGCCTTGCCGGGGTTTCAACAACCCGTTGATGCACCGCAGAAGTGTGGTTTTGCCTGCCCCGTTGGGACCAAGAATGGCAAGAATCTGCCCGGCCTCTAGTGAAAAGCCCACAGTATCGAGTACCAGCCCGCTCTCCCGATATCCGGCGCAAATATCCTGAACCGAAAGCATCATGATCCCGCCCTCCTCCGAAGCAAAAGATACAGAAATGCCGGTGCGCCCAGAAAAGAGGTCAGCACCGCCACAGGCAATACATGCGGAGCGAGGATCAAACGCGCAGCCGTATCGGCGGCCAATAACAATGCGCTCCCGGTCAGACAGGACGTCGGCAAAAGAAAGCGATGATCATCGCCAACAATCCGCCGCGCGATGTGCGGGCAGATTAGCCCGACAAACCCAATCACACCAAGAAAAGCGACAATCACGGCGGTCAGCATGGCTGCGACCACCATGCCCAGTAGCCGTACCCGGCCGACATGTACGCCCAGCGCGCGGGCAGTCTCGTCGCCGGCGTCAATGGCGTTGTAATTCCATCGGTTAATCAGAAAAAATACGTATCCGGTAACGACCACGGAAGCCATATAGCCAACCTCGCTCCATCCGGCCCGGCCCACATCGCCAAATGTCCAAAACACCATAGCGGCGAGCTGCACGTCGTCGGCAAAATATTGCAGGAACATCGTGCCGGCGGCAAAAAGAGAACCGATCGCCACCCCGCTCAACACCAATACTTCCGGGCTGGCGCCGCGCAGGCGTCCAATTCCGATAATGATCGAAGCGGCGATCATGCACGCCGCGAATGCAGACAGGGCGGTCAGTCCCGGACGGGCGATCGTTACCGCATTGATCTGCGTGGATTGCATCACGCCCGCATCGAGTCCCATGACCGCGAATGCCGCCCCGAAAGCTGCCGCCTGGCTCAAGCCGAGCGTAAACGGCGAACCCAACGGGTTCCTTAGGATTGACTGCATAACCGCTCCAGCCGCAGCCAACCCAGCGCCTGCTATCAGCGCGGCCAGCGCGTGGGGCAAACGGATATCCAAAATAATGATGCTCCACGATTCCTTATGCTTTGCTCCTGCTATAGCCCGGACGATCTCCGCGAGTGGGACCCGAACCGCTCCCAACGCAAGAGCCACGACAAACAACACCGCGCAAAGCACGATCAAGGCCACAACAACACCCATCTTACGCCGGGTATAGGCCAGGTACTCCGCGGGAATATGGTTGCCGTTTAAATGGGACACGGTGTTACTTCTCCAAAGGAATGCGACGGAAGCCCATGCCACCCAATTCTTGATTCAGGATTTCAAAGGCCGGCCCGCCATTCAGGAATGTGGCTATTTCCTCCGCCTTAGCCATTGGCGTAATATCCGCGAACCGATCAGGATATAGCACGCTGCCCACAAAGTAAGCATTTGCGTATACGATCTCAATGTTGCGGTTATATGAATTATGTGGAAACAGACCGTATACCCGGCCTTCCTTTACCGCCGTCAGATTACGGAAGGCGGGATCATTCCGAAGCTGCGCCATCGCGTCGGCTCCCGCGCCCAGACGAAGCGTAGAAATATCTACAAATACGACCGCGGGATCCCACACAATCAACTGCTCTTTCGCTACAACGGCGTGGGCAGGATGGGCGCGGCGTCCGGTGGGCGCGGCGACATTGCGCGCCGATACAAACGCAAAAGGTTCGAAGGACGGATCCGTGGACTGCAAGCCATGCGGGCCGCTTTGCCCCACGCCACCGACGTAGCAAGCAGGGCGCAACGCATCGGGGATATCCCGCGTTCGTCGGCGCAAATCCCGTTCGAGCGTATCGAAGAACCCGATGACCTCTTCCGCCCGTTGCCGCTTGCCGACAATGTCCGCCATCACGCGCAGGTTGCGGTTCAGGATCTCCCGGCTCTCGGAAAGATTGCCGTATTGAAGCGGGATCACGGGAATGCCGGTTTTTTTCTGCAGTTGCGCCGGATGCTGGCCGCGCCCCCCCACGATCTTGAAGATCAATTGCGGCGCAGGATCCAATGACGCAATGAGCTCTGGGTTATCCCAGCCGCGAAATTCTCCGAACAAGGGATACTTTTTGAACTGGGGATTGGCAATGGCGTAAGGCCGGGCATTCAGGGGTGAGCCGCTTCGCTCAATGCTGTCCACCGCAACAATCCTATCCTGCGCCTGCAGGTACGTGAGCAAACGCAGGCATCCGGCTCCGGAACAGATGACCCGCTCCACCGGCGATGAAATATCCAGTGTGCGTCCCAAGGCATCGCGCGGCGGTCCATCACCTATTTCCGGCAATGCGGGTTGCCCGGAGCCACAGCCGGTTCCGAGCAACGCACCGAGCAATGTCAAGCGCTGTGCCACCCCATTAAGCTTCACCCGCAAGCGGATAAAACAGCGGAATCGGGCGCTGCCGCGCATGCGGTTAGAACGTATACTTGACCCCGCCGACGACAATCCGTCCCGGGGCCACGGTGTCATCAGCGGACAGCGATCTTGCAATGGCGTATTCTTCATCGAAAATGTTCTCAATATTCACGTACGCTATCAGCCCAGAGGCAAACGAGCGCGACAAAGAGATATCCACAGTGAAGTAGCCGTCTTCTTTCAGCGTGTTCTCGTTGTCGAAATAGATGTCCGCATAGTAGTTTCCGATCAGCGAAAGATCGAGCCATTTCGGAATGCGCCAATGGGCGCCGGCATGCGCGGCGTGCCGGGGTTGATTCGGCAACTCCGTGCCTTCCAACTCCGCGTCGTTGGCATCTTCGGTCACTTCAGACGTGTTGTACGTGTAGTTGACGAACACGTCCAGCGACGGCGCCGCAAACCAGCTTAACTCTGCCTCAACGCCGTGGATGTCCACTTTGCTGATGTTGTCGAGAATGTAGTCGTTACGCGTCTTGCCGCTGGAGAGGGTTGAAGCGCCCACCAGCCGATCGCCAATATAGTCACTGGCGTAGGACTGGTACACCGCGATGCGCCCCCAGAGGTTGTCCGTAAGAAAGTGATCAACACCAACGTCGAATGACCATACTTCTTCGGGATCAAGCTTGGGATTGGCTTCCCGGTAATAGGCGCCGCCCTGCCGCACATGCACTTTGTAAAGCTCGAATAAACTAGGCGCGCGGAAACCCTTTCCGGCGGAAGCCCGCAGGATTGTGCGTTCATCCGCATGCCAGACCGCGCCCAGTTTCGGCGCAAATGCACCGACGGTCTCCGAGTCATACGTGTTGTCGTACGCCGGTTTTCCTCCCGACGCCGCACTGTTCCAGTTTGCGCCGTCCGACGTTTGTATCCACTCGTAGCGCGCGCCGATGTTAAGGATCAGGCTTTCGTCGAAGAACCGGAAATCAACATTCGCGAACGGCGCCAGGGACTGTTGCTTCCCTTCCGCTCCGGCATCACGACGGCTGTTCATGTAGATATCGTCATACGACCAATCAATATTTTTGTAGGCCAGACCCACGGTTCCTCTTGCAAGCGAACCGAGCGCCGCGGATCCCTGAATGTCCGCCCCCCACGTGAGAGGCGCCATTTCTTCTTTTCGCAGCAGCGATGCGTATTTATCGCTCTGTGAGTCCTGGTACGCTGTCTTATCGGCATGATTCACATATAGCAACCCGTTAAAATCAATATTCGCGCCGCGTTGCCGCAGATTCATCCAGAACTGATTGAGCGTTAAGTCGTCGTAGAAAAACCTGCGCCCCTTGCCCATCTCGTGGTAGTAATGCAGGAACGACAGCGACAGATCTGTATCAGGCGAAAGTCGGTAGGATAATTTGCCGAGCGTTTTATAGATCTCGCTATACCGCCGGATCTCGTAGTCCGCCGGATCGGTCACCATATAAAAGCCATCGCTTTCCTCATAGCCGCCGCCTATGACCACGCCGGCATCGCCGAAGGTCTGACTGTGGACGGCGTGAGCGCCGTAATTGTCGGCCGTGCCAGCCTCGACCCGGACCGAAGTGCCGGGCGTAGAGCCCGCCGTCTTGGTAATGATATTGATCACGCCGCCCAGCGCTTCCGATCCGTACAAGGCTGAATTCGGCCCCCGCACGATTTCAATCCGCTCGATATTTTCCTTGGGGATATGTCCCCATGCGACCCAGGAAATGGCATTATTAAACGTATCGTTCTGCGGGACACCGTCCACAAGAAATAAAACGCGGTTTTTGCCTACGCGCCGCATGCTTAACGGACTCTGTATGCCGCTTGTCTGCTGTCCGTAATGGCGGTAGTTGTAAACGCCGGGAACCGCGCGCACGATGTCCTCTGCGCTTTCGAAGGGCGACCTCATAATTTGTTCCTGCGTGATCACCGACACGCTCTGAGCCGCGTCGGCGGCGGGAGATTCCAAGCGCGAGGACGTCACAACCATTTCCTGCATATCAAATTGCTTCTCTGCTTCGGTGGCATGACGCTCCGCCTCGGCAACCCCATGTTCGCCCGCCGACTCATGGGGGGCGACATCCTGAAGGTGTGAATCCGTTTCCGATTCCGCCCACGCGCTCAAGGTGAGCAACGTTCCAACCACCATAGCTGTGCCTGCGAGTTTCATGTTTCGCCATCTCCTTTCCAGATTGGTTTCTTTGCCAAATGGATTAAAATGAGCGTAACACGTATCACAGAATCGTAACACCGCGCAACCCGCAAAATTAAAAAACGAACCCGTCGCGCTTACGCGAGCCGCTCGCCTGTCGTTCCGGCAGCCAGGGAAATGTGCTTCAATCCCTTGACCGCCTTAAGCCGCTTGACGATGCCGCCCACGACACCGGGAGTGCCGCGAACCGCGACGATCTCCAGGCAGTTGTCATGGTCCAGATGAATATGCTGCGTCGAAACGATGGCTTCATGGCAGTCGTGTTGAACTTCGGTCAGCGTCTTCACAATGTCCCGCTTGTGATGATCGTAGACCATAACGATCGCTCCAGCCACCTCGTCGCCTGCCTGCCATTCCTCCTGCACAAGGCAAGCACGAATCAAGTCGCCCACGGCTTTTGATCGCGTGGGGCATCCGTCCGCCCTGATCTTGGCATCAAACTGCCGAACCAGCCCGCTATCAAGCGATATGCTAAAACGTGTCAATGACATTAGATTACCTCTCTTACCTAACGCCTAGAAACATACCAACCGCGAACGGGCAAAGCAATAGCACAGGAAGACGGACCCCCTCTCTTCCCGGACACCATCCAACGGTTCAAAAGTCCGTTAAAAGGCATTGGGGACAGAGAACAAACGGAATCAGTCTATTTCAGAATCTCGCCTTGAGCATCAGCTTCACATTCCGTCCGGCCTGGTCATTTAGCCCGAATTCCTGCCAGGTCGAGGACAGGTGATCCTGGTACAGTTCGTCGGTGAAGTTCTCCACTGCCGCGACCAAGCTCCACGAATTGCCGAGATCAACGCCTATCCGCGCGTCACCGCGCGTGTAGCCATCGGTCTCTCGCTCGTTCGGACCGGTCTTGTCCTGATCCGATGCGGTCAGTCCCATCACTTCCATCCACAACCTGTTCTCAGCGCTCAGGGTTGTATCGTAACGCACACCGTAGCGACCTTTTAGCGGCGGGATGCCCGGAAGATTCTCTCCTGTATCGTCATTTTCTCCGCGCACGTAGGAAAGCGAGGCGAACGTCGAGAATCCGCCGCCCAATTCATAGTCGAGACCCGCCTCGGCGCCGTAGAGAGAGACATGGGCGTAATTCATGTAGCGGTAGTTGCCGTCGCCCTGGTTCTCTTTCACGATGTAGTCGTCAACGATGTTATAGAAAGCGCTGATCATTGTGTGCAGACGGTCGGTACGCGTCTTCAGGCCAATGTCGAAATTCCAACTTGTCTCAGGATCGAGGTCGGGATCGCCGATATCATTGCCCACATCGTGAGGGCCGTAGAAATACAGTTCCAATAAAGTCGGCGCGCGGAACGCCCGGCCTACATTGCCGTAGAGATTGAGTTCATTGCTCACCCTGTAGAGTATACCGAGATTTCCGCTTGCCGCGCTGCTTTCGGAAGTCTCCTCGCCGCTCAATTGATGGCGCGGGTGTCCGTCCGTCTGCGCCTCGATCCAATCAGCGCGCAGTCCCGGCGTGACAATCCAGCGGTCACCGAGCGTAATTTCGTCCTGCACAAACGCGCCTACCCCCATGCGGGTTGAATCGGGGATAACGGGCACGCCGTCGAAACCGGGATTCACCCACGCGGAAGCCGTGTCGCGAATCGTGCGGGCGGACGTCGCGTCTTCATAGAACGTATCGAGGCCTACAGTCACGCGGTGCGTGTCGTTGGGAACCAAGACCACCTGCGGCTTCAAGGTATAGGTGTCTATATCGAGCCAGAGCTTGATATTCATATCTCCTCCGCTGGCCTGAATTGGAGGAGGGAGGCCCGCGACCTTGCGGCGGTAGCGATGCCGATTATGCCGCTGCCACCCGGCGACGATACTGAGGCGTTCGGTTGCGCCGGCAAAGTTGTCGGCTTCGAAACCGAGCGCCAGCCGCTGATGCTTTTCGCCCTTGAAGTAATCCTCCGCAAACGCTGCCGGGCCGGGAATACCGATATCCGCTTCCATGAAAGAATAGTCGGCGTTCGCCTTCCAGCCCTCGCCGATATAATTTCCGCCTCCCCAGACGGTGTAACCATCATGAAAGCTGTTGGCCAACTCCCCTTCCGGCGTCTCTATATTGCCTGCATCCTTGTAGGTTCCGCCGACATAACCGTTAAAACGGCCTTGCCCAAACCGCAGATGCGCCGATTCCTTCCATCCATCCGTTGCGCTCTCGTAAAGCACATCGGCTTCACCGCCAAAGCGCGCTTCGGACCCGGTTTCCGCGTCGGCTCCCTTGATGGTGACGTTCATCACGCCACCGATGGCGTCCGATCCATACAGCACCGACGCAGGGCCGCGAACAACCTCTACGCGTTCGATCTGGGCGGGATCAAGCGAGAACACATGGTTTCCGCCTGGCCGCTGTTCCGAAAGGCGGACGCCGTTGACAAGCACCAGCACGCGCTCGCCGCTCAACCCGCGTATGATCGGATGCACGCTGCCCGGTCCAGCCGTAACGACATCCACGCCGGGTTCATTAAAAAAGATCTCAGCCATCGAGACCGCAATTTTTTCGTCCAGATCTCGCGCATTTAACACGTTCACAGGCAGCGACGTATCGAACAACTCCTTTTCGCTTCCTGTCGGTGTCACGACCATAGTATTGAGCGTGACGATTTCTTCGGACATCACAAACGTTGCGCAGCACAATACAACTGCGATAGACACTGCAAGGTTTTTCACTGTAGTAAACTCCTTCTAATTCTACTCTGAAATGAATATGATTCTGCTCTGAAATGAATGCCTTCGCGCGACCTTACCCAGGTCAAAGATGCCGCGATGGCGTTCGGGGATAGACTGCGATTCGAACGGAATCAGACAGGAGGTCCACAGGAGTAGGGAATCAGATAAGCCGGGCTGGCTACCGACAAGATGACCGGAAGCGACAATACAGCCTCGAAGACGCGGGCCACGAAGGGCAGACTAAGCGGCGGCGTATTTTCTAAAGGAATCAGTGCAAGCTGGCAAATCGGGCAATGATCTGCGTCATGACCGCGCCCGGCGTCATGCTCATCCGGCTCATCATGCGCATGAACGCAGCCACAGGAATCGCATTCATTGCGTTCAGCAGCGACAAGCTCCAGCTTATGCGCAGCGGGAATAACAACCACACCAATCACAAACAGCCATGCAGCTAACAGATTGAATCCGCTTCTCATATTCGTATACAGGGAAAGTTCTATAATGAATTATCAGTATCATTAAAACCAAATATCGGCTCGCTGTCAATTGCTTTTTAAGTACACCGTAGACGCTCGTCCCTCCCCCGCTGCCTGGCGATTGCAGTACGTTGCCGCTTAAAAGAGATGATATTTATGATTCATACTTCTATGTCCACATCAACCTGGGAAATAACCCAAGCCCACAAAAGCTATGTCCCTAGAGATATCTTTCAGCGCTACACTTAGTCGGCAGGATCGGGTGGTTCGGTGTTCAGGCTTGCCCTCACTCTTCATCGCCACACTTAGTCGGTTACACTTAGTCGCGCACATTTTCCGCCTGTGGCGGGGAACCAGTGACCTTCCATACACGAATGTGTCAGAAGAAGTGGTCGGGGCGACTGGATTTGAACCAGCGACCTCTTGGTCCCGAACCAAGCGCTCTACCAGGCTGAGCCACGCCCCGATTGGAAACGCCATACTGTAATGAATGCGGCTGCGTTAGCAAGCGATAAAAAGCATGATTTCGTTTTCGCTGGCATTTTAGAAGAAAACCACTAGACTACATCATCATGTTAACAAGCTTTTCTATGGTGGAATGGTGAATAGCAAAGATCAATTGGCTGGGTTTGGCTGGATTATCAAATGCGCTGGGTTTTATTTCCTGATCCTGGGCATGGCATGGGCCTTTGTGCCCAACCGGATTTTCGGGCTTTTTGACGCGGAACCTCCCGGTCCATCCTTGCTCTGGAATTGGATCGGGCTCATCATCGCTTCCTACGGCATTGGTTTGCTGCTCTCCGCTTCCCGCCCTTCCGCGAACTGGATTGTTCTGCTGATGGGTTTTCTGGCTATGCTTTCCACTGTACTCCTGACGCTCGGCCCCACCCTGTCCGCCGCGATTGCCCCCGGATTGGGCTGGGTCGTGATAATCAGCAATATAGTCTGGCTGATCCCTTTTGCAATCATGCTTACTATACTGGCAGAGGAACCCGTCGGTGAATTTTCGCGCGCGCCTGTATCCAGCAATATAAATTTTGATTCCTACAAAGACCATTTCGGCATCTCGCTTGAAAGTTATTCGCAGCAACATCCGGTTATGATTGTCCTGCTCCGCCACTTGGGATGTCCATTCGCCCGCGAAACGTTGGCCGACCTCGCACACATGCGCCAGCGCCTCGAAGATGCTGGCGTTAAACTGGCTTTGGTGCATACGGCTACAGATGAAGAAGCGTCATCGGTTTTCGCCAAATACGGCTTGCAGGATTTGTTCCGCATTTCCGATCCCGACACCCATTTGTATCAAGCGCTTGGTCTGGGCAAAGCCAGTGTCGCGCACATGTACGGACCCGGCATGTGGTCCCGCTTGTTTTCCTCCGCTATCAAACAAGGCCACGGTTTCGGGAAATTAATGGGGGACCGGTTTCAAATGCCGGGTGTATTCCTTGTCTCACGCGGAGCAGTCATCGGCGGCTACCGGCATCAACGCATTTCCGATCATCCCGATTACGAAAGCCTGATCCAGTGCGCGACGCCCGCTGAAGAAATTCATTATTGAGGGCAATCCGCGCCGGATGCCTGATTTCAGTTTTTTGGACGCGACGGAGCGCCTCCCTCCCGTGTTTCTCATCAACCAGCCTGGAGGGGCAACCTCTGTGTTGCCCGGCTAATGGATCGGGCATTTACCGTACCGGTTATACCCTCACGTCACGTTCAACATTTGGGATAAACCCGCTATCCGAAAAACATTTTTAACGTCCGGCTTGGTGTGACGGACCGAAAATGCGCCGGTATCAAGTTGTTTATTGGTTTGAATGCACATGCGGAAAAACATAGACGAAATATAATCCACGTCTTTCAGATCAAACACCACGTACGCCGGAATATCTTCTAATTGCTCGGCCAGCAGCGGTTCTATTTCCTGACAGACAGGGGTATCCAAGCGCCCCGAAAAATAACAATGCAGCGTGTCTCCCGCCCTTTTAAATGTCACCATATGCCTATCCCCCTATCCTGCTTGCATTCCCATGTTATAATTGCGCATCGGTCACAGCGCCTTCCGACGCGGAATTAACTAAATGAGCATATTTAGCAAGCGCGCCCCGCGTGTAACGCGGTTTCGGTTGTTTCCATGCAGCGCGACGGCGTTTTAGTTCGGCGTCGGACACGTCCAGCGTGATGCTCCGTTTCACGGCGTCAATGGTGATGACATCGCCGTTTTTCACCAACGCAATAGGACCGCCCACAAAGGCTTCCGGGGTAACGTGACCGACCACCAAGCCGTGACTTCCGCCTGAGAACCGGCCATCCGTGATCAACGCCACGTCTTTCCCTAAACCTTTGCCCATAATCGCCGACGTTGGCGAAAGCATTTCGCGCATGCCAGGGCCACCTTTGGGTCCTTCCGACCGAATGACCATGACGTCGCCTTTTTTGACTTTCCCGCGCAGAATGGCTTGCAAGGCCGTCTCTTCGGATTCAAACACTTTGGCTTTGCCTGTGAAACGATCGCCTTCTTTGCCGGAAATCTTAGCCACGGCTCCTTCCGGCGCAAGGTTCCCGTACAATATAACCAAGTGCCCCTCTTTCTTGATCGGGTTTGTCAACGGCCTTATGATTTCCTGTGTTTTTGGATAAGGCCGCACGCCTTTGAGGTTTTCGCGCATGGTTTTGCCCGTTACGGTTAGACAATCGCCGTGCATGAGTCCTTCTTCGATCAATAATTTCATCAACGGCGTGGTGCCGCCGATATTTACCAACTCGGCCATGACAAAACGCCCGCTTGGTTTTAAATCCGCCAACACCGGCACACGCTTCCCAATGCGCGCGAAATCATTCACAGACAACTTCACCCCGGCGGACCATGCCATACCCAGCAAATGCAACACGGCGTTGGTTGAGCCCCCTAACGCGGTCACCATGGTAATGGCATTCTCAAAAGCTTCGCGCGTCATAATATCTTTCGGGCGAATGCCGCGCTTAATTAAATTTAATACCGCTTTACCCGCTTGCCGGCAATCGGCGAGCTTGGCTTTTGACACAGCGGCTTGCGCTGAACTATTAGGCAAACTCATCCCCATCGCCTCAATGGCCGACGCCATGGTGTTGGCCGTGTACATGCCTCCGCACGAACCGGGACCGGGAATAGCGCAACATTCGAGCTGCTTTAATTCCTTATCGTTGATGTCGCCTCGCGCATGCGCGCCCACGGCTTCAAACATAGAAACGATATCCACGTTTTTATCTTTATGATTGCCGGGAAGAATCGTGCCGCCGTAGACAAACACCGCGGGACGATTCAACACCGCCATGCCCATCAGGCAGCCGGGCATATTTTTGTCGCACCCGCCGATTGCCACCAATCCGTCAAATCCTTCACACCCGACAACGGCTTCAATGGAGTCCGCAATAATTTCGCGGGACACCAGCGAATATTTCATGCCTTCGGTGCCCATGGATATTCCATCGGAAATCGTGATGGTATTAAAAATAACGGCTTTGCCTCCCGCTTGATCCACGCCGGCCGCCGCTTCGCGGGCCAGCACATCAATATGCATGTTGCACGGGGTCACCATGCTCCAGGTGGACGCCACGCCAACCTGCGATTTCCGGAAATCCTTGTCTTGAAAACCAACCGCATGAAGCATCGCCCGACTCGGCGCGCGCTCTACCCCGTCCACAACACGGGCGGAATAAGTTCGATGAAGACTTTTAGACGCGGATTTTTTCGATGTACTCATAACAATGCTATAGCTCCACAATTCATTTGGTGATGGACCATTCAACTACCGTACAGGCCTGACGGTCAAGCATCCTTTATCATGCAAGACGTTTAGGACACACAGGCTACACATTCGATTTCAACGCGCGCATCTTTAGGAAGGCGCGCGACTTGAATCGTCGAACGGGCAGGCGGCTGATCGCCGGTAAAATACTGTTTATAAACCTCGTTCATCGCGCCGAAGTCATTCATATCCTGCAAAAACACCGTGGTTTTTACTACATGCTCGAACCCGGCGCCCGACGACGCTAGAATAGCTTTCAGATTGGCGCATACCGCATGCGTTTGCGCGGACACATCGCCGTCCACCATGTTTCCATCCGCGTTGAGTGGGATTTGCCCCGACGTAAAGATAAACGACCCGGTTGCTTTCACGGCTTGACTATACGGCCCGATCGGCGGCGCGGCTTCCGGACTATAAATAATGGAACGTGTCATAATTTCTCCTGAATAATTGCCATGAACTATAGCCCGGCGAGCAAGGGAAGACAACGCCATTATGGTGGGTTATGATCAAAGCTGTTGACGCGCTGCTGCTTTTCCTTCATAACTGTTCCCCGGTAAATGCATTACCGGAGTCCACATGCGGGCGTAGCTTAGTGGTAAAGCTCCAGCCTTCCAAGCTGGCTAGGCGGGTTCGATTCCCGCCGCCCGCTCCATTTTTGACAGGAACGGGGGAAATGGCTGCGCGCGCCAGATTTTTCAAGGCTTTCAGGAATAATCTCGTGGTTGGCCTCGTGCTAATCGCGCCATTATTCATCACGGGCTTTATCATTCATTTCCTGATCAAACTCGTGGCAGGCAATGGCCTTACACGCACCATTACCAATTTTTTGTTCAGCCTCATGCCCGAAGCAATGCGCGCGGGATCCCTTCGTCTCCTGCTTAGCCAAGTTGTTTCGGTTGTTCTCGTCATCATTTGTATCGCCGCCGTGGGCTTTTTTGTGCGTAGTTTCCTGGGACGACGCTTATACAAACTCGCGGAGAAAATTCTGGTTAAAATTCCTGTGTTCAACAAAATCTATATTCAAGTACGCCACATTAGTGAAACCATTTTTTCGCAGCGTCAAACGATGTTTCAGGAAGTCGTCGCGTTGGAATATCCGCGCAAAGGCATATATTCCATTGCGTTTGTCACATCTTTCTTGCCACCTCGTTTCAACAAGGAATTTCAGGAAACAGGCGAACAACCCCACGTGGCGTTATTTATTCCCACCACCCCCAATCCAACATCCGGTTTAATGATTATTGCGCCCCGCGCCGATGTGCGGCCTCTGTCCATATCCGTGGCCGACGCCATGAAATTAATTATTTCAGGCGGGGCCGTGTATCCCGGGGACGAAGATGTGGACAATCGCCCCACTCTGCTGGACAAATTGGAAGCGTGGATCACCCGAGAAGCCGATGTGGATACGACCGTGATTCCCCCGGAGGGTAAGCCCTGATGTCCGCAGAGCTTGATATTCTCAAAGATCTTGTGCTGGACCTGCTCAAGCGGGACCGGGACGATGAAGTGCGCCGTGTCCTTGAGGGGCAGCATCCTGCCGATATCGCGGATGTGCTGCAACACATTCCCCATGATGAGCGCTTGGCGGTTTTTAATGTGCTCGACGAAGAGACTAAACCCGATGTCCTTGCCGAACTGGAACCGGATATCGCCGCCGATTTTCTTGAAGACCTGCCCAACCGCGAGATTTCAGAAATCGTCGAGGAAATGGAACCGGACGATGCCGCCGACTTGCTTGCGGATTTTGAAGAGGAGCGTTCCGAAGACATTTTAAACGAAATGGAAGCGCTTGATTCTTCCGGGCTCCGCGAATTGCTTAAATACGAAGAGGATTCCGCCGGCGGCATCATGACCCCTTCGGTGGTAACCGCCAGCCAGAAAAGCACCGTGCAGCAAGCCATTGACCAGTTACGGTTCGTGGACCTGGATGAACCATTCTACAATATTTACATCGTAGATTCCGAAGGCATTCTCGTCGGCCTTCTCCCGTTATGGGAGCTGGTAAAACATGGAAACCGAAGCCAGACGCTGGACGAAATCATGCACCGCGATATTCACGCCGCCTCGGTCAATATGGACCAGGAAGAAGTCGCGAAACTGATGACCAAATACGACTTAAGCTCCATCGCGGTGGTGGATGATCAAGGCAAGCTCGTAGGTCGCGTGACTGTGGATGACGTTATGGACGTCATGGAAGAAGAAGCCGCTGAAGATATCATGAAAATGGCCGGATACGCCGGCGATGAATTAAGTTACGCCAATCCGCTTCGCGCCACCCGCGCGCGTCTTCCCTGGCTGATGATCACTTTGATCACGGGATTTGCCACCAGTTTTATTTTTAAAGCGCTGATACACAATCTGGAACAGGTTTTGGTTTTGAGTTTTTTTGTGCCGATTGTGATGGCGATGGGCGGCAACACCGGGATTCAATCCTCCACCTTGATAATCCGTCGCCTTGCCGTAGGGTCGCAAATGGAAGGCATACATTTGTTTAAGATTCTCATGCAGGAAGTGCTTGCCGCGCTTCTCATGGGGATCGTTTGCGGAGGCGTGATCGCGGCGTGGGCAACTTTTCTTGTTTATACATCCCCTGAACAGGAACTCCTTTTATCGCCGATTTATCTCGGCGGCGTTGTGGGGATTTCGCTGTTAAGCGCAATGGTCTTTGCGGCTATATTCGGCGCGTTCACCCCTATCCTTTTGCATCGGCTTCATATTGATCCGGCGGTGGCATCCGGGCCTTTTGTGACGTCGTCGAACGACATCTTTGCGTTGCTAATTTATTATGGCGTAACATTCGGGTGCATTACAGCAGCGCTTAACGCCAAGGATGCGGTTTTGTAGCGGGTCTATGAGCGCCTTTGTAAAAACAACGGCGATTGCGCTACGGCACATCCCAGTAGCCAACACATCCCGTGTCGTCACATGGCTTACGCCTCATCACGGACGCATCGCCACTATGATTAAAGGCGCGTTCCGCCCGCGCAGCCCGTTTCTGGGGCAATTCGACACGTTTTACACGTGTGAGCTGGTTTATTACGATCACGTTGACAAAGAATTATTAACCGCCCGTGAATGCTCGCCGGTCAAACCACGCGTCGCGCTGCGTCAAAATTGGCGGGCCTGCGCCATGGCTTCGTATATGACGGATCTTGTCAGCCGCGTCAGCATAGCGCAGCCTCCGCACGAATCTTTGTATACGTTATTGGATGAAGCCCTCGACGTGCTGGTCGAGGAAAGCGTTTCATTTGCGCATGTATCCTGGTTTGAGCTTAAACTACTGGATCAATTAGGTTTATCGCCGCGTCTGACACATTGTATGCGTTGTCAATGTCCACTAACCCAGCGCCCCGGGCCGGTCTATTTTATACATGAACGCGGCGGACTTCTCTGCGCGGCTTGCGGGCGGAATGATGCGTCGTCCGCGTTGCCTGTCGCGCCGGATTTGCTGGCGATTCTTCGCGCATGGCAACAGGAGGATCATCTGCCTGCTGTGCGCCGCGTGAAATGCTCGGCGTCGCAACGGAAACGACTGCACCATCTGCTTGGGGCGTTTATGCGTTATCACTTGGACATGGCGCTGGCCAGCCGTGAACTGGCATTTCACATGCTTTCCCGGACCGTGGGGTAATTCAAAGGATGAACCTAGAAATGGGGTCGGGACGGAGCCCGACCCTCCTGCTTCTTCGTCAACCATCGTGAATTACGGTCGGGACGGAGCCCGACCCTCCAGTGTATTCGCAAAGTATGCACGACGGGAGGGACGCCCTCCGTGGCGTCCGAAAATATTGGGGCAACACACCGCAAAAAGCACAACTCATTAGAATTGGGCTAATTATGACCGGAAATACATGGCACCCCCAACGGGATTCGAACCCGTGTTACAGGGATGAGAACCCTGCGTCCTAGGCCTCTAGACGATGGGGGCGCATAAATAAAGTACGCTACGGTACGTTTTGCGCGCAGAAAAGCAAGTTTATTGAGGCCCCATCTTAATCAAATACGTGACATAGACCGCGTAAAGCAAGATAAGCAACGCGCCTTCCCAACGAGTTAACGTAAAGCCTGATCGTAGCAATGGAAGGCTAACCACGGCAAAGCCCAGCATCGCGATTAAGTCCACAAACGAAAAGGATGACGCATCAATCCCAAAAAGTCCGGCGGATAAGCCGAGAATGCACAAAATATTAAAGATGTTGGAACCGATGGCATTGCCCACGGCCATATCCCCTTCCCCTTTTATCGCCCCGGCCACAGACGTAGCGATTTCAGGCAAACTTGTGCCAACGGCGACCACAGTCACGCCTATAACATACGGACTTAACCCGGCCCATTGGGCAACGGTAATCGAAGCTTTGACAAAAAAATGTGAGCCGGGCACCAGTAACGCTATGCCGCCCACCAACATCACCAAAGCCAGCGGCACTGAATACTGTTTTTTTATCAGCAGCGGATCCACATCGGCGGCCGATTCCGTCTCCACTTTGCGTGACTGAAAAATGCTGTACACAATATACGCAATAAGAAGGATCCCAAACAGGCTCCCTTCGACCTGCGAAAGCCTGCGGTTATGCAGTAGGATCCCCAGCAACACTGTCACCGCAATCATAATCGGGACTTCGAGGCGCACAACTTGTGAATGGACTTTCAGCGGACGAATCAACGCGGACAGGCCTAACACCAATGCGATATTGCAAATATTCGAACCGACAACATTGCCCAGCGCAATAGCGCTATCGTGATCCCATGCCGCTTTAACGCTGACCACCAGTTCAGGGCTGCTTGTGCCAAAAGAAATAACAGTCAACCCCACCACAAGAGCCGACACGCCCATGCGCAGCGCAAGCGATGCACCGCCTCGAATAAGCAATTCGGCGCCAACCATCAATAAAAGCAGGCCGCCTGTAAATTGAAGTAATGTAGTCCACATAGTGGGTGTCCCCCGAAATTTACTTCACACTTTACGCACGCAGGAGTTCGGCTAAGCCCACGGTTTTTAAAAGCCCTTGGAGAAATTCGTTACAGTGCACCAAGGACACGCGGTCGCGCCCAACCCGCTGCACGGCGGATAGGACAATGCGCACAAAAAATGAGGAGGCAAAAGGCACGTCCCGCATATCCATGATAATCGAAGGCGAAGCGTTGGATTTCTGCGCGGTTTCCATCAGGCTTGAAATATGCGCGGCCAGTTGCGGGTCAAGTTGCATGCACACATTGGTATGCAATTCACCCGAAAAGCGGCAGGTTAACGTAGACGTTTGATCATCGTGCTCAAAAGTAACCATGCCCCTCCCCCCCTTTTTTTCCGGGACGCAGATTAAATCGTTACCAACCCGCGTTCACTATGGGGAGGATTCGGAAATTTTCTTTGTCTGTGGACACATTTACAATACCGATTTGCAAGCCGTATAAATGGCGCGCGAGATTCAACACGCCTATTTGAATGCCGGATGCGACAGCCGCGCGATTAACCAGACCCAGTTGCAAACCGTCCAACCCGTCGGCGCAATTAAATAAACCCGCCTGCGCGCCGGATATATCGCCACGAGAATAATTGGCTAGTCCCGCCTGCGCGCCGTAAACATTGCTTCGGTTCCAGTTGACCAAGCCTTCCTGCACCCCGTACACATTGCCGCGCGTGTAATTAACCAAGCCAAAACTGTACCCGCCGAAGTCACCCTGGGTGACATTAAACAATCCCAGATCAAGGCCGGTCACATCATAATTGCGCGCATACAGCAGATTCAGACGCAGGCCCATGACGGAACCTTCCGTATCTATCAATTGAACAGGAGCGACCAACGACAGTTGAAACGGTCCGTCCGACATCGGGCGCAACCCGTTTTGAGCATGGACAAGCATCGTGGAAGAAGAAATAAAGCATGCACTTAATACCAAACAAAAGATTTTTCTCATACCCGCTACTCCTGTAATAGAAATGAACATTACTATACATAATGTCATGATGTGCGTGGACGTATCAATGCAAAAAATGTATACAGGCACAGAACGTCGTATCGGCATTGATATCTGTTCAGAAACAAACTAGATTAAGAACGGATGTACAAGCGCATGGCGAGCGCGTTTACAAGACAAAGTTTAATGATAGATTATTCTCACGATTAACCAATGCGTTTGGCAGTTTCACAATGGTTCGCAATCGCACGACTCACGGCTCTGGAAGCCGCGCGTCAGCCTATTGTATTCCTTTTGGGCATAGGCACGGTTTTGCTGATTTCATTTTTGCCTATGGTGCTTTCGCATACCATGGGTGAATCGGCAAAATTTGTGCGCGACGGGTCGCTGGCCTTTATGCTTTTGTCCGGCCTGATTCTGGGCGCCTACGCCGCATGCGCGACGCTTACGCTGGAACTGAGGCGGGGCACGGTATCCGTTGTGTTAAGTAAACCCGTAGATCGCGCTGTCTTTTTTCTCGCAAAATATGCAGGTATTGGCGGGGTTCTTATCGCCTATGCGGTGGGCATCACGCTGGCGACCATGCTTTCGGTCCGCGCGGCCGTGGAGCCGTATGTGCTCGACTGGCGTATCGCAGCCCCGTTGCTGGGAGCGTCTTTTCTCGCATGTCTACTGGCTGGATTGCTAAACTTTTACTTGCGTCGCCCTTTTCCTTCCAACGCGTGTTTTTTGCTGCTTGTGTTTCTTTCGGGCGCGTTTATTTATGGAGGGTTCTACGATCAAGCAGGAAATTCCGTGCCTTTTGCCTCGTTGTATGACCTTCGCATTATTACGGCCGCTGTGCTAATCACCCTGGCGATTCTGGTGCTTGCTGGATTAAGCGTGGTGTTGGCCACGCGTTTTTCCTCCACGCCTACGTTGTCCATTTGTAGCGCAGCTTTGTTGCTTGGCCTGTTATCCGATTATATGTTCGGGCGGCATGCCGACACGTCGTGGATCGCCAAGATACTGCATATGGCGCTTCCGAACTGGCAGCATTTCTGGGTGGTGGACGTATTGGCGGGGCCCGGCGCGATTCCTTTGGCGTACGTGGGGCAAGCCTCTTTGTATGCGTTATTATATTTAACTGGTATTTGCTGTTTAGCCGTGGTCTCGTTTAAACATATGGAATTAAAACTGTAATGCCGAAACGAAGCGAAAAATCCATTATTGCTGCGGGTCTTGTTGTGTTGGCGTGCGCGTTATTGAATGTCTTGCTATTCGCGCGCACACGCGTAATGGTCATTCCGGCTTTGTGGCCTTATTTAACGGTGACCGTGGCTATACTCGCTCTGGTATGGGGGCGGTATCGCCTGCGCCGGTTAAGCGACGAAGAAGCGCGTGATGAAGCAGCCGCGCAAAATGCGCCTGCCTCCACTTCATTGTTTGCGCAAGATGAATCCGAACTGGATCCGTTCTCCTACCGCAAAGCCTTGGCTCAACTGGAGCGCTGGGTGGCGCCGGTATTCGCGCCGACGTTGGCTTTGCTTGTTTTGGGGTGGGCTCACCGCCTGTTCTGGAATGTTCCGGATGCGTGGGGAACCAGTCAGCGTCTGTTTGCGTCTACATTTCTGATCGGGCAAGGGTTTGTCTTGTTTTTATTCGGTCGTTATTTTCTGGGCTTAAGCCGTTCCCCCGGACATCGCCTTTTACGCGGTCCGGGCACGATGCTGGTTCTGGCCTGTTTTGCGTCCATGCTGGCAGGCGCCGCCGCGATTATCGCCGACACCTCCTATCCGGCGGCAGAAGGCGTGGTCCGTCGCGCTCTGGCGTTGTTCCTGGGTTTAATCGCGCTTGAATGGCTCCTCAACACCGTGGCCTGGCTGTACCGCCCGAAACGCAAGAACGATCCCGTGCTGACGTATGAAAGCCGTTTATGCGGATTGCTCACCGATCCGGCGTCATGGACGTCCAGCATTGCGCGCGCGGTGGATTACCAATTCGGTTTTCAAGTTTCCGAAACAGGATTCTACCGCTTTTTGCAACGATCGCTTCTTCCCTTCATTTTATTGCAGATCTTTTTATTGTACATTCTTTCGACGATTGTAGTGCTTGGTCCCGAGGAATTGGGTTTGCGCGAGCGACTGGGCAAACCCTTGCCCGATGCGCAAGTCGGGCCGGGCCTGCACGTGAAATGGCCTTGGCCGTTTGAACGTATTGTGCGCCATCCGGCCCGGCGCATCCTGACCACACACATTGGCTTCACCGCGCATGAAGATGATGAACGACCGCGCGTGATGCTTTGGACCGTGCCTCATTACCGCGAGGAAGACCAATTCATTGTAGCCAGCCGTGAAGCGGAACAAAGCGGGGACCAAACCGATGCCGCCGTAGCCGTGAATTTGATTTCCGTGAATGTGCCTGTCGAATACCGCATTACCAATCTGTACCAACACATCTACGGACACGCCGAGCCGGAATTGGTTTTGAGGCAAATTGCCTACCGGGCGCTAACGCGCGAACTGGCGTCGCGCGATTTAATCGCTTTGCTTGGCCCGGAACGCAACGAAACGCGCGCCGCATTGCACAACCACATTCAACAGGAAGCCCTGGCGCTGGATCTAGGCATCAGCATTGTGTTCACCGGTTTGCAAGGCGTGCATCCGCCCATTCCCGTGGCCGACGCTTTTGAATCGGTGATTGCTTCCCTGGAGCAAAAAGAAACATCTATCTTAACCGCACGCGCGTACCGGAACCGCATTCGCCCCATGGCGGAGGCGGAAGCAGCCGAACGCCAGTGGATCGCACAAGGCGAACGCGCGCGCCGGGGCGAAACCGCGCTGGCCGATGCGGACTTGTACCGCACGCGTTTATCCTTGCATCAAAACTTTCCGGGCGTGTATGCCGAACGCTTATATTTAAGCGCCTTGCGCGCCGCGTTGCGCGATCCCCATACGTTTATTGTGGATAATCGCGCGGACCATGAAACGCTTATTTTTAATCTTGAAGAAAAAGTCACACCAGACTTGTTTGACTTCGGTTCAGGAACCGGGGAGGACTTATTCCTATGAAAAATAAAAACCTATTGTTCATCTTAACCGGTTTTACCGTGGCAGGCCTGTTGATTCTGTTGCAAGTGCTGTTTATTGTGCGCGAAGGCGACGCGGCGGTTGTCACAACATTCGGCAAACCCACGCGCGATTTAACAGAAGCCGGTCCGTATTTCCGTTGGCCCTGGCCTATTCAACGCGTGTACCGGTTCGATCAACGCACCCAATGTTTTGAAGGCCCGTACGAACAAATTCTGACGCGCGACGGGAAAAATCTTTTGATATCCCTGTACGTGGGCTGGCGCATTATGGAACCCACGCCGTTTCTCGAACGCGTTGGATCCATGGAACAAGCGGAACGCAATCTGGAAGGGTTGTTGCGGAATTACACGAGCGCGACGCTGGGTCAGCATCCGTTTTCCGCGCTAGTCAACGTACATGCCGAAGCGCTGCGATTTCTTTCCATTGAAGAGGAAATCAAACAAGCCGTGCAAAACGAAGCCGAAACCCGGTACGGTATCCATGTGGAATATCTAGGCATACGCCGCATAGGTCTGCCCGAGTCCATTACCACGCGCGTATTTGAGCGCATGCGCGCGGAGCGTACGGAATTGTCGGAACGGTATGCATCCGAAGGGGAAAGCGAAGCGTTGCGTATCCGCGCCGAAGCGGACAGTGAACGGGAACAAACGCTTGCGCGCGCCGATGCGGAAGCCAAACGCATTCGCGCGGAAGGCGAAGCGATGGCTGCCGAAGCGTACCGCATTTTTGCCGAAGATCCCAAGCTCGCGGTGTTTCTCCGGAAACTCGATGTCATGCAAGATGTTTTAACCAATCGCACCACGTTGATCCTGGGCACCGATTCGGCGCCGTTTGATTTACTGCAAGGCCCCTTGGATTTGGAACCCTGACCATGACCACGCCGGAACAACAACCAAACTCGCCAGCCCGAGCCGACGACGCGGGACGCCAGGCGCTTGCCGACGCGCTACGTGTCAGTTTCCGCCTGTTGACGCTGGCGATCATCATCCTTGGCATCGCGTATTTATTGTCCGGCGTATTTTCCGTGCGCGAACATGAACGCGCGTATGTGCTGCTGCTAGGACGTATAGCGGGCATAGCCGATGATCGCATCAAAGAACCCGGACTGCATTGGACCCTGCCCAAGCCATTTTCAGAAATAGTACGCGTGCCCGCCGAGCGCATTCAAAACATGGAAATCAACACACAATGGTTTTTTGAGCAACCGGGCTTGCCCCCGGAAGAACAAGCGAGCCCGTCCGGCAACGCCTTGACGCCTGACAGGGACGGGTATGTCTTGACCGGCGACGCCAACATCATCCACATCCGTTGGGGCCTCCGCTACACTATTCGCGATCCCGAACGTTTTATATTTTATCATGACGACCCTGTTATGACCCTGCAAAAAGAAATGGACCGGGCCGCAATGCTTGTGGCGCACCGGTGGCCGGTGGATCGTTTGTTGCGCACGGATATTGAAGCCTACCGCGCGGAAGTGGATCAGGCTCTGCAAGCGCGTATGAATGAACTTGCTCTGGGCATTCATGTGCATCGGCTCGATTTGCTGGCTGTCGTTCCTCCGCGCCAGACCGCGTATGCTTTCGATGCGGTAATTGAAGCCGAACAGGATCGCAGCCGGAATATCAGCGCGGCGCGCGCGTATGCCGCGCGGGCCCGTAACGAAGCGCAAGGCGAAGCATCCCGTATCCTTTCCGCTTCACGCGCCGCGCGGCAACGGATCATCAGCGAAGCCTCTGCCGATGCCGATTTATTCCAATCGGTGCTGCCGGTATACAGGGATCATCCAGCCATGCTGGCGGAAACCTTGCGGCAGGACCGCTTGCGCGCGATTTTACCGCGGGCCAAACAACACATCGCTATTCGCAAACGGGACGACGGATCGCAGGATGTGCGTATTATGATCGGCCCCTCCCCCACGCATTAACGAAAGGAATTATGCAAGCGCAAACTCGACATGATGCTTGTTGCGGCGGAGCGCATCCGAAGCGGTCCACCGGACTGCTTTGGATGATGTTAACCGGCGCGGCGCTTGTTTTGAATTCGTTTATCGCAGCGTGGTTGTTCCAAGACAATCCCGTGGCGTCGGATCTAAGCGCTTTTCTTGGCGCTTTATTGCTTTCATTCCCGATTCTACGGACAGCGATACAGGACATTTTGCGGGGCAAAATGTTTATGAACGAATTAGTGGCTTTGGCTGTGCTCGCGGCTATGGCCAACGCCGATTTTCAAACCGCGGGCGTCATTGCGTTTTTTATGTTGCTTGCGTTGGTTATCGAAACGCGATCCGCCGAAGGCGCGCATGCGGCTATCGAAAATCTGATTCGCATGACGCCTTCCAAAGCCCGTCGTTTGCTGAAAGACGGATCGGAAGAAGACTGCGCCGCGAGTGAATTGCAGGTAGGGGATTTAGTCAGGGTTTATCCCGGCGAAAACGTGCCCGCCGACGGCGTTATCCGCAACGGACGCACCACGCTGAACGAAGCGACCATTACAGGCGAGTCCCTTCCTCGCGACAAGGAACCCGGTGACGACGTGTATGCAGGCACGCAGAATCTGACCGGCGTTATGGAAGTTGAAGTCAACCGCGTGGGCGAAGACACCACGTTGGGCAAAGTCCGGGAATTAATTCTCACGGCGGAACAATCCAAATTGCCGATTATGCGCATGATTGACCGCTACGCGGGCTATTACACGCCTATTGTGCTTATGCTCGCCGCGCTCGTATGGTTTTTTACGGAAGACTGGAATCGCGTTATTTCCTTGCTGATTATTGCTTGTCCCTGCGCGTTTATTCTCGCCACCCCCACGGCCATGGTCGCGGCTTTATCCGCTGCGGCCCGTTTAGGCGTGTTGATCAAGAACCTGGAGGATTTGGAAGTGGCTTCGCATATCTCCGCTTTTGTGTTCGATAAAACCGGCACGTTGACCACAGGCGAATTGGGCGTAACGCGGTTGTCTCCCGTGGAAGGCATTGAATCCTCACAATTGCTTTTTTCCGCAGGCAGCGCCGAGCGGTTCAGCAACCATCCGGCCGCGCTCGCGTTACAGCGTCTTGCCGCGGAAGCCGGGCTGACCTTAAGCGATCCCGGGGATTTTCATGAAGAACCGGGCCAAGGCGTGCGCGGCGCCGTGGAAGGCGAAATCGTTTTGTCCGGACGCGCTTCATGGCTACGCGGGCAAGGCATTGCCGATCCCGCGCTGGATCGCGATGCGGCCGATGCGGCCGACGGGTTAAGCACTATTTTCGTAGCCAAAGCAGGTCGCTACCTGGGATGGGTCGGCATGCAGGATCAAGTGCGCCCGGAAGCAGGCGAAAGTCTGGAAGCCATCAAAGCGATGGACGTGAAACGCATAGCCATGGTCACCGGCGACCGGCGCCACGTGGCGGAACGCGTAGCGGGCGAAATGGCCTGTCCTGAAATCGAAGCCGAATGCCTCCCTCATCAAAAAGTTGCGTTTGTGGAACGGGTTAAAGCCGAAGGATATCGCGTCGCCTTTGTAGGCGATGGCGTCAACGACGCGCCCGCGCTGGCCGCTGGCGATCTAGGCATAGCCATGGGCGCGGCAGGCAGCGATGTCGCAATTCAAAGCGCAACCATTGCCTTGATGAATAACGATTTGCGCCGGATTCCTTTTCTGGTGTCGTTATCACGCGCAGCCCGTATGATTATTCATCAGAATCTTGCGATTGGCGGATTTTTTATTGTGGGCGGATTAACGCTTTCGGGGCTGGGCTTTTTGAATCCGATTCTTGCCGCTATTGTACATAACGCGGGATCGCTGATTGTGGTATTCAACAGCGCCCGCTTGATCCGGCGGGGCGAGGAACTCGACGCGCCGCTTGCCTGAACGTAGGATGTAGTATGGAAACAAATACTCCCATTATTGAAGCAAACCATGTAGTCAAAATCTTCAAGGATTTTTGGCGTCGCCCTAAAGTCCGCGCCGTGCATGATATTTCGTTTACCGTCGCGCCCGGGGAAGTCTTTGGCTTGCTAGGTCCGAACGGCTCGGGGAAAAGCACAACCATTAAAATGCTGCTTGGCTTGTTGCACCCCACTGCGGGCCGTTTGCGTGTGCTGGGACGTTCACCCCGCGATGTGCGCGCCAAAGCGCGCATTGGATATTTGCCCGAAGAATCCTATTTGTATCCGTATCTGACCTCGGAAGAAACGCTTCAATTTTTTGGACGCTTATTTGATTTATCCGCACGCGAACGGAAAATCCGCATTGAGCAGCTTCTTGAAATGATTGGTTTACAGCACGCGCGTCATCGTATCGTAGGCGAGTTCTCTAAAGGCATGGCCCGGCGCATCGGGCTTGCCCAGGCGATGATTAACGATCCGGATTTGATTATTCTGGATGAACCTACCTCGGGACTCGACCCTCTGGGCTGCCGTCAAGTCAAGGATTTGATCCGCACGCTGGCCCGGCGCGGCAAAACAATTCTTCTTTCCTCGCATTTATTGGCGGATGTGGAAGATGTATGCGACCGGATCGCTATTCTGTACAACGGAAAATTGCGCGCCATAGGCGCTATCGAGGAATTGCTTGAACAACGCGACCGTTTCCGCGTCAATTTACCCGGCGACCTTCCACCGGGCAAAATCAATCTTGTGCTGGAGGAAGTACGCCGCATTCTGGGACACGAACCGGACGTGGATCATCCCCGCATGGATTTGGAATCCTTTTTCCTCGCCATCATCGAACAAGCGCGCGCCGAAGCCCATGATCCCTCGGGCACGTCCCCGCGTAGCGAACTAGCCGAATATCTTCAGAAAGAAGAGCCGGGTCAACCATCCACACCTCCCGCGATTCCTCGGGACGAAGGAAACGATATAAACAGCAAGCTTGCTTCGTTGACCGTTAAATCCAACGAACCCGCGGATAAGTCATGACAGGCATCAGCGCCATGGCGACATTGACGGTGCGCAACGCGATTCGCTCCAAAATTATCGTGATCCTTTTGCTGGCGCTTGTGGCGGTTTTAATTGGGCTCCCGTTGACGTTAAAAAGTGACGGAACACTTACGGGTCATGTGCAAGTTCTCCTGCGCTACACGCCGGGCCTTGCTTTTTTAATTTTATCCATCGCCACCATATGGGCGTCCTGTGCCGCCGTCGCTAAAGATATTGAAGACCGGCAAATTCAGATGATTCTCGCCAAACCCGTGCGCGCCGTGGAAGTCTGGTTCGGGAAATGGACGGGTTTATGCCTCATGAATGCCGTTCTTATATCCGTTTGCGCCTTGACGACATGGATTACGCTATCCTGGCATACACGCGCGGACCGCTTTAGCGAAGAGGAACGGAAAACACTGGCCGAGACTATGCTAGTCGCGCAACGCAAAGTGACGCCGCAACCGCGGGATTTGCAAGCCGCGATTCAACGCGAATTCCAGGAATCCATGGAGCGCGGGGAATGGCACGAAGATTTGCCCCCGGAAACCATTCGGCAACAAATCAGCCATTATATACGCGCCCGCGCCAATTCCGTCACGACCGGCTCAAGCAATCGCTGGACGTTTGACATACCCGGACAGCCCCCTGCCGATCGTCCTATCATCCTGCGCTATCGTTTTACCGCTTCCCTCATAGACATTGAACCGATAGCCGGAGTATGGCGCGCGGGCGAGGACAACGCCTCGCATCGCTTTCTGGAAAATGTGGAAATAGACCCCAATGTCTGGCACACCCTGAAAATTCCCGCATCGGTGGTGAACGAACAAGGAAAACTGACCGTGGAGTTTGCGAATGTGCATGATCGCGCGGTTACCATTTTGTTTAATCCCGAGACCGATATGAACCTTCTGGTGTACGAAGGCGGGTTCACGCCGAATTTTTTACGGGCATTTTTGCTTTTATTTTTTCACTTGGCTTTTCTTGCCGCAATTGGCGTGACCGCGGGTTCATTTTTCTCCGTGCCGGTAGCCGCGCTTGTGTCGTTTTATGCGTTGCTTCTGTTGCAGGCAGGACGTTTTATTGCAGACGTTGCGCAACGAAACGTCGGCTTGTCCGGAGGATTGGATACATCGGCATGGCAGGTTGCTTTCGATTTTGTGCTGTATACGGTGTACGGGGCATTGCACCGGGTTATTGAACCTGTCTATGCCGTAAATCCCCTGGAGCTTGTGGCGGCGGGCGAATGGGTGGCATGGTCCTCCATCCTGCACATGTTTCTAGTGAAAATCCTGCTTTATAGCGGGCTATTAGCTGTCCTGGGAGGATGGCATTTAGCGCACCGCGAAGTCGCGCTTCCTACAGTTTAATCATGAAACGTCTAAGCTCCATGTTGGTTCTTGGTATCGGGATCATCGCTCTTGTGATCGCGGGGCGCATGAATGCGCAATTGCTTGCGTCCCGGCAAGCGTACGGGCTGGATCATGCGCCGCCTCTCGAAAATGCGCCGCCTTTGGTTGTGTTTTCCACCGTAGCGCTGGGCGGGTTCAGCGGCATTATCGCCGATGTATTGTGGTTACGCGCAGGCCGATTGCAAATGGATGGCCAGTATTTCGAATTGGTCCAATTGGCGGATTGGATCACAAAACTCGAACCCCGCTTTGCGCAAGGCTGGATTTATCACGCGTGGAATTTATCCTACAACATCAGCGTGCAATTAGCCCGCCCGGAAGATCGCTGGCGCTGGGTGCGGCACGGGATCGAACTGCTGCGCGACGGAGGGCTGCGCTACAATCCATCCAACGCGCAGATGTATCGGGAGTTAGGCTGGCTGTTTCAACACAAAATCGGCGCTAATATGGATCAAGCGCACATGTACTACAAGTTTTCCTGGGCCATCGAAATGGCGCGCTTATTCGACGGCCCCCGGCCGGAATACGATTTGTATGCGCGTATTCCGGCGTCACGAGCGGAAGTGATGCTGCTTCCGGGCATGGACGTTTTGGTGGAACGCATTCGCGCGGAAACCGGCTATGACGTATTTTCCTACACGTGGCCTGAGGGCGATACATGGTCCTCGGCCACGGCGTTGATGCGCGAACATGAACATGGCGCCATTTTGCTGCATCATATTCGCCTGCGCATTATGCGTGACCGCTACCGGCTCGATCCCGTGCTGATGCAGCGCGTGGAGGATGAAGTCGGCCCTCTTGATTGGCGTTTGCATCAAGCGCACGCGATTTATTGGGCATGGCGTGGCCGCGCATTTGCCGAAGGCTTTGAACGCAAAGCCATTGACCGCATGATATTTCAGAACATGGCGGATGCGTTCCGGCAAGGGCGTTTTTTCTACAATGCGGACGAGGATTTATTTATCCCATCCCCGCATCCCGACATCCTTCCTTTTGTGCTGCAAGCTTACGAAGAAGCGCTGGAGGAACATCCGGACGGCAGCATGCAAACCGCGCATAAAAATTTTATGACTCAAGCGATGGTCGTCCTTTACACGTACCATCGCGTTCGTGAAGCGCGTGCGCTATTCGACACTATTCATGCTCGCTATCCCTCGGACGAAACCGCGCAAGGATTCGAGGCGTTTGTCGTGTCCACGTTTGTGGAGCGGATGCAGGATTTAAGTGATATTGAAGCGCACGGTTTTGTGGAAGGCGCTTTTTACCAAAGCTTTTTCTGGTCGGCGCTAGGCGACGACGAACGGGCCGCGGGTTTTGATCGCTTGGCCCGCCTGGCATGGAACACATACATGGAACCGCGTTTAAGCAACGAGGAATTTGCCGAGCGCACAGGCTTGCCCCCCATTCCCGTCATTCGCCAGATGGCGCTACGCGAAGCGCGCCGCACCGTGGAAAGCGCAACCGCGCGCTCGCGATTAAACGAAATGCCGGTATTCACGCCGTAAAAGCGCGTCGGGCCGGGCCAGCCTGCCCTACCCCAACGTGCACATGCAGCGCGGGATTATTTTTTGTATCCCGCGGTAGGCATGTAGAAGTCTTTGGCGTAGTCGTGCAACATGCGCGCCGCGCTGAATCCGGGAATAATAGTCGCCATGCTTTCTTTCATAATCGCCAACCAATGAACAGGAACACCTTTTTGGCGGTTATCGTAGTACGCAGGCACCACGTGATGTTCGAGAATTTCATAAAACGAAGAGGAATCCTCGTAATCCTGCATTTCCTCGTTGTCGAATTCCCGTCCGTCGCTGATCAGCCACCCGTTTTTGCCATTGTAGGCCTCGGGCCACCACCCGTCGGCAATGCTTAAATTCGGCGCGCCGTTCATCGCGGCTTTCATCCCGCTGGTTCCGCTGGCTTCGCGGGGACGGCGCGGCGTGTTCAACCATACATCCACGCCCTGCACCAAATGTCGCGCTACGCGCATTTCATAATCCTCCAGGAATATAATGTGCCCTGCCAGATCGGAGTGCGAGGCGATATTGACAATATCGCGCACCAGATCTTGTCCGGGCACATCGGCGGGATGCGCTTTACCGGAGAAAATAAACTGCACCGGACGATCCGCCTGCGTAATGATCTGGCGTAGCCGGTTATAATCCTTAAAAATAAGTCCCGCGCGTTTATACGTGGCAAACCGCCGCGCAAAGCCAATCGTCAATGCTTTCGGGTCCAACACTTGCCCGATTTCACGCATTTCGTCCGGGCTTTTCCCGTGGCGGGCAAACTGCTGGACCAACCGACTACGCACCAGCGTAATTAACCGTTCTTTTTGATATTGGTGCGCCGCCCATAAATCCGCGTCCGGAATATCCCGCACGGCCGCCCAATAGTCTGCGTCGGTTAAATGTTCATTCCAGTCTGAACCGATTTCCTCTTCAATTAATGTGCGCATTTCGTGCCCTAACCACGTCGCCACATGCACGCCGTTGGTTACGTATTGAACCGGCAAATCGCTGGCTTGTTTGCCGGGGAACAAGTGATGCCACATGTGACTCGACACTTCGCCATGCAATTTACTGACGCCGTTGGTCATGGAACTCATGCGGATGGCCAGCGCGGTCAGGTTAAATGGCTGGCTGCCGCCTTCAGGATAGGATTTTCCAAGATCAACAATCCGTTGCGTTTCCACGCCCATGTTTTTCGCGAAATGCGCCATGTATTTTTCGACCAGATGTTGATCAAAAGTTTCGTTGCCGGCCGGGACCGGAGTGTGCGTGGTAAATACCGTGTCGGCGGCAATTGTTTTGCAGGCATCATCCCAGGTATGCCCGTCCCGCATCAATCCGTTCAATCGTTCGATGGAAAGAAAAGCCGAGTGCCCTTCATTCATGTGCCATACCGCGGGCTTAATGCCCAACTCGCGGATCACATGCGCGCCGCCAATACCCAACACCAACTCCTGGCACAGACGCATTTCACGGCCACGCACATACAGTTGCGACGTAATAGGACGGTCCGCCGGATCGTTATCCGGAATATCCGTATCCAACAAATACAAAGTCACACGGCCTACTTTTAATTGCCACACCTGCGCCAGCACCGCGCGTCCGGGCAAATCCACGGATACAGTCAGGTTATGACCGCTACTGGATTGCAACGGGCGAATCGGTAGACGGTAAAAATCGAAATCGGCAAAAATATGATGCTGGCGCCCATCGGGGTCAATGGATTGGCGGAAATATCCTTTACGATACAGCGGCCCAATCCCAATAAACGGCAACCCGTAATCGCTCGCGGCTTTGGCATGATCCCCGGACAAAACTCCGAGACCGCCGCAATAAATGCCAAGCGACTCGTGCAATCCGAATTCTGTGCTGAAATACGCGATCGGTCCCCCGTCATAATGGGGAAAATGTTTCTTGAATGGCGTTTGTTCCTGTTCCATATAGCGGTCGAAATCGCGAATGACTTTGCGATAATCCGACATAAACGGACCCACGTCCTGAATCAAACGTTCCCACTGATGGGGTTCAATATTAATCAACAATTGAACCGGGTTGCGATACGTCGCCCATAATGTGCTGTTAATAGATGAAAAGAGCCGACGCGCTCTCGGTGTCCATGACCACCAAAGATTATAAGCTAAATCGCGCAGCCGCGATACTTCCGCCGGAACGCGTATATCCGCAACAGGAATAGTTTCGATCGCCATAATGTAAATCTCCAGATTTTCGTTAGTATAATGCGCGCATTTGTCATGCGCAAAGTCGCAAGTAAACGGAGTGAGGCTTCGGATATCAAGTTTATTTTCCAGAAAAGATAAAACGTTTCACTTCGTGTATTTTTTAAACATTGGAATATACTTCCGCCCATTCTTTGCTATTTTCATATTCTGTACTTTGACAAGGCGTCACAGTTAAAGCGGAGTTTTCGACATGAGCACAACAGAAGACACACAACGCATCGGCATCGGCATAGATTTTGGCGGGACTTTTATCAAAATAGCGACCGTAAACGATGCGGGCGTCATTCTCGATAAACGTAAATTAGCCACCAAGGAACTGGGCGGGCGTAATGCGGTCTTGGACGCCCTTTCGCATCATGCCAAGGAACTGGCGGCGGCGGCAACCGCCCGGCAACCCCATTGCGTATGGACAGGCGTAGGTGTAGGCGTGCCGGGTTTTGTTACGCATGAACGCGGATTTGTGCACGACCTTCCGAATGTGCCGGGATGGTCCGGAGTCCCGCTGGCGTCCTTGCTGGAAGAACGCATTAAGATGCGTGTAAGCGTGGACAACGATGTAAATGTCATGGCGCTGGGTGAATGCACGTTCGGCGCTGGACGCGCGTATCAACACGCGGTTTTTGTGACCTTGGGGACTGGCGTGGGAGGCGGTTTATTGATCAACAATAAACTGTATCGCGGCGCGCATTCCATGGCGGGAGAATTGGGTCACATGACCATTGATATGAACGGAATTAAAAGTCCCACCGGCATCGGGGGACTTGAACAGTATGTAGGCAACCAGCGCATTGTGGATCGGACCATACAGGCGCTCCAAGAAGGTCGGCCCTCGCTGCTAAATGAATGGTGCAAAGGCGATTTCTCAAAACTTGATCCGAAAACCATCGAGGATGCCGCCATGCAAGGCGATGCATTATCTATTGAGATTTATGATTTTGTGGGCGACTGCCTTGCGGCGGCGTTTGCGTCCGTGACGTATCTATTACAACCGCAGGCGTTTATTATTGGCGGAGGCGTGGGCAAAAGCGGCCCGGTGCTATACGATCCTTTGCAACGTCATTTAAACGAGCGCTTAAGTCCCCACTTTGCCAAACGCATTGCGATCAAAAAAGCCGAGTTAGGCAATGAAGCAGGCGTGATAGGAGGCGCGGCGTTGACGTTCCTCGAGTAACATCGCGCACACCACCATGAAACTAGGAAAGTACAGTCGTTTCTCCATCGCATTTGCCGCGTCGCTTGGCTCGTTTCTTATCCTTATCAGCCTGCTTATCATTCGTCTGGAAATCATTGTGCGGGCCGAAGGTCGCGTGATGCCTTATGAAGAGTATCCGCTGTTTGCCCCGGAAGACGCGGTGATCAAAAGCATCGCAATCGAACAAGGCGCGTCGGCGACTAATGAGCAGCGTCTCATTGAATTGCAAAGCGAAACATTGTATGACGCCCTGCTGGAACGGCGTCACGAGCTGCATGCGGCTTTGCGTGAACAAGCTTTGCTTGATTTTGATGCGCAAGCATGGGCCATTCGCCCGGGCACACCGGAGTTAATCATGGCGCCCAAACAACGGGAAATGCAGGGGCGTATTGTCGGCATACAGCGTGACTTAATGGAGCTATACGAACAAATCCGCGAGAAACAAGCGGTGTCGCGATTGGATTTAAGTTTGCGCGAAATTGAAATGTTGCGCGCGGAATGGGATTTGGAACAAGCGCGCTCGTATGCGCAATGGCACGAACGTGGTTTAAGCGAAGTCGAAGGGAAACGCAGAGCGCGTGCGCAGGAATTTGCGGCGCAGCGTGTAACCGCGCTTGAGGAGGATATCGCCCATATCGAAGAGCGGATACGGCGACTGACGATCCGCGCGCCGGCTCAAGGAATCATCGCCACGTTGGATCATCGTCACGAAGGGGCATCGGTAAAAGCAGGCGAACGCCTGGGCGTGCTTGCATACGTGGAACCCGGATACATCGCGCGCGTGTTTGCGCCGCCGCGTAACATTGATTTAGTCAAACCCGGAAGCACGGCGGTGCTGACGTCCGATGTGTTCGACAGCTTGCTGGAGGGCTATATCGAAGGCACAGTGCTACGCGTGGCGCCCGACACCCATTCTCCAACCGATGCGCGCTATGAAATTGACATACGTATTGATTCGTCGCCCTACCCTCTGGTGCTGGGTTCACCGGTCCAATGCAAAATACTGGCTGGACGACGCACGTTAATTCAAACCGTATTTAAAACCGCAGGCCCGGCGCGACCGGTATCAACGCAGGAGAAGCAAGAATGACGCCTGCATCGTCGCATCCTGATTATCCGCCACGCTTGCTGGAATTCTTAATGCGTAATCGCAAAGTATTCTATCGCGGCATTTTATTCGCGTTGCTTCGCACCATGGCGGTCGCTCCGCTGCCTATTATATTTCAAATGATTATGGACGAATTCGTAGTAACCGCGAATTACCGGGCCATCCTCGCCATTTCTATATTCTCCGTGGGATTACTGTTCCTACATTATTCTTTTTCCGTATTAGGCGCTGTGCATATTGGCAGGCAAAACGGGTATATGCTGATGCGCTTGCGCAGCGATATTTTTAACAAACTCCACTTTCTTAATTTCGGTTTTCTGGATCGCCAGAAAAGTGGACGTTTGCTTTCCAAATACGCGTTCGACACGCAAAAAGTCGAACAGATCACCATGCAAATCATGAACAATTTTCTACCGAACACGCTTTATAGCGTGACGATCTCCATCATTCTTGTCTACTTGCATTGGCAATTATCGCTGCTGTTTGTATTACTTATTCCTCTTTATGGCATAACTAGATATGTCTTTGATCGTCAATTGCGCCGGATCAACGAAAACACACGATTGGCACAAGAGAAACTCACGGGAGCAGCCAACGAAGCCATCAGCGCTCTCCGGTTGGTGCGCAGTTTTGGAGAAGAGGATCAAGTCACGACGCAACTGGATGAACGCAGTTTGCAGGTCGCCCGGAATCGCTTTCATTTGGTTAATATCAATTCCATATACGGCACGTTTGCTTATATGATGATGCAATTATTTACGTTGCTGACTGTGGCCGGTGGCGCCTTGATGGTCATTGGCGGCAGCATGACGTTCGGCACCTTGTTGGCTTTTATGGCAGGCTTACCTATTGTCCTCATGCCTATTCAATTATTTACCGCCATGGTCGAACAGTTTTTTATCGCGCAGGAAGGATATCGAAGCATCAAAGAACTGCTCGACTCCCATTATGTTGAAGCATGGAATGGCTCCAAGCAGCCCAGCGAAATGCAAGGAAAAATTCAATTCGATCACATTACATTTGCGTATCCCAACACCACCCGGAATATTCTTACTGATTTTAATTTGACGATTAAACCGGGGGAACATGTGGCGTTGGTCGGGCCGTCCGGATCAGGGAAAAGCACGATTGCGCAACTAGTGCTTGGCTTGTATAAACCCGATGAAGGCGTGATTAGCGTGGACGACATCCCCCAACCCGAACTGGATATGAGTTGGTTACGTAAAAACGCCGCGGTGGTTCTGCAGGATATCGTTCTTTTTTCGGGGAGCATTTACGATAATATACGATTTGCGCGTTCCAGCGCCACCGACGGAGAAGTTGAGCAAGCGGCGCGCATGGCTAATGCCGAGGATTTCATCAAACGCTTGCCGGAAGGCTATGAAACCGTCGTGGGCGAACGTGGCGTTATGCTGTCCGGCGGACAACGTCAACGCATCTCGATTGCCCGCGCTATTCTGCGCAATCCCCGCATTCTGATTCTCGACGAAGCTACGTCCGCGCTGGATTATGAAAGCGAACGGTTGGTACAGGACGCGCTGCGCCGTGTATCGGAAGGCCGCACGGTTATTACCATTGCCCATCGCTTGAGCACCATTCGCGACGCGGACCGCATTGTGGTTATGAAAGATGGACGCATCATGGAAACAGGCTCGTTTGATGCGCTTGCCGAGCAGGATGGACTTTTTGCCGAGCTCCTTCGCATGCAATCTCATGCGCCCCATGAACTATAACATGCTTGGCATCTAAAAAAACAGGCCGCCATCAAAAAGGGGTTGTCAAACGGGCTCACCTCATTTATACATAAAAATTCGTGGCCATGCTTTTCTTTGTTTGAAAAGGTTGTTCATACGCAGCCGCGAATAATGTGTGTACCCATAGCTCAATTGGATAGAGCACCTGACTACGGATCAGGAGGTTGAAGGTTCGACTCCTTCTGGGTACGCCATGTTTATTCACAACATCATGCAAGGCAGGACGATGAAAATAGTTCGTGCAATTATTTTTTCTTTGTTTCTCTATCCCTGCGTTTCCTACGCTCAATTTTTCAAGGACGGCATTCATCTCGCATACCCGGTAGGTGGAGATGTGCGCGATGAACAAGCCGGATTCGGTCTTCACGTGACTTATGAATGGACCGAATTCATGTCGCTGGAAGCTTCTTTGGGCCGGCAAACCGATTCCATTACGGACTGGGACGTGGTATCGGCTCCCTTTCAAAATGATTTTGACTTGGAAGTTGTTTATGCCGCGTTAAGCGGGCGACTCGGCTATCGCCTTGGCAATTTTCATCCCTATGCAGGCGCAGGCTTTGGTTATTATTCCATGCGGGCGGACGGAAAAAACACGAATCGCTCTATTCGTGAAAATGCCGCCGCGCTTCCGGAGGGGCTGCTGGGCTTACAGGTGGGCGCCGACCCCGACAACGCGTTTGCCTATCATGTTGCGCTGGGCGTGGAATGGATTATTGTGCCGCGCGTCGAATTATTTGCCGAATACCGGTATACATTTCTGGAAACAGATGTCTCGTTTACACGCACGGAAACCACGCTAGCCCCGGAATCTGAACGTACGGATTTATTTAAAACCACGACAAGTCGGTCGGAACCGTTTGACTATAATCATGGATTGGTTCGTGTCGGCGCTAGTCTACGTTTTTAACGGCATACGGTCTTCTATACGTTCGCCCCAATTTTCCTCGGACGCGACGGAGCGCGTCCCTCCAGCGTGAAGAAATATTCACGACCTTCCCTGGAGGGGCAACCTCCGTGTTGCCCGGCGCATGAACCGATACGGTCTTCTATACGTTCGCCCCAATTTCCTCGGACGCGACGGAGCGCGTCCCTCCAGCGTTAAGAGATATTCACGACCTTCCCTGGAGGGGCAACCTCCGTGTTGCCCGGCGGCTTAATACATCAAAATTTCCAACCACCGTACCCCTGCGCGCCCTAATTCCCATGTGCCTTGGCGCTGCACAACCAGCCGCAAACCATTCCGTCCAAGTACGGTTTCATCCGCCATCAACACATGCGAGAAAGCGCGTCCCAGCAATGCTTCCTCTTCTTCAGTGGCTGTACGCCCGCTGATCGGCACTCCCCCTTCACTTACCGCGATAACCTGCGCATTCCCTTGATGGCGCTCTCCAACCCATAGACCCGGATAGCGGTGAAAATAATCCAGCGCTTGTGGCGCTTCAAACAGAAGCACAAAAGCCGGGGATACATTTTTTAAGTAATCCAGCATACTGAAAACAGGTTCATCCGATCCGTCCGCGTACACAGCAAGAGGATCTATCCCCGTCAGATTGTGCCCATGCCACGTGCCATGATCGGGAATTTTCTTTTGCGCGCGATACCACGTGGCAAACCCCATATTTTTGATCATGCCAATCTCAAAATGTAAATGGGCGCGGACCATTGGTATGCCTGTGGAAGCGGTATTGCCCATCACGCCAATCACATCCCCCCGCTGTATGGACTGACCGGCTTGTAAGGATCGCTCGACGCTTGCTAAATGCGAATACAACGAATAGATGTCGCCCACGGGGTCCTCGTGAGTTAACACAGCGTAAATCCCGTAATTGCTATTGCCGGCCACGCGGTTTACATACACCACCTGCCCGTCCGCCACCGCGTAAACCGGGTCCAACGGGCGACCTCGCCGGTCGCGGTCACGCGACGCAATATCAATACCTTCATGAAAAGATGGCAGAAGCCGTCCCCCGAACGACGCCGTGCGTACCGAGCCATATAACGCCGATTCTACACGCCCCGAAGCCGTCGGTTGATACACCTCCACGGAGGTCGTATTCAACAAATCACGCTGGTCGGTCGGATACCCGAAACGCAGGCCCGGAGGACGTGCTGGTTCCTCGGGCAAAGGCAGGGCGGCGGAAGGAGCCAATTGGATCGAAGGTTGATCTTCGCGCTGTCCACGACCGGATAATAACCACGAAAAAAACATCACATCAAAGAGGAGGAGAGGCACAAGCCACCAGACATGCCGCTTCACGAAGTCAACCATCTTCTCCATCCCCACAGCGTCTAGCGATCCGCGATCGTCTCGAAGACATCCGAAAATTCCTTGGCTGTCTGGGAAGATTCAATCAACAAGCAATTCTCGTAGTTAAAACTGTTGGCCATGGCGGTGAAATTATACGAGCCGGTAATAACGCGCAACCCATCCACGACTATAAATTTATTGTGCATAGACGCGCCGGAGCGCTCTAACGTTATGGGTTTGCATTCAATACCATGCTTGTCAAACTGCTCTATAACCGCTTGCATGCTTTCCAGCTTCGCCTGGTTCACATCGTATTTAATGCGCACGTTGACCCCGCGCTGGTGCGCCGCCACAATTAAATTGCCGATGCGGGGCCGCGTCATAATGTAAATGGCTACAAGAAGCTCCCGGCGCGCCGACTGAATTTGATCGGCAATCAGTTTTTCGCAATCGCCATCAAACGCGGCGGTGACAAATCCCGGGCGTTTCACAAAACGCGCATCGGCTGTTTGAATCAAAAGCAAACCAGCAAGCAGTACAATTAAAAAACGCATAAATAATCCTTAGGATTCAGGTTGAAAAAATAAAGCGCCCAGAGGAGGCACGGTAATCAATAACGAGTGTTCTTTGCCTTGCCAGGGTATCGGGTTTGCGTCCACAACGCCTGCGTTCCCCATATTGCTGCCTCCAAACAAAGACGCATCGCTATTAAATATTTCCCGATACGGCCCAGCTTTCGGCACGCCTAAACGGTAATGCACAAGCGGCGTCGGCGTGAAGTTAAAGACACAAACGACGATGTCGCCGGGACGCTTGCCTTTGCGGATAAAGCTAATTGTGCTTTGTTCACTGTCATGAAAATCTATCCACTCAAAGCCGTCCCAGGAAAAATCCACTTCATGCAGCGGGGGCAATGCCGCAGAAAGCCGGTTTAAGGTCTTGACCAAGTCCTGCAATTGCTTGTGCCGTTCCCACTGCAGCAAATCCCATCGGAGACTGGTATGGCAATTCCACTCGTCCCATTGCCCGAATTCCGTGCCCATAAACAACAATTTTTTGCCCGGATGCGCATACATGTAGGCATACAGCAAACGTAGATTGGCGCATTTCTGCCAATCGTCGCCGGGCATTTTGGATAACATGTTGCCTTTGCCATGCACGACTTCGTCGTGCGAAAACGGAAGAATAAAATTTTCTGTAAAGGCATAAATCAAGGAGAACGTAATATCGTTGTGATGATATTTGCGGTAAATGGGGTCTTTCGTAATGTATTCCAGCGTGTCATGCATCCATCCCATGTTCCACTTTAAGGTAAATCCAAGCCCGCCCAGATACGTGGGACGCGACACCATGGGCCAAGCGGTTGATTCTTCCGCAAACGTAATAATCCCGGGATAATCGCCATGCATTAGTTCATTGAATTTTTTAAGGAACTCCACGGCTTCGAGATTTTCACGCCCGCCGTATTGATTCGGAACCCATTCGCCGTCTTTGCGGGAATAATCCAGGTACAACATGCTGGCCACGGCATCCACACGGAACCCGTCCACGTGATAAACATCGGCCCAGAAGGCCGCATTGGAAAGGAGAAAGCTTTTCACTTCGTTGCGCCCGTAGTTAAAAATCAACGTGCCCCAATCCATGTGCTCGCCTTTACGGGGATCGGAATGTTCGTATAAATGAGTGCCGTCAAAATAAGCCAACCCATGCCCATCTTTAGGGAAATGCGCGGGCACCCAGTCCACAATGACGCCGATATTATTTTGATGGCATTGATCAATAAAATATTTCAAGTCGTCCGGCGAACCGAAACGGGACGTTGGCGCGTAATATCCAATAGTTTGATAGCCCCAGGAACCATCAAAAGGGTGTTCCGAAATGGGAAGCAATTCAATATGCGTAAAACCCATTTCTTTTACGTAAGAAATCAAATCCTCCGCCAACTCGCGATACGTCAACCAGCGATTATCTTCTTCGGGTTTTCGGCGCCACGAACCCAAATGGACTTCATACACGTTTACGGGTTTCTCCAACCAAGGTGTCTGACGCCGCTTTTTCATCCAGTCATCGTCGTTCCATTGGTATTTGAATAGATCCCAGACAACCGAAGCCGTACGAGGACGCAATTCGGAAGCAAACGCGTACGGATCGGCTTTTTGAGCCAAGTGCCCGTTAGGCCCTTTGATTTCAAATTTATACAAATCCCCGGCTTTCAGCGCGGGAATAAACAATTCCCAAAGTCCCGAGGAACCGAGCGATTGCATAGGATGATGCCGCCCATCCCAACGGTTAAACCAGCCGATCACGCTCACGCGCGACGCATTAGGCGCCCAGACCGCGAAATGCACGCCGTCCACGCCGTCAATCCGCATAGGGCGCGCCCCCATTTTTTTGTACGTCCGGTAATGCGTGCCTTCACCGTGCAAGTATTGATCCACATCCGTCACTTGCAGCGGGAAACGGTACGGATCTTCCAACGTCCATGTATGGTCGTCGTAGCCGGTCATGCGCAGTTTATAAGGAAAAGCTTCGTTACGCGGAATCGTCGCTTCATACAAACCATGGTCATGGATGCGAACCGCTTTCCAGGATTCACCCGAAGCGGTATCCACAACCTCCACGGCGCGCGCATAGGGTTGGAACGATCGTACGACAAGTTGGTTATCGTTCCCGGCATGCAGGCCAAGCACTTCGTAAGGCGCATAATAATTTCCCTCCACGAGAGCTTGGATGACTTTTTTGGGCGCCGCTTCTTTCATACGCTGTTCCCTTGCTAATATGATTCAACCCACCGCTGAGTTTGGTCCGCCACTCGACAGATTAACACTAATGTGATAGCTACATTAGGCTTGTGTGTAAAGAAATGAAAGAAGTTACTACATTACGGACTCAAATTAGCCACGCCCGGCGCATTGTTGTGAAAGTGGGAAGTCGCGTGCTGATCCAGCGAACAGGACGGCCCGACCTGCCCCGCATGCGCGCGCTGGTGGATGATCTGGCGGATTTACGCCAGGAAGGCCGCGATGTCGTGCTGGTATCCTCCGGCGCGATCGGGGTGGGCATCGAAGCGTTGGGCATGCGCACCCGCCCTACCCGCGTCCCTGATTTGCAAATGGCAGCCGCAGTGGGCCAGTTCCGGTTAATGGGAAAATACGGCGCGTTGTTCGCGAGGCATCGCTGCACGGTGGGGCAGATATTGCTTACGCACGATGATCTGCGCAATCGCACACGACACTTGAATGCGCGCAACACGATGATGAATTTGCTGCGAAACGGCATTATCCCTATCGTCAATGAAAACGACGTCGTCGCCACCGATGAGATTAAGTTCGGCGATAACGACCAACTCGCGTCGCTGGTGGCTATGCTTATTGATGCCGATTTGTTGATTCTATTATCCACAGTGGACGGTGTGCGCAAACCGATCAAAGGCGGTCGTACCCGCAGAATATCGTACATGGCTTCGGTCACGCGTGATATTGAACAACTAGTCCACGGCAAAGGAAGCATGTTTTCCACCGGGGGCATGGCCAGCAAACTGGAGTCCGCCCGCCAAGCCGCTGGATTAGGCGTGCCTGCCGTTATTGCAAACGGACGCAAATCAGGTATTATCACGCAAATCATGGCCGGTCGGGATGTCGGAACGCTTCTGGGAGGGGCCGCAACCGGTGCGGAAGAAAAACGGGGACGTAAACGCTGGATCGCCTTTTTCAACAAGCCGGAAGGAACGCTGGTTGTGGATGACGGAGCCTGCGATGCGCTTCTGAAAAAAGGCCGCAGTTTACTCCCCATTGGCGTGCGCAAAGTGGAAGGAACATTTGAAGCAGGCGCAGTGGTCAACATCCGGTCCATGGATGGGGCTATCATTGCGCGCGGATTATCCGAATTCAGCAGTCAGGATGCGCGGCAAATCGCAGGCAGGAAAACATCGGAAATAAAAACCATTTTGGGACGGGTGGACGATGACGAAATAGTGCATCGCGACCAAATGAGCCTTTTAGGACATGCATGAGCCGAACGGAGAGAACACCAATGACCGTTACAGAAGAAATACAATTAATGGGCACACGCGCTGTCGAAGCGTCACGCGCCTTGGCTACCTTAACGACGCGAAAGAAAAACGCCATACTGGAAGCGATGGCCGATGAACTGGACGCATCGCGCGACGCGATCCGAAGCGCCAACGTTTTGGATCTTCAAGCAGGACGTGAGGCGCAATTGACCTCCGCGTTGCTGGATCGCCTGGAGCTAACCGATAAACGCATAGATGCCATGATCAAAGGTTTGCGCGACGTGGCGGTGCTGAAAGATCCCGTCGGAAACAAAATAAGCCGGTGGATGCGCCCGAATGGCCTCGAAATCCTGAAAGTGCGCGTGCCTATTGGCGTCATTGCCATTATCTACGAATCCCGCCCGAATGTAACGGCAGACACAGCCGCATTGTGTTTCAAAACATCCAATGCCTTAATTCTTCGCGGGGGCAAGGAAGCGATGCATTCCAACCGCATTATTGCCGAGACGTTGCAACGCGGCGGCGAGAAGAAAGGATTGCCCCCGCATGCGATTCAATTGGTGCAAACCCAGGATCGCGATGCTGTGCGTGTGCTGGTCCAAATGGTGGGAGTCGTGGATCTGGTCATCCCGCGTGGAGGCGAAAGCCTTATTGAAGCCGTCACCGAAATGGCGCGTGTGCCCGTGATTAAACATTATAAAGGTGTGTGCCATACCTATGTGGATGAAAGCGCGGAGTTGGAATCGGCGCTGCGCATTTGCGAAAATGCCAAAGTCCAGCGCCCGGGTGTTTGCAATGCGATGGAAACCTTGCTTGTGCATGAAAAAATGGCGCCGGTTTTCCTTCCGCGCTTCAAAGAAATGATGGATTTTCATCATGTGGAACTGCGAGGCGATGAAGCCACATGCCGTTTGATCCCCGACATCAAACAGGCCGATAAATCGGATTGGTACGCCGAATATCTCGACTTGGTATTGGCGGTGCGCGTAGTACCCGATGTTAATGCCGCTGTCGCCCACATCAACCGGTATGGATCCAAACATAGCGATGCGATACTTGCCGAAAACGAAACCGCGCAAAAAATATTCACGCAACAAGTGGACTCCTCCACGGTCTACGTCAACGCGTCTACACGGTTCACCGATGGCGCCGAGTTTGGCATGGGCGCGGAAATCGGCATAAGCACCGACAAACTCCATGCGCGGGGCCCGATGGGTCTTGAAGAACTGACAACATACAAATACGTGGTTATGGGCGAAGGCCAGATACGGGAATAATCATGACCACTGCACACGCGCTCCCCGCGCGCCGCGATGTAATCGAGGAGAACCGCTGGGATTTATCTTCATTAGCCGAAAACGACGCAGCGTGGGAAAAGGATTTCCTGACGTTACAAGAACGCGTGCCTGATCTGGAGGCTTATAAAGGGAAATTGGGACAGGCCATCGAGCATCTTCATGCCATGCTGGATTGTTCGTTTTCCATCGCGCGTTTATCCGAGCGTCTGGGCTATTATGCCTATTTGCGTGTAGCGGAAGATGCCAGTGACAGTGCGGCACAAGCGCGTATGGCACGGTATACAGGCATTGCTTCCGACTACGCCGCCCGGGCCAGCTTCATAACGCCGGAGATTCAAAGCATTCCTGAATCAACCATGAACAAGTGGCTTGACCATGAACTTTTGCATCCTTATCGCTGGCATCTCATGCAACTATTGCGGTACAAGCCGCATGTGTTAAGCGAAGCGGAGGAACGTTTGCTGGCGATGCAAACGGAATCAGCAATGACCGCGCGCCTCGCGTTTAATGCCTTAAACGATATAGACTTGGTATTTGATGACGTGCCCACGCCCGAAGGCCTGAAACCCTTGACGCATGCTTCCTATGCCTCATTTATGCAGCATCCGGATCGTGCCGTGCGTGAACGGGCTTACACGAACCTGTTAGGCGCGTACGATACCCATAAACACACCTTGGTTGCCCTTTACAACGGCAGCGTGCAACGCGATGTGTATGAAGCGCGAATCCGGCATTTCCCATCGGCTATGGAAGCCAGCTTGTTTGCGGATCATGTGCCTGCGGATGTTTACACAGGACTCATTGCCTGCGTACATGAGCATCTTCCTTTGCTGCACCGCTACTATGCGTTGCGCCGCACGAAACTAGGCCTGGACACATTGCGCTTATTCGACACCCGCGTCCCGCTGGTGCCTGACATTAAAACTCAATATTCGTATGAAGAAGCCGTGGATCATGTTGTGTCCTCCCTTGCCCTCTTGGGTTCGGAATATACCGATACCTTGCGGCACGGGTTATTGAACGGACGCTGGGTGGACCGGTACGAAAATAAAGGCAAACGTTCGGGAGCTTTTTCCGCGGGATCGTACGATGGCAATCCTTACATTTTGATGAATTACAAGGAAGACGTGTTGGGCGACATGTTTACTTTGACGCACGAAGCCGGGCATTCCATGCATTCGTGGTACAGCGCGCGCCATCAACCGTTTCAAGATTACAACTATACGATTTTTGTGGCGGAAGTAGCTTCGACATTCAACGAACAATTGCTTGCGCGACACCTGACCAGCCAGACGCGTGATACAGCGCTTCAAGCGTATTTATTGAACAAACAACTGGACGACATGATCGGCACGCTATTTCGCCAAACGATGTTTGCGGAATTTGAAATGATCACGCATGCGATGGTGGAGCGGAAAGAACCGTTGACGGTGGATTCCGTGACGGAAGTATATCGTAAATTGCTCGAACAATATTTCGGACCCGACGTGCCGTTGGAAACAATCAGCCCGATGGAAGCGTTCCGCATTCCTCACTTCTATTCCGCCTTTTATGTCTACAAATACGCTACCGGCATGGCAGCGGCATTGGCTTTGTCGGAAACCGTAATCCATGGAGGCGATGCCGAACGGGAACGTTATCTGACTTTTTTGAAATCCGGCGGCAACGCCTACCCGCTTGATCAATTAAAAAACGCAGGCGTGGACATGACTACGGCAACCCCTCTGCAAACCGCTATGCAAACGTTTGCGAATTACGTCGAAGCCTTCGAGCGCGTGATGCAGTAAGAGAGGACTCGTGGATTATGCGGCGTGACGCAGGAATTTCATTCAGGCTAGTGAATAAATTCAGTAATAATGCATCAAACATGAGCTTGCAGCATATCCCTGACACGCGGGCATAAGCAGGCAGGCGTCCGGTGCTTGTTTTCAGTCATAATGTATTTAATGACCGTTCAGGTACTGTTATCGCCATCGCACTCACCAGCCAACCGCAACGCGCGGGCTGTGGGCGCTTTGATCCACCATTACCCGCCCTATATCAGACTATACCGAGAAAATACAACAAACCCGAAAACATAAAAAACTGGTGGAGCGGATGGGAGTCGAACCCACGACCTTCGCATTGCGAACGCGACGCTCTCCCAACTGAGCTACCGCCCCAGCGTTTGCAGGACAGACGCCAGCATGTTACCAGACCTGTCTTGCAGAAAAGAGTGAAACTACACAACAGCTTAAAGCAATTGTCAACCGCGATTTTAGTATGGAGATCGCTTTTCGTCTTCCGCGCTTCCCAAAGTGGCCCCGCCCAACGCGCCAATAGCGCCGCCAATCGCCGCGCCTTCCAAGCCACGTCCTTTCTGATGTCCAATGACCGCGCCCGCTGCTGCGCCTAACGCCGCGCCACCCACAGCGCCTTGCTTCGTGCGAACCGTCGAATCCGACGTCGCACATCCTTGCAAACTCATCATACCCAATACCAATGCTATGCCTACATGCCTTTTCATAACAAATTCCTTTCGATTTGAATCCGTTCATGCATAAAGACGCGCGCGCCGCTATTTTTATTCATCCGGCATTCCATCTTTCCATTTTTCCGGTTCACCACTATGCTGATGTCTCATGAAACCGGATCGTCATTTTCTCGACTGGAACAAGCCTCTGGCCCATCAGGTCCGTGCATTTTTAATTCCCGAACCGCCCACGTCCGCCGTGGATTTATCGTCCTCCTTGGTGCTCATTCCGACGCGCCAAGCCGGACGACATCTACGCGAAAACCTCGCGCTGTATTGCAGCCACTACGGCACCGCCCTGCTTCCACCGGTTGTACAAGAGCCGATGGGTCTTTTGCGTTCGTTGGACGATACCGCTGGCCCTTTGGCGTCGCTGTCCATCTGGATCAACATGCTTCAGCAAATCCAGCCCGAAGATTTCGGAGCGTTATTCCCGCACGCGCCACCCGCACAGGATTTTACGTGGGCTATGCGCACCGCCGAATTAATCCAGCGACTCCGCCATACGCTTGTGGACGGCGGCTTGCTCATACGCGATGTATGCCATCAACATAGCGAAACGCTGGAAGAGCCCGGGCGATGGGAAGATTTAAACCGCCTTGAAACCAAATACCTTGAAGCTCTTCAAGCCGCAGGATTAAGAGACCGGTGTGCAGCGTTAATCGAAGCAAGCGCAGCCCCCCTCTTGGATGATAAACTTGATCGCATCGTCGTGGCGGGCGTACCCGACCCTACCCCACTGGTCCTACGCGCGCTTGAATCACTCGCCGAGCGATATCCCGTAGATATCCTTATTCATGCTCCGGAAAGCCATGCGTCGCACTTCGACCTATGGGGCCGACCCGACACGTCCTATTGGACGTCGTGCGAGATTCCTATACGCGACCCGGACACAACCATACACATCGCCGCTAATCCAGCCGATCAAGCGGCGCGCATGCGCGAGTGTATCGTCGCTGAACAAACCTCGTTCGGCCCACACGATCTGGCGATTGGCGTGCCGGACGCCGAAGTCAGTGATTACATCGCCACCCAATTGTCCACGCTGGGGCTTGTCGCGTTTAACCCGGCAGGCCACTTGTTCCGCGAACATCGCATCTACCACTTTCTTGCATGCATCCGGGACATCATCGCACACCCCTCGTATGAAGCCGTAGCCGCCTGCTTGCGTCATCCCGACGTCTTGTACGCGCTCCGGGAAGCGCATGGCATTACATCCGAAGCGCTGCTTGCTTCGCTGGACACATTTCAAAATAAACACATCCCGCAAACGATCGAGGACATGGATGCATTAGCCGGTCTTCTACCTGAAGGCCATGCGCTCCCATTAAAAGAAGCTCTTTCATTGATTCATACTTTACGGGATCTACAGCACGCGGATTCCCTGCAAGACCTCATCGCGCAAGCGATGACGCTTATTTATGCCCACCAAACCGTGAATCCCCAAACACCCGAAGGCGAGTCGTTTGTGGCGATAGCCCAGCAGATCAACCGGATGACGGAAGAAATGGGGAAAGAATGTTTTCTAACGCTGAATCTTCGCCCTCATGAAGCGTTGCAGATTCTTCTCCATGCGCTCGACAAAGAATCGTGGTACGAGGACAGCCGAAAAAGCCAGGTGGATTTGGAAGGCTGGCTGGAATTGCCTTGGAATGATGCGCCTTTGTTGATCGTAACCGGCATGAACGACGGGCGCGTACCGGACGGGCGCACCAGCGACGTGTTTCTTCCCGACTCGTTGCTACGTCAGCTTGGCTTGCGTTGTGATCGCGACCGGCTTGCACGGGACGCGTATTTGATGACGACGTTGACTCACGCGCGGGAAAACGAAGGACGCGTATATTTTATGGCGGGCCGATTCAGTCGCACCGGCGATCCCTTGCAGCCCTCGCGTCTACTGTTCCGCTGCGCCGACACGCAATTGCCCGAGCGCGTCCGGCACATCTTCAGCGAGCAAGAAACAGGCGCGCGTTTGTACCCCGCCACGGTGGGATTTCTTCTGGATCCAGCTCAAGCCAAAGTCCGTCATCTTTCTTCTATAGGCGTGACCTCGTTCCGGAGTTATCTCGCCTGCCCTTTTCGTTTCTATCTTTCCTATGCCGCTCAAATGGAATCTTTAGCGGACAACGCACAGGAAATGGATGCGCTTGTTTTCGGGCATATGATTCATCATGCGCTGGAGGGATTAAAAGATCAGCCGACTCTTAGCGATGGCACGGCATTGGAAAAACTTTTTCTAACGCGCGCCGAAGCCTGGTTACGCGCGCAGTTCGGCGCCCGCCCTCCTTTGCCGGTTCTCATGCAATACGAATCCATCCGCCAACGCTTGATGCATGCCGCGCGCGTGCAAGCTGAACTTATCGCGCAAGGATGGGTTCCCACGCTTTTTGAAGTCGGTGTAGAAGCAACCATACGTCAAACCCGTATCAAAGGCCGCATGGACCGTGTGGATTATCACCCGGACCTAAAACAGTGGCGCGTCATTGATTACAAAACCACCGATACCGTCACCACCCCTTTAGAAGCCCACATGGGCCCTTGGCGTGACGAGGCCCCGGACTTTGCGCGGGCACCCGGCGCATGGAAAAAAAAGAAAGACGGGCGCTGGATAGACCTTCAATTGCCTCTGTATCATGATTTTTTTCAAACGCAACACCCGGACGAGGCGATTTCCACGGCGTATTTTGTGTTACCTCGCGCCGTGACCGAAACAAGCCTGCTTGAATGGACAGAGGTAACGCCCGATCTCTTGACATCGGCACGCGCCTGCGCGGAGGCTATTGTGCAGCGCATTGAACAGCATGAATTCTGGCCGCCCAACGACACGATAAAGTACGATGAATTCGAAGATCTCTTCCCTTTCCCCGCATCCCAATGCGTGAAACCGCTTGTTTCCATAAAGGGGGATGTGTCGTGAATCCCTTGATTGAACATCAGGCTATTCTTGCGTCCGCGGGTTCAGGCAAAACATTTCAGCTTGCGCATCGCTATATTCGTTTGCTGGCGGCAGGCATGGAACCTAATCGTATTATTGCGGTTACGTTTTCCCGGAAAGCGGCCCGCGAGATTTTCACCTCGATTGTCGAACACCTTTGCGATGCGGCTTCATCACCGGATAAAGCCCAACAAACCGCTTGCATCATTGAACATCCCGATTTCACGACCCAGGACTTTGCTTTGCTGCTGAAGCGCTTCCTGCAAGACATGCAGCGGCTGCATATCTCCACGATTGATAGTTTTACGATAGGCGTGCTACGCGCATTTCCCATGGAACTGGGACTCTCGCCCGCATTTAATGTGACGGACAATGGCAGCGCGGATGCCAGGCAAGCCCGCGCGGAAACGCTTTCCCGCCTGTTCACAAACATCAATCAATCGCAACAGGAACGCGCGCAGTTGCTGGAGGCCTTTAAACAAGCGACGCATCAAAAGGAAGTGAAGCGGTTCGCGGCGGAATTTGATCAATTTATTGAACATTTTCAATCCGCTTATAAAGCCATGCCCGATGCAACGGCTTGGGGAAATGCCGGTCGTATTTGGCCGGATGGATGCGATTGGCTGGCGGGGCCATCCTCTATCGAAGCGGACCTCGCGATCATCAGGGAATCGGTGCAAAGCGGCTTATGGAATGACTTTGCCACCGGCAAATGGACGTCTTTCCTTGAGACCATGCCCACGTGGCATGCGGGACTGCCGTGGGAGCATATTAAAGGTATTATGGGTTACTTATTCCCTGTCTGGCATGATTTAGCGCGAGGTCATGGGACCGTAAAAATGAACAAAAAAGCCTACGAGCTGCAAGGCGCGCTTGCCGGAGCCTGCGCGCATATCGTGGAGTATGTCATGGCAGTCATGCTGGGCGCAGCGTTGACGCGCACCACAGGCTTGTATCAGTTATTGGCGCAATTCGAGTCGGCCTACGATAAGACCGCGAGACGCCCCGGCTTAATCACGTTTGACGATGCCCAATATATGATTACGCAGGGTGGACGCCCGCTGACGCGCTCGCCCGACGATCCAACCCGGTTGTTTATTGATTACCGTCTGGACTGTGAATTGGATCATTGGTTAATTGACGAATTTCAGGATACCAGCGACTTGCAATGGCAAGTGTTCCGGAATCTCGCGGACGAAATACTTCAGGATACATCAGGCCGTCGCAGTTTCTTTTTTGTGGGCGACGTTAAGCAGGCTATTTATGGCTGGCGCGGCGGCAATCACAATCTGTTTGGCCAAATACTGGATTACTACGGCGAAACAACCATCAAATCCATGCCGCTGAATGTGTCATACCGGTCTTCCCCTGCCGTGCTGGACATGGTTAATGATGCTTTTACGTCGTTGCCTCCGGAGATACCCGAACCGGTACAAACCTCGTGGGCGCGTTACTGGGAACAACACAGTTGCCGCACCGATCGCCCCCCGCCCGCGGGATACGCCGCTGTCCTGCAAACCGGCGAAACCCATAACGACAAGGAAGCCTGTTACCGCGCATGCGCAACGATTCTTCAACAAGTGAATCCTCTGCGACGCGGGTTATCCGCAGCCATTCTCGTCCGGCAGAACAATACCGCACAGGAATTGGGGAATTTGCTGCGCAAGATGTGCCCGGATATTCCCGTGGCCGTAGAAGGACAATCTGAAATTACCGATAACCCCGTGGCGCTTTTGCTTCTTTCTTTGCTGCATTATGCGGCACATCCGGGGGACACACGGGCGCGCGAACATATTCGTATGAGCCCATTGCAGCCGCATTTCGAAAAAGGATTTATCACGCCTCAAGCCCTGCTGGACCAATTGCATCGGGAGGGGTTTCAATGGTTTTTACAGCACTGGGGCCACGCGCTCCGGGAAGCGCATGAGCTCGATGCTTTTAGCCTGCATCGTCTCCATGCCATGATAGATGCGGCCGGGGACATGGATCGTGAAGGGCTTCGCTCGGTGGATACGTTTATAGCCCGCATGCGCGCGTATACCATGCCCGAGGAATCCGCTGATGCGTCTGTGCGGATCATGACAATCCATAAATCCAAAGGATTAGGTTTTGACCTTGTTTTACTGCCCGAATTAGCAAGCCATACCGGCATGCTGGCTCGACGGTCGGATCAGTCTGTGCACATAGCGCGCGATCAAGAAGGCCAGCCGGCCTGGGCGTTGCTGATGCCCATCAAAGATGTTTGTCAGCAAGATCGTGTGCTGAGCGAGGAAATTGAGGCCGCCGAGCAGGATGGATGTTTTGAAAATCTTTGCACACTGTATGTCGCATTAACGCGCGCCAAACGCACTGTGTACGCGATGGTGCCGCCGCCCCCCGCGTCAGGGGGAACATCCCTGAACTTTGCCGCATTTCTACGCAAACAATTAAGCCGATTGTCTTCACCGTCAGACAAGGAGGAAGCCCAGACGGATGATGCGCCTGTCAGGGTGTTGTACGAAAAAGGACATGCGAATTGGTATCAGGAAATTCCGCTTGTGCCAGACGAAGAAATCATACCGGATCATGCCGGCGAGCCTGTGACGTTTGCGACATCGAAAAGGAAACGATTATCCCGCGTGCGACCGTCGGCGCGCGCGGAGGAACCTCGTCCGGCGCATTTGTTTTTTATACCAAACGTAACGCGGAGCCTGGCTTTGGGAAGCATGGTGCATCAATTGTTTGAGCGGGTGGAATGGACGGAAACAGCCGATGTTGACGCGATCATCATGGACTGGAAAAACAAGACCGGCCTCTCCGATCCGGAAGCGGAAGCACATTTTAGAAACGCCATGATTTCCGCCGCCGTGCGCGACGCATTATCGCGTCCCCCGGTCGACGTTATACTTTGGCGCGAAAAGAATTTTGAAGCCGTGGTGGATGACGAGTGGCTTACCGGCACACTGGACCGCGCGGTGCTGGTCAAAGACAAAAACAACAGGGTAATACACGCGGATATTCTCGATTACAAAACCAACGAAATCTCTGAAAGCAACAAACAGGCCACGATGGACCACTATGCCCCTCAATTGCGTTTATATGCGCGCGCGCTGGCGCTTTTGACCGGACTCGCACCCCATCAAATCGGATTGCACCTGCTATTCACGCGCACCGGCGATGTTGTACATGTATGATACCGCTTATTCCGCCAGATATTCCCGGTAGATAGACACTGGCACAAGACCGGTCCATCCGCAGAAATCGGGTCGGGCCGGAATGCCGTACGACGGAAATTCAGGCGCATAATTTTCCCAAAACGTGCCCGTCGCGCTGTGCACCGAAGCGACAACATCATAAAACTGTCGGGCTAATTTGCGCGCGACGTCATCTTCCCCGCAGACACGTAGTCCCCGAAGAATCATATAGGTCGTCGGCGGCCAAACACCTCCGCGCCAGTAATCACCCCATCGGCAATATTCGGGTTCATCGGCGGCCATGGACGGAACGGGAACCGGTCTGCCAAAGCGGGAAGGATCCAACAACGCTTTTATCAGCGCTTTCTGTTGTTTGCGCATTTCTGCGGCGCCCGACCACAAGGTCCAGAACATGCCAATATGTCGTCGGATGATCTTTTTCCCGTAAGCCAGATCAAAATAGAATGATTCCTTGGAGGACCAGCAATACGTGTTAATCCGGGCATTAATATCATGCTTTTCTTTTTCCCATCGGTGCGCGTCATTTTCCAATCCAAGCACGTCGGCCATCCATGATAAATGAGCGGCATCTAAAGCCATCTGTGCGGTTAAATCCACGGAACGACCTTGGCGATTCCATGCCAATGTGCCCCGGAGGTGGGGCGCAACAGCTACCCCGCGAATCCATGGACGCACCGAAGGATGACACCGGTTGAAATTAAGGCGAACGCCATGGCCGTCATCGCTCCATCCTCGCGGCATGCGTGGGATATTGTCCATGCCTGATCCGTGGGCATCCGACCAATACAATCCGTCATCGCCACGATACGTATTTTCCATATAACGATGAAAACGCGCCAAAGCTGGATACACTTTTTGCAATCGTCGCCGGTTATGGGTTTTCGTAAATAATTCCACTTCCGCCCATGCCAAGATAGGCGGAGCAACGGCAATAGGATGCGCTTTATCCCACGCCACACGTCCATCGGGCAAATATTCACGGCACATAAAACCATCTTTATCCTGCATGCGATAAAAATTATCCAAAGCCGTGATAATGGGTAAATCTTTTACATAGTATTTAGCCCATGCAGCGATCATGCATGTATCCCATAGAAATAAACCTCCGTTAAATGCGGCATCCAGATACTTTTTCTTAAAAAAAAGCGCCTGCCTTCCGCCGGCCATTTTACTACGCGCGATACGCACCGCGGCTTGCTCCAATTCGCGCGCGGCGGAGGGGGATACAGGTTTCATGCATTCCTTTCTTCGAGCGTGGTAATAGAGTACGGTGTAATCATTAAATCTACCGTTGGCTTAGCTATATTGGGAATAACAACATCGGACATAGCCATCCCTTTCCGCATTTCGTCCACGACACACCGCCGGAAAGTCTTTCCAGCCCATGCCGGGGGACATTCGATGCGGACATCCGCGTTGCGCCCCGGACGGTCATGCACCAAAACCATCCGCGCCGTTCCTTGCGCTTGCGCCGCCACAGCATGCACCCGCACCGGCGCGCCATCGGCTACAGCATGGTGGATCGCGTGCATGCTTGCGCGGGGAGGGATTGCGCGCATAAGCGCGCGATACGCCGGATAAATATGCGGGGACGGCTCTATAGCATCGGATTCATGCCGTTCAATTAATCCCCATCGGCCATCCACGGTACGATCCGCGCAAAGCACCCAACGCAACAAGCCATCCACGCCTTCATTGATCGCGCGAACAATAAACTGCGCGTCATGAATCGCGGCGCTGTGACTCCCCGCTGTTTCGTAATCGCGATCGCCCCAAAAAGGTCGTCCGAAATAAAACGTGCCCATTTCGGTTATAAAAAAAGGTTTATCTTGTTGACGCGCAAAGTCTACCCATCGGCGGATTGTATGCTGGATATATTCGTGTGTGCGCACAAAATCCGGCGTGCATTCCGGCATCCAATCCGGTTGATGAAAATAAGCGTGCGCATCCCATGCGCCAAGGTGCCGGGAAGGATCAACACCGGCTGCAAGAAAATCAAGCGGCGGCATTTGCCACGCACACAAATGGCCGGGCCCCACGAGCGAAATATCCATTTTTTCCGCCTGCAGAACTCGGTGGACTTCCTTATACATTTCCACAAGCACACGCACTTGCTGTTCGCCTTCCCGGACGAAGAAATTATCGGGATCACGGGCCTGCGCTCCCCAAATCGGCTCGTTTAACAACCCTAACCACCGCAAACGTCGCACATGAAGTGTATCACGCACATGCCGCAGCAAAGGACGGATATAGTGATCCGCATATTCGCCCGGATCGCGTGGCGCTCCTCGCCAAGGCGCTTTTCCACTTGAGTCAGGCTGTAACGGGGCATGCCCTGAATACGGCACTTGAAGCGAAGCCGGAATCCACCAAGGATCCAACATCCAATGCACATTATGGCGATCACACCAGGCATCAAACCATGCTATTTTTTTCCATACATCATGCTGCAAGTCGAAAGCCTGCGCTTTATCATCCCACGGCGTGACATCGCCGTGAACCCCGGTGCCCTCAAGATAGCCAATCCGCATAAACCCCGGTTGAGCTTCATCCAGCAAAGCCTCGATACGATGCCACGCGGCCTGGTGCGCGGTGGGCGGATAATAGCGGTCGCGTCCAAGAAAGACATTTACCCCGATGCCTTCCTTGATTACTCTTTCCACAGGCCCCACGGCAATTACGCTTTGAGGCAATTGATCAGGACGATACATCATCATAAAGCACCCGGAATTTAATTGTGTATAGCGCCGATATAGTATACTTTATACTAGTATGCAATAATATATTTTCCCGCTATACCCGGACATAGGAGCTTGATATGAATATATTGCGGACAGGGATCGCATGCCTCGCATGGTGGGCAAGCGTACAAAGTTGCGTGTTGCGCGCAGGGCCGTTGCTGCTGCACGATGAATGGATGCCTGCGCATCAGCAAGGTATCGCGGTCAAATACGTAAATCGCGTTTTAACGCCGGGGCAACAAGATTGGCCTCAAGCGCGGTTTACCGTTTCCAGCCCGGATGATCCCGCCTATGCCACGCCTGTGGCCGCGGTATCCGCATCGTACTGGGTTCGGCCCGAACGGTATTCCATTCGACGCCCGATCAACATCAAACATACGTGGGTCTACCTTCAACTCCCCTCCCCGCTGAAAGCCGGGTGCACGTATGTCGTACATGAAGACGCGCTTGCATGGCAAGGGCTTGCTATCGCGACCGGGGAACCCATCGCGGAGAACGTCAACCGCACGCCCGACGTGTCCGGGGTCTGGCAAGGAGACCGGCAGCATCACAGCCAGTCTATTAAAATAAATCAAGTGGGTTATAAGCCCTCCGCGCAAAAACGTGGCTATCTATCCCAATTTGCGGGGTATGCGGACGCCACGCGCCATACACCTGTGGATGTGGATTTCAGCGCGTTTGGCGCCTTTGAGATTCTGGACGATACGACAGGGAAAACGATGTGGACAGGAACTGTATCGTCCGCATCGAATAAACGTGATCCGTTATCCCAATCCCGCGTATGGACGCTTGATTTCAGCGCTTTTGAAACACCCGGACGATACCGCTTGCATGTTCCGGGCGTCGGTGTTTCATACCCTTTTCACATCGCGGACGATGTGTTCAATCACGCATTCGGCGTGCTTATGCGCGGGGTCTATCATCAGCGCTGTGGCGTGGCGCTGGAACGTCCTTGGACGCGCCACACGCATCCGGTTTGCCATTATGACGATGGGCGCGTGCCTTCCTTTGACGCATATCAAAAACCTTCGCTCGATTTTATTCCGCAACAAGAAGGCGCGACATTCCCATGCGCGCGAGGGCATCATGACGCCGGGGATTACGGAAAATACACCGTGAACGGGGCTTTATTCGCGTATTCAATCCTTCAAGCTTTTGAAGTGTACCCTGAACAGCTTCTTTACGATCACAGTCCCGTGCCGGAAGCCGGGAATGGTATTCCCGATTTGCTCGAGGAAGTCAAATGGGAACTCGATTGGTTGCAAGGCATGCAGGACCCGGAGGATGGGGCCGTGCATATTATTGTAAAACCAGACCCAACAATGAGTTATGAAGACGGGGTTTCAGGGCTGCCCAGCGGGCGTTTCGACAAACCACGCACGCTGTGGTGGAAAGACATCCACGCGACCGCCGCGTTTGCCGCGATCATGGCCCGGGCCGCGCGCACTCCGGGCCTGCAACAACACTGGCCGACGGAAAGCCGTCAATATTTATCACAAGCGCGCAAAGCCTGGGCATTTTGTATGACGCGAACCCAGGCAGACGGCGCTCCCCAGCCCCGCGTAGGCGGCCATCATTACGGTAATTTTTTAGAAGCAAAAGATGAGTATGCCTGGATGGCTGTTGAGCTTTGGTTAACGACCGGCGAAAAGGAATATCACGATTATTTTCTGCGGCACCACGATCCCGACGAAACATGGAATTGGAATTGGTGGCCCTTAAAAGATGCCGCAGGCGCGGCCACACGATCGTATGTGTATGGCCGACGGACAGGCAAAGACGAAACCATGCTTGCCCGCTGTCGTTCGGGGGGACACGGAGTGCTGGACGCAGCCCGCGCCACATTATCCTGGCAGGATCGTTGGATCACCAAACATTCTTTTTCTCCGCAAGCATACTCCTTCGGGCGATGGGGATGGTATTTTCTTTCGGATATCGCTTCCTACGATTTATTGCTTGCGGCCTCGCTGGTGGACGAAAACGAACGCAACCGTTTTGTGCAAGCCGCGCTGTTTAATGCCGATCAGGAATTAGGCAACGCCGCGGACAACCGTTCTATGATAACGGGTATTGGCGCGCGGCGCCCTGTGGATATTGTGCATCAAAACGCGCGCTTTGACGGCGTGGTCGAGCCGGTGCCCGGCATCCCGCTGGGCATCCATCCTGCAGGCTTCAACCGGGGCACAAGCGATCGTGCCTTGATGGCCCGCTATCTGGTAGATGAACTTCCTGTCGCTTACCGGTATGTGGATGCATGGAACATCGAACAGGAATTCACGGTGGATGTTTTGTCTAAAACACTTATGACCTATGCCATGTTGGGTCACGCGGAAAACCAAAGAAGCGGCTTTCCAAATCTTGCGATCCATGCAAACGGCGATAAAACAAGCGTGGAAGGCGAAGCGCCTTTCCCCGTTTCATTTCGCGCAGACGGGCAAGGATCCAACAGCAAATCCATCCGTGAATATTATTGGGATATCGGAAACGAAGAATTCTTTTCGGGAGACGCGTTTCAATACACGTTCACCGCGCCCGGCCTATATACCGTGGTCTGCACCGCTACCGATGACGCAGGCTGGCCTGCGTTTGCCCAAGTGAACGTACGGGTACGAGAACCCACCCATCAGCTTCCGAACGGGGGCAAAGGCTGGAACGTTAATCCACACACGTATGGCGTGTGGCGCTTTGATGGGCGCTTGGATGATGATATTCACAACCGGTATGCCGAACTAACCGGCTCCGCGTTTATGACTGGCGAGAATATTATGTGGATGGCCACCCCTAAAGGTCAAGCCGTACGCGTAAAGCATGCAGACGATGGCATTCGTATCCCGTTGGGTCCGCTTTTCGAATCGCCGGACGTCATCGCCCTCGATGTGCAAGCCATGATCCAGTACGAAAACGATGTGCCCCGGGGAAAGGGCCACAGTCGCCTGTTTATGATTTATGGACACTGGGATGCGCAATGGGGTGTGCAAAAAGATTCATGGGCCGGCAAACAACTGCGGGGTGTGCCCTCGGACAGGCAAGACGCGATCCCGTCACAGGATGCCATTCTGGATACCCTTGCTCCGCAACCCGGATGGCGTCATTTGCATATGCGATTGGATCGCAACAAAGGGAAAGCCTTTGTCGCGCTGGATGCAAACAAAATCGAATGGCCATTTATTGTGTCAAAAACACAGCGGGACATGGCGTTGTATATCGGCGGATTTACCGGGTATGTGGACGAAGTGCGCATAGATATCATCAGGGAAACAGACTCCTTATGAGATTGCATGAAGCCCACGCGGTTCAACACGTGGTCTTGAATCGCGTTATTGAGGATTGGGCTCCTACCTCTTTGGGATGGAATTGGGCATCGGGATTAGTAAGCCACGCGCTTCTTCTGATACATGAATCCTACGGCGACAAGCGGATCGAGCCGTATTTACAAACGTGGATGGATCATCACGTGGCCGGGAACACGCCGATCCATGACCCCGGAGGAATACTTTGGAAAATTGGACCGGGCTTATGCGCATTGCATTTTGCCCGTAAAACCAATGCACCCGGTTATACACAGAGAGTTCAAGCCATCCAAGCCCATCTGGCAAAAACGCCACGATTAAAAACAAGCAAAGGTCGCGGCCTTTTCACCAGCAAGGAAAAACGCAACGAAGTGTGGGTGGATAGCCTAATGACACTGTGCCCTTTTCTTGCCCGCGCCGACACGTTGGGCTATGGGCCTGAAGGACAGTCGCTAGCCGAGCAGCAAATTCTTGGTCATGCTCAATGCCTTGTTGATCCCCAAACAGGTTTATGGTTCCACGCGTACGACACAGGCAAACGGAAACCGTTGGGGGCACGCTGGTCACGCGGCATGGGGTGGGCTCTTTTTTCTTTGGTGGAAGTATTAGGCGAGCAATCGCCAACCGCCCGGGAACATTCCGCCCTCGCACTTCTTTTGCGCGACACCGTGCATGCGGTCCTACGCGCGCAGGACCGCGCGGGACACTGGTATACCGTCATGGATCGCAACAACTCATTTGTCGAAACGTCTGGACAAGCCCTGTTGGTTTATGGCTTGGCGAAAGCGCTTCGCCTAGGCCTTATTCCTCAAGATCTGCGCAAACAAACCGAAGAAGCGATAGTGCGCGGCTGGCGAATCGTCACGCTGCACGTAACCGATCAAGGCCACGTTACCGGTGTAACGGCTGGGACCAACGCCGGGACATACAGACATTATATGACACGAAAAACACGGGGGTGGACTCCATGGGGAGAAGCGTCGGCGCTGTTAGCAGCCCATGAGGCATGCTTGTTACAGAAAACATATACGAGCTAGCGGAACAGAAATTGGCGTCTTAGGATGGCGATAATATAAGCGCCAAACGCAAGAAAGCCTATTGTACCAGGTTCCGGGATATTCGACAGGTAAGTAACATTAATATTGTCTATATCCAGAAAGGAAATCGGCTTTTGACCGCTCATGATATAAACTTGATCAAAACTTGTGATGATGCTTGAGGTGTCGCTCACGGAAATCGTTTGTCCATCAATCGTCGCGCTGATATTCATCTGGGAAGGCGAAACATAATTTAATACCAAACGGGCTTGATACCACTCGTTGGCGGTATCGCCTCCTGCCTGAACCGTATTGACCAAAGAAGGCATAGCCGTCGAGCCCGGACCCAAGGATGCGTAATTATTAACTCCAGCCACCCGTTCCCTTACACGGAAACGGCCTGAACTGGTGTCGTCCCCGAAAACACCAACGCCGACATACCCGACATCGTTGCCAAATGCGCTGTTATTATAATCATGATTATCCGACGATACTCGTGTCCCGCCGGTATTAATTAATCCGAAATACAAACCGCCCTCGTCTGCATTATTGGCGCCATACCGGTAATTAAATGTCAACGTCAGCGTGCCACCTATACCCATATCCACGTAGTCACCGGGGTCGCTTAAATAAGCAAGTCCGCCCGCACGATTGTTTCCAAAATTATCGAACCGTAAATAACCGCCCGTAACATTGGCATCGGCCGTCGCGCGCGCGCTTAACCAATTGGCCGAAGCTGGAAGATTCTGGGTAACACGCTCGTTGTCCGCAAAGGTATCGTTAAGAATGACCGCAGCATCCAATGCAAACAGAGGCAGAACCATCATAAGCGAAACGCCTATGATTTTTTTCCTACGCACGATATGTGCTTGCATCCTCATTGCTTTCGGATTGGTGTCATGTGCTTTGTTTACTATGCCTACCTTAGTATAATTGCTTTGACTAGTCAACCATTGACCAGGTTAGAAATGCGTAAGATTCTAGACAGACCACTGCAAAGTCCATTGCACGGTTTCCAGGGCTTTTCGCATGGCATGCCACTGAAAAGCGCTCCACGGCACCTGGCCCGGTTGCATAGCCGGAGCCTGCGTCCGCCAACGGCCTGTAAATAGATTTTCCATGAGTTGGTGGACAGGCTGGTAATCGAGGAAAATAGACTTAGATTCAACGCGATCCCCTTCATACCCCAGCAGAAAACGGACGGCAGGCGTGCCGTAGTATTCCATGTTCCCATGCGCGTCCGTTTGACATGTTTGCGTTATGTCGTCGCCCAGCATCACGCGAACGGGGAAATGGGCCATCGGACACCCTTTGTAATTGACCAACCGCATGCGCACCATGGATCGCACAGGTTCAGGAGGTGTCCACCCTTCCGGCACAACATACACAGGATTCGTCAGAGCTACTTGTTTCCATTGACGATAGCGGGTATCTATTATTGTTTCACACGCGCGGGCATACTGCATGACATCCAAGTCTTCGACGGAATCCGGACCATCTCGGCCATACGCTTTCACGACATACCAAGCAAATTGGTTATCCTTTACCGCGAGCGTCCAGTCCACGTGCCTCGGAGGATCGGCACGTAAATCACGAATCTGCCAAGGTTTCCCGTTGCGATACACTGCAAGCCACGTCAACGCTTCACGGGGTTCCGGGGCGCTCCATGCGCGAATCCGTAGCGCATGAGGTCGCCCGTCTGCGGGAAGTTTTTTCCCCAACGCATTGGTATCATCGGCAAGCGTTACATGCACAAAAGGACCGCTGCTCATGACCGAGCAGCCCGCCCGTATAGCATGGGCGCAGCTTTCTTGCGCATACGGCCCTTGCGCGTCCATCTGCGTATACGTAATAATTTGACCGATGTGATGCGCTCCGCGCAGTGACCCGTCTGTTTCACCGCAACCCGCCAGCGGATACCCTTCATTTAGAATATGAAACCAAAGGTTCTGATAAAAAATCTGATCGGGATCATAGCCCATGACCGCCAAAGCATCCGGCGGCTCCCCACACAACAGAGAAAACACAAGTTCAGCCGAGATATTCGTAACGATCAATTGATCATCAGGCCGTTTTAACCACCAACTAGTCGGGTGCGCCGCCACGCAAGCAGCGCCATCACGACGAAACCGGCGCCACGTATCCAGCGGCAATTCATTCCGCAAGGGACACACCCGTTGAATATCTCCCGGGTCCGTGGCATCACGATTCACCATGTCCACATACGGAGAGTCATGCCAACGTATATACTCGCCAAAAGGGTCTTTAAACGGTTTAAGATTTATCCACCAGACATGTCCGTATCGCGTTTTGGGACGCTCCGCGCCAAAATGCAGATGACACCCGCAGGTCGAACCTTCCCGCAGTTGGGTGGCGATGGCCTGTCCGGTAGGCCGTGGCGCCTGATCTGACTCTTGCATCCACCCCTGACAAAGATTGATATACCGCAAACCAAAAGCACGGGCATAAAGCGAAACCTGCGGCGGCGTCCATTCCGCGTTAATGTGATTATGGCTTTCCCCGGCGAAGTACCCCCATCCTTCAAAAGGAACCCAAGGCATGGCTTCCATGATGATGGAATGCGTTTCGTTTTCTTTTACGATCACCGACTGAACGACTTCCTGATGGCTCAAACGGAATCGCGCGCGTATCCGCACGTTTCCTATCCGGCACGTTACCTGTGCTTCCCCGCCACAAGGAAACCCTCTCCATACATCGGTCACATGCCAGTCATCCAGAACAACCCCATCCGTATCGGTGATTTCCAGCCAGCACGCCACCGGAGACCGGGTTATCGCGTCTTGAATACAAATCCGCAAAACACCCGTTTTACACATAGGATATATCCGGAGGAGGTATGACCAGCGCCGGATACCAGACATCGGCCCGCTTAACAAGTTGGACCACGGCTGTTCCGGTTTCTTTAAAAGAAATGGGAGGGAAAGGCTGCATGGGGATTCCCAACACAAACGCCAGCAAAAGACCTAACGAGCCGCCATGCGCCACAAACGCTACATGACGGTTGTCTTCTTCCGCGGCATTTAACAGATAGCCCCCGTGCCCGGCCCGCACGCCGATGCGGTCGAGATCGGCGATAAATCCCGGGACTATGCGCGCGGCCATTTCATACGTCCCTTCTCCCGCGTCTGTTTGCCACGACTGCTCCGGACGAGCCGATTCCGCGCGCAGAGCCATATCTTCATACCGCGTGGATACGCCGGTCCGCCATACCGATGACGGACGCCATTCCACCAGCCATTCCCGGATGTGTATGGCTGTTCCCGGCGCACACGTAAGCGCCTGGGCCGTTTGCGCCGCCCGACCTAAAGGCGATGCAAACACATAATCAAAGACTATGGAATCCATCGCTTTTTTGAGCGCTTCAGCTTGCTCTTCCCCGCGTGCGGATAAACACCCTGACACAGGGGGCGCATAATAGGCATGAGGGTCTCCTGCCATTTCGCCATGCCGGATAAAATACCATTTCATAAAACCTCGCTGTCTTTTTTAATTGACTCAACTAGTATCATATATACTATCGCGCCTATCAATAGAAATCTTTTTTCAGGAGAACACAATGATAACGCAAGGTATGAAACTAACCCTGCTTGCCGGATGGATGATTTCAACGCAACTGCACGCGGCTCCTTTGGGCGGCAATAATGATGTTTCCTATGCCCCGTTGCCCCCGGCGCGCGAAGGTGCGCATCCCATCGCCCTGCCCTCGTATCAAGGGCACGTTAAGCAAATTCTGCTTATCAATGACCGTTGGATAATCGTCGCTGTATATGATGTCCCAGAGATTGTCCATCAAGTAGATGTCTTATCCGAGGGACGTTTACGCCAGGCCGTTCAAGACTGGAAAGCAAGCGAAGCGGCCGGGCGCCCTAATTGGACGGCGTATAAACTGCCTGCCGCATTATATAAAGAGTTTCTGCACGAAGCCCGCACGATCTTAAATGAAAAGGAAATGGATGTTCCCGAAACGTTCAGGATCACCAGTCCGACAGACAAAGCTTACGCTTCCGCCCGCGCGCCTAAGCGGGTTACGCGAACCTTTGTGTCGCTCGGAGGCCCGCGCATACCGGAGGCGCATGAGGTGGATTACGCGCATTATTGCATCATGGAATTGCCGGAACCGATGCAGGAAAATCATTCATACACAATCGCAGTAGCCGATCGTGGATCGGCGACTTTGACTTTCGACCCGATGCGCGCCGTATCGCGGGCTATCAAAGTGAATCAAATCGGGTATGTCCCGGACGCGCCGGAAAAAATCGCCTATCTAGGCGCGTTCGGGTATGAGTTCGGGCCCATAGATTTTTCGCATGCCGATCAATTTCATGTCATTCGCGCATCATCCGGGGAAACCGTTTTTTCCGGCCCGGTCACGTTACGCGAGAAAAACCCCCGTTTTGCGATCAATCCTTCCAAACCCGACGAAAAAGATCGCCCTCTCTTATACGGCGAAGATGTATACGAACTTGATTTTACCGCGCTACAAGAGCATGGCGATTTTTTTATCCACGTGCCGGGCGTCGGACGATCATGGGCCTTTCGCCATGCGCCGGATGCGTACGGGGAAGCTTTTTATATCGCTGCGCGAGGCTTTTATCATCAGCGCGCCGCCACTGCTTTGCAAAAACCCTACACGGTATGGACCCGTGAAAAATCCATTATGCATGATACGATCTACGAAGCGCATTTGATATCTTTTCCCACGCAAGCGGAAGCGCCAAAAGGATTCGACCGGTTCGATGTCATCGGCGCTACGCTCGACAAATCCCGCGTGACAAAGGATGTCATAGGCGGATGGTACGATGCGGCGGATTGGGATCGCAACCAGACGCACATGGTCGCGGTGTTCGATATGTTGGAGGCGTATCAACATGCGCCGGAACGTTTCGGGGATGGGCAATTAAATATCCCCGAATCCGGTGATGGCATTCCTGATATATTAAATGAAGTAATGTGGGGCTTGGAATGCTGGCGACGCAGTCAAGATGAACGAGGAGGCATTTCCGGCTTTATTGAGACGTCCACGCATCCAAGGTACAACGACACGAATTACCCTTATGCTTTCAGTCCGCGCACCCGGTGGTCTTCGCTATGTTATGCAGCCGGCGCCGCGCACTATGCCCGCTTGGTTAAGCCTTTTTCGGAAAAACAGTATGCTTTATACAAAGACAGCGCCCTGCGCGCATGGCGTTTTGGAATTGATCCGGCTAACAGCCTTGGGAAAATCACGATTGAAGCCCGCAAACGTCGCGGCTTAGGCGATCCCTACACATTGGAATGGGAGGAAAAAGATGAATATAACGGGCCGTTTCGGGTGCACGCCGCGATGCAATTGTTCCGACTGACGGGTGATCGGAGTTATTTAGCAGGCATCGCGGACTATGCGGAGCAAAGTTCCAAGCCTTTTGTGTGGCGATTCTCCCATCGCGATTATTCGGGATGGATGTATGCCGACTTGGCGCGGAATCCCGAACAAGCGGTCCCCGAGGATGTAGAGGCTCACTGGAAAGCGATCATGATCGCGGAAGCGGATGCGCTTGTGGCGCGCATGGACGACATGCCGTATCGTCAAACGTGGCCAAGACACCAGGATTTCTGGGCGGGATGGGGCGCATTTAACATGGTCAATTTTAATCGTTGTCTCTTTATCGCATGGCAATTAACAAACGACGAAAAATATCGGAGGGCTCTTATCAACAACACGGATTTTATGCTGGGGGCCAATCCGATGGGCATGTCCTGGACGACCGGCATGGGATTCGTTTATCCGATAGATATTCAGCATCACATCAGTGAACACGACGGGATTAAGGATCCTGTTCCGGGCCTTACGCTTTACGGTCTGAACGGGGGGCCGGCCATGCATTATCGCGGGCGCGAGTTGGTGTGGAGTGCGCCCGGCCCCGATGGAAAAACCGTTTCTTTTATCAAAGAGGAAAACACGCACGTTCCTTTCCATCGCCGCTGGTCCGCGCATCCAGGCTTGAACACCGCCCAGTGTGAATTTACGATTCACGAAACCATGTCGGCTACACTGTTTTCCTCGGCGGTTCTATTGCCGGAACGCTGGAAGCCCGAAAAGGAACTTTTACTGCGCGGTCCACGGGAAGAACGCTATTTATTCGGATACTGGCCTCTTCCTTAACGATCAAGCGCCTCCGGTTTCGAGCAGCTTGATATACCGGCGGATCCAGGCGCTTTCGGCTTTAAGCATGGCATGTTCGTGGGAAAGCATCAGCCATTCAGCGTATGGCTTTCCGTAGGTGCCGCCCGGGGAGTGATCTTTGAGCCGCGCGTCCAGCCGTTTGGTCATTTTTATGCTTTCCTCCATCCATGCGCGCGCTAATTTAATGCGCTCGGGCGCCGGCACTCTGGAGCCGAGTCCAAGCACGGGACTTAACGCATACGCAGTGCGCCGGAACACCGCTGCTTCTTCAATTAATTTTCGATAATACGCCCTGCCTTTTTCCGTAATGGCGTATTCCGTGGATAGCGGATACCGCCCCCGCTTTACTTTTCTGGCAGATAAATATCCTTTTTTATTCAAACGCGCCAGCGAACGGTAAATCGTCGCAGGACTCGTGGATAAATACTCCTCCATGCGCCACTCTTTAATCCGCCGTTTTACCCCGTAACCACTTAACGGTTCAGCGCTTAAACAAAACAAAGCTATCAACGCGGACCGGCTACTTTCTTCTTTAGGACTTTGTCTACTCATAACCTTCTAATCATAGGAACATGTGACACGAATCAAACCCGATGCATAGTGAATCACCGCACCCTTTTCGTAAAGCAATAAGTGTGAAAGTTTATGTTGCTTTTCGCGGAGATACTAGTATTAGGTATATCACTTAAACCGTAGCATACACGTGAAGGATAAAACGCTGGATGATGCCGCATTCAAAAGGTTTTACGTTGGTGGAATTATTGGTGGTTATCGCCATCATCGCTATGCTTGTGGCGCTTGTTGTCCCCTCCATAACAGACGCGCGAGAAAAAGCCAACGGGGTTCTGTGTTTTAACAACCTCCGGCAATGGGGCACGGCGACACGCTTGTATGCCAACGACCATCAATTGCGTATCCCTAGTTCGCAAAGAACGGAAACTTCCTCAAGTCCCATTCGATCCGCGTATGCTTGGTATCAATATGGAGACGAATTAGGATACGGCGCGGGCACGCGGAAATGTCCCAGTCGTGGCCCGCGCAATTTACGCATTAATGCAGACCGGACTATTGCCACTTTAACCGATGTGGGTCAATGGGATCCGGATCCAAACCCAGAGCACGGGTATCATGTCGGTTACACGCCGAATGCGTTCTGGTTCCAGCGCGATGACCAATGGCAAGGGGCCTATCTTGGGCTTAAAATGGATCGTATTCAACGCCCTGCGGAAATCTTGATGTTTGCCGATGGCGATGCCGCTATTTACGCGGGAGGCGACCCCGCCGCAGCCTACCGCTATCGTCACGGCCGGGATGACCGGAATATTCATGTGCTGACATTTGACGGCGCAGCGCATGTGTGGTCGGTAGACGAGGCGGTCGTGGAAGGTCCCCGTTTTCTGGCTGGCGCGCCCATGCGCACCATTCCTTTGTGGAAAATTGATCAACAAACAGGCTTATGAATACGTGGTCCTTTTTGGTTCTTCTCATACTTATTGCATGCGCTGCATTGCGGAAAGCAAAACCCAGTCCTGTTTGGACCGCCGGAGCTGTTTTGTCGTTTATCATGTTTGTGCTTCTTTTCTTCACTCCGGTTGAGCGAAGCAATTATGTCCGGCAATTCGACCGGGTCTACGAATTGAGTGGGAGAGAATTAGGCCGGATGGTTCGCGATATCCAGCCTAACGGGCCTATTCTTGTTATCATGGAGCATGACGCTTTCGTCAACCAGGAGCGTTTGAAAGGATTGCGTCGCGAATTGAACCATCATGGTTTGCGGATTCAGGATGTAGTTGTTATCCCTACCACACTGGAGCAGCTCACATTCCCATCCGGAAATTTCGAGGAACACGTAAAATCAAAGGGCTATGGCGCTGTCATTTCTTTCTACGGCTTACCGGATATAGCCCCGCCGAACGCAGACGAGTGGCCTCCCATAGTGGCATATTTTCCGAACGGCGATTCTTCCGCGCGTTCCTGGATGCAGTCCGGCATACTTCGGGGTGGGCTGGCGCCGAATACCGGTTTCGTTCCACAGAACCTGGACGAAACCTCGGACGACGCGCTTCTCCGGAATCATTACCGGATTCTAGATGTGCAGGATTAGCTCCCGCTCCCTTCCCGTACCCATTTGCGGTATCGTCCCGCCAACGCAACACCCCACAGCATCAATAGAGCCGTCCCCGGTTCCGGTATGGACGGAACGTCCAGAATCTGAAAGTCATATACATAAGGCGATGCCGTGTGGGTTGTGTAACGAATGGCGGCATTCCCGGAGTCCAAAGCATGGTTTAAGGTGCCACTCATGGTCGCGTTGCCGAACTGGTTGGTCAGGTAATACACATGCCCTTGGTCCGACTCGAAGAGAATACGTGCCGAGTAGGTGTTGTCCCGGACCGTGGCGTCCAGCGTGTAAAGACCTCTTGAACTCATGCCGTCAAAACGCGGATTCCCCACCCCGAAAAAAAGGTTGCTGCTTAACAACGAGCTCCCGTCGAAAATCAACATGTGATAACGGTGGATTTCAAAGGTGACGCCCGATTGGTAGGCGCTGCCCGTTCCGTCTTTTCGCAGTTCAAACGCCACATAGCCAGCATTGTTACCTGTGGTATTGAAAGAAGCCAGTACACGAGCATCCAGCAAATCCAATGCAGGATCCAACACGGCATATTTTTGCGCATTCCAACCGCCGGGATTATACAGCCCGTTTAAATTATTAACGGCGTAATTGATCGTGACCGCCTGCGCGCTAATTTGCCAGTTGCCGGGATCACTGCCGTGGAAAGTCCAGTCATCCAGATCGGATGCTTGTTCGAGAGGATTGTGATAAAGGACCGCCGCATGGCTCGGTATGATGCAGAAGCCCAGCCCCCAAACCCATAAAAAAATGATGTGCATTCGCATGGTTTAAATCCCCGGCTTACCTAAAAAACGGCGCCCACGCCGGACGGCGAGGACAACAAGTCCACCGGATAACAGCAGCAACAATGCCCCCGGCTCCGGAATAAAGCGGACCGTATCCAGATAAGGAGCATAATTCAAACTGCCCCCCCGGATTTCAAAACGATCATACACTTCGTCCGGGTTCAGTGTGACCGCCTCATTGGCGCTTCCGTTCCAAATCCAGTAGGTCTGGGTCAGGTCGAACGTCACCCGCTGCCACACCTGACTATCGCTATTCAGCAAAACCGTCCCCGTTCGGGGCACATCATCCACCATCCACGTGACGCCCGGACCGCGCGACCCCATGGAACGCAGTGTGGAAGGCGAACTATCCTTGACGCGCAAGTAGAGTTCCACCATCGCCGCATTCGTATGCGGGCTGTTTACCCAAAACTCCACGGTGGTGCGTCCTCCAAGACTGTTCAGTGAAAATCCCGCGCTGTTTTCGAAAATAACGCCATTGATGGACGTGCCTGCCGAGCGCCGAACGGAATAATCACCACTGTGTGGAGCCAGATCTGTTGCCGGCACCAATTGGTTATCCCAATACGAAGTAAAGGGAGATGCGACCGCATCGTCAAATACGATCAGCGTACCCCTTGATTGCGCGGACCCGAACCAAGCAAACAGGGCCACAACCAACCATCCTGAATATAGGTTTGTTTTCATGATGCGCCAAAAACCTGCACCTGATTTCCCCTTAATATCTGTTTGCAAGAATAAAGAGACCTCATTAGAAATCCGTTTGCCCAAAACTAGATTAGTATTACATATACTAGTTGTCCGCGCGATCCCCGTATCCCGACGTTCACCACGGATGCCCTTGACAAAAGCAATCGCCGATCATACTGTAAGCATATGAAATCAATCGTGCAACGCATCATTCTGCAACGGTCCGGCCTTATCCCCGCCGGGGCGCTACCGCTCCGGCTGCGCCTCGCGATGGGCCGGAGGAACCTCATCTAACCCTCCCCGAATGGAATAACGGCCAACCCATCGCCCCGGCGATGGGTTTTTTGTTATTGAGACATTCACGAAAGAAACATACAAAGTAGCACTTTATCGAAAGCATCATGAAAACGAAAACAGATAACAAAGTATTGATTTTTGACACTACCTTGCGCGACGGGGAGCAATGTCCGGGCGCAAGTATGGGATTGCGCGAAAAACTGGAAGTGGCGCGGCAATTGGCTCGCTTGAAAGTAGATATCATCGAAGCTGGTTTTCCGATTGCCTCTCCCGGCGATTTTGAAGCGGTCAAAGCCGTAGCCGAACAAGTGAAAGGCCCGATTGTTGCGGGTCTGGCGCGTTGTTTGGAGCGGGACATTGTCCGTGCCGCCGAAGCTGTTGCGCCAGCGGGGAAGAAAGGACGTATCCATGTTTTTTTGGCGACGTCCGCGATTCACCGCCAATTCAAATTGCGCAAAGCGAAAGAGGAAATTGTCAAACAAGCCGTGGCCGGCGTGGAAATGGCAAAAAAATACGTGCAGGACGTGCAGTTCAGCCCCGAGGACGCGTCGCGTACCGAACCGGAATTTTTGGCGGAAGTCTGCAAAGCCGTGATCGAAGCAGGCGCGACCACGGTTAATATTCCGGATACCGTAGGCTATGCCGTGCCCGAACAATTCGGCGCGTTGATTGGCTATTTGCATGAACATGTGCCGGGCATAGACAACGTCACGGTGCATGTGCACTGCCATAACGATTTGGGTTTGGCTGTGGCAAACTCGCTGGCCGCAGTAAAAAACGGCGCGCGCGGTATTGAATGCACGATCAACGGACTGGGCGAACGGGCCGGGAACTGCTCGCTGGAGGAAGTCGTCATGGCCATGCGTACGCGGAATGACTTCTACAACTTGGATACCGGCGTACATACACGCGAAATATTCCGGGCAAGCCGCTTGGTTAGTCAGTTGACCGGCATGGTAGTCCAGCGCAATAAAGCTATTGTGGGCGCCAATGCATTCGCGCACGAATCCGGCATTCATCAGGATGGCATGTTGAAAGAACGCACCACGTACGAAATTATGAAGCCGGAAGATGTCGGCATCTCAGGCACGGAACTGGTGCTGGGCAAACATTCCGGACGGCATGCCTTCACCAACCACTTGCATAAACTCGGGTTTCGTTTGAATCCGCAGGAATTGGGCAAAGCCTACGAAGCGTTTATTGAATTGGCGGACAAGAAAAAGACCATTTATGACGACGATTTGGTGGCCATTGTGCAACAGCAAATGACGGAGACTCCGCCTGTGTATACATTGCAATACCTGCATGTCTCCACCGGGACAGACACCGTGCCCACCGCCACGGTCCGCCTGCGTCATCAGGACAAAGATGTTCAGGATGCCGCGTGCGGGGACGGGCCTGTGGACGCCACGCTGCGCACCATTGACCGGATATGCCATGTGCAAGGGCGGTTGTTGGATTTTGCTTTGCAGGCCATAACCAAAGGCAAAGACGCGCTGGGTGAAGTCAGTATTCGCGTGGATTTCGGCGACCACACCGTAAACGGCAAAGCATCCAGTACCGATATTGTCGAAGCGGCGGCCAAAGCGTACTTGAACTGCGTCAACCGGTACGTGGTGGATCGCGCGGACACTAAAAATGCCAACGCACTTGCTTCGCCGGGAAAAAAGAAAGCGAGCGCGAAAAAGTGAAAAAACTTAGCGGGCACACAAAGCCGTATGCGGTGCTTGGGCATCCTATTGGACATACGCTTTCGCCGGTCATGCATAATGCGTCCATGGAATCGCTGGGCCTTGACGCGATATACCTCGCGTTCGACGTGCATCCCGACCGGTTAATCTCTGTGCTAGCCTCCATGCGCGACATGGGATTTGGCGGCGTGAATTTAACCGTGCCTTTGAAGGAAATTGCATTCCAACATTTAACCGACTTGGATGAATCCGCCCGCATTATGGGCGCGGTAAATACCGTTTCGTTCCATGATGAAAACATGCGCGGACATAATACCGACGGCTATGGATTTGTCCAAGCGGTGAACGAAGCGTTTGGCCCCTCCATCAAACAGGAACATCTATTTGTGCTTGGCACAGGAGGCGCGGGCCGCGCGGTTGCGTTAACCTGCGCCGGGCAAGGAGCGGCATCGTTGACACTTTCCGATCTCGACCTTGATCGCTGCGAGCGCGTAGCCGACGAGATTCGTCGCGTGGCCCCTGCCCTCCCTGTATCCATTGTAACAGGATCGGATGCAACCCAAGCGGCCCGGACCGCGGATATAATCATTCAATCCACCCCGGTGGGCATGAAAAAAGATGATCCTTCGCTCTTGCCCCCGGAAGCTTTTCGAACCGGGCAGAAAGTTTATGATTTGATTTACATGTATCCTGAAACCGCTTTGCTGAAAATAGCGCGCGACCGTGGCGCCCAGGTCGCCAACGGGCTTGGCATGTTATTGCACCAGGGCGCACGTGCTTTCACTATTTGGACCGGATTGGAACCGGACACAGAAGCCATGCGACAAGCGCTCGAACATGCGGTGTACGGCCATGCATGACCTGCCCCCCGATCTGGTTACGCTCATTTCGATTACCGTACTTATAGGCGGCGCTTGTATCGGTAGTTTCTTGAATGTATGCATTTATCGTATTCCGAACGAACAATCCGTGGTGCATCCTCGATCCCGATGCCCTTCCTGCCTTCACCCTATTGCCTGGTATGACAATATTCCGATAGTGAGCTATGTGCTGTTGAGAGGCGCGTGCCGCCATTGCGGTTCCACTATTTCATGGCGTTATCCTTTGGTTGAAGCTTTAACATCTCTGTTGTTTTTTCTTGTGTGGAGACAATACGGATGGGATCCGCGCACGTTGGTTTTTATGCTTTTTGTATTTGGCCTGCTGCTGGCCACGTTTGTTGATTTTGATCACATGATTATTCCCGACCGCGTGAGTCTGGGCGGTATGGTCATTGGATTGGCCATCAGCGCGCTGCTCCCTACCCTGCACGGTGAAACGCGCCCGCTCCCGGCATTGATACACTCGGCTACAGGACTCGCCGTGGGATTTGGACTTTTATGGCTTGTCTCGGTATTGGGTAAACTCATGTTCAAAAAAGACGCCATGGGATTCGGCGATGTCAAACTCCTCGGCGCGATCGGCGCGTTTACAGGATGGGAAGGGGTCGTCTTCACCATTATGATTTCATCCCTGCTGGGCTCGGTGGTCGGGCTCACGTTGATTATCGTGGGCGGTCGGGAATGGCAAAGCCGGATACCCTACGGTCCTTACCTGGCGATAGCCGCTATACTCTGGGCTTTGTGGGGACCGCATTGGTGGGGGCTTTACGTGGATTGGGTACAAGCGGCAGGATAGGCGCTACAACATCATGGATACACGCAATATTGTTCTGGTTGGGTTTATGGGTACAGGGAAAAGCGCGACAGGCCGGGTTATCGCCGAGCGCCTTCAACGTACCTTTGTAGACATGGACACCGTCATCGAAGAACGCGCGAACTGCTCTATTCCGGATATTTTTGCCCGTCACGGCGAAGCGCATTTTCGCGCGTTGGAGCGCGCTCTTGTCCAGGAGTTAAGCGAGCGGGATTCCCTGGTTATTGCGCCCGGTGGCGGTATTGTGCTGAACCCCGATAACCTGCGGGACTTTGAGCGGAATGGCTATGTGGTCTGTTTGCAGGCATCGCCGGATGTCATCATTGAACGCGTGGGGAGAGCGAAGAACCGTCCATTGCTGGAACAACCGGACAAAGCCCGGGCCGTGCGCGATCTGCTGGCGAAACGCAAACATCTTTATGATGCGATCCCCGTTCAGATAGACACAGACGGCAAAACACCACAAACAGTCGCGGACGAAGTTATTCAAACATTTCGCGCATTCGCTTAATGCACCGTCTCGTTACAACAGCGATTGCAAACGCTGCCGCAATTCCTGATCCAATCGCCTGGTTTCATACCGTTGTATCCGTTGTTGTTGCCCTGCCAGCACACGACGTCGGAGCAAGGTATCTTCCGCCAGTTGATGCATCATTTCCGCGATAGCTTCCCATTTTTTTTCATGGAACAAAACGCCCGCGCCATCCATCGTTCCGGGTACGGCCGCGGCGGCATAAGCCAACACAGGAACATCCAGAGCCATGGCTTCGATAATCGGTATGCAAAAACCTTCGTGTTCGCTCATGCACAGAAATACATGGGCGCTGCGGTAACATGCGTTTAATTCGGCTTGCGTGATCGAACCCGTAAAAACCACATTGTCTGTTTTTAATTCACGGATCAGCGTTAACTGATACGCTTGATACGCTTCCACACCGGAATAGGAACCAGCCAGAATCAAGCGCGCATCCGGTTCGACCGCCCGCTGATAATAATGAAAAGCCGTGATAACATCTTCGATGCGTTTATTGGGCACGCACCGCCCGACAAACAATATATTTTTCATGCCGTCGGACCATGCGGCCATGGCGCGACGATCCGGGCGGGCCCGCACTTTTTCGAGATCCAACACAAGCGGCAGTACGCTTACATCACCGTACCCAAGCGTTTTCAGTTCTTCCGCATTATACGGACTATCCGCCATGACCACCTCAGCCACGCCCGCCAACCGTGTCAATTGATCGCGTCCACGCGCGAGCAGATGGGCAATTTCTTCCTGAATGCCTCTGAAGTACTGTGGCGGAGTGATGTTATGATATAAAATCACTTTGCGACATGGCAGTTCGGGGAATAGGTCATTGGCATCCGCCCCAATAGATAAATGCAAAAGCGCGATGTCATCCGGTTTAAGGTCATTGGCTAGATTTCGAAGATCACGCGCGTCTTTGCGCAGTTCCGGCAGCACGCGCCGGGTTTCCGCGTAAATCTCCGATAGGAAACCCCAGCTTCTGAATATGGAACGCATGACCAGCGCTTCATTGCTGATCGCATCGCCTTTACTAAAACCAGCCACCAACTGATGAATGCTTTTCATGCCATCATTTTGCGTCCTTTAGCGCGAACGGGCGCGCCGGGAACCGAATCGTTTATGAGTACGGGAGCGCGCATGATCCAATGTGCCGTCCATCCGCATTTTGGGCTTTGCCGGACGAGCCGGACGTTGGCGCGCGCCTCCTCGCGGCTCGGGACGCGCATCCGATCCTGTGGCATTACGCGCCATGTCCGAATGATATTTATGATTTAAATCCACGGGAATACTTTTTCGTATCATCCGTTCAATGTCACGCAAATGATCCCGTTCACGCGCGGAACAGAACGATACGGCGTCGCCGTCCGCGCCTGCGCGCGCCGTGCGACCAATCCGGTGCACATAGGTTTCCGGTTCTTCGGGCAAGTCATAATTAATCACATGCGTGATGCCGTCCACATCAATCCCGCGCGCCGCAATATCCGTTGCCACCAACACCCTAATTTTTCCTGATTTTAAATCCCGCAACGCCGCCGAACGGTTCGATTGCGATTTATTGCCGTGAATAGCAGCCACGGGAATTTTCGCCGCCGATAAGCGTTTCACGACACGATCCGCGCCATGTTTGGTGCGGGCAAATACCAGCACTTTATACATGTTATGCGCGTCTATAAGGTCGAGCAGAAGCGCATCTTTATTTTCCTTGTCGACAAAAAGAAGTTTTTGGGCAATGCGGTCTACCGTGGGTTTGCCCGGGTCAATAGTAATTTGGACCGGATCATGAAGAAGCTGTTTAGCTAAAGCATCCACCGCGGGGGGCATAGTAGCCGAGAAAAACAAGGAATGACGACGCCCGGGAAGTTTCGCGATAATCCGTTTCACATCGGGAATAAATCCCATGTCCAGCATGCGGTCGGCTTCATCCAAAACAAATATCTCAATACGGTCAAGCTGCACAAAACCCTGATTCATTAAATCAAGCAAGCGACCCGGAGTGGCGACCACGATATCTACGCCTCGTTGCACCGCGCTGACTTGCGGCTGTTGTCCTACCCCGCCAAAAATCACGGTGTGGGATATATGCAGATAGCGACCGTACGTTTTGATGCTGTCGCCAATTTGCGCGGCCAGCTCGCGGGTAGGCGTCAAAATCAGCGTACGCGGACGGCGCCGCTCCGGTTTGCGGTTATTCTGCGTCAATTCCTGCAAGATAGGCAGCGTGAAGGCCGCCGTTTTGCCGGTCCCCGTCTGCGCGCACCCCAGCAAATCGCGACCGGCCAACAAATGGGGAATGGACTGTTGCTGAATAGGCGTGGGCGTGGTGTAGCCCTCGGCGGCGACCGCTCGTTGAATCGGCTCAATTAAAGCCGAAAATATACTTTCTGAACTCATGGATATTTCCTTGGTGTCCGTATCTATACTATCTCCACCTGCCGGACTTTAGGGAAAGAATGAACGCGAGAATTCGCGCATAAGCGCACACCATGCTTGGTCTCGCCATGCATGTCAAGTTATACCTACGCCTCGCGGATCAGCATTCGTAATCCACTACGCGTCGTTCCGTGACCACATCGCGCACGAAAGCTACAACGCGCTGGTGGGCCGGATGTTCGGCATAAGCCTTTAGTTGGTCCATATTTTCGAATTCGGAATACAACGCTACATCGGCGGCTTGATCGGAACGCGCAAAGTTCAAACCAACTTCTAAATGTTGAATGGCGGGTATAACGTTACGCAACGCTTCCAAGTCCGTCTTGATTTTTTGTGCGATTTGCCGGGCTTCGTCCGGGCCGTTATCCTGTTTGATTTTCCACATGACGATATGTTTAATCATGATTATCTCCTTGGTTCACCGTTAAAGGCCAGGTGGGATGAATACCGTCGAGCCCGGGAATACGCGCGCCCAAGGTAACCCAGGCATGGCCTGCGCCGGCAATCATAGCGGCGTTATCCGTACAATAGTCCGGGGGCGCCAACCACAACCGAACGCCAAGCCGCGCGACCAGTTCATCTAATTTATAGCGTAAACGCTGATTACGCGCCACACCGCCGACACACGCGATGTCCTGAACATTTTCTTCGCGGGCCGCCCGTTCCAGACGGTCTATTAAGGCGTCAAACACCGCTTCCTGGTAAGACGCCGCCACGTCGGGTAAATATTCCGGCGCCATGGTTTCCGGCGCGTTGCGCGCATGAAGGCTTAAACTTGTTTTTAAGCCGCTAAAACTAAATGACAACGCGCGTCGGTAAGGCCCGGTGGATTTATCGCTCCCTCCTACAAGTGCTCGCGGAAAAGCATACCGGGCAGGGTCCCCGTCGCGAGCCAGTTTTTCAATTTCCGGCCCGCCCGGATACGACAACCCCATCAGTGTGGCACCTTTATCCAAGGCTTCACCCGCCGCATCATCCAACGTGCTGCCTAACACGCGGTACTGCACCCCTCCATCCACGCGCACCAACATCGTGTGCCCGCCGGTAACCAATAACACCACCATGGGCTGCGTCATGACTTCACGCGGCCAGGCCCGGTCGAGAAAAATAGAATACAAGTGACCTGCTAAATGATGCACGGGAATCAGCGGACGTTGACAACGCGCGGCCAACGCGCGGGCGGCGGTGTACCCTATAAGCAACGAACTTGCCAACCCGGGACCCGCCGTGACGGCGATATGGTCCAGATCAACCCAATCCACTTCTGCCGAGCGCATTGCTTCGCCTATAATCGTCCCGATCACTTCCACATGGGCGCGGGATGCAATTTCAGGAACAACACCCCGGTAGGGTTGATGCGCCGCAATTTGCGAGTGCACAACAGACGACAGCACCTCCCAGCCATCTTTCACTACCGCTGCCGCTGTTTCGTCGCACGAGGATTCGATTCCTAGCGTTAGCATGGAATCAAATCCGTTATCGCAAGGACAACAAAGCTTTCCGCCCGGATTCGGTTTGGGCCATATGCGTATCCATCTGTCCTTTGGACTCGAAAAGCATAATGCCTTTTAATACGTCGAGCGCACGCTCCAATTGAATATCCACTACATCTTCCAGATCTTCTTCCCCTTCTTCGGGTTCGGCATTTTCGGGCCGCGAACGCTTAATCAGAAGTTTTGCCCAATCTTCGGGGGGGAACGGAACGAGAATATCCGGCTCGATACCCAACTCATCAATGACCCGTTCGCTGGGCGTATAGTATTTGGCCGTTGTTAATCGCAACGCCGAGCCGTCATCCAACGGCAGAACACTTTGCACCGAACCTTTTCCAAAGCTTGTTTCACCCACCAGAATGGCGCGGCGATGATCTTGCAGTGCGCCCGCCACAATTTCCGAAGCGCTTGCGCTTCCTTCGTTAATTAAAATGGCCATACGCAGATCCAAGTCCGGATTGCGTTCGCGGGCTGTATAACGCTGAATGCGTCGTCCGTCGCGTCCTTGCGTGAATACAATTAATTCCCCCCGACGCACAAACTGCTGTGCCACTTCAATAGCCGCGTTCAGCAAGCCGCCCGGATTGTTGCGCAAATCCAGCACCAACGCTTCCATGCCTTCTTCTTTCAACTCTTTTACCGCTTTGGTCAAATCCTCGGACGTGGGCGCATTAAATTGTGTAATGCGTACATACCCGATTTTATCATCCAGCATTTTGGCGTCTTTGACGCTATCCACGGTAATAATGGCGCGGGTGATGGTATGTTCTTCAAACTCGTTGGTTTCCGGCCGAAGAATACGTATATCCACATCGGTATCCGGCGGGCCGCGCAATTTGCGGACAGCTTCCTGAAGCGTGAGGTTTTCCGTGGATTCGCCGTCAATTTCAATAATCCGGTCACCGGACAACAAACCGGCACGGGCGCCCGGCGTGTCTTCCATGGGGGCCACCACGGTCAAAATGCCGTCGCGCATGCTAATCACAATGCCCAACCCGCCAAAATGGCCGGAGGTATCGTCTTTCATGTCGCCGTACATTTCCGGGTCAAGAAAAGCGCTATGCGGATCAAGCGACTGTAACATGCCTTTAAGCGCGCCGTAGACTAATTCCTTGTATTCTGTCTTTTCCGCATCCACATAATTGCGACGAATCTGTTCCAAGGCCATGGTGAACATCGTCATGTGGTCGTACGCGGATTCACGGTCAATCGCAGCGCCTTCCTGCGAGGAATACAGCCGAGCCCCGATAACAAGATTTCCGATAAGCAATGCAATTAGAAAAATCCAACTGATTCCTTTACCCAGCATGCGTGCGGACATAAGCAACTCCCAAAATCAACGGTGATGTAATTCGTGTCTTAATCCATTTGACATCTCGTGGGGTAGCATAGTTCAGAATAAGAAGCTTTGCAACAGCAATGCCGCCGTTGTAAAGTGCGCTCTTATGAATGGATGGCCTGTACAGGCCCTTGGACACGGGATGTGGGATGAGTAAGGACTTCAAAGATAAATTAAACCCAGTGGACGATTCGGCGACGACGCATGCGGGATCGGTGTATTATCAGCAGAAACCCGCTCCGCGCAAACGGTATACCCCTCGCAGCAGGCCTACTGCGGAACCGGAAACAGCGCCTAAACGCACGGGCAATTTAGGCAATGCCATTATGATGTCCAATATCCGCACGTTTTCGGTTGTCGGCGTTTTCATGTTTGCGTTACTGGCGCTTGCGGTGTACATCACCGGCCGCATCTGGCAGCAACACGAAGAAAACGTCGAGCCGACCCGGGGCTCCGAACAAACCTCCACCCGGCTGTCTGAGCCACCGGAACCTTTAAGTGATCCCGTTGGCGTTATACCGCCCCCCTCCTCTAGTCCTCAGCCGAATGTCCGCGCAAAACTGGACACCGACGCCATGCGTCGCGCGGTCATGATGCAAAAACGAGCGGAAGGCCTTGTCGCGGTCGGCAATTTCCGCGAAGCGATTGAGCGATATCAAGATGCGCTCGATATATGGCCCTACTTAACCGAGGTCTGGTCCCAACTCGGTCGCGTGTATCTGGAAACTAAAGAATTCGGGCGAGCCCAGATTGCCCTCGAACGCGCGGTGGAATCAGATCCCGCCAATCCTGAATTGTTAAACGATCTTGGCGTTGCGTTGCTTTATCAAAACCGCATTGATCGCGCCGTGGAAATTTTTGAGACGGTAAATGACTTAAATCCCGGGTACACGCCTGCTTTATTCAATCTCGCGCTGTGCGCCTTGACGAAAGATGACTCTGAAAACGCGAAGCAATATCTCGATCGTTTTCTTCGCGCGAAACCAACCGATGCGCGCGCGCTTAAAGAACGCGCCTATCTGCATGCCATGGATGGCGCATTGAACGAATCACTGACGTTGCTCCGGAGGGCATTATCAAGCGCGCCGGACTGGGCTCCGTTGTATTTCGATGCCGCGGCGGCGGCGGCACTGCTGGGGCGCGTGGACGATGCGGTTCGATACCTTGATAAGGCAGAAGGACTTACCTCGCCTCATGCCGTATATCAAGTGTATCAACAACCTGCTTTTCGTGAAGTGCGCCTGACGGAACCAGGCAAAATATTCGAAAGCAATCTAGCCGATCGCGCGCGTGAAGAAATCACGGTTGAAGAATCAGAGGCATCCCCTCTCCCGCTTACAGAGCCTATGATTTCGATTCCTGAATATCCTTAACCCGCTGCCATTCGTACTGCATCGCAGAACAAATATAGATTGCCGCTGTTTCAGCCCGCAGTACGCGCGGCCCTAGATGGACAGGTTGTACGCCCGCGTCTTCGGCTTCTTGATATTCGTCTTCCGTAAAATCCCCTTCGGGTCCGATTAGCGCCAGGATACGTTTCGCTCCACATTGACGAGCCTGCGTCAGCACGTCGGGTAACGGTTGCGCGCGCTCCGTTAACGCGCCTGCGATAGCCAGATCAAATTCGGGTACGGCTTTCATGACCTGCCGCCACTGCCCAACCGGCTTTACCTCCGGGATCCAATCCAAACCGCATTGTTCAGCCGCGCCATGAACAATTTTCGTCCAGCGCGCCGCACGATCACGTTCCTGCGCCTGCTCAACCCGCGCGACACACCGCGCCACAGCGACGGGCCACACCGCGCGTACCCCCAATTCAACGCTTTTCTGGATAACCAAATCCATTTTCGGCCCGCGAATCAAGGCCTGGGCCAACGTGATGTGCGGGCACGGTTCCGGAGAGGAGTGCTGCTCAAGAATACGGACTTCGACCGCGGATTTGTGCGCGGTAATAACTTCCGCCAACGCCGTTTTGCCCCGCCCATTAAACAACGTCACAGGGGTGCCCGGCGTTACACGAAGCACGCGCGCCAGATGATGGGATGCTTCGCGATCCAGCGTCCATGTGTCGCCTTCCCATTCCTCCGTATCCACAAAACAACGCATGGGCAGTTACCGGTTTATGCGGTTTTTTTCAGGGCATCGCGCCTGCGGAAAAATTCTTCTGCTTCCCGGCGGATCGCTTTCGAGCGCGGATGATTCGATTCGTCTAACAGCCGGGCATATTCCTCCAGCGCTTTTTTCTGTTTACCGCTTAATCGTTCCGGCGTTTCGACAGACACAATCACATGCTGATCCCCGTTGTCAAAGCGGCCCATACCGGTAAGTCCTTTGCCGCGCAAACGGAAAACTTTACCGCTTTCCGTCCCTGCGGGAATCTTTAATTTTGCAAATCCGTGCAGCGTCGGTACTTCAATTTCACCGCCCAACGTGGCGACCGGGTATGGCACAGGCATTTGCACAAAAATATCTTCATCACGCCGCTGGAAAAGCGAATGCTCTTTTACGTGCAGCACGACATATAAATCCCCGGCCACGCCTCCTCGCGAACCGCTTTCACCTTTACCCGACACGCGCAAACGGGATCCGGTTTCCACACCGGCAGGAATTTTCACGGAAATAGTCCGTCGCGCCTTGGCCCGCCCGGTACCGCGACACGCGCGACAAGGATTACGCACCATTTCACCCGCACCTCTGCACATGGAGCACGTTTGACGCACATGAAAAAAGCCATTGGACGAAACAACTTGTCCGGTGCCTTTGCATTGCGGACATACTTCTTTTTTGGATCCTTTTTCCGCGCCTGTCCCGTTGCATTCTTTGCAGTCTTCCAATACGGAAAAAGTTAAATCGCGCTGTGAACCAAAGACGGCTTCCTCAAAATCAATTTCCAAATCGAACCGCAAATCCGCGCCCCGGTTTGACGCGGTACGGGAGCCGCCCCCACCACCGCCAAAAAAATCATCAAAAATACTGCCTCCGCCTCCCCCGCCGCCAAATGCGCCCATGAACGTGCGTAGCGCTTCTTCCAGATCAATGCCTTCAAATCCCCCACGACCACCGAATCCTCCCGAACCCGGACCAAACGCTTGATGACCGAATTGATCATATTTTTTACGCTTTGTTGCGTCGCTAAGCACTTCATACGCTTCGGTAATCTGCTTGAATTGCTCTTCGGCTTCGACGTTGCCCGGATTTTTGTCGGGATGGTATTGAATCGCCAATTTGCGGTAGGCTTTCTTAATCGCATCGGCATCGGCGTCGCGCGACACCCCTAACACTTCGTAATAATCGCGTTTGGCGGCCATTACGCAGCTCCTTCCTCATCAGGATGACCGGGCTTTTCCTCTATATTTTCCGCCGATCCGCTGGACACCACGACTTGTGCCGCGCGCAATAATTTATCGCCTAATTTATAGCCACGCCGTGTCATAGCCATGACTTCATCAGGGGCATGGGATTCCGAAGGCATGTGTGTTATGGCTTCATGAAGATGCGGGTCAAACGTGGTCCCTTCGGCCTCGATGGGTTCGAGTTTGAATTTTTTCAATGTTTGCACGAATTGATCGTACACCATGGTAAATCCTGTCAACACCGATGGATCGGTTTTATGCTGCTCGGCGGTTTTAAGTCCCAGTTCAAAATGATCCAGAACCGGCAATAACTCTTTCAGGATATCTTCATTGGCGCGCTCGCTCCATTCGGCTTTTTCGCGCAAGGTCCTTTTTTTGTAATTGTCGAAATCAGCCTGCAAACGAAGTAAACGCATTTCCAAAGCTTCGTCTTTGGGTTCAGGCATCACGGCGGGTTCAGCCTGGAGAACCTCCTTTTCTACCGTTTCCTGTTCGTGTTGAACAGCTTCGGCCCGGTCTTGTCCGGCTTGCGCTTCCTCCGCGCTTTGTTGCTCACCGGCTGATGTTGCTTTTTGATTTTTATGTTTTTTGCTCATGCAAAGATTCCTTCCCTGATTGCAAGGGTGAAAGGTTGGATCAGAACGAGGTGACGTTCATCAGCGAGGGGCGCCGCCAATGCATTTTACGAGTTTTAGGCAGTTACCGCTTGCCGTACCGCGTTCGTAGGACAACTCATCCACAAATTTATGGATGATGTACATGCCAAGCCCCCGGTCATGTTCGCCGTCCAAGTATTGATCCGGCTTCATGAATTGATAATTCTCAAAATCAAATCCTTTGCCGTAATCGAAGATTTCGACAACGACACAGTTTTTTTGTTGAATTAAATTGATGTGAATGCCTGCGTCTTTAGCTCCGGCATCCGGACGGGCTTCTCCGCCGTAACTATGTTCAATAATGTTGGCGCACGATTCGTCCACGGCCATTTCCAATTGCGCGGCGTCAAATTCCGTAAGACCCGCGCGTATCGCTGTGTCCATAATAGACTGCCGCACAATGCGCAAATAGCCGTAGCGGGAAGGAATGTGCAGGGTGACGAATCCTTCGGATGATGTTGTGCTATGGGCGTTGGGTGACATCATGCTTTATCCTTGGAACTTTCCAATGGCTTCGTCCAGATTTGAATGAATTTCAAGAATTTTGTGGAATCCCAGCAATTCGACAATGTTATAGATTTTGGGGGATAAATTTACCAGTTTCATGTCTCCGTTGTTCTCGCGCGCACGTCTCGCAAAACCGATCAATGCGCCGAGCGCCGCGCTACTGATGTAGTCGAGGCTTCCACAATCCAGAATCACGCGGTTGCGATTGGTTTCGCGCAATTGGTTTAATGTGGTTTCGAGCCGTTGAAAGGAATACGAGTCCAGCGCGCCGTCCAAACGGACAATATCCAAATCGTCCCGTTCTTCTCTTTTGATAATGCATTCTCTCATGTGAATAGCTTTCTCTACCTTTTCGACACTTATACAATTCCGTTACGTGGATGGCAAGCAAAGTCCTTTTGGCATTACGATGCGTCTTCGTGTTCCGCATGTTTCAGATCTTCGCGAAGAAACGTCAATACATCTTTGAAACGCGGAAGGTTTTCGGGGGATACATTCACAAGATTTTCGTGTGCTTCGAGCATCATGGCGGCGGTTTCCTTGCGGGAGGTGTCCTCGTGATGCAATGTTTCCATGCGCTCGGATTGATTCAGCACGGACACGAAACGTTCGGGCGTATGGCCAACCATGCTCGGCTGTACCAATTGATCCAACCCAAGCGTGGCTAACAGGCCCCGGGTGCGCGGGGTTAAATTGACCAAATAAACCTCGCCGCCGTTTTTTTTGCGCAGGCGAAATGCCAATCCGGCCAGCACGCCCATAAACGTGCTATCCATACCCACGCAATCCATTAAATCCACCACCACGCTGCTCACCCCGCGTTCCACCGCCATCGCGCCGAATTCTTTCATGGGCTTGCTGATTTTGAATGAACCGCGATCACGCAACTTAATGTACGCCGCATCCTCGTCCATGGTTACCCACAACTGATCGGCACTTTTGTCCCCGTCTATCGTCATAGTATCTCCGGCCGGAAGAGGCATGCATATCCCCGCAATCGGCAAGCTATTCACTCCTGATTAGAATAACTATCATTGCTTGGATGTCCTGTCAATTCCGCCCCTTTATTCTTACCCTCGACACAAGCACCGGCCCGTAAACTCGGGGCAACCTGTGAGATGAGGTGCCGTAGTTGAAATCTGTTTCATTGGCCTTACTGTAAGACTCATGAATACTATTTTTAATCGCGTGGATCCTTTGATTGCCGGCTGGATGGATCGCAATGGGATACGGATGCTCCGCTGGTCTGTCGCGCTTGTGTTTATTTGGTTTGGTGCTTTAAAAACTGTCGGCATGAGTCCAGCGCATGAATTGGTGGCTAGGACGGTTTACTGGTTCCCGCCGGAGATTTTTATCCCTATTCTTGGATGGTGGGAGGTTTTGATCGGTCTTGGTCTGTTGTATCGTCGCTTAGCCCGCTTAGCTATTGCGCTGCTGTTTCTTCAAATGCCCGGCACTTTTCTTCCACTGATCCTGTTGCCTGATATCTGTTTCACCTCGATTCCTTTTGGTTTAACCATCGAAGGGCAATACATCATAAAAAATCTGGTCCTGATTAGCGCCGCCATCGTTGTCGGCGGCACCGTGCGCCAACTCGAAGGGGATCGCCGGTTGTAAAGCCGTGTCCGCCGCGACACGCCGACCAGATCGAAATCGCCCCCCGGCGTTGGTATCTCGCGGAGCCAACATAGCACGCGATGAATCCAGAAGCTCGCCCGGGACATAGAAACCATGGCGGCTTGGGCCAAGCCGCCCTACCCTCTTTTCCTTGGCGGGGTCTGCGCTTTGGCGCACGGTCATCCTGCGGGATGTGATGACCGACCAGCCGGATTCCCGGCTAATATTTATCGTATTCGTCCGGTTCCCGGTCAGGAATTTTTGAAAGCGCTATCTCAAATTTCTTGCGGCTCGCTCGCTTGGCTCTTTCATTCAGATAATCCTCGGTTTCCAATGCGGATATTTTTTCTGCCACTGCTGATGCGATAAATTGATTGATAGATACCCGGTCACGCTTCGATAGAACGCGGGCGCGATTATGAAGTGAATCGGGTAGTCTTAAGCTAAGTGCGCTCATGGTATGTCTCCTATTTTCATTAGAAATTCTTTTGGCGTCATTAGTTCTAAACCGTGCTTGGATGCTTCGCTGAAGTCGCGCTTATTGTATGTCACAATAATTGCGCATTGTCCGGCCACGGCAACTTCCAAAACCATATCATCCTTGGGGTCTCTCTCTCGTGGCCTCCAAAGGTAATGAATTTTGTGCTTGCGACCAACCAAGCATATATAATCCAAGATGTCCGAAATGCTTGCCCATGTTGGTTTGTTCTCCCACTGTTCACGTTTCGCGATTGCTTCGTATTCCAAAACGAGCGGCACCGAGAGGCTGATGTCAAAGAGGCCTTTGCCTATCAAGGTCAGCAACCGAAAGGACGGGCCACGTCTTGATCGCAGGGCGCAAATAAAAACATTGGAGTCCATTACCACCCGATAACGCTTTTTCATTGTGGTATCGTAAGTGATACCACAAATTATGGCAACTCATAAATCTGAATCCGCGAACTATTTGATTCGACCATCAGACTTCGCCTATACCCGGGAGCCCTGTTTCGTAAAGACAAAAGGATGATATCGCCCGGGACACAGAAACCATGGCGGCTTGGGCCAAGCCGCCCTACCCTCCTATCCTTGGTGGGAGCCTTCTGTCGAAGCACAAGACCCCCACACACACTCTCTCACGCGCTTTTCCCTGCGGGCGGAATCACCACGGTAATTTCACCTTTCACGGTCCGGCCTTCAAAGCGGGCGGCAATGGTTAATGCGGGGCCCCATAAACATTCTTCGTGGAGTTTCGTCAGTTCCCGCGCAACAAATACATCACGATCCGGCGCCACCGCATGAATCTCGCCCAGTAAACGTAACAGACGATACGGCGATTCATATAGAATGACGGCCATGTTCATTTCCAGCAAGGCCGATAACCGACGCGCACGCGCGCCGGATTTGTGCGGCAAAAAACCTTCAAACACAAACGGCCCGCCGCCGTACCCGCTCAACGCCAACGCGCTGGCCGCGGCGGTGGGCCCGGGCACCACGGTCATGTAGTAGCCTGCATCCCGGCACGCAGCCACAACCCGTGCGCCGGGATCGGACACGCCAGGCATGCCGGAGTCCGTGACTAACGCCAGCGCTTCGCCCGCCGATAAACGCTCCAATACCGCACCGATCCGCCGCGCTTCATTAAAATGATGACAGCTAATCAACGGAGTATGCAGGTCAAACCGGCTCATCAATTTGCGTGTCTGCCTTGTGTCTTCCGCCAACACCGCGTGTACGTGACCCAAGACCTCCAACCCCCGCGCGCTGATATCCCCTAAATGTCCTATGGGTGTACCCACCACATACAACCCCGGCCTTAACGCGTTTTGTTCTATATCTGTCATGATCTATCCATGATACGAATCCCGACTTTTGTCCATGCATCTTTTTAAATGACGTGTCGAAACGTTTTTACTAGCCAAATGCAAACCGGTTTTGTCATAGTTTTGTAATGAATGAGTTACAAGGTGCGCGTATACAGATGCGGGTTTTTTGTTTGATTGTTTTTCCTGTCGTTTTATCAGCTCTGCTATCGGCATGCAGCGATCGCGCCACCTATGCCTCCCCGGACGAAGCGTTGCAGGATGGATGGCGGTATTACACGCTGGGCGAGCATCAAGCTTCCATTCGTGCGTTTGAATTTGCCTATGAAACAGCGGACCGCGATTCGCTGCTTTATGCCCAAGCCGCGTATGGGCTTGGGGTGGTCTGGCAATTGCGTCGGCCCAACGAAGATGTATTGCTGGCATCGCGCTATTACGACGAAGTAATCGCGCTTCGACCCGACCACGATCTTGCCGCGTGGAGCATGCTGGCGCAGGGACGCATTCTCCATCTTGTTCCCGTAGGCGAGACCCCGGATTACGACGCAGTCCGCGCTGCTTATCAGCGCGTCATCGAAACATTTCCAAACCATATCGCCGGCCATGAAGCGTTTGTTTATTATCATGCAACCTACGCGGCCACGTTAGAGCCAGAAGACGCGGCACAGTCGCTGGAAGCGCTGGAAGCTTTTCTGGAGCAGTATCCCGACTCTCCTTTTACAAGCGCCGTATGGTCGCTCAAAGCCGTATGTTATGAGACCTTGCGCATGCCCGAAAAACGGCTTCACGCCGAAATCAAAGCGTTTGAAACGGCTGAAATAGACCCCGAAAACCCGTTTCAAGATCATGCATGGCGGTACTGGACCCTGGCCACAGTCGCGGAATTCGATGCCGGTGATTTTGATACCGCCCGCCATTATTACCGGCGCCTGATCGAGGAATACCCTACCGACATCCGCATTTACGCATCGGAACAAGCGCTTGAACGAATGGATCGCACGGAAGCCCGGTTACGCGCGGCACAACAGCCGGAGACGCAACCATGAAACGTCTACGGGGTATAGTCGCGAAATATTTGCCTGTTTCCGTGATTGTGCTGGTATTTCTGTGGTCTATCGTGGCTATTGCCCTGTACCGCGCAGCCCAGGCCCCTCCCGGCGCGATTGTGCTGCGCATCGGGCACTGGCAACTTGAAGCCAGTGTCCGGGAGATGTTCGAGGAAATGGCTGACGCCTATCGGGAAATCAATCCCAACGTGCATATTGTGCAGGACGCGATTCCCGAAATGGTATACGCGCAATGGGCCACGACGCAATTAATGGGGGGCACGGCGCCGGACATTCTGCAAGTCGGAGGCATGATCCCCTACCACTTATTGGTGCAATACTACAACCGCTACATGGTGCCGTTAACACCGTATGTGAACGACCCGAACCCTTACAATGAAGGCACTTCCCTCGAAGGTGTTCCCCTCCGGTCCACATTTAAAGACGGCATGCGCAGTTCCTACGTGGAGGAAATGCAGGAATACATCAGCATTCCGCTGTCGCAATTCGGCGTGCGTATTTTTTACAACCGCGACCTGTTAAAACAATTAACCGGACTGGATGAAGCGCCTACGGAGTATCGCGCTTTTCTTGAGGCGTGCCGGGAAATTGAACAGCATCGCAACGATAAAAACCAGCCGTACGTAGCGATCGCATCCTCGCGCTACCATTTGCCCATGTGGGAAAACATGTTAATGGACCCGCTGACTTATGGCATTAAGCGTGTAGCGGACTTCAACCGGGACGGCTTTGTCAGCAACGATGAATTGTATGTTGCGTTCAAAACAGGCCGCATCACATTTGATCATCCTTCCATCCGGTTGCGTTTTCAAATGCTATGGGAAATCAGCAAGCATTTTCAAACCGGATACACGGGACTTACGCGGGATGAAGCGGTCTTTTTATTTGCGCAGCAGCGCGCGGTATTTATGACGACAGGCACGTGGGACGCCCGCAGTTTGCAGGAACAAGCTGACGGAAAATTCAATGTGGGCGTCATGGATTTTCCGCGACCGTTACCGGACGACCCCGTATACGGCGAAGTCATGGAAGGTCCGCAGTACGAGCGCGTGCTGGGCGGGTTCCCTTTTTCGATTGTGCGCACAAGCAAACATCCAGAGGTCGCGCTGGATTTCCTGATGTTCCTCGCCGGCAAGGAACAAAACGAAAAACTAAACCGTATCATTGGTTGGATTCCAAGCGTGGTGGATACGGAATTGGATCCTCTGCTTAAAGCGTTTGAACCTCATCTGCGGGGCGTGTACGGTAATTTTAATATCTTTCTCGGTGGCGAAACATGGATTAAATGGCTTCAGATGTATTCGCAATTCCAAATTCACCAAATCAGTTACGAAGACATGCGCGCGGAATTCGAGCCTTTTTATATCAAACACGGCTTAAAAGACTTGGAGGAACAACAAAAAGACTGGCGGCGCGGCATGGTCAACAACGAACAATTTCTCGCGGGCATCCGGGCGCGCGCCATGCACGCAGAAGGCGCGGAAGCGCAATCCTTTTGGATCAAATACCGTAGTTTGACGGCTTCGCGTCAGATATGGCCGGAGATCAGTCGCGCAAGACAAATGAAACTGGTGGAGATCGGTCCGGACCTTGGCGCAGTGGGACCATACGAATACAGCCCGGAGGTGCTCGACCGGATACGCGCGCGCCTGACCGAAGACGACACAGATTCCACGGTAGGCCGGGTACCCGACCCGGCGTCATCGCAATAAGGATTTCCATGGCGGACAAAGAAATTAAATGGCGTCAGGTTTTGTATCACTGGGAAATTTATCTTTTTGTTATTCCCACGCTTGTGACGCTTGGCCTGTTTGTCTATTACCCGGCTACCAGCGGAATTTTCCATAGTTTTTTCCGTTGGAACGGCGCGGATATTGCCGAACCCCTTGGGTTTGCGAATTACAAGGACTTGCTGTACTCGGAGGAATTTTGGAAATCCTTCCGCAATGCGTTTATTATCGGCGCGTGGAACATCGTCAAAATGATTCCACCTATTTTTGTGGCCGTGGCGATTCATCGCTGTCGCAGCGAACGCATGCAATTCCTGTACCGCGTATTGTTTGTGGTGCCCATGATCATTCCTCCGCTGGTTGTGGCTTTGATTTGGCGTTCGTTTTTCTTTGAAGCCACGTCGGGCTATTTAAATCAATTTATTGAATGGGCAAATTTGCGCGGTTTTATGGCAAGCATGGCTCCGCTGTTCGGGTGGGGCGATGCGTTTGCGGGCGAAGGAAGCCCGGCATGGCTGGGCGATCCCAAGTTGATTATGACTGCGGTGATAATTTGGGGCTTTCCCTGGGTGGGTTCCCTGGCGGTGCTGACGCATCTGGCCAAACTCCAAGGCATCAGCAAGGATATTTACGAGGCTGGCGACATTGACGGTGTTTCATGGTGGTCACGCTTTACGCGTCTTGAGCTTCCGCTAATCACCGGGTCCATTTACATCATGCTGGTCTTTGCGATTATTGGCACCATTACCGATGCGGGCATGATCCTTGCGCTGGCAGGCATGGAAGGCGGCCCGGGCGGGCGCGTGGATGTGCCAGCCCTTTTCATGATCCGGAAAGCATTTGTGGATCAACGCATGGGCTATGCCTGCGCCGTGGGCATCATTCTTATGCTTATCGTTATGTCCCTGCAAAAATTCAGCGCATTGGCGCATGAGTGGAACACGTATGATGTGGACCGGAAACGCAGAATCCGCCGCAAATTATTTGCGGGGTCCGTGTTGCTGGCGCTGCTTGCGCCCGGTGCGATGCGTTGGGGCGATGTGGCGTTACCGTTTTATCAGGTCGCATTCGTGGAGCCGTTTCAAACCGTCGGGCAATGGTTTTCGCAATGGACAGCTGGCACGCCGTTTCGTGAAGCCATGCAGTTAAATCCCAGTCCTTGGTGGGTCGCTTTCAGCGAGGGTTGGTGGACCGGATACGACAAACGGTTTCCGAACCTATTGCGCACGGTTTCCATTATCTTATTACTGGCTTCGTTGCCTTACGGTTACTTTTTCGGTCGGGTGGAAGCGTGGTGGTTAAAACTATACGCACGGTTCTTTGGGGATGCCCGCGCCACGTCGCATGCGTCCGGGGGAATCAGTCGCGGTGATCTACGCCAGCAACGATTGATTGCGCGCGAGGATACGGCATGGTATCGCGCGTCCGCGCGGATCGGCGATGCCCTGTTACGCTTCGGAAAACATGCGTATATTTGGTTTATTCTGGGACTGGCATTTCTCCCGCTTTATCTAATGTTGATTGTCAGCGTTAAAAGCAACACGCAATTTTATGAAGCGCCTGCCACGTTGACCCAGCCCATGTTTTGGGAAAATTGGCGCGAGGCTTGGTTATTAATTACTCCGACGCTGGCGAACAGCGTATTTTTGTCGGTTTCTTCAACGTTGTTCTGCTTAGTGATTGCCTTGGCGTCTGCGTATTTCTTTGCGCGTTTACGCATGCCGCTTTCGTCGTTTTTCTGGAACGCGATTTTGGTGCTGATGATGTTACCTATGATCGCCAATCTCGTGCCGTTGTTCCGCTTGCTTGTGCAAATGAATATCACCAACACGCTTACCGCGCTTATTCTGGTGGGCGCGGCGCAAGGTCAGGTGTTTGCGATATTTATGCTGCGCAATTTTGTATCCGACATTCCCAAGGATTTATACGAAGCGGCGGAAATTGATGGCGCCAGTCATATCCGGCAAATGTGGATGATTGTATTGCCTTTGTCCGGCCCGATTCTTGGCACCGTAGGCGTTATGCATTTTATGAATGCCTGGAACGAATTTGTGTTGCCTTTAATTGTTATGCGCGATCATGCGCGCTTGCCGGTTATGGTGCAATTGCTTCGCATGGCCGGGGAATATATCAAGCTGTGGGGGCCATTGATGGCGGGTTACGCCATGGCCAGTCTTCCGATCATCGCCTTGTTCATCATGTCCATGAAATTATTCGTCAAAGGCATGACCGAAGGCGCCGTCAAAGGGTAATCGGAGAAAGGGCGACACGGAGGTCGCCCCTCCTGCGGATTTATCCCACATCCACGATGCTCGGATCAAAATGGTCCGGGATCTCGAACCCAAGCAACTTCAAGCAGGTGGCCGCCAAACTGGTGATGCCCAAATTCTCGTGCCCGGACAAACGGACTTTCGACGTGCCCGATGGATCGTACACATAAAACGGCACCGGATTCAGGGAATGGCTGGTTTTCACTTTGGGTTTACCGCTTTCGTTATCGTACACAACCTCGCCGGTCTTCTTGTTGCGCTCGTACATGTCGTCCGCGTTACCGTGGTCCGCGGTAACCACCAAAATGCCCCCGGCTTTCTCGATAGCTTTCATTAATCGGCCCACGCCGAGATCCACCGCTTCCACCGAGATTTCCACCGCCAACTCGTCCCCGGTATGCCCCACCATGTCGCCATTCGGATAATTCAGCCGGATAAATTTATAGGTTCCGGATTCAATGGCTTCAATAGTCTTATCGGTAATCTCGGCGGCTTTCATCCAAGGCCGTTGATCGAACGATACGTTATCCGACGGAATTTCCACATACGTCTCAAGCTTTTCGTCGAATTTCCCACTGCGGTTACCATTAAAGAAATACGTGACGTGTCCGTATTTCTGCGTTTCACTGATCGCAAACTGGGTCACACTGCTACGCGCAAGATATTCACCCAACGTGCGGTCAATGGAAGGCGGTGTCACCAGAAAGTTACGCGGAATTTTCAGATCGCCATCATACTGCATCATGCCCGCAAAAATTACATCGGGTTTCGGCCCACGATCAAATTCCGAGATGGTATCCTCGTCGAACGTGCGACTTAATTCCATCGCCCGGTCCCCGCGGAAGTTAAATAGAATCACGCTATCCCCGTCGCGCACCGGCCCAACGGACGTTCCATTTTCTTGTATGACAAACGGCGGTAGATCCTGATCAATGATGCCTTTATGTTCGGATCGGAACGTTTCGATCGCTTCCCGGGCCGAGGCAAAACCGCGACCTTCGCCTTTTACATGCGTGGCCCACCCACGCGCAATCATATCCCAGTCCGCATTATAACGGTCCATGGTTACTTTCATGCGGCCGCCGCCGGAAGCGATACGGAAATCGGCATCGTGTGTTTGGTTCAGGTCCGCCATAAACGCTTCGATGCGCTCCACATAATCCAGCGCCGATGTCGGCGGCACATCCCGGCCATCCAGCAGGGCGTGAAGACGCAAACGTTTTACGCCATCCTCCGCCGCGCCTTTCATCAAGGCTTCGATATGATCCATATGGCTATGCACATTGCCGTCGGACAACAATCCAATTAAATGCAGCGTGGATTGATGTTCGATGACGCGCGCCACAAGTTTTTTCCATACGTCGCCTTCAAAAAGCGAGCGGTTGGCAATGGCTTGATTGACAAGGCTCGCGCCTTGCGCAAAAACGCGGCCGGCGCCAATAGCGTTGTGCCCTACTTCGCTGTTCCCCATATCCGTGTCATCCGGCATGCCTACGGCTGTCCCATGCGCTTTAAGGGAACTTTTAACGGTGTGGGCATCCAGCCAGTCCAAATGAGGTTTGGACGCGCGCGCAACCATATCCCCCACCCCATCCGGGCTAATGCCTACGCCATCCATTACGACCAACACCACCGGCCCTTTGGGCCCTGTAAAATCCTTTGCTTTGTCCAGTTTCATTGTTGACCTTTCACGCTCCGTTTTCTTTGACTCTCCTATTAAAAAACAAGTACGGTAAAGACTTCACACATAAATTCAAGGTATTTGATGCGCCACTCAAGCTTGACGCCACGCGCATAAGAAAGCATATTGCGCCGGGATTATGAACCACTTACCAAAAAACAACGAAGATTGGATAAAATCGCAACTGAACGAAGTTCAGCGTGTTATGGCAGCCCGTTTTGAGACTTCTTCGTTAAAAACCTTGCTGGCTGAATCCAAAGGCCTTCTTGCGCAAGGGAAAATGCTGCGTTCCCGTCTTGCGTTCCGTGTGGGTCCGTCTGCGGGCGCCGCGCATAAGACACTGGTGCATGCGGCGGCGGGCGTAGAAATGATCCACACCGCCAGTTTATTGCATGATGACGTTATTGACGGTGGATTTCTCCGGCGTGGCGCTCCTGCGTTTTGGGTCGAGCGAGGCGTTTCGGGCGCCATTTTACTTGGAGACATGATGCTTTTCGGTGCCATGGACATCGTATGCCAGGTAGAGGACAGCCGCTTGGCCCACCCTTTTGTTCGTTTTATCGGCGAAGTGTGCGAAGCGGAATCCGAGCAGGAATTAGTGTACCGGGGCCAAAACGCGCAATGGGAAGACTGTGTGCGCATTGCGCGGCATAAAACAGGCGCTTTATTTGCTTTTGTGGCGTACGCCAGCGCAGGCAGCGACGCGGAACTGCGCGCGGCCTTAACCGAAGCGGGGTATCTCGCAGGCACGGCGTACCAATTGGCCGATGATATCCTGGACGCAAAAGGCAATCCGAACGCGTCGGATAAAACGCTGGGCACCGATGAAGCGCGCCGGAAAAACACCGCGATGGGTTTTCTTGACGATATGGACGCCGATCCTGCGGAAGAAATTGGTAAACTGTGCGCAACCAGTTCCGCGCTATTGAAAGATTGGCCCCCGGTACAAGGCGCATGGGACGCATACCTGGACAAAGACCTGAATCCGAGCCTTCAGAAAGTCCTCCAGCTCCTGCACTCGTAAGAATCGTCAAGATTCGTGTTATTACTATTTGACATTATCGGGCGCATTTGTAGATTGGCATGACTTAATTTGTCAATCAACGAGCTAACATGGATCGTCTTTGGAAAGTCTATGACACCTATACACATTAAAAAAGGCATGAACATCCCTCTTGCCGGAGCGCCTACGCAGGAAAAAAAAGCGCTGCCTTTAACCAAGCGGGTTGCGGTTTATCAAGAGCATGCGGGATTAAAACCGCGCTTGCGAGTACAAGAAGGGGATCAAGTCAAACGAGGCACGCCGCTATTCTACAACAAGAAAGTGCCGGACCTGCAATTCTGCGCCCCTGCCGCGGGAAAAATTACCGCGATTGACTACGGACCCCGGCGCGCGTTGCAGCGGGTAGTGATCGAACGAAGTGAACAGGACGAAGCGGAAACATTTACGAAATATTCGGCGGATCAAGTGCGGGGCGTTGCACGTGAAGAGATTCTGAAAAACTTATTGCAGAGCGGTTTCCTTGCGCTGATCCGGCAACGTCCGTTTTCCCGCATAGCCGATCCCGAAGTAACGCCTAAATCCATTTTTGTTAACGGCATGAACACCGCGCCATTCCTGCCCGCGTTGGACGTGGCTGTGCAAGGACATGAATTGGAATTTCAAGCGGGACTGAACGCCTTGACCCGCTTAACCAGCGGCGCGGTGCATCTTTGCCTCGACGGGGATGCGATGCCTGCCTCGACAGCCATTACACAAGCCAAAAACGTGCAAATTCATTCGTTTTCCGGACCCCATCCATCGGGCAACACCAGTACACACATTTTTCACATTGACCCCATGGAACCACTCGACAAAGTGTGGACCGTGCGCGGCACCGATGTTGTGCTCATCGGGCAGTTTCTTTTATCCGGTGAATATCCCGCACGCAAAACAATTGCCCTTGGCGGCCCGGGCGTCAAAGAATCCGCGTGCATGCATTATGACGTGGGCCTTGGATCTGATCTGGGCGAAGCGCTCGCCGAAAAGTTGGAATCGAAAGAACAACGAATTGTAAGCGGTGACGCGTTAAGCGGCGTGTCCCTTGAACAAAGCGGATTTCTCCGCATGACCGAGTCCTCTTTAACGGTGCTGCCGGAAGGACGCGAACAATTTTTCCTGGGCTGGATGGCGCCGGGTATTAACAAATATAGCCGGTCCAAAGCCTATCTGTCCGGCTGGTTCGGACAGATGAAAAAATGGAATTTGACGACCTCGTTAAACGGCAGCTACCGCTCCATGGTTCTCACAGGGCTTTACGACAAATACGTGCCCTTAAACATTATGGTGGATTATCTCGTCCGGGCGGTGCTTGCACACGACACCGACGAAGCCATAAAGCTCGGAATATTGGATACGGACCCCGAAGATTTTGCCCTGTGCTCGTTTGTGTGTCCGTCCAAAATGGATATTGCGGGCATTATTCGGCGGGGGCTTGACGAAATTGAGCAGGAGGGAATCTAGTTCATGAAGTTTCTTTTGAATCAACTGCATAAAAGCAAACACCTTTTTGAAAAAGGGGGAAAGCTCGAACGCTTATACCCGCTGTACGAAGCGCAGGAAACGTTTTTATTCACGCCACCCGACACCACGAAACAAGCGCCGCATGTGCGCGACGGCTTGGATCTCAAGCGGACGATGATCACCGTCATTCTCGCTCTGATCCCGGCTACGCTGTTCGGCATTTACAATGCGGGACATCAGTATAACACCGTCAATCAAGTCGCCGACGCCACCTTCCTTATGCACATGATTCAAGGCTTGATAATTGTCATGCCTATCATTTTGGTATCGTACATTGTAGGGGGCGTGCTTGAAGTCGCGTTCTGCATCATCCGGCGTCATGAAATTAATGAAGGATTTTTGGTCACAGGACTTTTATTCCCCCTCACCCTCCCCCCTACCATTCCGTTGTGGCAAGTCGCGGTCGGCATTGCGTTTGGCGTGGTCATCGGAAAAGAAATCTTTGGCGGAACCGGATTTAATGTCTTAAACCCGGCTTTAACAGGGCGGGCGTTCCTGTTTTTTGCATATCCGGCGCAAATTTCCGGCGATGAAGTCTGGACAGTGGTAGCGGATAAAACCAATGTCATTGAAGGTTTCTCCGGAGCCACGCCGCTTGCGATAGCAGCCGCGGCCCCGCAAGGCGTGGACATTGTCGAGACCTTAAAAAACGCGGGGTTCGACTGGTGGCATATGTTTATCGGACTTGAAGGAGGAAGCATCGCGGAAACCGCTGTTATTCCGTCCCTGATTGGCGCTGCTATTCTTATTGGCATGGGCATTGGATCGTGGCGCATCATGGCTGGCGGTGTCATCGGATTGGTCGCAGCCGCCTCCTTGTTGAATCTTCTACCCGGGGATGAATATAAAGCCTTCACGCAGTTGCCTTTTTATTATCACATGGTCATGGGCAGTTTTGTCTTTGGTATTGTGTTTATGGCGACCGACCCGGTTTCCGCGGCCGCGACAAACCAAGGCAAATGGATTTACGGCATTATGATCGGGGTTTTAACGATCATTATCCGCGTGGCCAACCCCGCATTCCCGGAAGGCGTTATGCTGGCTATTTTGTTTATGAATGTGATGGCGCCGTTGGTGGACCACTACGTGGTGCAATTCCATGTCAATAAGCGTCAAGCCTATGTAAAAGCGAGGAAATTAAGCCATGCAACAAGCTGATCGCCAATTATTCAAGTTTGCCCTGATTATTTGCATATCCTGCAGCGTTCTTCTTTCATTTGCCGCCGCGTCCCTGCGCGGTATTCAGGAACAGAAAGTGGAACTGGACAGGAAAATTAATGTATTAAAAGCCTTTGGCGTGCAAGTAGCGGATGAAAAAGGAAAACGCATTCCTGCCGAGGAAGTGTACGGCATTTTCAGCAATCATATTTCCGAAGTGATTATTGAGGCCGATTCAGGCGAAGTGCGGGAAGGCGCAAGCAGTTCAACCGTAGACCGCAAAGAAGTCGCGGCAAAAAAATTGCTTCCCCTTTATTTGTGGAAAGAAGACGGGGAAGTTCAGAAATATGCTTTTCCTATTTCCGGGAAAGGACTTTGGTCAACTATTTACGGGTTCATGGCGCTGGAAAAGGATTTAGCCTCAATTGTGGGCGTCACTTTTTACAAGCACGGCGAAACCCCGGGCTTGGGCGGCGAAGTCGAACAATCATGGTATCAGTCCCAATTTGAAGAAGGCAAAAAGATGATGGACAACGGCGAAGTTGTGCCTATGCGCTCCATCAAAGGCGGCGTGGCTTCCCGCTACCCGGACGGCAACCCGCACGCGATTGACGGCATTAGTGGGGCCACCATTACCGGCGACGGCGTCGCGCGTTTTATCACCGAGGATTTCAAACGCTATAATTCTTATTTTAAAACGATCCGGGATAGTTGATTTTTTGGAAAATACTTTTATGGTTCACACAAGGGAAAATCATGGCTTCTACTAAAAAAATCATTGTTGATCCTCTATCGGATAATAACCCGATCACGATTCAGGTGCTGGGTATTTGCTCTGCGCTCGCGGTCACAGTAAAAATGGATACGGCATTTGTGATGGCCTGCGCATTAACGGCAGTGCTGACGTGTTCGAATCTTTTAATTTCGCTGATGCGCAATCATATTCCCAGCCGTATTCGCATGATTGTGGAAGTCGCTGTCATCGCGTCTCTCGTGGTGCTTGTGGATCAGCTCTTACGGGCGTTTCTTTTTGATTTAAGTCGGCAATTAAGCATTTTTGTGGGCTTAATCATCACCAACTGCATTGTTATGGGTCGCGCCGAAGCGTTTGCCATTCAAAATCCTCCGAAAGATTCATTTCTCGACGGACTTGGGAACGCCCTTGGGTACAGTGTCATTCTTCTTCTGGTTGCCACATTCCGCGAAATATTGGGTAGCGGATCGTGGTATGGCATCAATGTGTTGCCTTCCGCCTACATGGGCAATGGCATGGCGCTGCTGGCGCCCGGCGCTTTTTTTGTCTTAGGCATCATTATCTGGGTTCAGCGCACGGCTACACGTAATTTTAAAGACGATTAAGAGGTATCCATCATGCATTACATTAGTTTAGCGGTAGAAACGATCTTCATTAATAACGTGATTCTTGCCTACTTTCTGGGCATGTGCTCGTTCCTGGCGTGCTCCAAGAAAATTGATACCGCCACAGGCCTTGGTTTAGCGGTTGTATTCGTTTTAACTATTACCGTGCCTTTCAACTGGTTTATAATGAATTTTTTCCTCAAAGAAGGCGCGCTGGCGTGGACCGGCGTTCCCGCGCTGGCATCGCTTGATTTGAGTTTCTTGAACCTTATCTGTTTTATTGCGTCTATTGCATCCACCGTGCAATTGGTGGAGATGGTGTTGGACAAATATTTCCCGGCGCTTTACACGTCCTTGGGCATTTTCCTTCCATTAATCACCGTGAACTGCTCCATTCTCGGGGGCTCATTGTTTATGGTGGAACGCTCCTACACGCTTCCGGAATCTGCGGTTTTTGGATTCTCCGCCGGAGCAGGTTTTGCGCTGGCTATTATCAGTTTGTCGGCTATCCGCAAAAAAATCCGATATTCTCAAATCCCGGAAGGATTGCAAGGACTGGGCATGACCATGATTCTGACAGGGCTGATGTCCATGGCATTTATGTGTTTTGCAGGCATTGATTTATAAACCAACTCACGGAACAGGAAAAAGAACATGGACAGCACCATCGTCGTCAACGTAGTGGCCAGCACCGTTATTTTTAGCGGGATCATTATGGGGCTTGTGGCAGGCCTCGTCGTGGCTTCGCGCAAGTTGTCGCCTGTGGGAGAAGTCACCATTGACATCAATAACGGGCATAAAGTTGTAAAAGTCCAACCCGGCACCACGTTGTTGAATGTGCTGGCCAACGACAAAGTGTACCTCCCCTCCGCATGCGGCGGTGGTGGAACATGCGCGTTGTGCAAATGCAAAGTGCTGGAAGGCGGAGGCTCGATCCTGCCCACCGAAACCGGGCACATCAACAAACAAGCCGCGCGGGCGGGCGAACGATTGGCGTGTCAGGTTAAAGTCAAAAAAGACATGAAAATCGAAGTCCCCGAAGAAGTCCTCGAAATCAAGAAATTTGAAGGCACGGTGCGCTCCAACCACAATGTCGCCACGTTTATCAAGGAATTCATCGTGGATTTGCCTAAAGGCGTCAATCTTGATTTCCGGGCGGGCGGGTATATCCAAATTGACATTCCCAAATACAGCTTAAGTTTCAAGGATTTCGAGGTGGAAGAAGAGTATCGCGACGCATGGGACGCCGCCAAACTATGGGATTTAAAAGCGGTCAACGATGAACCTTGTTTCCGCGCGTATTCCATGGCAAACCATCCTGCGGAAGGCAATATGGTTATGCTTAACGTGCGTATTGCTACGCCTCCGCCCAAAATGCCCGACGCGCCTCCGGGCATTGCCTCGTCATACATATTCAGCCTCAAAGGCGGCGAAAAAGTGTGGATCAGTGGTCCTTTTGGCGAGTTTTTTGCCAAAGATACCGATCGCGAAATGATGTTTATCGCAGGTGGCGCGGGCATGGCGCCCATGCGCAGCCACATCTTCGATTTATTCCAGACCAAGAAAACCAAACGGAAAGTTACATTCTGGTACGGTGGCCGTTCGCGTCGCGAGCTTTTCTACATGGAAGATTTCGAGATGATTCAACGCGAGAACCCCAATTTCTCCTTTGAAGTCGCCTTAAGCGAACCGCTGCCCGATGATAAATGGGAAGGACCTACAGGATTCATTCACTCCGTGGTATTGGAAAATTACCTTAAGAAACACGAAGACCCCACGGAAATCGAATATTACTTGTGCGGTCCCCCGCCTATGATCGCCGCGGTGAACAAAATGCTTTTTGATCTTGGCGTCGAACAGGAAATGATCGCTTACGACGAGTTCGGTTAATCCCGTGGCCAAGGCCATGAAGGTTATCCAGCCCAAACCGTTTCATCCGCGCAAGACACTTTTTGTTCTGGCTGTGCTGATCATCTTCGGCGTGATCACCTATACCCGCAATCCTGCCGGGCCCAAACATATTCATTGGCAAGGTTCCACGATGGGCACGACCTACAACGTGCGCGTGGCCCATTCCCCGTTGAAAATGGTGGAAGCACGACGATTGCATCAAGAAATAGATCTTCTCCTGAGACAAATTAACGACGAAATGTCCACGTACATCGCGGACAGTGAAATTTCTTTGTTTAATCGAAGCCGGACAACCGAATCGTTTAATGTGTCCCCTTCTTTTGCCTATGTCGTCAACGAAGCACGCCGTATTGCCGGGCAAACGGGCGGTGCGTTTGATCCGACTCTGGATCCTTTGTTGGCGTTATGGGGATTTGGAATACAAACAAAAGTTCACACCCAAGAGCCGCCGTCCCCGGAGGACCTTGCAACCGTCATGAGCAAGATTGGCTATATGCGCATACAGCCCGTAGACGACCGGCATATTCGCAAATTACATCCTGATATCCAATTGAATCTTAATGCCATTGCCAAAGGGTATGGCGTGGACGCCGTTTCCGCGCTGATCGTTTCATATGGGGCCACGAATGTTTTTGTGGAAATTGGGGGCGAAGTCAAAACAACCGGCGTCAATCGGGAAAGCATTCCATGGCGCGTCGGAATCGAAAACCCGGACCCGGATGCCGCGCCGGGCACGTCTTTGCTGGGCGTTGCCAGTTTGTCCGGTAAAGCCATGGCCTCGTCCGGGGATTATCGCAATTTCAGGCAAGCGCCGGATGGCACGGTATATGCGCACATTCTGGATCCTCGCACCGGACGCCCTGCCTCCCATGCCCTTGCCTCGGTTTCCGTGATTGCTCCCACCTGCATGGAAGCAGACGCAATCGCCACCGCCTTGTATGTCATGGGTCGTGAAGAAGGGTTGTCATGGGTCGAAATGTATCCACAGCTCGAAGCGCTTTTTATAGAACGCCGCGACGATGGGTCCTTGGTCGAAACGTATTCTTCGGGTTTTAGAGCGCAGACCGGGTTCACCCGCATTAATGACAACTAAATAGCATGAAATTATTGTGCCCTACATGTTCGTCACGGATTCCCGTTGATCAAGTGAATGTCGCGGAAGGGGTGTTCTATTGCAAAGCATGCGAGGAAGCTTTTCTCTTGGCGGACTATCTCAAGCATGACGATGTTCCCAACCGCACAGAAAAACCACCGTATAGCAAAATCGAGCATTTTATTAAGCCGGGGTCCATGGCCATTAAAACCCCGCCCGGAGGATTCAGAAGCGCTTTATTCTTTTTATTGTTTTCGACATTTTGGAATGCGATCTCGTGGACCATTTTTTTATCCATGCTTAATCAAGAAGGAATGGATTGGTTCGAGATCCTGTTTATACTTCCTTTTCTTCTTATTGGATTAGGGACATTTTTTGTTTCTCTTTATCAGTGGCGCGGTCGCTTTTACTTGTATATGGATCATCATCAGGCGATTGGTGTTTGGACTGTTTTCGGCCTCAAATACAAAAAAATAATCGCTGTCGAAGACATCGCAACCGTGACGCAGCACGTGGCCTATTCCAAGAATTACCAACCCGTGTACGGCGTATGCATAAGCACAAATAAAAATAAAAAGATGATATTCGGGACCACACTTAGTGAAGACGAACGATTCTGGATTATCGGGGAAATAAACTATTTTCTGACGACGATTCGCCGACCATAGGCCATCTTAATCCCACAGCCATGCGGCGCCGCGCACGCCGCTTGAATCGCCATGGACATTAGGCAACACGGGGGTATCGGCTTCGCCTCCAAAAACATAACGAGAAAGAAGAGGCGGCGCCATGTCGTATAATTCCGGGGTTTTGCTCATCCCCCCGCCCAGCACGATTACATCCGGATCAACCATGTTGATCACATGCGCCAAAGCGCGGGCCAAGCGGTCCGCATAGCGTTCAAGCGCCTGCCGGGCCAAACGATCTCCTTCCCTGGCCCGCTGTTCGATCTCATGCCCTTTAAGTCGCTGGTCGGGCGCGAGGTTGGCCAGCCGCGCATAGTCATCACAAAACCCTGTTCCCGAAATCCATTTTTCCAGACAGGATTGTTTTCCGCACCAGCATGACGGACCCGGATATTCGTCCCCGGTCATCCAAGGCAGCGGATTATGCCCCCACTCCCCGGCTACAAGGTTCGGGCCTGCGTGGCATTTCCCGCCGATAACCAGCCCGCCGCCGCATCCCGTGCCGATAATCACCCCGAACACAACATGTTTTCCGGCAGCCGCGCCATCCACGGCTTCGGAAAGCGCAAAACAATTCGCATCATTCATGCAACGGACTTCGCGGTTAAGCAATCGGCCAAGATCGCGGTCAATGGGATGACCATTAAGCACGGTGGTGTTGGCATTTTTCATCATTCCCGTGCGCGCGGAGATGGTGCCTGGCAAGCCCACCCCGACCGTACACGCCTGTTGAACCGCTTCCTCCGCATCCCGGACAAGCCCGGCGATATTGTTTACGATAGCTTCATACGATTCACGATCCGTGGCGATACGTTTTCGATACCGTTCCGCCCCGTCATCATCCAACACAATGATTTCCGTTTTTGTCCCGCCTAAATCAATGCCAATTCTCATACATGGGATGATAAAGTAATGGGGTGAAGTCATCAATAAAGAAGGATGCATAGTCCTGATTTGATCTTGGATTACCCAAGGTCCGTTATTACTATGCGGTCGTGCCAGCCTATCGCCATAAAACAAAATCCTCTCCCCCTCCACGTCATGCGGAAGATCAGCGACGCATAACAGGCATGGTGGAACGCGTGACGTTTCACAGCGACAGCACCGGATTTGCGGTGCTGAAAATTAAAGCGCGCGGGCACCGTGAACTGGTTACCGTCGTGGGAACCTTGCCTAACGTATCCGCGGGCGAATGGTTGGAAGCCGATGGCGCATGGTCCGTGGACCCCAAACACGGACCGCAATTCAAAGCCGACACGTTGCGGACCACGCATCCCGACACTCTGGAAGGCATTGAACGCTATCTCGGTTCCGGCATGATCAAAGGCATTGGCCCCGTATACGCCGCCAAGCTTGTGAAAGCATTCGGCAAAGAAGTTTTTGACGTGATTGATAAACGCTCGGCCCTGCTGCTTAAAGTGGAAGGTATTGGGCAAGGCCGGAAAAATGCGATCAAAGAAGCCTGGGCGGAACATAAAGTCGTACGCGAAATCATGACGTTTTTGATGAGCCACGGTGTTAGCACGGCGCGCGCGTTTCGCATCTACAAAACATACGGGGAAAAAGCCATTGAAACCGTGATGTCCGACCCGTACTGCCTGGCGCGCGACATTTGGGGCATTGGCTTCAAGACCGCCGACCAGATTGCCATGCACATGGGCATAGAACGCGAATCCGATTTACGCGCGCGCGCCGGCGTCGAATATGTGCTTGGGGAATTAACCAGTGATGGCCATTGCGCGTACCCGCGCGAAGCGCTCGCGGAAGAAGCATTAAAAATTCTGGAAATTCCCACGCCGATTATTGACGCCGCGATCAATCACGGCGTGGAAACCGGACGCTTGGTGGCGGACAAAAACAGGGACGGGGAACCGCTGATCTATTTGAAACCCCTGCATCAAGCCGAAACACAGCTCGCTCAAATTCTGCAACGCATGGCACGCGGACGCCATCCCTGCCCCAGCATAGATATTGAAAAAGCGCTGGAATGGGTCCAACAAAAAATAAACATGGAATTAGCTCCCGCGCAGAAAGACGCGGTGCGCGCGGCCGTGACCCACAAATTGTTAATTATTACGGGCGGACCGGGCGTCGGTAAAACCACGATCGTCAATGCGATTATTAAAATTCTACGCGCGAAAAAACTACGCGTCTGCTTATGCGCGCCCACCGGTCGCGCGGCCAAGCGTATGAGCGAGACCACGGGCATGGATGCCAAAACCATTCATCGCCTGCTGGAATTCGATCCCGCCACCAACCAGTTTAAACATCATACCGACCGTCCATTAAGCGGGGATTTGTTTATCATGGACGAATCCAGCATGATTGATGTTTCGCTGGGATTCCATCTTATGCGCGCGATACCGCGTCACGCGGCCGTCGTATGGGTCGGGGATGTGGATCAATTGCCTTCGGTGGGTCCCGGCACCGTTCTGCGCGATATGATTGAGTCGAAGTCCATTCCGGTGGTGCGTTTAACCGAAGTATTCCGGCAAGCCGCAAGCAGTGACATTATCACCAACGCACACCGTATTAACCAAGGACTCATGCCGGAGTTCCCGGAGAAGGAAGCCGGTCATAAAACAGAAACAGACTTCTATTTTGTGCCCGGCGACGATCCGGACGAAACCGTGGCCAAGCTCATTCGTATGGTACGCGTTTCTTTACCCAAACGTTTTGGATTCGACCCGGTGGAACACATTCAAATCATCACCCCCATGCAACGGGGCACGTTGGGAGCGCGCGCTTTAAACACCGCTTTGCAAGACGCATTAAATCCGGAAGGTCCTTTTATCGAGAAATTCGGTTTCCGCTACCGCACGGGCGATAAAGTTATGCAGATGGTGAATGACTATCAAAAAGACGTGTTTAATGGGGACATTGGCCGGATTGTGGCCATGAACGAAGAAGACCGGGAAGTACGCGTTCGATTTGAAAACCGCGTGGTTAACTATGATTATCAGGAACTGGACGAACTATCTCTTTCGTACGCCATCACGGTGCACAAAAGTCAGGGCAGCGAGTATCCCTGCGTTGTCATGCCATTCCACACGCAGCATTTTATGATGTTGCAACGCAACTTGCTGTATACCGGCGTTACGCGCGGAAAAAAACTGGTGGTGCTTGTGGGCATGCCCAAAGCCATTGCCATGGCCATCAAACGCGCCGATACCACCCAACGCATCACCCTGCTGCGCGAACGGCTGAGCCTTGCTTCATAATTCTGCCAGTATCCTATGGTAACAACGGCAGGCCCAACTCTTTCAGGTATTTATTGTGCTTGGCGGTCGCCGCTTGGATCGTTTTTTCGATCTTCACCAACTCCTTGTGCGTCGCTTTTAGATCAATCTCCTCCTCGGCCGTCGCCGTGCTGATGTAGCGGGAGATGTTGAGGTTAAAGTCGTTTTTCTCTATCTCAGCCATCTCCACCCGGCGGGCGTAGCGAGGTTCTTCTTTCCGGTGTTGGTAGGTATCAATGATTTTCTGAATGTGCTCTTGCGTCAGTTGGTTCTGGCGTTTGCCTTTGACGAAATGCTCGGCGGCGTTGATAAAAAGTACGTCGTCGGGTTTTTTGCATTTCTTGAGCACGAGGATGCAGACCGGGATGCCGGTGGAGTAGAAGAGATTGGCGGGCAGGCCGATAACTGTGTCAATGTGGCCGTCCTTGAGCAGCTTGGCGCGGATGCGTTCCTCGGCGCCGCCACGGAACAGCACGCCGTGGGGCAGGATGATGGCCATGACGCCTTCGTCTTTAAGGAAGTGGAAGCCGTGCAGGAGAAAAGCGAAGTCGGCGGCGGATTTGGGGGCGAGGCCGTGGTTCTTGAACCGTACGTCTTCGCCCAACGCGTCGGTCGGATCCCATCGGTAACTGAAGGGTGGATTGGCGACAACGGCATCGAAGTACGGCTTCTTGGCCGGGTTCTGCTCGCGCAAAATATCCCACTCGTTGAGCAACGTGTCGCCGTGATAAATCTCGAACTCGGTGTCCTTCACCCCGTGCAGCAGCATATTCATACGGGCGAGGTTGTAGGTGGTGATGTTCTTTTCCTGGCCGTAGATCTTGCCGATGGTGCCGCCCGCTTTGGTCACCTTCTTGCGGACATTGAGAAGGAGCGACCCGGAACCGCAGGCGAAATCCAATACATTCTCCAAGCGTTTCTTCGGCCCGGTCTTCGGTTCCTGGCTGTCTAATGTGACAATGGCGGAGAGAATGTCGGAAATCTGCTGCGGGGTGTAAAACTCGCCCGCCTTCTTGCCGGACCCGGCGGCGAACTGGCCGATCAGGTATTCATAGGCGTCACCCAACGCGTCCACATCCGTGGAAAACTCCGTTAGCCCCTCGGCGATTTTCTGAATGATGGCGCAGAGCTTGGCGTTCCGGTCGGCATAGGTCCGGCCGAGCTTGTCCGACCCGAGATTGATCTCGGAGAACAAACCCTGAAACGTGCTCTCGAACGATTCGGTTTCGATGTATTTGAATCCAGCCTGCAACGTGTTGAGTAATTCGCCATGCTGCGTGCGGGCCATGTTGGCAATGCTGTTCCAGAGATGCGGCGGCTGAATCACGTAATGCACCTTGCGACGCATCTGCTTCTCGAACGCCGGAATGTCGTCCGGGTTGTTCGCATACCACAACGCCAGCGGCACCCGGCGGTCGTCATTCTCGACCTTCGGGTAATCCTTGCTCAGTTCCTTCTTCGCCGCCGTCTCGTAGTTGTCCGAGAGGTAGCGCAGAAAAAGAAAAGACAGCATGTAGTCGCGGAAATCGTCCGCGTTCATCGCTCCGCGCAGTTGGTCGGCGATGGCCCAGAGAGTCTGGCCTAGTTTCTTTTGGTTGGTGTCGTTCATGATAAACTTGCTTTCGATACTTCATTCAACAGACGGTCCAACATGCCGCCTCGGGAAATATAGGGCGTGAACAGCCTATCGGCATGCTCAATCACAAACCGGTTGCGCGCTTCGGCCGCCGCGAGATTTCCGGACGTGTCGCGCATTTCCAGAATCAGCATCCGGTTTTCCTCAAGCGCCGTGCGCACCCCCGGCGCAAAGGCGGCATCCTCAATGCCCCACGCCGGGCAGGCGATCACCCGCCGCCCTTTTTTCAGCAGCCAATCCAGCATTTCTTTTTCCTTTGGCGAATGCCATCCCCCCAAATAAATATCCGCCTCGGGCAGGAGTACGGGCGACACGCATGTCGCCCGTGTTGTGCGGCTGCACAGCACCCCCAATTTTTCCCCATTCCACAACGCTGGATTGCCGATGCCGCGCAATCCGCCGCCAAACTCCTGCACGCACCGCCACGGATTCATCCGGATATATTCGGCGATGCGCCGCTCCGCCTCCGCCGATCGCACGATCATTTCATAATAATTGCGATGCCATATGCGGATATCAGGGGCGACATGCGTGTCGGGGGCGACATGCGTGTCGGGGGCGACATGCGTGTCTGGGGCGACATGCGTGTCGCCCCTACGGATGCGGCGGGATACGGCGGCCTTGAATGCGCCGATGACATGGCCCAATGCGGATTGGCCTTTTTGAATACGGATCAATCCATGAAAATGATCCGGCATCACCACACATTCACCAGGAAACACATCATCCCGAACCTCCCCGCACCGCACCCATTCCTCCGCCATGATGCCCCGTACGGGCGACACGCATGTCGCCCATTCTTCTCTCCTTGGCGACACGCATGTCGCCCATTCTTCTCTCCTTGGCGACACGCCCCCAAACGGCTTTCCCCTCGCCCACGCAATGAATTCCCGATGCGCGCAAATCGTCACAAAATACACCCCGCCCCCGGCATAATCATGCCCCTTGAACCGGATGCTGCGACGATGATGCCTGGCCGGATCGTAGCTCATGCTTCCACCGCCTCCGGCCGTAAGGGCGAGGCCTGCCTCGCCCCCGTCGCCTCCGGCGCGGGGAAAAGCTGCTGCATCAGGCCTTTCTTGTGGGTCTTGAGGGCTTCGAGCTTTTGCGTTTGCGCAGCGATGAGGTCGTCGAGGGTGGTGAGGCTGGAGGCGATGCGTTGTTGTTCCAGTTCCGTTGGGGGAAACGGAAGTCTTATTCGCCCAAGCTGGTTGAGCGAGAGAACCGTTTGTGAAGTTCCCACGCTATATTTTCCGACAACTCGAGAGAAAGACGACAGAAGTTCAATGAGAAACTTATTTGAGCCGTTGATGACTCTAAATACAGGGTAATAAATGCTCACAATCCCAGTTATGCCCAAGTTGTTTTCGTTGAAGTAGAACTGGCGGTCGTCACTTCGGCTCCTATAAGTCATGTAATTTGGCGGAATGATATTGAACCCGATATTGTCGCGCTCAGTGATCCGATCATTGTCGTAATAGTCGCGCTGCCTCACCAATCCGCTTCGGGCGGATGTCATGACCTCAAATTCGTCTTGAACGGTAGATTTGCTTCGGAACTCCTCGATGAAGCTTCCCAGCAATCGTTCCCCCCACTCCCCCGCCTTCCGAAATTCGGGAAAGCGGATGCGGGGTTGGGTTTCGCCTTCGCGGGGGAATAGATTCTGCATCAGCCCCTTTTTATGGGCCTTGAGCGCGTCCAGTTTCCGCGTGTGAGTGGCGATCAGCTCGTCTACCGAATTCAGGCAGGAGGCGATTTTTTGTTGTTCGGCGGGAGAAAGCGCTGGTACCGGCATCGCCGCGAAAGCACCAACGGAAATACTCATCCTGTCATGTCTTGCGCCTGTGCTTGCAACTTGCCGTAAATACCAATGCCAGCAAGTCGTCTTAAAGTAATGCGAGTAGAAGTCCGTGGTTTCGTTTTTGAATCGAAATACTGTGTAGAGAGGCGACATCACGCCTTTGCCGATATTGTTCCTTGAAATCGGGCCTACGGGCGCGGCGTTGGAATTTCGCGGGTTGTAGACGTAATCACCACGTTCAACAACGAAATATCCTTCGAGGTTTCCAGCGGTCGCTATGTCCTTGTCGAAATAATCACGCTGATCAACAACACCGTGCTCAGCCGAGTTGGTCAGTACGCGAGTGCAATCGCCGTGCTTGTTTTTCGCAGTTACACGATCTGATATTTGGCCCAGCGGAACCTGATTCCACCCCGCCGCCCCCCGAAACTCCGGAAACCGCAGCTTCGGCACGAGCGTGGTGGGAGCATCCTGCTCCCGCTTTCCAGAACGGGAGCTGGAAGCTCCCTCCACTTTTTTGGCGGCGGCGGGCTTCATGCGTCCTTCCCAGGGTCGGTTGATTGTTCTTCCACCGTCTGCTGAAAAAGTTCGTGGAGTTTGGCCTGGAGCAGTTTTTTGTCGGGGAGTTGCAGTTGGTATTCGGCAACCATGGTGGGCGAGAGGTGGCGGGAAAGGGCGTATTCGACGACTTCGTCATCTTTGTCGCGGCAGAGCAGGATGCCTATGCTGGGATTTTCATGCGGCTTCTTGATATCGCGGTCGAGGGCTTCGAGGTAGAAATTCAGTTGGCCGAGATCCTCGGGCGAGAATTTGCCGATTTTGAGTTCAAAGGCGACAAGCGCGGACAGTCCACGGTGGAAGAAAAGCAGGTCCACGAAGAAGTCCTGATTGCCGACTTGGAGACGGAATTCCTCGCCCACGAAAATGAAGTCCCTCCCCAATTCGAGCACAAAGGATTTCATGTGCCGGGTCAGGGCGGCTTGCAGGTCGGCCTCGTCATGGTTTTCGGGCAAGCCGAGGAACTCAAGAACGTAATGATCCTTAAGCGCCTGAACGGCAGGTGGTTGCATTTCTCTCAGCGCCGCTGAGAGTTTTTGTGTCCCAAGCATGGTGCGCTCGAATTGCGAGGCGTTGATTTGCCTCTCCAGTTCGCGAGAAGCGTAGCGCTCGCGGATGCATAATCGGAGATAGTACTCGCGTTCCTCATCAGTCTTGCAGCGGGAAAAGATGATCGTATTCTGCGTCCACGGCAATTCTCGCCACAGTGTGGCGAGTTTTGGAGCCTCCCGGTAGGTTTCATAAAACTGCTTCATACGCCAGAGGTTTTTGTCGCTGAAACCTTTTATTTCCGGGTCGGTGCGGGCGATGTACCGGGCCAGTTCGCTGACCACGCCTTTCCCCCAACCGGAACGCGCCACCTTGTCGCTGATGGTTTCGCCGATCTGCCAGTAGAGTTCAATCAGGGCGGTGTTGGCTTGGGCGAACACCCTCTGGCGAGTTTGCCGAATACGATGCAACACTTCCTCAAAGTCCTTCGTGGAAGGCTCGGAGGCGGCGATGGCTTTGGCTTTCTTACTACTCATACGCGCTGAGCCCCGAAATCTCGCGGCCTTGGGCGCGTTTGGTGAGGAGCGGGTGCAAATCAGCCATGAGGGCGAGTTCGGCCTGGGCGCGGGCTTTCCATCCAAGGTCGAGCGGGGCCATGAGGTCCCCGAGCTGTTCGCCGTCGAAAATCATGCGATCAAGGATACCGTCCACGAAGGTTTGCAGGGCCTTGGTGGCAAGGCCATGTTTGTCGGCGATGGCGGCAAGCTCGGCAGCGTCCTTTTCCTTCTTGAAACGGACGTAGCCGTCACGTATGGCCTGCTCGCTGAGCCCCTCCCCCGCCTTCAGCGTGCCGATGTATTCGGCGATGTCGTCCCGCTCGTTCATAAACTTGGCGTCGGCGCTGATAAGGCCGATAAGTTGTTCGCGGCTCATCTTCGACTTCGCCGGGCCTTGGGCGGAGAACTTGGCGATGAGGCCCATGATGTAGTCGTAGTCAATGACAGCGGAGGCGAAAAGCACGAATTCGAAGTCCACCTGATCCGCAGCCGTGCCGCCTGTGTCGCCACCCTTGCCCTGCTGGGCTTTGAGGCGCTGGGCGGTTTCCAGATAGGCCCCGCGGAACGCGCGCAAGTTTTCCTCGGGAAGGACCTTGGCGATGGCTTCTTTATCTTCGCCGGTGAGGTCGGTGTATTGGTCAAGTTGGGTCTTGAGCCGCTGGACTTCCTTGAAGTGGTTGATGAAGGCGGCGCGGGCTTCGTCGCCTTTGAGGTTGGGCACGGCCTCGGGGGCGCAGTCGAGGCCTTGGGATTTCATGAAGGCGTCCAACTGCTGCACGGCGGCTTCGAGCTTATGGATGACCACGGGGGCCTTGTCCACCAGCCAGATTTCGCGGGCTTGTTCGTCGGATTTTTCGCCGGAGAAGAGAGCGATGGCCTCATCCACAGCCTTCTGCTGCTGACGGAAGTCGAGGATATTGCCGTAGGGCTTGGTGCCGTTAAGCACGCGGTTGGTGCGGGAGAAAGCCTGGATCAAGCCGTGGTGCTTGAGGTTCTTGTCCACGTAAAGTGTGTTCAGGTATTTGGAGTCGAAGCCCGTAAGTAGCATGTCCACCACGATGGTGATGTCTATTTTCTGCGCCGGGGGAAAGTCGGCGTTGGGCCACTGCTGGTCTTTGATGCGCTTCTGCACGTCCTGGTAGTAGAGGTCGAACTCACCAACGGTGTGGTTGGCGCCGTACCGGGCGTTGTACCCCGCGACGATAGTCTTGAGCGCTTCCTTTTTCTTCTCGGGCTCGACCTCGTTGTCGGCCTTTTCCTGCGGCAGGTCTTCCTGTATCTGCTTCACATCGGGATTCCCCTCGGCGGGCGGGGAAAAAACACAGGCGATGTTCAGCGGTTTGAACTCGGGATCAGCCGCCTGCCGGGCCTTCTGTAACTCGGCGAAAAGCGCGTGATATTCAATGGCGTCGTTGATCGAGGCGGTGGCGAGCAGGGCGTTAAAGCGGCGTCCACCGGTGGCGGCGTCGTGCTTGTTTAGAATGGCCTCAATGACGGCTTTTTTGGCGAGGGCTTCGCCGGGTTTGGGCGTCTTGTTGCCGTCGGGCTTGAAATAGTCCACATGAAAACGGAGAACGTTCGCATCCTCGATAGCGTGGGTAATGGTGTAGGCGTGGAGTTGCTTCTGGAAAATATCTTCGGTCGTGAGGAACGAGGCCTGCTGACCTTCAATCTTCTGAATAAAGGCGTTCTCTGAAAATATAGGCGTACCGGTGAAACCGAAGAGCTGGGCTTTGGGGAAGAATTCTTTGATGGCCTTGTGGTTGTCACCGAACTGCGAGCGGTGGCATTCGTCGAAGATAAACACGATCCGCTTATCGCGGAGGGCGGCTAATTGCTCTTTGTAGGTCGGCTGGTCGTTCTTTTTGCGTTGCTGGTTGCGTTTGCTATTTTCATCCAGCGCGAGACCAAGTTTCTGAATGGTGGTGACGATGACTTTGTCGGCGTAGTCCTCGGAGAGCAGGCGGCGCACCAAGGTGGCGGTGTTGGTGTTTTCTTCGACGCAGCCTTCCTGGAATCTATTAAATTCCTCGCGCGTCTGCCGGTCGAGGTCCTTGCGGTCTACGACGAACAGGCACTTTTCGATGTCGGGATTGTCCTTCAGCAGAGTGGACGCCTTAAACGAGGTCAGCGTCTTGCCGCTGCCGGTGGTGTGCCAGATAAAGCCGTTACCGCAGTTCTGGTGAATGCTGTCTACAATAGCTTTGACGGCATAGATCTGATACGGCCGCATGATCATGAGTTTCTGCTCGCTCTGGATAAGGACCATGTAACGGCTAATGGCCCGACCGAGGGTGCATTTTGCCAGAAAAGTTTCTGTAAAACTGTCCAAATGCGTGATTTTATTGTTCGTTTCGTCAGCAAACTGGTAGATGGGAAGGAAGCGCTCTTCCTGATTGAAGGAAAAATGGCGGGCGTTGTTGTTGGCAAAATACCACGTATGCGAACGGTTGCTCACGATGAAGATTTGCAGGAAACAGAGAAGGGTTTTGGTATAGCCGTTGCCGAGGTCATTTTTGTAATCAACAATCTGCTCCATAGCTCTGCGCGGGCTGATATCCAGGGTTTTCAGCTCGATCTGCACGCAGGGCACGCCGTTGATAAGGATTAGCACATCGTAGCGGTGATGACTGTTTTCGGTGTTGATACGAAGCTGGCGAATGACCTCGTAGTGGTTTTTACACCAGTCGCGGATGTTCACGAGGGTGTAGTTCAGCGGTGTGCCATCGTCACGGATAAAGGCATTGCGTTCACGCAGGATACGAGCGGCGGTGAAGACGTCGGCGGTGACAATTTCATCAAGCAGACGGGCGAACTCAGAATCGGTAAGGCGGACACGATTCAGCGCCTCGAACTTCTCACGAAAGTTACGCTCAAGAGCGGCGCGATCGGTGATATCCGGGCGGTATGCGTACTTGAGACTCTGGAGTTTTCCGATAAAGCCATACTCGATATCCTGTTCACGGAGAACAGTCCTTTGGGGACTCTGGGATGGAGAATAGGTAATATGTGAGGGTGTGGGCATGCCAAAGCTAAAACGTTAGGGATGCTACATTGGAGATATTCCCTATTTTTATCATCCAGTTAGAGGGTGGTCTTTATTATTATCGCGCAAACAGTCCGGCATTGATGGCGATCACCAAGGCAATGGCCTGTTGCAGGATCGCGCCGGCCAACAAGCCAATGTGGCCCATCGCCGCAAGCACAATCAATGCGGTGCCCAATACAAGCACTATGGTGATATTTAGCGTGATGCTTGTGACCAATCGTTTGCTGATTGCAAACGCGTCGTGCAATCCTTCCAAACTGTCGCGCAGCAACGTGACATGAGAAGCGGCCTTCGCTAAATCGGTGCCCATCGCGCCCATCGAAATACCTACGTCGGCTTTGGCAAGCGCAGGCGCGTCGTTAATGCCGTCGCCGACCATCGCAACGCCTTTGACGCTTTCGCTTTGTTCTTTCTCCACCCGGCGCAGTTTGGTGTCGGGCATGCATTCGGCCACGTATTCGTTCATGCCGAGATCCACAGCGACACGATGCGCTGCTTTGGCATTGTCGCCTGTCAACATCACCATTTTACGTACACCCATTTTGCGCAGACGCTGGATGACACTTTTTGCCTCGCCGCGCATTTCGTCCTCGAACGCAATGCCGCCGATAAATTCTTCCCTTCCGGCCACAAGCACGCAGGTAAATCCTTTTTCTTTGGATGCATCAAGCCAGTCCGTGACTTCTTTGGGGAAATCCCGTCCGTCATCCATCAACCATTGCGCGCCTACTTTTACATACAGATCCCCTTTAATGGCGCATGCGCCTCCGCCCTCGAATTCAAAGAATTTTTCGGGTTCGTCTGTCACGGTCACTTTATCTTTCGCGTGCGCTGTTATGGTTTTAGCAAGAGGATGCGTGGATTTACGTTCCACAAAAAGAGCGGCTTCCAACGCTTCTTTCTCGGATTTGCCCGCAAACCCGCGTACTTCCGCCACATGCGGACGGGCTACCGTCAACGTTCCCGTTTTATCAATAAGCAGTGTTTTGACTTTAGCCAGTTGTTCAAGCACTTTGCCGTTCCTGAATAAAACGCCTTGATGCGCGGCGCGACGAAGACCGACCCAGACTGCCGTAGGAGCGGCAAGAGCCAGCGCTGTAGGGGCCGCGACGACGATAATGGTCATGGCGCGGAGCATCGCCAATTGCAGCAGTTCGGGGGTTTTTTCCGGAGCAAGCAAATACGTAAACATAAACGCAAGAAAACCCACCGCCAGAATAATAGGAATTAAAATTGCAGTGATGCGGTTGATGAGAATTTCGGAATCGGTGCGGACCCGGGACGCTTTTTCCACGGATTCCTCGACGTGCGCGATCAGTGTATCATTCCCGCTTTTTTCCATAACCACTTCAATAAACCCGTGTTGGACCAGACTTCCCGCATAAACCGTATCGCCTTCTGATTTCGGGTTAAACGATGATTCACCCGTGATGGCGGCTTCGGATACTTGCGCGTTTCCGAATTGAATAGCGCCATCCACCGGCACCATTTCCCCTTCATGCACCACCACCACATCGCCTACTTTGATCTGGTTTAAGGGGATATCGCGTGTGTCTTCCCCTTCTTTAAGGTGCACAACGCGGTCCGGGATCATGGCGGATTGTTGGGTGGAAGCGGCTAGTTTCTGCTGGGCCGTCCGTTCGAGCCATTCCGCGATATTAGCAATCAGGACCACCAGCGCGGCTTCCAAAAGAAGCGTGGTAGCCGCAGCGCTAACAATCACAATAGCCATCAGGAGGTCGGTGGTCAAACGTCCCTCGGTAAACGTCTGGCGCAATGCGCGATAAATAATCGTTGGAGCGCCTAGCAGGATAATCAACCCGTTCACCACCCCATATACGGGATGAGGCCAGCGATACGTCTCTGCCCCCAGTTGAAGATACAAGGCCCAGGAAAGCACTAACAATGCGAACGCACCTAACACACGCCATTGAACATCCAGTATGCCGCTCCGCCGCGATTGAGATTTGTCCTGCGTACGATCACTGCTCATGGAACGTCTCCTTTTACATGCCATAAAAAAATCCGGGAAACGGGCCACGCCCGCTTCCCGGAGAAGATACCATGCCCGCTATGCAGGGCAATGAAATATTCGGTTAATTATCCGTAAAGAGGACCGAAATTCGCGCACGCGCGATAATCGGCGCTTTCGCGGTTTTCGGTGCCAAATAAATTCCATGCCGCCGGACGATACACGTCTTTTTCCGCGATATTATGCATGTACACCGGAATACGCAGTAAAGACGCGAGGGAAATCAAGTCCGCGCCGTAGTGTCCGTATCCGATGGAACCATGATTGGCGCCCCAGTTATTCATAACCGTGTACGCGTCTGTAAACGCGCCTGTGCCGGTGGTACGCGGCGCAAACCACGTTGTAGGCCAGGTTGGGTTGGTACGTTCATCCAGTATCGTATGTACTTTTTTCGGCAACTCCACGGTCCAGCCTTCCGCAATTTGCAACGCAGGGCCGAGACCGGCCACCAGATTCAGTCGGCACATCGTGACCGGCATCCCGCCGCGCGTGGTATAACGCGTAGACCAGCCGCCACCGGGGAAATATTCCGTGATAGATGGATGCCACGTCGTCGCGCCCAGACATTTTTCGACTTCTTTTTTGGTAATTTCCCAAAACGGTTTCATGACCGGTTTGCCGTTGCGTGATTGCTGGCCTGTGCCGTCCAGCGTGGCCGGACCGGAATTGATTAAGTGAAGCAATCCTCCCGCCGCCGGGCCTGTAAGTTTGTAGCCTGTTACGCGTTTGACCGAAGCCGGACTCCAATACGTGCGCACATCCGCAAAAATTTGCGCGGTATTGGTAAGCAAATATCCCAGCAGCATGGACACGCCATTTAACGCATCGTTTTCGGTAGCTACAATGTATGGCGCACGCACGCCATTCCAGTCAAACGAAGTGGTTAGAATCGCTTCAAGAAAATCGCCGTTCGGCATGTGATCGGTCCATTGACGCTGCCCTTGGAAGCCCGAGGCAATGGCGTTATGCCCTTGCGCTTCTTCGCCAAAACCCATTTCCTCCAGCCGCGGATTGCCAATCATTAAATCACGCGCAATCAAAGCCATTTTTACCGATAACTCCCACTCGCGATCCAGGGCTTTGCGCGGACGGCGCGTTTTAGGCGCGTTGTAATCTTTGCCTTCTTTGCAATTCTTTTTGACCCAGGTTAAAGCCCTTTTGCATTCGTCGGCGTCGTAAATGCCGCGTTCGATACGGCGGATGATTTCCGTCATGTCCACGGATTCAACGCGCATGCCGAGAAATTTTTCAAAGAAAGGCTGATCCACAATGGAGCCCGCAATGCCCATGGACGTGCCGCCCATGGCCAGATAAGACCGCCCGCGCATGATCGCCACCGCTAAGCCTGCGCGCACAAAACGAAGGATTTTTTCCTGCACGTCGGCGGGGACTTTAAAGTCACCCGCATCCTGCACGTCGCGGCCGTAAATGCCAAAAGCCGGAAATCCTTTTTGCGCGTGTCCCGCAAGCACCGCGGCAAGATATACCGCGCCCGGGCGTTCGGTGCCGTTAAAACCCCACACGGCTTTCGGCGTCTGCGGATCCATATCCATCGTTTCGGATCCATAACACCAACAAGGCGTTACCGTCAGGGATACGCCGACATTTTCGCGACGGAATTTATCGGCGCACGCCGCAGCTTCGGCTACCCCGCCGATGCAGGTGTCCGCGATCACACAACGAACAGGCGTGCCGTCCGGATAATAGATTTGCTTGCTTATCAAATCAGCCGCTGTTTGAGCCAGCTTCATGGTTTGTGATTCAAGGGACTCGCGAACACCCCCAAGGCGTCCATCAATCGTGGGTCGGATACCGACAGCAGGATACGTTGTCATGCAGTACTCTCCATCTGGGTTGAAGTGAATAATTATTGTGCGATAATTATAGAAGCATACGTAGGAATCAAGTGTAATTCATTTTTGTAATTGGTTGAAACGTTAAACAGATCGTGTATAGTACGGGCGTAAGCCAAGGAATACATTTAAAGGAGAATTAAAGATGGCATCCATCACACTAAAAGGAAACCCCATTAACACTATTGGAGACTTGCCTGCCGTGGGCAGCCAGGCACCTCATTTCAGTTTGACCGCCAAAGACTTATCCGAAGTAGGGTTGGACGCGTATGCCGGGAAGAAAAAAATAGTAAGCATAGTACCCAGCCTTGATACCGGCGTGTGCGCGACGTCCGCCCAGAAATTTAACGAAAAAATATCTTCGCTGGATGGCGTTGTCCTCCTGAATGTATCGGGGGACTTGCCTTTCGCGGCCGCGCGTTTTTGCGACAGTCATTCGCTAAAAAACATTGTGACGCTATCAACATTCCGCTCCCCTATGTTCGGCAAGGATTACGGCGTGGAAATCATAGACGGCCCCCTGCGAGGGTTGACCGCGCGCGCTGTTCTTGTGCTGGATGAAAACAATACCGTGCTATACTCCGAATTGGTGCCGGAAATTGTTCAGGAGCCTGATTACGACGCTGCGTTAGCTGCCCTTTAAGGGGCAAAGAAAAGATATGAGCACACCCGCATCGCTTGAAGCTATTGCGAGGAATCTGTATTTACACGAAACCAAGCGCCACATTTTTCTTTGTTGCGATCAAAGCGATGCGTCGTGTTGTTCGAAAGACGTTGGGATGCTTTCGTGGAATTATCTCAAAAAACGTTTGGATGAGTTGCATCTTACCAAACAAGGGGGCATACAGCGGACCAAAGCCAATTGTCTTCGCATTTGCGAGCAAGGGCCCATCGCGGTGGTATATCCCGAAGGGATTTGGTATCATTCCTGCACACCGGAAGTTTTGGAGACCATCATTCAAGAGCATTTAATCGGGGGACGTCCGGTCGAGGCGTATCGTTTCGCGACATAAAGCCCCCTAATCCTTATCATCATTGAATGCTTGATCAATTCATTTGTTTCGTCGTAATGTGTTCAGCGGTCGTTGTGTTACGGGACCGTTTACGTGTGATCAGGAAAGATTTATCATGAAAAAGAACGCATACTCTAAAGAGGAACTTCTGCAAGCCGGTCGGGGTGAAATATTCGGGCCGGACTATGCACGACTTCCTATGCCCCCCATGCTTATGGTGGATCGCATTACGCATATTTCCGACACCAGCGGCTCGTATGGCAAAGGTGAAATCGTTGCGGAACTTGATATTCATCCCGATTTATGGTTCTTCAAGTGTCATTTTGAGAGTGATCCGGTCATGCCGGGTTGTCTTGGATTAGACGCCATGTGGCAGCTTGTGGGTTTCTTTCTTTGCTGGAAAGGCGCCCCGGGCAAGGGTCGCGCGCTCGGCGTTGGCGATCTAAAATTCACTGGACAAGTGCTCCCGACCCATAAAATGGTTACGTATCGAATTGAACTTAAGCGCGTCATCATGCGCAAATTGATTATGGGCATCGCAGATGCTACTTTAGATGTGGACGGCCGCGTTATTTATGCCGCCACCGACTTAAAAGTCGGCTTATTCAAGTCCACCGACTCGTTTTAAGCAGAAAGGACATGTATGCGTCGAGTAGTCGTTACAGGATTGGGCATTGTATCCAGCATTGGAAACAACAAGCAGGAAGTCATTGAATCCCTTAAAACCGGCCGGTCGGGTATAGCGTTTTCACAAGAATACGCCGACATGGGCTTCCGAAGCCAAGTATTCGGCCCCATCAAGATGAATCTTGACGATTTCATTGATCGTAAACTGCGCCGCTTTATGTGTCCGGCGGCCGGGTACAATTATGTGGCCATGCGCGAGGCTATTGACGACGCCTGTCTACCCGAGGAACTGGTCTCGCACGAAAAATCGGGATTGATTGTGGGTACAGGGGGATCCTCCACGGAAAACGTGGTGTGGTGCGCGGATACCGCGCGAGAGAAAGGCGCTAAAAAAGTGGGGCCGTACATGGTAACCCGTTGTATGACCTCGGCGGTGGAAGCCAATTTGGGAACTGCATTCAAAATCAAAGGCGTAGGCTACGCCATCAGCTCCGCATGCGCGACTAGTGCCCATTGTATTGGCAACGCCTGCGAACTCATTCAGCTTGGCAAACAAAACATTGTATTTGCGGGCGGATCCGAAGAGCTGCATTGGTGCGAAACCGTCATGTTTGACGGCATGGGCGCGTTGTCATCCATATACAACGACCGCCCCCACGTTGCTTCACGCCCCTACGATGCCAACCGCGACGGGTTTGTGATTTCGGGCGGAGGCGGTATTCTGGTGCTCGAAGCATTGGAACATGCAAAAGCCCGTGGCGCTAAAATCTATGCGGAACTGGTTGGCTATGGCGCCACGTCAGACGGCGCCGACATGGTGCAACCTTCCGGAGAAGGCGCGGCGCGCTGCATGCGTATGGCTATGGAAACAGCCAACGCCCCTATTGATTATCTTAACACGCACGGCACCAGCACTCCGGTCGGCGATGTCAAGGAACTGGAAGCTGTGCGAGCGGTCTTTGGCGATAACCCGCCCCCTATCAGTTCAACGAAATCCCTGACAGGACATGCGCTAGGCGCCGCTGGCGTAAATGAATCCGTGTATTCCATTCTTATGATGCAGGAAGATTTTATTGCGGCATCCGCTAATATTGAAACCATAGACCCCGCAGCGGCTGATTTCGATATTGTGCGGGAAAGGCGTGATAACGTAGGGCTTCGCACCGTGATGTCCAACAGCTTTGGATTTGGCGGCACCAATGCGACCTTGGTTTTCCGCGCCTACGAAGAGTAAGCGAAATCAATCCAGTTCCAAAAGCTCGCGTATATCGTCCCAATTCAACTTCTCGATGACTTGATCGTCCGAGGCCAAGGTTGCATTGATCACCCCTTGTTTCTTTTGCTGCATGGCCAACACTTTTTCCTCGACGGTGCCTTTGGTGATTAATTTAACGTTATACACCGTTCGTTTCTGCCCAATACGGTGGGCGCGGTCGGTGGCTTGATCTTCGACCGCCGGATTCCACCACGGATCGTAATGAATAACCATGTCCGCCCCGGTCAGATTTAAACCCGTACCCCCGGCTTTTAAACTGATCAGAAACACGGGAATAGCCCGTTCTGTATTAAACGTATGCACGACTTCCATGCGATTTTTTGTGCTCCCATCCAAGTAGCAAAATCGCAAATCGCGTTCATTCATTTCCCGCGACAAAATACTAAGCATGCTTGTAAATTGACTAAAAACCAGCACGCGATGCCCTGCATCAAGCGCTTCATCCAACAGTTCAAAAAACAAATTAAGTTTTTCCGAAGGTTGCTGGCTTTCAAGGCCCTGCAATTTGATTAAATCCAAATGGCAACAAATCTGGCGCAGACGCATCAATGTTTTTAGAATTTCCATACGGGACCGGTTAAAGCCCTGCGCCTGGACCATGTCCGCAATTTTGCGGCGCGAATGATTCAGCATTTCCTTGTACACCATTTGCTGGTCGGGCGACAACGTGCAATGCGCGACACGATCAATGCGTGGCGGCAAATCCTTGGCGACATCGCGTTTAAGCCTACGCAGCATGAATGGATTTAATTTCCGGCGCAGTTTTTTCTGGGCAACCTCGCCATAGGCTCCGCCCTGCCCGATCGGGATTTCATATTGTTTCCGGAACGTATCGTGCATGCCAAGATAGCGCGGCATTAAAAAGTCCATGATAGACCATAAATCCATAACGCTGTTTTCCACGGGCGTACCCGTCAACACAAGACGATGATGAGCGCGTAGTTTTTTGGCGGCCACGGCATTTTGCGTGGCTCGATTTTTAATATGTTGCGCTTCATCAAGAATAACCGCGGCAAATTCGTGATCCAGATATTTATCCACATCGCGCCGCAGCAATGCATACGAAGTGATGACAAGATCCACGTTTTCAATTTCTTCCCATCGCTCATGCCGGGACGCTCCGCTAACTTCCATCAGCGTTAAATCCGGCACAAATTTACGCGCTTCTTCCGCCCAATTCCCGACCAGACTTGTCGGACACACAATCAGGGATGGTTTGCCTTGCGCTTCTTCCATCACCCGGGGTAGTTGCAGCCAGGTTAACGTTTGCAAGGTCTTTCCCAATCCCATCTCGTCGGCCAGAATGCCGCCGAACCCATTGCTTTCAATAAATCGCAACCAATGCACGCCTTCTTTCTGATACTCACGCAAAATCCCGTCGAGCCGGCTATCCAGCGTAACCGGCTCCATTTTCTGCAAGCGGTTCTGTTTTTCCGCGCGTTCCCGCCACGCAGGATTTGCTTCGACATCCACGCCATCCAATGCATCCAGCGAGGACCGGACATACGCGGCATACACATCCGACAACTTAAAATGACCGGCTGCGCTTCCTTCCAGGCTGGCGCAGTCCTGGAATACATCGTTCATGGCGTTGATTGCGTCGGCATCGAGAAGAATCGTTTGTCCGTTTCGTTCGATATAAGAATCGCCCCGGCGCAGAGCCCGTTGTATATCCGCTTCAGATAAACTGGCTCCATGACGATTTTCAAACCGGAAGCCGACTTCAAACCATCCCTGCCCTGCTTCGGCCACATTTACAACCGGCGCCGCAAAATCCACTTCATCCATATAAGCAGACACGCGCCCTTCCAATTGAATGCGCCACCCTCCTCGTCGCAAAGCAGGCAATTGGCCTCCAAGAAAATTCATTACTTCTCGGTTTCCGACAATATTTGTCAATTGATCCCCTTCTCCGCCGGTCATACCCGCTTGCGATAAACGCTGCAACGCGCGCTGTTCCGCGTCCATATTGCGCACGGTAAACCGGAGAATATCCCGGGGATCGGGCAACGCGAAATGGCCCGCGGAACTGGCTTTGCCCGCAATCAGGGAAATATCGCCATATTCAGCCAGCAACGTGCCCGCCAACGAAGCAGGACTTCCGCGGACAATCAATTTAAACTCAGGGGTAGCTGGCTCAATGGTGAATAATTCCGGCGGGACAAGCTCTTCTATCGGCATCAGCGCGGACAAGACCGGGAGCTCGACTTGCAAAAAACGTGGCACGGAAGATCGTCCCACAATCATCGGACGTTCATAAATCGCATGCAGCGGTTCCGGTAGGACTTTGGCAAGCGGCCAGAAATTATCGGCGGCAAATACCCATCCCCCGCGCTTGGATACAATATAAAAAGGAATATCACCGGCTTGCACATACGGAAGATCCGTATGAAGAATCAACACCAGCTCGCCTGTTTCGCGATCCAAATCCAATGTCATCCGTGACGCCATGGTTACGCCATTCACCGTGGATGGAATCGCGTGTCCTTCTTCATGCAAGGTCATGCCCTCCATCAACGAAAGAATGTTCATGAAGTCCGTTACGTTGACGGAAAGAGTATGCGGCAAGGGTCCGCCTGCGATGTCTTCCAGGACGTACATCACCGCTTCGTCTTTTTTACTAAAATGAAACGGCACATGGGTAGGCACATCAGACGGAAGCAACCGCTTATGATTAACTTCAATCAGCGCACGCAGGGGGATATGATCCAAGTAGTAACCATCCCGCCATCCCTCCGCCAATTCCAGATATAAAGACGCAGGCGTGGCTCCTTCGGTCTCCGCAGGCACCCGCTGGATATAATCCTCTTCCCGGATTGTCGCCAACCGCGCTGCGCGTCGGCGCTCTTCCTCTAATCGCGCTTGCCGTTCCGGATCATTAGCCAGTCGCAGTTGATCCAGACAAAGCGCTATGGCATGGGAACAAATAATGCCTCGCTCCGTGCTGTCGTAACAGGGGCAATGATTTTCGGCATGGCCATCGGGAAGGATTTTAATGGCGCATCGCAAAGGACGCGTTCCGCGCGCAATGGTTCCGCGCACAAACGAATCCTCAAAGACCGACTCCTGTACGTACCCCTGATTATATAAAGATTGCGCTTCGCGAAATACGCGCGGACCCGCCCAATCCATCAGAATTTTCTGGGTAAATGGCAGCTTCATCCAGCTAAGACCTGTTTCCTGTTAGTCCTCCATGATCCTTGGTCCCCGCAAATTGAAGCGGAAAGAATATACCACAGGCCTAAGGTTGAAAAGCAAAGATGCCGGAAAACAGGGGGCTAACGTATTTCTAACACGACGAACGGACACGCGAAGCCTGTAGTAATTGTTGCACGTCGGTCATAAGTTGTTCTGCGGCTTCCCGTTGTGGCGCTTCGGCAATAATGCGAAGGACCGGTTCCGTATGGGAACGGCGCACTTGAACCCAACGGTCTCCAAAATCAACCACAATGCCGTCCTCAAAGCTCATACGCTCTCCGGCAAAGTATTTGCGCACCGCGCGCAGCATGGCGGGGGCATGACCGGCATCCATGGGAATTTTGTCTTTGACGAGATGATACCGGGGTATGTCGTTGCATAAATCGGAAATAGTCCTACCTGTGCGTGCCATGAGTTCCAGAATCAGCGCCATCCCCGTATAACTATCGCGGCACATGTGCACCGCGGGCACGATAATGCCTCCCGTATGCTCTCCTCCCGCCACGGCTCCGGATGCCAACATCGTTTCGGACACATACACTTCACCGGTTCGCGCGCGGACAACGCTGCTTCCATAAGTCTGCGCCATTTCCTCGATTGCTTTGCCCGCGGAATAATTGACCGCCACGGTACCTTTTCCATGCAGTTGCAACACCGCACGAAGGGCCAGCGCCACCGTCTGGGCTTCTCCAATGGGCTCTCCTTTTTCGTTTACCACCGCCAGGCGGTCTCCGTCGGGATCCTGGGCAAATCCAACAGCGCACATATTCTCGCGTACGGCGTCGGATAATGCGCCAAGGTGTTCAGGCAACGGTTCCGGTTCCCGTTCAAACTCGCCGTGAACTTGATCATGAATGGCAATCAGATCACACGAAAAACGTTCGCGCAAAAAAGGCGGACTATGCAAAGCGCCTACGCCGTTGCAACAATCTACCGCCACACGAAACCCCGCCGCGCGAATTGCGGATGCGTCCACATACGATTCCACGCGATCAAAATGAACCGCCGTATCCCCGGGATTCAGCGCCAGGGATCGGCGCAAGTCACTTTCCTGCGCCCAAGGAAAATCCTGTTGATGATAAATATCAAGCAGCTCGTCTATTTGATCAGGCGGCAGGAACATGCCATGCCGATCCACAAATTTCAGCGCATTCCAGGATGCCGCATTGTGGCTGGCGGTTATCATGATGCCGCCGCGCGCCGCGCACGACCGGACTAAATAAAGCAAGGTAGGCGTAGGCACAACGCCGGCCAACACAGGCGTACACCCCACCGCCATCAAACCGGCAACAACCGCATGCTCCACCATCGGGCCGGAGGGACGCGTATCGCGGCCAATCAACACCGCGCCGCGTCCAACCAGCGTGCCAAACGCTTCCGCAAACGAAATAGCCAATTGAGGGGAAAAGGAGGCTCCGACTACCCCTCGCACACCCGACACGCCAATTTTTAAATTCTCTTTCATAAAAGCATTACATCAAAACGCCTGCTGAATCATGCGCATGGCATCGTCTGCGCGCCCTTCGGCCACGGACGGATCGCGCGCTTCCGAAATCACACGCACCATTTGCTGCGTTTGCGACACCCGCACATGCATCCATCCATCCGGCCAGTCCGCGCGCATGCCATCCGTCAAATTTAGCGTGCCTTTGTCCCATACATCCCGGTTGCCGCGAAACGCATCCATCGCGCGGTATGCCTCGCGGGAGCTACAGGTCAGAAATCGTTTGACGATATGATAACGAGGCAAGTGGCCCAGCACTTCCGACAACGCACATCCGGTTTCTGCCATCGCTTCGAGAATAAGCGCCATCATGACAAAACCATCGAAAGCCGGACTAAACGAAGGTAGCGCGACGCTCCCGCTTCCTTCTCCGCCAAGCACTCCTTGTTCATCCACAAGCGCCGCAACCACATACGCTTGCCCGACCCGGGTTTTAATAACGGTCGCCCCGTGTTGTTGAGCTAAATCGTCCACGGTTCGTGTGGTGCAAATGTTCGTGACCAGCGTGCCGGATTGTTTGCCAAGCACATGCGACGCAATCAGAGCTAACGTGTATTCTTCGCTGGCAGGCTCGCCTGCTTCAGTAACCAGAGACATTCTTCCCATGTCGCTGCTTAACACAAAACCGACATGTCCGCCTGTATGCGGGATAATAGATGCCATATGTAACGCGCTTCGCGGGCGGGGTTCCGGTTCCCGGGCTAAATACCCCGAAGGTTGCGCGTTGATCGGCACAAGTTTGAAACCAAACCAATCGGCGAACGGCTGAAGAAAAGCGCAGCCCGCTCCACCCACGGGATCAATTAACACTTTGAACGAAGCCCGGCGTATGGCTTCCACGTTAACCAACTCCGCCAAGGCTTTTAAATAACTTTGGAAAAAACCGGTAACGGGCTCTACGCGCCCGATTCCGCGCCAGTTTTGTTTGAGAAAATCGCGGGAATGAAAACAATCCAATACACTTTCGCCGCCCGTGGCTTCAAGAAAAGCGCCATCCGAATCAATCAACGTAATGGCATTCCATCCCATCGCGTTATGACCACCGGATATGGACACCGCGCCTTGCGCATCATGATGGCGAACGGCATGTTGAAGCACAGGCGTGGGACAGACGCCGTAATCCATAATTTCGCATCCGGCGCTTAGCAAGCCGGCTACAACGGCTTGATGGAGCATGGGACTTGAATAACGCGTATCGCGCCCCAGCAATACGCGTTTGCCTTCCAAATACGTCGCAAAGGCACAAGCATAATCCGTGGCAACACGCGGCGTGAGGGACTCTCCCACCACGCCGCGTATGCCAAAACCTGCAAGACGCAGTTTACTCATTCGTATCTTGTGGCAGCGCCGGTTCCCCTTGCTCTTGCTGCATCATTTGCATCTGCTGCATAAACATGGCTTCCTGCAATTCCTGGAATCGCGCCGCCATTTGTTCAAATTCTTCCATCATCGCGCCCGCTTCAGCGTTTTCGGCATTCATCGCCGCTAACATTTTTTCTTCCACGCTTTCACGCGCCGTCGTTACGCCTTCATCCTGCTGCGCTTCCATTTCCACGTCCATCAATTCTTCCGCCAATTCCTGATACCGGGCGAATTTGACTTCCAATTTTTCCATTTCTTCTTCCGACAACGCTTCGGGATCACGCACATCACGCAGTTCTTTCATAATCGCGCTTGATTCATCCATTTGGGATTCTTTGTCCGGCGCCAGCGACAACATTTTTTCCTTAACCGCTGCTTCGTACACTTCCAGCGCTTCAACAACTTCTTTCGCCTCCATGGCTTCAATTTGAATGGCTTGCAATGTGCTCGAAAGCTCTTGAAGTTTTTCGCGCAATTCCATCATTTCGTCCATGGAATCGGCTTCAGCCGCTTGAGCCATGGGCTCGGCCTCCATACCCGCTTGAGGCATGGATGGAGTTTCTTCTTCGTCAAGCGCCAAGGCCGCGGAACTTCCCCATACCGCCACAGCCCCTGCCATCACAAAATATTTTCCGAACTTGATCATACCATCTCCTTTTTCTTGATAATGGATGCAAATCATCCGTTTATGTGGTCGCTATGCCTCGACGTGAGACACAGATACTTCGGTATTAGACCATGTACCTTACGTGACGCTCAAAAAAGAATCAAGGCCGGAGTCCCTCTCTGTCGGCACAGCGTCCCCCACCTATCCGGCGTTGCTCCCATCAATTCACTTTTCATGTGGGCATTCACGGCGTATACATCCCGTATTCCAAAACATAGATAAAGCCTAGGGGTTTGAAAAAGTGGAAAGGATGGGATGATGGCAGAACTCTTGACAATCACGCGGGAAGACGGGCACGCGCATTCCTGCCGGCACAAGACAACAGTAGCGGATTTATTTAACGAACATGCGCCGCAAACCAACGGGTTGCCGGTCGTAGGCGCATTATATAATAACGACATGGTTTCATTGACCTTCCCCCTCGAAGTGGACGGCACGTTGACGCCGCTTACGATGCGCGACCCGCATGGCTGGCGCATGTACAGACGCTCCGCCAGTTTTCTGTTGGCCAAAACCGTTAGCGACCTTTATCCGGACGCGCAATTAAAAATCGAACATTCGCTTGGGTCCGGTTTGTACTGCAGTTTCGAGCAGGACGGCGAAGCAGGCATCGGAGACGAGGCATTGGAACAACTGCAGGCGCACATGATGGAATTAGTAGAGCGGGATGTGCCCATACTGCGTCGCAAATTATCGTTTACCGACGCAGTGCGGTATTTTGAAGAACGAGGACAACAGGATAAATATAATCTTCTCCGGTTCCGCAACCCTCCGCGCGTGGTCGTGTACGATTGCGAAGGGTTTACCGATCTTGCGCACGGCCCGCTGGCCTCGTCCGCTGGCGCATTACGCTATTTCCGTTTAATCCCCTATCCTCCGGGGTTTGTCATGCAGTTTCCAGAACGGGAAACCGCGCCCCACATGCCACCTTTTGAACAACAACCGCATTTGTTCCAGATTTTCAAAGAACACAAAGAATGGGGCCGTATTCTCGGCATCCAGACTGTGGGCCAATTAAACGAAGTTATCTTTAAACGGGAAATTGGCGATCTGGTAAAAATCGCCGAAGCGTTCCACGAAAAAAATATCGCGCGCATCGCCGACACTATTGCGGCGCGCCGTGATCACGTGCGATGTGTATGTATTGCGGGACCTTCTTCCGCAGGCAAAACCACGTTTTCCAAACGGCTGTCTGTACAGTTGCGCGTAAATGGATTGCGGCCTGTGATGATTTCCGTGGACGACTATTTCGTGGACCGGAACCGCACGCCTCTGGATGACGATGGACAATTGGATTTCGAACATGTCGAAACCATTGATCTGGAGTTGTTTAACGAGCACTTGGAACGGCTGGATCGCGGGGAGGAAGTGGAATTACCGCGTTTTAATTTTGAAAAAGGAGCGAGGGAATATCGCGGGATCACGCTCCGCATTGCCCGCGATCAAATCGTCATTGTCGAAGGCATTCACGCGTTAAATCCACGGCTGACGCAGTTGGTGCCTCCGGAACACAAATTCAAAATATATTTAAGCGCATTGACGCAATTAAACCTGGATCAACATAACCGCATCTCGACCACGGATAATCGTTTGATGCGGCGCATGGTGCGGGATTATCAATTCCGCGGCAATTCCGCGCTCGCCACGTTAACCATGTGGCCCAGTGTGCGGCGCGGGGAAAAGAAATGGATTTTCCCGTTCCAGAAAGAAGCCGATGTTGCGTTTAACTCCGCGCTGGACTACGAATTAGCCGCGCTGAAACCGCTCGCAGAGCCTCTGTTGCGGGAAGTCAAGCCCTCCCAACCGCAATACGCGGAAGCGCGACGCATGCTGGATTTTCTGGAATCCTTTCTAACGGTCCCCCACGAAAGCGTACCCGCCACATCCATCCTGCGCGAGTTCATCGGCAAAAGCAGTTTCCGCTATTGAGGGAGTGGGGAGAGGGAGTAGGAAGTTAGAAGTGAGAAGTTAGAAGTTAGAAGTGGGAAGGAAGAAGTAGGAAGTGAGAGGTGGAAAGGGGGAAGTTTAAGGGATGAGGGAGGAAGGAAGAAGGTTTAAGTTGTGAGGGAAAGGTTAGATGTGGAAATTTGGAGTATAAGAGAAAATCATGGGTACACAAAAAAATTTAGATGGGATCCTCCACAAACAACCCCGACACTAAAACAACTTTAACGCATAACTCCCCACTTCTTACCTCCCACTTCTTACTTCTTACTTCTAACTTCTTACTTCCTACTTCTTACTTCCTACTTCCTACTTCTTACTTCCCACTTCTTACTTCTTACTTCCTACTTCTTACTTCTTACTTCTTACTTCTTACTTCCTACTTCTAACTTCTAACTCCCCTCTTTCCCCTTCTTCCTCTTGGCATCACGCGATGTCATGGGTATACTAAAAACATGGCGCAGAAATTTGAATGGCACGCGAAAGGAGACAGCTCATGCGCGAGGAAATGCCGATAGGGTGCGGGGAGCACGAATGTGACGATTACATGGTGGAATGTTCCATGTGCGGGGCGGAATTTTGTTCGCTATGTTTTCCTAATTCAGCGCTTTGCCCGGACTGCGCAGCGTCTGTTTCCCTGGACGATGAAGACGACGATCCCGATTTTGAGGATGTGCCGAATCTCAATCAATTAATTTCCGAAGACGAAGACGCCGCACGCATTATCGGCGACGAAGACGAAGAGGAAAAAGAAAAATAGCTTCAAAGAAGCTTATCGTTAACCTCACCACTAGTCCATCGGCGCGTACGACGAAAATAAACCGGGAAAGGACCGTCGCGAAACGCGGGCGGGATGCCGTTTACGCCGAATACACGATCCCATGTCCGCTCAAAGCAGTGCGCGGCATCGGGAAACGAAGCGCTGACTTCCAACGCCGACTCATAAAACGTGCGGGGATTCGCCCGGATCGTATCGGCAGTGACCGCAAATTGCGCGCCGGGATAAAAAACCACGCGGGACGGCGCGGGTTCGCCCCATACCGTGTGCCAAAACCCGTCCATATCCAATCCTCGCCCGTCTTCGTTTTTGCTCCATCGCTGGAACAAACGGGAACCATAACGATCATCTGCGTCAATCAGGAATCCGGTCCACAAAAAATCCTGCACTTCGATATCCCGGAATGCAATACGGTGAAGCCAGCGATGAAAACTGGGATCGTGGTCAAAAGGGCGTCCTTGCGCAAAAACCGTACTATCCGCTAACGCGTCGTACCGCTCCACGATATAGCGCAAAAAAGAATGGGCTTCACGGCCTACATTAGGCCATGAAGCCACAACAACATTTCTACGGGGTGGCAACACAGGATCATCGTGTCCTTTGTTGCACACCGTGACCGAAAAACGTTTAGGCACGCGGCGGATCCATGCCAGATCCTCCGCATACCGCGCCACGACCAGTTCGAGCGTGGGAAGGGTCGCCACGCTTACTTGCCCTTTCCTTACGCGCCGAGCTGGTAGCGGGTATAACGGCGAATACTTAAGGTATCGCCCAGCGCTTTGCTTTTGGCTTCCAGCAGTTGCGCGATGGTTTGATCAGGATCTTTCACAAAGCCCTGCTCAAGCAAGACAATCTGACTGTAGAATTTTTCGATTTTGCCCTGCACAATTTTTTCGACGATATTCGCGGGTTTGCCTTCCACCTGTTTGGCAAAAATGGCTTTCTCGCTTTCTACCAACTCCGAAGAAATGCCATCGCGATTCAACGCGGAGGGATTGGCAGCGGCAATATGCAACGTGATATCCTTGACCAACTCCTTGAACTCGTCCCGGGCCGTGGTTTCATCGTTTTCACAGCCGACTTCCAACAGCACACCCATTTTCCCGCCCAGATGGATGTAACTCGCAATCGCGCCTTTGCCTTGAATATCGTAACGGGCATTCCGACGTACGATAAGGTTTTCGCCAATAGCCGCGATTTGATCGGCAAGCTGATCTTTGACGGCGTCCGCCAGTTCCCCATCGCCCACGTCACGCGCCCGCGTCAACAAATCCGCGACAAATTTCTGGAAGCCTTCATTGCGAGCTACGAAATCCGTCTCGCAGTTTACTTCAATCATAATGCCGGTTTTTCCGTTGTTAAACACGTCCGCGGCAATAATGCCTTGATTGGCCGCGCGGTCGGCGCGTTTTTCGGCAATCGCCAGACCGCTTTCGCGCAGGAGGCGGATCGCCGCTTCTTTATCGCCACCGGACTCGGCCAGCGCACGTTTGCATTCCATCATGCCTACGTTAGTTGCGTCGCGAAGTTCTTTGACTTGCGCTGCTGTAATTTCTGCCATGGTTTTATCCTTCCATGTTTGAGATGATTTTAATTTCGATTAATTTAAGCGTCTTTTGGCTCACTGGTTGGCGCAGGTTCTGCCGGCGCGGTTTCCGTTGCGTCCGCTTTGGGTTCTGCTTTGCCCGCCGCTGCATCGTCCCGTTCTTTCTGCGCGGCTTCTTCCTGACGCTGCGCTTCCCGCGCTTTGGCTTCCGCTATGCGCGCCTGTTCCTTGGCCTTGATTTCGGCTTCTTTGGCTTTGCGTTCTTTTTCGCGCTGTTTACGTTCTTCCTCGGCTTTTTTCGCTTTGGCGGCCGCTTCCGCTTCCGCTACAGCGCGACGTCGCGCTTCTTCGGCGGCAATGCGGGCGTATTCGTTGGACGCTTCCTGAATCGTGTCGGACAAGGCTTTGATTACCAGCCGAATAGCGCGTATCGCATCGTCATTGCCGGGAATCGGATAATCAATGGGATCAGGATCGCAGTTGGTATCCACCAACGCCACGACCGGAATGCCAAGGCGCTTGGCTTCCGCTACGGCATTGGTTTCGCGGTTCACGTCAATCACGACCATGGCGCCGGGCAACTGGTCCATGTCTGCAATGCCCGCGAGGTTGCGCAATAATTTTTCGTGTTCGCGCCGCAGCATGGACGCTTCTTTTTTGGAAGCCAGCGCGTTGAGTTTTCCTTCGCTTTCCATCGCTTCCAGCTCGCGCATGCGTTTTACACTACGGCGAACCGTTTGCGCGTTGGTCAGCGTACCGCCGAGCCAGCGGTTGGTGACGGAAAATTGCTCAAGCCGCAAAGCCGCTTCTTTCACCGGTTCCTGCGCTTGTTTTTTGGTGCCAACAAACAATACTTTGCGGCCATGCACCACGAGATCGTACAAAAACTGCTGGGCGCCTTTCAGGCGGGCCAGGCTTTGTTCGAGGTCAATAATATAAATCCCGTTGCGCGCGCCAAAAATATAGCGCTTCATTTTGGGATTCCATCGTTTGGTCTGATGACCAAAATGCAGACCTGCTTCCAGCAGATCATCAATCGTTACATCCGAACGTACTTCACCTGTCGTAGCCACTGTCTACCTCCGTAGGTTGTTTCCTCACCCGGCATACCGCCGGTCTCTTGGAAAAATCCGCTTTGGTCTTTCCGTGGCAGGAAAGACACTCGCTTCCGTTTCCCACACGGGAAACTGTGTAAGCTGCGGACTATACGGATGTCGTTCCCCGGACACAAGCAGAAAAAGATAGAATCGTAATTTCCCGGGGACAGGTTAACTCAAGGGGGTAATGCGTTTCATCATCGCGCCGGGGATTTCGCTGATGAAGCGTGACGGGGATAAAAACGTGATGCCTCCTTCGCGCGTGCGCCGCATGCGCGGGGTACACAAATATAATTCGTCTTTCGCCCGCGTGGTGGCGACATAGAACAGCCGGCGTTCCTCGGCATCGCTTTCATCTTCGTTCAGCGACCGGCTGGACGGAAATAAACCGTCGGCCAGCCACAAGATAAATACCACACTCCATTCAAGACCTTTGGCCTGATGCACCGTGCTTAAACGAATGCGCTCGGTATCCCCTGCGTCCACGGCTTCCCCTTCCGTATCCAAATTGGACTGTAATGCCACTTCGCTTAACATTTCGTCCACGGTCGCAAACCGTGTGGAAAAATTGACCAGTTCCTCCAAATCCTCCAGTCTCCGATCCGCATTTTCAAACGTCTCCATGGCATGCACGCGATAAAATCCGGCCACAAACCGATGCACAACCTCGCCGGGATCGCTGTGCAATTCGTCGCGGTCGTATACTTCCCCGATTTGCTCTACCGTGGACCACGCATCCTGCGCCACTTTGGGCAGGGCGGCTTTTAATTTCTCGCGGGTGGCTTGTTTACGCAAATCGCAACGCCGGCCCAGCGACGCCCATATTTTTAATCCCGTTTTCGGCCCAACCCGCGGCCACAAGCCCAGCAGACGCAGAAAAGCCAATTCGTCGCCCGGGTTGCTGAATAAACGCAAAACCGCGCATGCATCTTTGATATGGGCCTGCTCAAAAAAGCGCATCCCGGAGGTAATGACAAACGGCATACGCTGACTGCTTAATTCCATTTGCAATTCAAGCGCCTGGAAATGCGAGCGGTACAACACGGTAATTTCGCTCATGCGATACCCTTCGGCGCGCAAGTTCCTTATTTTTTCTATAATAAAACGCGCTTGTTCCTGACCGTCTCTTAATTCCACCAACCAAGGTCGTTGATGAGGTTCACGCACGGCTTTCAGCGTTTTTTGGAATTGTTCGGGATTGCCCGCGATACAGGCGTTCGCCAAATTCAGGATTTCGGGAACGCTACGATAATTGGTGACTAATTTATACATCGCCGCGCCCGGATACCGTTCCGGGAACGACAGAATATTTTTAAAATTTGCGCCGCGCCACGAGTAAATGGACTGAAAATCGTCGCCGACCACCAACAGATTACCCTTCGGACCTGCGACCATGTCCACCCATGTGGCCTGAATGGTATTGGTGTCTTGGTATTCATCCACCAACGTATGCACAAATCGCTCGCGGTAATGGGCCAGACAATCCGGAAATTCGCGAAATAATCGCAACCCGTTCGCCAGCAAGTCGTCAAAGTCCATCGCGCCTAAATCCACTTTTCTTTTTTGATACAGCTTATGCACACGCACAATGTCCTCGGGCGCAATAGGCGTGAATTCAAATCGGTCGCTTGCAAGCCGCTCAAGCGACTTTTCCGTGCCGGACGCAAAACCAAAAAGCGATAACAACACATCGGGTTTCGGCACGTGTTTATCCGTCAATTTTAATTCGTTGATGCAACTTTTTACCAGACTACGCGCGTCATCCTGATCCAGAATCGTAAAATCGGACCGGTATCCAAGCGACGTTCCATGACGTCGCAAAATGCGGTTGGCCATGTGATGAAACGTTCCGCCCCACATCCCGCTGACCGAATCGCCCACCAACGCACGGGCGCGATCCAGCATTTCGTTGGCGGCGCGATTGGTAAACGTCAGCAACAGAATCCCCCGGGGATCAATGCCCTGCTCCACAAGCCAGGCCACGCGATACACCAACGTGCGCGTTTTGCCTGTGCCAGCCGCCGCAATAACCAGCACCGGCCCATCCGGCGCTTGCACCGCGGCCAACTGTTCTTCGTTCAGTTCTTTTTCGTAATCTATTCGTCTGCCTTGCATGACCCCTACTTTACTTGTGCGGAAAATTGATATACGGTTTGAGGACGTATGAAAACACAGAAAAGAGGTTCTTGGCAAATCCGGCTCGCAGGCATGCTTGTTCTATGCGGTCTCACAAGCGGTTGTCTGACCCCGTATCAGGATACCCGGGCCCGGCAAATGACGCAGGAACGCGAGGATGTATTGCTGCTACGCGAAGATATCCGGCGGCTTGCGGGGCGACTGGACATCATGGAAAGCGAAGTGGAGCGATTGGCACAGGACGTGGAGCAACAGCGCGCCGAATGGACGCGCGACAACCAGGCCCGTCAGCAATCCGCGGACGCGCGCCTTGCGGAGCTTGACAGCCGGATTGCCGAAGTAAATCGGCTGCGCGAACAGGATAAAAAAGATATTGTAGAACGGTTAAGTTCCACGATTGAACAAATGATCCGTTCCGCCGCGCCATCCGCCACGCGAGGCAGTTCCTCCCAGGCCATCAGTGGCACAGGGGTGGAACATGTCGTCGGACCCGGCCAGACCTTGTCCGAAATTGCCGCGGCGTATGGCGTGCGGTCACAGGTTATCATTGACGCCAATCAATTGCGCAATCCGGACCGTTTGCAAGTGGGCCAAAAACTATTTATCCCGGACTGACACTTATCATGACAACCTGGTATCTAAAAAAAGCAAATGACCGCGTGTTTGGACCGGTCGAAGAAAGCGACTTGCAGCAATGGGCCGCCGATGCGCGCATCGCGCCGGAAGACAGGATATCCAGTGATCAGGAAATCTGGATTGAGCCACAGGAACTTGCTTCGCTTGAAATGGATTGGTTTGTTATATTGGAAGACGATTCCTCCTACGGCCCTCTTCACGCCATGGCGCTCCGCGATTTGTACCAGGACGGAATGATTCAAGCCGATACCGTGGTAAAACACCGCTTTTCAGGGGAACAACAACCGGCGTATGCGCTGATGCTGCGCCATGTGTTGGATCAAAACGATCAATTGATGGAACATGCGCGCGAACTATACAGCCGGAATATAGCGCTAGAGGAAGACGCGCGCACGCGCGCGGAGCAGCCACCCGTGGACGAGTCGCATCCCGTCGCGGCCCACGCGTTGAAAGACGCGCAAAAATGGAAAAAGCTATACGAAGACGAACATCGTCAACGCACCGAACTGGAAGAAAAATTTGAGCAGGAAAACCGGACACTACGGGACCAGTTATTTGAAGCTCAATCCGCCCGCGATAAACTGGCGCACCGCATGCATGCGTTTCAAACCGGGTCAGACGGGAATGACGACGAGCGTTTTCAAACTCTTGTGGTTTCCTACGAGAGCTTAAGCGAAAGTTACGACGCTTTGCTTCGGCAACTGCATGAAAAAACGGAAGCATTAAATCAAGCGCAGGAACACCGCGCGGAAAGCGAACGTTTAGCGGACGAACGGGTCAAACAACTTGAAAACCGCCTCACGCGCGAACGTGAGGAATGTGTAAAAGCCCGGCGGCAATTAGCGGAACTCGAAACCACGCACCTTCAACTTGTGCGATCCTACCGGGAAATGAATGACCGCTATATCCGCTCCCGCCAGCAAACAGGGTCGGGCGCAACAGCGCCCTCAACAACAGCGCCCAAAGATAAACCGAAACAAGCGGCCCCGGCCAAACCTACGCCCGCTTCCCTCCCGGACAATGCGCCTTCGTCATCCAAACCGGAATGGAAACCTAAAGTACGATTGACATGATGCGCCTGCCGCTCAGGCATGAATAATCGGGGCCTATGAACACCGATCAAACTTTCAGCCCAAAAGAACTAGCGCGGTACGGGCGACATCTGGCTCTGCCCGGTTTTGGACAGGAAGGACAACGAAAATTAAAATCCGCGCGCATGCTTATCATTGGCGTCGGCGGACTGGGATCGCCTGCCGCCCTGTATCTGGCAGCCGCGGGCGTGGGCACCCTCGGCCTTGTTGACGACGATCATGTAGACGAAAGCAATTTGCAACGCCAAATCATTCATGGCACGCAGGATATAGGCCTATCCAAACTTGATTCAGCCACCCGCCGCATAGCCGACCTTAATCCTCATGTGACCATCATTCCGCATGAAGTCATGATCAACGAGGATAACGCTCAAACAATCCTCTCTTCGTACGATATGATACTCGACTGCACAGACAATTTTGCCGCGCGTTATTTAGTCAATGACGCCTGTGTGTTATTAAAAAAGCCGTACGTGTATGGAAGTGTTTTTAACTTTGAAGGCCAAGTGACGGTTTTCTGCGCGGATCACGGTCCATGCTATCGCTGTCTGCACCCCGAACCGCCGCCCGAGGGCACAGTGCCGGATTGCGCCACCGGCGGTGTGCTGGGGGTCTTGCCGGGCCTTATCGGCACAATGCAAGCCGTAGAAGCCATTAAACTCGCCACAGGGATAGGCGCCCCTTTAATCGGGCGTATGGTATGGGTGCATGCGCTGACTATGACGTTTCAAACACTGATCTTGTCCGCAGACCCTGAATGCATGTTGTGCGGACGAAACCCTACGCTTCATGAAATCCGCGCGATACGCACACCCTCCTGCGAAACGAGCATATCCAAACGGATAGGCCCTGAACATGAATGTTCGGTCGAAACACTCGCGGCTATGCTTGCACAAGAACAAGACCTTATACTTTTAGACGTGCGTGAAGCGTATGAACTTGTCATTTGTTCGTTGCCGGGTATCACCCATATACCGCTGGCCGAACTTCCGGCGCGGCTGGACGAGCTGGATAAAAACGCGCCTATTGTAGCGTTGTGCCGCACCGGCCCCCGCAGCGAACACGCCACGCGTTTTTTGTTGGATGCAGGTTTCAAGCATGTTCGGAATCTGGTGGGCGGCATGCGCGCATGGGCGGAACGTATTGATCCGTCCATGCCAAGGTATTAAAAGGGCGGGAACGCGTTCAGCCCGCCCTTTTCACCAACCGATTACAGGCTTTTTACCGCATCCACCAACGCCTCCGTGGTAATACCGAAATGTTCCCACACTTCGAGATGCCCATCGGACGGCGCAATGCGTGGATCCACAATGCCGATGTGCTCGACCGGCGTGGAGCCGCCCGCTACGGACGCCACCATGCTGGCAAATCCGCGCAAGCCCAATTCCGGCGTCGCGATGATGCCGTCTTCCACGGTCACAACACCGTCACGGTATTTTTTCAGAAGCCCGGCCAGTGCGCCTTCCGGCAGCGGCAAGCCATTGATGATATACACATCGGTGTCCCCCAAGTTATCCGCCGCTTCGCCCGCAAGAAACGCAGGCGCGCCCAAAGCGAGAATCGCTTTTTTCGCGCCATCGAATTGACGGTAGCATGTTACCGGTTCCCATGGGGATGTGGCATCCCACAGCGGTCCGCTTCCATCCTGCTTGGCAAGAATAGGAAGATTGTCCCGTGGAATACCGATAATGTGCGCCCCGTAATGCGCCGCAAGATCACGCACCGCGATAAACGCCGCTCGCGCATCGGCGGGCGCGTAAAAACGATGCAGATACGGTAGATACCCCATCGCCAACGTAATCCAGTCGAGACTCCATCCGGAAAAATGATCGCGGCCGGTGCACGCGCCGACGTGTGACAAGTGGAACGTGACATTTAACCCTTCGTTGCGCCCGTTTAAGTTACGCGTATAACGCCACATTTCAAAAGCTTCGCGCGCAATGCCTTCAAAAAAAGCGGAAAACGTGGAAAACACATTCAATTGAGGTTGACGACTGCTTACCGCCAAGCCGTTTGCCATCAGCGCCGACACCTGTTCTTGAATGCTCATTTCAAAATGATGTCCCTCGTTCAGCAGCGCCCGCGCTTTGCCTAACTTAGTGGACGGATCCAAGTCGCACGAGACATTAAACATATTGCCTGGATGATGTTTGGCAATCAGGGCATACCCGACTTCCACGCCTGCGCGCGGACTTACGGATTTGCCGACCGGCGGCAATTCGACTCCGCGGGCTGCGTCGTCGGGCACGGTCAAATTCGGCGATCCGGGAGCGGGACGCGCCTCGGTGATAATGGTGCGGGTGCAGGACGCGCGACAGGTTTCCAGTTGATCATGTTCGGGTCCCTTGAGCAGCATAGGATTGGCAAGGACAGCAGCCACATCGCGCCCTTTCATGTGGCCGTCGTGATGGCCCTCGCCTCCGGGCAAGTCGTTGGCATAAAACACGCACTCAATCATCGGCCCCACATCGCGGTAACTCATCAACGAACCGGGAATCCATATTTCGGTGTCCATGGCCACCTGGTGTTTTGCCGCATGCGCCTCGACTTCGGCGCGAATACCGTACCGATCGCCGAACGCCGCCAAATCCACACATCCTTCCGCGCCTGAGCAATAGCCGACAGGGTAAATCAGAGAAGGCCGCCCATTTTGCGCGAGGGCATATCCTTCGCGGTAGGCCCCAAACAACGCCGCGCGATTCGCCAAGCTATCAATCTCAATGATCTCGATGCCCATGGCCTTGATCATGCCACGCGGATCTTTACCCAAAATATTCTTATTGGTTCCGGACAACTGAATGCCGTTGCGATGCATGATAAAGGTGATCGGCGCACGATGTAGATCGGCTGCGTTAAATCCGTTTAGCGCCTGACCGGACACCCAGCCCGCGTCTCCGCAATGGCATAACACCCAAGCGCCTTCCCCTTTCAACGCGCGCACGCCGAGCGCCTGCCCTACCGCACAGGGCACCATAACGCCTAAGCGGCCGCCGTTTAATTCCGTGCCGCCCGGCACCCAACTCACATGCCCGGCAATGTCCAAGCCGCGACGGAAACCGTCCACGACAATATTTTTGTCCAAATACCCCAACGCAGACAGTACGCTGTAATACCCGATACTGGTATGCGCATGCTCGATGGTAAAATGCACGCGATCATAGTCTGCAAGGGCCGCCGTCAAAGCGAACGCAGGAATTAAATCCAGTCCACCGCCCAAATGGTCTAATTCATTGATTTTGGCCAGGGATGCCAAGGTACTAAGCGCAATACGCGCGGATTCTTTCTCGATCGCAAGTAAAAGCTGATCCTGCTGTTCGGTTAAAACTTCTTGAGAAGCCAAACGAATCCCCAAATCCAATACCGTGGATTCGACTTTTTCCCGCATATATGTTGATTTTTCTACTAAAAACGCATTGCGCGCTTGTTGCCCGGTCCATGCTGACATGATGTTCAACTCCCTGTGATAATGTCCGATTTTTTTTGAATTTCTTTGTTTGTATGGGTTTTGAGGTTAATGATCAATAAGAATGTTAGAACGCGCGCATCAAAGCTCAAAGGAAATCGTAGCGGCCTGGCGCTATAATGCCTTTAGGATCAAGGACTTGCTTCAATGATTGGAACGTATTCCGGCGCGGTTCTCCGTCCCTTGTAAGTAGGGACATAGATTGAATCCCGACTCTGTAAGGTGGGTACCCCATGTCTATGCAGGTTTCCGTAAGACGAGCGATGCTTTCCTGGGCCGCTTCTGCGCGCGCTGGGTCGCGCCGGTCGAATGCGACGCTTATGACGGCCTCGCCGACGTTGTCGTCAATTAAATTCATGGTGATGGCCGTATCAAATCCGGCGCCACCTAAGATTTCGTGCGCCTGCCGGATGATCCGGCGCGCGTGCTGGGGCATCAGCGGAAAAAAAGGCAGGCAATACAACATGCCGCTGTGACTGTTATCCGGGTTTTCGATCTCCTCGTCTACGTTTTCCCCCAGAGGCCATAAGACGCTTTTCAATGTGGCATTGGTCGGTATGCCTTTGGATAAGCCATACAAAGGTTTCATAGCTTCCAGCACGATACGTTTCCGGCGCGCGGCAGGAAGAAACGATAACGCATCCAATATCCGCCCGGCGCGACTCAATCGCTGATCGTCTAGAAACTGCACATCCGCCACGCCTTTTAATTGCTTCTTGATTTCACGTTGCATCACACGTAATTGCGCGCGTGTGCCAAACACGCCGCCCACCGCGTTCCATGCGCCGAATCCTTCTTCTTCCATAATGCGCAGGGCTTCCGAACGACGTGTAGCGGCATCCCCACCCTGACGGCTTTTCAGCACATCCGAAAGCATCGGGCCCAATGCTATTTCCGAACGCGCGCGGTTGCCGACATGCCAGACTGTGCGAATAATCTCCCTCCGACGCAAGGTAATCAGTCGTTCAAAAAAAGCTTCGAAACCGGCGTCGTCCGCGATTTTCACAATCACCACCAGATGCGCTTCGGCGGCAGGCATCAATGGAATAGCCGCGCGCGTGACTACCCCTAGATTGGACTGGTAAAATAATCCGTCCAAACCGGGACCGACCCCATGACGGTATACATAACGCAACGAGCCGACCGAAGCATCGAATCCTGTGCGTAACAGATCCCCGTTGGCCAACACCACGTCCATGCCGGATAAACTATCGGCTCGTGAAGCGAAATAGCCTATGCCTCGCTCCAGCGCATTGCCGATAACGCTTGTCAACGCACCGGAACCGGTGACGTTAATCACTAGCGGAAGGTTGTGTTCTTGTAGATAATCGTACAGTTGCTGTTGCGTGACACCTGGTTCCACCAACGCGTACCTATGTTCCACATTGACTTCGAGTACGCGGTTCATGCGTCGTAAATCCATCAGGCCTACGCCGTCACGCACCGGAAGTTTAGATCCAAGTCCCCAGTTGCCCCCAGCGCTGAACGGGGAGAGAGGCGTTGCAAACCGATGGGCAATTCGAAGCGTTTCCTGTACGTCCTCGGTGCAGCCGGGAGAAACCACAACAGGCACCGCGCGGGATAGTCCCGATGTATTGTTCACATATTCCCGCGGAATGGAGTCACCGGAAAAAACATGAGGCGCGCCCAGCGTGTTCGTCCACGCCTCAATGGCTTCAGGCCACTGTGGACTCGTGTTAGCCGCGCTCACGACACCGGCGCCAGTGGAAGATCAATAATTACTTCGGTGCCTTCCCCTTGAATGCTTTGCAATTGGATTGCCCCGTTGTGTTCTTCAATAATTTTTTTGGTAATGGAGAGCCCAAGGCCCGTCCCTTTGCCTGCCGGTTTGGTCGTGAAGTAGGGTTCGAATACTTTTTCCAACCGCTCGGGCGCAATGCCGGACCCGTTGTCTTTGATCACTATGCGGGCGCAGCCCTCGTGTTTGCGGCATGCCAGTATAATTTGTCCGCCCGTTTCAGGAATCGCATGCAACGCGTTGGCGACAACATTATGCAATGCGCGCAGCAATTGTGACCGGTCGGCCAGAATCACGATATCCGGTTCAATCTGCATATCGTAGGAGACACGTTGCGTTCCCACCAGCATCAACGGCTCAAGGCTTCGCACAATTTCCCGTAGCAGCGGTTCCACCTCAACCGGCGTCTTTTCCCCGGAATATTCGCGCCCGGATTTTTGCCATAACTCCGCCAATTCCTGACAACGTTGTACGTTTTCCTCAATGGCATTCATATACTCCAGCGTTTCGCTGAATTCTTCGCCGAGATTATTTTGCAGACCGCGCAATTGGTTAAATAGCAATTCACAGTAGCCTGTCACGATGCCCAGCGGATTTCGCAGGTCATGCGCGAATTCGGCGGATGCCTGCCCCACCGAGGCCAGTTGCTCCTTAACCATGATTTCTTCGGATAGACTGGACGTCAGCGACTGTAAATCTTCCAGCGCTTTGATTTTGCGCCGCTCGAGTTGCGTGCGTTGCGTGTTCCGCTTGATTGCTTCTTGAATCTCAGCGATGTCGAACGGTTTTTTGAGATAATCATTCGCGCCTAGACGAATAGCTTCCTGGGCTGTCTCCAATGCGCCGTATCCTGTCAGCATAATCACCGACACCAAAGGATCAATCTGTCGCAACTCGCGTAAGCCGTCTATGCCGCTTTTGCCGGGCATGCGAATATCCATAATGACAACATCGGGCTTGACTTCACGAAGCAATTGCATGCCTTGGTCCACGTGATCGGCGAGAACAATTTCGTACTCGTTTTTCAACAGAATACGCAAACTTTCACGCGGCCCCACATCATCATCAATAACCAATATTTTGCATGAACTCACAGATTCATTTCCTACACAGGGCTTGAATGGGATTTAAAAACTCCGTCGGTACGATACTTGAAGCAAATGAGACGACAAGTCATAGTCCCCGTTAAAGCCGGGCTCGGCGCTTGTGCTGATTTCGCGGTCTTCAAAAATGGTGTACCCATACGTTACATCCAAGGCATGAGGCCCTTGCTCGTAACCGACACCGACCGTCACCACATGCCGATCGGCATCGGGCAGCGTCGGGGCCATGGTCTCATCCGGGATAGGCGATTCCATAAAAATATATCCGCCTCGCAACGTCCACGGCGCTTCATAAGCCCATTCCACCGCAGCGCCGATATTCCAGGTGTCGTCCCATTGCTGGGGCACTTCAGACGGGAACAAGCCCCCGACATTGTTGCTTCCAACTTTAAGCGGCAGCGTTTGATAACGCGAGAATTCCAGCCATTCCACATCCAGTCCCACGCGCCATTTTTGGCTGAGTTTTAATCCGTAACCCACACCGACAATGGAGGGGAATTTGATTTCGGATTCGAAATCACCGCGATCCATGCCTGTTACCATTAACGGGGCTGGCGCATTGTTAAGACGCGCATCGCCTTCGTATTCGATATCAAACGGGGATTTATACGTAAACGCAACGCGTTGACGCGAGGTAGGATGCCACGTTACGCCGAGGCTCACGCCCACGGCGGCGCCATCGCCATCTAATTTTGCTTCACCATCCGGCAAACCAGGCGCGCCTACTATCGTGGACCATGGAATCATTTGTTCTAATTCCAGTTCCGAGCCGTATAGATTCGCGGCAATGCCCAATGACCACTTTTCCCCCAAAGACGTCGCAAGCGCCGGGCTGATACTGACGGTGGTCATCCGCGCAGTATGCGGCGCAAGGTAACGGAACGGCCCGTCTTTTTCCCATTCCGTGGACTGGCCAAACGGCGTGGTCAACCCTACTCCCATAACAAGGTTATCTTGAAGCGGCCATGCTGCATGAAGGTTGGGAAGAATTTTCAGCGGATCATCGGTTGTTCCCGAACGCCCGTCCGGACCTGTGAAATCGGCTTCGGCATAGATAAACGTGAGAGAACCCATGACGTGTACTTCTCTTACTTCGGCTAAATTCGCCGGACTTAAAGACAATGCTGAAGCGTCATCAACAAGCGCAATATGACCTCCGACCAATCCTAGACCTGATGCGCTTTCAGGAGGATTTCGAAAACTTGTTGCGGTGACGTTTGTCACAAAAACAACTATGTTTACAATTAAGGCCAGATATAAAATTGCGTATCGTTTTTCTAGCATCGCCAGCCCTCCATGTTTAGTTAACCCGAACCCGTGGAACCCATTGAATGACACAACCCCTAATCCAAGGCCTAAACTCAATCAGTTCTAACAAGGCTTGTCAAAATTATTCTTGATTTTAATAGGCTAAAATTGCTCTAAATGCATTGTGGGAAGAATGATTAACAGTATAATCGGGCCTGTTAATAACATGGCAAAATCCTGTTGATAACTTTGTACAGCCATTAAGGACCAGTGGGCGGAAAGGGAAGATGATCAAGCCGAAGCGAAATCGGGCCGTGATTACGGGTATGGGCGTGCTTGCGGCGAACGGCACGGGATTGGACGCATTTTGGTCCACGTTGGTCGCTGGCCAAAGCGGCATCGGCCCTATTACGCTGTTTGATGCGAGTGACCTTGCCTGCCGCATCGCGGGCGAAGTAAAAGGGTTTGATCCCGACGAATATATCGAAGCCAAATTCAAACCCAGGCGTATGGGGCGATTTACGCAATTAGGCGTGGCCGCAGCGCGAATGGCTTTGCAGCATGCCACCCTTGAGCAACGGGATTTGAAGGGCATGTCGGCGTTGCATATTATAATGGGCGTTAGTACAAGCGCGATGGATTTGTTTGCATTCGAACCACGCATTCATACCGGTGTTGCTTCGGTGCCACACGCCGCAGGAAGCGCGATTGCGTACGGCTTTGAAGTATCGGCTCGCTTAATGACGATTTCAAACGGGTGTGCGTCCAGCCTTGACGCCATTGCATCCGGGGCCGCTTTAATCCAATCAGGTGAGGCGGATATTGTAATCGCAGGCGGGACCGATGCAGCCGTTACGCATTATGTTTTTGATGGCATGCTAAAATGCCGACGCTGTTCAACCCGGAACGATGATCCTCTTCACTCCAGCCGACCGTTTGATAAGAATAGAGACTATGGCGTGCTGGCCGAAGGCGCGGGCATCGTGGTTCTGGAAAACCTTGAACATGCGCATGCACGCGGGGCCACGTGTTACGCAACGGTTGAAGGATATGGCACATACTCCGATCCTCCGGGGTCTGAAGAAGGTTCCGGACTCGAAAAAGCCATGGCTTTGGCTATGGAGAATTCCGCGTTAGCGCCCAAAAACATTCAATTCATCAACGCCCATGGCCCAAGTGATATTCAGATGGACGCCGTGGAAAGTCGCATGATTAAAAAAGTTTTTCAGCATCGTGCGTTCGACACACCTGTTATGTCCATCAAAGCCGTAACAGGTTGCCCCATGGGAGTCGGGGGCGTACATCAAACCATTGCATCGGCACTGGCATTAAAAAACCAACTCATTCCGATGACAGCCAATTATGAAGAGCCCGATCCCGAATGCGATCTGGATTACGTGCCCGGTCAATCACGTCACGCGATACTGGAACATGTCATGATCAATACGCATGGGTTTGGCCGCGGCAACAGCGCCTTAATTTTACGAAGGGCTGACTAGGATGGTATCCACATCCTTAATTCTTATCATGACGGCAGCCCTGAATGCCCTCATTGGCGTGCTTGTGTTTTTCAACAACCCGCAACGCAGCCAAAACCGTCAGTTTTTATTTTTTTCCCTGAATGTCTCCATTTGGGGTCTTTTCATTTACTTTGCAATTTCCTCAAATGAAGTCACGTATGCGCTTTATTTAATTAAGGCTGCGTCGTACCTCGCTGCGCTCATCCCGGTAACATTTTATCTATTATGCATATCCATTGATCAGCCAGCGAAATCCTTGAGGGATTTACTGTTCAAAGCCAGGGGTATGATATTCTTTAGCCAGATGGCCGGCATAATTTGCTTCACTCCCATGTACCTAAAAGGTGTTGTTATACCGGAGTCTAGTGGCTACTTCCCTGAAGCACAGTATGGCTTTGCTTTCTATATATACAATTTATACTTTGTCATCTCTTTTGGGGTGGTTATTGCTCGTTTTGTAATATCCATGCGAAAAGCCGTAGGCGTTAAAAGATATGAATTGCAATTCATAGTTCTTGGATTTGCTTTGACACTCGTATTTGCCCTAAATACGCAAATATTCATTCCGCTTATCACAGGAAGTTCCCGTACTCAGCCCTTTGGCCCATTAAGCATTCTCGCGATGAATGCCATCATCGCCTACGGCATCGCCACGCAGCGCATCATGGGGGTAGGACACATTTTGCGGCGTTTTGTGGCCTACGGAATTTTGTTGGTTTATTTGGGGGCGCTGTATGCTGTGTGCTGGTTGATGTTCAATGCGCTTATACCGTATGAACCAGGCGATTTTCCGTTTGCCCATTTAATGGCGACGATTATTGTCGCCCTTTCCCTGGCCCCTGCGCATGGCCGTCTTCAGCAATTTGCAACGCGATTGTTTATCACGGTGCAAACAGTTGATCTGGAAAAAACGCTGCAGGAATCCAACAGCATTTTACAGTCTGTAACGCGATTGGATTCGCTTCTGAATGAATTCGGGCGCATGCTGGAAAAAGCCCTGGGCACCGACCGTGTTGTTCTTATGTTGCGCGAGCATAAAACACTCTGCCAGGCATACCCCTCTTCCGAAACAAGCGAGAATCACGCCTTGTCATTGGAAACGCATGAACCGTTAGCCAGCGTGCTTCAACAAGAACGTGAACCGCTGGTGGTTGACTTGCTTGCCCGTAGACGTCAATCCCCCGCGCTGCAAGCAGTATCCAAAACCATGAAGGCATGGAAAATGGCCGCCGCCAGCGGCATTCATTACAAAGGAGAATTGGAAGGCATCATTCTGCTAGGTCCAAGATTATCAGGACGCATTTACGGCGCGACCGAACAGGATTTGCTAAAATTGCTTGGCAATCAACTCGGTGTAGCTATTGAAAATGCCAAACTATATACTGAGGTTCAAGACAGCAAAATTTACAATAACATCCTGCTGGACAGCCTGGTCAGTGGCGTTATCGCGGCCGACCGGAACGGAATCATCACCGTATTTAATCGCGAAGCGCAACGGATCATGCGTGCCAGTCATTCGTTGACAGGTGAGCACATCAAGTGCTTGCCACCTCCCCTCACCCAGACATTACAAACAACACTGGATCATCGCCAGGCTATCCGGGATCGTGACGCAGAAATTGTTGCCGGATCCAACACCGTCTCTATTCGATGTAGCAGCACGGGTTTCTGGGGGCACCAAGGCGCTTATCTAGGAGCTCTGGTTGTGTTTAGCGATATGACACAATTAAAAACCCTGGAAGAACAAATTCGACGCAACGACCGGCTCGCCAGCATTGGCACTTTATCGGCGGGTATGGCGCATGAAATTAAAAATCCGCTGGTTAGTATCAAAACCTTTACCGAGTTGCTTCCTGAACGGTACGACGACGCCGACTTCCGGGAAACGTTTTCCTCGCTTGTGGGGGCGGAAGTTATACGGATTGACCGGATCGTTAATCAACTGCTTCGTTTTGCGCGACCCGCCAAACCAGTGCTTAAACCCATCTCGCTGCACGACGTGATTAACAATTCCTTGCGATTAATGGATCAACAATTACGGACCAAACACATTCAGCTTAATAAATTCCTTAACGCAGAAAGTCACATCATTCAGGGCGATGCCAATCTTTTAGAGCAAGCCATCATCAATTTTATTCTAAATGCCATAGACGCCATGGGAGATCATGGACAATTAACCATTCAAACCGCATTTATACAACAGGATCAATCCCTTCCAGGATTCAATGCACATGAATCGAATACAGATGATCGCATTCAACTTCAAATCAACGATAGCGGCAAAGGAATAACCGCCTATGATTTGGAACATATATTCGATCCTTTTTTCACCACAAAAGGACACGGAACAGGCTTGGGTTTATCGGTTTCCCATGGCATCATTCAGGAGCATGGTGGCGTCGTAAGTGTAGATAGCAAAATTGGACAAGGTACACAATTTTCGATTATATTCCCGCTTACTTCCGAGCCTTTATTAACCATCACAGACAACAAGCAAAGCAACTAACAAGTGAATGTAACAGCCTCCATAATCCTCTACACGACTGATCTGGATGTGGTGCGTCGGTTTACGGCGTATGCGCAGGCGTACGGATCAGTGCGACATACGGAGGATGCTGTTCGGTTAATACCTTTACTGAATCAGTCCCGCCCGTCGCTACTGATCTTCGATCTTCGCGCGCCCCAGGGGCGGGATTTACTTGCAAGCGTCCGGATGGAAATGCCCGGACAACTGATCATCGCCCTGGCCGCGCCACGTTCTGCGCCCGCGCGCGAAGCGGAAGCGTTAGGGGTATATGCAGTGGAAGATGTCGAGCCGGATCGGTTGCGTTTTCAGTCCCTTCTAAACCATGCGATGGACCGGCTGCAGTTACAATCCGAACTGGACACCTTGCGCGAGTCGCCACCGCCTGTATCCGCTTCACCGCTCCCGGGCACAGACCATGCCACGTCGGCTATGCCGCTTCACTATTTCTCACGCGCGTTGCGTCGTTTCGATAATCCCGATGCGCTGCTTGATAGTATTGTGGAAGGATTAGCCAGTTCCGCGAAAGTAGCGCGGGTTGGCATGGTAGCGCAACTGCACCGGCCCGGTCCTTTTCAACTTCGGGCAGGTTTACGGTGTTTAGAGGAATCACGTTCCGCGGAATTCGACGAATCCCATCCTCTGCCCCGATGGCTCGAAGTGCATGCGCATTTGGTATCACGCGCCGGCCTGGAACACATCCCCGACGCTTCGGAGCGGCTTATGCTTAAACAAGCGCTGGATATGTTCGGCGCGGAATTATTAGTGCCTTTGTTCGCGCGAGGCAGACTCACCGGCTGGATTTTCTTTGGCAAACGAAGCACCGGCTTGCCTTTTGAACAAACGGAGTTGGACGATTTAGTCGTGCTAACCGATCACGTCTCCACGACGCTGGAAAACGCGCAACTATACGAGGAAGTGGCCCTTCAGAAAACGCTGGCCGAAACCCTTTTCCATTCCATGCCCACCGGCATCGCCGCGGTAGGCGCGGACGGTTTTGTCCGATGGTACAATGACACCGCCGCCGAGATTCTTAACAAGCCAGCCGACGCCGTTTTAAACAAACCGGTGTCCGCGCTGGGTAGCCGTCTCGCGGATATGTTGCACAGGGCTTTTATCCATAATGAACCGCAGCCCGCGCAGGAATGGTTGGTTTCCGAAACCAAGCGCTATTTGTCCGTGCAATCCCGTCCTCTCCACGACCGGGTACAAAACCAAAACCTAGGCGCAGTGGCTTTGATTCAGGACATCACCGATCAACAAAAGCTCAAAGAAAAAGAAGACCAACTCGAGCGCGCCGCATTCTGGACGGACTTGGCGGCCGGTATGTCGCATGAAATTCGCAATCCATTGGTCGCAATTAAAACCTTCGCGCAATTGCTGCCTCAGCGCTTCGACGATCCGGAATTTCGCGCTGAATTCAGCAAAATGGTCGGGCTGGAAGTTGATCGGCTCAATAACATTATTGACCAGATTAATAATTTTGCGAATCCGCCCACCCTTCAATTCAAGCGTGTGGATATTGAAGCCATTGTTCAATCGTCTATAGAAGAAGCTAAATCGCGGGCGCCGCATAGTCAGGCTTCTATTCACGCCCATATCGAACCCCACCTTCCTGCCGTGGACGGGGATCCCCATGCGCTGCGCGAAAGCTTGACGCATTTAATCGTTAATGCGCTGGAAGCCCTGCCTCGCAAAGAAAATGCGCGCGTGGATGTGAAAGCGCAGCGCTGGATGAATCCCCGCCCTTCCGACGCGGTGAACGGAAGTCATGGGGACACAACGCAGGGCGTGCACATCACCGTGGGCGATAACGGACACGGCATAGCGCCGGATATTAAAGACAAGATATTCTCCCCATTCTGCACAACCAAAGCGCGTGGCATGGGACTCGGCCTGCCTATTGTCAAACGAACCGCGGTAGACCACGACGGACAAGTGGACATTGAATCGAGCCATCAAGGCACCACGGTTTCATTGTTTCTGCCTAAAGCGCATCAACCGGCGCCGATTCAGGAAACCACACACTTTCAACGCGCTTGATAACGATCATGAGCTGTGCCGAACTCCCACCCGCCCCCAAAACGTTTGCTTGCCTTAAATGAAGCAAGCATGCGTAGACGTCAGGGCCCTGTATAGCTTCAAGGCAGCGGCAGCGCGCGGGCGCGATAGAGCAACGAGGGCGCATTGCTGTCCGATGCGGCAGGACCAATGACCATCACAGGTGAATCGCCGGGGATTTCTTCGAATACGCCCGCGCTCCAATCGCCCACACGCCGGACCACAGGCTCCATGTTGTGGCGAGGCCGATTCGTAAGGGTTTTTTTGATTTACTCATAGGCGCGCTTGCATAAATACCCGGTCGGTGAATATTTGCATAGGTGTTTATGATACCAAAGCGATCTGCTGCACACGTTACGTTATGGTTAAGCCACATCTTACGATTTTACTTTATTGTCCGCACAGCATATTTTTATTAACCATCGTCATAGGAGCCTGCTTGAATAATTTTATTATCCGTTTGTTTTGCGCTTGTTATGCGTTTCTTTTCTTCTTCAGCGCTTTGACGTCCGAAGCCCGGCCCATTACGATTGAAGACGGCGGCTACACGCGCTCCTTTGAAATGGCGCTGGATGAAGTCTACCTACCTGACCGGCTCGACCGCGCGCCGGAGGACCGCGTGGACCGGCTGCCGCTTCCCCGGACAACGGGCGACGCCATGCGTTTATACGCTGCAGAGCGCGCGGCGGACGAAGGGCAGGACGTGCAGCTTGTTTTATACGAAAGCGGTGTGGAACGTAATGCCTATACACGACGCATATTGACGCGCGAGGTTCTCGTCACATACCGGCCAGGCACAGACTTGGATACCATCGCCGCGACTGTAGTCGTAGGCAAACCCATCCGTGTCGCATACGCGGAGAATCACGCGATTTTCCGGGCGCGCACTTTTGATGGCGCGCTGGAACTTGCAGAAACGCTTCGCGCGCAATCAGGTGTATTATCTGCGGAACCCGTGCTAGCCAAGCTACGCAAAAAACGATTTACGCCTGATGACGACCTGTTCCCGCAACAATGGCATTTACGCAACACCGGACAAGGCGGAGGTCTATCCGGCATGGACGTGCGTGTCACCAATGTCTGGGCGCAAGGCATTGACGGAACTGGCGTGCTCATCGGCATTATTGACGATGGCTTGCAATACACCCACCAGGATTTGGCGCCGAATTACGTGGCGGCGTATAGCCGCAACTGGAACGGCTCGCCGGGCGGCACACTGGATCCGCAACCCGACCTTTCCTACGACGACCATGGCACGCCGTGCGCCGGTGTCGCCGCCGCGCGCGGAGACAATACCGAGGGCGTGGCAGGAGCGGCCTACGGGGCGTCTCTTTCAGGCCTACGTTTGATTTCAGGAAGTATTGGGGACACTCAGGAATCACAGGCAATCGCGCACAGCAATCAGCATATTTATGTAAAAAGCAATAGCTGGGGACCGAACGACGACGGGCGAACTTTGGAAGCGCCGGGTTCCCTGACGCGCGCGGCGCTGTCTAACAGCGTCATTACCGGGCGCGGGGGCCTTGGCACGATCCATGTGTGGGCCGGCGGCAACGGGTTGGATGCCAACGATAATGCGAATTACGACGGCTACGCCAATTCCATATATACGATTTCCGTTGCCGCCATTGAGGACAATGGCGCCCAGGCGTGGTACAGCGAACCAGGCGCATGCCACATTGTAACGGCCCCATCCAGCGGAGGTTCCACCGACATTGTGACCACCGATTTATTGGGCAATAACGGATACAATTTTAACGGCGCATCCGGCGAGTTAGGCGATAATGATTACACCAAAACCTTCGGCGGCACGTCTTCTTCGACACCTCTGGTGGCGGGCATCGTCGCGCTGATGCTGGAAGCGCGTCCTTCGCTGGGCTGGCGCGATGTGCAAGAAATTTTGATCCGCTCCGCGCGTCAGATCAACCCATCCGATTCAGGCTGGCGTACCAACGGCGCCGGTTTGACGTTTAATCATAAATTCGGTTCCGGCCTGGTAGACGCCAGCGCCGCTGTTGCCATGGCTCAAACATGGACCAATCTTCCGGCGCGCACCGCCGTGAGCAGCAACCGCACAAGCCTTGCGCAGGCTATTCCCGACAACAACGCGTCCGGGGTACAAACCCAATTTCAAATCACGGATAACCTGCGCATTGAACATGTCACGCTCCGTATGAACATCAGCCATTCACGCCGCGGGCATCTCGAAGTGGCGCTGGTGTCTCCCAGTGGCATGGAAAGCGTGCTGGCGGAACGACGCACCGATAACAACGCGCATTATTCCGATTGGACTTTCATGACTGTGCGCCACTGGGGCGAAAGTTCGCAAGGGACTTGGACTGTCCGCGTTGCGGACCGCACCGCAGGCACATCCGGCACGCTGAATTCCGCTCTTCTGACAGTGTACGGCACGCCTCTAACACCGCTGGCAAACCAACCGCCTGTCCTGACGCCCATCAGCGCGCGCAATATTTACATGAGCAACCTGCTGTCTTTCACTGTTTCCGCCAGCGATCCCGTGGACGGGGATTCCATCCAATTGGGCGCTAGCAACCTTCCTCCGTGGGCCGTTTTTGCCACCACAACAGGTGTGGACAATGTCAGCCAGACATTTTCCGGCACGCCGCCTGCAACAGGCACGTGGACCACAATTTTTTATGCATCCGACATTGACGGACTCGTCTCTGAATCGGTTTTAATCACCGCCACCGACCCGGCGCTGGAACCGGATTATGTCATTGATTTTGAAGGCGCAAGCGAAACGAAAAACGCCTATGCCTCGGCGAATGTCACGTTATCCGGGGTGTTATGGAACATGACCGACGCTTTGATTGGAACCGGCAGCAACGACCGCAAAAACGGCGCGCGCGCCGCGCGTATCCGTAACACCGGCTCCATGACGATGCTGGCTGACCGCGCCAACGGCATTGGCGCCTTGTCGTTGCGTTATGCCAAATACGGCTCCGACGGCCAACACCTCCGCGCAAGTCGAATACAGCCTCAACGGCGGATCAACCTGGATACCCGTTGGCTCCCCATTTACGGCGGACAGCGCCACCTTAACGCTGCATGAAATGGAACTTAACCAGCCCGGTCCCGTGCGTGTGCGTATTGTAAAGACCTCCGGCGGCTCGGCGCGCATGAATCTGGACGATATCACGATGAACAGCTTCGGAGGCCCTCCCCCGAAATCCCCACCGATACTTGCGCCTATTGGCTCCACGTCCATTATTGTAAGCAATGAATTGTTTTTCTCCGTCACCGCTACACCGACCGAGGGCGACCCCGTCACCCTGTCAACTTTGAATCTGCCCTCCGGCGCGATGTTTACATCCACCAACGAAAACGGGCACTTTACCTGGACGCCGACCGTCAGCGAGCTCGGCGCGCATGACGTGACGTTTGTAGCCAGCGATGTGGATGGATCGTCGTCGGAAATCATTACCATTGATGTGATCCCGCCTATTCCTACGCCGTCAGGAACCAATGTGCTGGCTTACTATTCTTTTGACGACGGCTCTGCGTTTACCAATGTGCCGGAGAACGCAGCGCCGTTGATTGGCGTTTCGCCTTTTACATCATCCGATGGAACCTGGAGTAGTTTTTCCGGCAATCCCGGTAACGCTATCGCCGATTCGGGATGGACCGATTCTTCGTTATATTTCAAATTTTCCGTCACCATTCCGTCAGGTTATCAACTGCTGGTCAGCGGGTTTTCTTTTGAGCATCGCCGTTCCAGCGCAGGCCCAACTAGCTGGGACGTGCGTGCCAGCTATGACAATTTTGCCACAGCCTTGGGAACAGGCGGTTCGTTGACGTCCGTCACCAGCAACAACGTGGCATTGGCGCTGTCCCCCCTAGTTGGTCAAGTTGAATTCCGGGTGCGGGGTTCGGGTGCGTCCACGGCAGGTGGCACCTGGCGCGTAGACAATGTGTACTTATTTGGTGAACTCGTGACCTTGGGCGGGGCAGATCAGCCTCCTACGCTTTTTCCTGTCGGCCACAAAGAAATCCAAGCAGGCGCACCCCTTGTGTTTGACGTGGTAGCCGTGGATGCCGTTGATTTGGACAACATCACGTTATTCTCCACCAACGTCCCATTCGCGGCCACATTCCCGCCTCTCGTCGCCGCCGGAGGAGTGACAAACACGTTCAGCGCAACGTTCCCTTGGCCGGGACAGTATCCCGTAACATTTGAGGCGCAAGACAATGACGGGGTGTCACGCGAGACCATTCTGATCACGGTAACAGGAACCGGGTCCACCATCCTTCAAAGTAGCTTTACCAGCGGTCTCCCGGCAGGTTGGACGGTCACAACCAATGAAGACAACGCGGCGTTTTGGCGCTTCGACGATCCCGGTGACTGGGACAACAATACAGGCGGGGACGGCTTTTTTGCCACAGCCGACAGCGACCATGCCGGAGAAGTCTGGATGGATACCGAACTGATCAGTCCGGCCTTTTCTTTGGCCGGGGCCACCGAAGCCAGTCTTTCGTTCAAAACGCATTTACGCATTTTCAGTGGCGAGGAATTTGCGGATGTGGATGTCAGCGCAAATGGCCTCAGCGGCCCTTGGATTAATTTGTGGAGACGGCAAGTAGATATTTCCGGACCCACAACCATTACGCTGGATCTCGAGCCTGCGTTGGGATCCACCAATGTCATGATTCGGTTTTATTACTACGACGCCTTTTTTGACTGGTATTGGCAAGTGGATGATGTGGTGGTCACGGGAGCTACCGTGGCTTACACCGACATGGACGGCGACGGAATTCCCGATGAGTGGGAACAGCAATTTTTCGGAAATCTGACAACCGCCAACCAATTCAGCGATTATTCTAACAATGGTTTCCGCGATTTCGACGCCTTTCGAGCTGGTTCCGATCCGATTAACCCGAACTCCGCCTTGCAATTCGAGCAAACAGAAACTGACGCAGGCAACGCGCCGCGCATTTATTGGCAAAGCGCCACAGGACGCGTATACACTGTCAGTCGTGCCACCAATTTATTCGGCGGATTTTCCCCCGTCATCAGCGGAGTATCCGCCACGCCGCCGCTTAATACCTTTACCGACACCAACGCCGTAGGCCCGGGCCCGTTTATGTACCGCATTGAATTGGAATAATGCCAACCCCTAAACCGTGGGCGTATTGATTCATCGGTTAGGCGGATCTTACAAGCTGTTTTGGCGCGTTGAGCCAACGCGCCCTACCTCCCGATAAATACTGAAAAGTATTCGGTCTGATATCGTGCGGCAGGATGATTAAAACGCCCTGTTATTTTTTCCAACGCCGCCATAACGCATGGCCAAGCAGTAAAGATAGGCCGGCAGCCCATACGTGCTTGGACATGGAAACATGGTCATGGCACGGCAGGTCCACCCAGGCGTCGGACGGAAACCATTGATCCAACCCCCAACCGGAAAGCCAGGCCACAGCAACAATCGAGGCCAAATAAATGCACGCCGTGCGCCAGCCCATTAAATTCCAAAGCATGCTTACCGTCGCGGCATTGGTAGCCGGGCCGGTGATCAGAAACACCATCGCCACTCCGGGCGTCAACCCCGCTTGCATCAACGCAATCGCCACAGGAATCGAACCCGTGGAACACACATACATCGGCACAGCGACCAGCGTGACCAGCACCAAACTCAAAAATCCGTCCCCTACCCATGCGCCTAATTGGCCGTCGGGCATCAACGCGCTGATCACGCCCGCGATAAGCAAGCCAATGATTAAAGCCCGCCCGATATCGCCAGGCAATGACACAAAGCCGTAGTGCAACATGTCCCGGATGCGTTTTGACTTTGTTGCGGGTTCTGCGGTGGATTGTTCTTCCGGTTCCGCAGGTTCATCGGAGGGATCAAGACGATCCACCAGCAAGCCGGTGACCATGCCGCTGATAAAAGCCAGCGCTACGCGAATGCCGGTAAACAAAGGCCCCAACAAGCCCCACGTGGCTACAACACTATCCACCCCAAGTTGCGGCGTAGCCGCCAAAAACGCCGTAGTCGCGCCTTTACCCGCGCCTTGCCGACGAAAAGATGCGGCGACAGGAATCACGCCGCAAGAGCATAAAGGCATAGGCACCCCGATGACCGATGCTTTAAACGTCTGCCAGAATCCGGGCTTGCCGAAATGCCGCATCACAAGCGAAGGACGCACCAGCACGCGCAAGACTCCCGCAAATGCAAACCCAAGCAGGAGATACGGCGCCATTTCCCCGGCAAGCAGCCACGTTTGCACCCCTATATTTTTTAGCATATCCATAATCAAGCTTATCCATTCTTCTAACTCAACTTAACCGATTGCGATAATCAGCATAACCGAATTCCCTGATTAAATCAAAGCGGCCGGATCCCCGATGAATGGCAATAGCGGGATGACGCACGCCGTTAAACATCGTGGTTTTGACCATGGTGTAATGGATCATATCCTCTAATACAAGGCGATCGCCCACATCGGGCCTATGCTCGAAGACATACGCGCCAATCGTATCCCCGGCAAGGCACGTATTACCGCCAAGCCATACGCCCGGTTCGTCCGGCCCGGGATCGCGCGCGCCTTGCACGGCTGGTTTATAAGGCATTTCCAAACAATCCGGCATGTGCGCGGAAAACGAAGTATCCAGCATTAGCGTTGTTCGCCCCGCATGCGTTACGATATCCTGTACCGTCGCCACCAGCACGCCTGCGCGCCATCCCACGGCTTCGCCGGGTTCGAGAATAATGGCCGCGGCATACTTTTCGCGTAAACGCTGAATGATGCGGATCAAGTGCGGCACATCGTAGTCGGCGCGCGTGATGTGATGACCTCCCCCCAGATTCAACCATCGTGCAGCTTTCAGCAGCGGAGCAAATTTGCGTTCCAGCACATCCACCGTCCGGTCAAGCGCGTCGGCATTGCATTCGCACAACACATGCATGTGTACGCCTTCGATCCCATCCGGTAAACAATCCGCCACTTCGTCGGCAGGCACACCCAACCGTGAGCCGGGTTGGCCGGGATTATACAACGCCGTGGCGACTTCGCTATGTTCCGGATTAATGCGCAAGCCGCTGGACACCCGATCGCGCACAGCCTTTAAACGCGATTGGAACCGGTCCCACTGGCTAAGCGAGTTAAATGTCATGTGCGACACATAGCCGAGCCATTCCTCCATTTCCGCCTCGGTATAGATCGGAGCGCATGCATGGACTTCGCCGCCAAACTCCTCAAACCCAAGACGAGCTTCGTTTAACGAGCTGGCGGTTACGCCAGGCAGGTATTCGCGCATAATCGGAAATGCGCTGAACATGGACACGCCTTTAAGCGCAAGAAGTATGGTGCAACCCGTTTCGACCTGCACGTGCCGCAACGTTTCGAGATTGGCGCGAAGGAGCGCTTCCTCCAATACGAAGCACGGGGATGGCAAAACATCGTAGGCTGTGCGCATCAGGGGCCTGCCGCGTCTTCAAACGAGGTGTCGAATCGTTCGTGCCAAGGCAATCCATACTGGTTCAATGCGTCCATAAACGGATCAGGATCGAATTGCTCGACATTATACACGCCGGGTTTCCGCCATATACCGCGCATCATCAGCATCGCGCCAATCGTAGCAGGCACGCCGGTTGTGTACGATACCGCCTGCGCGCCGATTTCCTTGTAGACCGCGGCGTGATCACAGTTGTTGTACACATAATACTGTTTTTCTTCACGGTCTTTCACGCCGCGAATGTGACACCCAATAGACGTCTGCCCTTCGTAGCCTTCGCCGAGCGATGAAGGTTCAGGCAGCACGGCTTTTAGAAATTTTAGTGGCACAATTTCACGGCCCTCGTACATAACCGGATCAATGCGTGTCATCCCGACATTTTCGAGCACGCGTAAATGCGTGATGTAGTTTTGTGAGAACGTCATCCAGAACCGCGCGCGGCGCAACGTCGGGAAATGCTTGACCAGCGATTCAAGTTCTTCGTGATACAGCAAATAGGATTCGCGCGAGCCGATGCCGGGATAATCCACCGGTTGATGCACCGACAACGGGTCTATTTCCCGCCAGCTTCCGTTTTCCCAGTACCGGCCTTTTTGCGTAATTTCGCGGATATTGATTTCCGGATTAAAATTGGTGGCAAACGCTTTGCCGTGATCCCCGGCATTGCAGTCCACGATGTCCAGCGTATGCAATTCGTCAAAATAATGTTTGGCCGCGTAGGCGGTAAAAACACCTGTGACCCCGGGATCAAACCCGCAGCCCAGCAAGGCCGTCAAGCCTGCTTGTTCAAAACGCTCATGATACGCCCACTGCCAGCTATACTCGAATTTCGCCACATCGCGGGGTTCGTAATTCGCCGTGTCCAGATAATGCACGCCTTCCATCAGGCACGCATCCATAATAGCTAAATCCTGGTACGGCAACGCCACATGAAGAACCATGTCGGGTTGCACATCACGAAACAATGCGGCGACTTCCTCCGGTTTATCGGCGTCCACACGCGCCGTCTGTATATCCACGCCATGACGCGCGCGCACGTCTTTTTTAATCGCGTCGCATTTAGGGAGCGTGCGACTTGCCAGCACAATATCGTTAAACACGTCGCCGGCCATCGCGCATTTATGCGCGACCACACTGCCTACACCGCCTGCGCCTATAATGACGATTTTGCTCATCCGCCTCCCTCACTTCCTGGAACGGGGTATCTCCTGAAAAAAGAACACCGGGGCGGTTCCGCATAACGCAGAACCGTCCCGGTATGGTCCTTCTGGCCGGCAATGTTAGCCTTCGCCGAAGCCTTTTTCTTTCAAGTAACTGACCACCGCGCCCACCGTGGTGAGTTTCTCGGCGTCTTCATCCGGAATTTCCGCGCCGAATTCTTCTTCAAACGCCATGACCAATTCCACGGTGTCGAGCGAATCCGCGCCCAAATCCTCGATGAACGAAGCTTCTTGAGTCACCTGATCCGCGGTGACGCCTAGTTGCTCCACAATAATGTCTTTTACTTTATCTTCCAATGCCATGTTCGTATCTCCTTCTTAATCTATTATCCCGTTCACGTTACCATACCGCCACAGACGGTAATGACCTGGCCTGTCACGTACGCCGAATCGTCACTGGCCAGGAAAGCAATGACGGCGGCAACATTTTCCGGTGAACCAAAGCGCGCCAGCGGAATAACATCAAGCATTTTCTGCTGAAGTTCCGGTGACAACGCATCGGTCATTTTCGTTTTAATAAATCCGGGCGCGACGGCGTTGGCCCGTATATTCCGGGCGGCAAGTTCTTTTGCCGTGGATTTCGTTAACGCAATCACCCCCGCTTTCGATGCCGCATAGTTGGCTTGCCCGGCATTGCCAATCAAGCCAATAACCGAAGCTACGTTGACAATCGCGCCCGACCGCTGTTTCATCATGATACGCGACACGGCTTTCGTAAAAAGAAACGTGCCTTTTAAATTGATGTCCAACACCGCATCCCAATCCTCTTCGCTCATGCGCATCAACAAACCATCTTTGGTTATGCCCGCGTTATTAACGAGAATATCTATGCGCCCAAACGTTTTTTCCGCTTGAGCCACGCCGTGCGTGACCGCTTCCGCGCTGGAAACGTCCACCGCAATCAATTCGGTTTTACGCCCCAGTTCCGCGACTTTCGCCGCGGTTTCGGCAAGCCATTCCGTGTTTAAATCGCATAACGCCAAGTCGGCTCCGTCTGCAGCCAGCCGCAATGCGGTGGCTTGACCGATACCGCGCGCAGCGCCGGTTACCAAGGCTATCTTACCTTCTAGAAAACCCATGAACTCCCTTTCCACTTGCTACAGTTTGCTACACGTATCATCCAATGTAGCTTGATCCTGTATGTTATGAATGACGGCCTGCTTGTCAATACGCTTCACAAGCCCCGCCAAGACTTTACCCGGCCCACATTCGATCAGGGCATCTACGTCTAACCCCAGCAATCCACGCACATCCTCGACCCATTGAACCGGATGTGTGACTTGCTTCACCATCATTTCGCGGATTTCACTGGTGGTATTAAAGGGTTTTCCGGTGACATTGGACAGCACGGGGAATACCGGGGTCTCTAAATGCAGGTCCGCAAGAAATTGTTCCAATTGCTGCGCCGCCGACTCCATTAACGGCGAATGAAACGCGCCTGCTACATTTAATCGCAACGCCCGCTTGGCGCCCGCATCTTTGACAAGCGACTCGGCGCGGTCAATGCCTTCGCGCGTTCCGGACAGTACGGTTTGCTCCGGCGAATTCAAATTAGCGATGCTTACACCGGCTTGTTCCGCCACCGGTTGTAATTGCTCCGCCGTCAACCCAAGCACACTTAACATCGCGCCGGGCTTTTGCTGGCATGCCTGCTGCATGTAACGGCCGCGCGCTTCCAACACGCGCAGCGTGTCTTCAAACCCCACGACGCCTGCGGCATACAAAGCGGCCCATTCCCCCGAGCTTAATCCCGCGGCAGCCACGATGGTCATGTCCGGTTTCTTTTCTTTTAACTCCAGCAACGCCGCGGCGCTAACCACAAAAATCGCAGGCTGCGCATGATCGGAACGCGTAAGCTCTTCTTCCGGGCCTTCGAAACAAATGCGCGCAAGGTCCACATTCAGGATCTCGCTGGCCTGCTCGAACAAATATTTGCATCCGGCATGGGCTTCGTACAATGCCTTGCCCATGCCCACGTGTTGAGCGCCTTGTCCGGGAAATACCAGTGCTATTTTTTTCATGGTTGCTCCGTGTTAAGGATTTTTGTTTCGGTTACCATTCCATAAGCGTAGCGGCCCAGGTGAATCCCGCGCCAAACACCACCAGTAAAACCAAATCACCCCGTTGTATGCGTCCACTTTTGGCGGCTTCGTCCAGTGCAATAATAATAGACGCCGCGGAGGTGTTGCCGTACCGGTCCACATTCATAAATATTTTTTCCATAGGCGCGCCGATGCGCTGGCCAATGGCTTGAATAATGCGCGCGTTGGCTTGATGAGGAATAATACACGCCACGTCCTCAATGTTCACACCGCTTTGGCTTAAAGCCTGCTGCGCGGCTTCGGCCATGTGGGTTACAGCATACTTAAACACTTCGCGGCCTGCCATTTTCACATATTGGAGGCCTTCGCCGAGCATCGTTTCAGAGATTGGATGCCTGCTTCCGCCGCCGGGGATTGTTAATAAATCGCTTAGCGTGCCATCCGAACCCATTATCGTGGTAATCAAACCGCGTCCCGACACCGCGGGTTGCAACACCGCCGCGCCCGCGCCGTCGCCAAATAACACGCAGGTCGTGCGATCATTCCAGTCTACCACGCCACTCATTTTTTCCGCGCCGATAACCAACGTATTTTGCATGGCACCGCTGCTGATAAACTGGCGCGCTGTTTCCATGGCATACAGGAAACCCGAGCAGGCGGCGGACACGTCCATGCACGATGCGCGCGATGCGCCGATCATTTTTTGCACATAACAGGCTGTGCTTGGGAAAAGCATATCAGGCGTGCAGGTCGCCACGAGAATTTGTTCCAGGTCGGACGGATCCAGCTTGCTTTCCGCCATGGCTTTTTGCGCCGCTTTCACGGCCATATCGGACGACGCCTCCTCCGGCGCGGCGATGCGGCGCTCGCGTATGCCGGTTCGCGTAAAAATCCACTCGTCGGTGGTGTCCACGGTTTTGGTCAACTCGGCATTGGTGAGAATACGCTCGGGCACGTATGCGCCTGTGGCTGTAATGGCCACGGCGCGTCCATGATGATGCGTGGTTTCATGGGAAGCAAGGGTCATGCGTCGCTCCCGGTAAATTCGGCAATGCGTTCTTCAATATGGTCATTGATGTTATGGCGCACCCACTCGCCCGATACGCGTATTGCGTTTTGCACGGCTTCCGCCGAAGACGAACCATGGCCGATAATGCATGCGCCGTTGACCCCCAGCAATGGCGCGCCACCGTAGGATTCCGGATCGGTTTTCTTTTTCAAACTATTCACCGCATTTTTGATCATTAACGCGCCCATGGTACGGAAAAGATTCTGGGTCAACTCGTCTTTTAACCATCGTCCGATGGCGCGGGCTACGCTTTCGGATGTTTTTAAGACCACGTTGCCTACAAACCCGTCACAAACCACGACATCAACTTTGCCTTCGAATAAATCCGGGCTTTCCACATTGCCTATAAAATTCAGTTTGGACGCTTCCAGCAAACGAAAAGCTTCTTTGGTAATTTCGTTCCCTTTGGAATCTTCGCCGCCAATGCTAAGCAAACCGACCGCGGGTTTGTCGCGATGTAAAATGGCTTCCGCATAGACGCTGCCCATGACCGCAAATTGGCCCAGCAAATAGGCGGGGCAATCAATATTGGCGCCTGCGTCCAGCAGCACAAACGGACGCGGGGTCGGAAAAATGGTGGCAATAGCCGGGCGGTCTATGCCTTTTAACGTGCGCAACTTCAACGTGCTTGCCGCTACCGCCGCGCCGGTGTTGCCCGCGGAAAATACAGCATCGGCTTCGCCTGCTTTAACTAAATCCACCGCGCGGCCAATTGAGGAATCTTTTTTCTTGCGAAGCGCCAACGCGGGGGCTTCGTTCATGCCGATGACTTCGGTGGCATGAATCACTTCAACCGAGGAAGGCGTCGAGCCGATCGTGTCGAGTTCACGACGAATAGCCTGCTCGTCGCCGAGCAGGTAAAGGCGTTTGATCCCGTCGTAGCGCTGCGCGGCAAGCACGGCGCCTTTGACGATCTCCACCGGGGCGAAGCCCCCCCCCATGGCATCCACGGCTATTCGCATAAGACGCTATTCGTCTGCTGTGACCGTCACCACTTGCCGGCCGCGGTAGGAACCGCAGGACGGGCAAACACGGTGAGGTTGCGTAGGCGCGCCGCATTGCGCGCAGGTGGTGGTGGACACAAACGGCTTATGGTGCGACCGTTTGCGCGAGCGGGTCTTGCTCTTGGACATTTTTCTTTTCGGTTGTGCCATGACTCTTTATCTCCTGCTTGCCGTTGCGTTCCCGTCCGGGACACGGCATACGGCTAAAATTTAATCCTATTTAAGTTATCCCACGGGGCCTGATCTTTTTCCTGCGCACATGCACATGGCCCGTGGTTTTTATTCGCGCCACACTGCGGGCACAGCCCTTTACAATCCGGCGAGCATAACGGAAAATGCGGGACAAGCAATAGAATACCCTCTCGCAAATCATCCGTAACATCCAGGGTATCCATCCCTGTTTGAATTTCGTAAGCGCGTAGGAAAGACGAATCCTGAAGCGTTGTCGAGAAAAATTCTGCGCAGCGCACGCACTGAACCTTCAACCGGGCCTTCAACGATCCGCTAACAATGACCTGATGTGAGGCTAATTGAACGGTTAACGTGTATGCCAGCGGGGAGGCCGTATGAAGAAAGCGGTCCTCTTCCAAACCAAGAATCGTAGCCGGTTCCTCTCCCGATAACGTAATTCCTTCTTCGGGTATTTTGTTTAAATCAATGATCATGGTTTTCAGTCCCGGCTGCGTTAGCGTCCGAAATGCGCATGAAGCGCGAGACGCACGGGTTCAGGCACAAATTTATCAATCGGCCCGTTCATTTCCGCAATTTGCCGCACCATGCTGGAGCTTAAATAGCTATGTGTTTCTTTAGGCATGAGAAAAACCGTTTCAATTTCATCGGCCATTTTACGGTTGGTCAGCGCCATTTGAAACTCGTATTCAAAATCCGAGAACGCCCGCAGTCCACGTAACAATACGCGCACTTTTTTGGTTCGGCAATAGTCCACAAGCAACCCGCTGAATGAATCCACCTCTACATGCGGGTACGGCGCCACGACCGCGCGAGCCATGTCCATGCGCTCCTCCAACGAAAATAGCGGGTTTTTGTGTGTATTGACGCCCACGGCGACAATAAGCGGATTAAAAATACGGGAGGCGCGCTCAATGACATCCGTATGGCCGAGCGTGATGGGGTCGAACGTTCCGGGGTATATGGCTGCTTGACTCATAATTCGTTTTCCTGTTTGGCCTGAAGGCGCTGATAATATCGCAAACGGGTTTCGCCGTACCGTTTATCTTTGCGTAGCGCCCATCCCTGCCGTTCCAGAGCCTCACCGGTATCGTGCTGTTCAAACACCAGCCACCCGTCCGGGGCCAACAGCGAAGGCGCGGCTTCCAGCGCAACCATAATATGCTCCAAGCCAATGTGGGGAGTATGCCTGTCGTATGGCGGATCTGCAAGAATGAAGTCATACGGCATGCCCGCCCACGAGCCCGGTTGCTTCAGGAAACGCATGACGTCCAAGCATACACACAACGTATCCGAGCCTCCAGCGCCGCATAAGCTATCTACATTTTTCTTAAGCACGCGAAAAACGCTTCGATCCGCTTCCACCCAACATACATGCACGGCGCCTCGACTCCATGCTTCCAGGCCCAAGGCTCCGGACCCGGCATACAAATCAAGTACACGCGTTTCGGCTATGTAGGGCGCTAGCGACGAAAAAAGCGCTTCGCGGACTCTGTCCTGCGTAGGCCGCACCGTGCCGGACGGCACGTCAATGCGCCTCCCCCTTAAAACGCCCCCTGTAATTCTCATGCCCCACGCCCCTTTAAAACGTCATTATATAAATCCACATAAAGGGACAGACATCGCTGCATGGAAAATTCATTGACAATTCTATCGCGTCCGCGTGCGCCCATGCGCGACAACTGTTCTCTGTCCCTAACGCACGCCACCAGTTTGTCCGCCAGCGCGGCATCGTCATCGCTGGGCACCAGAAACCCCGTTTCACCGTCCTGGATCAAATCAGGTATGCCCCCCACGCGCGTGCCAATGACCGGAAGCCCGCAGGCCATGGCCTCAAGAATCGTGTACGGCAGATTTTCGATGCGCGAACACATGACTATTAATTGTATGTCCCTAAAAAACGAGGCTGCATCCACATAGCCAGGCCAGGAAAAATAATCCGCAACGCCCTCTGATGCAGCATGTTGTTTCACCTGCTCGAACAAAGGACCTGTCCCCGCAACGACGAAACGGATAGGGACAGACATTTGTTTAAGACGTTTTGCCGCACGGATAAGCATGGCATGGTTTTTTTCGGAGCTGAACCGCCCCATCATGCCCACCGTCAACGTACCTTCGGTTAGGGACAGAGAATGTATGTCAGAATAATCATTGACAAACAAACCCGACGGAATCCAATGCACGCGTTTAGGCGAGATACCCTGTTTAAGTAAATAGGACTGGTAATAAGACGACAATGCTACGACTTTTTGCGCGCGCTTCAACGCCTGTATGTTTAGCCAGCCGTAAAACTTTTCCTTGACATCTTGACGAAACAGCCATCCATGCACCGTGCTGACGCCAGGAAAGTACTTGCCTGCACCCGATGCCCATACCCCGTGCACATCGGCTTTATACCCGATTGTATGCAAAACGGCGTTAGGGACAGAGCATACGCGAGCGCGAACGGCGCGAATTAGGGACAGAGAACATGCAGACGCCACGGGGATAGAATCGAATACAACACCTTGATTTTTCAATTGGTTACGTAAATCTAGCGCCGTGTTTTCCGTGCGGGATTCTTCTATCAGAAGTACGCGGGCTGTCACGGATGGCACGGTCGCCAGCGCGCGCAGTAAATCAAGCGTAGCCCGCTCCGCGCCATAAATCCGGCCCGTATCCTGCATAAGAAAGAAGATATTCATGCGTCTTTTCTATTCACCATCCACGCGGAAAACTCATCGAGGAATTGCCTGAAACCCGGAATATGTTCTGCGGGAAAGCTATACGCTTCCGGGGCTTGATCCAATACCTTATAAAAACAATCCAACCATACACGGCGCGCGTTTTCATCAATTTCAAAAGGCAAATGTCGCGCACGCATTTGGGGCGGACCATACAACTGATGAAACAACGGCGGACCACCGAATAAACCGACCAAAAACGCCGCCAGTCGTCGCGATGCTGCGGGCATGTCGGAGGAAAACATAGGACGGATGGGAGATTGCTCCAATGCCCAGTAAAAATCCTCACACATGCGAAAAATGTTTTCGCGCCCCATGGCAGCGTAAATCTCTTTGCTCGGACCGTCGCCTTGAGGGGGACCGGAAGCCGGTGTAAAAACTTGATTAAAATCTTTTCTTTTCATGGATGGAATAAGCGTTATATTTAATTTATTTGCTGTACAGGGAAAAAGTAAACGATGAACGTACTCATAAGCGGATGCAACGGACTTATCGGGTCCATGGTGCGTCGCAAACTGGAAGAAAACAATCACGAAGTAAAAGCGCTGACACGGGCTCAGCCGGGCGCTTCGCTTTCATCCGACGAAATAGGATGGAATCCGGAAACATTTGTCGTATATGAACCGGACAAATTGGAAGGCATAAACGCGGTCATTCATCTGGCAGGCGAACCGATTATCGGACGGTGGACGCCGAACAAAAAACAAGCCATCTATCGCAGTCGCGTGGTCAGCACAGCCGCTTTAGCGAGAGCCATGGCGGCGCTGCGAGAAAAACCCGGCGTGATTATTGTCGCATCGGCCATAGGGTTCTACGGGGATCGTGGACCACGCGAATTATCCGAAGAAGACACGGTGGGAACAGGATATCTCCCCCACGTCTGTTCGGATTGGGAAGAAGCCGCGTATCATGCGCGCGAAGCAAATATCCGGGTGGTCCATGCGCGTATGGGAATTGTGCTAAGCGCGCAAGGCGGCGCTCTTAAAAAAATGCTTCCGCCATTCAAACTCGGCCTCGGTGGTCGCATAGGCTCAGGGATGCAATATATGAGCTGGATTGCTTTGGACGATGTGGTAGGAGGCCTATTGCATTGTCTTCAAAACGAATCCCTGCATGGCCCGGTGAATTTTGTTGCGCCAAACCCGGTCACCAACCGGCAGTTTACGGAAACCCTGGCCCACGCGCTGAATCGGCCTGCCCTTTTCCCTGTTCCGGCCTTTTTACTACGTCTCTTAATGGGCGAAATGGCCGACGCCTTGTTGCTTGCGAGCGCCCGAGTAAAACCAAGCAAATTGCTGGATTCAGGCTACAAGTTCCAATATTCCGAGTTAGGAGAAGCCCTTCAGGGAGTCTTGACGAAGAACTAATGCAATGTCCATGATGCAGGCATGGACATATCCCCCAAAAAACCAATCCGACGCCAGCTTGGCATGGTCGGCACAGGAACCACCCTGGCTGTGGCCATGGCGTTCTTTCCTATGCTCGGTTATTATCTGGGCCATAAATACGATCGCCTTGTCCTTGGCATACTTAGTGGCGTATTTCTGGGCTTATTTTTCTGCGCCTATGAAGTCTGGAAAGTAACCCGCACCCCTCCACCGGATGATTCAAAATGAACCGGATCACCCTTGGGTTATACCTTTTAGCCTGTATCGTTTCCTACGTGTGCATGCATTTCGGAGCCACGTGGATTTTTGACGAAACCGAAAATCGTACATTCATCATCGGTTTTCTATTGACTATCACCCATGGTTTCCTTGTATTTTATGCCCACGCGCGAGCAAGCGGGGAGGCGCAGGAGCGTTTTTATTACTGGGCTCTTGGTATTCATGCCGCGCGATTAACGATTATACCGATGCTTTTTCTAATATTGCATGTGTTTCACATGGAACACCTTATGCAGTTTATTGCCATCGTATTAATCGGATATTTTGTGTTCTTGGCATTTGAAATAGTGGGGCTTGTCCTGCTGGACAGGCATAGGGGAATCAATCGGACATGAGCGAGGATGGAACAGAGATAAACAGGCCGTCGGCGGTTATTCAGTACATACTGAAAAAAATCGCCGACAGCGACAAGTGGTCTGTGCCTTTCTTTAATTACATTGAACTCCCCTCGTTTTTATCTACCCATGCGCTTATGTTGCTGTTGGGTGCGGGATTCCTTTTTCTATTGTTCGGTGCGCTGTATAACAAAAGCGCCATGGTCCCCACGGGTATTACGAATGCACTGGAGGCGTTTGTCATATTTATCCGCGACGATGTGTCCATTTCCGCTTTAGGCGAGGAAGATGGCCGCAAAATGGCGCCTATTTTCCTGACGTTTTTCTTTTATATCCTGATCCTGAATATCATGGGATTGATTCCACTGTTTGCGGGCGCTACCGGAAACGTGAATGTCACGGCGGGTCTTGCGCTCGGCACTTTGTTTTTTATGGTGTTCGGCGCAATTTATAAAAACGGATTTGTTGGTTTTTTAAAGGCCTTTATTCCGCACGGTGTCCCCGTGCCGATCCTGTTTATTCTTGCCCCTATTGAATTTGTCAGTCTACTTATTAAAACCACAGCCTTGACGATTCGTTTATTCGCCAACATGATGGCAGGAAGCATTGTATTGTATGCGCTGATCGGTTTGATTGTGATGTTCGGCATGCCTGCGCTTCCGGGACTGTTGCTGGCGATCTTGATTTTCCTTCTAAAAATCATTGTCGCGTTTCTGCAAGCTTATATTTTCACAATGTTATCCGCTATTTTCATTGCGCAAGTTGTACATCCGGAGCATTAAAATTTTGTCCCGCCGACAAGAGCGGGGACCCGTAGAGTAAGAAAAAGAAACATGGATCGGAATAAAAGCAGAAGAAAGGACATAGCATCATGGAAGCATTAGTAGCAGGGGTAGCAGCATTGGCGGCGGGTTTGGTAACCCTGGGCGCAGCCATTGGAATCAGCCGTATCGGCGCATCGGCGATGGACGGTATTGCCCGTCAGCCGGAAGCAGCTCCGAAAATTCAGACAGGTATGTTGATCGCGGCCGCGCTGATCGAAGGCGTAGCGTTGTTCTGCGCCGTGATCTGCTTGCTCGCCATCATTCTGTAATGCAGGCGCCATGATGGGCTCTTTAATTACAGCGATGATCGCAAGCGCGGGGTCGTTGAGCGTGATAGACATTAAAGGCGAAATGGTCCTGTGGACCTGGGTCACGTTTTTTATTGTCTTGATCCTCCTCTACAAAGTGGCGTGGAAACCTATTCTTTCCATGCTGGACAAACGGGAACAATTCCTGCGTGACTCCGTGCAAACTGCGGAAAAAGTGCAGCAGGAAATGGACGATATGGCGGCGACCCGTCGTCGGCACGAAGCGCGCATGGAAGAGGAGCTGAAGGATTCCATCGCACGTTCGCGCAAAGCGGCGGCGGAAGCGGCCCGTGCGATTGAGCACAAAGCGAAAGAGGAAGCGCAAATTCTATACGAAAACGCCCAGCGCGAAATCCGCGCTGCCGAAGAAAAAGCCACAGCCGAATTGCGCAGACAAAGCGCGGAAACCGCGGTGGCGTTGGCAGCCCGTATTTTGGATCAGGAGCTGGATGAAGCGCGCAACCGCTTGCTTAACGATAAATTGCTGAAGGAAGTATAACAGGCATGAGCGCCGACGCACGTACCATAGCCGCTCGTTATGCACGCGCTTTGTTCGATTTAGCGCGCGAACAAGACGCGCTGGATGTCGTGCATAAAGACCTTGAGGATCTTGCGGCCTTGCTGGACAGCAGCAAGGAATTCGGGGCTTTGGTCCTCCAACCGCATTGGCCGGAGAAACGGGTCGAATCATGTTTGACGTCCTTGCTGGAAGGGAAAGCGCAGGCGCTGACACTGCAATTCCTGCGCTTTCTGGTGCGTCGCAAACGTCTGCATGTACTGCCCGAAGTCATTCCATTGTTTGACGCCATGCATGATCGTCACCTCGGACAACAGAAAGTAGACGTGGTCAGCGCCGTGCCTTTATCGGCAACGCAACGCGACCTACTCTCTGCAAGGCTAAAAAAACGTATAGGTCTACGTGTCGAAGCGCACTACCGCGAAGATGCCCGGCTTATCGGCGGATTCCGGGCCCGCGTCGGCGATACGATTTACGATTACAGCATCGCGACGATGCTGGAAACTTTTAAACAAAAATTACTAAACGCGTAAGAGGAAATACCATGGCCATTGATCTGAAACCGGAAGAAGTATCCGCCATCCTGCGGCAGCAACTGGCGGAATTCGATATGGAAGGCGAGCGTTACGATATCGGCTCTGTTCTTAGCGTCGGCGACGGTATTGCCCGTGTGCATGGCTTGTCCAACGTCATGGCCGGCGAACTGGTGGAATTCCAGAACGGCCTGGCCGGCATGGCGCTGAACCTCGAAGAGGAAAATGTGGGCATTGCCATATTCGGCAGCGATACCAGCGTCCGCGAAGGAGACCAAGTCAAACGCACCGGCAAAATCGCGTCTGTGCCCGCAGGCGACCATATCATCGGGCGCATTGTAGACGCGCTGGGCAACGCCATTGATGGTGGCGCCCCTATCGCGCGCGACACACTGCGCAACATAGAGTTAAAAGCGCCGGGCATTATTGACCGTCAGGACGTGAAAGAGCCCTTGCAAACCGGGATTAAAGTTATTGACGCGTTGACGCCTGTAGGACGCGGGCAACGCGAATTGATTATCGGCGACCGGAAAACCGGCAAAACCGCATTGGCGATAGACACGATCATCAATCAGCGCGGTGAAAACGTGTATTGCTTTTATGTCGCAATCGGCCAGAAACGTTCCACGGTGGTGCAAGTGCACGAAATTCTCAAACGCCACGGCGCGATGGAATACACCACCATCATCGCCGCCACCGCGTCAGACCCCGCCCCGATGCAGTTTATCGCTCCGTACGCAGGCGCGGCCATGGCCGAGCATTTCCGCGATAACGGTCGGCATGCGTTGATTATTTTCGACGATTTAACCAAACAAGCGCAAGCATACCGCCAACTGTCCCTGCTGCTGCGTCGCCCGCCCGGCCGCGAGGCGTATCCCGGCGACATTTTCTATTTACACAGCCGCTTGCTGGAACGCGCCGCTAAAATGAGCGACAAAAAAGGCGGAGGTAGTTTAACCGCGTTGCCGATCATTGAAACGCAAGCCAATGACGTGTCGGCTTACATACCCACCAACGTCATTTCGATTACGGACGGACAAATTTTCCTCGAATCAAATTTGTTTAACGCAGGCCAACGTCCGGCTATTAACGCAGGGTTATCCGTGTCCCGCGTGGGTGGTGACGCTCAGATTCCCGCGATGAAAAAAGCGGCGGGCTCGTTACGCCTTGAACTAGCGCAATACCGCGAACTAGCCGCATTTTCGCAGTTTGCTTCCGATTTGGATCCCGCCACGCGCAGGCAGCTCGAACGCGGCGCGCGTTTGATGCAAATCATGAAACAAGGGGTACACCAACCCATGCCTGTCGCCAAACAAATCGCGATTATTTATGCCGGCACCAACGGCTTTCTGGATGATGTGCCGGTGGATCGCGTCAACGCGTTCGAAACACAACTCGGCGAAGCCATGGACGCGGTATACGCGGATGTAGCCCGTATCATCAACAAAGATAAAGCGCTTACGGACGCCGTGCGTAAAGCGCTGGACGATATGCTCAACGAATTCAAGAAAACATTTGCCGCGCAAGCGTAAGTTATTATGCCTAGTATCAAGGAATATGATGTTAAGCTCGCGAGTCTGAAAAACACGCGAAAAATGACGAAGACCATGAAAATGGTCTCCGCCGGCAAATTGCAGAAAGCGTTGATTAGCCAGCGTAACGCGCGTGTGTATGCTTCCAAGTTAACCGAGCTCGTGCATCGGCTTGCCGGCGCCGTGGACGCCTCATCGCATCCCCTGCTCCAGCAGCGTGAAAAACCCGAAAACGCGTTGGTGCTGCTTTTTACATCGGATAAAGGCCTGTGCGCCGGATTCAACAACAATCTCATTAAATTCACGGAAAACTGGGTAACCGGGCAAAAAGACAAATACACCAAACTAGCCATGAGTTTTTGCGGACGTCGCGGGTTAATGTATTTCAAAAAACGTATGCTTACCCAAAAAGTCTACGAAGACGTCACGCAAAAACCTTCGTTTGCCGATGCGATCGGCATAGGGGAAGAGCTGGAAAAAGCATTTATTCACGGCGGCTACGACGAGGTGTATCTGGCGCATAACACGTTTATCAGTCCGCTCAGCCAGAAACCTACCTTGACCAAATTGTTGCCGTTCGAACCAACCGAAGTGGAAGCGCAAGGTCCTGCTTTTTCATTGGATTATGTGTTTGAACCGCAGCAGCAACAACTGATGAATGAATTGCTGCCCCGCATTCTTTATTTTAAAATCTATTACACGCTTTTGGAAAACGCGGCAGGCGAACATGGCGCGCGCATGACGGCTATGGATAATGCAACACGCAATGCGGATGACATGGTTAAACGGTATACGCTGCTGCGCAACCGGGCACGCCAAGCCGCCATCACAACGGAACTCATTGAAATCATATCGGGCGCGGAAGCCCTGTAATTGAAGGAGCATGAATATCATGGCTGTAACAACGGCATCAACGGAAGTTAAAGGGCGCGTTTCCCAAGTCATGGGCGCGGTGGTGGATGTGGAATTTCCCGAAGGACAATTGCCGGAGATTTTATCCGCATTAAAAGTCACCAACCCGTCCATCAGCGACGAGAAAAACAACCTGACCCTCGAAGTCGCGCAGCACTTGGGCAATAACGTAGTTCGCACCATTGCGATGGATTTAACAGACGGTCTTGTCCGCGGAGCGGAAGCGACTCATACCGGCGAAGGCATTACCATGCCGGTTGGCGAAGGCACACTTGGCCGCGTTATGAATCTTCTCGGGGAACCCATTGACGAAGCCGGTCCGATTCAGGCCCAGAGCCGATTACCGATTCACCGGGATGCTCCGGCGTTTGACGAACAGGATGTTAGCGACACAGTGCTGGTCACGGGCATTAAAGTCATTGACTTGCTTGCCCCATACAAAAAAGGCGGAAAAATCGGTTTATTCGGCGGCGCAGGCGTCGGCAAGACGGTGTTAATTCAGGAATTGATCCACAACATTGCCACGGAACACGGCGGCTATTCGGTATTTGCAGGGGTAGGCGAGCGCACGCGCGAAGGGACAGCGCTGTTCCGGGAAATGAAAGAATCCGGCGTCATTGACAAAACATCCATGGTCTTCGGACAAATGAACGAACCACCCGGCGCGCGCGCGCGTGTCGCTTTGTCCGCGCTGACCATCGCCGAATATTTCCGCGATGAAATGCGGCAGGATGTGTTGCTTTTTGTGGATAACATCTTCCGCTTTACGCAAGCAGGCTCGGAAGTATCGGCGCTGCTCGGACGTATTCCTTCCGCCGTGGGATACCAACCCACGCTGGCTACAGACATGGGCGCATTGCAGGAACGTATTACATCCACAAAGTCCGGTTCCATCACGTCCATCCAGGCCATTTATGTGCCTGCGGACGACTACACCGATCCGGCTCCAGCCACAACCTTTGCGCATTTAGACGCCACCACGGAATTGTCCCGTCCCATCGCGGAGCTGGGTATCTACCCCGCCGTGGATCCGCTGACATCTTCGTCTACCATTCTCGCTCCGCAAGTAGTCGGCGAAGAACATTATCGCGTAGCCCGCGGCGTCACGGAAATCCTGCAACGCTACAAAGAGTTACAGGACATCATCGCCATTCTCGGTATGGACGAATTAAGCGAAGAAGACCGCTTGACCGTGGCGCGGGCGCGCAAAATTCAGCGTTTTCTTTCACAACCTTTTAACGTCGCTGAACAATTTACGGGCATCAAAGGCGTATACGTGGAATTGGCGGAAACCGTGCGCTCGTTTGCGGAAGTATTGGACGGAAAACACGACGACATTCCCGAACAAGCCTTTTATATGGTCGGCAATATTGAAGAAGCGTTGGCCAAAGCCAAAAAAATGCAGGAATAATCAGCATGGCTTTGTTTCATTTATCTATCATCACGCCCAAAGGCGAAGTATTTACCGGGGACATCGAATCCCTGGTGGCGCCCGGCGAAGAAGGCTATCTTGGCGTGATGGCTTCTCATGCCCCGATGATTGCTTCGTTAAAACAAGGGGCATTAACCGCGCGCGGACCGGAAGGCGCCTTGTTTTTTGCCGTGGGTGCGGGCGTGCTGGAAGTCGCGGAAAACCAAGCGCTGGTGCTTGTGGATGATGCGGAACACGCGGAGAACGTGGATGCAGCGTCATTACGAAGCAAAGCGCTTACGGCACACCATTATTAAGTCATGATCCAAGCCCTTAAATCGCGCTGGGGCATTGACAGCAACCGGCGATTCGCCGTGATTCTCCTTGCATTCTCGCTCGCGGGTCCCGCAATGCTTCTGATTAAAAATCCTGTATTGCATTTGCTGCACATCCCTTCTGATGCGTCTTTATGGGTACGCATTCCCATCGCATTATTGCTATATCAGATCCTGTTGTTGGGCATCGGGGCGTTATTAGGTGAGTTCTCTTTTTTCTGGGAGAAACTACAACGTCTCGGGCGATTGTTTGGAGGTCGTCAGCGTAAATAGCGCGCATCGCCTACCGGCGCAAATCGTCCGATCATAGCATCCGGCGCGCGGGTGTCCAGCGTAGACGGATCCATCGGTAAATGCCCCACCGAGCCATTAGCCAACGCTACCATGGCCTGCCCGTCATGACGGAAATGCACCGTAGGTTGCCGCTCATCAATCCCATAAAACTCTTCTATCATAGGATGGGACGGTGATGCCGGAGACTGAAAATTATTAACTTGAGCAGATGTCGCAAACACCACCGTTTCCGAAGGTTTCGATAAATGATGCAGCTTGGTTAAATGCTCGTCCTCCGCACCCCCTATCCATGCCATGAACGAATTGGTATGCGCGAGCAGAACATTGTACCCTGCGCCTAGATAGCCGAATTTATATTTAGGTTTAAAGGCTTTGCCTGTGTTGGAAAAAGAAGGGTCGGGCACAAGCGAAGCCGCGATGTAATCGCCTAGCGGCCCGCCCGCGGGGTCAAACGTGCGCTCTCCTTCCCTTGATCGCACGCTTTCCAACGTTTCATAGCCAAACCACCATCGCACATCGCCACCTTCCACATTTTCCCTGTATTTCCAAAACGTCTGCTTGTGATCCCCCATGTAAGCTACCGAAGCAAGCATTAGTTGACGCATATTAGCGGATGAGACCGCCAGGGAAGCCGCATAATGCACTTTGCGAACAGCGCCAAACACCAGCGTGACCAGCAAGCTGATTATCGCGATGACCGCGATCAACTCAATTAACGAAAAAGCGCGTCTGTCCGTTATGGGCATTCGTTTCATTTCCGAAACCGCTTTAATCCAAGCAGGATTATTCCGCCCATCAGCACAAGCAGGGTCACGCCCGGTTCAGGCACAACAGCCACCGCGTCACGCGGATTGCTACCGGCAAATCCAGACGCGAAGCTGAATCCGTACCATCCTTCATTGGTCAGCGTCACGGACCCGATTCCCACAAACGAATCAATCCAATTGGTGGGGGCCGCAAAACTGGTTTCGGTCGAAAAATTATTCGTACCGGCAAAATACGCGCCCCAAAATCCGTTGTCGTTCCATCCTTCTTGATAAAAATCCACGGCATTAACGGGCGCTGTACCGGCCGAACTCAAAGGGGGATCAAATGTCGCGGCTGATACATTCATGTCGTCCACGCCGGCCGTGAACACAGGCACGACGGGATTGCCCGAAGCATCTTGTGCGCCGGATACCCCGAACGCGGCTGCGCTGTTTTGCTGGCCGATGCCAAACAAACCGGGACCGAAAGGCGTCTGCGAATCCCAGCGCAGAAACAAGCCTATATTGGACCCTGCGAGCGTAGCAAGCACATCCGACAAAACCGGAGCGGTATCCCATTGATATCCCCACGCGAAACTGGTGGTGGATTTGCCGTCGTTCCAGTCAATGACAATGGCGGAACGATTCGCTCCGGTCCCCCAGTAATTTAAATCATCGAGGTTGGTGATAGGCGTCGCCAGCGCTAGATGAAAAGAAATCAGAGGGAGAACCAAAGCCGTCGAGAAAACAACAAGACGGGTAAACCAACGCGTACGAATCTGCATAACTGCCTTTCTGCTCCTTGCGCGGGAGCGATAGATCTGTCGAAACAACACGTCTTCTGGCTCCCGGCATGACCTACTACCCGCCTTCCCGCACAGCATACATTGCAGCGCAGTGGCTTTAGGGGTTCGTAGCCGATTACAGCGGCGCGACCGCGTCCGACTTTCACGGACTTCCGTTTGTTATTCCGGCAAAAAGTTTTTAATGAACTACATACAGGTATAGAAACGCATGCCATGCAAGTCAACACGCAAACAGAAGTTGAAGGCATAAATTTCTAGTCAAACGATTTACACCAGCGCTTTTTCTTTGCTTACGCGTGTAGATGCGCCATGATAAGCGTGTTATGAATACATCCTCTTTCGCTAACGCGTTGCCCGACCTATTCCGTCAGGCTGCACAACAGTATGCGCAGCACACGGCCATTGTATTTGGCGAACGTCGAACAGATTTTCAAACGTTTAACAACTTGTCGGATCGCGTAGCGGCAGGCTTGGCCGCGCAAGGCATACACCAGGGAGACCGCGTGGGTTTGTATTGCATCAATTCCGATTTTTTTGCGATCGCCTACGTCGGCATCGTCAAAGCAGGAGCGACCGTGGTCCCGATCAACCTGCTGCTTAACCCGAAAGAAGTAGCTTTTATTCTTCAGGACGCGGAAGCCAAAGCGCTTGTGTACTTCGAGTTGTTCGACGAAAACATCAAAGCGATACGGCCCGCCCTGCAACAGGTTTCGCTGCTTGTGCGTATCGGACAAACGCCTGCGCCGCCGGACACGCTTGATTTTTCCGCGTTGCTACACTCCACCGCCGACGTGCCTTCATTGACGTTTAATCCGGATGAAGATCTGGTTGCAATTCTTTACACATCCGGCACAACGGGACGCCCCAAAGGAGCTATGCTTACGCATCGCAATTTGTACGCCAACACGGAAAGCATCCGTCTCGCTCTTAAACTGACACCCGGCCAGGATGTGCTGCTGCTTGTGCTTCCTATGTTCCACGCTTTTGCCGCGACCGTAGGTATGTTGTTTCCGTTGCTGAATGGTTGCACGATTGTGCCTTTGCCCAAATTTGATCCCGCCCAGGTTGCCGATGCCATAGAAGCGCATCAGGCCAGTGTGTTCATGGCCGTGCCCAGCATGTATAATGTCTTGTTGCGGCTGCCGGACGAGGCTGTATCCAAGTTCGCCTCGCTTAAAGTCTGCGTATCCGGCGCTGCGGCGCTTCCCGTTGAAGTCATGCGGCAGTTCGAAGAAAAATTCGGGCATCCGATTTACGAGGGAGACGGCCCCACGGAATGTTCGCCGGTCACATGTGTAAATCCTATCGGCGGACGACGCAAGCCCGGCTCGGTTGGCGTGTGCGTGCCGCACGTGGACATGGAAATTCGCGACGATCACGGCCACGAAGTGCCCCGTGGCGAAATCGGCGAAATCTGTGTATGCGGCCCCAACGTTATGAAAGGCTACTGGAATCATCCCGAAGAAACAGCCAAAGCCTTTTTCGGCGATTGGTTCCGTACCGGCGATTTAGGGTACGAAGATGAAGAAGGCTATTTCTTCATCGTGGACCGCAAGAAAGACATGATCATTGTCAATGGCATGAACGTGTATCCCCGTGTGGTGGAAGAAGCGTTGTACCACTTTGCGCCGGTGCGTGAAGTGGCTGTAGTAGGCGTCCCCAGCACGCTCCACGGGGAAATTCCCGTTGCGTTCGTTTCGCTGAAAGAAAATGCATCCGCGTCCCCGGACGAAATACGCGCGCATTGTCGTGAACATCTCGGACGGCACGAAGTACCCCGCAAGATATTTATCATGGAAGATCTTCCCAAAAACGCCGCAGGAAAAATCATGAAACGCGAGCTACGCAAAAGCGGCGAAATCGAGCGGGGCGTGGATATACCGACGCACGATGTTTGACCTGTAGCGATGTGATCGGCGGGCGGCAGGAAGCGGACAACCCATGCCTCTACCGAGCCGGGATCGGAAGCGTTAATGACGCCGTGCGACCTTGACGGCGGACCGTGCATAAGACTGGACCGGGCGTGGTAACGCGAAAAACCGCAGGCTGATCCACGGAACTACGGCGGTAAATCGCGCGCGTGCCCGGTTGCGTAAGTCCTATTTGCGCTTCGATCACTTCGCCGTTCCATCGCGCTTCCACCATCCATGATTCACCGACAGCCAGCGCCGACCACGGCGAAACAGGAATCAATTCCAGCCCCCGCCCCGTTGCATAAGCCCCGGTATCGTTTGCCCCGGACACCACCCATGCCACAGCTTCATGAAAAGGCTCGTCCCGGCGCGGACGTTTTAATTGATACGACGCCCGGAACACGCCAGAGGATGGGGCGACCCAGGAAAAAACCCATTCACGCGCATCCGTTTCCGGCTTGACTGCATGACGGTTGATGTTTATTCCCGTCAGTAGCCGTTCATCTAAAAGCACATCGCTTTCCGGAAATGCATGCCCTCCCCCGATAAATACTTTTACGCGATCACCTGTCGCGGGAGCCATGGGCTCCACACGAATCCAATAATCATGGGCGATGCAGGTCGCGAGGACCTGCATCCACACCATGATAGAAACAAATCCCTTCATCAGAAGCGCGTCATAAAAGCGCACGAGAAGCGCGACGTGTTAATCCAAGCTTCTTCATCTTTTTCCTGACCCAACTCAAACCCGATTTTAAGCTGCGTCGTCGTATTTAAAGGAATATACATACCCGGCAAGACCGACCACTTTTCCCCGTCAAAATCGCCATGCATTTCCAGACCCGCCGCTATGCCATGCGGATCATCTCTCAAAGGCGTACGAGCGCCTAATCCCCATGACCATTCATCTTCGTCGCCTTCGGATTCATATCCAATATTCAAGACCACATTGCCGTGCGCGCCAATGTCCCGGCCTACAATCAAAGTCCCCATGTACACGGGGTCATCGCTGCCCAGCAAGGATTTAGCGCGGCTAAACGGCAACTCTACGCCAGCGGCTGTGGCCACATGGAAGGGACCTTCTTCGGTCACGCGATACGTCAACGACAAAGCCACGGCCGGTAGTGTGCTGAATCTTCTGCAAAAAAAGGTCATGGTATTTCCTGTTTAGGAAAAACAACCGGTCTGCGAGGACCAGAAAGGAAATACCATGACCAAGAAGAAGAATAGCATATCACGCGAGGATTTGAAACAGGCTTTAACAGAAGACGGGGATTTTCTTAAGCCTTTGATTCAGCTGGTCCTGCAGGAAGTGCTTGAGGCGGAGATGGATGAGGTCATTGGGGCGGGCAAGGGCGAGCGTTCGGAGCATCGTAAAGGGTATCGGAGCGGCTATTACCGGCGGGGGCTGGTGACCCGTGTGGGCAAGCTTGAACTTCAGGTTCCCCAGGACCGACAGGGTCGCTTCAGCACGGAGATCTTTGAGCGGTACCAGCGCAGTGAGAAGGCCTTTGTGAATACACTGGCGGAGATGTACATCCAAGGGGTGTCCACACGGAAGGTCAAAGCGGTGACCGAAGAGCTTTGCGGGCATGCCTTCAGTGCCTCGACGGTCAGCTCGATCAACGTGAGCCTTGATGAAGAGCTCGCGAAGTTTGCGGCGCGTCGGCTGGATACGGAGTATCCGTACCTGATCCTTGATGCGCGTTATGAAAAGGTGCGTATAGACGGCGTAATCCGCCCACAGGCGGTGCTCGTGGCGATCGGGATCAACTGGGAAGGTCGGCGGGAGGTGCTGGGAGTTGAGTTGGAGAATCGGGAGAGTCGGAGCAGCTGGAGGGCGTTTCTCGAAGGCCTGCGGGCGCGTGGCTTGCGGGGCGTTGAGCTGGTGATTACCGACAATCATAGGGGGCTTAAGCAGGCGGTTATGGAGGTGCTTCCTGAGGCGGCCTGGCAACGCTGTTACGTGCACTTTCTCCGCAACGCGCTCGATCACCTGCCTCGGAAGGCCGACGATGATTGCTTGAAGGAATTGCGCTGGCTCTATGATCGGCTGAACTTGGAGGAAGCGCAGAATGATGTGAAGAACTGGCTGAAGAAGTGGCAGGGCCGCTATCCAAAGCTCTGCGACTGGGTGGAGGAAAACATTGAGGAAACGCTGACGTTCTATCGTTGGCCGCTGGCCCACTACAAACACCTTAAGTCAACAAACATGCTCGAGCGGATCAACGAGGAACTCAAGCGGCGCTCGCATGTCATTCGTATCTTTCCGAACCCGGCCAGTTGCCTGCGCCTGATGAGGGCACTGACGGTGGAGATCCACGAGGACTGGATCGAACAACACAGGTACTTGAACATGGATCTACTGAGGGAGCATAAGAAAATGAAACTGGTGAGTGCCGCATGAAGAGGCGGCCTGACCCCCTGACTCTGCTCCGACGAGTTGTATGACCCATTCTCGCAGAGCCAGGGACACAGGCCGCACCAGAAAATGAGCACAATGATTAATCAAACGGGAATGCCACAATCCTTTTTGCAGAACTTGACGCACACAACTGATTGTGTATAATTATACCATATTAATAATGTTAAATAATATTGAACATCGGGTATTGTTCCTTTACGCTTTGATGATATCGGAGATGGGATGAGTCTATCATACATAATCATGGCGGGGGTGTCGGGGGTTGTACTGCTGGGGGTTCTCCTGAAATTCAAGAGGGGTTCGACCCGGATTGGGCCGTTGCTGACAGGGTTTGCTTTGGTGGTGCTTGTGCTGTCTTTGGGTCGGATATTCCTTACGCTCGGCGCGGGGTCTTCGTCACTGGATCGTTTTATCCGGTATCAGGAAGTGCAAGGGGAATATGTGGGGTGGCGGGTGGCGAAGGATTATCCCGGCGCCCGCGTGGGCATTGTACAGCAACATGATCTTTCCGGTGTCATAAAAGAGGGCGCTGTGATGAATCGTTTGGCTCGTGCGATTCATGGGGCCTTAACCGATGCTGGCATGGACGTCCACATCCGTTCGCTTCCTCTCTCCAAGGCAATTCAGGAGATGGTGGACCGGGCGCGCGAGGAAGGGAAGGTGCTGGATGAAGGGGACTTCCTGGTGGCGTTGGAAAATGACGAAGGAGCGCCCATAGACTTTTTTAATGCTGTACTGGAGTCCTTGAGCGCCGAGGTGGATGTTGTTGTATCCCTCGTGGATTTCGGATACGGCGACTGGGTTATGCAACTTCCGCAGAAAGGCGTTGCGCCGCCGCTTGTGCTGGTGAATACGTGGGTGGAACATGCGGAAGAGGTTCTGGAAAAGTCCGCCGTGGCCGCCATCGTCCGCCCGCGCAGGGATCTGGAACCGTCGGCCTATGATCGTTCACTCCGTGGCGGCGCGCGGAAAATATTCCCGCGGCGGTTTGAATATCTGACTCTTGATTCATCGCCGGAGTCCACCGATGAATAAACGTGGTATCCGCATACCGGTGGAAACAGCAGGATTCACGCTGGTGGAATTGCTGGTCGTCATCGCAATTATTGCCCTCTTGCTTTCACTCACGATGCCCGCCTTGCAGACAGTGCGGGCCGCCGCGCGCAAAACGATGTGCAGCAGCAATCTCCGGCAGTTGGGCGCGGCCCTGCTCCATTATTCGAGCGATCATGAAGGGCTTATTACAGCCAAGACAGCCCGGATTGACGGCAACATCAGCCATTGGCCGCATTTCATATCCGATAATTTCCCGCCCAATAATGGAAGTTTGGGCGGGATCCCGGAATCCGTTCTTTCCTCGGGGGCCTATATGAGCCCGGCGCCGTATTTGCCTGTCCATCCACGCCGCTATACGGACGTTATGTAGGCAGCGGACAACTGGGCAAAAGCAATATGTCGTATGGCTTGTATGTTTCCCGTTTCCCGGGCGCAACGCAAGGGTATGTAGATTACGCCTCCAGTTTCACGCGCCAAATCGTTTATACCCCGGGGCCGTACCTGCCCACAGCTATCTATGTTCGTCCTTCCATGGTCCCCGCCCCGGCGCAAACACCTTTATTGCTGGATTCCATCAGCACCCACCCGTCGGCAGGCTTGGATTGGGGGCAGGCGCCCTGCATGATGGGGGTCGTGTATGCGAACCGCGAAGGAGACTGGTCCGCCCGGGTTCACATCGTCCACGAAGGGGTTGTGAATGCGGTGTATCACGACGGGCATGTGGCTTCGAGCTCCATGGACGAATTATATTATGCCGATCAGCGTTTCCGCTATTTTATGGATCAGGACTTAATCGGCATCACGTTGCCACCCTGATGGGGGCGCGTGCCCGGAGGCGCATGCTTGCGTCTTTCACTGGGTGTTTGTCCCGTTTTGGTTTTGAACCATTTGGTGAAGTGCGACGCGTCGAAAAATCCCAATTCATAAGCGATTTCTTTCATGGACATGGTGGCCGAATCAACCATTTCCTGGGCTTTATCCATGCATCGCGCCGCCCGCCATTCGCAGGGCGTCATGCCTGTATCTTGCTTAAACAACCGGTTGCAGTATGTGCGCGAAATACCAATTTTTTCGCCAATCAACTCATAATTCACAGGCGCCATCAGCGGATTGGACAAAAGTATGTCCATCATCGCCAAAGTCCGTGGATCTATTGTTAAAGGCGTAGTCACCATTTGGTTTTCACGGGCTTTTTGCCACTCGACCAACCAAGCGTAGAAAAGCGCCTGCCTTTTGCATTCAATAGAATGAATTATGTTTTCCGATTGCGGAAACCGGGCTTCGTAGGCGCACAGCGACGTGGCTTGCCGCAGCATGGGGGCGACCGAGGATCCGGGCACGATTCGGAGCGGTATCCGCGGAGGAATAAAATCCAATCCATTCCATCGCACCCGGAACCAGATGGAGATAATATGCGAAGCATCGGAAAACGTATGCGAAAGCGTCATCAGCGGGTCGGCAAACACCCAGTCGCCCGGACCGGCTTGCCAAGGTTTACCGTTTATTTTTCCCTGTACACTGCCGGACCGGATATACCAATTAATATAAGCGAGCTCGGTATAATCCAGTCGCTCCAGATAACGTTTCTCAACCTTGTGATCATAGGCTGGAAAGTATTGATAATTAATGCGCATACACGAATTATAACAAGAAACCAGTGTCTTAAAATACCATTCTTATCGCATCTTGTCATGCAAAACATGTCGGTTTATTTAATCCGTTTGTTGTAAACTACAACAATGAAACCAGATTCAGACACAACCATGCGACGCGTGCCTATACTGGCGGAACCGGATGTGTTGATTATAGGCGGAACGGCATCGGGGGTGGCGTTTGCCCTGGCCTGCCGCGCGTGCGGGTTATCTGTTTTTCTCGCCGCGCCCCGCGCGTATTTAGGCGAGGATATTTGTGGCGCGTATCGTTTCTGGCCTGCGCGCGACGGCGCGTCGCCGGGAATGCTTTTCAGAGACTTATTTCCTGATGCCGCGCATCCCCCCACGCCGATGCATGTCAAATTGACCTTGGAGCAAGCGCTGGTGAACAGCGACATCCCTTTCCTGTTTAACGTATATCCGGCAGGTGTTCTAAAAACGGCGTCGGGATCTGTGCGGGGCGCTGTGGTGGCCAGTCGCGCCGGTCGTCAGGCTATACCGGCGCGGTTGGTTGTGGACGCCTCGATGGAGGGCCGTTTGCTTCGGTTGAACGGGTGTGAAACCCTTCACGGTTTGCGGGGCATTCAGAAAATTTGTCATACCACGCTTTGCCATGGCGCAGGCGCGGATGCGTCCGGTGTGCCTGCCCCGTGTAGCCTTCCCGGCTACAGCCTAGGCGATGCGCGGCTGACGGCACGCCGTTACACCGTAGATCTGGATTGCGAGGATGGATCGCCTGTCGCGCTTGCCCGGGCCTATAGCGAGATCAAGCAACGTTGCCGCGTGCCGGACGAATTCCGGTCCCAGACGCTTTTGACTGCATACAAGGAACCCGCCGCGTGCGATGCTTTTCCCTGTGTTGAGGAATTGCTGCTTGCACCCGGACTGCTGGCGTTGACGGAAGCGGTCGCGCTTTCGTCTGGTCGAGAATCATGTTTCCGGTGTCCTTCAACATCCATGGCGGCCGCCGAAGTCTTGGCTAGGCAAGCGGTGAAAATCATAGCTTCCGGAGATTCATCTCCGCTCCGCGTGGCATGCCATGGCGCCGAGCCCCTGTCCTCCGGTCATATTTTTGCATTGCAGAACGAGGCGTTCAACGATGCGAAGTCCGGCACAGCCGTGGATTTTGATCCCGATTGTGTTCCTGTGCTGGCGTCGGTGGATGTGGTCGTGGTCGGCGGGGGCACCGGAGGCGCGCCCGCGGCGATTGCCGCCGGGCGGGCGGGCGCGCGCACGCTGGTGCTTGAAGCCGCGTCTGCGTTGGGCGGCGTGGGTACCGTGGGGCAGATTGCGTCTTACTGGTTCGGCAACCGGGTGGGCTTTACACACGAAATTGACCAAGGCGTAGCGGCGCTGGAAACCCGTGATGAATTTAAAAAAGGCGCAGGCACGTGGTCGGTTTCCGCGAAATCCGCTTGGTATCATCAGACGGGTTTGGAAGCGGGTTGCATGTATTGGTTCAACACGTTGTGTATCGGAACGTGGAAAGAAGGACATACCGTCAGGGGCATTCTTGTCGCGGGTCCTTTCGGATACGGGTTGGTTAAAGCGGGATGTGTGGTGGACAGCACAGGCTGCTCCGATGTGCCTGCCGCGGCGGGTGCGCCTACCAAAGTGATCGGGAAAGAGCATGTGGCGGTGCAGGGCACCGGCTTGGCCGGCGTGCAGCCTGGTCGCGAGCAAAACAATTCCGATCATGATTTTTCCGACGACACGGATATTTTTGACACCACCGCTTTTATGGTCCGGTCCAAATTGAAGTTCCGGCATGAATTTGATTGCGGGGAATTGGTGGATTCGCGGGAACGACGCCAGATTGTGGGGGAAACCACGGTGCAGGCCGTGGATATTCTGTATCACCGCACCTATCCCGATACCATCTGCGTGGCTACGTCCAATTTTGATACACACGGATTCACGATTGATCCCGCTTTTATGCTGGTGCCGCCCACCAAACACGATCAGCTTTGGGCGGACATCCCGCTACGGGCTTTGCTTCCGAAATATCTCGATGGCGTGCTGGTGACATAGAATAGCCCACGCATGTTTGGCCGCATCAATCTTCGAAGGGCGGAGATACGCACAAAGCAACTGCGACCCACTGAAGACGTAGAGCGGAAGAAAACAGAAATTCCGATAATAGCCATGAAAAAAACGTCCCTCCTGATTGCCGTGTACCCGGTCATCCGTTGCATCAAAATCCAAGATGATCTCTTCAGGAGGCTTCTCATAAGAAGCGATGAATTGCTCCACAAACAGCTCGTTCACCGTCACCATGACTTCCCGATCCATTTCATTCTCAAAACGGCACAAGGTCGAGGGGCTGGCCAAATCTACAACCCGTTCCGTCGCCGTTTGAAAGGCAAGATCCTTGCGTAACTGGTGGTGGTCGTTGAGGTCCTCCTCCCCGCACGCTATCGCATACACGCGTTGCCGAAGAAGCGACTCTGTAGAATGCTCAACCTTCCCGGCCACTCGCTTATCCGAAATGAACCGGGCCACTTCACGCGTTAATCCGAGCTTCCGATCTGCCTGCCGCAGAAGCAGCACCCCGCCATGCGAAGTAATCGCTCCACCGCGAAAATCAGCTCGCACTTTCCTCGATTTAACGCTTGGAAATGCCCATTCGATTTGCTTACACTCTGTCATGGTGAATTTCTCCTGTACTGTCTTTGTAACGAATTACAGCTTAACAGGTTAAAAGAAATTCACCATCTTTTTTGTGCAATATTCGGGCTAACCCGTGCCTGCTAAACAAATTACCCAATGGACTTCAAAATACGTGCTTTTCCGGGCTGTAAGACGACGAAGCTGGTGCGGATGACTTCGCCACGTTCGTGCAGCAATATGACTAGATCGTCAGAGATTTTGGATGCTAGGGGAAAAGGATACCGAAGTAGAATCACGCCGCAATGACCATGCCCTGCCGCGTACACCAACTGTCCAAAGTCTTTGTCCTCGGTTATCAGTGTGCGCGATTCGGAGACCGCCAGCGCGATGACTTCAGCGTCCGATGCACCAGAAAGAGAGTCCGAGACAGACAGTACATCGCTTTCGACCGCGCGCAGCGCGTTCAGGATCGAGATATCGCAACATTCATCAACCAGAAAACGCACGAGGTAACCCCTTCAATACTGTTACGCCGTAGCAATAATATTTTCTTCGTGGGCAATAGTCTCGGCGGCATAGGCCACGGCGGCGCGGATGGTCTCTCTAGTCAAAGTGGGGTAGTTGCGAAGAAGGTCGTCTTCTGATGCCCCTTCAGCCAGCTTTCTAAGTACCAATTCCACTGTAATGCGCGTACCGCGTATGGTTGGTTTGCCCAACATGATGGCCGGGTTCATTAAGATGTGAGACTCTGTATTCATATTCCACCATAGTAAACATAACTCCTCCGATTATCAAATCTAAAGGCGTTCAATTTCGGGCACTGGGCAAATCGTTGCCCAAGGGCAATAAGGAGACGGAGTATTAATGGCGCCATTGAACTCCGTATAGCGGAATTTGAGGAAATATGGGCGAGGGGTATTCCTATGGCAGATGGGACACGAGTGTTGGACGCCGTGGACATCTTGCGCCGTTTGCGTGGTTGACCGCTATCCTGCGCGGAATCGCCGTTTGCGGTGCGCCATAAGCAGCATGCCAAAGAGAACCAGCAGGGCCGAGCCCGGCTCCGGGATCACCGCGCCGAAACTGGTGCCAACGCGGACCTCGTCCATCTGGTATTCCATCGTGGCTGCGGACGTATTCATCCGAAAAATGAAGTGCGTGATATTGGAGCCTACCCCCATGGAGTTGTTCATTGTAACCTGCGGGCCGCCCGGCGTAAGCGAAGAGGGATTGATCCATAATTCCACACGGTCGTAGTGGTCATCCATATCGCCGTCCGTGCCGTCTTTAGATACACGTCCCACGAGAAAGTAGGTTTCGTTTGTTCCTATGGTGGTCGTGCTGGCCACGCCATCAAAGCCTCCGGCGTTGATCCGTACGGAAAATTCCGGCGTGGCCATTTTCCCAATGGCGGCATACGTGGTGGTGGGCGTGGCGTTGTCACTGAGATGGCCCCCAATCAACGTGCTGTTGAACCCGGCCACCGGATTGGCAAAAAGAAACGAAAAATAGATTTCGTCATTGGAGGTAGCTTCAAAGGAGCGATTGATAGTGCTACTGTCATCTATCGCCAGAACCGAGCGGTTGCCGCCGTTAATTGTGATGTCCCCGTTGCTGTAAAACAATCCCTGTTCCACGACGCTGTAGTTCGATCCATACGTACGTTCCCAGCCATCGGTCCATCCATTGTCGGCCGAGCCATTTGCATCCAAATCCCCTGCTGCATAGGATTCAAAGTCTTCATGAGCAATTAAATCCGCCTGAATAGGTGCAACATGCTGGGTAATCTGGATAACGAAGCACAGGATTAAGGAAATGGAAACTTTACGTTTCATGATGGCGTGCCGTTCCCGTTCAGATGAGGCGCAGATACTCCACGCCTCCGCCATGAAAATAATCCTGCTCCCATCATGAGCAGAAGCGCCGTGGTTGGTTCGGGGATAATACCCAAAGCTTGATGAAGATTCTCTGTGATCCGGAATTCATCGAGCAGATATTCTGCGCTGGCTGATGCGTTGTTATAGCGCAGCATAAAATGCGTCAGTCCGCCGCTTATGCCCATGCTGTTGTCAATGATCACGTCCGGCGTGCCCAGATTTGCTGAATTGGGATTGATCCACATTTCAAGCTGGTCGTAAAATCCGTCGGCGTCGCCGCTTGTTCCGTCTTTCGACAAACGTCCGACCAAAAAATACGTGGTATTGGCCGCGATAGTAGTGCTGCTGGAAGTGGTGTCAAAGCCTCCTTCATTGAGGCGCGCGGAGAATTCCGGCGTGGCCAATTTGCCAATGGCTCCATAATTTGTGGTGGGTGTCTGATTATTGCTCAGGTGCCCGCCCAATAAAAGACTGGAATTCAGACCTGCTGTGTTTCTGAACAGGAAAGAGAAGTAGAGCGGGTCGGAGGAATTACTTGTGAAAGGACGGTTGATGGTGCTGTTGTATACTGTGCCAACGAGCAAAGAGCGGTTGCCGCCGTCAAGGTTAATGGCGCCATTGTTATAGTTCAAACCACCCGTCACAACAGTAAAAGCGGCGTCCTCGCCGAACGTTTGGTTCCACCCTCCTGTCCATCCACCTCCCGCCGCCCCTTGTCCATTCAAGGCGCCTAGCGCATGCGTTTCCATCCCGTCATACATGACTGCGGCTTGGCTATCCCATGCCGTCAATGACACCATGCTTAGTATCACTATATGCATCCCGGTCGCGCGGCCTTTTCGCCGGATGTGGGAGAAAAACATATTCTCCTCCTTTCGTCTCATCCTATTTTAATAAATAAATAAAAAGGTTAAACATCCGTGAATATCAAGTCAAATATATTTACATTTGATGAAGGCGTAGAAGCCCGCCCGCCTTCAATTAAAGATGCGGTGCAGATAGGCCGGCGCGTCGTCGAACGGGGCAAGCGTGCCGTCGGCTACTTGATAGAGGCGTTCATGACTCGTTCGCGCGGCGTCGGCGAGTTCTTCATAAGGCCGGTGACAGACATCCATGAAGCCAATGTTGTAATTTTCCCCGTCGAAGCGCCCGATCGCGGACTGGTCATAAAGCGTAAAGTAGTGCACGCCGACGCACCAATCCTGCGCGGCGGCGTCTTCTAAGTAGACGCGATATGCGCGTCCCCGGTCCGCCTGCGTAGCTACGCGCCCGATGCCGGTGGCCGGTAATCCGACATCCAGCGCGCCGAAATGCCATTCGCCGATCAAGGCCGGGCATTGGAGCTCGCGACAGGCCTCCGCCAGTATCGGATCCACTTTTTCCCGGTAATTGTTTACGCTGAATATGTCGAAGGAAGTCATGCCTTTTAGGGACCAGCGCGGTGGCGTCATGTGATAACGCGCGCCGAGGTTAAGATGATTCGGATCCACCGCGCGACATGCGCGTCCGAGCGTGGCGAATAAACGCTCCACCAGAAGCGTGCTGAAGGATTCCAGATCCTCCGAAGCTGCTGGCGGCACAGGGTGTTGCCAGACGCCGTCTTCGATTTCGGCCAGCGTAACGGGAGCGCCCCACGCCTCCGAAAGAGTCTGGTCTGAGCCATAGCGTTTGCGCAGAAAGCAGGCCAGTTCGCGGCGGGACGCGCCGCCGCTGGTGTTGACCAGTAGGCCTCCCGCTACATTCAACGAGGCAAAGCCCCATTGGGGTTCGTTCATCAGGAAGTAACCGATCAGCGCCGGATCGTCGCGGGTAACGGCTAACTGCCCGGCATACGCGGCGGCTTCTTTCTCGAACAGGGGATCCCAGACGTCGGGAAAGTCGCGAAAGACACGCGGCGCGACAGGGCCTTGCTTCATCGGCCATTCGAGCGGGCGGACATACGGAAAGCGCGCCGCCGCCGCTGTTTCCCATGTAGACCAGTTGGCTACGGTATTAAAACCGAAGCGGCGCAGCAGCGATATGGAAATGCCGTCCCATTCCTGCCTCCACTGGTCCGGCCCGAAGGCGCGGATAAAATTGGCGGCGAGATGATTGAGTTTGTCGCCGTTTGCCCACGTTTCCGCAAAGGCGCCCCCTGCGGGCGGGATCCAAGTGAGCGCCCGGTGCATTCCCCCTATAGCGCTTTCCACGGAGGGTCGCACACAGTCCAGCCCGGCAGACCAGAACGCATGCCCTTCGGGATCCACCAGCCACCAGCGGCGACCGTCGTGATGGCTGCGAAAAAATCCCGTCGCTTCAAAAACGCGCTCGCGCCAGCCTCCGAACGTGGAGAATAAAGAAGGCCAGGCCTGCTGCGCGGCTTCGTTCTTCTGCTGTTGCAACCGGCTGACCAGCTCGTTCTCGCTGCGCGTTTTACCCGGCCAGTCGTGAAGGGCGCTCTGGCCCCATTTGTCCAGCAGTACGCCGCGCGGAAGCAGTGGCTCGTCCAAAGGCGCAGGCGCGGTTTCCGTGAGGGCCAGCGGGGTCATGCCCCAGCGCACGGGTCCTTCGACTTTGCGGTCGCAGAATAACGTGATCCGATCTACGCGTGCCGGGTCCACGCGGTCTTTGAAACAAACGATTTTCTGAACAGCGCCGGACCGGGGATAACTCCAGCGGTTTTGAGCCAGCGCTTCCAGCGGAAGGACAAAGCGTCCCTGACACGCGTGAATAAGGCCGAAGTGGCATCGGAAACAGGCGTCTGTTCCCGCTTCATGCATTTCCAGCACAAACGTCGTGAGCGTAGGCGCATCCACCAGCATGTCGAACGTGAGATGCGTCATACCCGAAAGCGCCCCCGGTTTGATCGCATGGACGAGGCTGTCGTACCGCTCCCAGGCTTCGTACCATACGCTGCCCGGCCATACGCAAGTGGCCTCGACTGGCTTCAGTTTGCCCTGAAGGCGGGGTGACTCGATCTGTACTGATTCCGCCTTTTCCTTTTTCATGTCACTCCATTTTTTCGATGGTGACGCTTTTGATCAGGTATTTATTCTGAGTCTGTTCGTCTGATTGAAGGGAGAAACTGTAGCCGTACATGCCGACGAATTGAGCGTCATGCAATTCGAAGGTTGCGGTATGCCACTGTTTATTGTCGGGCACCGGAAACCATTCGGACGAGGCTTTGTAACCGTCTCTTCCGTTAGGTGATTCGTAGTAAAGACGGAATCCCGCCACGTCGTTGGCTTCGTTGCGGCGCACCACCGCCGAAATGCGCACGGGGACCGGGTCGCCGCAAAGAAAGTTGGGATCAATCATGAACATATTCCCGCCGGGCACATCGCCCGCCCGGGCCGAGCCGCCATATGCAAGTACCGCCTTGGCCACCTCGTCGCCCGCCTGCGTGTGCAGGCCTTTGGCCTCCGTCTTTTCACCGAAAGCGATAGAGACGTCCCGCGCATGAGAATAATCGCCTTCCCATGGAAACGGTCTATGGCGGTTGGCCTTTGCTGCGTCCACGAGACCGGACGGGATGCCGGTGACGATGACGGGCGACGCAGTTAGGTCGCAGGTTTGTGTGTGCGCGCTTTCGCCGGTCAAGGGATGGACGACGGTTACGGGCGCGCCGAAATCCAGAAGGTCCGGCGCTCCTTTGTACGCCCAGGTGATCAGAAGCGGACCGGCGGCGCCTTCGAAAAGAAACGCATAATGTTTGTTGTTCAATAATTGCCAACCCAGACAAGCCGGCGTGGAGCCTAGATGCCGGATCATTTGTTCCAAGGCGGTATACGTGGGCCGTGGCTTGCCGGAGGCGTCAAGCAAGCCCATGGCGCCGCTGTCGCCATCCATGCCTTCAAACCACTGAATGCAATCCACCCCTTGCGCAATGCTCATGGTAAACGCTTTCACCAGCGCCTGTGCCGCCACGTCCGGGCCTACGCCATAATTCGTGCCCGGCGGATCGGAATCCGCGCCGAGTTCGGTGATAATCACCGGCACGCGCGTCTTGGCCGGGTTCACCCGGCCAAGCATGCGCCGGATGTTCGGCACGATACTCATAAAAATCGCTTCGGTTCCCTGATTCCTCAGCACGCCGTTCAGCGTCTCGTAAGGATGAACCGTAATAAAATCAAACCGGTCTTTGGCGCCAGCCCGTATTGCTTGCTCCAGATAATTAATGTGTACCGATTTGGCGGCCAGCCCGATCAGGCAATCCGGATCGGCGGCTTTCGCGGCTTCGTGGGCGCTGACAACGAGCTTTGCGTAGTCAGCCGCCGTTTGATCCGCTCCGGTGAAGTTTGGCGGCTCGTTCCAGACCTCCCAGCGGTTGATTTTGCCTTTGTACCGCTTCACCGCCTCGAAGACATACGTGGACCATGCGGGCAGGTTGTCCACCGGCATGCGTCCCCGGCCGGAGGCATCCCGGTTTGGCCCGGCCCACTCGGGATAGCCCACCAGCAGGCCGCCGGTATCTATGCCGTTTTCCATGATGAACCGAACGCGCCGGTCGCACGGCTCCCAGTTCCATTGATTTATTCCGGGTTGCACGTTGTCCCAGTTGGTGTGCGGGGAGCGGTTGACCCGTATGCCGATCGCGGCCATTTGCGGAATCCATTTCTCCGGGGCCTGTGTGGTGAGGTGATCGCCGCCAATGCCGAACGGGCTTGGGCAGATGGAAGGAATAATGGGCGTCATGGGATTATCCGATCAGAAATGTGGAGATCGAGCGGCGGGGTAGGCGAGCGGTTGTGCGCGCGTCGTGCAATTCGATCATCACGTCGCGTTCGGTCTCGGTGGCGTTCAGCGCGATCAACGCCATGCGCCCGTCCGGATTGAGAAACGCCGTTGTTTCGAGATCGTCGCGGGTGTTGGCGCAGAGAATGCGGCGGGCGCCGGGCTGGATGAAGCGGGCGAAATGACCGATGTAGTAGTAGGAACTCTGGACCAATACCTCGTCTTTTTGGGTGTCGGCCAGAATCGGCGCGCTGCAAAAGTTGCCGACATGATTCGGGCCGCCTTGTTCGTCGAGCAGGAGATTCCAGTCCACCCAGCCGACCGTCCAGCGGTTGAGGTCGCGGATCATGGATCGCGCATAACGTTCCCCGGTTTCCCATGAACCGGTATGCGGCCCGCCTTCCTGGCAGCCTTCGGTAAAAAGCAGATGTTTATCCGGCCAAGTGTCGTGCACTAGATTCAGGTGCTCGAATTTTTCCTGCGCATACCAATGGAATCCGGCGCCCCAGATATACTTTGCGGCCTCGGGATCATCGTATGCCGCGCGGGCGCGATGGACCAGCCAGTCGCGGTTGTGATCCCAAATGATGACTTTGACGTGCGCCAAGCCTTCGCGTTCCAGCGTCGGGCCGAGATAATCCCGGACAAAATCCTTTTCTTCCCCGGCGGTATACAGGCAGGAATCCCAGATTTGTTTCGCGGCGGGTTCGTTTTGAATCGTCAGCCCCCAGACGGGAATGCCTTCCGCTTCCAACTCGCCTATAAAACGCACGTAATAGTCGGCCCAGACCTGACGGAATTCCGGCTTGAGTTTTCCGCCTTCGTTCATTTTGCCGGTGTCTTTCATCCACGCGGGCGGACTCCACGGGGAAATAAACAGTTTTATGGGTTGTCCGGCCACCGCATACGCGTCTTTGATCATCGGGAGTAGCGCTTCGCGTTCCCGGTCGAGCGTGAACGTGGACAGGGCCGTGTCGCCGGGCGTATCGCAGCAGGCGTAGTTACCGGTGGAAAAATCACAACTGTTCATGTGCGTGCGGCATAGCGTGTAGCCGTGGCCTTCCTTCGGATCAAAATAAGCTTTTAGAATACGTTGACGATTGGCTTTGCTCATTTTATTGAGCGTGACGGCCGCCGCTTCTGTAAACGCGCCGCCGAAGCCTTCGATGGTTTGAAAGGCATGTGTTGGCGAAATCAGAATAGAAGGCCAACGTGACGAGGAAGCTGCGGATGAAGACGCGAAGGCGACCGTTGCGCGCTGCGTCAAACGCTCGTCTGTGTCTCGCGCGGTGACTGTTTGTGTGATGGTTGGTGTTTTCATAGGATGGCTTTATCGTGTGAGGACATCAACGGGTTCTTTGTTTTGACTTGGATTGACTATTAGGCTCGACGAATAATAGTTGAGATAATATCTATACATAACGATGTATGAAACATGTCCCATTAATGCAAGGAAAACATAAAATGATTCGCATCTTATTATCTTCAGCGCTTCTGTTGGGCTTGGGTACATCCTTGTTTGCTCAAGTTGCGGCGCGTACGGAACAATATGCCGATTTTAATCCCGGCGTGGAAGATCCTGACAAAGGGACGGGCTGGGGTCAGGCGATTCGGATACTTTCCCCGGAACTGCGATCCGCAGTCCGGGGGGATGTCCTCGTGGAATTTGTCGCGCCGGGCATGACTGTGGCCCGGGTCATGTGCTGGAAACAACCGACCGAGGAGCGTCCGGATCCCCTTGGACATGACGCGGTGGTGGCGGACGTGGAGTTGGATGCACAGGGGCGGGGCTCGTTTGTTTTTCCCGCGGACGATTTTCCGCACGGACCCGTACACGTGCGCATCGGAGCCAACAACGAGGACAGGACCAAGCGTGACTACCGGGAACTGCAACTGTTCAACCTTGGCGGGGTGAAGTGGAATCACGGCATTCCGGAACGCGACCCGCCGCAGGCGCAGGGGATGGACTTGGTTTTTGCGGATGATTTTGACGGGCCGTTGTCCATTTCGAAGGACGGATTAAATGCCCGCTATCATTCCCACAAGCCGGGAGGTGGGGACTTCAGCGGGTGGCCGTTTTCGGATTACGAGAGTGAACTGAACCCCTTCAGTCAGACGGGCACCTGGCTGCGCATCCGCGGTAGCAAACGCGCGGACGGCAAATCGAGCAGCGGGCTGATCACGCCCGCAAAGGCGGATTTTACCGGCGAGTTTTTCGCCGTGCCTTTTTATACCGAATGCCGTTTTGTCGCCCAGTCCGCGCCGGGCACGTGGCCGGCCTTCTGGACACTGACCCACACGGGGGACGGCACCAATCAGGGGGACGAGTTGGACATCATCGAAGCCTACGGCGGATTCGGCAAAGGAAATCCCAACTACACGGGCTACTCCACGACCAGTCATTTCTGGCGTCAGAAGGATGAACAGGGAAACCGGAAGAAGGGGAAGTCGAGCCGCCACGACATGCTTCAACTCGGCGCCGGTTCGTCCTGGTCATGGACCTTCCACACCTACGGACTAAAAGTCACCGAGGAAGATACGATCTATTACTTCAACGACATCGAAGTGTTCCGCCATCCGACCAATGAACTGTCGCGGCGGGCCCGCCATTATTTCCTGATCAATTATGCCATTGGCGGCATCAGCGGCTGGCCCATTGATCTGAAGCGGGAAGGCAACGCCACGGACATGTATGTGGATTATGTCCGGGTCTATTCCGCCAAGCCTGCCGTCGTCCTTAAACCCGAAGCGGGGGCGCAGGCGGGCGCTATTGGATTGAGTTTTGCGGCGCCCGGTCATCCGGAGTCCGAAGTGTCCGCCGAACTGGTGGCGGGCGAGTCCAGCGTCTCGCAAAACAACTGGAACAATTTGACGGGTCATCAGGGAGCGGATGTAGCGTTGATAGATCAGTCGGGTGTTACGGTGCCCGGCGTCTCGGTTACCTGGAGCGTAGCCGAGGGGGATGTGCGCGTGGGACGGGAGTGGGGCTTTACCACGGGCAATCTTCGCATGGTGCGGGGGCTTGCCACACGGGGCGCGCTTACCGTCAGCGGGATTCCTTATGAACAGTACGACGTGCATGCCTATTTTAACGCCGGAAATCATGGAGGAGCGGGCAAGGTGGCTCTCTCCACACCCGACGCGGGTGTGGATTCAATGGTAACGTATTTCTATTCCGTTGGCTGGCATGGCGGAAAGTTTGTTCGCAGCAGCGCCACCAGTCTGAACGAAGTGAAAGATGCGAACTATGTTGTTTTTAGCGGGAATACGGCGGAGTCTTTTTCGCTGGGCTGGGTGTCCGGACTCAAGGGACACTGGACGGGCTTAAGCGGCCTGCAGATTGTTGAAACGCCGTGAGCGGGTTAGCCCGTTTGGCGCCGCTTCCATAAGCCCATCAGTCCGAACGCCAAAACCAGCAAGCCCATTGTGCCAGGTTCGGGGATGACGGAGCCGTTTAACGTCAAATCGTCCACGCCCACACCACGGAAATCCGTAGCCGCGTCCGCGCTGATCGTCAGGCGGAAGGTGACCGGGGCGGTCAACCCCTGAAAAGCCGGATCGGTGATATCAATTTCATGAACGCCGGCCACCGCACCCCTTAATCCACTAATATCATCAATCGGGTTGGCGTAGCTATCTACACTTGAAAACAATGCAAACCGCCACGATTGTTGAATAGCCGTATTGTGGTTCCTCGCCGTGAATTGCAACTCGCTTAAATTCATATGGCCTAAGCGTCCGTGCCCGTAGCGCCGAACCCGCCGCCGTCGGTTACATTGGACGCCGTGCTGAAAGGGTCTGTGTCACTGGATGAGAAATCCGTATCAAAAGAATATTGCGCCAGTACAGCGGCATGGACTATCTGACAGGATAAAAGCGTGACGATCAGTCCCGCGCTCGTTACAAGTTGAATGGAATTTTTTTTCACATCAGCCCTCCCTAACACTTTTCAATGCATGATGATATCTGGACGCAGCACCTTGTATAAACAGAGCGCGTACCTCGACGACTTGATGACGCGTCATACACCCACTGTCTGTTTGATTTATATAATACAAATGTATTTATTTTAATATAAAAGGTCAAGAAGAAATAGAAATCTTAATATTAGATCAAACTGCTATTGACGTTCTGTTTATGGTCTGTAGAATGTATAGGCGAAATGGGGTGGCATTTCATGAATAAAGCCAAATACATAGCGGTCGCAGAGCGATTGGAGCAGCGTGTCCGGCAAGGGGATTACCTTGTGCAGCCGATACCCAGCGAGCGGCGATTGGCGTCCGAAGTAG
>Ga0081528_100014_pt1 | contig 186793 bp, 173 predicted proteins | sample HotLakmasection4_FD_71011 | JGI IMG/M metagenome (GOLD analysis project Ga0081528, IMG submission 71011) | Hypersaline microbial mat communities from Hot Lake, Washington, USA - Section #4 (SPADES assembly) (version 2) | ecosystem: Environmental > Aquatic > Non-marine Saline and Alkaline >...
CCACCCAGTTCGCCCGCCTGCGCAGCATGGCCCTCAACATCCTGCGCGCCAACGGCGTCAACAACGTCCGCCAGGCGCTCTACGAAAACGCCCTCAACCTTGCCAACATCCTGTCCTACAGGGTCCTCTAGCGCAGAACTGAACAGCCCTGCCTTGGGGGCTGGCGTGGCATCAGCGACTGCGGTCATCAGGTCGATCGAAAGGGCCGCTGGTATTACGCGGGGATGACCGAAGGGGCAAGTTTCTACGCCGCGCATTCAGTCAAAGAGCACATGTAGCACCGCGTCTTCTTTACGAAATCAGCTTGACGACTGCGCAGCACACGGGAACGCCCGTATCACCGCCCGCCCTGCCCCGCCGCCTCCCGCAGCCGCGCCAGACACGCCTCCCGCCCCGGCTGGAAGTCCTGCTCGATCCACCAGGCCTCCACGGCGCGCAGGGCCCCGCCCACGGCGGGGCCTTTCGGGATGCCGGCGGCAACGGCGTCGCGGCCTTTCACCGGCAGGGCCACCGGCTGCCAGGCTTCGGCCTCGGCCTGCAGATCGCGGAGCCGGGCGTCGCCGGGCGTCTCCGCCAGGGCCAGCAGGATCAGGTCCAGGACCAGGTCGCGGCCCAGCCGGTAGAGCACCCGCCGCAGGGCGCGGCGGTCCAGGCCGGGATGCACCGCGCCGGCGTGCCCGGCGATCGCCGCCAGCCGGTCGCGTTCGGCGTTGGAGCAGCGCAGCCGCTCGGCCACCGCCAGCGCGCCGGCGCCGGCGCCGGTGCCGAGCGCGGCCAGCCGGCGCACCGGGTCGGCGGCCGGCTCGACCCGGACCAGCCCGGCCAGGCGGTCGGCGTCGCCGGGCTCGCCCAGGATGCGCTGCGCCACCCCGGTCCCGGCCATCAGCCGCCAGGTCGGCGCCGGATCGGCCGCGGTCAGCAGCTTGAGCGTCTCGACGCGGATGCGCTCGCCGGAGATGCGCTCCAGCCCGGCGGCGTGGCTGCGGCAGGCCGCCAGCGCCTGCGCGTCGGGCGCGCCGCGGCCGTAGTGCGCGTGGAACCGGAAGAAGCGCAGCAGGCGCAGGTAGTCCTCCTCCAGCCGCCGCGCCGGGTCGCCGACGAACCGCACCCGCCCGGCCAGCGCATCCTGCACGCCGCCGAAATAGTCGTGGACCGTGCCGTCGGGGTCGGCCGACAGGGCGTTCATGGTGAAGTCGCGCCGCGCCGCGTCGGCCCGCCAGTCGTCGGTGAAGGCGACCGTGGCATGGCGGCCGTCGGTCGCCACGTCCAGGCGCAGGGTGGTGATTTCGAAGGTGCGGCCCGAGGCCGGGTCGAGCGCCGTCACGGTGCCGTGCGCCATGCCGGTGGGGATCGCCCGCAGCCGCGCCGCCTTCAGCGCCTCGACGACCGCTTCCGGCGGCAGCGGGGTGGCGATGTCCACGTCGGTGCCGGGGCCGATGCGGTCGAGCAGCGCATCGCGCACGCACCCGCCGACGAAGCGAACCGGCGCCCCGGCCGCCGTCAGCGCGCCGATCACGCGCCGCGTCGCCGGCTCGCGCATCCAGGGCAGGTCCAGCCTCACGGCTGCCCGCCGGCCCCGTCCGCCCCGTCCGCCCCGGCCCCCCCGGCCGCCTCGTCCGGATCGATGAAATAGCCCGGCTGCAGCTCGCCGTCGACGTACCGGTCCGGCACATAGATGCTGCCGGGCGGCGCGCCGTCGGTCAGCGCCCAGCCGGCCAGCCCGGCCAGGAACAGCCCGACGCCGGACACCGCCAGCCAGAACCCGGTGCGCGTGTCCCACCACGGCAGGGGATCGGCGCCGGTGGCCCGCGCACGCCGCCGCTGGATCACGACATAGGCCAGGTACAGCAGCGTCGGCAGAATCAGCGGCAGGAACTGCAGCAGCTTTCTCACGAGTCGCTCAGGACCTCCTGAAGGTTGTACAGCATTCCGGCGGTGGCGCCCCATATGTAGCGGTTCTCGTAGGGAAACGCATAGAAGTACCGCGGCCGGCCGAGGAACTCCCGGCTGTGCCGTTCCGGCCGGGCCGGATCCAGGATGAAATCGAGCGGCACCTCGAACACGTCCGCCACCTCGAACGGGTCGGGGCGCAGCATCACCGGCGGATGCACCAGGCCGACCACCGGCGTCACCTCGAACCCGGTGCGGGTCACGTAGGTGTCCAGCCGGCCGACCACCTCCACCTGCTCCGGCGGCAGCCCGACCTCCTCCTCCGCCTCGCGCAGGGCGGCCGCGACGGCGTCGGCGTCGTCGGGCTCGAAGGCGCCGCCGGGGAAGCTGATCTGGCCGGCGTGGGCGTGCAGGTGAGCGGTGCGTTCGGTCAGCAGCACCGTCAGCCCCTCCGGCCGGTCGACCAGCGGCACCAGCACGGCGGCGGGCCGCAGCGCCCCCTCCGGCCGCAGGTCGGGGTTCAGGTCGTGATCGCCGCGGGTGCGGCCGGTGTCGACCATGTCGATCCCGCGCAGGACGAGTCGCTGGCGCAGCGTTTCGCCGTCCAAGACTATCGCTTGCCCTCCAGCGGGAAAAACGTTCTGTGACTCCATATGCCCACCACCCCGTTATGTTCCACCGCTCGCTCTACTAGATCATAATATACAGAACGTGCAATCAGAGCTTCCAGTGTGTCTTTTATGACAATGTATGGCCGTGGCTCTCCGGTGTCGGGATTAACCGTGACGCGAATCGGATGATCCGGCCCTGCCTCGACGACATGGTCCAGATTGGTGCGGACGGTGAGCACCTGATCGGGGCCCGCCCCCGCCGCGGTCATCTCGACCGCGACGAAGGGCGCGTCCTCGACCTCGATGCGGCCGCGCTCGGCGGGTGTCACCAGCCAGTGGTCGCCGGCCTCGTCGCGGCGCAGCACGCCGGCGAACAGCTTGACCAGCCCCATCCGGTTGATCGGCGTGCCCTGATAGTACCAGGTGCCGTCGGCGGCGATGCGGATGTCGTAGGCCTCGTCTTCGGCCGATGGACGGCGCGCGGCCGGGCGGGCCGCTGCTGCCGCGTCCTTCTGAATTTTCGAAGGCTCGTCTGTTCCCATTTTGGTCATATTATCAAGTTAACGCCTCCCGGAGATATAGGGTCGGAAGTGCGGCCCGACACAGCCCCCGGTGACCGATCATGCACACCAGCGCTCCCAGCCTGCGCGACGACGACGAGGCCGGCCTGCTCCAGGCGATCGAGCGCCTGGGCGACCGGCTGGGCCGGGCCCGCGACGCCGTCGAGCGCATCATCTTCGGCCAGCGCGCAGTGGTTGACCAGACCCTGATCACCCTGCTCAGCGGCGGCCACGTGCTGCTGATCGGCGTGCCGGGGCTGGCCAAGACCCGCCTGGTCGAGACCCTGGGCACCGTCCTGGGCCTGGAGGACCGGCGCATCCAGTGCACGCCCGACCTGATGCCGTCGGACATCCTCGGCTCGGAGGTCCTGGAGGAAACGGAGGGCGGGCGCCGCGCGTTCCGATTCATTCCCGGTCCGGTGTTCTGTCAGCTGCTGATGGCCGACGAGATCAACCGCGCCAGCCCGCGCACGCAGTCCGCCCTGCTCCAGGCCATGCAGGAGCACCGCGTCTCGGTGGCCGGGCACTACCATCTGCTGCCGCGGCCATTCCACGTGCTGGCCACCCAGAACCCGCTGGAGCAGGAGGGTACGTATCCGCTGCCGGAGGCGCAGCTCGACCGCTTCCTGATGCAGGTCGACGTCGGCTATCCGGACCTGGCGGCGGAGCGGCGCATGCTGGTCGCCACCACCGGTGCCGAGCAGGCCGCCGTGCAGCGCGTGCTGAGCCCCGAGGACCTGCAGGAGGCGCAGGCCGTGGTGCGCCGCATCCCGGTCGGCGACGGCGTGGTCGAGGCGATCCTGGGGCTGGTCCGCAACGGCCGCCCCGACAGCACGGAGCTGCCGGAGGTGCAGCGTCGGGTCGCCTGGGGGCCGGGCCCGCGCGCCAGCCAGTCGCTGATGCTGGCCTGCCGCGCCCGGGCGCTGCTGGACGGCCGGCTGGCGCCGTCGGTGGACGACGTGGTCGCCCTGGCCGCGCCGGTGCTGCGCCACCGCATGGCGCTGACCTTCGCCGCGCGCGCCGACGGCGTCACCTTGGACGACGTGATCGACCGGCTGTGCGAGCCCTATCGGTGATCCGGGAGCCCGTGCCCCGAAGCCGCGGACGCCGCCGCCGCCCGGCCGGGAGACCGGCGTGAGCGCCGCCGCCTCCGGCCAGCGCGCCCACCGCCGCGCCGAGGCGCTGGCCGGCACTCTGCCGCCGCTGCTGGTGCAGGCCGAACGTGTCGCCGCGACCGTCGCCCAGGGCGTACACGGCCGCCGCCGCATCGGCATGGGCGAGAGCTTCTGGCAGTTCCGCCACTACCAGCCCGGCGACGCGACGCAGCGCATCGACTGGCGCCAGACCGGCAAGAGCCAGGGCGTCTTTGTGCGCGAGTTCGAGTGGGAGGCCTCGCAATCGATCTGGCTGTGGCGCGACGCCTCGCCGTCGATGACCTACCAGTCCAGCCGCGAGCTGCCGCTGAAGCGCGAGCGCGCCGAGCTGCTGCTGCTGGCGCTGGCCGCCCTGCTCGGCCGCGGCGGCGAACGGGTGGCGCTGCTCGGCGGCGAGGGGCTGCCGGCGACCGGACGGGTCAACCTGGCGCGCATTGCCGACGCGCTCGACCGGGGCCATGTCGGCAAGGGCCAGAGCCTGCCGCCGGCCGTGCCGATCCCGCGCCACGCCGAACTGGTCCTGATCGGCGACTTCCTGTCGCCGCTGGACGAGATCGACCGGGCGCTGGCCGGCCATGCCGGCCGCGGCGTGCGCGGCCACCTGCTGCAGGTGCTCGACCCGGCCGAGCAGACGCTGCCGTTCGCCGGCCGCGTCCGGTTCTCCGGCCTGGAGGGCGAGCAGGAGGAGCTGGTGCCGCGGGTGGAATCGATCCGCGCCGCCTATGTGGAGCGGCTGGAGGCGCATCAGGCCGGGCTGGCCGCGCTGACCCGCGCCGCCGGCTGGACCATGGCGACGCACCGCACCGACCGGCCGCCGCAGACGGCGCTGCTCGCCCTGTACGCCGCGCTGACCCAGGGAGGTCCGGGAGGTCCGGCCCGGGGACCGGCACGAGGATAGGACCGCATGCTCAACCTCGGCCCCGTCGTGTTCGTCACGCCCTGGGTGCTGGCCGCCCTGGCGGTGCTGCCCGTGATCTACTGGCTGCTGCGGGTGACGCCGCCGGCGCCGCGCCTGCTGCACTTCCCTGCCATCCGCCTGCTGCGCGACCTGATCGCCCGCGAGCGGACGCCGGAGCGGACGCCGCTTTGGCTGCTGCTGCTGCGCCTGGCCGTGGCCGCGCTGATCATCGTCGCGCTGGCCCGCCCCCTGCTGAACCCGGCCGCCGACCTGCCGGGCAACGGGCCGCTGGTGCTGGTGGCCGACAACGGCTGGGCGGCGGCGGCCGACTGGCCGGCCCGACAGGAGCGCATGCTGGCGCTGATCGACCAGGCCGAGCGCGAGGGCCGCAGCGTGGTCCTGCTCGCCACCGCCGCCGAGGAGCCGGGCCGGCCGGCCGCGCACAGCGGGATGTTGCGCCCGGCCGAGGCGCGCGCGGCGGTCGATTCGCTGGCGCCGAGGCCGTGGCCGGCGGACCGCGCCGCGGCATTGCGCGCCATCGAGACGGTCCAGCCGGACGCGCCCGCGCACGCCGTGTGGCTGACCGACGGCCTGGACGGCCCGGACGACACCGCTCTGGCGCAGGCCCTGCAGCGCCTGGGCAGCGCCGCCGCCGTGCTGCCGACGGCCGACGAGACCGCCCTTCTGATCACTCCGCCGGAGCGCGCCGGGGCGGCGCTGTCGGTGCGGGTGCACCGCGTGGCCGGCGGCGAGGCGCGGCGCGTCCAGCTGCGCGTCACCGGGCCCGAAGGCCGGCTGCTGGCGCGCCAGGAGGTTTCGTTCGCCGAACGGGAGACGACGGCCGACGTGCGGCTCGACATGCCGACGGCACTGCGCAACGAGGCGGCGCGGCTGGCCGTCGAGGGCGAGGCCACCGCCGGCGCCGTCGTGCTGCTGGACGAGCGCTGGCGGCGGCGCCCGGTCGGACTGGTCGCCGACGAGGTGCAGAGCGAGGTCCAGCCGCTGCTGTCCGATACCTACTACCCGGCGCGCGCGCTGGAGCCGTTCAGCGAGATCCGGCGAGGCGGGCTGGCGCAGCTGACCGATAGCGGCGTCGCCGCGATCATCCTGCCCGACCGCGGCTCGCCGGGGCCGGAGGACCGGGCGGCGCTGGAGAGCTGGATGGAGCGCGGCGGCGTCCTGGTCCGCTTTGCCGGGCCGCTGCTGGCCGCCAACCCGGACATGCTGGTGCCGGTGCCGCTGCGCTTCGGCGACCGCACGCTGAGCGGCGCGCTGAGCTGGACCGAGCCGATGCCGCTGGCGCCGTTCGGGCCGAACAGCCCGTTCCACGGCCTGGAAGTGCCGCCGGACGTGCTGGTCGACCGGCAGGTGCTGGCCGAGCCGACCATCGACCTGGCGGCGCGCACCTGGGCGCGGCTCGCCGACGGCACGCCGCTGGTCACCGCCGCGCCGCAGGGCGAGGGCTGGCTGGTCCTGGTCCACACCAGCGCCGGGCCGGAGTGGTCCAACCTGCCGCTGTCGGGGCTGTTCATCGACATGCTGCGCCGCCTGGTGAGCTTGAGCGAGGGCGTGCCCGGCGAGGCCGCGACCGGCCCGCTGGCGCCGGTGCAGACCCTGGACGGCTTCGGCCGGTTCCAGACGCCGCCGGCCACCGCCCTGCCCCTGACCGGCGAGCGGCCGCTCGACACCGCGGTCGGCCCGGCGCACCCGCCGGGCTTCTACGGCAGCGAGGACGAGCGCCGCGCCCTCAACCTGAGCGCCGGGATGGCGCCGCCGGAGCGGCTGGCCGGGCTGCCGCCGGGGGTCGCCGTCACCGGCTACGGCACCCGCGGCGAGACGCCGCTGCAGCCCTGGCTGCTGGCCGCCGCCCTGCTGCTGGGCACGGTCGACCTGGCGATCGCGCTCGCCCTGCGCGGCCTGCTGGCGCCGCCGCGGCGGCGGCGGGCGGCGGCGCTCGGGGCCGTGGCCGCCGCGGCGCTGCTGCTCGTGCCGCTGTCCCCGGCCCAGGCCCAGGCCCAGGGTCAGGCGCAGGGCGACGACGAATTCGCCCTGATGGCCGCCAACAACGTCTATCTGGCCTATGTCGAGACCGGCGTTCCGGCGGTCGACGAGGTCAGCCACGCCGGGCTGGACGGGCTGAGCCGGGTGCTGCGCCTGCGCACCGCCGCCGAGCCGGTCGGCGCCCTGGGCGTCGACCCGGCCGAGGACGAGCTCGCGTTCTTCCCGCTGCTGTACTGGCCGGTGGTGCCGGAGCAGCCGGACCTGTCGCACCGCGCCGTGGAGCGCCTGAACGACTACCTGCGCCACGGCGGCATGATTCTGTTCGACACCCGCGACCAGGCCCACGGCGCCGGGGCGGCGCTGGAGGACGGGCCGGGCGGGCAGCGCCTGCGCACGCTGACCGCCGGGATCGACATCCCGCCGCTGTCGCCGGTGCCGCCGGAGCACGTGCTGACCCGCGCCTTCTACCTGATGCAGGACTTCCCCGGCCGGTTCGCCGGCAGCGAGCTGTGGGTGGAGACCGCCGACGCCCACGTCAACGACGGCGTCTCGTCGGTGATCATCGGCGGCAACGACTGGGCCGGCGCCTGGGCGGTGGACGACACCGGGCGGCCGATGTTCCCGGTCGTGCCGGGCGGCGAGCGACAGCGCGAGATGGCCTACCGGTTCGGCGTCAACCTGGTCATGTACGCCCTGACCGGCAACTACAAGGCCGACCAGGTGCACGTGCCGTCCATCCTGGAACGCCTCGGCCAATGACGGAGCGCCGATGACCGCCGCCGATATCGCCTTCGCGCCCCTGCTGCCGTGGGCGCTGCTGGGGCCGCTGTTCGGGCTCGCCGCGCTGGTGCTGCTGGCGGCGACCCTGCGCCGCGCCCGCGGCGCCGGCTGGCGCTGGCTGGCCGCGGCCACGCTGGCGCTGGCCCTGCTCAACCCGTCCCTGGTCCAGGAGGAGCGCGAGCCGATCCGCGACGTGGCCGTGGTCGTGGTCGACGAGTCGCCGAGCCAGGCGACCGGCGAACGCGCCGCGCGCGCCGATGCGGCGCTGGCCGACCTGCGCGAGCGGCTGGCCGGGTTCGAGGACCTGGACGTGCGGGTGGTCCGTGCCGGCGGCGAGGACATCGAGGAGACCCGCCTGTTCGACGCGCTCGAGTCCGCGGTGGCCGACGTGCCGCGCCGCCGCGTGGCCGGTGCCGTGCTGATCACCGACGGACAGGTGCACGACGTGCCGCCGCCGGCCGCACTGGACGGCATGGGGCCGGTGCACACCCTGCTGACCGGCCGGCGCGACGAGGCCGACCGGCGGCTGGTCGTGGAGCAGGCGCCGGCGTTCGGGCTGGTCGGGCGCACCGTGACCGTGACGCTGCGGGTCGACGACCTGCCCGACGATCCGGCCGCCGCGGGCATCCGGTCCGTGGACGTGCGCGTCAGCCGCGACGGCGAGCCGCTGCGCCGCGAGCGCCTCGCGGTCGGGCGCGACACCGATCTGTCGTTCCGCATCGAGCACGGCGGCCCCAGCGTGTTCGAGTTCGAGGCGGAGGCGGCGGACCGGGAACTGACGCTGGCCAACAACCGCGCGGTCGTCGTGGTGAACGGCGTGCGCGACCGGCTGCGCGTGCTGCTGGTCTCGGGCGAGCCGCACCCCGGCGAGCGCACCTGGCGCAACATCCTGAAGTCCGACCCCAGCGTCGACCTGGTGCACTTTACGATCCTGCGCCCGCCCGAGGGGCAGGACGGCACCCCGATCAACGAACTGTCGCTGATCGCCTTCCCGATCCGCGACCTGTTCGAGCTGCGCCTGAACGAGTTCGACCTGATCATTTTCGACCGCTACCGGCGGCGCGGCGTGCTGCACAGCACCTACCTGGAAAACATCGCCGAGTACGTGCTGGGCGGGGGCGCATTCCTGGAGGCGAGCGGGCCGGACTTCGCCGACATCTTCAGTTTGTACCGCACGCCGCTGGGCCGCGTGCTGCCCGGCGAGCCGACCGGCGAGATCGTCGAGCGCGGCTTCCGCCCGGCGGTGACGGACGCCGGCCTGCGCCACCCGGTCACCGCCGCCCTGGACGGGGTCGGCACCGGCGACGAGCCGCCGGACTGGGGGCGCTGGCTGCGCCAGATCGACGTCGCGCCGACCGGCGGCACCGTGGTCATGGCCGGCGCCGACAACCGGCCGCTGCTGATCCTGGAACGCGCCGGCGAGGGCCGGGTCGCGCAGCTGACCAGCGACCACATCTGGCTGTGGAGCCGCGGGTTCGAGGGCGGCGGGCCGCAGGCGGAGCTGCTGCGCCGGCTGGCGCACTGGCTGATGAAGGAGCCGGCGCTGGAGGAGAACGACCTGCGCGCCGACGTTTCCGGCACGCGCATCGCCATCGAGCGGCGCAGCCTGGAGCCGGGCCCGCGCGAGGTGACGGTGCTGACGCCGTCGGGCGAGCGCACCCGGGTCGAGTTGACCGAGGCGGCGCCCGGGCGCGCCGTCGGTCAGTACGTCGCCGAGGAGCCGGGCATTTTCCGTTTGGCCGACGAGGAGCAGACCGCGCTGGCCGTGGTCGGCTCGCCCAACCCGCCCGAGCTGTCCGACCTGCGCACCACGACGGAGCGGCTGGCGCCGGCGGCGGAGGCCACCGGCGGGGCCATGGTCTGGCTGGCCGACGACGGCGTGCCGGACGTCCGCCGCGTCGCGCCGGACCGCGACGCCGCCGGGCGCGACTGGATCGGCCTGCGCGCCAACGGGGACTACGTCGTCACCGGCGTGCGCGAGGCGCCGCTGATGCCGGCCGCGCTGGCGCTGCTGCTCGCGGTCGGCGGCCTGATGGCGGCCTGGCGGCGCGAGGGCCGCTGATCGCGAGGCCGCGCGGGCAAGAAGGGCAGTGGGCCGCCCGGGCCTGCATCGTGCCCCGGAGGAGCACGATCGGGAGGGAGAGGAAGGCGCAGGTCCGGGCGGAGCCGTGCGTCAGCCGCAGGCGGGCGGGGCGTCGTCCCCGGCGGCGCCTTCGGCTGCCATCTCGATGGCGGCGGGAGCGGCGGCGCCGGGCACGACCGGCAGCGCGGCCGCGACGGCCGAGCCCTGCCGCGGCCGCGTGTCGAGCCCGGAACCCGACGGCGGGCTGTCCAGCAGGCTGACCGCGCCGAGCATCAGCGCCGTGACCAGCAGGCTTGCGCCCCAGGCGCTGGCGACCGTTCCCTGTCCGTTCATGGGTTCCTCCGCTCTTCCAGCGATCCGGCCTTCCGGCGATCAATATCGCCACGATATATGGCGAACCTCAATATTCTGTTGCGTGGTAAAATACGTCCTGGAGGGATCACGGGCAACACGAGCCTTCACACATGTGCGTGATCGGGCGTGACCGGCCTGCTTGGCGGCTGTGCCGGCTCGGCATGAACAACACAATCTAGGTGTGCAATATGGCGGAAAGAGAGGGCCGCGCGTGGCGGCCCTCTCCTGCCCGGCAGTCCGGAAGCAGCCCGACGCGCTCCGAACTAGGTCCGGGCAACGATCAGCTTCTTGATCTCGGCGATGGCCTTGGCCGGATTGAGGCCCTTCGGGCAGGTCTTGGTGCAGTTCATGATGGTGTGGCAGCGGTACAGCCGGAACGGGTCCTGCAGGTCGTCGAGCCGCTCGCCGGTCATTTCGTCGCGGCTGTCGGCGATCCAGCGATAGGCCTGCAGCAGGATGGCCGGACCCAGATAGCGGTCGCCGTTCCACCAGTAGCTCGGGCACGAGGTGGAGCAGCAGAAGCACAGGATGCACTCGTACAGGCCGTCGAGGTCCTTGCGCTCCTCGGGGCTCTGCAGCCGCTCGCGGTCCGGCGGCGGCGCGGTCTGGGTCTGCAGCCACGGCTTGATCGACGTGTACTGGGCGTACACCAGGGTCAGGTCCGGGACCAGGTCCTTGACCACCGGCATGTGCGGCAGCGGGTAGATCTTGACCGCGCCCTTGACGTCGTCGATCGGCTTCAGGCACGCGAGCGTGTTGGTGCCGTCGATGTTCATGGCGCACGAGCCGCAGATGCCCTCGCGGCAGGAGCGCCGGAACGTGACCGTCGAATCCAGGTCGTTCTTGATGTGGATGAGGGCGTCGAGCACCATCGGCCCGCAGCGGTCGAGGTCGATCACGAACTCGTCCATGCGCGGCGTCTTGCCGTCATCCGGGTTCCAGCGATAGATCTGGAAGGCCTTGGTCCGCTTGGCCCCGGACGGCGCCGGAACCGTCTTGCCCTTGCCGATCTTCGAGTTCGCCGGAAGTGTAAACTGGGCCATCACCGTTCGTCCTTGTCTTCTAGCATGTCCTGTATTGCCGGCATAAGATCATTGTCCTCCTCAATACGGAGCATGCGGATATCCCGTACCGAAGGCCCAAACCAGGGGTACTTTATTGTCAGCTTCTGGACAGCCCGAACGCAGTCTACGGCCGTAACGGCTTCGTTCCCGAAATAGACGCTGCCTTGCCGCCAATCGAAACCGCGTTGGCCAAGAAAGGTGCGAACCTCACTGTACGCATTCCGCCAGCTCGGGTTTGGATAAAGCTGCTCAAGCATCGTCGTGTCGAAGTCGAATACAATCGCATACACCGATCTCGGCCCCCTGTTGTGCCCGATCCATGCCATTGTCGCCTCTGCGTCAATACACCCGCGCCACCGGCGGGAAGGCCTGGACGTCGTTGGTCATCGGCTGGAGCACCACGGGGCGGTAGTTGATCGTGCTCTCGCCCTTGTCGTTCACCCAGATGACCGTGTGCTTCATCCAGTTGTCGTCGTCGCGCGCCGAGAAGTCCTCGCGGGCGTGCGCGCCGCGGCTCTCGGTGCGATTGGCCGCCGCGTGCATGGTCGCCACGGCCTGGACCATCAGGTTGTCGAGTTCCAGCGTCTCCACCAGGTCGGAGTTCCAGACCATCGACTTGTCCTCGACGCCCATGCCGCCGCGCTTGGCCCAGACCTCGCGCAGGTGCGCCACGCCCTCGTCCAGCACCTCGCCGGTGCGGAACACGGAGCAGTTGTTCTGCATGACCCGCTGCATCTCCAGCCGCAGGTCGGCGGTGCGGATTTCCATCGTGTTGTTGCGGATGCGGTCGAGCCGCGCGATCGACTCCTCGCCCGCATCGGCCGGCAGCGCCTTGTGGCTGGAGCCGTTGCCGGCGTTGCCGTTCAGCAGGGCGGCGGCCCGGTGCGCCGCGGCGCGCCCGAACACGACCAGGTCGAGCAGCGAGTTGGAGCCGAGCCGGTTGGCGCCGTGCACGGACACGCAGGCCGCCTCGCCGATCGCCATCAGGCCCGGGACCACCGCGTTGGGGTCGTCCTCGGTCGGGTTCAGCACCTCGGTGTGCCGGTTGGTCGGCACGCCGCCCATGTTGTAGTGCACGGTCGGCAGCACCGGGATCGGCTCGCGGGTCACGTCCACGCCGGCGAAGATGCGCGCCGTCTCCGCGATGCCGGGCAGGCGCGAGTGGATCACGTCGGCGTCCAGGTGCTCCAGGTGCAAGTGGATGTGGTCGTTGCCCGCGCCGACGCCGCGCCCCTCGCGGATCTCGATGGTCATCGAGCGGCTGACCACGTCGCGCGAGGCCAGGTCCTTGGCCGACGGGGCGTAGCGCTCCATGAACCGCTCGCCCTCGCTGTTGGTCAGATAGCCGCCCTCGCCGCGCACGCCCTCGGTGATCAGGCAGCCGGCGCCGTAGATGCCGGTCGGATGGAACTGCACGAACTCCATGTCCTGCATGGGCAGGCCGGCGCGCGCCACCAGGGCGTTGCCGTCGCCGGTGCAGGTGTGCGCCGAGGTGCAGGAGAAGTAGGCACGGCCGTAGCCGCCGGTGGCCAGCACGGTCAGGTGGGCGCGGAAGCGGTGGATGGTGCCGTCGTCCAGGTTCCAGGCGACGACGCCGCGGCAGACCCCGTCCTCCATGATCAGGTCGAGGGCGAAGTATTCGACGTAGAACTCGGCCTCGTGCTTCAGCGCCTGCTGGTACAGGGTGTGCAGCATGGCGTGGCCGGTGCGGTCGGCCGCCGCGCAGGTGCGGTAGGCCTGCCCCTTGCCGAAATTGGTCGACATGCCGCCGAAGGCGCGCTGATAGATCTTGCCCTCGGCGGTGCGGCTGAACGGCAGGCCGTAGTGCTCCAGCTCGATGATCGCCGGGATCGCCTCGCGGCACATGTATTCGATGGCGTCCTGGTCGCCCAGCCAGTCCGACCCCTTGACGGTGTCGTACATGTGGAAGCGCCAGTCGTCCTCTCCCATGTTGCCGAGCGCGGCCGAGACGCCGCCCTGGGCGGCCACGGTGTGGCTGCGGGTCGGGAACACCTTGGTGATGCAGGCCGTCTTCAGCCCCTGCTCGGCCATCCCGAAGGTGGCGCGCAGGCCGGCCCCGCCGGCGCCGACGACGACGACGTCATAGGTGTGGTCGATGACCTGATAGGACTTGAGCGCGGCGGTCGCCATGACGGCTAGCCTCCGAAAGCGATCTTGAGAACCGAAACGACGCAGGCGATGGCCAGGAAGGCCAGCACCAGCTTGGTGCCGACGATCAGCGCGACCTCGAGCCAGCGCGGATGGACGTAGTCCTCGTACACCACCTGCATGCCCAGCGCGGCATGGTAGAAGCCCGCGGTGACGAAGGCGATCATCATCGCCGCCGACAGCGGATGGCTGAGCCACGCCACCATCTCGGCGTGGGTCGCGCCCATGTGGGCGATCACGGCAATGACGAACCAGAGGGTGAGCGGGACCATGGCGACGGCGGTGACCCGCTGGAGCCACCAGTGGTGGGCGCCCTCGCGGGCCGAGCCGAGGCCGCGGGCGCGGGCGACGGGTGTGCGCAGGCTCATGCGATTATCCCCAAAAGGCGAGGCCGAGGATCCAGGCGAGCACGGTCAGCACCGCGGAGGCGCCGACGACCGCCCAGCCGGTATTGGTCGCGGTTTCCAGCTCGAACCCCCAGCCGGCATCCCAGGCCAGGTGGCGGATGCCGTTGCAGAGGTGGTAGAACAGCGCCCAGGTCCAGCCCAGCATCAGCAGGATCCCCAGGAACGAGCCGATCCAGCCCTGCGCGGTTGCGAACGCCTCCGGGCCGGCGCCCGCGGCGATCAGCCACCAGGCAAGCAGCAGCGTGCCCACGGTCAGGGCGACCCCGGTGAGGCGGTGCAGGATCGACAGCACGCTGGTGATCTCGGGGCGGTAGATCTGAAGGTGCGGCGACAGCGGCCGGTTGTCTGTGGCCATGATCAATGGTCCTATGACTCGCAATGGCTTCGTGCGGCAGGGACGGCGGAGCTACCTCCCGCGACGGCACCGGCGCGACCGCCGATGCTGAGAGGCGTCGGGCTTTCTAGGCTGAGAAACGTACGGAGTCAAAGAACGCGATGTCGCAGTGCGGCAATACCATGGAACCGTCAGGGACAAACCGCGCTCGCGAGGCTCGCGACCTGCCGTCCCCGGACGCCGGCCAGGACTGGGACCCGGCGGCGTACGCGCGCCACGCCGCGTACGTGCCTGAAATGCTGGGCGCGCCGGTCCTGGACCTGCTGGCGCCGCGGCCGGGCGAGCGCATCCTCGACCTGGGCTGCGGCGACGGTGTCCTGACCGAACGCCTGGCGGCGGCGGGGGCGCAGGTGCTCGGCATCGATGCGGCGCCCGACATGGTGGGCCGGGCGGCAGCACGCGGCCTGGACGCCCGCGTCGGCGACGCCGCGGCGCTGACCTTCGACGGCGCGTTCGATGCGGTGTTCACCAACGCCGCCCTGCACTGGGTGCGCGATCACGACGCCGTGCTGGCCGGCGTCCGCCGCGCGCTCAGGTCCGGCGGGCGCTTCGTCGGCGAGTGCGGCGCACACGGCAACGTCGCCGCCATCCGCGTCGCCCTGATCGCGGTGCTGAACCGGCGCGGCCTGGACGGCGCGACGCTGCTGCCCTGGCACTTCCCGACCGCCGAGGCATTCTCGGCGCGGCTGGTGCGGCACGGCTTCGCCATCGAGCGGGCCGAGTCGCTGCCGCGGCCGGTGCGCCTGCCAACCGGGATGACCGGCTGGCTGGAGACCTTCGCCGCCGGCCCGTTCGCCCGGCTGCCCGAGGACGAGCGCGCCGCCGCCCGCGACGAGGCGGTCGCCCTGCTGCGCCCGGTCCTGTGCGACGAGGACGGGGCCTGGACCGCCGATTACGTCCGGCTGCGCTTCGCCGCGCGGCGACAGGACTGACGCCACGGCGGCAGCCGGCGAACCGCCTGCCGCCATGCCCGCCGCCATGACTGAAGTCAAGAATCTGTCATTTTCTCTTATTGCCGCGGACCCGGAAAAGGACCATTCTGATCGTCTACGCGGACAGCGTGACGGCCGACGGCACGGCCGGACGGTGCGGCGTCAATCGTCGCCATCGCTCCGGTCCGGGCCGCAGCGTCTGCCGGCCCCGCTTGCAAGAGCGCCGGGCCGGTAACGGACGGTGGAACCGAGGTTCCGGCCTTCTGGCCTTGGCCTCGTCCGCCGGTCGCCGGTGTGCCACGCCGGGTCCGCCCGTTCCGGCGGCGCCGGACCGCGCCGGTCACAATGGTTGGCCGGGGCGGGATCCCGCCGATGGGGACACGACCTGCCTGCGGGCGGGTCCGCGTCTCCGCGAGGTGCCCTCGCCCGCCGCAGCGCTTCGGTGCTGGGGATGGCGCGGGGGCGACGACCGGAACTGGGGGCCGGCTGCCCGCACCGCGGCCGCGGGTCCGCCGTCCGGCGGGCGCGCGCGTCGGTGCCGCCGCATCGCGGTGGCACCGGTTCGCGCGGCGCCGCAAAGCCCCGACCGGGCGTTCGCGCCTGCGGGTCGGGGTTCCTCGCCGGCAGGGCCGTGCCGGCGAGGCGGACGATGTGCCTGTCCGCGCCGGAAGCCGGGTTCGGCTTCCCTTGAGGCGTCAGGGTTGGCACGGCGCGAGCCGTGCCGAGAGGTCGGTCTCGACCTCGCCCTGACGCCTCATCAATTTGTCGAAAGTATGGCGGCGGGCGGCAAATCTGCCGCGGCGTGCGGCGCCGCGTTGGCCCACAGATCGCTCAGGGCGGCAACAGGGCTGACGGAAGGGATGGCCTTCGGGGGTAAACGTAGCGTGGCGGGCGCACACCGGCGGCTTCGCGGGCACGGCGCTGCTGGTCGCGCTCGTGCGAAGGTTCGGCATGCTGCTGTTCCAGCCGCGTTCGGCCGATCCGGAGGTCGCGGTCCCGCGGCTGATGGCGTGGCTGCAGGACGAGAGCGCCCCCCGGGTGGATGCGCTTCGTTCGCCTGTTTCAGCCGTTCGCCGCGCTGGGCATCCCGGTCGGGGTGGTGAACCGCGTGGGGGCAGGACGGTCGGGGCCGGCGCTCCGCGCCGGGCGGCATGCCGCCACCCGGCGCGGCGGTCGCAACCGCCCGGCCTCAGCCGACTTGGCCGAGCTCCTTCATGACGTCGGCCATCGTATCGTACGGGCCGTCGCCCATCTGCTTGATGGTGTCGAGCACCTCGTCCGGCGCGTCGTTGGCCTGAGCCTGCTTCAGCAGTTCGTCCTTCTTTGCCGGGAAGCCCATCCCGCGCAGGCTGTGCGTCACGTTCGCCGCCGAATGGCCACCGATGCCTCGAGCCATGTCGCCCTCCTCTGTCCTCGTTCGGGCCGGTCTCCGGAATGGCCCGCGGTCGAAGTCAAACGCCGCCGTGGCCGAACCGTTCCGCACGACAACGTTTGGTGGGAGGTGCCGTACCGTCCCCGCATCGCGACCGCAAAAGACAAGGCCCGGCACGGCGGCCGGGCCTTCCCCTGCACGAGGCAGCGCCGCTATCGGATGGCCTAACCCTCGGCCTGCATCTTGCTGGCGATGGCGACCAGCTCCTTCACCGAATTGACCGAGTGGTTGAACATGGCCTGCTCGTCGTCGTTCAGCTCGATCTCGACGATGCGCTCGACACCGCCGGCACCGATGATCACCGGCACGCCGACGTACAGGCCGTCCACGCCGTACTGGCCGCTGAGGTAGGCCGCGCACGGCACCAGGCGCTTCTTGTCCTTCAGGTAGGAATCCGCCATGACGATGGCCGAGGCGGCCGGAGCATAGAACGCCGAGCCGGTCTTGAGCAGCTTGACGATCTCGCCGCCGCCGCCGCGGGTGCGCTCGACGATGGCGTCGATCCGCTCCTGCGTGGTCCAGCCCATCTTGACCAGGTCGGGCAGTGGGATGCCGGCGACGGTGGAGTAGCGCACCAGCGGCACCATGGTGTCGCCGTGGCCGCCGAGCACGAACGCCGTCACGTCCTCCACCGAGACCTTGAACTCGTCGGCCAGGAAGCAGCGGAAGCGCGCGCTGTCCAGCACGCCGGCCATGCCGCAGACCATGTGCGGGGGCAGGCCGGCGGCCTCCTGCAGCACCTTGACCATGGCGTCCAGAGGATTGGTGACGCAGATGACGAAGGCGTTCGGGCAGCGCTGCTTGATGTTCTCGCCGACCGTGCTCATCACCTTGGTGTTCACGCCGATCAGGTCGTCGCGGCTCATGCCCGGCTTGCGCGGCACGCCGGCGGTGACGATCACCACGTCCGCGCCGTCGATCACGCTGTAGTCGCTGCCGCCGGCGTACACGGCATCGAACCCCTCGACCGGCGCGGTCTGGGCGATGTCCAGCGCCTTGCCGTCCGGAATGCCCTCGGCAATGTCGAACAGCGTCACGTCGCCCAGTTCCTTCAGGCCGGCGAGCAGCGCCAGCGTGCCGCCGATCTGGCCTGCGCCTACCAGCGCAATCTTGTTTCGTGCCATTGTATCCCCCCTTGGGCCGGTGCTTTGGATGAAATTCGGCGGCACGGACGACCGACGCACGACGCCGCACCGCCGCAGGAACGGGTGCGGTCCTTGTTACCGGGATCCGGCGGACGGGGCAAGCCCGTGGCGATGCCGTGGCGAGGCCCGGCCGGCCGGAGCCCGCAGCGCTCAGAATACCGTTATGAGCACCGAGAGGATGCCGACGGAGACCGCCATCATGGCGCCGACCCGAATGGTCATTTTTTGTTCCAGCGCAGCGATCTTCATGTCCATCTTCAGGTCGATGCGGCCTTCCATCTCCTCGAGCCGGTGCTCGATCATGTCCAGCCGATGCTCGATCCGGCTCAGTCGCTCGTCATGTGCCTGGAAGCGCTGCCCGAACTCGCCCCGCAGCACCTGGATCGCCTTGTCGAAATCGCTCCGCAATGCGCGAACGGATGCCTCCAGGTCGTGCCGCAGCGCCTGGTTGGCGGTTTCGAAATCGCTCCGCAGTTTGCCGGTGACCTCTTCCAGGTCGTGCCGCAGCGCCTGGATCGCCTCGTCCAGGTCCGGCTTGGTGACCACCGCCTCGCGCAGCGCCAGGTCGAGCGCGTCGGCATGCAGGCGCGCCTGCCCCTCCGTCACACCGCCGGCGGTGAGCCGGTCCATATACGAGAGCCTGTCGAACAGAACGGTCATCGCAACCAGAGCCCGAGGGTCGGACAAGGGCACGCAGCCTGACGCACGCGACACGCTACCACACAGGCGTACGACGCAACAGATTGCGTGCGCATGGCCTCCGACAAGACGGCTTTTCGGCCGCGTCCGGCCCGGCCCGGCGTCGCCGCCGGCGCTGCCCGATGCGGCCCGGGCCGGAAGGCATTCGGCATAGTCTTTGTCCACCCGATCCCCTATATATCGATGCAACGATGGCCGCGCCGGCGGACCGCGAGCGAGGTTGCGTGTCGGCGCGCCTAGGAGGAAACGTTCGAGTATCGGAAAGGGAAGCGGGCGCGCGGCTGCGCCCGCTCGGATCGGAGCCATGGGAAATCAGCAGGCTGAGCAGACCTCCTTCCTATTCGCACAGAACGCCGCTTTCATCGCCGACCTCTATACGCGCTACAAGCAGGACCCCGGCTCCATTGATCCGACCTGGGCCGCGTTCTTCGGCTCGCTCGGCGACGACGCCGACGACCTCATGCACGAGTTCCTTGGCCCGAGCTGGGGCCGCCGCAACGGCGGCGCCCCCGCCGTCGAGGAGGCGCGTGCCTCGAAGCCTGCGCCGGCGCCGGCACCCGCCCCGATCACGGGCCCGTCGGCCGAGCAGCTGCGCCAGGCAACCATCGACAGCATTCGTGTGCTGATGCTGATCCGCACCTACCGGGTCCGCGGCCACCTGTACGCGAAGCTCGACCCGCTCGGCCTGGAAGGCCGACTGCACCACCCGGAGCTCGACCCGAAGACCTACGGCTTCACGGACGGCGACTGGGACCGCCCGATCTTCACGAACTGGGTGCTCGGCTTCGAGACGGCGACCCTGCGCGAGATCATGCGCCGCCTGGAGGAGACCTATTGCGCCTCCATCGGCGTCGAGTTCATGCACATCCAGGACCCCGACCAGAAGGCCTGGATTCAGCAGCGCATCGAGAACATCCACAACCGCACCGACTTCACGCTGGCGGGCCGGTGCGCCATTCTGGAGCGGCTGACGGCGGCAGAGTCGTTCGAGCGGTTCCTGAACCTGAAATACACCGGCACCAAGCGCTTCGGCCTGGACGGCGGCGAGGCGGTGGTGCCCGGACTGGAGCAGATCCTCAAGCGCGGCGGCCAGCTCGGCATCAAGGAAATCGTCATCGGCATGCCGCACCGCGGCCGGCTCAACCTGCTGGCCAACCTCATGGGCAAGCCGTTCGCGGCGATCTTCTCCGAATTCCAGGGCAACCCGGCCAATCCGGAGGACGTGCAGGGCTCCGGCGACGTCAAGTATCACCTGGGCACCTCGTCCGACCGCGACTTCGACGGCAACACGGTGCACCTGTCGCTGACCGCCAACCCGTCGCACCTGGAGGCGGTCAACCCGGTGGTATGCGGCAAGGTGCGCGCCAAGCAGATGCAGCGCCACGACGGCGAGCGCGAACAGGTGCTTGGCATCCTGCTGCACGGCGACGCCGCCTTTGCCGGCCAGGGCATCGTCGGCGAGACGCTGATGCTGTCCGAGCTCAAGGGCTACCGCGTTGGCGGCACCATCCACTTCGTGGTCAACAACCAGATCGGGTTCACCACCGCGCCGAGCTACGCGCGCTCCAGCCCCTACCCCACCGACATCGCCAAGTCGATCCAGGCGCCGATCTTCCACGTCAACGGCGACGACCCGGAGGCCGTGGTCCATGTCTGCCGCATTGCCATCGAGTTCCGCCAGCGGTTCAAGAAGGACGTGGTGGTCGACATGTTCTGCTACCGCCGCTTCGGCCACAACGAGGCCGACGAGCCGGCCTTCACCCAGCCGGTGATGTACCGCAAGATCGGCCGTCACTCCTCCGTCCGCCAGATCTACGGCCAGCGGCTGGTCGAGCACGGCCTGATCGAGGCCGACGAGCCGGAACGCATCGTGCGCCGCTTCCATGACCGGCTGGAGGAGGAGTTCGAGAGCGCCGGCGGCTACAAGCCCAATCAGGCGGACTGGCTGGGCGGCGCCTGGTCGGGGCTGACCATGGCCAAGCCCGGCGACCGGCGCGGCTCCACCGCCGTCGAGGAGTCGGTGCTGAAGGAGGTCGGCCGCAGCCTGGTGACGGTGCCCGAGGGCTTCCGCCTCAACTCCAAGCTGGTCCGCCTGCTGCGCGCCCGCGAGCGCATGATCGAGACCGGCACGGGCTTCGACTGGGCCACCGCGGAGGCACTGGCGTTCGGTACGCTGGTGCGCGAGGGCGTGCCGGTGCGCCTGTCCGGCCAGGACTCCGGGCGCGGCACCTTCTCGCAGCGCCACTCCGTGCTGGTCGACCAGGAGACCGAGGCCCGCTACGTCCCGATCAACCACGTGCACGCCGACCAGGCGACCTTCGAGGTGCACGACAGCCCGCTGTCGGAGTACGGCGTGCTCGGCTTCGAGTACGGCTTCAGCCTGGCCGAGCCGTGGGCGCTGGTGCTGTGGGAGGCGCAGTTCGGCGACTTCGCCAACGGCGCCCAGCCGATGATCGACCAGTTCATTTCGTCCGGCGAAAGCAAGTGGCTGCGCATGTCGGGGCTGGTGCTGCTGCTGCCCCACGGCTACGAGGGCCAGGGGCCGGAGCACTCGTCGGCCCGGCTGGAGCGGTTCCTGCAGATGTCGGGCGAGGACAACTGGCAGGTCGTCAACCCGACGACGCCGGCCAACTATTTCCACGTCCTGCGCCGCCAGATCCACCGCGAGTTCCGCAAGCCGCTGGTCGTCATGACGCCGAAGTCGCTGCTGCGTCACAAGGAGTGCGTCTCCGACCTGGGCATGTTCGCCAACGGCAGCAGCTTCCACCGCGTGCTGTACGAGAACGCCGACCTGGTGCCGCCGGCCGAAATGAAGCGGGTGGTGCTGTGCTCCGGCAAGGTCTATTACGACCTGAAGCGCGAGCGCGACCAGCGCGGCATCCGCGACGTGACCATGCTGCGCCTTGAGCAGCTCTACCCGTTCCCCGGCGAGGTGCTGGCCGAGGAGCTGGCCAAGTATCCCGAGGCCGACGTGGTCTGGTGCCAGGAGGAGCCGGAGAACATGGGCGCCTGGTTCTACGTTGACCGCAAGATCGAGCGCATCCTCGCCGACCTGAACCACAAGGCGGGGCGGCCGAGCTATGCCGGACGGCACGAGGCGGCATCCCCGGCGACCGGCCTGATGCGGAGGCACAACCAGGAGCAGGCGCGCCTGGTCGACGCGGCGCTCACTGTGGCGTAGGGTTGCGGGCACCGGGTCGCCGGTCCGCGCGGCCCGCGTATCCGCAGAATGAGGAAGCCGTCCGGCGCACCCGGGGCGCCGGAGGCAAACGTCAAAAAGAACGGGTGGGCGGTCATGAGCATCGAAATCAAGGTGCCGGCTCTCGGCGAATCCGTGACCGAGGCGACGGTGGCGCGCTGGCTGAAGAAGGCCGGCGACCCGGTCGCCCGCGACGAGCCGCTGGTCGAGCTCGAGACCGACAAGGCCACGCTTGAGGTCAACGCCCCGCAGAGCGGCGTGCTCTCCGAGGTCCGCGTCGAGGACGGCCAGGACGTCGAAGTCGGCGCCGTGCTCGGCACGATCGAGGAGGGTGAGGCCGCCGGAGAGGCCGCCGCCCGGCCGCCGGCGGAAAAGCCCGCGCCGGCGGAAAAGCCCGCGCCCGCGGAAGAGAAGCCGTCGGAACCGGCCGCGGAAGCGCCGAAGGCCCAGGAGCCGTCCGCCGCGGAGACGGTCGAGCTCAAGGTGCCGGTGCTGGGCGAATCCGTCACCTCGGCGACCATCGCCAAATGGCTCAAGCAGGCCGGCGACCGCGTCGAACGCGACGAGCCGCTGGTCGAGCTGGAGACCGACAAGGCGACGCTGGAGGTCAACGCGCCGGAGTCCGGCGTGCTGATGGAGCTCCGCGCCGAGGCCGGCCAGGACGTGGAGGTCGGCGCGGTGCTGGCCCTGATCGGCGTCGGCGAGCGGGCAGCCGCCCCGGCGCCCGGCGCGCGCGAGGCCGCGCCCGCTCCGGAACCCGCGGCGGAGGCCGCGGCGCCGGAGGAAGAGGCCATGGTCATGCCGGCGGCCCGCAAGATGATCGAGGACCACGGCCTCGATGCGGCGAAGATCGCCGGCACCGGCAAGGGCGGCCGGATCACCAAGGAGGACGTCCAGTCCTACCTGGAGCGCCGGCCGGAAGCGGCCCCGACCGAGCGGGCTGCGCAGCCCGCTCCGGCGCCTGCACCGGCGGCCGGCGGGGCGACGATCGAGGTGCCTGCCTTCGAACGCCCGGAAACACCACCCGCGCCGCGCCGCGACCGCGAGGAGCGGGTGCGCATGAGCAAGCTGCGCAAGACCATCGCCGCGCGGCTCAAGCAGGCGCAGAACACCGCCGCCATGCTGACCACCTTCAACGAGGTGGACATGACCGCGGTCATGGACCTGCGCAGCCGCTACCGCGACGTGTTCGAGAAGCGGCACGGCGTGCGCCTTGGCTTCATGGGCTTCTTCGTCAAGGCGGTGGTCGACGCCCTGCACGAGTTCCCGGCCGTCAACGCCGAGATCGACGGCGACGAGCTGGTCTACAAGAACTACTACGACATCGGCGTCGCCGTCGGCACGCCGCAGGGCCTGGTCGTGCCGGTGGTGCGCGATGTGGACCGGCTCGGCTTCGCCGAGATCGAGAAGGCCATCGGCGACCTGGGCCGCCGCGCCCGCGACGGCAAGCTGACCATGACCGAGCTGACCGGCGGGACGTTCACGATCACCAATGGCGGCATCTACGGTTCGCTGATGTCGACGCCGATCCTCAACCCGCCGCAGTCGGGCATCCTGGGCATGCACAAGGTGATGCAGCGGCCGATGGTGGTGAACGGCTCGATCGAGCCGCGGCCGATGATGTACCTCGCGCTCAGCTACGACCACCGCATCATCGACGGCTCCGAAGCGGTCAGCTTCCTGGTCCGCGTCAAGGACTGCATCGAGGACCCGGAGCGGCTGCTGCTGGCGGTGTGATAACAACGGGGGTAAAATGCCTAACTACTATACGGCTGCCAACCGACATATAATAGATTCGTCACACCTATATTTGCATGGTCGCATTGACAATGCGGACCACTTATGTGGCATTGCCGCAGAGTGCGCATTGAAACACATACTTATTATCAACGGAGCCCATGTATCTCCGGATGGAACTATAAATAACCCCTATAGGGAACACATAAATAAGCTTTGGGACAATGCCGTGCTTTACTTGAACAATCGATCCGGCGCCCGTTCTTTCCCTTTTTTATCGCTCGCGTCTACTCCTTTTCAACATTGGACGATAAATAACCGTTATGAAGACGATGGCCATGCCCAAGACACCGACTATCAAGACCGATACCAGCTTGCCAAGACACTTGTCGGGAGCATGCCATGACGGATACATCTAAAGTTAGCTTCTCGGCAGCCATACCGCGGCTGATTAATCTCATAAATGAGAATGCTCAGTCCAGAAGCGTTGACGTCGCATTAATTCGAGATTTAGCCGGCAGGATTACTATTGCAGTCAATACAGAAAATGCCGGTTGCTACGCGGAACTTTCCGAAACGGCTACTCGCTTGCTGGGACGATATCTTTCGCCAAGCCCCCTCAAGTCGCTTGCCGATTTAATCGACGCAGATAGTATATTTAACTCTAAAGAGAGCATAATTCTTCAAGAAACTCCTGTGAGGGTTAAATTGGTTGATCGTTTGATTATTGGACAAGACTGGCTTCGGGATCCCATTGTTATTAATCCGAGCCCTCCTCGCGCCACGCTATATAGCGTTAAAGGTGGAGTTGGTAGAAGTACTGCACTGGCAGTGTGGGCCCGTTATTTGAGTTCTAAGGGACATCGTGTATTTATATCGGATCTGGATTTGGAGGCTCCTGGTGTTGGCTCAATGCTCCTCCCAAAAGAGATGACGCCTCGTTTCGGCATTATTGATTGGTTAGTTGAAAGCGGCTTAGGCACCGCTTCGGAATCGATAATTGAAGAAATGTATGCCCGAAGTCCACTCTCCGAAGACAGCGAAATCTTTGTGCTGCCCGCGGGGGGGCGCGATATTGAAGACTATATGCCAAAATTGTCGCGCGCCTATTTGGAAATTCTGGACCCAAAAGGTGAGCTTTTAGGCTTTGCAGACCGCTTGAATGAGATTCTTAATGCAATTTCGGATATTGTTCGTCCTGATATAATACTTATTGATAGCAGAGCTGGTCTCCATGACATTGGAGCATCTGCAGTCTCAAGGCTGGGAGCTAGTGTTTTTTGTTTTGCATTAAATACACCGCAAAACTGGAGCGGATACGAGATACTGTTCGATTATATCCGGAACAATAGGGCCGTCGAGTTTGGAAAATTTGACGGACTTCGCTCGAATATAAAAATGGTGTCTGCGCAGACTTTGCCAACCGAACGAGATTTTCAGTCTTTTCTTCAGTTTTCTTATGAACTTTGGACAAAAACTCTCTATGATGACGAATCGTCGGTTTATCAGGACGATTTCCCCGGAGAGGTATTCAACTTTTCCAGAAATGCTACTGATGCTCCACATTTCCCTCTACGGACCTACTGGGATGAGAATTTACAACGTTACAATCCTGTGGGCACAGAGGACAAGGTTCTTTGGGACAGAATTTATAGCTCCTTTAAAGATTTTTGCGAAGGCGCTACAGATATCTGCCTGAACACTCATGACAATGATGAGGCAGCCGATGAAACCTGAGATAAGGGCTGAGATTCGGCGCGCACTGCAGACTTTACCGAGTTCTCCGGCGGAGACCACAGTGGAACCTCCGATGCTTAAGACACTTTATGTACCCCAACATCATGCGCGAGCGCTAGATCCGGATTCGCCGCTTGTTACTGGAATGCGTGGCGCAGGAAAAAGTTTTTGGTGTGCTGCATTAACTAGCGCGGATCACCGGAGACTGTTGGCACATCGACTACGGAGAATTTTGCCAACAATGGGGACAGCCCCTGTAAGAAAGCAGCTTTTGCGGTCAAAAGTAGCATGGGGATTTGGCGAGGCAAAAAGAAATTCTGAATACCCGGACGCTCGAATTATGAATGAATTGTGTAAGAATGGGGCTGATGAAGAGGACATATGGCGGACTATAATATTGTGGCAACTCTCCGAAAAGGATCAGAAACTTTTGCCAGGCGCAAATTGGCGCGAGCGTGTCGAGAATTTGGCCAATGATGTTGAGAGATCTGAAGCGGCGTTCTCGCAATTTGATAAGCATCTATCGTCTCAAGGAATGACGACATTGATCGTTTTTGATGCGCTTGACAGGCTGGCTGATGATTGGAAATCAGTGCGACAATTTGTAAGGGCGCTCTTAAGACTAGCCCTTGAATTTCGAGCATATCGGTCAATTCGATTGAAAGTATTCATGCGACAGGACATGTTTGAGGATGAGATGATATGGCAGTTTTCTGATTCTTCTAAATTGCATTTAACCAAGGTGGATTTAGCTTGGACCGCGCGAGATCTTTTTGGGTTATTATGGCAATACCTAGCGAATGCTGATGAGACAGGGCACGTTTTCCGTCAGCACGTGTATGATACTGTCGGATATACTTTTATCGAGCAGGACGGTATGTTTGAGGTCGACAGGGTTCTACAAATCAATGAGAATTTCCAACGAAGAATATTCCAATCTATAGCAGGCGAGTTTATGGGACGTGATAGACGGAGAGGACGCACATACACATGGCTGCCCAACCATCTTGGCGATGCAGCTGGACATGCGAGCCCGAGGAGCTTTTTAGTGGCTCTTAGGACTGCTGCTGATGAGAGCAAGGATCTTGAGCACCGGCATCCGCTTCATTATGAGGCCATTAAACGAGGTGTAGTAAAAGCGTCGGAGGTTCGCCGCATAGAAATGCGGGAAGATTATCCGTGGATTGCGGCACTACTTGAGCAACTTCGCGGAGTGGCTCTGCCCTGCCATGAGACTGATGTATATAGGATATGGAAGAAGGCTGGCGTTCTGTCTTCGATTCAAGAAAGTTTTGCTATTGAAGACGATGAACTAGCCAGTGCGCGACTGCCGCCGAGGAAGCTCGATCAAGGAGAACAGGGAATAATGGATGATCTGATCCGGCTTAATGTTGTATATAGAACAAGTGATAAGAGAATTAACATCCCGGACGTTTATAGAATAGGTTTTGGATTGGTTCGTAGAGGAGGTGTGCGGCCGACTCGGTAAGCATGATGCCTCATCATAATAGGCCTCTTGCCACGGTAGATGGCTGGCACCGCTGGCTGCTCGCCGAGCGCCGCGCCTCGCGGCATACCGTGCGGGCCTACCTGGCCGACGTGCACGCCTTCCTGGGGTTCATGGCGGAGCATCTGGGCGAGGCGCCCGATCCGAACGCGCTGGCCGACCTCACTCTGGCCGACTTCCGCGCCTACCTCGCCCGGCGGGCGCGGGAGGGGGCGGATGCGGGGACGCGGGCGCGGGCGCTGTCGGCGGTGCGCAGCTTCTTCCGGTACCTGGAGCGCACCGGCGCCATGCGCAACGCCGCGCTGGCCGCGGTGCGCACGCCGAAGATCGCCAGAAGCCTGCCCAAGCCGCTGACGCCGGACGACGCCCTGGCCGCGCTCGACGCCGCCGGCGAGCTGGACATGCGCGACTGGGTCGGCCGCCGCGACCGGGCGCTGGTGGCGCTGCTGTACGGCTGCGGCCTGCGCCTGGCCGAGGCGCTGGCGCTCACCCCGCGCACCCTGCCGCGCGACGGCCGGCTGGTCGTCACCGGCAAGGGCGGCAAGCAGCGCGCGGTGCCGGTCCTGCCGGCGGTGACCGCGGCGCTGGAGGCGTACCTGGCCGCCTGCCCCTGGGCGATCGCGCCGGAGAAGCCGGTGTTCCGCGGCGTGCGCGGCGGGCCGCTGAACCCCGGCGTCGCGGAGCGGCAGGTGCGCCGGCTGCGCGTCCCGCTCGGCCTGCCGGAGACGGTCACGCCGCACGCCTTCCGGCACAGCTTTGCCACCCATCTGCTGGCCGAGGGCGGCGATCTGCGCGCGATCCAGGAGCTGCTGGGCCACGCCTCGCTGTCCACCACCCAGCGCTACACCGAGGTGGACGCCGCGCGGCTGTTCGCCGTGTACGACAAGGCGCACCCGCGCGCCCGCGGCTGACGCCGGCCAAGCAGCCGGCCGGTCACTCGCCGGTATACCGGCCGCGCCCGTCCAGGAACGGCATCGGAGCCGGCAGGCACGGCGGCACCGGGGCTGCGGCGCAGGATCCCGGCGGCGCCGCGACGGCCCGGCCGCGCCAGTCGCGCAGCCGCCGGCGCCCATAGCCATAGGCCCGGTTCACCCGGCGCCAGCGCCGCCGCGACCGCACCACGATAGCGCGTGCGAAGGGGTGCACCTGCGACAGCAGCAGCAGCCCGATGATGGTGATGGCCGTGCTGGGGATCAGCGGCACCGGAAAGGTGAGGACTCCGAACACCACCATCGGCCAGCCCAGGCTCATCAGGACATAGCGCCGGATCCGGTCAACGCGCTCGGTCATGGTCGGCCATTCTCCCCTGCCTCCGCACCCGCGCGTCTGGCGGCGCGCAACGCTGCGCGGGCAGCGGCGCGCTGCCGTCGCGGGGCGGGATCGGTCAGCTCGATGACGCGCCGGGCAAAGCCGGGTGCATACTGCTTGGACTTGTGCAGCCAGCCCTCGGCGCGCGGATAGCGTGCTCGCAGCCGGCGCACGCCGCGGCGGACGAAGCGGCTCTCGTGCACCAGGATGGCGAGACCGAAAATGATCAGTACATAGCCGATGGGGACCGGGGTCGGCGCCGTGATCGCGCCGACGATGACGAGCAACCACCCGGCCCAGAGACGGGCATATCGCAGGATGCGCGTTCTCAACCGTCCCTCCACGCGGGCCGGTATCCTACCATAAGACCCTGACAACGCATGTGACGTTTCGCGGAAAGCGGCGCACCGGCTCTCTAGGACCGGGCCCGCGGCGCGCCGCCCGCGGTGCCCGTCCGCCTAGACATGGAGTGCGCGGTCGGCCACGTCCAGGGCGGCTTCCCGGACCGCCTCGTTCAGCGTCGGGTGGGCGTGGCAGGTGCGGGCGATGTCCTCGGACGAGGCGCCGAACTCGATGGCCAGCGTGCATTCCGCGATCATCGTGCCGGCCTCGGCGCCCAGGATGTGCACGCCCAGCACGCGGTCGGTCTTGGCGTCCGCCAGGATCTTCACGAAGCCGTCGGTGGCGGCCATGGCGCGGGCGCGGCCGTTGGCGCTGAACGGGAACTTGCCGACCTTGTAGGCGACGCCGTCCTGCTTCAGCTCCTCCTCGGTGCGGCCGACCTGGGCCGCCTCCGGCGCCGTGTAGACCACCGCCGGAATCGCCGCATAGTTCACGTGGCCGGACTGGCCGGCGATGATCTCCGCCACCGCGGTGCCCTCGTCCTCGGCCTTGTGCGCCAGCATCGCCCCGGTGATGCAGTCGCCGATCGCATAGATGCCGGGCACGTTGGTCGCGAAGTGCCCGTCCGTCTTGACGCGGCCGCGGTCGTCCAGCGCCACGCCGACGGCGTCCAGGCCCAGCCCCTCGGTGTACGGCCTGCGGCCGATGGCGACCAGCACGACGTCGGCGGTCAGCTGTTCCGCCTCCCCGCCCTTGGCCGGCTCCAGGGTCAGGACGATGCCCTCGTTGGTCTGCTCCGCCCCGGTGACCTTGGTGCCGAGGCGGAACGTCAGACCCTGCCGGCCCAGGATACGCTGCATCTGCTTGCCCAGCTCGCCGTCCATGCCGGGCAGGATGCGGTCCAGGAACTCGACCACGGTGACCTCGGCGCCGAGCCGGTGCCAGACCGAGCCCATCTCCAGCCCTATGTAGCCGCCGCCGATCACCACCATGTGCCTGGGCACCTCGGGCAGCGCCAGCGCACCGGTGGACGAGACGATGCGCTGCTCGTCGATCTCCACGCCCGGCAGGACGGCGTGGTCCGAGCCGGTGGCGATGACGATGGTCTTCGTCTTGTACGTTTGCGAGCCGTCGGCGCCGGACACCTCGACCGTGCCCGGCTCGGTGATGCGGCCGGCGCCCTTCAGCCAGTCGATCTTGTGCTTGCGGAACAGGAACTCGATGCCCTTGACGTTGTCGGTGACCGTCTTGTCCTTGTGCTTCAGCAGCGCGCCAAGGTCGAGCCGCACGTCGCCGACCATGACGCCGTGCTTTGCCAGGTGGCCCTTGCTCTCCTCGAACAGCTCGGAGCTCTGCAGCAGCGCCTTGGAGGGGATGCAGCCGACGTTCAGGCAGGTGCCGCCCAGCGTCGCCCGCTTCTCGACGCAGGCCGTGCGCAGGCCGAGCTGGGCGCAGCGGATCGCGCACACATACCCGCCCGGCCCCGCGCCGATGACGATCACGTCGTAGGCCTGGTCGCTCATATCCTGTTCTCCCTGTTCGTTCCCCGGCCGAGGGTTCCGGCACCTTGCCCCAAGCCCGTGGCGGCGGCAAGGCGCCCGCCGCCGCGCTCCCCGGCGCCGCGGCGATCAATACGACCGCGGCAGCCCCAAAACGTGCTCGGCCAGATGGGCCAGGATCAGGTTGGTGGAGATCGGCGCCACCTGGTACAGGCGGGTCTCGCGGAACTTGCGCTCGACGTCATACTCCTCGGCGAAGCCGAACCCGCCGTGGGTCTGCAGGCAGGTATCGGCGGCGTGCCACGAGGCGTCGGCGGCGAGCAGCTTGGCCATGTTGGCCTCCGCCCCGCACGGCCGGCCGGCGTCGAACAGGCCGGCGGCGCGGGTGACCATCAGCGCCGCCGCCTCGGTCTCGGCGTGGCAGCGGGCGATCGGGAACTGGATGCCCTGGTTCTGGCCGATGGCGCGGCCGAACACGTGGCGCTCGCGGGCGTAGGCGCAGGCGCGGTCGATGAACCAGCGGGCGTCGCCCAGGCACTCCGCGGCGATGAGAATCCGTTCCGCGTTCATGCCGTCCAGGATGTAGCGGAAGCCCCGCCCCTCCTCGCCGATCAGGTTCTCCGCCGGGACCACCAGGTCGTCGAAGAACAGCTCGGTGGTGTGGTGGTTCATCATGGTGCGGATCGGCCGCACCGTCAGGCCGTGGCCGATCGCGTCCCGCAGGTCGACGACGAAGGTGCTCAGCCCCTCGGTGCGGCGCGCCACCTGGTCGCGCGGCGTGGTGCGGGCCAGCAGCAGCAGCAGGTCGGAGTGCTCGACGCGCGAGATCCACACCTTCTGCCCGCTGACCAGATAGCGGTCGCCGTCGCGGCGGGCGAAGGTGCGGATGCTCGTGGTGTCGGTGCCGGCGCCGGGCTCGGTCACGCCGAAGGCCTGCAGGCGCAGCTCGCCGCGGGCGATGGCCGGCAGGTAGCGCTGCTTCTGCGCCTCGCTGCCGTGGCGCAGGATGGTGCCCATGGTGTACATCTGCGCGTGGCAGGCGGCCGGATTGCCGCCGGACTTCGCGATCTCCTCCAGGATCGCCGCCGCGGCGCTGAGCGGCAGGCCGGCGCCGCCGTACGCCTCGGGGATCAGCGCGCCCAGGAACCCGGCCTCGGTCAGCTCCTTGACGAAGGCCGTCGGATAGCCGCGCTCGCGGTCCAGCTCGCGCCAGTACGCGTCCGGATAGCGGGCGCACAGCGCGCGGACGGAGTGGCGGATGTCGTCGTACGTCTGGTCGTCCATGGGCGGGACCCCCTTGGCGGGCGGCGGGGCGCGGCCTTGCCACGAAAGCACGGGCAGCCGGGCCGCGGCAAGCCGGCCGGGGCGGGTTGCGGCGCCGGGCGTCGGGCGCGATAGTGGCTGCCGGCATTCCATGGAGAGATGGGGCGGCATGCGCGAGGCCGACGAGGATCTGCTGCGGTTCGCCGCGGGCCGCCGGTTCGCCACCGTGCTGGCCGACCCGCCCTGGCAGTTCGTCAACCGCACCGGCAAGATGGCGCCGGAGCACCGCCGGCTGCGCCGCTACGCCACCATGACGCTGGACGACATCCGCGCCCTGCCGGTGGCGGAGGTCGCGGCGACGCCGGCGCACCTCTACCTGTGGGTGCCGAACGCGCTGCTGCCCGAGGGGCTGTCGGTGCTCGCCGCCTGGGGCTTCGCGTACAAGTCCAACCTGGTCTGGTACAAGGTGCGCCGCGACGGAGGCCCCGACCGGCGCGGCGTCGGGTTCTATTTCCGCAACGTCACCGAGCTGCTGCTGTTCGGCGTGCGCGGTGCGGGCGCGCGCACCCTGCCCCCCGGCCGGACCATGCCGAACCTGTTTTATACGCGCAAACGCGAGCACAGCCGCAAGCCGGACGAGGCCTATGGCATCGTCGAGGCGTGCAGCGCTGCGCCGTTTCTCGAGCTGTTCGCCCGCCACCCACGCCCCGGCTGGACGCAATGGGGCGACGAGCTGGCCGGCGACCCGCAGGAGGGGCCGGCCGAGCCGCCCCGCCCGGCCGCCGCCGCGGCGATGCCGTGATCCGGCCGTGGCCGGACGGTTGATCCCTTGCGTTGGATCCCCACTTCGAGCTTGGGTTTTGCGACCGCCATCAGCACCGGCCATCCGCAACGGCCATCCGCAACGGCCATCCGCAACGGCCATCCGCAACGGCCATCCGCAACGGGAGGATTCCATGCGCCTGCTCCGCGTCCTCGTACCGACCCTCGCGCTCGCCCTGCTGCCTGCCGCCGCCGGCGCGCAGACGGTGGAGCTGATCACCCGCGACAGCCCGTACAGCGTGACCGAGACGCTGGACCGGCTGGAGGCGGCGCTGGAGGAGGCCGGGATCACCGTGTTCGCCCGCATCGACCACGGCGGCAACGCCGAGGCCGCCGGGCTGGAGCTGGCGCCGATGCAGCTGCTGATCTTCGGCAATCCGCGCATCGGCGCGCCGCTGATGCGGGAAGCGCCGTCGATCGGCCTGGACCTGCCCCTGCGCGCCCTGGCCTGGGAGGACGAGAACGGCGACGTGTTCCTGCAGTACACGCCGGCCGCCGAGCTCCAGGAGCGCTACGCCGTGATGGGCCAGGACGAAGTCTTCGCCCGCATGTCCGCCGCCCTGGAGCGGTTCACGACCGAGGCGGTGGCGGAGGAGTAGGCGCAGGTGTCGAGGCCGTGCGTCGGGCGTCGCTTCGCTCCGGCCGACCTACATTTTGGGCCAAGCGTCGGGGACGAGCGCAATCCGTAGGTCGGCCCGAGCGCAGCGAGGCCCGACACCGGCCTCGCGGCAAGGGCCACCGCCGCCGGTCACGCAATCGACTCCGCGAAATGACACGCCACGTGCCGCCCGTCCACGGGCCGCAGGGTCGGGCGCTCCGACCGGCAGCGGGCCTGGACGAACGGGCAGCGGCTGTGGAAGGCGCAGCCGGCGGGCGGGTTGAGCGGCGACGGGATCTCTCCGGTCACCGCCACGCGCTCGCGGCGCAGGGCCGGGTCCACCGTCGGCGTGCTGGCCAGCAGGGCGCGGGTGTAGGGGTGGCGGGGGCGGGCGAAGATCGCGCGGTTCGGACCCTGCTCGACCGGCCGGCCCAGGTACAGCACCAGGACCTCGTCGGCGATGTGGCGGACCACGCTCAGGTCGTGGCTGATGAACACGTAGGCGAGGCGGAACTCCTGCTGCAGGTCCATCATCAGGTTCAGCACCTGCGCCTGCACCGAAAGGTCCAGGGCCGAGACCGGCTCGTCGGCCACCAGCAGGCGCGGCTGCAGCATCAGGGCGCGGGCGATGGCGATGCGCTGGCGCTGGCCGCCGGAGAACATGTGCGGATAGCGCTCGGCGTGCTCCGGGCGCAGGCCGACCTTGCGGATCATCTCGTTGGCCAGCTCGCGGCGTTCGGCCTTGCGCATGGACGTGTTGATGACGACCGGCTCCTCCAGGATCGTGGCGATCTTCTTGCGCGGGTTCAGCGAGCCGTACGGGTCCTGGAACACCATCTGCACGGTGCGGCGGATCTCCGCCCGGCGGCTGCGCACCGGGTGGGCGGCGTCCATGCCGTCGATGACCAGCTTGCCGCCGGTGGGCCGCTCGATCAGGGTCAGCATGCGCCCCAGCGTCGACTTGCCGGAGCCGGACTCGCCGACCACCGCCAGCGTCTCCCCCTCCCTCAGCGAGAAGCCGACGCCGTCCACGGCCTTCAGGATGGCCGGCGCGCGGAACGGGCCGCGCCGGATCGGGTACTGCTGGGTCAGCGCCTCGGCGTACAGGATCGGGCCGTTCATGGCTCCGACTCCGCCTTCGCGAGCGCGACCCGGGTCTCCGGCGCCAGCGGGAAGTGGCAGCGCACCGCGCCGGCCCGGCCGACCGCCGGGTCGGGGCGCAGCTGCGGCTCCTCCGCCACGCACCGCCCCTGGGCGTAGGCGCAGCGCGGGTTGAACAGGCAGCCGGGCGGCCGGTCGTAGGCGCCGGGCACCACGCCCGGCAGGGTCGGCAGCCGCTGCCGCTCCACGCCGCGCTCCGGCAGCGAGTCCAGCAGCGCCGCGGTGTACGGGTGCCGCGGCGTGGCGAACAGGGCGTCGACGTCGCGCTGCTCGGCCACCTGCCCGGCGTACATCACGACGACGCGCTCGGCGGTCTCCGCGACCACGCCCATGTCGTGGGTGACCAGCACCAGGGCCATGCCGCGCTGCCGCTGCAGGTCCACCAGCAGGTCCAGGATCTGCGCCTGGATGGTGACGTCCAGCGCGGTGGTCGGTTCGTCGGCCAGCAGCAGCTTCGGGTTGCAGGCGATCGCCATGGCGATCATGACGCGCTGGTTCATGCCGCCGGAGAGCTGGTGCGGGAAGGCGCCGAGCCGGCTTTCCGGCGCCGGGATGCCGACCTGGCCCAGCAGCGACACGGCACGCCGCCGCCGCTCGTGGCGGGTGCCGCCCTCGTGCACGCGCAGCGCCTCGGTGATCTGGAAGCCGACCGTGAAGCACGGGTTCAGGCTGGTCATCGGCTCCTGGAAGATCATCGCCATGTCCTTGCCGGTCAGCCGGCGGCGCTGGCGCCGCGACAGCCGGGTCAGGTCGTTGCCGGCAAAGACCAGGCGGTCGGCGGTCATCCGCCCCGGGAACGGGATCAGCCCCATCAGCGCCAGCAGGGTGACGCTCTTGCCGGAGCCGGACTCGCCGACGATGCCGACCAGCTCCCCCTGGTCGATGGTCAGGTCGACCGCGTCCACCGCCTTGAAGGGGCCGCGGACCGTGGGGAACTCGACGGTCAGGTTGCGGATCTCGAGCAGCGCCATCAGCGTTTGAGCTTGGGGTCGAGGGCGTCGCGCAGCCCGTCGCCGAGCAGGTTGAACGCCAGCACCGTGATCAGGATGGCCAGGCCGGGGAAGGTCACCACCCACCAGGCGCGCTGGATGAACTGCAGCGCGTTGGCCAGCATGGTGCCCCACTCCGGCGTCGGCGGCTGCGCGCCCAGCCCCAGGAAGCCGAGCGCCGCGGCGTCCAGGATGGCGCTGGAGAAGCCCAGCGTCGCCTGCACGATCAGCGGCGCCATGCAGTTGGGCAGCACCGTGATCACCATCAGCCGCGGCAGCCGCGCCCCGGCGATGCGCGAGGCGGTGACGTAGTCCTTGTTCAGCTCGTTGATCACCGCCGCCCGCGTCAGCCGGACGTAGTGGGGCAGCACGACGATGGCCACGGCGACGATGGCGTTGGTCAGGCTGGGGCCCAGGATGGCGACGATGACGATGGCCAGCAGCAGCGTCGGCAGCGCCAGCAAGATGTCCATCGCCCGCATGATCAGGATGCCGACGATGCCGCGGAAGAACCCGGCGATCAGGCCCAGCGTGACGCCCGCGAACAGCGACAGCGTGACCACGACCACGCCGATCAGCATGGACAGCCGCGCGCCGAAGATGATCCGCGACAGCATGTCGCGGCCCAGGTCGTCGGTGCCGAGGGGGAAGCGCAGCGAACCGCCCTCCGCCCAGAACGGCGGCGCCAGCAGGGCGTCGCGGAACTGCATGTTGGGGTGGTGCGGCGCCAGCAGCGGGGCGAAGACCGCCGCGAAGCAGATCAGCACGATCACCACCAGCCCGCCGACCGCCCCGGCATTCTGGCTGAAATAGCCCCAGAACTCGCGCAGGGGACGGGGCGGCGCCTCGATCGCGTGGCGCTGCTCCTCGATCTCGAAGGTCTCTATGGTCATCGCCCCGCCCCCCTAGCGCGCGTGCCGGATGCGCGGGTTGATGATGCCGTAGAGGATGTCCACGGTCAGGTTGACCAGGATCACGGCGGTGGCGATCAGCAGCACGCCGCCCTGCAGCGTCGGATAGTCGCGCCGGCGGATCGCCTCGATCAGCCACTTGCCGATGCCGGGCCACGAGAAGATCGTCTCGGTCAGGATCGCCCCGGTCATCAGCAGGCTGACCTGCAGGCCGATCACGGTGACCACCGGGATCAGCGCGTTGCGCAGGGCGTGCACCCAGACCACCCGCGACGGCGGCAGGCCCTTGGCGCGGGCGGTGCGGATGTAGTCCTCGCCCAGCACCTCCAGCATCGACGAGCGCGTCATGCGCGCCACCACCGCCAGCGGGATGGTGGCCAGCACGATCGACGGCAGGATCAGGTGGCGCGCCGCCGAGACGAAGGCCTCGGTATCGCCGGCCAGCAGCGTGTCGATCAGCATGAACCCGGTCACCGGCTCGATCCAGAACATGACCGAGATGCGGCCCGACACCGGCGTCCAGCCGAGCGTCACCGAGAACAGCAGGATCAGCAGGATGGCCCACCAGAAGATCGGCATCGAATAGCCGGTCAGCGACAGGCCCATGACCGAGTGGTCGAACACCGACCCGCGCCGCACCGCCGCCAGCATGCCCGCGGACAGCCCCAGCGTCAGCGCGATGATCATGGCGCAGAGCGACAGCTCCAGCGTCGCCGGAAACAGGTTGAAGAACTCTTCCAGCACCGGCCGGCGCGTGACAATCGACCGGCCCAGGTCGCCCTGCAGCACGTCCCAGATGTAGATGCCGTACTGCTCCAGCAGCGGCCGGTCGAGCCCCATCTGCTCGCGCAGCAGGGCGTGGCGCACGGGGTCGATGCCGCGCTCGCCGACCAGCAGCTCGATGGGATCGCCCGGCACCAGCCGGATCAGCCCGAAGGTCAGCAGGGTCACCCCGATGAAGGTCGGGATGACCAGGCCGATGCGGGTGACGAGGAATCGGATCATTACTGGGCCGGAACGGGGGAAGGCGGCACGCTACGCCCGCCCTCCCCCGCCGGTCAATTCCCTACTGCTCGGACAGGCCGACGCCGTAGAAAATGTGCCCGCCGAACGGATCGATGCGATAGTCGACCACCTCCGGACGGGTCGGCTCGAACACCACCGAGTGCGCGATGGTCACCCACGGCGCCTGGTCCTTGAAGATCTCCTGCGCCTCCATGTACAGCCGCGTGCGCTCCGCCACGTCGCTGGTCAGCTTGGCCTGGGTGACCAGCTCGTCGAACGGCTCGTGGCACCAGCGCGCCCGGTTGGCGCCGTTCTCCGCCGCGTCGCAGCTCAGCAGCGTGTACAGGAAGTTGTCGGGGTCGCCGTTGTCGCCGGTCCAGCCCAGCAGCACGGTCTCGTGCTCGCCGCGGTTGGTGCGCGACAGGTACTCGCCCCACTCGTAGGTCACGATCTCCGCATCGACGCCGACGGCGGCCCAGTCGGACTGGATCATCTCGGCCATGCGCCGGGCGTTGGGGTTGTAGGGCCGCTGCACCGGCATGGCCCAGATGTTGGTCTCGAAGCCGTCCGGATAGCCGGCCTCGGCGAGCAGCTCCTGCGCGCGCACCGGGTCGTAGGGATAGTCCTCGACGTCCGGGTTGTACGACCAGATGGTCGGCGGGATCGGGTTGGTGGCGCGCACGCCGGCGCCCTGGTAGATCGCATCGATGATGGCGTCGCGGTTGATCGCCATGTTGAGCGCGCGGCGCACCTGCGGGTCGTCGAACGGCTCGCGCTCGGTGTTGAACGCCAGGTAGCCGACGTTCAGGCCCTCCTGCGACATCAGGTTGACCTCGGGGTCCTGCCGCATGGCGTCCAGGTCGGCCGGGTTCGGGTACGGCATGACGTGGCATTCGCCGCGCAGCAGCTTGGCGTAGCGCACCGACGGGTCGGGGGTGATCGAGAACACCAGGGTCTCGACCTCCGGCGCGCCGCGCCAGTGGTCCTCGAACGCGCGGTAGCGGATCAGCGCGTCCTGCTGGTACTGGACGAGCTGGAACGGGCCGGTGCCGACCGGGCGCCGGTCGATCAGTTCGGGCGTGCCGGCGTCCATCATCGCCTGGGCGTGCTCCGCCGACATGATCGAGGCGAAGTCCATGCCCATGTTGGCGATGAACGGCGCCTCAGGCCGGGTCAGGTGGAACCGCACGGTGTAGTCGTCGACCCGCTCGATCCGGTCGATCAGGTCGGGCATGCCCATTGATATAAAGTATTCGTACGTGCCGCCGGACAGGCCGTGGTAGGGGTTGTCCGGGTCGAGCTGGCGCTCGAACGAGTGGATCACGTCGTCGGCGTTGAACTCGCGCGTCGGCGTGAAGTCCTCGTTGCTCTGCCACGGCACGCCGCGGCGCAGGTTGAAGGTGTACACCGTGCCGTCCTCGGCGACCTCCCAGGACTCGGCCAGGCCGGGACCGATGCTGGTCGTGCCGCGCTCGAACTCGACGAGCCGGTTGAAGATGGCCCGCGAGGAGGCATCGAACGTAGTGCCCGATGTGTACAGCGACGGGTTGAATCCTTCCGGGCTGCCCTCCGAGCAGTAGACCAGCGTCTGCGCCTGCGCCGCGCCGGTCAGCCCGGCCGCCAGCACCAGACCCATCGCCAGCGCCTTGGTTTTCGTTGCCATGGTGTCGTCTTTCCGTGATTGTGCCCCGTTGCATTGCCCTTCCGGCCGGCGGCCGCTGCCGGCGCGCCGTCCGCGGGCTTCGACAATGGCGCAGGGGTTGCGGGCTTGGCAAGCCGGGGCGCGCAAGGCTTGTCGGTGAATCTTCGGTGCCGAACGCTTTCGGGCGGCGACCGGCGCGATCGGTCGCGGCGGCGATGCATGCGGGTGGCAAAGATGCACTTCGCCCGCATGCGGCTTTTGTGGTAGGGCAGGATGATAGCCCCACGGGCGCGGCCGGCGATCGTTCGCGCGCCGCCGCCCCGGCGGGCCGATCGCAGCGGCGCGCAGAGGATCACGGGATGGCCGACAACGTTCAGAAACTCGATGTTCAGGGCATCGACACGATTGCCGACAAGATTTTCGACATCGTCGCCAAGGAGCGGCGCCTCGACCGGTCCAAGCTCACCCTCGACACGAAGCTCGAGGACGTCGAGATCGAGTCGGTGGATCTGGTCGAGATCATCTTTGCCATTGAGGACGAATTCGACATCGACATCCCGCAGGACGAGTCGGAGTTCAAGCTGGAGACGATGCGCGACATCGTCGAGGGCGTGCAGCGCCTGATCGCCGAGAAGCAGAGCGCCAGTTCCGCCGCATCCTGAGGCCGCCGCCGCCATGCATCGCGTCGCGATCACGGGCCTGGGGTGCATCTCGCCCCTGGGCCACACCGCCGAGGCGCACTGGCGCACCGCCTGCGCGGGGCACAGCGCCATCGCCACCATGACCAAGGTCGATCCCGCCCTGCTGAAGATCAAGGTGGCGGCGGAGATCCGCGGCTTTGACCCGCTGGCCCATTTCGACGAGCGGCTGGCCGCCGCCTACGACCCGTTCTCGCAGTACGCGGTGGTCGCCTCGCGCCAGGCCGTGGCCGACGCCGGGCTCGACTTCTCCGGAGGGCTGGCGGAGCGCACCGCGGTGGTCACCGGCACCGGCATCGGCGGGGCGGAGACCATCGACGTGAACTCCAAGCGCGTGTACGGCGAGGGCGCCCGCCGCGTCCACCCCAACACCATCCCCAAGCTGATGCCCAGCGCCGCGACCAGCCACATCACGCTGGAGCACGGCATCTACGGGCCGGGGTTCACGGTCACCAGCGCCTGCTCTTCGGCCAACCACGCCATCGGCGAGGCGTTCTGGATGGTCCGCTCGGGCCGGGTGACCGCGGCGCTGACCGGCGGCAGCGAGGCGATCCTGACCTACGGTTCGCTGCCCGGCTGGCAGGCGCTCAGGGTCATGGACCCGGTCACCTGCCGCCCGTTCGACCGGCACCGCCAGGGCATGGTGCTGGGCGAGGGCGCCGGAATCCTGGTGCTGGAGGAGCTGGAGCACGCCCGCCGCCGCGGCGCCCGCATCTATGCCGAGCTGGCCGGCTTCGGCCTGTCGTCGGACGCCGAATCGATCCTGGAGCCGTCGGAGCCGGGCGCGGTGCGCTGCATCAAGGCCGCCCTGGACGACGCCGGCCTGAACCCGGAGGCGGTCGACTACGTCAACGCCCACGGCACCGGCACCCAGGCCAACGACGTCAACGAGACCCGCGCCCTCTGCCGCGTGTTCGGCGACCACGCCGCGAAGCTGGCGGTGACCTCGACCAAGTCCATGCACGGCCACGCCCTGGGCGCGGCCGGCGCGCTGGAGGCGGTGCTGACCGTCCGCGCGATCAGCGACGGCGTGATTCCGCCCACCGCCAACCACACCGAGACCGACCCGGACTGCACCCTGGACTACGTCCCCAACGAGGCGAGGAAGCAGCCGGTCCGCGCCGCCCTGACCAACAGCTTCGCCTTCGGCGGCCTGAACGCGGTGCTGGCCTTGCGCGCCATCACGTAGGTCGGCTCGAGCGCAGCGAGGCCCGACGCACGCCCTTACCCGTAGGTCGGCTCACCCGTAGGTCGCCCTCACCCGTAGGTCGGCTCGAGCGCAGCGAGGCCCGACGCACGCCCTCGAAGACCGCAAAATGCTGCCGCCCCACCTCCCCTACCGCTTCGCCGTCCGCCCGCTGTCTTCCGACGAAGGCGGCGGCTATCTGATCGAGTTCCCGGACCTCCCCGGCTGCATGTCCGACGGCGACACGATCGAGGAGGCCATCGCCAACGGCGCCGACGCCATGCACTGCTGGATCCGGGCCATGCGCGACGCCGGCCGGCCGATACCCGCACCGGCAGATGGCGCCTGAGTCTCGATCGAGCGGCGGCAGGTCGTTGTCCTGCATATGACAGAACTGGGCATGGATTTCTAAAACTGTGAATAAACGTCCCTGGCACCATGAAGTACGCGGACAATTTCTATTCCGTCGTCGGTTTGCGTATAAAATATTATGTAATTACGGACAGGAAAACTGAAAACTCCGCGCTTTATGTCGTCTCGTTCGCGGCCCATATATGGGTATTGCGCAAGCGTGCGGCATTTTTTATCAATCCTGTCAAGCAACTTGTCAGCGGCCTGCGGGTTATCTTCTGCAATATAGTTCCAGATCTCAACAAGATCAGCCCTTGCCTGACGAGAGTGTGAAAATCTCGCCATGAGTTTCATAACCTGTTAGCGTTGCTCTTCTTCAAAACGGCGGCGGGCTTCGGCCTTGATCGTCTCCATATCAAGTTCTCCGGCCGATCCGCTGTCGATGCCTTTCCGGATCTCTTCTCGCAAGGCGTCCAACTTTGCCTGGTGGGTCTTGTCGCGCTCATCAAGAAGCCTCAGCGCGTCGCGGACCACCTCGCTGGCGGAATGGTACATTCCGCTTTCAACCTTCTGCTGGATCAGCCTTTCAAGCTGCGGTGTCAAGGATACGTTCATGCCTCTACCTCCTGCCTGCATTTTGAATCATGCGGGCAATAACGAGATATGTCAATATCTGTTATTCCCCGCCTTGGTTCATCGGGCAAGCCGGCACTGCGGGCCGGCGCCGAGCCTGCGCAACGCAGCGTTTCCTCTGCTTCAAGCACTTGCCGTTTCGCGGCCGGCAATGCTAGGATGATGGTCCTATCCCCTCCAGCAGGGAGGCAGACGGATGACGGAGGCTCGAGCGGAACGGCAGGCGGACAAGGAGGCAAGGGACCTGCCCCGCGCAACACCGCCGCGCCCGTTGCAAATGTTGCATGTCGTCAGGAAGGCAGGCAATTTCAGGGACTTGCCGCGCAACAGGGCGGTTGCACCGGCGTTGCCCCACGGTTGCCGTGTCGCACCAGGCCAGTTTTCAGGTGGCAGACCCCGACAACGCCCTCGCTGCCGGCACCGGTGCCGGGTTTCACCCAATCTACAGGCTACAGGCCCTTTGCAACCGGAATGGCCGGTTGATGTGATCGTGATTGACGCGCGCCGCGCGTCGTCCATGCCCTTGCCGGCGACGCAGACGCCGCATAAGTACAACTCTAGCGAAATCCTAAAGGAGGCGCGCAATGACCGCTCCAGCGTGGTGGGACAAGGCCAACCGGGCGTGGGTGCCGAAGGGGGCGCGGCCGGCGGTGGCCGGCTTGGTGTTTGAGGGGGCACCGCCGCAAGGCCCGCTGACGCGAGCAGAGTACAAGGACCTGCTGGCGGACAAGGTCCTCGCCTTGATGAGGGAGGCGGGCGAGGAGGAGACCAGGGAACTGCTAGACCTGTATCTCGCCCCGAGGGGGAGCGCGGCGGAGGTCGAGGGGGTGCCGTTATGGGAACTGCCGAACCTGCTGCTGACGTGGGTGGAGCCGGTGGCGGACGCACTGGCGGAGGAGATCAGCGAACAGACGTGGCCGGCCAGTGTGCGGTCGACAGTGGCCGCGGGGGAGGCCAAGAGGGTGGACCTGCGGGCGTGGCTGGGGATGCTCCTGAAGGGCGTCCGTGCGGAGGAGATGAACGTCGAGCCGACGACGCGGTATGAGGATGACGACAGCATCATCGGCGACGTGCTCGACGAAGTCTTTGGAGCGCGGCAGGAAGAGCCGGCGGCTCAGCCGCTGCAAGACCGCCCGGCTGTTGAGGATTGCATTAAGACCGGTACCGGATAAAGGTCGGAGCCGCGGCAGGCATCCACGTCGGATCGGCCCGCGAACGCCGGTCATTGCCCCGGCCGGCCAGGCGACCCATCATCCGTCGGGGCGACAACCGCACAGGGAGAAGACCCGATGATCAAGGCCTATGCGGCGTCCGAACCCGGCGGCAAACTGGAGCCGTTCGAGTACGATCCCGGCCCGCTTGGGGCAGACGAAGTCGAGATCGAGGTCAAGCACTGCGGGATCTGCCACAGCGACCTCAGCATGCTGAACAACGAGTGGGGGATCACCCGGTACCCGTTCGTGCCGGGCCACGAGGTGGTCGGCACCATCGCCGCCGCCGGCGACGCCGTGCGGCACCTGCCGGCCGGGCAGTGGGTCGGGCTGGGCTGGCATTCCGGCTATTGCATGACCTGCCCGTCCTGCCTGGGCGGCGACCACAACCTGTGCGGCGAGGCGCAGGGGACGATGATCGGCCGGCACGGCGGCTTTGCCGACCGGGTCCGCGCCGAGGCCGTCAGCGTGGTGCCCCTGCCGGATGCGCTCGACCCCGCGGACGCCGGGCCCCTGTTCTGCGGCGGGATCACCGTGTTCAACCCGCTGGTGCAGTTCGGCATCCGGCCGACGGACAGCGTCGGCGTGATCGGCATCGGCGGGCTGGGTCACCTGGCGCTGAAGTTCCTCCGCCCCTGGGGCTGCGCGGTCACCGCCTTCACCTCCACCCCGGCGAAGCGGGACGAGGCGCTGGCCATGGGCGCGCACGACACGATCGACTCGCGGGATACGGCGGCGCTGGAGGCGGCGGTGCGCCGCTTCGACCTGATCCTGTCGACCGTCAACGGGAAGCTGGACTGGAACGCGTACCTGGGCACGCTGAAGCCGAAGGGCCGCCTGCACTTCGTCGGCGTCGTGATGGACCCGCTGGATCTGGCGCTCTGGCCGATGCTGGCACGGCAGGCCTCGGTGTCCTCCTCTCCGGTGGGCGGTCCGGCGACCATGGCCCGGATGGTCGAGTTCGCGGCCCGGCACGACATCAAGCCGGTGACCGAGCATTTCCGCTTCGATCAGGTGAACGAAGCGATGCAGCGGCTGGAGAGCGGCCAGGTCCGCTACCGCATCGTGCTCAGCCACTGACGCCAAGGACCGGGAGGCCCGGCGCCGGGCGGGCCGCGGCGCCCGCCCGCATCCCGGGCTTGATGTCTGGGATAATTTTCCTGTAGGCTTGCCGCGGCACAACCGGCCGGGAGCGCGGCATGCGGGTACGGACAGACATTCGAAGCCGTCATCATCGTCCTGCCGGTCTGCGCCCGTCCGGGGACGCACCCGGCTCTCCCTGGGCAGAGCCGGCGGGCCGGTCATGCGCGTCCCGTGCCGGTCCCGACCCGCTGCAACACCCGCGTTCGCGTTGCAAATGCTGCACAAAGCGGGATATGCTCGAAAGATCAAGTGCTTGGCGCGCAACAGGGAGGTTGCACCCGGTTGCGGAACGTGCAGCGGGACAGCCGTCGGGTGGGCCACGTCGTTGCCGCGACGGTGCAACGGCTGCCGGAATAATGGGGCGGCGCAGGCCTATCATGTGCTGCGCAAGGGCCTGCCTGCCCGGCCGGTTATCCGTTCGACAAGGGTCCATGCGGCTTGTGTAAACGCCTTTGCGGCTCTCTTCTTGTCATGCGACAGGGAGATTGCCGGCCATGCTTTGGGTCCTGCTGCTGATCATTGCGCTCATCTCGTACGGCTCTTTGTATCCCTTCAACTTTACTGATCCGCCCGGAGGCGCGTCATGGGTGCATCTCGTGCACGGCATGGCGATCGGCGGGTCGAGCCGCGGCGACATTTTACAGAACATCGTCCTGTTCGTCCCGTATGGGGCGTGCGCCATGCTCGGCTTCGGCACGCGATGGCCGCTGGCCGCACGGATCGGGGGTGCGGCGATGGCCGGCCTGGCTCTCGCCGTCGCCCTGCAGGTCGGCCAGGTGTTCCTGCCGCAGCGGACCGCCAGCCTGGTGGACGTGGCGTGGAACGCGATCGGCATCGGCCTCGGCATGGCGGCCGGGCTCGTCGCGGTGCGGATCGTCGGGCCGGACCGCCTCGCCCGGGCGGGCGACGGGCGCCCCGCCCCGGCGATCGTGCCGGCCGCGCTGATCGGCCTGTGGGTGGCGCTCCGGCTGTTCCCCTTCGTGCCGTCGATCGATTTCCAGCTGATCAAGGACAACCTGAAGCCGCTGCTGCTGCGGCCGGACCTCAGCCCGTTCGGCCTGTTCGAGAACACGGTCGGCTGGCTGCTGGCGCTGAGCCTCTGGCGCGACGTGTCCGGCGACCGGCGCAACGACGCCCTGGCCCTGCCGGCGATCGCCGGAGTCCTGGCCGTGCAGCCGGTCATCGTGGGCAACCCGCTGCGGGCGTACGAGGTCGTGGGCGCGCTGCTGGCCGTGGCCCTGTGGCGGTGGTGGCTGGCCGGCCGGCCGCGCCGGGAGGAGGCGATCGCGACGCTGCTGTTCTGCCTGCTGCTGCTCCAGGGGCTGACGCCGCTGGCGTTCCGTGCCGAACCGGCCGCCTTCGGCTGGATCCCGTTCATCGGGGCACTGGGCGGCAGCATCATGGCCAACGTGCTGGCCATGATGGACAAGGTGTTCTTCTACGGCGTGGCGATCTGGATGCTGGCGGCCTGCGGCGCGCACCGGCTCGCGGCCGCGCTGGTCGTCGCCGTCCTGCTGTTCGCGATCGAGCTGGCCCAGACCCTGATCGCCACGCGCACGCCGGAGATCACCGACCCGCTGCTGGCACTGATCCTCGGCCTGGCCTTCTGGCTGGTCTCCCCCGCCGGCACCGCGGCCACCCGGCCGCACCCGGCCCACGGCGGTTTGCGCTCGCCCCTCGCGGACCGGCGCGGTGCCGGGACGGGATGGCGGACAGGGAGGGATTCGAACCCTCGGAGCCCCGTGAAGAGCTCGGCGGATTAGCAATCCACTGGTTTAAGCCACTCACCCACCTGTCCGTCGGCAGGATTTCTAGCACGGCGCAGCGCCGTCGCCAACAGGGTCGCAGGACGCCCGATCCGCCGCGTGCGGGCCGGAATGTGGGCGCTGTCGCCCGCCGGGGCAACCGGGGGTCCGCCGCGGCCGATAACGAATCGCCTTAGGACAATGTTAAGCGGTAATGGACGAAAGTCGTTAAAACACACGGTAAAGACCGGAGGACGACGGCGCATTCGGGGAGAGCACCATGCATCTGTCACGGCAATCATTGGACACACTGATCGATCTCGTCGAGAACAAGCTCAGCGCCATGGAGGTGTGGGACCGTGGCGACCAGCGCGAGCTGAACCAGCTGCAGCGCTGCCTGCGGGAGCTCACGTCGCTGTCGTCGGGCAACGGTCACGACTCCGCCTTCGGGCCGCAGCGGCGCCGCCGCGGCCGCCCGCCGAAGAACGAGGCCGCCGTCATCTGACGCTGCCGCACCGGCCGGACCGCCCGGTCTTGTCTTGCAGGCCGTCGCCCCGCACGGCCCCGGCCACGCCGCGCCGGGATACGCGGAAAGTCACGCCGGCACGCCCGCAAGCGCCTGCTCCAGGTCGGCGATCAGGTCCTCGACCGCCTCGATGCCCACCGACAGCCGCAGCAGGTCCGGCGGCGCGACGCCGTCCTCGCCCTCGATCGTGTGCCGGTGCTCGATCAGGCTCTCCACCCCGCCGAGCGACGTGGCCCGCACGAACACCCGGGTGCGCTTGATCGCCGCCAGCGCGGCCGCGCCGCCGTCCGGGTCCCCGGCCCCGCCCTTCACGCACAGCGACAGCATGCCCCCGAACCCGCCGGTCATCTGGCGCGCCGCCACGGCGTGGCCCGGAAAGCCCGGCAGGCCCGGATAGCACACCCGCCGGATCGCCGGGTGCCCCTCGAAGTGCTCCGCGATCTTCTGCGCGTTGGCGCCGGCCTGGCGGACCCGGACGAACAGGGTGCGCAGGCCGCGCAGCAGCAGCCAGGCCTCGAACGCGCCGAGCACGCCGCCGGCCAGGAACCGGATCCGCCCGATCCGCTCCCACAGCTCGTCCTCGCGCGCCGTGACCACCGCCCCGGCGACCAGGTCGCTGTGGCCGTTCAGGTACTTGGTGGCGGAGTGGACGACCAGGTCGGCGCCGTGCGCGATCGGCCGGGTCAGCACCGGGGTCGCCACCGTGTTGTCGACCGCCAGCACCGCCCCGGCCCGGTGGGCGATGTCCGCGGCGGCGGCGATGTCGGTGATCGACCAGGTCGGGTTGGCCGGCGTCTCCGTCCAGACCAGCCGGGTGGCACCGCGGCGGACCGCGGCCGCCAGGGCGTCGGTATCGGTGGCGTCCACGAAGGTCACGTCCAGGCCCCACGGAATCGCCCACTCCTTAAGCCATTTCGGCGTGCCGAAATAGGTCTCCCGCGCGGCGACGACATGGTCGCCGGGACGAAGCGCCTGGAACACGGCCGTCACCGCCGCCATGCCCGAGGCGAACAGCTTGCACGCCGCCCCGCCCTCCAGCTTGGCGATCAGCCCCTCGGCCTGGTCGTAGGTGGGGTTGTCGTCGCGGCTGTAGCCGCGCCCGCCGATCTGCTGGTAGTCGACCTCGTTGCGCGCGTACATGCTCGACGGGTGCAGCGGCGGCGTGACGGCGCCGGTATGGCCGCACAGATAGCCATCGGCGCGGGCGGCCAGCGTCTCCGGCCGGCAGACGTCGGGTCCTGGCGGACCGGATCGGGAGAACGGCGACTCGGGCATGGCGGCGGTCGGCCTCGCGGCATCCTCAAGAGGGCGGGGGCAGGAGTTGCGATGTATCAGCCGCATGGCGCCGCCGCAAGCCCGCGAACGGGCCCGGAACGGGCGGGCACAGCGCTGCACCGGCGGCGGGTTTTTACCTTCGGCCCGCGACAAGGCTCGAGTCGCCCGACTTCGGCGGGGACGATCCGTCTTGGCTTTGCAAGTGCTTTATTTGCGCGAAACAGGTCAAGACGGGTCGCCCGCAACGCCCTGTTCTGCTAAGAGGGCGGCGGAATGCGGGCCGCGGCCCGCTCCCACGGCGCACAAACCCGATCGCACGCGCGGCCCGGTCATGGATATCGAGATCGACACCGAAGCGATGCACATGGTGGCCCTGGCCTATCGCGCCCGCCGCCAGGCCGGCGACGACGACGGCCGGTCCATCGACACCGCGCTGGCCACCTACCGCCAGCTCTACCCGGACCACTCGCCGGACGAGGCCGCGCATACCGTCCGGCACATCCTGTCCCGGCTGCCGGATGCGCGCACCACCGCACCGCCCGGCCGGGCCTGAGCGTCCCGGCGCGGGCGGCGAACCATCCCGGGTCAGGCCGGGACGGCGAGCGGCATCTCGCGTTCGGGCAGGCGGCGGTAGACCCACACGGTGGCCGGCGGCAGGTTCAGCCAGATCTTGTGCATGGCACGGCCGACGAGCTGCAGCGTGTCCAGGATGCGCGGGTGGACCGGCGACACCGGCATGTACGTGAACTGGACGAACACGCCGCCGGGCGCCAGCACCTCGAACGCGCCCTCCACGATGCGCAGCCGCACGTCGTACGGCATGCCGATCAGGGGCAGGCCGGACACCACCGCCTTGACCGGCCCCATGTCCAGGTCGCGGGCGATCGTGCCGACCTCGCGAGCGTCGCCCAGCGTCACCCGCACCTCCGGGAACCGCTCGGTCAGCCGCTTGCAGAGGTCCGGGTCCTTCTCGATGGGATACAGGTCGCCGGGCGGCACGCCGTGCTGCAGGATTGCACGGGTCATGCTTCCCGTGCCGGGGCCCAGTTCGATGACCGCGCCGGGCGTGGCCGGATCGATCGCCGCTGCCATGTTCGCCGACAGCTCCTTGCCGCTCGGCGCCACGGCACCGATCAGGAAGGGATCGCGGACCCAGCGGTACAGGAAATAGAGCGTGTCGGTGAGGACGTCGTTTTTTTTCATCTGAGGCATCGGGTTGAGCGCCGGCCCGGGGCCAGCCGGATTCGGTGCAATAGGTAGCATTCCCCCGAAGGCCGCGCATGTCATTTGTTTGTCACCCGACGCCGGCGGCGCGACCCGCCGGCATCGCGGAAGCGGCCTGTTGCATCACGACACCACCGCCGGAACCGGTCCGCCCGGCAGCGGGGCCTGCTCGATGCCCGCGGCCGCGATAAGCCGGCCCTGGGCCGCCTGGCGTTCCGCCGCCACCTCGCGGATACGCGCCCGCAGGTCGGGGTTGGCCTTGACGAAGCGGCGGAAGTCGCGCCCTTGCAGGACGAGCAGCTTGCCGTAGGAGATCGCGGTCACCGTGGCCAGCCGGCGCCGGCCGGTCAGCAGCGCCAGCTCGCCGAAGAAGTCGCCGCGGCCGAGTCGGAAGATATGACCGTCCCGCTCCACTTCCACCGCGCCCGAGGAAATGAAATACATCGCGTCGCCGCGCTCGCCGGCGCTGACCAGGCGCCGGCCCGGATAGGCGAACTGCGGCTTGAGGCGGGCCGTGAGCTCGCGCAGGCGGTCCTCGCCCAGGCCGGCGAACATCGGGAAGCGGCGCACCAGATCCGCCGTCTCCAGCCCGAGGTCGAGGCGCGGCCGCTGGGCCAGCCGGGCGGCCTCGGCGCGCAGGCGGCCGGTCAGGTCGTCGTAGATCTCCCGGCTGATCGCCGATTCGTCCAGCAGCGCGTCGTACTCCGCCGCCTCCATGCGCAGCGCCGCCTGCCGCAGGAACCGGCTCTCCAGGATGCGCTCGTAGTCGGGATACTGCAGGCGCAGAGCGTCCAGAGAGCGGGCGCAGGTATCCAGCCGCAGGCGCAAGGCGTCGTCCAGCTCGGCGCTCGTCCTCTCCCCCAGCAGCGGCGCCAGCTTGGTCCGGGCGAACGCCTGCAGCTCCTCCAGCACCATGCGCGTGATCAGCAGCGTCTCGAACCGGTCGGCCAGCCGGCGCGCCAGCGGCCCCTCCACGTGCAGCCAGCGCTGGAGCAGAGTGGCAATCCGGAAACCGAGGCGGAAGCGATGCCGGTCGCGGGCCGCGTTCAGGTAGCCGACCCGGCCCGCGGTCCGGGCGCCGTCGCGCAGGGCGCCGGCCTTGGCCAGCAGGGCCACCACTGCGGTCCGCGATACGGTGCGGTCGGCGTGGTGCGCCAGGTACAGCTCCTCCTCGCGGGTGGCCAGCGCGATCAGGCCGAGGCGCCGCTGTTCGCGGTCGGTCAGCGGCAAGTGCCCGTCCGGGTCGGACAGGGCTCCGTCCAGACGGGCGCGGTAGTCGGCGACCACCTCGTCGGCCACCTCCGGATCAATCCGGTGGCCGCGCGCGGCCTCGGCAATCGACTCGAGCACCGACTGGAGCGACAGCACCAGCGTGCGGTTGCGCAGCGCCCGGTCGATCGGCGGCAGCCGGTCGAGGTGGAGCAGCCGGATCATCGGCCGCAGCGTCAGGCCGTTGACCAGCAGGGTGAACAGCACGAAGCCGGTCGCCAGCACCGCGACGAAGGCCTTGATCTGCTCGGACAGGAACAGGTTCTCGGTCACGCCCAGCGCCAGCGCCAGGGTCAGCGCGCCGCGCAGCCCGCCCCACAGGATGACCAGCTTGTAGGGTCCGCTGACCCGCTCGGCGAGGCCGGCGGCGGTCAGCACCGGCAGCAGGCCATACAGCACGATGGCCCGCGCCGCAAACGCCGCCGCAACCACGACCAGCAGCAGGAGCGCGTGCTCCAGGCCCAGGTTTTCGTCCAGGAATTCGGGAACGCGCATCGAGGCAAAGATGAACACCAGCGCCGCCGCCCAGAAGCCGAGCTGGTTCCACACCGCCATCAGGCTTTGCCAGGTCGACGCCGACAGCCGGGTGCGGCCCGCCGCGGCGATCACGATCGCCGCGACCACGACGGCGACCACGCCCGATACCTCCAGATAGCGCTGGGCGACGATGAACACGGCGTACGCCAGGGCCAGAGTGACCGACGTCTCGGCCAGCGGCAGGTTGCCAAGCGGACGCAGAAAGAACACCGCCAGCCGCGCCGCCACGAAGCCGATCAGCGCTCCGCCGACGAAGCTCTTGGTGAACATCCACAGGGCGCCGCTCAGGGACAGGTCCCGCCCGGTGACCAGCGCCGCCAGCAGGACAGAGAACAGCGCGATGGCGGCGGCGTCGTTGAGCAGGCTCTCGCCCTCGACCAGGATGCTCAGGCGACGCGGCGCGCCGAGCTCGCGGAAGATGCCGACCACGGCCACGGGATCGGTGGTGGCGATGATCGCGCCGAGCAGCAGGCACGCCAGCAGCGGCTCCTCCGACACCGCCGCCAGAGCGTAGCCGACCACCACCGTGCAGACCAGCACGGCCACCACCGCCAGCATCAGGATCGGCGCCAGGTCGTCGACCATGCGCCGGACATCCATTGTCAGCCCGGTCTGGAACAGCAGGATCGGCAGGAAGGTGTACAGGATCGCTTCGGAGCTGAGCTCGATCCGGGCCATTGCCGCGGCAAGCTCGCCCACGGTGCCCTGCCAATCCAGATTGATCGAGAGGGCCGACCAGACGCCGAACGCGATGCCCAGGCCGGCCAGCAGAACGCTGTGCGGCAGGCGCAGCCGATTGGCCAGCGGCTGGAGCAGGCTGACCAGCACCAGCAGCACGGCGATGACGAGCAGGACCTGGACGAGGCCGGGCATGGGCGCCTTGACTACCCGGAATGCGACCCGGCCACAAGGCGCCAGGACGGCCGGCCGCCGCGCTCAGATCGCGAGCAGCAGCACGGCGTATCCGAAGGTGCCGGCGGCGAAGGCGGAGAAGCGGCTGTCGCGCTCCTCGGGCAGTTCCTCCTTGAGCACGTTCAGGATTACCCCGCCGGCAATGAAGGCGAAGATCGCGGCGACCAGCAGCTCGTGGATCTCCGTTGCGGCCCCGACCGCGAACCCGGCGAGCGCGGCGGCGGCCAGCGTCCAGCGGCCGTAGCGGTGGTACAGGTGCCCGTGGTCGTCGCGCAGCGCCTTGTCGTTGACCAGGAAGTGCAGGCTCATGGCGACACCGTAGAAAGCCAGGCTTTCCAGGGCGTGGTCCTCGCGGTGCAGCAGCAGGTAGCCGATCAGGAAGTTGTAGACGGTGAACGAGGACAGGTGCAGCCAGAATGCCATCGGGTCCGGCGGCGCGCCGCACCGGCGCGGCTGCACGCGCAGGCTGACCAGCCGCTCCATGCCGTAGAACAGCGCCAGCCCGAACAGCGCCACCAGGAACGCGTGGTGCTCGATGAACGGGATCACGCCGCCCGCCTCGTCGGCGAAGGTCTCCTGCGCGGCGGTCAGCTCCGGCAGCAGGTGAATGAACACGTAGGCGATGGACACCCCGCCGGCCAGCGACAGCCACCGGCTGCGCGGCTGTACGTCCAGGAACGCCAGGCGCCGGCCGAACAGGTGCACGGCCGCGAAGGCCAGCGCCATTCCGGCGGCGATGGCGACCTCGGGCGCCACGGCGTCAGGCCTGACCGTGCGCGGCACGGTGGTCGCGGCGCGCGCGCATGGCCTTGGTCTCCATGCGGACGATCGCGCGGCCGACGGTGCCGATCAGCATGCCCAGGCTGCCGCCGATGAACAGCCAGACACCGGAATTCTTAAGGCTCTCGAACAGGAAAAAGATGCTGCCGATAAAGAACGAGAGGTTGCCCAGGATGCCGATGCCCATGTGGACCCACTCGTACTCCCGGAACAGCGCGTGCAGCGGGCGCATCGTTGCCTCCTTGATGTCTCCGTCCCCCCGGCTGCATCCGGGTTTCGTCACAAACCGGGGCATTGCCCGAACGCAACGCGGCGTCCGGTTTACGGGTTCCGGAGGGGGCTCAGCGCACGCGCTGCACGGTGAACCGGTCGGGCGGATCGGCCAGGACGTCCTGGGCGGCGACGAGCTGGATTTCGCGCGCGCCCCTCCGGCAGGTCTCGTCCATGACCGCGAAGATGGACGTGGCGGTGCGCGCCAGCGCGGCGGCCGGATCGCGGGTGCGCAGGAAGTGGCCCAGGAACAGCGCGGCGGTGGCATCGCCGGCACCGTTGACGGTGAGCGGCAGCAGCGGCGTGGCGGCCAGCCACGCGCCCTCCCCCGACACCGCCAGCAGCTCGATCGTGCCGGGCGGGGCGTCGTCGCGGTGCAGGCTGGTGACGAGCACCAGCGCCGGCCCCATTGCCCGCGCCGTGTCGGCGGCGGTGAGCGCGCTGTCCAGGGTCGTCACCGCCACCCCCGTCAGGAACTCCAGCTCGAACTGGTTGGGCGTAATGACGTCCGCGGCGGGCACGGCGTGGTCGCGCATGAACTCCGGAAGACCCGGCCGGACGAAGAAGCCGCGGCCGACGTCGCCCATCACCGGGTCGCAGCAGTAGATCGCCGGCGGGTTGGCGCGCTTGACCCGCCCGACCGCGTCCAGGATCACCCGCCCCAGGGTGACGTCGCCCATGTAGCCGCTGAGCACGGCGTTGCAGGTGGGCAGCACGCCGCGCTCCTCGATGCCCTGGACGACATCGGCGATGTCCTCGGCGCGCAGGACCGGCCCGCGCCACGCGCCGTAGCCGGTGTGGTTGGAGAAGTGGACCGTGATGACCGGCCATACCTCGAAGCCCAGGCGCTGCAGCGGAAACACCGCCGCGCTGTTGCCGACGTGACCGTAGGCGACCGAGGACTGGATCGACAGGATGTTCATTGCCGGATGGCCTTGTTTGCCTTGTTACCATGCTGAACGCTGCCGTCGCGTCTTCCGACGGCGTTCAGCTACCCGCCGCCCAGCGCCGCCATCGCCCGCGCCACCGCGCGCGCGCCGGGATCGGCTTCGGCGTTGAGGCCGGCGATGACGCCGGCCCGGTCGGCGGCGGACCGGTTCTGGCTCAGCTTGCGCTGGCCGTCCAGGCGCTCCACGGTGATCTCGATCCCGACGATGCCCTTGAGCATGCCGGCGATGAAGCGCTCCGGCATGCGGTCCATGGACCAGCCGCCGGGGCGACCGCCCTCGTGGCGCGCCGCCAGCCGGGCGAGCATGGCGCGCAGGGCCTCCGGGTCGTGCACGGTGCGCGCGGATCCGCGGGCGTGCACCGCCTCATAGTTCCAGGTGGGGACGGCCACCCGGCCCTCGTACCACGTCGGCGAGACGTAGGCGTGCGGCCCGGAGAACACGACCAGCGCCGATCCGCTCCCGCCGATGCCGCGCCACTGCGGGTTCTCGCGGGCGACATGGCAGAACAGCCGCGGCGGCTCGGCGCCGGTATCGAGCAGGAACGGCACGTGGGTGGCGGTCGGCCCGTCCGCGCCCTGGCTGACCAGCACGCCAAAGTCGTACGCCTCGATAAAGGCGTACAGGCGGGCCGTGTCCGTCTCGGCAAAGGCGGCAGGGACGTACATGAGCGGTTCATTGTGTATGCGCCAATGGGACCGTGCCCGAAGTCGGCCGGCTCACCGGGATGGCAAATCGGGTCCGCACTCTATGGGGTTGTCCCGGCGGTGCAACGGAAACTTCATGGCGCGGTCCGTAGAGGTCCCTCCGATCCGCCGGGGCAATGCTTCGATCGGTCGGCAGCCGCCGCCGGTCAGTCCTGCTTGGTGGCGGGGACTTCGCGGGTGTTGACCCTGACCTCGCCGTGCAGGGTGCGGTGCACCGGGCACTTGTCGGCGATCTCCAGCAGCTTGGCGCGCTGGTCGGGGTCCAGGTTGCCGGTGAAGGCAACATCGCGATCGATCGTGTCGATCTTGGCGCCCTTCGTCTCGCAGGTCTCGCAGTCTTCGGCGTGAACCTTGTCGTGGCGCAGCACGACCCGCACACGCTCCAGCGGCCATTTCTTGCGGTCGGCGTACAGGCGCACCGTCATTGAGGTGCATGCCCCCAGGCCGGCAAGCACCAGGTCGTACGGACTGCCCCCCGTGTCCGTGCCGCCGAAGCGTTCCGGCTCGTCGGCGAGCAGGCGGTGCGGGCCGATTGCAACCGCCTGCTGTAACATGCCCTGTCCGGTCTCCTCGACGACCACCGCCCCTTCCACCGGCGCCACCGCGGTGGCCGCGACCCCGCCCGCGGAGATGTAGCGCGAGGCCCAGGCCGCCAGCACGTTGGCGACGTATTCGGCATCGACCCGCCGCGACAACAGGTGGTCGGCATTGTCCAGCGAGACGAAGCTCTTCGGGTGCCTGGCCGCCTGGAAGATTTCGCTGGCATTGTCGATGCCGACGATGTCGTCGAACGGCGCATGCAGGACGAGCAGTGCCTTGCGCAGGTTGGCGATCCGGTCGCGTTGCCTGTGCTGCCGCATGTCCTCCACGAACCGCTTGTCGACCCGGAATGCCCGGCCGGCGATGCTGACGTCCACCTGTCCGGTTTCCCCCGCGTCCAACCGCTCGAGCCGGTCGCCGAACAAGTGCAGCACGTGGCCCGGGTCGGCCGGCGCGCCGATCGTCGCCACCGCCCGCGCTTCCGGAATGCCGCCGGCAGCGGCCAGCACCGCGGCCCCGCCCAGGCTGTGCCCGACCAGCAGCTCGGGCGCCTTGTGGGTCGTGCGCAGGTGCTCCGCCGCAGCCAGAAGGTCGGCGATATTGGAGCTGAAGTTGGTGTTGCCGAACTCGCCCTCGCTGGCGCCAATCCCCGTGAAATCGAAGCGCAGCACGGCGATGCCCTGCAGGGTCAGGGCCTGGGCGACGCGGCTGGCGGCGGCAATGTCCTTGCCGCAGGTAAAGCAGTGCGCGAACAGGGCAAAGGCCCGCGGCGGACCGGAGGGCCGGTCCAGGCGCGCGGACAGGTTGTCGCCCTGGGAACCGGGAAACACGAAGCGCTCGCCGGGCATGCCCGATTCTCCCTGCCGCCTTGTCATGCGTCGCCGGACCATTGACCGGGCGGGAGTGTGAACCGCGTCGTGCACGGCGGCAAGACCGGCGCGGCTGCGGCGGATCAGCCTGCCTGCGCCCAGCCGACCGGGCCGTCGAACGTCGCGTCGGGCGGCCCGTCGTCGCCCTCCCCGACCGCCACGGCGGCCGCCGGCAGGCCGAGCAGGCCGGCCAGGCACGACTTGATCGCCGCGGCGACGCGCGGGTCGTCGGTCAGCGTCAGCGTGTGCCTCAGCATCAGCACCAGACCCGCAGCACTCGTCGGCGGGGTGTGCTCCAGCCGGTGGCCGGCCAGCAGCATGTCCGCCTCCAGCAGGGTCAGCACGTCGGCCAAACGGTCGCGACGATCGGCGATCAGGCCGCCGTCGCGCACGGACACATACCGTTCGCAGCACAGGCGGTAGGCGCGCAGGCGCGCTACGACGGGGTCATCCGCTCCGCGCGGTATGGCGACGATGGGAGTCGGGGATGTTGGGTCGCCGGTTTCGGGGTCGCGTGCGGCCATGGCTGGCTCCGATCACAGTGACACCCGAACATGGATCGGCAAACGGGCGCGGGCGATACACGCTTTCCGTCATATGCCGATGGAGGCATCGATATGGCGGCACAACTGAAATTAAATTCAAGGCATCGTCGCCCGTTACAAGGTGCCCCGTATCCGGCAGAAGCATGAGCAGCCGGAGTTGAAGACAAAAGCAGCTTACACACCACCCCGTGACCGCCGCGCCACGCTTGTGATTTTTTTGTGAGCCGGCGTTGTCGATGCGCCTGCTGTCCATCCATGCACTCGATGGCCCGCAATCCTTGTCGTCTTGCCAATAATGATCTTCAGGCCGGCGCAAGGGCACCATGTTGCTCCAGGCAAAACCTCATAATACTCCCGCCCTATATGAATATTATGCAGGACGAACGAAATGTTCCCGAGGCGAACGGCAGACAAGGGTCCCGTTTCCGCCATTCCACTCTGGCCGCCCGACAGTCTATCGTGTTATCCATTCATTCCGTCATACAGAATCACAAGGCGCCATTGCCGCCTTCCTGAGGAAGCGGCGACACACGAAGCCGGAGGACCGACGGTATGACTGACGATCCCAAGACCCCCAAGGACAAGCGCAAAGACGCGCCGCCCAAGACGCTGAGCGACAACGAGATCAAGACCAGCCCGCGGATCGGCCGGCGCTCGCTGCTGGCCGCGGCCGGTGCCGGCGCGGCCGCACTGACGATCGGTGCGCGCCCGGCCCATGCGATCACGGACAGCGACGGCGGCACCTATGCCGACCCCGCCGGCCAGGGCCGCGGCGGCATGCGCACCGGGCTGACCGACAGCGACGGCGGGCAGTGGGCCGACCCGCCCGGCGGCGGGCGCTGGGGCAGCGGCCTGACCGATACCGATCAGGGCCCCTACATCCGCGACCAGGCCGGCAACGGCCGCCGCGGCGGCGGACAGGTCCAGCGCGGCGGGCCGACCGATGCCGACGGCGGACAGTATGCCGATCCGGCCGGCCAGGGCCGCGGCGGCGTGCGCACCGGGCTGACCGACAGCGACGGCGGGCAGTGGGCCGACATGCCGGGCGGCGGCCGCTGGGGCAGCGGCCTCACCGACAGCGATCAGGGGCCGTACATCCGCGACCAGGGCGGCAACGGGCGCCGCGGCTACTGAGGGAGAGCGCCGCCGGCCGTTCCGTGGTCCGGCGGCGCCCCGCCCTGGTGTGGTTGACGGGCGCCGGCGTCGGCGCCGCCCGGCGCGTCATTCGCTGCCGGCGTTGACCTCGACCAGCGTCCTCGTTGGCAGGGAACCGGAACTCGCGGCCACGCCGGCCTGCGCCCGTCGTATCATTGGTGTGCGCCCGCCGGCCGCGAGGAAGCGCTCCGCCTCCAGCGGCGGCATGGGCTTGGCAAAGTGGAACCCCTGGCAGGAGTCGCAGCCCATGTCGGCAAGCGCCTCGACTTCGCCGGCGGTCTCTGCGCCTTCCGCAACCACGTTCAGGCCCAGGGCGTGCCCCAGGTCGATGATCGAGCGGACGATCACGGTGCTGCCGCCGTCGGACAGCAGTCCGGAGACGAACGACCGGTCGATCTTGACCGTGTCGCACGGCAGTGCGTGCAGGCGGGCCAGCGACGAATAGCCGGTGCCGAAGTCGTCGATGGCCAGCTTGACCCCCAGCGCCTTGAGCCGGCGCAGGACGGCCGTGACGTGTTCCGGCCGGTCCATGATCAGCGACTCGGTGATCTCCAGGTGCAGGCGGTCCGGCGCCAGCCCGGACAGCGCCAGCGCCTCGGCGATGCGATCCGGCAGCTCGTGGTCCTCGAGCTGGCGCCGGGAGACGTTGACGGCGACATGGCGGCCCTCGGCGTCGCCCCAGGCGGCCAGCTGGCGGCATGCGCTGACGACTGCCCAGGCACCCATCGGCACGATCAGACCGGTCTCCTCAGCCAGCGGGATGAAGTCGCCGGGCGGGATCAGGCCGCGCCGGGCATGCCGCCAGCGCATCAGCGCCTCGAACCCGCACACCGCCCCCGTGTGCAGCGAAATGATCGGCTGGTAGTGCAGCACCAGTTCGCCCCGATCGACGGCGCGGCGCAAGTCGGTCTCCAAAGCCAGCTGGTCGAGCACCGCGGGACCACGCAGGCCGCGCTCGAAGAAATCCCACAGGCCCCGCCCGCGCGCCTTGGCGCGCGCCATCGCCAGACTGGCATCGGCAAGCACCGATTCGGCACGCCGGTAGCCGGCGGTGCACAGCGCCACACCGATGCTCGCCGACGGGAACACCTCCTGGCCGGACAGCATCAGGGGCGCGGCCACGGCGGTCTTTACCCTCTGCACCAGCGCCAGGGCGCGGTCGCGGGTGCACGCCTCGGTCGCCAGGACGGCGAACTGGTCGCTGCCGATGCGCGCGACGAACCCGGTGTCGCCGATCATCTGCTCCAGCCGCCGCGCGATCTCGGCCAGCATGTCGTCGCCGGCGCTCTGACCCAGGATGTCGTTGATGGCCTTGAAGCGGTCGAGGTCGAGGTAGAGCACGGTGCTGACGGCCACCGGGTTGACCTTGACCTGATCCAGCGCCCACTCCAGCCGCTCGGTGAACAGCACGCGGTTGGGCAGGCCGGTCAGGCGGTCGTGGAAGGCTTCATGAAGCAGCCGCGCTTCGGCCTGCTTGCGGCCTGTGATGTCCACCGCAAGGCCGACGATGCGCCGCGCCCGGCCGCCGGCATCGCGCACCGCCGTGCCGCGCAGGTGCAGCCAGCGGTACTGGCCGTCATCGCGCCGGAAGCGGCACTCGGTCTCGAACGGCCGGCCGTCGCCCGCGATGAACGCGTCCAGGGCGCAGGTCACACGGTCGCGGTCCTCGTCGTGCAGGCGTGCCAGCAGGTCGGACAGGCGATCGCCCAAGGCGCCCGGGGCAAGACCCAGGATCTCGTGGATGCGCGGCGAGAAGTGGGCGGTCCCCGCGGCCACGTCGACATCGAGCACGCCGTCCGTCGCGCTCGCCCAGGCCAGGTCGTGCCGTTCCTCCAGATGGCGCACTTCCGCGGCCATGCGCCTCAGACTGTCCGTTGCCGCCGCCATTTCCCGGTAGCGGGACCGCGGCAGGTTCGGCATGTCGGGGCGGTGGCGCCGCAGCGCATCGGCATGTGCCGTGAGCGCCGCCAGTGGGCCGGACACGCCGCGCATCAGGACGATCACGCCCAGCAGCGCCAGGGCCGCCAGCGCCGCGGTGAGGACCACCTGCATCCGTACCGACCGCACCAGGGGCGTCAGCCGGTCATTCATCGGCTCGACAAGGCCCAGCCGCCACGGCAGCGGCAGATCCTCGAACGGCACCGACACGGCCAGATAGGGGTCGCCCCCGTGCCGGAGCGCGGCTGCGATCCGGCCGTCGCCGATCGCCTCGGCCTCCGGTGAGTGCAGCGCCGCGATGGCGGCCGCCGTCGACGGAACCGCCGCGCCCGTCAGGCCCGGTGCCGTCCCCCCGAGGCCGAACGTGGCCAGGGGTTCGCCGCGTTCGTCGAGCAGGAAGACCGGCCCGCTGCGTTCCGGCAGGCGCGGCGCGACCGCCGCAATGATGCCGGGCAGGTCGGCATGAACGGCGACCACCCCGCGCGGCCCGGCCTGTTCGACGACCGCTGCGGCCACCGTCACCACCGGCGTGGTGTCGTCGCCACGGGACAGCGCCCAGGCGGCACGGCGGGTCCTGACAGCCTCCGCGAACCAGGGCATTTCGCGCGCGGCGGGCGGGTTCGCGCCCATGCCGGCAGCCGCAAGCGGATCCCGCGTCAGCTCACGCCATTGCCCGTCGCGCAGGATGCGGACGCCCGGCCGCGGGCTGCCCGGGTCGGTGACGATGCGCGTGACGAAGTCGGGATCACTGGGCGCGCGCGACCGGCGGACCGTGATTTCCGCCCCGCCCACGTCGGCGTAGCGGACGAACAGCAGGTGCGGCGAGCCTGTCAGCTGCTCAAGGAAATAGCGTTCCAGCGCATCGAAATCATCGACCGGCAGCACGCCGCGCATGATCAGCCCGCGGGTGAGCTCGGCAGTCTCGCGAATCGCCTCCAGCTCACCCTCGATGCGGTCGATCGTCTGGCGAGCCTCGCTGCCGACCAGCTCGCCGACCAGGTCGGTGACCGCCAGCCGGCCAGCCTGCTGAGCCGGCCAGCCGACGGCGACGGCCACCGTGGCGATCAGCCCCATAACGCCGAAAAAAAGAACGTGCCGGATCGATAGCATCCTAAGCTCTAATGTACTGGCGTGGCTGGATGCGGCGCAAGCGGCGGCTTCGTGCGGGAAGGGCCTCACCACCTGCAGCGGCACGGCCAGGCACGCGACCGCCGATCGCAGTCCATTATGCGGGCAGGATCTTAGTTTTCCGTTAAGGCAGCGTGGAGCTTAAGGATTAGACGGCGTAGCGATTGGCCAGATCTTCAATGTCTCTCCAGTATTGCTTATAGTCGCTCGTGCCAATCCGGCTGTAATTTAAATTCTTGAAAAGTCCGGTCAGCCGCGTGAACACGTCCCGGGCCTGCTCATTGTCCTTAAACTGGTAGTCCATCTCGACCAGCCCGGTGAGGAGCCGGAAGACATCGCGCTGCCGGTCGAGCGGGCACGAAACGTCCACTTCATCGAAGGCATCCTGCTGCAGATAGACCATGTCGACCAGCGTCGCCTTCTGCCAGACGACGTAGTCATCCAGCGTGATGCCCTCCTCTCCGGTCACCTGCATCATCTGGTAGACGGCGTCGCCGCGTCGCAGCAGATCGACCATGCGCCGCACGCGCGCGATCCAGTCCGGCCCGACGTGCTCGCGGAACCAGCCCGCCAGCTGCTCCGGATAGCGCGACCACGAAACCAGCGGGTCGACCGCCGGATAGAAGCGGCGGTAGGCCCGGTCGGCGGACAGCCCCAGGAACGTCTTGACCGTGGCCAGCGTGGACTGGGTGACCGGCTCCTCGAAATTGCCGCCGGCGGGCGAGACGGTGCCGATCATGGTCAGGCTGCCGGTCGCGCCGTCCACTGCGCGCAGCACGCCGGCGCGCTCGTAGATCGCCTTGATCGCGGAATCGAGGTAGGCCGGGAAGGCCTCCTCGCCCGGGATCTCCTCCATGCGGCCGGAGGTCTCGCGCATTGCCTGCGCCCAGCGCGAGGTCGAATCGGCAATCACGAGCACGTTGTAGCCCATCTGCCGGTAGTACTCGCCGAGCGTGACCCCGGTGTAGATCGACGATTCGCGAGCCGCCACCGGCATCGACGAGGTGTTGCAGACAATGATGGTGCGGTCCATCAGGCTGCCCCCGGTGCGCGGGTCGCGCATCTGCGGGAACTCGGTGATGGTCTCGACCACCTCGCCGGCGCGCTCCCCGCAGGCCACGATGACCACGATGTCGGCCGAGGAGTAGCGCGCGATCAGGCCTTGCAGCACCGTCTTGCCGGCCCCGAACGGGCCGGGGATGCAGGCGGTGCCGCCGCGCGCGACCGGAAAGAACGTGTCGATGAGCCGGATCGTGGTGACCAGCGGCTCGTCGGGGTAGAGCCGTTCGACCAGCCGGCGGCGTTGCAGCCGCTCCGGAATCGGCCGGCGCACCGGCCAAGTCTGGGTCATGGTCACGTCGCGCTCGACCCCGTCGGCGCCGACGATGCGGGCGACCGGCGTGTCGACGGTGAAGGTGCCCTCCTGGATCCAGGCGACCCGCACCCGCTCCGGTTCGCCGAACGGCACCATGATCTTGTGGGCGAACCGCCCCTCCTGGACCGTGCCCAGCGGTTCGCCGGGCCGCAGCGTGGCGCCGATGCTGACCGCCGGCGTGAACGCCCACTTGTGCACGCGGTCGAGCGGCTCGGCATAGACGCCGCGCGGCAGGAAGAATCCGTGGTCGCGGGCCAGGTCGGCGAGCGGGTTCTGCAGGCCGTCGTAGACCCGGCCGAGCAGGCCCGGTCCCAGCGTGACCGACAGCATTTCGCCGCTGAGCGCGACGGGGTCGCCGATGGTGACGCCGGAGGTATCCTCGTACACCTGGAGGTCGGCGGTCCGGCCGTGGACGCGCAGCACCTCCGCCTTCAGCCAGCGCTCCGCCGCGACACCGCCGAGGCCGATATAGGCGACCTCGTTCTTCATGATGGGATTGTCGGGCGCCTCGACGGCGATCAGGCTCTCGCGCACGCCGACCACGGTAGCGCGGCCGCGCATTGCCAAGCCTTCAGGCAAAGAGGGCGCCGTATTCACCCACCGCCTCCCCGGTCAACCGGTCCAGCCGTGCCTCGGCCGCACCGACGTTGTAGCTCAGCCAGCGGCGCACGATGTCCCACTGGAACAGGTAGGCGAGCACGGCGACGAAGCCGAACGCCTGCCCCTCCGCGGCGCGCCGCAGTTCCGCCCAGACCAGCGCCATCAGGCGCCGCTCGACGCCCAGGGCGTCGCCGGCCTCCAGCCGCTCGCGCAGGCTCGGCAGCCAGGGATAGACGTGGCGCAGCCCGAAGTCCGGCTCGTGCCAGTGCCGCTCGATGCGCAGGACGTGCGGGCCGATGCCCCACGGCCGGCCCCGCGCTGGCGGCCCCTGCCCCAGCGTGCGGCGGCGTAGCGCGGCGACCACGGTGCGGATCTGCAGCCGCTCGTCGATCATCTCGCGCAAGGGCCGGCTGCGGAAGCGGAACGCCGAGCGGCGGTATTCCTCGATGAAGGCCGCATCGCTGCGTTCGGGCCGCTGGCGCTGCCAGGTGAGGAACGCCTCGGCCAGGTGCACGGTCTCGCGATCCTCCGGCAGCAGCATGCTCAGGCGCTGCTCCAGCCGCTCGCGGTTGATCGGCAGGCGCTCGGCCGTCTCGAAGTACGGCAGTGCCGGCAGGCTGGAGACCAGCGTGAAGTAGGTGCGGTCCTCGAACGCGGCCATCGGGTCCCGCCGGCGCCCCCCTACTCCAGCCCATGCCGGTTCACCGGCCACCAGTCCTCGGCCAGCACCTGCTCAAGAGTGCAGGGACACTCCGCGGGCAGGACGGACGGGCGCATGCCGTCGAACTCGTGCAGGGCCGCGCCGGCCAGCTTGCGCGCGGTCCGCCAGGCGCGGAGCAACAGCGCGGCGAGCTGCGGGCGGAGGCTCGGGTTGTCCTCGAGCGTACGGGCGGCGCGGTCGCGGTGATCGGTGACGGACAGCCGCCAGCCGCGGCGCGGCTCCCGGGCCGGCGAGTATTCCAGTTTCAGGAGATGTTCGATGATCCGGGCCAGGGCGGCTTCCAGCGCATCGCGTCGGCTGTTGCCCAAGTCGTCCAGCTCCTCCGCCAGATGGGCCAGATCGAGCGCATCCAGCCGCCCGGCGCGCAGGGCCTCGGCCTGCTGCCGCGCCCAGGCGTGGTAGTCGAGAGTGTAGAGCGTCGCCGCCATGCCGCCGCCCTCCCCGTCGCGGCCTCCATGCGTCAGAATGGCAGTGGATCCAGTTCTTCGTAGTCGTACCGGCTCTCCGGCTGCCACGACTCCTCCAGGATTTGCTCCAAGGTATAGGGGCACGCCTCGGGCAGTCGCTTTGGATCCTGCCAGTCGCAGGCGGACACCATGTGCGCGGCCAGGGCGCGGGCACCGGGCCAAACGCGCTCGAGCAGGGCCGGCAGCTCGCGGCGCAGGCTGGGGCTGTCGTCCAGCCGGTCAGCGATGCGCTGGCGGTGGTCGATTACCATGGCCATCCAGCCGGCGCGCTGCTGCCGTGTCAATGCGTACTCAAGGTAGAGAAAATACTCGACGATGCGCCGGAGCGAGGTGCGCACCGCGCTGCGGATGCCGTCGGCGATGTCGTCCAGCTCCTCCGCCACATGGGCGCGGTCGAGCGCGTCGAGCCGCCTGGCGCGCACGATCTCCGCCTGCTCGCGTGCCCAGGCGTAGACGTCCTCGTGGTACAAGTCGGTCATTGCGGCGGCGCCCCCTCAAGGCAGGCCGGGCGTCAGAAATGGATCGCCCGGTCGTAGGCGTCGAGCACGCTCTCGTGCATCATCTCCGACAATGTGGGGTGGGGGAAGATTGCTTCCATCAGGTCTTCCTCGGTGGTCTCGAGCTGCTTGGCGACGACGTAGCCCTGGATCAGCTCGGTCACCTCGGCGCCGATCATGTGGGCGCCGAGCAGCTCGCCGGTCTTGGCGTCGAACACGGTCTTGACCAGGCCTTCCGGCTCGCCCAGCGCGATGGCCTTGCCGTTGCCCATGTAGGGGAAGCGGCCGACCTTGACCTCGTGGCCGCGCTCGCGCGCCTTGGCCTCGGTCAGGCCGACGCTGGCGACTTGGGGCATGCAGTAGGTGCAGCCGGGGATGCGCGACACGTCCAGCGGATGGACGTGCGGCCGGCCGGCGATGCGCTCCACGCAGATGACGCCCTCGTGGCTGGCCTTGTGGGCGAGCCAGGGCGGGCCGACCACGTCGCCGATGGCGTAGACGCCGGGCTCGCCGGTCTCCAGCCATTCGTTGACGGCGATGTGGCCGCGGTCGACCTGCACCTTGGTGTTGTCCAGGCCGATGTCTTCCGTATTGCCGATGATGCCGATGGCCAGGATGACGCGGTCGACGGTGACCTGGCTGTTCTTGCCGCCGCCGGCGTCGATGGTGGCGGTGACGTTGTCGGCGCCGCGGTCGAGCTTGTCCACCTTGGCGCCGGTGTGGATGGTCATGCCCTGCTTCTCGAAGGCCTTGCGGGCGAAGGCGGAGATCTCCTCGTCCTCGACCGGCAGCACCCGGTCGAGGATCTCCACGACCGTCACCTCGGCGCCCATGTTGCGATAGAAGCTGGCGAACTCGATGCCGATGGCGCCCGAGCCGACGACCAGCACCGACTTCGGCATGGCCTCCGGCACCATCGCCTCCTTGTAGGTCCACACCAGCCGGCCGTCCGGCTCCAGGCCGGGCAGCGAGCGGGCGCGGGCGCCGGTGGCGACGATGATGTGGGGGGATGAGAGCGTGTCGGTCTTGCCGTCCTTCTCAACCGTGATCTTGCCGCCGCCCTGCAGGCGGGCGTGGCCGTCGATGACGGTGACCTTGTTCTTGCGCAGCAGGTGCTTGACGCCGGCGGTGAGCTGACCGGCCACCTGGCGCGAGCGCTTGATCACCTTGGAGAAGTCGAAGGCGATGTCCTTGGCGCTGAAGCCGAAGTCGCCGAGATGGTGGAGCAGGTGGCTGATCTCCGAGGTGCGCAGCAGCGCCTTGGTCGGGATGCAGCCCCAGTTCAGGCAGATGCCGCCCAGGTGCTCGCGTTCCACCACCGCCGTGTTCAGGCCAAGCTGCGCCGCCCGGATGGCGGCGACATAGCCGCCGGGGCCTGCCCCGACCACGATCACGTCGAACTGCTTGTCGGCCATGGATCCTTCCTCCCTGCCGCCGGTTGTCCGGGCCCGGCCGGTTGGCGTCGGCCCGCTACGCGCCCGCGGATCAAGTGTCGGTTTTTTCGCCGCCTTGGCCAGTGCCGTCCGCCCCCGCACGGCGTTCCAGGGCACAGGCCTCGTCGATGATCACCTGGAACACGCGGCGGACATAGTCGGGGTCGAGGCCTTCGGCGACGCCGTGGGCGGCGTTGCGCTCCTTGACCTCGCCGATGCGGTCGCCGAGCACGACCGGGATGTCGTTGGCCTGCTTGAGCGCGGCGACGCGGCGGACGATGCTCTGCCGGACGGCGAGCAGCTCCACGATCCGGTCGTCGACGGCATCGATCTCGCGGCGGAGCGGGTCGAGGACTTTCATGGGCTCGATCACTCGCCGCCGCGCCGGGCGGAGTCAAGGGAAAGCGGACCGGATACCCGCGTCACAGCGCATCGGGCGCCTCGACCGTGCGCTCGGTGCGGACATCACCGGTGTTGAGCGTCGTCTTGGGCTCGACCAGCAGCACGTGCACCTCCTCGTCGGCCACCGGCAGGTGCTCGACGCCGCGCGGCACGATGATGAACTCGCCGGGGCCGACGGTCTCCTCGCGGTCGCGGAAGCGCATGCGCAAGCTGCCGTGCACGACCAGGACCATCTCGTCCTCGGCCTCGTGCCGGTGCCAGACGAACTCCCCCTTCAGCTTCGCCAGCTTCACGTGGCAGTCGTTGACCTCCCCGACGATCCTGGGGCTCCAAGTCTCGGAGAACAGGGCGAGCTTTTCGGCGAGGGAGACTTTGTGCATGGAAGAAAAATTATTCTAAGTTTGTTCAGCAGCATTAACCGAAGCGACAATTTGTGTTCATGTCGGCAAACAGAGCCTACGTTTTAATTCTCTCGAACGTAGAAACATCCCAAGTCCAATAAAGATACAACCTGCTTTCAACCTTAGAGCCTCTCCACGTATGTTCTACAGTTTGTCGGACACCTTCTTTTTTTATATTGCATTCTTGGTTATCTTTCTTTGGCTCTTCACCAAACTGCGAGCACACTCGAGCGCTCTTGATGGGGCAATCAATAAACTCGAATTTGACGTTATGGCGATCTGTCGGCGTACGAATCCGAAACACTTGCCATTCTTCTTGATTCGTATTATATTTATTTACTGACTTCTGAGATTCATTAAAATGAATGATTTGACCCTTCCTAATGTCCGTGTTTTTTAGCTTGTTTTCTACCTTGAACGTTCTAAAAACAGGGAAAGTGCATTTTGTCTCTACATTTATGTCTCCCAGATTTTCGCATCGTGCTTGAGGATTATACTGCATTTGCTTTTCGAGGTCAGATGACGAGGTATCCCACTCGTCAAATGCGCTCATTTCAAAATCAAAGGTCGACAAATGATCATGCAAAGCTTTAAGCTTCACGTTTCTAAAAATCCTGCAAGCAAGTACCTGTCTACCCCCAACCTCTTCGATGCTAAATGTAAATGTATGATTATTCTCGAGCGTTCGGTACCTATATAATGATAGTTTTGCTTTACGCATGAAAAACCAGTGGAGAGCAAGGAAGGCCAACACAAACAGGGTTGTACCAATGAATACATAATTTATTGTAGTTGCTTGAATATAAATCTTGTAACCGCCCGCAATAATTGAAAAAATTGTCCCGACAATTGATACAATTAGCGAGAGCATACTCCACGCTTCAGCTTTTAGCGACTTCCCTGACATAGAAGCCAACCATAAGTTGCGCATAAGACACAATGAGACGGTCCCTTCTGGCCCCGGCATGCCATATAACAAAGCTATCGGCAATGCATGCCGCACCTTGCTAATGATGCCGGACCTTAGAGAATATCACTTACGTCGCGTCTTGCTTTACCTAAGCCGTACACATACAGGCCAGTCCTTACGTGAAACTGGCGACACATTACTACATCAACTCACCTTCATCACCGGGCGTGCGCATTGCCGTTCTCCTTCGGCTGTGCCATACTGACGAGATTCCCTGATTCGGCTGGAATCGTGCTTCTGGCTCCTCACAACCATTCCAAAACCGTACCTACCACAGTTTCAGGAACCGCAATATGGATGGCCTCGTCAAGCGAATCTGTCAACAGCTTTTGAAGACCAAATCCCTAGAGAAGCATCCCCAGCGGGTCCTCGATCAGCTGCTTGAACACGCTCATATACTGGGCACTGACGGCACCGTCTACAATCCGATGATCGGCCGACAGGGTGGCGCTCATCATGGTGGCGATGGCCAGCGCGCCGTCCTTGACGACCGGGCGCTGCTCGCCCTTGCCCAGGGCGACGATGGCGGCCTGGGGCGGGTTGATGATGGCGGCGAACTCGCGCGCGCCGAACATGCCCAGGTTGGAGACGGTGAAGGTGCCGCCCTGGAATTCCTCGGGCTTCAGCCTGTTCTCCTTGGCGCGCGTGCCCAGGTCGCGCATCTCCGCGGAGATCTGGGACAGCCCCTTCCGGTCGGCGTCCTTGATGATCGGCGTGATCAGGCCGTTCTCCGTCGCCACCGCCACCGAGACGTCGACGCGGTCGAAATAGAGGATCGCGTCGTCGGTCCAGGCGGTGTTGGCCTGCGGCACCCGGCGGAGCGCGATCGCCGCGGCCTTGATGATCATGTCGTTGACCGACAGCTTCGTGCCGTCGCCGGCCCGCGCGTTCAGGTCGGCGCGCAGTTTGAGCAGCGCGTCCAGCTCACAGTCGACCGTCAGGTACCAGTGCGGGATGGTCTGCTTGGCCTGCAGCAGTCGGCGCGCGATGGTGCGGCGCATGCCGCTCGGCTTGACCTCGTGGTAGGGAATGTTGAAGGCGTCGGCGAGCTCCTTGGCCGACGGGCCGGCGGCCATCGGCGCGGCCGCGGGGGCCGGTGCCGGGGCGGGCGCGGCTTCCGGCTTCGGCGGCGGCGCCTCGGCGGCCTTCGGCTTGGGCGGGCCGGCGGCGATCGCGGCCTCGATGTCGCGCTTGACGATGCGGCCGTGCGGGCCTGTGCCCTTGATCTGGGCGAGGTCGTAGCCGGCATCCTTGGCCATGCGTTTGGCCAGCGGGCTGGCAAAGATGCGTTCCCCCGGAGCGGCCGGCGCCTCGGCGGCCGGCGGCTGCTCGGCCGGCAATGCCGGCTCGCCCGGGCGGGCAACGCCCTTCTCGGCGATCGGCGGCGGCCCGGCCGGCTCCTTCGCCTTGTCGACCAGTTCGTCGGCCGGCGCCTGCGGCGTGGCGGGGGCGCCGCCGATGCGCGACAGGTCGAAGTCGTCCAGGGCCGAGGCGTCCTCGCCGTCCTCCAGCAACAGGGCGATCGGCTGGTTGACCGGCACGCCCTCGGTTCCGTCGGGCACCAGGATCTTGCCGAGCGTGCCTTCCTCGACCGCCTCGACCTCCATCGTCGCCTTGTCGGTCTCGACCTCGGCGATGGCGTCGCCGGGGGCGATCTCGTCGCCCTCCTGCTTCAGCCAGCGGGCCAGCGTGCCCTCGGTCATCGTCGGCGACAGCGCCGGCATCAGGATCTGGATCGGCATGGCGGTCTCCCCGGCGGGCGTTCTTTGTGTTTACGGTCGGCCGTCGTTCAGTCGCGGTAGCAGACCGCCTTGGCCGCGGCGACGATGGTCTCCGCCTGCGGCAGGGTCAGGCGCTCGAGATTGGCGGCATAGGGCATGGGCACGTCGGCGGCGCACACGCGGGCCACCGGCGCGTCCAGATAGTCGAAGGCGTGCTCCATCATCTGCGCCGCCAGCTCGGAGCCGATGCCGGCGAACGGCCAGCCCTCCTCGGCGGCGACCAGCCGGTTGGTCTTCTTGACCGAGTTGACGATGGTCTGTGTGTCGAACGGCCGGATCGAGCGCAGGTCGATGACCTCGGCCTCGATGCCCTCCTCGGCCAGCGCCAGCGCCGCCTCCACCGCCTTGCCGGTGGTCAGCGAGTGGGCGACGATGGTCACGTCCCGGCCCGGCCGCACCACCTTGGCCTTGCCAATCGGCACGACGAACTCCGGGTCCACCGGCACATCGAAGCTGTGCCCGTAGAGGATCTCGTTCTCAAGAAAGATCACCGGGTTGGGGTCGCGGATCGCCGCCTTGAGCAGGCCCTTGGCGTCGGCCGCCGTCCACGGCGAAACCACCTTCAGCCCGGGGCAGTGGGCGTACCAGCTCGAGTATTCCTGGCTGTGCTGGGCGCCCACGCGAGCCGCCGCGCCGTTCGGGCCGCGGTAGACGATCGGGCAGCCCATCTGGCCGCCGGACATGTACAGGGTCTTGGCCGCAGAGTTGATCAAGTGGTCCATCGCCTGCATGGCAAAGTTGAACGTCATGAACTCCACGATCGGCCGCAAGCCCCCGAACGCCGCGCCGACGCCCAGGCCGGCGAAACCGTGCTCGGTGATCGGCGTGTCGATCACGCGCTTCGGCCCGAACTCGTCGAGCAGGCCCTGGCTGACCTTGTAGGCGCCCTGGTACTCGGCGACCTCCTCGCCCATCAGGAACACGGTCGGGTCGCGGCGCATCTCCTCGGCCATGGCGTCGCGCAACGCCTCGCGCACGGTCAGGCGCTGCGTCTCCTTGAAGAACTTCTCCTCTTCGTCGGGCGGCGCGGTCGGCCCGGCCGGCGGCGGCGCGGCCTCGGACGGCTCGCGCTTCGGCTCGGCCGGTGCCTTGGCCTCCGCGGGCGCCGCTTCGGGTCCCGGCGCGGACGGCTCGGCCGCCGCCTGGTCGAGGGCGGAGGCGTCCTCGCCCTCCTCGAGCAGGACGGCGATCGGCGTGTTGACGGGCACGCCCTCGGTGCCCTCGCCGACCAGGATGCGGCCCAGGGTGCCCTCCTCGACCGCCTCGACCTCCATGGTCGCCTTGTCGGTCTCGACCTCGGCGATCGCGTCGCCCGGGGCGATCTCATCGCCTTCCTTCTTCAGCCAGCGAGCCAGGGTGCCCTCGGTCATGGTCGGCGACAAGGCCGGCATCAGCACTTGTATCGTCATCGGTCACGTCTCCGGCAAACCGCGGGCGGCGCCGCGCGTCAGGGTCCGGCACAAGGGTGCGGGAATCGGGCGGGCGCAGCGCTCAGGCCTCGACGTATACGTCCGTCCAAAGCTCGGCGGGATCGGGCTCGGGGCTCTGCTGGGCGAACTCGGCCGACTCGTTGACCACCTTGCGGATCGTGCGGTCCACGCCCTTCAGGTCGTCCTCGGACGCCGTGCCGCCCTCGAGCAGCAGCTTGCGAACGTGCTCGATCGGGTCCGCGGTTTCCTTGATCTTGCTGACCTCGTCCTTGGTCCGGTATTTGGCCGGGTCGGACATGGAGTGGCCGCGGTAGCGGTAGGTCAGCATTTCGAGGATGTACGGCCCCTGGCCGGAGCGGGCGTGCTCCAGCGCCCGCAGGCCGGCCGCGCGGACCTCCTCGACGTGCATGCCGTTTACCGGCTCGCCGGGGATGCCGTACGACCTGCCGCGCTCGTACAGGTCGGTGGTGGCCGAGGCGCGGGCCACCGAGGTGCCCATGCCGTACCGGTTGTTCTCGATGACGTACACCACCGGCAGCTTCCACAGCGCGGCCATGTTGAAGCTTTCGTACACCTGGCCCTGGTTGACCGCGCCGTCGCCCATATAGCAGTGGCAGACGCCGCCGTCCTCCTTGTACTTGTGCGCGAAGCCCAGGCCGGTGCCGATCGACACCTGCGAGCCGACGATACCGTGGCCGCCGAAGAAGTTCTTCTCGCGGCTGAACATGTGCATCGAGCCGCCCTTGCCCTTGGAATACCCGCCGCGCCGGCCGGTCAGTTCGGCCATGACGCCACGCGGGTCCATGCCCGTGGCCAGCATATGACCATGGTCGCGGTAGGCGGTGATCACGGTGTCGCCGGGTTTGGCCGTCGTGGTCATGCCCACGACGACGGCCTCCTGCCCGATGTAGAGGTGGCAGAAGCCGCCGATCAGACCCATGCCGTAGAGCTGGCCGGCCTTTTCCTCGAACCGGCGGATCAGCAGCATGTCGTGGTAGGCCTTGTCGAGCTCTTCCTTCGAGAGCGCCGGGACCTCAGGGCTTTCAGCCTCGTGGGCAACGGGTTCGGTCTGCGCCAACGTTTCCTCCCGGATCTTGTGCCGCGCGCCTTCTCTTCACGGAGGCGCTGCGGAAACGGGCGGCCGCAGCATGCGGTTCCGTCCTTAAGTGCTAACACCGGCCTCCACGGGCGCGCAAGCGCACGCGGAGCGCGGCGGGCGTCGCCGGCAGCGCCGTACGCCCGTGCCGCGTTCGAAGGAAGGAAATTGCGCGTTTGGCGGCGGGATCAAGTCCGGGAGCCCGAGGCCATTTGGGCGGACCTGGGGCAAGTTCACTCGGCGGCCGGCTCGGCGGCTCCGTCCCGGCCAAAATAGATCACGACGTCGTCGGGATGGCCGTAGTTCAGCATCGTGCGCACCCGCTCGTCCAGCATGTCCAGGTCGATGCTGTCGGGGGCGAGCAGTTCGGCGCGGTGCTGCAGGTGCTGACGGTCTTCCCGCAGCGCCGCCAGCGTCTCCTGCGCCTCCGCCACCTGCACAGCCAGCCGGGCGCGGGCGATGAAGCCGTGCTCGCCCTGCACCGCGTGGTAGCCCAGGTATGCGACGACCGCGGCGCCGATCACGGGGATCAGCACCGGCCTGAGCTTTCGTCTGAGGATCGCCATCGAAGTCATTGACCGGATAGCATCATGACCCGGTCCCGAAGTCAACGGCTGCCAATGGCGAAAGTCTGCGGCGGTTTCGCCGCAGCCGCTGCCTGCGGCGGCCGGGCGGACCGCAATCCCAGCCGGCGGACCAAATCAGTCCAGATTCGGCCGAAAAGGGCATCCGTCGCGCGGCCAAACGTGCTAAAACGGTTCTCGCCGCCGCGTACACGTCTGATACGCAACGACAGTGGGCACCCGCAGGCCGGCGATCCGGACCCAATCGGAGTCGGGCCCGCTTCAGGGCCGTTGGCGGTTGCCGACCCTGTCCGTCCTGTGTGGCCCACCGCCCGAAGCCATCACAGAGACGCGTCATGACCGGAAGCCAGACGAACGAACTCCCCAAGATCAATGAAATGAACATCGCCGCGTTTATCGTCGACCTCGACGGCGTGGTCACGGACACGGCCGCGGAGCACGCCAAGGCGTGGAAGCAGCTGTTCGATGAATACCTGCAGCAGGTTGCGGAGCGCGAGGGCAGGCCGTTCGTGCCGTTCGACCTGGACACCGACTACCTGACCCATGTCGACGGCAAGCCGCGCTACGACGGCGTCAAGGACTTCCTGGAATCGCGCGGCATCCAGCTGCCCTTCGGCGAGCCGAGCGATCCGCCCGACGCCGAGACGGTGTGCGGTTTGGGCAACAAGAAAAACCTGCTGTTCAACGAGGTCGTGCGCAGCGAGGGTGTCGAGGTCTTTGAGAGCACCGAACGCGTCTTGCGCCATCTGCGCGAGCAGGGCTGCAAGACCGCCGTCGTGTCGTCGTCCAAGAACTGCAAGCTGGTGCTGGAAAGCGTCGGGCTGCTCGACCTGTTCGACATCATGGTCGACGGCCACTATTCGGCCGAGCACGGCCTGCCCGGCAAACCCGCACCCGACACCTATATCCGGGCGTGCGAGCTGCTCGGCGTGCGGCCCGAGGACTCCGCCATGGTCGAGGACGCGACCGTGGGCGTGGAGTCCGGCGCGGCCGGCAATTTCAAGTACGTCATCGGCGTCGATCGCGGCGTCGGCAAGGAGGCGCTGCGCGAGCGGGGCGCCAACGTGGTCGTGAGCGATCTGGGAGAACTGGACATTGACTGAGACCGCAACCGTCGAGCAGCGGCCGGTGCGCGAGGTACCGGACGCACTCGCCAATTTCGATGACCTGAAGGCCGCCATCGGCGACCGCACGCCAACGATCTTCCTGGACTACGACGGCACGCTGACGCCGATCGTGGACCGGCCGGAGCTCGCCATCCTGTCCGACGAGGGTCGCGCCGTCGTCGACACCCTGGCCAAGAAGCTGCCGACCGCCGCCGTCAGCGGGCGTGACCGGCCCGATGTCGAGCAGCTCATCGGCCTGGACAGCCTGATCTATGTCGGCAGCCACGGCTTCGACATTACGGTGCCCGGCGGCAAGAAGATCGAGAACCCGATCACCGGCGACTATCAGCCGATGCTGGACCGGGTCGAGAAGCGCCTGCACGACAAGCTGGATCCCATCAAGGGCGCACTGGTGGAGCGCAAGAAGTTCTCCATCGCTGCCCACTATCGCCTCGTATCTGATGACGATTACCCGAAATTCCGCCAGGCGCTGGAGGAGATCGAGGCTGACGAGCCGGACATCAAGGAAAAGACCGGCAAGAAGGTGTTTGAGCTCCAGCCGAAGCTGGACTGGGACAAGGGCAAGGCCGTCCTGTGGCTGCTCAAGGCGCTCGACCTGGATGGTCCGGAATGTGTGCCGATGTTCTTTGGTGACGACGTCACCGATGAGGACGCGTTCGGTGCGCTGCAGGGCCGCGGGCTGTCGGTGATCGTCTCCGCCAAAAGCGATGACGAGACCGGCCGCACCACCGCCGCGACCTTCCGCGTCCACGACACCGATGAGCTGCTGGAGCTGCTGCGCCGCCTGACGCCGTGACGGCGGGCGGCCGCGGCCGCACATCCAACGCAGCGGGCACGAACAACGCAAACGGGCGAGGAATCATGCACGACTGGACGCTGGCCTACGACGGCTACGAGCCCCAGATGCAGGGCCTGCGCGAGGCGCTGTGCACCCTGGGCAACGGCTACATCTGCACGCGCGGCGCCTTCACGACGGAACGGGCCGACGACTCGAACTATCCCGGAACCTATCTCGCCGGCGGCTACAACCGCCTGCAGACCGAGATTTCCGGGCGCATGATCGAGAACGAGGACCTGGTCAACCTGCCGAACTGGCTGGAGCTGACCTTCCGCCCGGCTGACGGCGACTGGCTGCACATCGCCGACGTGGAGATCCTGTCGTTCCGCCAGGACCTCGACATGAAGGCCGGCGTGCTCAAGATCGAGATGCGCGTCAAGGACGGCCAGGGGCGCGAGACCTCGATCCTGCAGCGCCGCTTCGTCAGCATGGCCGACAAGCACATCGCGGCCATCGAAATGACGCTCACCGCGGAGAACTGGTCGGGCGAGGCCGAGGTGCGCACGGCGATCGACGGCCGGGTGATCAATTACGGCGTGAAGCGCTACCGCGAGCTGAACAGCAAGCACCTGGATGCGCTGGAGACGGCCGACTTCAACGGCGAGATCAGCGGCGACGACATGATCTTCCTCGTCGTCCAGACCAACCAGTCGAAGCTGCGCATCGGCCAGGCCGCCCGCACCCGCATCTACCGCGACAACCACCTGGTCGAGGGCAAGCTGTCGGTCTCGACCGAGCCCGGCTACCCGTGCCAGACGATCGGGTTCAACGCGCTGGAGGGCGTGCCGGTCAACGTCGAGAAGGTGGTCGCGCTCTACACGTCGAAGGACTACGCCATCTCCGAACCGGGGCTGGCCGCGCGCGAGGCCGTCGACCGCGCCGGCTCGTTCGACGAGCTGCTGCGCGAGCACGTGCGCACCTGGGACACGATCTGGCAGATGGCCGACATCCGCGTGAACCGGGACGAGTTGAATTCGCAGATGATCCTGCGGCTGCACGTGTTCCACCTGTTCCAGACGCTGTCGCCGAACACCATCGAGCTGGACGCCGGCGCCCCGGCGCGCGGCTGGCACGGCGAGGCCTATCGCGGCCACGTGTTCTGGGACGAGCTGTTCATCCTGCCGTACATCGACTTCCGCCTGCCGGAGCTGAGCCGAACCCTGCTGGAATACCGCTACAACCGGCTGCCGAAGGCGCGGCTGGCGGCCCGCGCGGCCCAGCTCAGGGGCGCCATGTTCCCGTGGCAGAGCGGCAGCGACGGGCGCGAGGAAAGCCAGGTCATGCACCTGAACCCGCGGTCCGGCCGCTGGGTGCCCGACCACAGCTATCAGCAGCGCCACGTCAACCTGGCGATCGCCTACAACACCTGGATGCACTACAAGGTCACCGGCGAGATGCACGCCCTTGAGAACATGGGCGCGGAGCTGATCGTCGAGATCGCCCGGCTGTTCGCCTCCCTGGTCACCTGGAACGCCGATCGCGAGGGCGGCCGCTACGACCTGAACCGGGTCATGGGGCCGGACGAGTACCACGAGGCGTATCCGGACTCCGACGAGCCCGGCCTGAACAACAACGCGTACACCAACGTCATGGTGTCGTGGCTGATGGATACGGTCGAGGCGGCGCTGGAGGAGCTGGACGACGCCCGCCGCGACCAGATCATGGAGCGGCTGGACATCACCCATGAGGAGCGCGAGCGCTGGCGCCACATCGCCCGGCGCATGTACGTGCCGTTCCACAGCGACGGGGTGATGAGCCAGTACGAAGGCTACGAGCCCCTCAAGGAGTTCGACTGGGCGGGCTACCGCGAGAAGTACGGCAACATCCAGCGGCTCGACCGCATCCTGGAGGCGGAAGGCGATTCGGCCGACAACTACAAGCTCGCCAAGCAGGCCGACACGCTGATGCTGTTCTACCTGTTCAACGAGGAGCAGGTGGCCAAGCGGCTGGAGAGCCTGGGCTACTCCTTCGGCGACGATGCGTGGCTCAAGCATATCGACTACTACCTGGCCCGCACCTCGCACGGCTCGACGCTGAGCTATCTGGTGCATTCGTGGGTGCTGGCCCGCTCGCGGCCCGAGCAGGCCTGGGACCTGTACGTCAAGGCCCTGCAGAGCGACATCGGCGACATCCAGGGCGGCACCACCGTGGAAGGCATCCACCTGGGCCTGATGGCCGGCACCGTCGACGTGGTGCAGCGCTGCCTCACCGGGTTCGACATCCGCCAGGGCGAAATGTGCTTCGACCCGCACCTGATCGGGCCGATCAAGGAGATCGCCCTGAAACTGCGCTACCAGGGCCACTGGCTGGACGTGGCGCTCAACGAGACCGAGATCGCCATCGAGCTCGACCACGGCTGGCGCGAGAGGGGCAACCGGTTCTCGATCTGGATCGGCGACCGCAAGGAGGAGTTCGAGCCCGGCATCCGCCGCGCCGTCCCCCTCGCCGCCCACGCCCAAATGGCAGCGACCGGGGAATAGCGGCGCGTCGCCTGCCGCTGCGCGCACGCTATGGTTCCTCCCCCGCTTGCGGGGGAGGGAACTTCAGAGTGCGGTGACAGCCAAGAAAAAATCCCCGCCAGCACCTGGCGGGGATTTTTCAGTCTTCGGCGGTGAGATCCGGGTTCCCAGCTGTTCTTCGCTGCTTTCCCGGCCACGTATCGCTCCGGCCTGCCGGGCAGGCCGGCCGCCCTACCCGCGCAGGATGGTCTTGCCCGCGTACCGGGCGGCGCGGCCGAGGGTTTCCTCGATGCGGATCAGCTGGTTGTACTTGGCCATGCGGTCCGAGCGGCTCATCGAGCCGGTCTTGATCTGGCCGCAGTTGGTGGCGACGGCGAGGTCGGCGATGGTGGAGTCCTCGGTCTCGCCGGAGCGGTGCGACAGCACGGCGGTGTAGCCGGCCTTGTGCGCCATCTCCACGGCCTCCAGCGTCTCGCTCAGCGTGCCGATCTGGTTGACCTTGACCAGGATCGAGTTGGCAATGCCGCGCTCGATGCCCTGGGCCAGACGCTGCGGGTTGGTCACGAACAGGTCGTCGCCGACCAGCTGGACGCGGTTGCCGATCGCCTCGGTCAGGGCCTTCCAGCCCTCCCAGTCGTCCTCGGACATGCCGTCCTCGATCGAGATGATCGGGTAGCGGCCGACCAGCTCCTCGTAGTAGCGGACCATGCCCTCGGCATCGAGCGACTTGTTCTCGCCGGCCAGCTCGTACTTGCCGTCCTTGAAGAACTCCGACGACGCCGAATCCAGCGCCAGGACGATGTCCTCGGCGGGCTTGTAGCCGGCCGCCTCGATCGCCTTCATGATGAAGGTCAGCGCCTCGTCGGTGGAGGCGAGCCCCGGGGCGAAGCCGCCCTCGTCGCCCACATTGGTGTTGTGGCCGGCGTCCTTCAGGCCCTTCTTCAGCGCCGCGAACACCTCCGCGCCCATGCGCACGCCCTCGGCGACCGTGTCGGCCGAGACGGGCATGATCATGAACTCCTGGATGTCGATCGGGTTGTCCGCGTGGGCGCCGCCGTTGATGATGTTCATCATCGGCACCGGCAGGACGCTGGCGAAGGTACCGCCGACATAGCGGTACAGCGGCAGGCCGGCGTCGTCCGCGGCCGCCTTGGCCACCGCCAGGCTGACGCCCAGGATGGCGTTGGCGCCCAGGCGGCCCTTGTTGGCGGTGCCGTCCAGCTCGATCATGGTCTGGTCGATGGCGACCTGGTCCTCGGCGTCGAGGCCGGAGATGGCGTCGCACAGCTCGCCGTTGACGGCCTCGACCGCCTGCAGCACGCCCTTGCCGCCGAAGCGCGACTTGTCGCCGTCGCGCTTCTCCACGGCCTCGTGGACGCCGGTGGAGGCGCCGGACGGCACGGCCGCACGCCCGGTGGCGCCGGACTCGAGTTCGACGTCGACCTCGACGGTCGGATTGCCGCGGCTGTCCATGATTTCGCGGCCATGGATGTCGACGATGGCGGTCATCGGCAGACTCCCCGTTCTGACTTGTCGATGCTGATAAGTGGGCTTGGGCGTTCTTGCGACGACCCGTGGACGCGCGGGCAGCCCCGGCACGGCGGGACGGGCCGGCACTCCTGATCCTGATACAGGGTCCGCCGCACCGGCGCAAGGCGGGTCGCGCGCTTGTCGGCCCGGCCGGTCAGGCCCAGCCGAGCGCCGTCAGGTCGCCGCGGCGCAGCGGCGCGTCCTGCTCAAGAAAATACTCGTCGAGCTGCGGCGGCGGCCGGTCGGTGCCCGAGAGCATCGCGTGCACCTGACCGCGGTGGTGGATCTGGTGCACGAACAGGTGGCTCAGCACGGCGTGCACCCGCTCGGGGTAGCGGGCGCCGCCGCCGCGCACCAGCACGACCTCGCGGTCCAGGTTCGCCCCGGTCAGACCGTCGCAGAACGCCATCAGCCGGGCGTCGGCGGCGCGCTGGGCATCGCGCAGGTCCTCGAACCGGGCATACGGCTCGTCGTCGGCGACCAGGGCCGGCCCGCGCCCGCCGCCTTCCAGGGCATCCACGTAGTACCAGTCGACGATCAGGATGTGGTTCAGGGTCAGGTGAATCGACGGGAAGAACCCGGTCCGCCGGGCCTTCAGGGCCTCATCCGACAGGCCGGCGCACGCGGCGTACAGCCGGTGGTTCGACCAGGCATTGTTGCGCGCCATGGCGCGAAAGTGATCCTCAAGCGTCGTCATCAGGCTCTCCCCCGGATCGCCGGTGCCGTTATGCCGTCATGCCGTCACGGCGGCGTGCCGGCCAGCCGGTCGCGTTCGGCCAGCACCGCGGTGCCGGCGCGCCACAGGGTCAGCCGGTCGAACAGGCCAATGCCGTCGCCCAGGTCGACATGGGCCAGATCGTCGAGCAGGTACAGCGAAGCCCGCTCCGGCCCGGCGGCCGCCGCCAGCCGCTCGCTCTCGGTCGCCGGGATGACCGGGTCGCCGCGGCCGTGGATCAGGTACAGGTGGGCGCGCAGAGTCGACCAGTCCTGCGCCGCAGGCGACAGCGTGGTCATCGCCCGGCGCAGGTCGTCCGGCAGCGCGTCGATCAGGTCCGGCACGGCATCGGGGTCGGTGTTGGCGATCAGCGCGTACACGGCGCGACCCTCCGGCCCCATGCGGCCGAGCAGGTCGTCCACCGGCGCCGACAGGTCGTTCAACTTGCGCCGCGCCATTGCCGCAAGCGCCTCCTGGTCGTCGGGGTCGTCCAGGCGATCGACATTCCGCTCGGCGAACACCCATTTGGCCCGGGGGTTCGGGTCGCCGCGCACCCACGGCCCGCCCGGCCGCTCGCGAAAATACCCCGTGGTCACGTAGGTGATCGCCGAGACCATGTCGTAATAGCCGCCGATCGACACCAGGAACGCCACGTCGCCCGCCACCGCCGGGTCGAGCGCGGCGACCAGCGCCGGCCCCACGGCATAGGAAATGGCGACCAGCCCGACCGCCCCCTCCGGCGCCGGCACCGGCAGCGGGCGATCCGCGAAGTGGGTGACCGCGGCGGCGATGTCGGCCACGTCCTCCGGCCCGGCCTGCAGCCGGCGCAGCCCCGGCACCTCCGGCACCAGCACGGCGAAGCGCACCCGCGCCAGCGAACGCGCCAGCGCCACCAGGCGCGGGTCGTCGCGCCCCTCCGGCGACAGCCCCGGCACGACCACCACGCGCATCGCCGGCGGCGCAGGCTCGTGGCCGGGCAGGTAGAGGTCCGCCACCTGCTCCTGCCCGTCCGCGGTGAAGGCGACCGTGCGGCGCTCCGGCGCCGGCGTGGTCTCTTTCAGGCGCGACGGGGCCGGCCCCGCCGCCAGGTCCTGCAGCAGCAGCCGCGCCTCCTGCGCGCGCGGCGAGCAGGCGCCGACCGCGAGCACCAGCGCCAGGACTGTCCGGATGCGCATCCGCCCTCGCCTCCCGTTCCGCGGCCTGTTGCAGGCGGGATATGGGGACGGCCCGGCGGCTTCGTCAGACCAGGCGGCTCTGGTCGATCGCCGCCTTGATGAACGAGGTGAACAGCGGGTGCGGTGCGAACGGGCGGGACTTGAGCTCCGGATGGAACTGCACGCCAACGAACCACGGATGGGCCGGCAGCTCGACGATCTCCGGCAGGCGGCCGTCGGGCGACAGGCCGGAGAACAGCAGCCCGGCCTCCTCCAGCCGGTCCTTGTAGTGGACGTTGACCTCGTACCGGTGGCGGTGGCGCTCGCTGATCATGTCGGTCGCATAGATGTGCTGCACCTGGCTGTCGGGCAGCAGCCGGCAGGGATAGGCGCCGAGCCGCATGGTGCCGCCCAGGTTGTCGCCGATGCTGCGCAGCTCGATGGCGTTGCCGCGCATCCACTCGGTCATCAGGCCAACCACCGGCTCGTCTGGCCGGCCGAACTCGCTGGAGCCGGCGCCGGCCAGCCCGGCCAGGTTCCGCGCCGCCTCGATGACCGCCATCTGCATGCCGAAGCAGATGCCGAAGAACGGGATCCGGCGTTCGCGGGCGAAGCGCACGGCGCGCATCTTGCCCTCCGTGCCGCGCTCGCCGAAGCCGCCGGGGACCAGGATGCCGTTGACGTCCTCCAGGTGGAGCGCAACGTCCTCCCGCTCGAACACCTCCGAGTCGATCCAGTTCAGGCGGACGCCCTCGTTGTTGGCGATGCCGCCGTGGATCAACGCCTCCGACAGGCTCTTGTAGCTGTCGATCAGCTGGGTGTACTTGCCGACGATGCCGATGGTGACGTAGCCCTCGGGCTGGCGTACGCGCTGTACGATGCGGCGCCAGCCGTCCAGGTTCGGCTGCGGCTCGGCGGGCAGGCCGAAATAGTCCAGCACCTGCCGGTCGAAGCCCTCCTCATGATAGCTGACCGGGACCTGATAGATCGTGTCCACGTCGATCGCGGCGATCACCCGCTCCGGGCGAATGTTGCAGAACAGCGCGATCTTGCGCCGCTCGGCCGGCGGGATTGGCCGGTCGGCGCGGCACAGCAGCATGGCCGGCTGAATCCCGACCGACAGCAGCTCCTTCACCGAATGCTGGGTCGGCTTGGTCTTCAATTCGCCGGCGGCGCCGATATAGGGCAGCAGGGTGACGTGGATGAACAGCGCCCGGTCCGGCCCCAGATCGTTGGCCATCTGCCGGATGGCTTCCAGGAACGGCAGGCTCTCGATGTCGCCGACCGTGCCGCCGATCTCGCAGACGACGAAGTCCTCGTCTTGCAGGTCGGAACCGACGAATTCCTTGATGGCGTCGGTGACGTGGGGGATGACCTGAACGGTGGCGCCCAGGTAGTCGCCGCGCCGTTCCCGCGCGATCACGTCGGAATAGATCTTGCCGGTGGTCAGGTTGTCGCTGCGCCGGGCGGATACGCCGGTAAAGCGTTCGTAGTGGCCCAGGTCCAGGTCGGTCTCGGCGCCGTCGTCGGTGACGTACACCTCGCCGTGCTGGGTCGGGCTCATCGTGCCCGGGTCCACGTTGATGTACGGGTCGAGCTTGCGCAGACGCACCGTGTACCCGCGCGCCTGGAGCAGCGAGCCCAGGGCGGCGGCCGCCAAGCCCTTGCCCAGGGAGGACACCACGCCGCCGGTAATGAACACGTACCGCGTCATGGACCCTCACCATACCTCATCGGTCGCCGGCGGCAACCGGAACCGAGCGGAACCGTTGCCGCGACGCACCTTGGCCGCGGTCGTCCACGGCGCCGGTTCCGTCTTCCGTGCGCCGCGCGGCTGCCAGGCATCTTATTCGGGCAGCGAGCCGAGGTCCGGCGCTTCGTCGGCCGGCGCCGTCTCGGCGGGCGTCTCCTCCGCCGCCGGCTGTTCCACCGCCACGGGGTTCATCGCCGGCGTCTCCTGCACCAGTCCTTCCGGCCGCGAGTGGGCCCCCGCCAGGATGGCCAGGGTCAGGCTGGTGGCCATGAAGCAGGCGGCCAGGACCGCCGTTATGCGGGTCAACAGGTTCGCGGTGCCGCGCACCGACATGACGCCGGCCCCGCCGCCACCGCCGATGCCAAGGCCGCCGCCCTCGCTGCGCTGGATCAGCACCACGCCGACCAGTGCCACGGCGATCAGCAGATGAATGACGAGTACGATCTGAGCCAAGGCCCACCCCTGTTGCAATGCCGCCGCCGGCCGGCGGGACGGGGCGCTGCTCGGGAGCCGCGCCCTGCCCGCCTGACCGGCGGCACTTCAACGATTACGTGCTGGCCAGCGCCAGGTTCCAGAATTCGTCGGCCTTCAGGCTGGCCCCGCCGACGAGCGCGCCGTCCACGTTCGGCACCGCCATCAGCTCGCCCGCGTTCGACGCCTTGACAGACCCGCCGTACAAGATGCGCACGGAATCCGCGTCGCCAAGCTTGCGCGACAATTCCGCCCGCACGTGCGCATGGACCTCGGCGACGTCGCCCGCGGTCGCGGTCTTGCCGGTGCCGATCGCCCAGACCGGCTCGTACGCGATCACGGTGTTCTCCGACGTCGCACCGTCGGGCACAGACCCGGCGATCTGGCGCGAGCACACCGCCAGCGCCTCGCCGGCCTCGCGCTGCTCCAGCGTCTCGCCGATGCAGATGATTGCGACCAGCCCGGCGCGGTGGGCGGCCTGCGCCTTCTCCGCGACGATCAGGTCGATCTCGCCGTGGTTCTGCCGCCGCTCGGAATGGCCGACGATGACGTGGCTGCAGCCCAGGTCCTTGAGCATCTCGGCGGCCACGTCGCCGGTGTGCGCGCCCTTCGGCTGCGGGTGACAGTCCTGCCCGCCCAGCATGACGCCGCTGCCCGCGATCACCTCGCCGACCGACCCGATCAGGGTGAAGGGCGGGCACAGCAGCATGTCGAACGGCGGGTCGCTCTCCTCCGCGTAGCGGATGCCGAGGTCGCGGGCCAGCGCGACGCCATCGGTCTTGAGGCAGTTCATCTTCCAGTTTCCGGCAATCAGCTTGCGCAGCATGGCGTTGGCCTCCTTGGGCGGGCGGGTTGCGGACGGAATCGGTAGGATCGGCGGACGTTTTCCGTCGTTTAGCAAGCCCCAACGGCGAAGGCCAGCCTCCATTCGCGGCGGGCGGGGCTTGGCAACGCTTTCTTGCCGGCCTGCCGGCCCCTACCTATGATGCCGAAGGTCCATGGGGCGAGCCCCCGCATGCATCCAGGGGCGCCGGACCGCCGCCTTCCGGAGACAGATCGAGACCGCACGACATGCTGCAAGACATCCGCGGCAAGGCCGGGTCCTGGATCGTCAAGATCCTGTTCGCCTTCCTGATCCTCAGCTTCGCCGTGTGGGGCATCGGCGACATTCTGCGCACCGGCGGCCCGACCGACGTGGCCGCCGAGGTCGGCGGCATGGAAATCCCGCTGGAGCGCGTCGACCGCGTGTTCAACCGGCAGGTGGAGCAGCTCCGCCAGGTGCTCGGGCCGGACTTCGACGCCGCCGCGGCGGCGCGCCTCGGTCTGGTCGACCAGGCCGTGGAGCAGGTCGTCTCGCAGGCCCTGTTCGATCTGGCCGCCGCCGACCTGGGCCTGGATCCGGCGCCGGAGATGGTCGCGGAGACGATTCGCGCACAGCCGGTGTTCCAGGACCCGGCAACCGGGCGTTTCGACCGCGAGACGTTCCTGGCCGTGCTGGCCGCCAACGGGCTGACCGAGCAGGCGTTCGTGTCCTCCCTGCAGCGCGAGTTCGCCCGCGACGCCCTGATCGGCGCGCTCACCGCCGGGGTCGAGCCGCCCGCCGCACTGACGGAGCACCTCGCCGAGCATCGCCGCGAGCGCCGCATTGCCGAGACCGTCACGATCGACGCCGGCGCCATCGACGACATTCCGGAACCGACCGAGGTCGCCCTGGCCGAGTTCCACCAGGCCCACCCCGACCGGTTCACCGCGCCCGAGTACCGCGAGCTGACGGTGGTCGCGCTCACCGCCGATGACCTGGCCGCGGAGGTGGCGGTCGACGAGCAGGCCCTGCGCGACGAATACGAAGCCCGCGCCGACCGCTACCGCCACGACGAGCCGCTGCGCCGCTTCGATCAGGTGGTGCTGCCGCGCGACGCGGAGCAGACGGCCCGGCAGGTCGCCGAAGCCGTCCGCGGCGGCCTGTCGCTGGACGAGGCATTGGCCGAGGTCGGCGCCGATGCCCAGGTCATCCCGCTCGACTGGACCACCCGGGCCGACATGCTGCCGGCCCTGGCCGAGCCGGCCTTCGCCGTGGAGCCCGGCGAAGTGACCGATCCCGTCCAGTCGCCGTTCGGCTGGCACGTGCTGGTCGTGACGGACACGATCGAGGAGGGCGTCCTGCCCTTCGAGGCGGTCCGCGACGAAGTCGAGGCGGAGGTGCGCCGGGAGCGCGCCCTCGACAGCCTGTTCGAGTACGCCAACCAGCTCGACGACGCGCTGGCCGCCGGCGGATCGCTGGAAGAGGCTGCCGAAAGCCTGGGCCTGCCGGTGATCGAGACGCCGCCGGTGGCGCGCACCGGGGAGACCCGCGGCGACGCCGCCATGCCCGACATGCCGGCCCCGGAGCAGGTCCTCGAGACCGCGTGGGAGACCGGACAGGGCGAGGTCAGCCGCCTGATCGAGACCGAGGACCGCGACGCCTATTTCGTCGTCCGGGTCGACCAGGTGGTCGCGCCGGCGCTCCGCCCCCTTGACGAGGTTCGCGACCAGGTGGTCGTCGCCTGGGAGCAGGCACAACGCGACGCGGCCGCCTCGGCGCTGGCGGATGACGTCGCCGAACGGCTGCGCGGCGGCGCCGAGCCGGAGGCCGTGGCGGCGGACATCCCGGCCGCCGAGGCGGGCAGGACGGAGCCCCTGCTGCGCGACGGCAGCAATGCGGACGACCTGCCGGCGGCCTTCGTCGAGCAGCTGTTCGAGATTGCGCCGGGCGAGGTGACCCTGGGCGACACGCCGGAGGGCGCCGTCGTGGCGCGCCTCGTCGAGATCGTGCCGGCGGACCCGGACGAGGATGTCCTGACCGCGATCAGTGCGGACGCCGCCGAAGGACTGCGCGGCGATCTGGTCGCCCAGTTCGCCGGCGCATTGCGCGACCGCTACGAGATCGAGCTCAACGAGCCGGCGCTCAACCTGCTCCGCGGCCTGGAATGACGGCATCCGCGGCGGTCGGAGATCTCGGGGGCTTGGAACTGGAAATTGGCGGAGGCTGCCGCTACAGTGCCGCAAAGGTTCCATCGCGTGGTCGTGCCCCCGGATGGACTCTATCGAATTCGGAGTGCCGCGACCTGCGGCTCGTGAGCCTCGGCGCGGCGCACGAGCAGCGTGGCGCCACCGCCCCCGGCGGTCGTTGGCGCCGCACCCGTTGTCCACCACCTGCCGTCTGACGCCATGACAACGCCGACCGGAGAGAAGATCGGCCTCAAGCCGTATCTGGCCCGCATCGCCGCCGGCGAGCGCCTGACCGCCGAGGATTCGGCGCAGGCGTTCGACATCATCATGTCGGGCGAGGCCACCGCCGCACAGATCGGCGCCTTCCTGATGGGCCTGCGGGTGCGCGGCGAAACGGTCGACGAGATCACCGGTGCCGTGCGCGTCATGCGTGCCAAGGCGCTGACGCTCAACGCCCCCGCCGACGCCATCGACTGCTGCGGCACCGGCGGCGACAACCAAGGCAGCTACAACATCTCTACCGCGGTCTCGCTGGTCCTGGCCGGCGCCGGCGTGCCGGTGGCCAAGCACGGCAACCGTGCGCTGTCGAGCCGGTCCGGCGCCGCCGACGTGCTGGCCGAGCTCGGCGTCAACATCGACGCCGACATGGCGCTGGTGAAGCGGGCGCTGTGGGAGGCCAACATCTGCTTCCTGATGGCGCCGCGCCACCACGGCGCCATGCGCCACGTGGCACCGGCGCGGGTCGAGCTGGGCACCCGCACGATCTTCAATCTGCTCGGACCGCTGTCGAATCCCGCCGGCGCGCGCCGCCAGCTGCTCGGCGTGTTCGCGCCGGAATGGCTGGAGCCGCTGGCCGAGGTGCTCGGCAAGCTCGGCACCGAACGCGCCTGGATCGTGCACGGCTCCGACGGCCTGGACGAGCTGACCACCACCGGTCCCACCCGCGTTGCCGAATGGCACAATGGAGCCGTGCACTGCTTCGAGGTCGTGCCGGAGGACGCCGGCCTGCCGCGTGCCCGCCCGGAGGACCTCAAGGGCGGCGATGCACCGGTGAACGCCGCCGCGCTGATCGCCCTGCTCGACGGGCTGCCCGGACCGTACCGGGACATCGTCCTGCTCAACGCCGCCGCCGGGCTGGTGGTTGCCGACCGGGCCGCCGACCTGGCCGAGGGCGTGCGGCACGCGGCCCGGATCGTGGACAGCGGCTGTGCGCGGCGGGTGCTCGACCACCTCGTCTCGATCACCCGCAGCGAGCCGGTGGAGACCGTGACGTGAGCGACGTGCTGGGCCGGATCTGCGCGGACAAGCGGGCGTTCGTCGCCGGCCGCCGCGCCGACCGCCCGGAGGCCGAGGTGGCGCGAGCCGCCACCGCCGCGCCGCCGCCCCGCGGCTTCGCCGACGCCCTGCGCCGGACCCGTGCCGACGGACGCTACGGACTGATCGCCGAGATCAAGAAGGCATCGCCGTCCAAGGGCGTGATCCGCGCCGACTTCGACCCGCCCGCCCTGGCCCGCGCCTACGCCGAGGGCGGAGCGGCCTGCCTGTCGGTGCTGACCGACGAGCCGTACTTCCAGGGCTGCGATGCCGACCTGACCGCCGCGCGCGCGGCGGTGCCGCTGCCGGTGCTGCGCAAGGACTTCATCCTGGAACCGTACCAGGTGTTCGAGGCGCGCGCGCTGGGCGCCGACTGCATCCTGCTGATCGTGGCCGCCCTGTCCGACGACCAGGCGGCGGAGCTGGCGCAGGGCGCCCGGGATCTGGGCATGGACGTGCTGGCCGAGGTGCACGACCAGGCCGAGCTGGAGCGGGCGTTGCGCCTCGACACCCCGCTGGTCGGGATCAACAACCGCAACCTGAAGACACTGACCGTGGACGTCCGCACCGCCGAGACGCTGGCACCGCTGGTCCCGCCGGACCGCATCGCGGTCGCCGAGAGCGGGCTGGGCGGGCCGCGCGACCTGGCCCAACTGGCCGCCGTCGGCGTCACCGCGTTCCTGGTCGGCGAGTTCCTGATGCGCCAGCCCGATGTGGCGGCGGCGACCCGCGCCCTGCTGGCGCCGCCCACGGCATGAGCGACCTCAGCCATTTCGACGTGCAGGGCCGGGCACGCATGGTCGACGTGTCCGGCAAGGACGTGAGCGAGCGGGCCGCGCGCGCCGGCTGCCTCGTGCGCATGGCCCCGGAGACGCTCGCCACGGTCGAAGCCGGCACCGCCGGCAAAGGCGACGTGCTGGGCGTGGCGCGCCTGGCCGGGATCATGGCGGCCAAGAAGACCGCCGACCTGATCCCGCTGTGCCACCCGCTGGCGCTGACCGCGGTCGAGGTCGACCTGGCCTGCGACCCGGCGCGCGGCGGCGTCGCCATCACCGCGACCGCCCGCATCGCCGCGCGCACCGGCGTCGAGATGGAGGCGCTGACCGCCGTCACCGTCGCCGCGCTGACGGTCTACGACATGTGCAAGAGCATCGACCGCGGCATGACGATCACCGACGTCCGCCTGCTGCACAAGAGCGGCGGCGCCTCCGGCACCTGGGAGGCGCCGCCGTGATCACCGTCGAGGAGGCGACTCGCCGGATGCTGGCGGCGGTGGCGACGGTCGCCCCGCTGCCGGCGGAGTTCGTCTCCCTGACGGCGGCGGCCGGGCGCGTGCTGGCCAACGACGTTGCGGCGCGCCGCACCCAGCCGCCGGCCGACCTGTCGGCAATGGACGGCTATGCGGTGCGCGCGGCGGACGTCGCCACGGTGCCGGCGACCCTGACCGGGATCGGCGCGGTGCCGGCGGGCACCCGCTTCGGCGGCACGGTGCGGCCCGGCGAGTGCGTGCGCATCTTCACCGGCGCGCCCGTGCCCGACGGCGCCGACACGATCGTCATCCAGGAGAACGTCACCGTCGAAGGCAACCGAATCACCGTCCGCGAGGGTGCCGCGCCGGGGCGCCACGTGCGGCGGACCGGGGCCGACTTCCGCGCCGGGGACGTGGTGCTGCGCGCCGGCCGGGTCCTGACCGCACGCGACATCGGGCTGGCCGCCGCCATGAACGTGCCGTGGCTGCCGGTGCGGCGCAGGCCGCGCGTCGCCGTCCTGGCCACCGGCAACGAAATCGTCATGCCCGGCGACCCGATCGGGCCGAACCAGATCGCCGGCGCCAACAGCCTCGCCCTGGCCGCCCTGGTCGAGGCGTGCGGCGCCGAAGCCAGCAACCTGGGCATTGCGCCCGACGACCGCGCTGCGCTGGGCGCCATGGCCGCCGCGGCCGCCGGCGCCGACCTGCTGCTGACCACCGGCGGCGTCTCGGTCGGCGAGCACGACGTGGTGCGCGAGGCGCTGGGCGACCGCGGGCTCGAGCTCGACTTCTGGCGCATCGCCATGCGCCCCGGCAAGCCGCTGATGTTCGGGCGGCTCGGCGGCACGCTGGTGCTCGGCCTGCCCGGCAACCCGGTGTCCGCGCTGGTCTGCGCGATCGTGTTCGTGCAGCCGGTGCTGCGCGCCTTCCTTGGCCTGCCACCCGAGGGCCGGCCGGCGCGCGCCCGACTCGGGCACGACCTGCCCGCGAACGACCGCCGCCGCGACCACCTGCGCGGCCGGCTCGACCGGGACGGCGACGATCCGCCCGTGGCGACGCCGTTCGACGTGCAGGACAGCGCCATGATGGCGCCGCTGGCCGCCGCCGACTGCCTGATCGTGCGCCCGCCGCACGCCCCCGCGGCCAGACGCGGCGATATCGTCGACATTATTCCGCTGACGGGCGGCTTTCCGCACGTTTGATGCGATTCATCCGGAACCAAGCGAGAACCGCCCTTGACGTTTAGGTTTTGTTCTGACTTAATGCGGTCGGTCCCGCGAACAGACATGCGCCGCAAGCGGTGGAGGCTGCCGATGCTTACAAAGAAACAACAGGAACTGTTGCTGTTCATCCACCACCGCCTCGGCGACGGCGGCGTCTCGCCGTCCTTCGACGAGATGAAGGACGCGCTCGGGCTGAAGTCCAAGTCCGGCATCCACCGCCTGATCACAGGGCTGGAGGAGCGGGGCTTCCTGCGCCGGCTGCCGCACCGCGCGCGCGCGCTCGAAGTGCTGCGCCTGCCGGACGGCATACCCGTGCTCCACGCCGGCGACGGGCACGATGCGCCGCGGCCGGCCGGGCCGTTCCGCCCCAACGTGATCCGCGGCCCGTTCGGCGCCGGCCTGACCGGTCGCAGCGTCGCCGACGCCGCCCCCGGTCGCGAGGCCGAGGTGGTCCAGTTGCCCCTGTACGGCCGGATCGCCGCCGGTACGCCGATCGAGGCGCTACGCGATCATTCGACGTTCGCGGACGTGCCCGTCAGCCTGGTCAGCTCCGGCGAGCACTACTGTCTGGAGGTCGCCGGCGACAGCATGATCGAGGCGGGCATCCTGGACGGCGACACGGTGGTGGTGCGGCGCACCGATTCGGCCGACAACGGCGCCATCGTCGTGGCGCTGATCGACGACGCCGAGGTCACGCTCAAGCGCCTGCGCCGCAAGGGCAACACGATCGCCCTGGAGCCCGCCAACCCGGCCTACGAGACCCGCATCTTCGGTCCGGACCGGGTGCACGTGCAGGGCCGGCTGGTCGGCCTGCTGCGCCGCTACGACTAGGGCCGGACCGTCTCGCCGGGGGCCCGGCTGCCGTGCCCGCCCGCACCTCGCCTGCGCACGCCTCAGCGCACCACCGCCCACGGCCGGTCCCCGACCCGGTCGGCCACCGTGTCGATCGTGATCCGCGGCGGCGTCAGGTAGAGCGCGTGCGCACCTTCGCGCCACAGGTCGAAGCGGTCGATCACCAGCGGTGCGCGGCAGAAGCGCGGCACCGCCACCGTCGCCACCACCGCGTCCGCGACGGCGCAGTCCTCCCGCAGCGCCCGCGGGTCGCGGACCAGCGCGAGCAGGTGGCCGTCGTGCCGGTACAGGCAGCCGAGCGGATCGCAGCTCAGCGACCGGTCGGCCGACACCCCGACCTCCGGCCAGACGCCGTCGGCCTCCCGGCGGCCGTCGCGGCGCAGCCAGACCGACCGCGCGAAGTCCTCGACCCGGTCGGAGGACATCAACAGGCCGCCGTCGTTGCCGCGCACCGCCAGGACGTTGCCGTCGTCCAGCACCAGCACGTCCGGCCGCGCCGCGGTGGCCAGCGCCGCGAGGCCGAGCAGCGGGCCGGCCAGACCGATCAGGCGCCAGGGCCGCCGCCACAGGCACAGCCACAGGCCGCCCGCCGCCGTCGCCCCCAGCGCCCAGCCGGGCACCGCCGGCACCAGCAGCGCGGCGCCGGGCCACGCGCTCGCGGTGCGCGCCACCGACAGCAGCGCGCCGATGCCCCAGCCCATCGGCCGCAACGCCAATTCCTCCAGTCCCAGCGGCATCAGCGCATAGGAGGCCAGGCCCCATGGCATGATCCAGAAGGCCGTCAGCGGCACCGCCACCAGGTTGGCCGCCGTCCCATAGGTGGCCAGCCGCTGGAAATGGAACACGGCGAACGGCGTCGTCGCCAGCGAGGCCACCAGCGTGGTCAACGCCACGCCGCCGACGTACAGGGCGGCCCACCGGAGACCGCCTTTGGTCTGCCAGCGGGCGACGGGCACGCGCACCGTCTCGTACGCGGCGACCAGGGCGACGACCGCCGCGAACGACATCTGGAAGCTGGGGCCGAGCAGGCTGTGGGGCGCCAGCGCCAGCACCACGACCGCCGCCCAGGCGACCAGCCGCATCGAGACCGGCGTGCGGTCGACCAGCACCGCCAGCAGCACCAGTCCGGTCATCAGAAAGGCGCGCTGCGTCGGCACCGGCGCGCCGACGGCCAGCATGTAGGCGAAAGCGCCGATCAGTGCCGCCACGGCGGCCCATTTCTTGATCGGCCTGTGCAGGGCCAGCGGCTCGATGCGGCTCAGCAGCAGCCGGGTCAGAAAGAAGATCGTCGCGGCAACCGCGCCGACGTGCAGGCCGGAGATTGCCAGCAGGTGGCCCAGCCCCGAATCCTGCATGGCCTCGTAGGTCTCGTCGCGGATTTCGCCGCGCTCGCCCGCCAGCAGGGCGACGGCGATCGCCGCCTGCTCGCCGTCCAGTACTTGACGGACGCGCTCCGCAATCGTCTGGCGCACGCTCTCCAGCCGCAGGACGAGACCCGACGGGTCGGCCGGGCGCACCGGGCGCACCTCGCCGAGGGCGAAGCCGACCGCCCCGATCTGGCGGAAGAAGGCGCGGCGGCGGAAGTCGAAGGCGCCGGGCTCGACCGGCCCGCGCGGCGGCAGCAGCATGGCCAGCACGTCGATGCGCGCGCCGACCGGCGCCGCGTCGGCGTCGGCGCGGCGCAGCCGGATGCGCACCCGGCGCGGCCGCTCGTCCGGCCCCAGGCGCTCGATCTCGAGGTCGGCGAGCACGACCCGCGCCCCGGCCGGCAGGCGCTCGTGCGCGACGACCGTGCCTTCCAGCCCGACCGGCCCCAGGCGCCGGTCCAGCATCGGCGCTTCGATCCGCGCGGTGTGCAGCTGGGCGAGCGAGAACCCCACCGCCACGGTCAGCACCGCCAGCGCCGTCATCGGCACCCGCTGCGTGCGCCGCTGCACCATGGCCATGGCGGCGGCCAGCGCGGCGACCACGGCGCCGGCCCAGGCGGGCGGCTCGGTCGACAGCTGGAAGTACAGCGCGACGCCGGTGCCGACCCCGACCGGCAGCCACAGCGGCCAGCGCTCGCGCTCCGCCGCCAGGCGGGCCGCCAGCCACGCCGTCGGGCCGCGCCGTGGCGGCGCGGCGGCACCGGAAGGAAGCGAAGAGTCGGTCATGCGGGGACGGTGCGGTGCGCCGCGCGCTGCGATGTGGTAAGACGGCACCGCCCAGTGTACCAGCCTCTATCGAATTGCGCGCACTTATGACGGTCGTCACCCGCTTTGCCCCCTCGCCCACCGGCTTCCTGCATATCGGCGGCGCCCGCACGGCGCTGTTCAACTGGCTGTTCGCCCGCCACCACGGCGGCACGTTCCTGCTGCGCATCGAGGATACCGACCGCGCCCGCTCCACCGACGAGGCGGTCCGGGCCATCATCGGCGGCCTGACCTGGCTGGAGCTGTTCTGGGACGGCGAGCCGATCTCCCAGTTCGAACGGCGCGACCATCACGTCGCCGCCGCACGCCGCCTGATGGAGGAAGGCAGGGCCTATTTCTGCTACTGCACGCCGGAAGAGCTGGCCGAGATGCGCGAGCAGGCCCGTCGCGAGGGCCGGCCGCCGCGCTATGACGGCCGCTGGCGCGACCGCGACCCCGCCGACGCCCCGCCGGGCGTGCCGCCCGTCGTCCGGTTCAGGGCGCCGCAGGTGGGGGTGACCGACATCGACGACCGCGTCCAGGGCACCGTCACGGTGCGCAACGACCAGCTCGACGACATGGTGCTGCTGCGCGCCGACGGCACGCCGACCTACATGCTGTCCGTGGTCGTCGACGATCGGGACATGGGCATCACCCACGTCATCCGCGGCGACGACCACCTGACCAACGCGTTCCGGCAGGTCCAGCTCTACCACGCCCTGGGGGCCAGGCCGCCGCTGTTCGCGCACATCCCGCTGATCCACGGTCCGGACGGGGCCAAGCTGTCGAAGCGGCACGGCGCGCTCGGCGTCGATGCCTATCGGGCGATGGGCTTTCTGCCCGCGGCCATGCGCAATTACCTGCTGCGCCTCGGCTGGGCCCGCGGCGACGAGGAGATTATCGACACCGCGCAGGCGATCGAATGGTTCGACCTCGACGGTGTCGGCCGCTCGCCGGCACGGTTCGACCTGACCCGGCTGACCAACCTCAACGGCCATTACATGCGGCACACGCCGGATGCCGAGCTGGTCGAGCGCGCCGCGCCGCGCCTGGAGGCGCTGTGCGGCCGGCCTCTCGATGCCACCGACCGCGACCGGCTGCTGCGCGGCATGCACGGCCTCAAGCAGCGCGCCAAGACGCTCAACGAGCTGGCCGACAACGCCCTGTTCTACGTCGCTGAGCGGCCGCTGACCCCGGACGCGGCGGCCGCCAGGCTGCTCGACGACGAGGCGCGGGCTCGCCTGGCCCGCCTTGGCCCGGCGCTCGCCGCGGTCGAGCCGTGGGACGAGGGCACCATAGAGGCCGCGGTGCGCACGTTCGCGGAAACCGAGGGTGTCAAGCTGGGCCGGGTGGCGCAGCCCCTGCGTGCCGCCCTGACCGGCGCCGCACAGTCGCCGGGCATCTTCGAGGTCGCGGCCGTGCTGGGGCGCGAGGAGACCCTCGCGCGCCTCGCCGACGCGGCATCGCAGCCGGATGCCGGGGCCAAGGCGCGTTGATCTTGCGCAGCAGGGCAACTATTTCTCAGTGATCCTCCCGTGGGTCGGGTCGGGGGCTTCTGACGCGCAGCAAACAAGGACAGGCGGACATGACCCAGTTGAACACCCTAGAGGCGCCAGCCGTAGGTACGGACACTGTCACGCTGATCGATAATGCGACCGGCAAGCAGTACACGTTTCCCGTGCTGCACGGTACGATGGGCCCGCGGGTGATCGACCTGCGCAACCTCTACGGCGAAACCGGGATGTTCACCTACGATCCGGGCTACACATCGACGGGGTCGTGCGACAGCCGGATCACCTTCATTGAAGGCGACCAGGGCGTCCTGCTGCACCGCGGCTACGCCATCGACGACCTGGCCGAGCACTGCGACTTCATGGAGGTCTGCTACCTCCTGCTCCATGGCGAGCTGCCCAACCGGACCGAGCTGGAGGATTTCGAATACACGATCATGCACCACACGATGGTGCACGAGAAGCTGCGCACCTTCTACAACGGCTTCCGGTCCGACGCCCACCCGATGGCCATCCTGTGCGGCGTCACCGGGGCGCTGTCCGCGTTCTACCACGACAGCACCGACATTCGGGACCCGAAGCAGCGGCTGATCGCCTCGCACCGGCTGATTGCCAAGATGCCAACGATCGCCGCGATGGCTTACAAGTATTCCGTCGGCGAGCCGTTCGTCTATCCGCAGAACGAGATGAAGTACGCGGAGAATTTTCTGAACATGATCTTTGCCGTGCCGGCATCCAACTATCGGCCCAATCCGATCGCGGCGAAGGCCATGGACAAGATCTTCATCCTGCATGCCGACCACGAGCAGAACGCATCGACCTCGACGGTGCGCCTCGCCGGGTCGTCGCACGCCAACCCGTTCGCCTGCATTGCCGCCGGCATCGCGTCGCTTTGGGGACCCGCACATGGCGGCGCCAACGAGGCGGTGCTCAAGATGCTGGCCGAGATCGGTTCGGCGGATCGCGTCGGCGAATACGTCCAGCGGGCCAAGGACCCGAACGACCCGTTCCGCCTGATGGGCTTCGGTCACCGCGTCTACAAAAACTACGACCCGCGCGCCAAGGTGCTGCAAAAGACCTGCCACGAGGTGCTCGACGCGTTCGGCATGCAGGACGAGCCGCTGCTCAAGCTGGCCATGGAGCTGGAGAAGATTGCGCTCGAGGACGAGTACTTCGTCAAGCGCAAGCTCTACCCGAATGTCGACTTCTACTCGGGCATCATCCTGAAGGCGATGGGCTTCCCCACGACCATGTTCACGGTGCTGTTCGCCGTCGCCCGCACCGTGGGCTGGATCGCCCAGTGGCGCGAGATGATTGAGGACCCGACGCAGAAGATCGGCCGGCCGCGGCAGCTGTACACGGGCGCGCAGCCGCGTCCGTTCGTCCCCCTCGCCGAGCGTGCCTGACCGGTCGCCCAGATCCTCGGGGCCGCGCCGCCCGGCGCGGCCGCCCCGCCGCTGGCCCTCGGACAGCGGGCAGGTCGCGCCACTGCCCCAGCCCGCCAACGACAACCGCCCGCCCCTGCGCCGTCGCCTGCCCGCTCTGGCGGCAGCGCTGTCGATCCTTGCGGCCGCCACGCTGATCGTCCTGCTCGGGTGAAAAAGGGCGGACCGCCGGGCCCGCCCTTGCGTGTCTCGCCGGTTTGCGCCGGCTGTCAGTCCTCGCGGCCCTCCAGCTCGATCAGCTCGATCTTGTAGCCGTCCGGATCCTCGATAAAGGCAATGGTGCTGCCGCCGTGCTTCATCGGCCCCGGCGGCCGGGGGATTTTTGCGCCGGCGGCGGCCAGCCGGTCGCAGGTATCGTAAATCCCGCGCACGCCGAGCGCGATGTGGCCGAACCCGCTGCCCAGGTCGTACGGCTCTTCCTGGTCCCAGTTGTGGGTCAGCTCGATGACCGCGTTGTCCTTCTCGTCGCCGTAGCCGACGAAGGCGAGCGTGAACTGGCCGCTGGGATAGTCCTTCTTGCGCAGCAGCTTCATGCCGAGCAGCCGGGTGTAGAAGTCGAGCGACCGGTCCAGGTCCTTGACCCGAATCATGGTGTGCAGCATGCGGAAGCCGCTGGCGGCGGCCGAAGCCGTGCCGGTCTCGGCCTCGGGTGCGGTGACGGGCATCGGCCCTCCTTCCTGTCTACGCCGTGGATCGTCCGGCCAGAGATGTTGGCCGCCCGGCGCGGTCTGCCAAGACCCGCAGGACGACATCGGCGGCGCGCCGGCTCGGCGGCGGCCCCCCGCGGCCCAGCGCGGCCGCCACCGACGCTTCCGCCGCCCGCTGCGCCGCCCCAGCGGCAGGATCGTCGAGCAGCCGCGCCACCGCCGCGGCGAGCCGGTCGGGTGTGCAGTCCTGCTGCAGGAACTCCGGAATGACCTCGCGATCGTGCAGGATATTGACGAGGCTGGCGTGGCGCACCCGGATCAGCCGCCGTACGATCCAGGCTGTCGCCGGGCTGACCTTGTAGGCGATCACGGCGGGCACGCCGGCGAAGGCGAGCTCGAGCGAAACCGTGCCCGAGGCCGCCAGCGCCGCATCGGCCGCGGCAAAGGCATCCCACTTGTCGGTGTCGCCCAGCACGACCACGGGCGCACCGGGCCATCGCGCCGTCTCCCGGCGCACGGTGTCGGCGACGCCGAGCACCGTCGGCACGACGATGCGCAATCCGGGCCGGGCTTCCGCAAGCCGCGCGACGGTCGCACCGAACACGGGCAACAGCCGCCGGACCTCCCCGGCCCGGCTGCCCGGCAGCGCGCACAGCACCGGCGCCGTAGCCGCAATCCCATGACGGACGCGGAAGCACGCACCCTCGCCGCTGCCGGCGCCGCTCTCCACGACCGGGTGGCCGACGAAGGTGGCCGGCAGCCCGACCGCCTCGAAGAACGGCGGCTCGAACGGCAGCAGGGTCATCAGGTGGTCGACCGCCCGCGCCAGCTTGGCTGCACGCCTCGGCCGCCAGGCCCACACCGTCGGCGCCACGTAGTGCACCAGCGGGAAGGCGCGGTCGTGCAGGCCGGCGGCGACGCGGCGGGCAAAGCTCGGCACGTCGATCGTGACCATGATGTCGGGGTCCATGGCCCGCGCCGCATCCACGGTCTGGCGGATGCGGCGCAGCACGCGCGGCAGGCGGGGCACCACCTCGGCCAGTCCCATCAGCGCGATGTCGGCCATCGGGAACAGGCTGTCCAGGCCCTCCGCGGTCATGCGCTCGCCGCCGACCCCGGCAAAGCGCACGGTGCCGCCGGTCGCGTCGCGCAGGGCCGCCATCAGCCGCGCGCCGAGCGCGTCCCCCGACGGCTCGCCCGCGACCATGAAGACCAGCGGGCCGCCTACGTCTCCGCCTCGGTGCACAGCACGAACAGGCCGCGTTCGTCGGCGGCGACGGCGACCGCATCCGGATCGACGATCACGGCGGCGCCGGCCTCGACTGCGATGCCGCGCAGCCCGGCGGCCGCCGCGCGTTCGACCGTGGTGGTGCCGATGGTGGGCAGGTCGAGCCGGTCGTCCTGCTGCGGCTTGCGGGCCTTGACCAGCACCCCGCCGGGGCCGTCGCGGCGCAGGCCGGCGCAACGCTCGAGCATGGCATCGGTACCCTCGGCCGCCTCGACCGCAAGCACGATGCCCTGCTGGACGACTGCCCCTTGCCCCGCGTCGAGCGCACCGATCGCGCGGGCCACGGCAAAGCCGCGCGCGATGTCGCCGCTCGCCGTGTCGTCGGGCGCGGTCCGGGTGAGCAGTCCCGGCCGGGCCAGGGAATTTTCGAGGATCTCCTGCACCGGCACGACTCGGAATCCCTCTTCCTCCTCGAGCACCCGGCTCAGCGCGTTCAGCAGGGCGTCGTCGCCCAGGTTCGACAGGTCCACCTTGGACAGGAACGAGGCGGCACGCCGGTCCGGCATCAACTCGAACCAGGACGGGCGGCGGAAGGTTCCGGCCAGGCAGACCTCCTCGACGCCGGCATCCCGCAGGGCATCGAGAATCTTGCCCGCGGAGCCGAGCCGCGTCCACGTCTGCGGAACGTCCTCCGGCACGCCCTGGTCGGTCTGGCTCCTGAACGCGATCACATGAACGGGCCGGCCGGCGGTCCGGCAGCTGTCGATCAGCCGGCGCGGCAGCGGCCCGCCGCCGGCGATGATGCCGAGTCTAGACGCCATCCTCGCCCCGCGACTGAAGGATCTTGCGCCGGCTGTCGGCGCGGATGAACTCGACCAGCCGGCGCACGGCCGGCACGTCGCCGTGAGCCTCGGCGACCTGGTCGATGCGGCTCTCCCACTCCCCGTCGCCATGGAACAGCGTGCGGAACGCGGCGCGCATCCTGTGGATCTCGTTGTGGTCGAACCCGCGCCGGCGCAGGCCGACCAGGTTCAGGCCGGCCAGGTGGCCGCGCTCGCTGACCACCATGCCGTACGGGATCACGTCGCGCTCCACGCCGGTCATGCCGCCGATGAAGGCGTGCTCGCCGATCCGCACGAACTGGTGCACCGCGGTCAGCCCGCCCAGGATGGCGTCGTGGCCGATGCTGACGTGTCCGGCCAGGGTCGCGTTGTTGGCCATGATCACCCGGTCGCCGACCATGCAGTCGTGCGCGATGTGCGCGCCGACCATCAGGAAACACCCGTCGCCGATCCTGGTTTCCAGCTGGCCGCGCGCCGTGCCCGGGTTGATGGTCACATGCTCGCGGATGACGTTGCCGCGGCCAATGACGATCCCGGAGGACTCGCCCTTGTAGCCGACGTCCTGCGGCGGCGTGCCGATGACGGCGAAGGGGTAGATGCGCGTACCGGCACCGACGCGCGTGCGGCCGGTGATTACGACGTGGGATTCGAGCGCCACCCCGTCGTCCAGCACCGCCTCCCCTCCGACCACGCACAGGGGCCCGATGGTCACGCCATCGCCGAGCCGCGCGGCAGCGTCAACCACCGCCGTCGGGTGCACGGAGGCCGCCATCAGGCGTCCAGGATCATGGCCGAGAACTCGGCCTGGGCGCAGGCGCGGCCGTCCACCCGGGCCTCGGCGAAGAATTTCCAGACATTGCGGCGGTGATGCAGCTTCTCGACATGGATGCGCATGGAATCGCCCGGAGTGACCGGCCGCCGGAAACGGACCTGATCGACCGACATGAAGTAGACCAGCTTGCCCGCCGCGGAATCGCCGAGCGTCTTTACCACGAGTACGGCCGCCGTCTGCGCCATCGATTCGATGATCATAACGCCGGGCATGACCGGGTGCTGCGGAAAGTGTCCCTGAAAATAATTCTCGTTGGCCGAGACGTTCTTGATGCCGATGGCGCTGACGTTGGGCACGACCTCGATGACGCGGTCGACCATCAACATCGGATAGCGGTGCGGGATCATCCGCATTACCTGCGCGATGTCGATCTCGGCGACGGCTTTGTCCGCCGCAGGTGCGTCCATGGCCTACTTCCCCTTTTTTTCTGAAAAACGCATAAGCCACGCAACCTGCCGCCAGAACTGCCGGATCGGCACGGCCGGCGCGCCACAGACCTCCTCACCGTCCTTGACGTCGCGCATGACGCCGGATTTGGCGGCGATGCGGGCACCGGCACCAATCAAGAGATGCCCGGCAATGCCCGCCTGCGCCCCCAGCGTGGCGGCCCTGCCGAGCCTGGTGCTGCCGGCGATGCCGGCCTGTGCCACGATCACCGAGTAGGGACCGAGGGTTACGTTGTGCCCGATCTGAACCAGATTATCAATCATGCACCCCCGCCCGATCACGGTGTCCGGCCCGGAGCCGCGGTCGATGGTCGTGTTGGCGCCGATCTCGACGTCGTCCTCGACGATCACGCGGCCCAGCTGCGGGATCTTGACGGGCCCTTCCGGGGTGCGGGCAAAGCCGAAGCCTTCCTGGCCGATGCGTGCGCCGGGCAGGATGGTCACACGGCGACCGATCAGGCAGTGGGTCAGCGAGGCGCCGGCGCCGACCGTGGTGCCTTCGCCCACCACCACGGCCTCGCCGACCACGGCATTGGCGCCGATCCGGCAGCGTGGGCCGATCTCGGCCCGCGGTCCCACGACCGCCCCGGCGGCGATCGCGGCGCCGGGATCGACGCGCGCGGCCGGATCGACCGACGCAGCCGGATGGATGCCGGGGGGCGGCGGCGGTGTCGGGTGGAACGCCTGGGCAATCAGGGCGAAGCCGCGGTACGCGGCCTCGGTCAGCAGCAGCGCCATGCCGTGCGGCGCACGCACCGCAAAGGCGGGATGCACGACGCACGCACCCGCGCGGGTGACGGAGAAGGCCGGCAGATATTTTCGGTTGTCAAGAAAGGCGATGTGCTGCGGCCCCGCGGCATCGAGGGGTGCCACGTCCGTGATCACCCGGTCGGGAGCGGTGCCGTCCGCCAAGCGGGCGCCCGCGATCTCGGCCAGCGCGCCGACGGTGAAGGGGCCGGCGGTATCGAAGAAACGCGAGTCCGCCATGGTCCGGGCTATCCGCCGTCCTCGGGCGGCGCTGCCGGGCCCGGCGACTGCGGGGGCGGCATGACCTCGACGGCGGGCAGGCGCGCATCGAGCTCGGCCAACGCCTCCTCGCTGACCTCAAGCCGGCTGTCTACCAGCACCACCTGCGCCCGGTCGATCACCAGGTCGGCCCCGCTCTCGCGCGCGATCTCTGCGATCACCTCGACCAGGGTCTGCCGGACCTCGTCCATGGCCGCGTTCAGCGCCTCGTCGAGCGCGGCGCGGCGCGCCTGGGCGGCACGCTGGGCCTCCACGACGCGCTCCTCGAAGGTGCGGCGCCGCTCAACGAACTCGTCCTGGCTCAGCGTGCCGCGCTGCTCCGTCAGTTCGGTCTCGGCGGCGCGCAGCTCGTCCTCGATGCGGCCGAACTCCTGCTGATAGCCGCGGCGCAGGTCGTTGATCTGGTCCTGGATGGACCCCGCCGCCGCGGAGTTCCGCACCACCGACTGGAAATCCACGACGATGACCACCGGCGGGTCCGGCGCCGCCGGCACTGCATCCGGTTCGCCCTGGCCCCGCGCGTGCACCGCCACGAGCAGGACGGCCAGCGCAATGCATGCCATTGCGGCCCGGCGGCGCAGCATGGGTCAGAACTGGGTCCCGAAGCTGAAGCGGATGTTCTCGGTCCGGTCGAAATCTTCCTTGAGGATGGGTTCCGCGAAGTCGATGCGGATCGGGCCGAGGGGCGACCGCCAGGAAATGCCGACGCCGACCGAGGCGCGCAACGATCCATCGTCAACCACCCCCGCGCCCTCATCGTCAACATCGGTCAGCGTGCCGAAGTCGGTGAAGGCGCGCCCGCGGATGCCGAGTTCTTCCGGAAGGCCGAGCGGGAAGCTGACCTCCACGGAGCCGACGCCATAAATGTTGCCGCCCAGGGCGTCGTCGGTGGTCAGGTCGCGCGGACCGATGCCGGCCCGCTCGAAGCCGCGCAGGTTGGTGCCGCCGACGAAGAAGCGGTCGTTGATGCGCACGTCCTCGCCCAGGCCAACGATATGGCCGCCCTCGGCCGACAGGCTCAGCACCGTCTCCTCGAACAGCGGGAAGTAGATGGCGGCGTTTGCGCTGGTGCGGAAATAGTTGACGTCGCCGCCCAGGCCTGACACCTCGTTGCCGAAGCGCACGATATATCCCTCGGTAGGCTCGATTCGGCTGTCGCGCCGGTCCAGCACCGTCAGGTGGCCGACCGCAGACTGCAGCGTCTCGCCCTCCTGATCCCGGATGAACCGGGAGGCGTTTTGATCGACATCGCTGACCTCGCGGTAGTCCAACCGGTACTGAAGGGTCTGCGTCCAGTCCTCGGCGAGTCGGTAGCCGACGCGAAAGCCGAAACCGGTCGATTCTTCGTCAAACGAGCTCTCGTCTTGGTTGTCCCGGGTGATGCGAAAGGCGTCGAAGCCGGCACTCATGTCGAGGCCCAGGAAATAGGGCTCGGTGAAGCTCAGGTCGAACTCCTGGGTGGTCCCGCTGATCAGCGCAGCCAGCCGCAGCTGCTGGCCGCGGCCCAGGAGGTTGCGCTCCAGCAGGGTCACGCTGCCGAGGGGGCCGTCGATGGTGGAGAAGCCGCCGCCGAGCGACAGCTCGCCGGTCGACTGCTCTTCGACCACCACCTGAATCACCGTACGGTCCGGAGTGGAGCCGGGCACCGCCGTGACCTCCACCACCTGGAAGAAGCCGAGGTTCTCGATGTTGCGTTCCGAGCGCCGCAGCAGCGACTGGCTGAACGGGTCGCCCTCGACGAGCTCCATCTCGCGGCGAATCACGCTGTCGACGGTGCGGACGTTGCCGGAAATGTCGATCCGCTCGACGAACACCCGCGGCCCTTCGCCGATCTCGTACGTCACGTTGATCAGGCGCTCCTCGCGATCGCGGGTGATGCGCGGCTGCACGTCGACGAAGGCGAACTGCTGGTCGGCGACCGCATCGGTGAGGGCGTCGATCGAGGCCTCGATGTCGTCGCTCGAATACCAGTCGCCTTCCTCGGACTCGATCAGCGGGCGCAGGGGCTCCACATCCAGGTCGGGCAGTCGGGTGGTCACGTCGATGGTGCCGAATTCGTAGCGCGGACCCTCGTCGATCGTGAACGTAATGAAGAATTCCTCGCTGTCCGGCGTGAGTTCGGCGATGGCCGAAATGATTCGGAAGTCCGCGTAGCCCTCCGAGAGGTAGAAGCGCCGCAGCAGCTCGCGGTCGGCGGCCAGGCGGTCCGGATCGTAGGTGTCGTTGGTGGCCAGGAAGCGCCACCAGCGCGACTCGGTGGTCAGCAACTCTCCGCGCAGGGCGCTGTCGCTGAACGCCTCGTTGCCGACGAAGGCGATCCGCTGCACGCCGGTCAGCGGCCCCTCATCGATCTCGAACACCAGGTCGACGCGGTTCTGCGGCAGCTGGATGACCTGGGGCTCGACGGTCGCGGCAAACCGGCCGGAGCGGCGGTAGAGCTCGAGGATGCGCGCCACGTCGTTCTGCACACGGGTCCGCGTATAGACCACGCGCGGGCGCAGCTGGACCTCGTCGAGCAGTTCCTCGTCCTCGAGGCGCCGGTTCCCCTCGAAGGCGATGCGGTTGATGATCGGGTTCTCGACCACGGTGACGACCAGGGTGTCGCCCTCCTGGCGGAGCACCACGTCGGCGAACAGGCCGGTGCGGAACAGGCTGGTCAGCGAGCGCTCGAGCTCCTGCGGATCGAACGGCTCGCCGCGGCGCACCGTCAGGTACGTCTCGATCGTGCTCGGCTCGATGCGTTGCGCACCTTCGATAGCGATATCCTCGATCACGTCGCCGGGCGCAGGCGCCTGCGCCCCGGCGATCGTTGCGAAGAGGAGGGCGGCGACGAACGCCACCGCCGCCGTCAGAGTCGGAAACCGGATTGTACAGGGCAAAGCAACCCCCGATTGGAGCCGCCCGAGCTCACGAAATCATATCCTTTAGGAAGTCAACCACCCTGAGCTGAACAAGGTCGTTCCAGGTGGCAAAGACCATCAGTGTTAATACCAAAGCGAGGCCGATGCGAAAACCATATTCTTGGGCTTTCTCCCCCAAAGGCTTTCCGAGTGTGGCCTCGATGGCATAGAACAAAAGGTGGCCGCCATCGAGCATGGGGATGGGGAACAGGTTGATCAAGGCGAGGTTGATGGACAGGATCGCCATGAACCAGATGAGGGCGACAATGCCGATCTGGGCAACGTTGCCGGAGATCTGCGCGATGCGGATCGGGCCGCCGAGCTCCTCGGTGCCGCGGTCGCCGACGATCATCTCGCCGACCGCGGAGAGGGTCATCCAGGTCAGGCTGCCCGTTTCGGTCACCGCCATGACCCCCGATTCGAGCACGCCGTACGAGGCCGTCGGCGCCGCAATGCCGATCTGGTAGATCGGCACCTCGGTGCCGTCGTCGGTGGTCACGGTCTCGACCAGCCGCGGGGCGACCTCGAGGGCGATTCGCTCGCCGCCCCGAACCACACCGACCGTCATCGGCTCGCCGCCGGACTGGCGCACCATCACCGAAAGCTGGGCGAAGCGCTGCACCGCCTCGCCGTCCACCGAGACGATTTCGTCGCCGGGCTGGAAGCCGGCCCGGGCGGCCGGGCTTCCGGACACAACCTCGCCGACCTCGGCCGGCGGGAACGGATGGCCCACGGTCGCGAACAGGCCCCACAGCACGACGATGGCGAACAATACGTTGGCCGCCGGTCCGGCGGCGACGACGGCGGCGCGCTGGCCGAGCCGCTTGTGCTGGAACGAGACCGCCCGCTCCTGCTCGGTCATGGTCGAGACGCGGCCGGAATCGGGTGTCGACGCCGCGTCGGCATCCCCGAACATCTTGACGTAGCCGCCCAGCGGCACCGCGCTGACCTTCCATCGGGTCCCGGCACGGTCGGTCCAGCCGAACAGCTCCGGCCCGAAACCGATCGAGAAGACGTCGACCCGCACGCCGTTGCGACGGGCGACCAGATAGTGCCCCAGCTCGTGCACGAACACGAGCACGGTGAGCACGATCAGGAAGGGCACGATATAGCTGATCAAGAACGACAAGATGTCCATGATAGTCCTGCAGCGAAGGGCCCGCGCGGCGGCCGGACGGGCACTAGATCAGATCGGCGGCATGACGCCGGGCTTCCTGGTCAATATTGTCCACGTCGGACAGGGTTTCCAGCGCCACGTTCGGCAAGTGTTCCAGAGTCCCCTCCACGACGCGCTCGATGTCGAGGAAGCCGATGCGGCCGGCCAGGAACGCCTCCACCGCCACCTCGTTGGCGGCGTTCAGCACCGCCGGCGCACTGCCGCCCCGGCGCAGGGCGGCGCGGGCCAAGCGCAACGCCGGGAAGCGCTCCGGGTCCGGCGGCTCGAATTCGAGCCGGCCGACCGCGGCCAGGTCCAACCGACGCGACGGCGTGGCCATCCGCCGCGGCCAGGCCAGGGTGTAGGCAATCGGCGTGCGCATGTCCGGCGTCCCGAGCTGTGCGAGCACCGATCCGTCGGCGTATTCGACCATACTGTGCACCACCGACTGCGGATGGACCAGCACGTCGATGCGATCCTCCGGCATGTTGAACAGGTAAAACGCCTCGATGATCTCCAGCCCCTTGTTCATCATGGTGGCGCTGTCGACCGAGATCTTGGCGCCCATGTCCCAGGTCGGATGGGCGACCGCCTGCTCCGGCGTCACCCGCGCCATGGCGGCACGGTCGGCGGTGCGGAACGGGCCGCCGGAGGCGGTCAGGATCAGCCGGTCCACGCCGTCGCGCCCGCTGGCGTCCAGCACCTGGAAGATGGCGTTGTGTTCGGAGTCGACCGGCAGCAGCGTCGCCCCGGCGGTGCGGACCAGGTCGATCATCAGCGGCCCGGCACAGACCAGGCATTCCTTGTTGGCGAACGCCACCAGCGCGCCGCGCCGCGCCGCCGCCAGCGTCGGCGGCAGCCCGCGGGCGCCGACGATCGCCGCCATCACCCACTCCGCCGGCCGCTGCGCCGCCTCGACCAGCGCCTCGGGCCCCGCCGCGGCCTCGACGCCGGTGCCGGCCAGCGCCGCCTTCAGGTCGCCGTAGCAGTCCGCATCGGCGACGACGGCCAGGCGCGGGCGCAGCCGCCGGGCCTGCTCGGCCAGCTTGACGACGTTGCGGTTGGCCGTCAGCGCCTCGACCCGGTACCGGTCGGGGTTGCGCTGAATCAGGTCCACCGTGTTGCCGCCGACCGACCCGGTCGACCCGAGAATCGTCACGCGGCGGGGGGCCTCCGCCGGCACTGCTTTTACCACCATCCGATCGCTCCTCCGGGGCCGGCGTGGAACAGCGCCAGGGCCGGCGCCGCCGCCAGGAACCCGTCCATGCGGTCCAGCATGCCGCCATGGCCCGGGATCAGCTGTCCGCTGTCCTTCACGCCGAAATGCCGCTTCACCGCCGATTCGAAAAGGTCGCCGCCCTGGGCCAGCAGCGCCAGCACCGCCCCCGCCGCCGCCGCCAGCGCCGGCTGCGCCGCGCCGAAGGCGGCCGCGGCGACGCCGCCGACCACGGCCGCGCTGGCCATTGCGCCGAACAGCCCGGCCCAGGTCTTCTTCGGGCTGATCGCCGGGGCCAGCTTCGGACCGCCAATGCTGCGGCCGGCGGCAAAGGCGCCGACGTCGGTCGCCCATACGGCCAGGCACAGCCAGAACACCATGAACATGCCGGTCTCCGGTTGCCCGCGCAGCCAGACGACGGCAATGGCGGACAGGCCGATATACGGGATTCCGAAGGCGATGTAGAGCCGGTTGGCCACGCTCATGACGTGCAGGATGCCGTACAGGACGACGCCGAGCCCGGCGGCGGTGGCGACCGCGGCGCCGGGGCCGGCGACGAGCAGCACGCTCAGGCTGGCGACGACGAAGGCATAGGACAGCATGTGGCCGACGGATGCGGCGCGCCCGCCCGTGACCAGTCGCACCCACTCCCGCACGATCATCAGCGCGGTGACGACGACGAGCACCTGGAATACCGGGCCGCCGATCCAGACCGCGGCGAGCACGGCGGGGCCGAGAACGGCCCCGGAAAGAATCCGGACTTGAAGGTCGGTCAGCCTATTCCCCGCCGACGGATGCGCCATACCGCCGCTCGCGCCGATAGAACTCCGACAGGGCCGTTTCGAGGTCGGCCCGCGAAAAGTCGGGCCACAGCGTATCGACGAACACGAGCTCGGCATAGGCCGCCTGCCACAAGAGGAAATTGCTGATCCGCTTCTCCCCGCTGCTGCGGATGATCATGTCGGGGTCGGGCAGGTCGTGCGTGAACAGGCTCTGCGCGACCGACGTCTCGTCGATCGCGGCGGGATCGAGGCGGCCGGCGGCGACGTCCTCCGCGAGCCGCCGCGCCGCGCGCGCGATCTCCTGCCGGCTGCCGTAGCTGAGCGCGACGGTCAGGGTGAGGCGCGTATTCTCGCTGGTCAGCGTCTCGGCGTGGGCGATCAGGTCCACGATGTCCTGCGCCAGACGCGTACGGTCGCCGATCACGCGCAGGCGGACGCCGTTCTCGTGCAGCTCGGCGATGTGGCCGCGCAGGTACAGGCGCAGCAGGTGCATCAGGTCGGCGACCTCCTGCTCCGGCCGGTTCCAGTTTTCGGTCGAGAAGCCGAACAGGGTCAGGTACCCGATGCCGAGCTCGGCCGCCGCCTCCACCGTGCGGCGCACCGCCTCGACGCCCTTGCGGTGGCCCAACGTGCGCGGCATGCCGCGGGCCCGCGCCCAGCGGCCGTTGCCGTCCATGATGATGGCGACGTGGTTGGGCGCGCGCGGCGCGTCCCGGGGGGAAGAACGGCGCATGTTTGGCCTGTCACACCTGCATGATTTCTTTTTCTTTCTGGGCGTATGCTTCGTCGATTTTCTTGATATGCGCGTCGGTCATCTGCTGAATTTCCTCGGCCCAGGAATGATGCTCATCCTGGGAAATCTCACCTTCTTTCTCCATTTTCTTGAGCATGTCCATGCCGTCGCGGCGCACGTTGCGGACCGCGATGCGCGCCTGTTCGGTGTACTTGTTGGCGACCTTGGTCAGTTCGCGGCGGCGCTCCTCGTTGAGCTCCGGGATCGGCACGCGGATGAGCTGGCCCTCGGCCTGCGGGTTGAGGCCCAGTCCGGAATCGCGAATCGCCTTCTCGACGGCCTTGACCGCCTTTCGGTCCCAGACCTGGACCGTGAGCAGGCGCGGCTCCGGCACGCCGATGGTGCCGACCTGGTTCAGCGGCATGGTGGTGTCGTACACGTCCACCGTGATCGGCTCGAGCAGGCTGGGCGAGGCCCGGCCCGTACGCAGGCCGGCGAATTCCTTGCGCAGCGCCTCCAGGGCGCCGTCCATGCGGCGTTGAATGTCATCCACATCCGGATCCGACATCGCCTCAACCCTCCTCGCAAATGATCGTGAAGCGGCCGCGCCCGGCGATCACGTCGACCAGGGCATCGCCGCCGTGGATCGAGAACACCACGATCGGTATGCCGCTCTCGCGCGCCAGCGACACTGCGGTGTGATCCATCACGCGCAAGTCGCGTGTCAGCACATCCATGTAGCTAAGCCGGTCAAACCGCCGCGCCTCCGGCACGCGCCGCGGGTCGGCATCGTACACGCCGTCGACCTGCGTCGCCTTGAGCAGCACGTCGCAGCCCATCTCGGAGGCGCGCAGGGCCGCCGCCGTGTCGGTCGTGAAGAACGGGTTGCCGGTGCCCGCCGCGAAGATCACGAGCCGGCCCTTCTCCATGTGCCGCACCGCGCGCCGCCGGATGTAGGGCTCGCACACGCTGGACATCGGGATGGCGGACTGCACCCGGGTCGGCACGCCGGCCTTCTCAACAGCGTCCTGCAGGGCCAGTGAGTTCATCACGGTGGCCAGCATGCCCATGTAGTCGGCCGTGGCGCGATCCATTCCGCGCGCCGAGCCGGACACACCGCGGAAGATGTTGCCGCCGCCGATGACGACGCACACCTCCGTGCCGGTCTCCTGGACCCGCACCAGATCCTCCGCCAGCCGGTCGATCACGACCCGGTCGATGCCGTACTCGTGGCTGCCGAGCAGTGCTTCGCCCGACACCTTCAGCAGGACGCGGCCGAACCGCGGCGTCTCCGGCGACATGTGAGCCTCCCCAGGACGCCCGGCTGCGGCGTCAGGTCGTCAGTGTGGCTGCGACCTCGCTGGCGAGGTCGGACTCCTTCTTCTCGATGCCCTCGCCAAGGTTGAACCGGACGAAGCCGGTCACCGTGATCGGCGCACCCAGATCCTTGGCGGCAGCCTCGATGACGTTGCCGACCCGGCTCTCGTTGTCGATCACCCAGATCTGCTCGAGAAGCACGGCCTCCTCATAGAACTTGCGCAGCCGGCCTTCGACCATCTTCTCAATGATGGTGTCCGGCTTGCCCGAAGCCCGCGCCTGCTCGGTCAGCACGTCGCGCTCGCGCGCGACCAGGGCGGGGTCCAGGCTGGCGACATCGACCGCCTCCGGCCGCGCGGCGGCAATGTGCATGGCGAGCTGCCGGCCGAGCGCCTCGAGACGTGCCGGATCGCCCGCGGACAGCAGGCCGACCAGCACGCCGATCTTGCCGAGACCGGGTGCGGCCGCGCTGTGGACGTAGCTGGCCACCAGGCCGCTCTCGACGGTCAGCTTGGCCACCCGGCGCACCGAGATGTTCTCGCCGATGGTCGCCACCTTCTGCACCGTCTCCTCGGCCACCGAACGGTCGGTCTGCGGGTACGGCATTGCCTTCAGGCCGTCCAGCGTGCCGTCGCTCGCCAGCGCAACCCGGGACAGCGTCGACACGAACTCCTGGAACTGGCTGTTGCGGGCGACGAAGTCGGTTTCGGCGTTGACCTCGACCATCGCCCCCTCGACCCCCTCGGCGGCGACGCCGATCAGGCCCTCGGCGGCAACCCGGCCGGCCTTCTTGGCCGCCGCAGCGAGGCCCTTCTTGCGCAGCCAGTCGACCGCGCCTTCCATGTCCCCGCCGGTCTCGCTGAGCGCCTTCTTGCAGTCCATCATGCCGGCACCCGTCTTCTCGCGAAGCTCCTTGACCAGCCCAGCCGTAATTTCCGCCATGGTCGTCTCGCCCTCGAAAGATCGGTGAATGTGCTAAGCCGCGAATCGGGCGGCAATGTGTTTCGTGCTGCCGCTCATGCCGCCGGGACCGGACCTTCCGGCTCCGGAGCGGGCGGCTCGCCGGCGCCGGCCGGCGGCTCCGCCGGCGCCTCGGCTTCGGGCAGCTCCTCCGTCAGCGGCTCCTCCATCTCGCCCACGTCCTCGCCGGACGCGATCATCTCCGCCTCGATGCCGGAGAGCACCGCCTGGCTGATCAGGTCGCAGTACAGGTCGATCGCGCGCAGGGCGTCGTCGTTGCCGGGCACCGGATAGGTGATACCGTCCGGATCGGAGTTGCTGTCGAGCACGGCTGCCACCGGAATGCCCAGCTTGTTGGCCTCCTTGACCGCGATCGACTCCTTGTTCGTGTCAATGATGAACAGGATGTCCGGCAGGCCGCCCATGTCGCGGATGCCGCCCAGGGCGCGGTCCAGCTTGTCGCGGTCGCGCTGGAGCTGCAGCCGCTCCTTCTTGGTCAATCCGAGATCGGCCTTGGCGAGCTGTTCGTCCATCTCCTTGAGCCGGCGGATCGACTGCGAGATCGTCTTCCAGTTGGTCAGCATGCCGCCAAGCCAGCGGTGGTTGACGTAGTACTGGCCGCAGCGCCTGGCCGCCTCCGCGATCTTGTCCTGGGCCTGCCGCTTGGTGCCGACGAACAGCACGCGGCCGCCGCCGGCGACCACCTCCCGCAGGCCTTCCAGCGACCGGTAGAGCAGCGGAACCGTCTGTTCCAGATTGATGATATGTACGCCGTTGCGTACACCGAAGATGTACGGTTGCATCTTCGGGTTCCACCGCCGGGTATGGTGCCCGAAGTGGACGCCGGCTTCGAGCAGCTGGCGCATGGTAAAGGTCGGCATCGGCATAAGGGGGTCCTTCTCCGGTTCGGTCCGCCGCGGGTCTTTGCATCCGCCGCAACGGCGGAAACACCGGAACGAACCGCCGTCCACAGGGCGGCGGCGCGTGCAACCCGCGTGAGGGATGACGTTTTCGCGGCCGCTAGATAGCCCGCCGCACCGACCTTTTCAAGCGCGCGCTCCTCACACATACGGCGTTGTTGCATCCGGTCATGTCCGGACGTCGAAATCCGAAGACATGGATTTGTCGTCCGTTTAGGTTCGGCGTATGTCTGGATGCCCGCCGCGGTGCCGGTCGGGCGCGGTCCTGCCCTTTGCGACCATCTGCGGAACATCATGAGCGAGAAGATCGCCGTCATCGGCCTTGGCTACGTGGGCCTGCCCGTGGCCCTGGCCTTCGCCCGCCGCCATTCCGGCACCGTCGGCTTCGACATCAGCCGGCGCCGCGTGGACGAGTTGCGGGCAGGCCACGACCACACCGGCGAGGTCGACGACGCCGACCTGGCGGACGCACCGATCACCTTCACCACGACCGTGGAGGACATGGCCGGCGCGACCTTTTTCGTCGTGACGGTGCCGACGCCGATCGACTCGAACCGCCAGCCCGACCTGGGCCCGGTCATGCGGGCTTGCGAGACCGTCGGCACGGTGCTGTCGCCCGGCGCCGTCGTGGTGTTCGAATCGACCGTGTATCCCGGCGTGACCGAGGAGGTGTGCGGCCCGATCCTGGCGCGCGTCTCGGGCTTGCGCCAGAGTGTCGATTTCAAGCTCGGCTATTCGCCGGAGCGGATCAATCCGGGCGACCGGGAACACACCCTGGAACGGATCGTCAAGGTGGTCGCCGGCGAGGACGCGGCAACGCTGGAGCGGGTCGCGGCCGCCTACGAGTCCATCGTCATCGCGGGCGTGCACCGCGCCCCCACGATCAAGGTCGCCGAGGCGGCCAAGGTGATCGAGAACACCCAGCGCGACCTGAACATCGCGCTGATGAACGAGCTGGCGCTGATCTTCGACCACCTGGACATCCGCACCAAGGACGTGCTGGCGGCGGCCGGCACCAAGTGGAACTTCCTGAACTTCAGCCCCGGCCTGGTCGGCGGGCACTGCATCGGCGTCGACCCGTACTACCTGACGGCCAAGGCCGAGGCGGTCGGCTACCACCCACAGGTCATCCTGGCCGGCCGGCGCATCAATGACGGCATGGGCGCGTTCATCGCGCAGCGGCTGGTCAAGCTGATGATCCGCAGCGGCCTGCCCGTGCGCGAGGCGCGCATCGGTATTCTGGGCCTGACCTTCAAGGAGAACGTGCCCGACCTGCGCAACAGCCGGGTACCCGACATCGTCGCCGAGCTGGACCAGTTCGGCATCGCGCCCATCGTCCACGACGCCATGGCCGACGCCGACGAGGCGTTCGCCGAATACGGCATCCGCCTCGCCCCTTTGGAGGCATTCCGCGACCTGCAGGCGCTGATCCTCGCGGTGCCGCACCGCCAGTACGTGAACCAGCCGCCGGAGAGGCTGCTGGCGTGCGTGCAGGCGGGCGGCGTAGTCATGGACGTGAAATCGGTGCTGGATCCCGCCGTCGTACCCGATCGCCTGCAGTACTGGAGCCTGTAGACGGTCGGTCAGGCCTCGCGCGCGTCGGCGACGCCGTCGATGCGGCGGATTTCGGCCAGCGCCTGCGCGGTGACGGCATAGCGGCCGGGCAGCGCGATCTCCGCGTCGCGGCCGTCGGACAGCCGGACCAGCAGGTTGACGCTGCCGCGGCCGCGGCCGCTGCGGTCGAGCGCCTGACGCAGCCGTGCCACGGCCTGCTCGTTGTCCACCGTGATCTCGATGCCGATGCCGGCGTCGGCCAGCGCCTTGTACAGATCCTGGACGCCCTGGCAGGTCAGGCGCAGGCCCTCCTCGAGCACCTGCGACTCGACGGTCAGCAGCAGCGCGGTGTTGGCGTCCAGCAGCGGCCGTGCCGTCGCCAGCACTTCGGAGAACATCAGCACCTCGTACTGCCCGCTGGGGTCGGACAGCATGATGAAGGCCATGCGCTTGCCGGCCTTGGTGGTGGTCTCGCGCCGCGCGGTCACGATGCCGGCCAGTTTGATCATGCCGCTGCGCCGCTCGGTCTCGAGCTGGCGGTACAGCATGGCACCGACCCGCCGGACACTGCGGCTCTCGATGGGGTGGGCGGAAAGGTAGAAGCCGATGGCGTCGAACTCCTCGCGCAGCCGCTCCATCGGGTCCCAGTCGTCGGCCCTCGGCAGCGGCGGCGGCTGGGCGCCGGCGCTGCCGCCGCCGAACAGGCTGGTCTGGCCGCTGTCCCGCTCGGCGGCGGCTGCGTGACCGTAGCGCAGCACCGCATCGATGCCGGCGAACAGCCGGCCGCGGTTGGGCTCCAGCGCGTCGAAGGCGCCGGCGCGGACCAGGCTTTCCATCTGGCGCTTGTTGAGCGTGCGCGGATCGACGCGGCGAACGACGTCGAACACATCCTTGAACGGGCCGCCCCGCTCGCGCTCGGCGACGAGCGTCTTCATCGCCTCGACGCCGACCCCCTTGATCGCGCCCAGGGCATAGCGGATGGCACGCCCGCCGTCGGGTAGCGCCTCCACGGTGAACTCCGCACCCGATCGGTTGATGTCCGGGCTGAGCAGCCTGATGCCGAGGCGGTCGAGCTCCTGGCGGAAGGTGTTGAGCTTGTCGGTGTTGCCCAGGTCGAGCGTCATCGACGCGGCGAAGAACGCCACCGGGTAGTTCGCCTTCAGGAACCCGGTCTGGTAGGCGATCAGCGCGTAGCCGGCAGCGTGCGCCTTGTTGAAGCCGTAGCCGGCGAACTTGGCGACCTGGTCGAAGATCATCTCGGCCCTGGCCCGGGTCACGCCGCGCTGGACCGCCCCGTCGATGAACGTCTTCTTCTGGGCGTCCATCTCCGCCTGGATCTTCTTGCCCATGGCGCGGCGCAGCAGGTCGGCCCCGCCCAGCGAATAGCCGGCGAGCTGCTGGGCGACCTGCATGACCTGCTCCTGGTAGATCATGATGCCGTGGGTCTCGGCCAGGATCGGCTCCAGCGACGGGTCCAGGTAGTCCGGCGGCTTCTTGCCGTTCTTGACGTCGATGTAGGTCGGGATGTTGTCCATCGGCCCCGGGCGGTACAGGGCCACCAGGGCGATGATGTCCTCGAACCGGTTCGGCTTGAGCCGGCGCAGCACGTCGCGCATGCCCGAGCTTTCCAGCTGGAACACGCCGGTCGTCTCGCCCCGGCCGAGCATGGCGAAGGTCTGCGGGTCGTCGAGCGGCAGCGCGTCCAGCCTGATCGGGGTCCCCTCCACCTCCCCGATCAGGGCGATGGCACGGGCCAGCACGGTCAGCGTCTTCAGCCCCAGGAAATCGAATTTCACCAGCCCGGCCAGCTCGACGAACTTCATGTTGAACTGGGTGACGGGCATCGGTGCGCGCGGGTCGCGGTACAGCGGCACCAGCTCGGCCAGCGGGCGGTCGCCGATGACGACGCCGGCGGCGTGCGTGGAGGCGTGGCGGTACAGCCCCTCAAGCTTGAGCGCGATGTCGATCAGCTGCGCGACGCGCTCGTCCTTCCTGCGCGCGTCCTGAAGCTGCGGCTCGCCGTCCACGGCCTGCTGCAGCGTGACCGGCTTGGCCGGGTTGTTCGGCACCAGCTTGCACAGCCGGTCGACCTGCGGGTAGGGCAGCTGCAGCACCCGGCCCACGTCGCGCAGGGCGGCGCGCGCCTGCAGCTTGCCGAAGGTGATGATCTGGGCGACCTTGTCGTGGCCGTACGTGTCGGCGACGTACCCGATCACATCGTCGCGCCGGTCCTGGCAGAAGTCGATGTCGAAGTCCGGCATCGACACGCGCTCGGGGTTCAGGAACCGCTCGAACAACAGGCCGAAGCGCAGCGGGTCCAGGTCGGTGATGGTCAGCGACCAGGCCACCACCGAGGCCGCGCCGGAGCCGCGCCCCGGCCCGACCGGGATCCCTTTCGCCTTGGCCCATTTGATGAAGTCGGACACGATCAGGAAGTAGCCGGCGAAGCCCATCTTGATGATGACCGACAGCTCGAAGTCGAGGCGCTCGTAATAGGGCGTGGCGGCGGCGGCACGGGCGTCCGGATCGGCCGGGTCCGGCGGCAGGTGGACCTCCAATCGCCGGTCCAGGCCGTCGCGGGCCTGGGCGCGCAGCTCCTCCTCCTCGCTGCGGCCGCCGTGGGTGGGGAAGGCCGGCAGGATCGGCTTGTGCCGGGCCGGCATGAAGGCGCAGCGGCGGGCGATGACCAGGGTGTTGTCGACCGCCTCGGGCAGGTCGGCGAACAGGGCGCGCATCTCCTCCGCCGACTTGAAGCGGTGCTCCGGCGTGACGCGGCGGCGGTCGGACTCGACGACGTACGTGCCGTCGGCGATGCACAGCAGGGCGTCGTGCGCCTCGTACAGCGCCCCGGTGGCGAAGAAGCAGTCGTTGGTGGCGACCAGCGGCAGGTCGTGGGCGTACGCCAGGTCGACCAGCGCCGGCTCGATCCGGTCCTCGACCGGATCGCCGTGGCGCATCAGCTCGACATAGAGCCGCCCGGGGAACAGCGCGGCGAGCGCCTTGAGCGCCTCCTGCGCGGCGCCGGCCTGCCCCTCGGCCAGCGCCCGGCCGACCGGGCCGCCGGGGCCGCCGGTCAGCGCGATCAAACCTTCGGTGCGCCCCTCCAGCGCCGACCAGGGCACCTGCGGCTCGTCGCCCGCGTCGCTTTCCAGGTAGGCCTTGCTGGACAGCGCCATCAGGTTGCGGTAGCCGGCCTCGCTCTGGGCCAGCAGGACGATGCGATCCGGTGCGGCGCGGTGGCCGCCGTTGCGACCCGTCCCGGTGCCGGCGCCGTTCGCGGGGCCGGCAGTGCCACCGGGATCGCGGCTCAGGGCCAGCAGCGTACCAGCGATCGGCTGCACCCCGGCCTCCGCCGCCGCCAGCGCGAACTCCAGCGCCCCGAACAGGTTGCCGGTATCGGTGACGGCCACCGCCGGCATCCGGTTGGCCCGGCACAGCCCGACCAGCTCCTTGACCTTGATCGCCCCTTCCGAGAGCGAATAGGCCGAATGGACGCGCAGATGGACGAAATCGGCATGGGGCATGGCTGGCGACTCCCGGGCCGAGTCTTGCAGCCCGTGGCGGCGGTGTCATGGCAAACAGACAGGCGCCGTCTGTGGATTGCGGGGATGGATTCGCGGCATCCGGTGGGCTTCGCAAAGACGCGGCCCAGCCGACAGAAGGAGTTCGCGCTCAAGACGATTCGGAACTGTCATACCAGCGGCCCTTGCTGGTGACGGGACGACGCCAATGGCTGCTGCCAAAGCGGGCAGGCATGGCACAGGTCGGCCGCTTCGGTATTTGAAATCATTATTGGTATCCTGCAAAATATATCCGCCAGAACGGCCGTCATCGCGAGCGAAGCGTGGCGATCCAGTGGTGCCGCACGCGCGATTAATGACTTTCTGAATTGGCGGTGCCAGGTCTGGATCGCCACGCTTCGCTCGCGATGACAGTCAGGATTTTGCCAAGGATCGTGCTGCTGTCCTCAGTATTTGTTGACTGCACCACTACCGGGCGCTTTCTGTTTGACTGGGCGAGCGGTTGCCAGCAGCAGCGCGCGCCAGGCCCGATCGCAAGGGGCAGCAGGAGACGGGTCAACCGTTTGGCCCGCTGGTATCAGAAGGAGATCGCCGATCTTCGCAAGCGCAGTCCTCATCTGAAACCGTCTTGGGAAGACACATGGCAGCCGTGAGCCGACGGTCGATCTCGTACAGCATCACTGCCGTCGCCGCGGCGACGTTGATCGAATTGGCCATTCCATGGATCGGCAGATGCGCCGTGGCGTCGGCCAGCCCCAGGACCTCCGGCGAGACGCCATCGAACTCACGGCCGACGACGAGGCAGAGCGGAAAGCGGTAGCCCACCTCGTCAAATGGTAGGCTGGCCGCGGTCATCTCGACAGCCACAACGAAACAGCCCTCGCCCTTGAGCCGCCCGACGACTGCCGCCGCGTCGGGCGCATGCTGCCACGGCACCCAGCGCTCCGCCCCTCGCCAACCCGCGGAAATCTTCCGGTTCGGCGGCACGAGCGTGTTGCCGCAGATGTGCACCTCGCGGACGAGCAGCGCATCGGCCAACCGCAGGATCGTGCCGACGTTGTGGCCGCATTTCAGGCTGTCGAGAACCAGCACCACCGGCCGCCGCGGCACGGCCGCAAAGCCCGCCCGCTGTGGCTTGCCGCGGCGGAGCTCCCGCTTGGTCAGCGGTCCCTGGAATCCGGAATGGCCCGCGCATGATCTAAGGTCAGCGTCTCATCGCTCATGGCCGAAAGATACGCCTCCTACCCCGCCACCACCACCCCGTCGCGCAGTTCCAGGATCCGGTCCATGCGGTCGGCCAAGTCGAGGTTGTGGGTGGCGACCAGGGCGGCGACGCCCTGGCTGTGCACCAGGCGGGTGAGCAGGTCGAAGACCTCGCCGGCGGTGGCGTGGTCCAGGTTGCCGGTCGGCTCGTCGGCGAGCAGCAGGCGGGGCTCGTTGGACAGCGCGCGGGCAATGGCGACGCGCTGCTGCTCGCCGCCGGACAGGCGCGCCGGGCGGTGGCCGGCGCGGGCCGCCAGGCCGACGCGGCGCAGCAGCTCGTTGGCCTCGCGCACGGCGCGGCGGCGCGGCGTGCCGGCGATGATGCGCGGCATGGCGACGTTCTCGACCGCACTGAACTCCGGCAGCAGGTGATGGAACTGGTAGACGAAGCCGACCGCGGTGCGGCGCAGCTCGGTGCGGTGCAGGTCGGACAGCCGGCTGCACGGCCGGCCGTCGATGACAACCTCGCCGCTGGTCGGGCGCTCCAGCAGGCCGGCAATCTGCAGCAGGGTGGACTTGCCGGCGCCGCTGGGGCCGACCAGGGCGACCATCTCCCCCGGCGCCACCGACAGGTCGATGCCGCGCAGCACCTCCAGCGTGCGGCCGCCCTGGCTGAAGGTGCGGAACACGCGCTCCAGGTGGAGCAGCGGCCGCGCCGCCGCCGCATGCGCGGTTGCCGGGGCCGCGGCCTCATTCATAGCGCAGCGCCTCGACCGGATCGAGCCGTGCCGCCCGCCAGGCCGGGTAGATCGTCGCCAGGAACGACAGGCCGAGCGCCATGCCGACCACCGCCGCCACCTCGCTCCAGTCGATCACCGCGGGCAGCTGGGTCAGGAAATAGATCTCCGCACTGAACAGGTCGGTGCCGGTGAGTTCTTCCAGCCAGCCCTGGATCGCCCCGATATTCTCGGTAAAGGCCACGCCCAGCGCCAGCCCGACCAGGGTGCCGACGGTGCCGATCGACGCGCCCGTGAGAAAGAACACGCGCAGGATCATCGCCCGGGTCGCCCCCATGGTGCGCAGTATGGCGATGTCGCGGCCCTTGTCCTTCACCAGCATGACCATGCCGGAAATGATGTTGAAGGCGGCAACCAGGATGATCAGCGTCAGGATCAAAAACATGACGTTGCGCTCCACCTGGAGCGCGGTGAAGAAGCTGGAGTTGGCCTGCTGCCAATCCCACATCCGGCCCCAGCCGGCGACCGCCGGCCCGATCCGGGCGCGCATCAGGCCGACCGCGTCCGGGTTCTCGACGAACACCTCCAGGGCGTTCACCTGGTCGGGCAGGCGGTAGAAGATCTGCGCGGCGGGCAGCGGCATGTAGATGAAGTTGTTGTCGTACTCGTACATGCCGGCCTCGAAGATCGCCACGATCTCGTAGGCGCGCATGCGCGGCATGGTGCCGAAGGCGGTCGGCGTGCCCTGGGGCGCGATCAGGGTCAGGTCGTCGCCGGTCCACACCCCCAGCCGGTCGGCCATGCGCCGGCCGATGGCGATGACTTCGGTGCCCTGGAACGCCTCGGGATCGCCGATCAAGCCGGAGGCGATGGCGGGGCGGTCGGTCAGGTAGTCCGCCGGCACGCCGCGCACCACGGCGCCCGAGGCCTGATCGCGGTGCACGACCAGCCCCTGCGCCTCGATCGCCGGCGTCACCTCGACGACGCCCGGCACCGCCTCGACCTGGTCGGCGCGCTCCTCGTAATGGGTCAGCCCGCCGCCGCCGAGCGCGTAGATGTTCAGGTGGCCGTTGAGCCCGAGCACGCGGCCGACCAGCTCCTCCCGGAAGCCGTTCATCACCGCCATGACGATGATCAGCGTGGCCACGCCGAGCGCGATGCCGAGCAGGGAGAACCCCGCTATGACCGAAATGAAGCCTTCCGACCGCCGGGCCCGCAGATAGCGGAAGGCGACCATCCGTTCGAACGGGTTGATCATCGCGAGCCGTGTCTTTCTCACCGGAGAGGCCCAGCATGCGCCGCTTTGTGGCGACTCGAAGGCGAGTGCCGCACTGCGGAACTACCGCCCCGGGTCAGCCGCGATGCGCGCGCAGCCGGCCCATGGCGACGTCGAAGCTCATCTCGGCGCGCTCGCCGGTGGCGCGGCGCTTCAGCTCGATGTTCCCCTCCTTGAGCCCGCGCGGGCCGACCACGACCTGCCAGGGCAGCCCGATCAGGTCCATGTCGGCGAACTTGGCGCCGGCGCGCTCCTCGCGGTCGTCGTAGAGCACGGAGAACTGGGCGGCATGCAGGCGCTGATAGATCTCGCCGCAGACCCGGTCGCACTCCGGGTCGCCGACCTTCAGGTTGACCAGCCCGACGTTGAACGGCGCCACGCTGTCCGGCCAGATGATGCCCGCATCGTCGTGGGAGGCCTCGATGATCGCCCCGACCAGCCGCGACACGCCGATGCCGTAGGAGCCCATGTGCGCCGGCACCTGCTCGTCGTTGGACAGCGTCACGGTGGCATTCATAGGCTCGGAGTACTTGGTCCCGAAATAGAAGATGTGGCCGACCTCGATGCCGCGGCGACGGACCTGCCTGTCCTCGGGCACCTCGGTGGCGAATGCGGTTTCGTCGTGCTTCTCGTCGGTGCGGGCATACCGGCTCGTCCAGAAATCGACGATCGGCGCCAGGTCGCTCTCGTAGTCGATGCCGGCGCCGAGCACGTCGTAATCCAGGTAGTCGCCGTGGCAGTACACCGCGCTCTCCCCGGTGTCGGCCAGGATGATGAACTCGTGGCTCAGATTGCCGCCGATCGGGCCGGTCTCCGCCTCCATCGGGATCGCCTTCAGGCCCATGCGCGCGAAAGTGCGCAAGTAGGAGACGAACATCTTCCTGTACGACGCGCGCGCGGTGTCATAGTCCAGGTCGAAGCTGTACGCGTCCTTCATCAGGAACTCGCGCCCGCGCATGACGCCGAAGCGCGGCCGCACCTCGTCGCGGAACTTCCAGTGGATCTGGTAGAGCAGCTTGGGCAGGTCGCGGTAGCTCTTCACCGAGGTGCGGAAGATGTCGGTGATCACCTCCTCCGCGGTCGGGCCGTACAGCATGTCGCGCTCGTGCCGGTCGCGGATGCGCAGCATTTCCCGGCCGTAGTCCTCGTAGCGCCCGCTTTCCCGCCACAGCTCGGCCGACTGGATGGTCGGCATGATCATTTCCTGGCAGCCCGCGGCGTCCTGCTCCTCGCGGACGATCTGCTCGATGTTCTTGAGCACGCGCAGGCCCAGCGGCAGCCAGGAGTAGATCCCGGCGCTGGCCTGGCGGATCATGCCGGCGCGCAGCATCAGCCGGTGCGAGACGATCTGCGCCTCGCTGGGGGTCTCCTTCATGGTCGGCATGAGGTAGCGGGACAGGCGCATGACGGCGGGCTCTATGCAGCTTTTTCGGAATCTTGAACGCGGCGCGACTTTAGGCAAACCCCGCAGCCCTGTCCACGGCGGGCGGGCAGCTGCGCCGTAAGCGGCGACGCTACCGGATGCGCAGATCCTCCGGCGACTTGGACCAGTCACGCTGATATGCTCGCATGGATAGTCGTGAGGTGATCAAACGGCTGGAGGCCGAAAGGCGGGTGCGCCGCCGAGTGGCCGGCAGTCATTTTCAGTTTCTTCATCCAACGCGGAAGGGAAAGACAACCGTCCCGCATCCCAAAAAAGACCTACCGAAACGGACGCTCCGCAGCATCGAACGGCAATCCGGTGTAAAACTCCTGTGAGGTTGACATGGCAGCTTACGTCGCGCTCCTCCGCAAGGATCCGGATAGTGACTTCGGGGTCGATTTCCCAGATTTTCCCGGCTGTATCACGGCTGGCGAAACGTTAGCCGAAGCGCGGTCGATGGCGGCCGAGGCACTGGCCGGTCACATCGCGTTCATGCTTGAAGACGGGGATCCGCTTCCTGATCCGACACCTTTGGAAACGATCATGGAAGACCCGTTCAACGATGATGCAGTCCCATTTTTAGTTGAGGTCACGGGTGTCGAGAACAACACCGTTCACCTTGATGTGCCGATGCCGAAGGCCGAGCTCAATGCAATTGATTCGTACGCCCGCGATCATGGTGTCACGCGGTCACAGTTTATTCGGGAAGCCGCAAAGCGTGCGCTGATCGCACGCTGAGAGTTTTTTCTGAACGACGCTGAAAAAGCACAAGGGACTTTTTGGCGCCTACCGCAACGCCGCCCGGCACGCCGCGGCCAGGGCGGCCTGGTCGGCGTCGAACAGGGGCTGGCCGTCGAAATAGGGGCGGCCGTCGACCACGGTGACGGTGCCGACATAGGCATCGGCCTCGTACCGGGTGCGGGGGACGCCCAGCCGGCGGGCCAGGTCGACCTGGATCGGGATGACGATCTCGTCGGGCACGTCGATGCGCACCGACCCGGGCAGGTCCGCCGGGGCCACCGCGCGGCCGCGCACGTCGACACCCGGCGTATAGGCGACGTCCGGCGCCGGCTCGTGCGCCACCACGGCACGGCAGTCGGCCTCGGTCAGGCGCAGGGGCACCGTGTCGTCGGGCTGCGCCGCCGCCGGCCGGATTGCGGCAGACGCGAGGAGCATGGCAACGGCGGGCCAGGGGGAACGGGGCATCATGCCGGCCCGTATAGCCGCTGCGGGTTGCCGCAGCGTTAACGCCTGCCCCGGCTGACCAGCAGCAGGCCGCCGAACACCAGGGCCGCGCCGGCGACGTGGTAGCCGGCGATCCGCTCGCCCAGGAAAACGACGGCGAGCAGTGCCGCGAACACCGGGATCAGGTTGATGAAGACACCGGCGCGCGTCGGTCCCACCTCGCGTACGCCGTGGTTCCAGCAGATGTAGGCGATCACCGAGGCGCATACGGCGACATAGCCGACCGCGGCGGCGCTGTCCGCAGTCCACACCATCGCCTCGCCCTGCCCCGCCCGCCACAGGTACAGCGGCGTCAGCGCCGCCAGCCCGCAGGCGATGGTGGCGGTCAGCAGGGCGAGCGGCGGCAGGGTCGCCGGCCGGTGCTTGAGCAGCACCGAGTACAGCGCCCACAGCGGCACCGCGCCCAGCATCCACAGATCGCCCGGATTGAAGCGGAGCTCAAGCAGCACGGCCGGGTCGCCGCGCGTCACCACGACCGCCGCCCCGGCCATGGACGCAACGATGCCGATCCCGGCGCGCGCCGTGACCCGATCGCCGAACATCGCCCACGCCACGACCACGATGGCCAGCGGCGTCGTCGCCAGGAACAGCGCCGCGTTGACCGCCTGGGTGGACTGCAGCGCGATGTAGACGCACAGGTGGAACCCGGTGATCCCGGTCAGCCCCAGCATGGCCAGCAGCCGCCAGTGCCGCACCACCACCATCCGGCAGCGCCACAGGTCGGGCCCGGCCACCGGCAGCAGCAGCGCCAGCGCCACCACCCAGCGCCAGAAGGCGAGCGACACCGGCGCCACGTCGTACCGCACCGCGCGGCCGACCACGAAGTTCCCCGCCCAGAACAGCACCGTCAGCGTCAGCAGGGCGTAGGGCAGCAGCAGCGGCTGCCTGGTGTCGGCCGGGCCGTCGGCGGCGGGCGCGGACGGACCGGCAGGCGAATCGGTCGAGCGCATCACCGCGATGGGTAGCCGATCGTCCGGCCGGCGGCAACCTCCGCACGGAGGTTGCGGATGCGGCACGATGGTTGCACAACAGCGGCGCCGGGAACGACCTCCCTGCAAACCCACAAAATTTGGACGGGAACCACGGGCATGCTCGACCGCTACTTCCGGCTCACGGAACACGGCACGACGGTCCGGACCGAGCTGCTGGCCGGCCTGACAACCTTCCTGACCATGGCGTACATCATCTTCGTAAACCCGCTGATCCTGACCGACGCCGGCATGGATCACGGGGCGGTGTTCGTCGCCACCTGTCTGGCGGCCGCCGTGGGCACGGCGATCATGGGGCTGTACGCCAACTACCCGATCGCCCTGGCGCCGGGCATGGGACTCAACGCGTACTTCACGTACACCGTCGTGCTGACCATGGGATACCCGTGGCAGGCGGCACTGGGCGCGGTGTTCATCTCCGGCGTGCTGTTCCTGATCCTCAGCGTCCTGCCGGTGCGCGAGGCGATCATCAATGCCATCCCGCGCTCGCTGAAGATGGCGACCTCGGCCGGAATTGGCCTGTTCCTGGCGATCATCGGCCTGAAGAACGCCGGCATCATACAGGCCAGCGAGGCCACGCTGGTGACGATCGGCGACCTGACACAGTGGCCGCCGATCCTGGCCGCGCTCGGCTTCGTGGCGACGGCGGCGCTGGCGGCGCGGCGCGTGCCCGGTGCCCTGATCATTGCGATCCTGGCCGTCAGCGTGCTGGGCATGCTGCTGGGCGTCAGCGAGTTCCAGGGCATCGTCGACGTGCCGCCCGATCCGACGCCGACGCTGTTCCAGCTCGACATCATGGCGGCGCTGGAAATCGGCCTGATCACGATCGTGTTCGCCTTCCTGTTCGTCGACCTGTTCGATACGGCGGGAACGCTGATCGGCGTCTCGGCGCGGGCCGGGCTGCTGGACAGCGAGGGCCGGCTGCCGCGGCTGCGGCAGGCACTGCTGGCCGACAGCTCCGCCAGCATCGCCGGTGCGTGTCTGGGCACCTCGACGACCACGAGCTACATCGAGAGCGCGGCGGGCATCAACGCGGGCGGCCGCACCGGGCTGACCGCGGTGACCGTGGCCGGATTGTTCCTGCTGGCGCTGTTCCTGGCCCCGCTGGCGCAGTCTATTCCGGGCTATGCAACCGCGCCGGCGCTGGTGTTCGTGGCCTGCCTGATGGCGCGCGGGCTGACCGAGGTCGACTGGGACGACGCAACGGAATACGCCCCGGCGCTCGTCACCGCGGTGTCGATGCCGCTGACCTTCTCGATCGCCCACGGCATCGCCTTCGGGTTCATCACCTATGCCGCGATCAAGCTGCTCAGCGGCCGCATCGGCGAGGCGCGCATCGCCGTGGTCGTGCTCGCGGTGCTGTTCTGCGTGAAGTTCGCCTACCTGGGCGCCGCCTGACCTGGCCCGCGGCGGGGGTGCCGGTGACTGCCGCGCGCCCCCCGCAAGGGCTGCATAGCCGCGGATTTCCGCGCAAAAAGTGGATGACTTCAGATTGTCATTTTTGTAAGCTGCCGTTGCGCAACGAAAAAGGACCGCGCCGGGGCATCGGCGCGGCCCAAGTTTAGGGAGGAATCGCCACCAGGCGACGATCAGAGAGGACCAACCTCTCGATCACCCACCAGTAAAATAACTCTCCTGACCCAAGGCAAGCGCAAAACATCGCTTGCCTTCATTTTTTGCCCATTTTTGCGCGCTTCTGCCTGTTTTAGCGTCAATCGAACACAGAATGATCAGATATTGCCTATATGCTAGGCACGATCACCGAGGGGGGCCGGAGTCGAACCGTGCCAGGGCGGGTCCAGCGACTCGATCCTGACATGAACCGGGCAGTCGCCGTCGTGCGCGCCGGGCAGGTAGCCCAGGCTGAGCAGGAATTCGCGGACGATCTCGCCGCCGGTGAACACGAAGGTGCGCTTGAACAGCCGCACCCAGCCGGCATGGGGCTGCGGATGGTGCGCGTCCAGCCAGGCGGCGAACCCGCCGTGCGCGGCCCGGATCGCCTGCAGGCGCCGGGCGTTCTCGATCGCGGCGTCGATCTTGCGTCGGTTGCGGATGATCGCGGCGTCGGCCAGCAGGCGTGCACGGTCGGGCTCGCCGTACGCGGCGACCCGGTCGATGTCGAAGCCCTCGAACGCGGCCTGCAGCGCCGCCCGCTTGCGCAGCACGATCAGCCAGGACAGCCCGGCCTGCTGGATCTCGAGCACCAGCCGCTCGAACAGCACCGCATCGTCGCGCGCCGGAAAGCCGTATTCCGTGTCGTGGTACAGCCGGTGCAGAGGGTGGGCGCCGGGTTCGGCGCACAGGCGGCAATAGGACATGGGCGATCGCCTCGTCAGCGGGTCCTCCGCCGCCGGGCCAGGCCCGGATCTGCCGCCTCGGCTTGACGCGCCACGCTATTCAAGCCCGTGCCGGTTCTTGGGCCCCCAGTCCTGGCCGAGCACCTGGTCGGCATCGTACGGGCAATCCGCCGGCAGCATCGATTCCGCAATATCCAGATTATAGGCAGCTCGTTCTCGGGCCGTTTCGTAGGCATCCGAAAAATTTTCCAAGAAATACGCCTTGAGGCTGGGGCTTTCGCGAAGAATTCGCTTGATCTTCTTGCGCTGCTCTCGAACCGTCAGCCACCAGCCGCGACGCGGTTGTGGATCCGGCGATTCAGTCAGCTTGATCAGATGGACGAGCAGCACTTCCAGGCGGCTCAGGATCTCGCGCCGGTCGCTCTGGGGCAACGACTCGATCTCCTCGGCAAGGTTGTCGAAATCGAGGTCCAGATTGACACGGGCTTCTGCGGCTGCTCGCAGAGCCTTCGCCTGCTGCTGCGCCCAGAGGTTCAGATCCTCGTCATGGCGAACCTGGTTGGACATGTCAGCCTGCAAAAACTGCGCTTGTGACTCAAAAACTGGTGTTCTGCCCCTACTGCGGCAACCGGTCCGCCATCTCCCGAAACGAAATCCAGCCGGCCTCGATGACGCCGTAGATGCCCAGCCAGATCACCGCCGCGACCACGGTAGTGACGGCGAACTTCATCCACAGCCGCGGGCGGGCCGGGGCGCTGGTGGCATGACCGGGCTCCGGCTCGTCGGGTGGCCGTACCCCCCACGGCAGCACCGCGAAGAGCACGACCCACCAGGTGATCAGGTAGACGACGATGCCGGAGACCCAGCCCATGATGCGAGGCTATTCGGCCGCCTTCGCCGGCACCTGCTCGAGCTCGACCAGCGTCCCGTTGAAGTCGCCGGGATGCAGGAAGATCACCGGGTTGTGGTGCGCGCCCAGCTTGGGCTCGCCCAGCACCCGGACGCCGGCGGACCCCAGCGCCTCCTTGGCGGCGATCACGTCGTCGACCTCGTAGCAGACATGATGGATGCCGCCCTTGGGGTTCTTCTCCAGGAACCCCTTGATCGGCGAGTTCTCGCCGAGCGGATAGAGCAGCTCCACCTTGGTATTGGGCAGCTCGATGAACACCACGGTCACGCCGTGGTCCGGTTCGTCCTGCGGCTCCGAGACCTTCGCGCCCAGCTTTTCCTTGTAGATCTTCATGGACGCCTCGAGGTCGGGGACCGCGATGGCCACGTGGTTCAGTCGTCCGATCATGTTACGTCTCCCTGTAGGCGAACCAGATGCACTTCGGTCAGCGGCCGCTTGCCGTGCCACGTTCTGACTGCGCGGCGCAGGGTAACACGGGCCGTCTCCCGAACGGTGTCATCATCGCGTCTCTGCGCTTTGGACAGGTTTTGTACTGCCGTACGAACCTCGTCCGCAACTGCCTCCTGGCTGTCCAGGAGTTCGTCGCCGTCCTCGATGCCCAGCAGCGCAACCTGCGGGTCGCCCGCAACCCGGCCGTCGCCGGCCAGCACCACGGTGACCACCGCCGCACCGCTGTGGGTCATGCGCCGGCGCGTGCGCACCGCGCCGCCGTCGAGGCGGATCAGCCGGGTGCCGTCCATGGCCAGCCGCCCGGTGGCGACGCGGTCGGCGATGCCGGGGGCTCCGGGAGCCAGGCGGATCATGGCGCCGTTCTCCGGCACCACCACATCGGCGATCTGGCAGTCGCGGGCCAGCTCGGCGTGGGCCAGCAGGTGGCGCGGCTCGCCGTGCATGGGCACCGCGATGCGCGGCCGGAGCCACTGGTAGAGCTGCGCCAGCTCGTCCCGTGCCGGGTGGCCCGAAACGTGGATGCCGGGCTCCTGGTGCGGCGTGATCACGTCGATGCCGCGGCGCGCCAGCAGGTTCTGCGTGCGAGCGATGGCCTTCTCGTTGCCGGGGATCTCGCGCGAGGAGAAGATCACCGTGTCGCCGGCCTCCAGCGTGACGCGCGGGTGGTCGTCCTGGGCGATGCGGGTCAGCGCCGCGCGCGGCTCGCCCTGACTGCCGGTGCAGATCATCACGATCTTGTCGCGCGGAATGTAGCCGACGTCGCTCTCCGTCAGGAACGGCTCGGGCACGTCCAGATAGCCGCTCAGCCGCGCCGCCTCGTGCAGCCGCCACAGCGAACGGCCGACCAGCGCGCAGTTGCGTCCTGCCGCATGGGCGGCGCGGGCGATGCTCTGCACCCGCGCGACGTTGGTGGCGAAGCACCCCACCGCGACGCGGTGCGGCTGCGCGGCGATGACCCGCTGCAGGGCCTCCGCCACGCCGGCCTCCGAACCGGAATGGCCGGGCTCCAGCGCATTGGTGCTGTCGCAGATCACCGCCAGCACGCCCTCGCTGCCGAGCCGCCGCAGCCGATCCTCCTCGGTCGGACCGCCGAGCAGGGGTTGCGGGTCGAGCTTCCAGTCACCCGAGTGAACCACCGTGCCGTGACGCGTGCCGATCGCCAGCGCGTTGGGCTCGGGGATGGAATGGGTCATCGACACGAAGTCGACGGTGAACGGCCCGAGCTCGATGCGCCCGCCCAGGGGCACCTCGATGATCTGGACCCGGTCGCCGAAGTCCGTCTCGTTGAGCTTGAGGCGCAGGAACCGAGCGGTAAAAGGCGTGGCATAGATCGGACACCTGAGCCGCGGCCACAGGTACTGGATCGCGCCGAAATGGTCCTCGTGCGCATGGGTGAGCACGATCCCGACGAGGTCCTCGCGCCGTTCCGCGATGAAGTCCGGGTCCGGCATCATGATTTCGATCCCGGGCGTCGCCTCGTCGCCGAACCCGACGCCGAGGTCGACCATGAGCCACCGGTCGTCGACCCCGTACAGGTAGAGGTTCATGCCGATCTCATCGGTGCCACCGAGCGGCAGGAAATAAAGGGCGCCGTCCGCGCCCGCGGCATCCGTCATGCTGTCCTGTTGCTTGCGTGTATGTAAACGAGACCGCGCAGCGTCAGCTCGCCGTCCGTGTCATCGATAATATCGGTGGCCCGGCTGAAAAGGCCAGCCAGGCCGCCGGTGGCGATGACCGTCATCGCCGTGCCGAACTCCTGCTTGATCCGGGCGACCATGCCCTCGATCATCCCAATGTAGCCCCAGAACACGCCGGACTGCATGGCGCTGACGGTGGACGTGCCGATCACCTTGTCGGTCTTGACCACGTCGATTTTGGGCAGCAGCGCAGCGGCGTTGTGCAGCGCCTCGATCGACATGTAGATGCCGGGCGCGATCGCGCCGCCGCGGTAGTCGCCGTTCCCGTCGATCACGTCGAAGGTGGTCGCCGTGCCGAAGTCGATCACGATCAGCGGCGGGCGATGCAGGCGTTGCGCCGCGATTGCATTGACCAGCCGGTCGGCGCCGACCTCCTCCGGATTGTCCAGGCGCACCCGGATGCCCAGATCCACGCCCGGCTGGCCGACGACCAGCGGCTCGCAGTGGAAGAACTCCCGGCACAGGCGCAGCAGGTTGAAGGTCACCGCCGGCACCACGCTGGCAAACACCGCGTCGGTGATGTCGTTCCGGTGCAGCCCGGCCAGGTGCATGAGCTGGATCAGCCAGACGGCGTATTCATCCGAGGTGCGGCGGCCGCTGGTCGAGATGCGCCACTTCGCGACCTGCCGCTCGCCGTCGTAGACGGCGAACACCACGTTGGTGTTGCCGGCATCAATGGCCAGCAGCATGCCCGTCTCCAAAGAACACGTCGCCGGCGGTGATCAACCGCCGTTGGCCCGGCGCCGTCTCCAGCTCCAGTGCGCCCTCACCGTCCAGACCCACAAAGCGCCCAACCAGTTCCTCCGGCTCCAGCCGCACCGTGACCAGGCCGCCGATGCCGACTGCCCGGTCCAGCCACGCCTGCCGGACCGGCGGGAAACCGTCGCGGCCCCAGTGCCTCACCCAGCGGTCCAATGCCGCTGCGTACGCCTCGAGCGCCGCCTCCGGAGTCACGGTCCGGCCGGTCTCGGCCAGCAGGTCCGTCGCCGGGAACGGGGTGCCGTCGGGATGGCTGACCAGGTTCAGCCCGACGCCCGCGACCACCCAGGGCAGGCCGCCGTCGGGCGTGACGTTCGACTCGAGCAGGATGCCGGAAATCTTGCGCCCGCCGGCGAGCACGTCGTTGGGCCACTTGAGCCCCGGCTCGAGAGCCGGCGCCAGCGCCGCCAGTGCGTCGACCAGCGCCAGTGCGGCCACGAAGGTGAGCTGCCCGGCCGCAATTGCCGGCACCGCCGGCCGCAGGATCGTGGAGCAGTACAGGTTGCCTTCGGGCGAATGCCAATGGCGCCGCCACCGGCCGCGGCCGGCCTCCTGGCGCCGCGCCCAGACCACGGTGCCGGCGCCGGCGCCGCCTTCGGCGAGGTCGCGCGCCGTCGCGTTCGTGCTGCCGAGGCTGTCGAAGGCGACGAGGGCCCAGCCCTGCGGCAGGCTCACGGCGGCGGTGCTGGCGTCGCTTGTCACGGGGTGACCCGGCCTCATCCCGGCGGGACGGACGCGGCCGCCGCCTCGGCCGCAGGCGGGAACAGGGTGGCAGCGGCGCTGTCCGCGGCGTCCACGATCACGCCCGGGAATACGAAGAAGAACATGACGAACACGCCGGTGACGACGAGCACTCCGGTCATCTCGCGCCCGATGGGCCGGTCGAACGCCTCGCCCGGCTCGTCGAAATACATCAGCTTGACGATGCGGATGTAGTAGAAGGCCGCCACCACGCTCGACAGCACGGCGATCACGGCAACGGTATAGAGCTGGGCCTCGATCGCCGCCATGAACACGTACAGCTTGCCGAAGAACCCGGCCAGCGGCGGAATCCCCGCCAGCGAAAACATGAACACGGCGAGCGCCAGCGCCATCAGCGGGTTGGTGCGGCTCAGGCCCGACAGGTCGTCGATCCGCTCCACCATGCGACCGTTGACGCGCATGCACAGGATGCAGGCGAACGTGCCCACGGTCATGGCCAGATAGATGGTCGTGTAGATGATCACCCCGCGCACGCCCGCGGGCGTCGCCGCCGCCAGGCCGACCAGGATGAAACCGACGTGGCTGATCGACGAGTACGCCATGAGCCGCTTGACGTTGCGCTGGTTGATTGCGGCAAACGCGCCCAGGATCATCGACAGCACTGCGGCGACGATGATGATCTGCCGCCACTGGTCGGCCAGCTCGCCGAACGGGCCGATCAGCACGCGCACGAACAACGCCATGGCCGCCACCTTGGGCGCGACCGCGAAGAACGCGGTCACCGGCGTCGGCGCGCCCTCATAGACGTCGGGCGTCCACATGTGGAACGGCACCGCCGATACCTTGAACGCCAGCCCGGCGGAAACGAACACGATCCCGATGATCAGGCCCAGCTCCGGCGCCTCGCGCAGGGCCAGCGACGCCTCGGCCAGAAAGTCGAAATTGGTGCTGCCGGAGAACCCGTAAATCAGCGACGCGCCATACAGCAGCATGCCGGACGACAGCGCACTGAGCAGAAAGTATTTCAGCCCGGCCTCGGACGAGCGCACGCTGTCGCGGCGGAACGCAGCAATGACGTACAGCGCCAGGCTTTGCAATTCGAGCCCGATGTACAGCGAGATGAGGTCGTTGGCACTGACCATCATCATCATGCCGACCGTCGCGAACACGAACAGCACCGGGTATTCGCACCGCTGCATTTGCTCGCGCTCGATGTAGTCCTGCGACATGAGCAGGGTCAGCCCGGCACCGACCAGCACCAGCAGCTTCATGAACACGGCGAAGCCGTCGACGATGAACAGCTCGCTGAAGGTGGTGGTCCGGCCGCCGCCGACCGCCAGCACCATGACGAACGCGACGGCGAAGCTGGCCACCGCCAGATGCGAGACGAGCCGCGTCGCCCCGTCCCCGCGGAACACGCCGAACATGAGCAGCGCCATGCCGGCACAGGCCAGGAAGATCTCCGGCAGAGCCGGGAGCAGGTTCGGGAACTCGGTCATGGTTGCTCAGCCTTCCGCCGTCACTGCGCGGCCACGCTTACGGCGTCGGCCCGCGCCAGCGCCAGCCGGTAGCTCTCGATCAGGTTCTCGACGGACGCATCCATCACGTCGATGAAGCTCGACGGGTAGATCCCCATCCACAGCACCATCACGATCAAGGGCGCGAAGATGGCGATCTCGCGCGGGCTCAGGTCGACCATGGTCTTCACGTCTTCCTTCGTGATCGGCCCGAACACGACGCGGCGGTAGAGCGACAGCATGTAGACCGCGCCCAGGATCACGCCGATCGCGGCCAGCACCGCGACCCAGCTCGACACGATGAAGGCGCCGACCAGGCTGAGGAATTCGCCCACGAACCCGCTGGTCCCCGGCAGGCCGACCGAGGCCAGCAGGAACACCATGAACACCAGGGCGTACTTGGGCATGTTGTTGATCAGCCCGCCATAGCGGTCGATGTCCAGGGTATGCAGCCGGTCGTACACGACGCCGACCAGCAGGAACAGCGCGCCCGAGACGATGCCGTGGCTGAGCATCTGGAAGATCGAGCCCTGGATGCCCTGGGTCGTGATCGTGAACATGCCCATCGTCGCGAAGCCCATGTGCGCGATCGACGAGTACGCGATCAGCTTCTTCATGTTGTCCTGGGCCAGCGCGACCAGCGACGTGTAGATAATTGCGATGACGCTCAGCGCGAAGACCAGCGGCGCGAAGAACGCCGTCGCCTCCGGCAGCATCGGAATGGAGAACCGCAGGAAGCCGTAACCGCCCATCTTCAGCAGCACGCCGGCCAGGATCACCGAACCGGCGGTCGGTGCCTGCACGTGCGCGTCCGGCAGCCAGGTATGCACCGGCCACATCGGCACCTTGACCGCGAACGACGCGAACAGCGCCAGCCACAGCCAGAACTGCATCGTGTACGGGAACACCACCAGCCCGTACGGTCCCTCCTCGCGGCCGAGCAGGACCAGCATGTCGGTGGTGCCGGCCTGCAGGTACATGGCCAGCATGGCCAGCAGCATCAGCACCGAGCCGGCCAGGGTGAACAGAAAGAACTTGAACGCCGCGTACACCCGCCGGTCGCCGTGCCCCCACACGCCGATGATAATGAACATCGGGATCAGAACGCCCTCGAAGAACACGTAGAACAGCACGTAGTCGAGAGCGCAGAACATGCCGACCATCATCGTTTCCAGGATGAGGAAGGCGATCATGTATTCCTTCACCCGGTCCTGGATCGATTCCCAGCTGGCCAGGATGCAGATCGGCATCAGCAGGGTGGACAGCAGGACGAACATCATGGAGATGCCGTCCACGCCCATGCGGTAGGAGATGCCGAGCCCCGGGAACCACTCGACCCGCTCCTGGAACTGGAAGGCGGCGGTGCCCGTCTCGAAGTTGAACCAGATGAACAGCGACAGCAGGAAGGTGGCGAGCGTCGTCCACAACGCCATGAAGCGCGAATTGCGCGCAACGACGTCGGCAGGTCCGCGGGCGATCAGGAAGATGATCAGCGCGCCGACAACCGGCAGGAAGGTGACGAGCGACAACAGCGGCATGTTGACCATGGCGGCGACGGTCCCGGCCTAGATCGCGTACAGGTACCAGGTCACGAACACCACGATGCCGACCAGCATGGCGAAGGCATAGTGGTAGACGTAACCCGTCTGAAAGCGGCTGAACCTTCGTGCCAGCCCGCGCGAGGCGCGCGCGATGCCGTCGGGTCCGAAGCCGTCGATGATGGCCATGTCGCCGGTCTGCCACAGCCCGCGGCCAAGCACGTGGGTCGGCCGCACGAACATCCAGCGGTACAGCTCGTCGAAATACCATTTGTTGAAGAACAGCGCATAGACCGGCCGGGCCGCGGCCGCAATCCGCCCCGGCAGACCCGGCTCGACCATGTATCCGACGTACGCGACGGCAAGCCCGGCGAAGCCCATCAGCACCGGCAGCAGCTTGACCCACAGCGGCAGGTGGTGCGCCGCCTCGATCGTGTCGTGGACCTGACGGACCAGCAGCGATTCCTGCCAGAACGCCTCCCGGTACTCGCCGACGAACGCCTCGTAGCCGATCGCGCCCAGGAACACCGCGCCGACCGCAAGCACCGCGCACGGTCCCAGCATGCTCCACGGCGACTCGTGGACATGGGACATGACGTGCTCGTCGGCCCGCGGCTGGCGGTGGAAGGTCAGGAAGATCAGACGGAAGCTGTAGATCGACGTGAGCAGGGCGGCGGTCACGCCCAGCCAGTAGGCCAGCATGCCGTCCCAGGTGTGCGCCGCGAACGCGGCTTCGATGACGATGTCCTTCGAATAGTACCCGGCAAACCCGAACACGCCGTAGATGCCGATGCCGGCCAGCGCCAGCGAGCCGATCCACATCATCCCGTAGGTCCACGGGATGTGGCGCCACAGGCCGCCCATCTTGCGCATGTCCTGCTCGCCCGCCAGGGCGTGGATGACCGAGCCGGCGCCGAGGAACAGCAGCGCCTTGAACGCGGCGTGCGTGGCAAGGTGGAACATCGCCGCCGAATAGGCCGACACGCCGGCCGCAAAGAACATGTAGCCGAGCTGGCTCATCGTCGAATAGGCGATCACCCGTTTGATGTCGAACTGGGTGAGGCCGATGGTGGCGGCGACGATCGCCGTCAGGGCGCCGACGATGGTCACCACCATCAGCGCCGTCGGCGCGTACTCGAACAGGGGCGACATGCGGCACACCAGGAAGACGCCCGCGGTCACCATGGTCGCGGCGTGGATCAGGGCGGAGACGGGGGTCGGGCCCTCCATCGCGTCCGGCAGCCAGGTGTGCAGGCCGAGCTGTGCGGACTTGCCCATGGCGCCGATGAACAGCAGCAGGCAGGCCGTGGTCAGGTGGTTCACCTCCATACCCAGGAAGGAGAAGGTGGCCGCGGTATATTCAGGCTCTCCGGCCAGCGCGAAGATCGTCTCGAACCGGACCGAGTCGTACAGCAGGAAGATTGCAATGATGCCCAGGATGAAGCCGAAGTCGCCGATGCGGTTCACGACGAACGCCTTCACCGCCGCCGCGCGCGCCGAGTCGCGTTCGTGCCAGAACCCGATCAGCAGGTACGAGGCCAGGCCGACGCCCTCCCAGCCGACGAACAGCTGGATCAGGTTGTCGGCCGTGACCAGCAGCAGCATGGCGAACGTGAACAGGCTGAGGAATGCAAAGAACCGCGCCTTGTTCGGGTCGTGCTCCATGTAGCCGATGGAGTAGATGTGCACCATTCCCGACACGCCGTTCACGACCAGCAGCATGATCGTCGTGAGGGTGTCCACGCGCAACGCCCAGTCGGCCTCGAACCCGCCGCTGTCCAGGAAGGTGAACAACCCGACCGTGCGCGGGTTCTCCAGGATGGCAACGTCGATGAACAGCCAAATCGAGATCAGGAACGCGACATTGACGCCAATGCAGGTCACCGCCATGGCGCCGCGGTCGCCGATCCGGCTTCCGAACAGCCCGGCGACGATGCACCCCAGCAGCGGCAGGAATACGGCGGCGAATTCCATGACAGGCTACTTTTTGTTGCCGGGTGTCGGTTTCGGCGCGGGTTTCGCGCCAGCCGGGGCTCCCGGCTGCGATCCGCGCGTCGTCGTGTCGGGCCTCGTCGCAGCGGCGCCGCGGTTTGTCGAGTCGATTGTCGTCTTCTCGTCGGGCATCTCGGTCAATTTCCTCGGTTCCCGCGAGGCCTTTCCTCTGGCACCGGGGCAGGAGCATCGTCAAGCGTTGACCGGCCGATCGACGCCTGTCGCCAATCCATGATTCGGTGCTTGGGCGTGGGCTTCGGCCCCGCATCGGAGATCGGCTGTACGCCCTTGCCGGCACGGATGCGACGCAGATCGATGTGCCGCTCGTTCATCTCAAGCTCCCGCAGGCTCGTCGGCGCGATAGAAATGCACCGACCTGATCTCCGAACCATTCAACCATACGCCAATGGAGTCCGGAACCTTTTCAAAAAACGTATGCCTTTCATCAACATAGTATTCTGCTTCCACATACAGGTCGTTGCCGTGCGGATTCAGCGATGCAAAAGAGGATTCCCCATACTCACCACCGATCATGCGCCCGTCCTTGAGTTCAGCAACAATCCAGCATCCCCTTTTCTGGGTAAGAAAAAACCAGTCCCAAGCCCGTGGGGTCATATCGACCAGCGAAAGGCCGAGACGTTCCAGGAAAGGCTGCGCCCATTTTGCCTTCCAAATGCGGGACGCGACGAGCGCGAGCAGAATAGGCAAGAGCACCAACACTATCGCCAACCAAATGACAACGAGACCGTCAACGTGCAGAGCTTGGCGTGGCCCGGATACAGCGACCGTTATAAAGTAATTGGAAATCCGATCGGACATCGCCATTGTGAAAGGCAGCGCAATCGCATGAATGACTAGGCTGAAAAGGAGCGCCCGCACCAAAAAGTTCTTGCCCGACACCAGGGCCCGGGGCATGGGCGCTCGGACGAGCCGGGCAAAGACAAAGCCCGGCACGATCAGCAACACCAGAATGACCAGTGCATCGAGCGTCGTAGGCACCGGTTCAACCTCTCATCACATTAATGTCCTCAACCGCGATGGAGCCGCGATTGCGGAAGTAGACGACGAGGATGGCGAGGCCGATGGCCGCCTCCGCCGCCGCGACGGTCAGTACGAACATGGCGAACACCTGTCCGGTCATGTCGCCGAGCTGGATGGAGAATGCGACCAGATTGATGTTGACGGCGAGCAGGATCAGCTCGATCGACATCAGGATGATGATCACGTTCTTGCGGTTCAGGAAGATGCCGGCAATGCCGATCGTGAACAGGATCGCGGCGACCGTCAGGTAATGGGACAGCCCGATTTCCATTACGACACCCCCCCTCCGGGCTCGACCTTGCGCACTGCCAGGACCTCCTCGCGCCGGCGCGAGATCTGCGCGCCCACGTCCTGCCGGCGCACGCCGACGCGCTGACGCAGGGTCAGCACGATCGCGCCGATCATGGCAACCAGCAGCACCAGCCCGGCGCCCTGGAACAGATAGACATACTCCGTGTACAGCAGCCGGCCGAGCGCCTCGGTGTTGGTCACCCCGGCCTCGGCGACCGGGGTCGCCGTCGGCGCCGCGGCGCCCAGATCGGCTTCCGGCACCAGCGTCCAGGCGCCGATCACGAACAGCAGTTCGACCAGCAGGATGACGCCGATCAGCGCGCCGAACGGCAGATACTGCAGGAAGCCCTGGCGCAGCTCGGCGAAGTTGATGTCCAGCATCATGACCACGAACAGGAACAGTACGGCCACCGCGCCGACGTACACGACGACCAGAATCATGGCCAGGAACTCCGCGCCCATCAGCACGAACAGCGCGGCGGCGTTGAAGAAGGCCAGGATCAGGAACAGCACGGAATGAACGGGGTTGCGCGCGGCGATGACCATCAGCGCCGAGGCGATCGCCACGCCGGAGAACAGATAGAAGGCGAGAGCCGCAACGATCATGGCGAAACGCTCCCGCCGCGCGGCACTGCCGGCGCGGCGTCAGGTCCGAAGGAGTGGCGCGGCCGCACCGCGCCCGATCCGGCTGCGGTGCGCGCACCGGCCGCCGGCAGCCGGCGCGCGCCGGGCAGCGGTCGCGGCGGATGGGGGTCTTTTAGCGGTAAGGCGCGTCGGCCGCAATGTTTGCGGCGAGCTGTGCCTCCCAGCGGTCGCCGTTGGCCAGCAGCTTTTCCTTGTTGTAGTACAGCTCCTGCCGGGTCTCGGTTGAGAACTCGAAGTTCGGGCCCTCGACGATGGCATCCACCGGACAGGCCTCCTGGCAGAAGCCGCAGTAGATGCATTTGGTCATGTCGATGTCGTAGCGCGTGGTGCGCCGGCTGCCGTCGTCGCGCGGCTCGGACTCGATGGTGATCGCCAGCGCCGGGCAGATTGCCTCGCAGAGCTTGCAGGCGATGCAGCGCTCCTCGCCGTTCGGATAGCGCCGCAGCGCGTGCTCCCCGCGGAAGCGCGGGCTGATCGGGCCCTTCTCGAAGGGATAGTTCAGAGTCACCTTCGGCTTGAACATGTACCGAAAGGTCAGCGCCATGCCCGCCAGCAGTTCGCTGAGCAGCAGGCTGCGCGCCGTGCGGTCGATGAACGCCATGGCCGTCTAGCCTCGTCGTTTGCTTACATCTCCGAACCCGGCAGCCAGCCCGTGGCCATCAGGACTCCCGCGGTCAGCACCACCCAGAACAGCGACAGCGGCAGGAACACCTTCCAGCCCAGACGCATGAGCTGGTCATAGCGGAACCGGGGCATGGTGCCGCGAATCCAGATGAACAGGAACAGGCAGAAGCAGATCTTCAGGATCAGCCAGATCGGGCCGGGGATCCAGGTGAACGGCGCCACCCCGAACGGCGCCAGCCAGCCGCCCAGGAACAGGATGGTCGTCATCGCGCTCATCAGGATCATGTTGGCGTACTCGCCCAGGAAGAAGAGCGCGTACGTCATGGCGGAGTACTCCACCATGAACCCGCCGGTGATCTCCGACTCGCCCTCGGGCAGGTCGAACGGGGCACGGTTGGTCTCGGCCAGGGCCGAAATGAAGAACAGCACCGCCATCGGCAGGTGCGGGACGACGAACCACACCGTCTCCTGCGCACGGACGATGTCGCTCAGGTTCAGCGACCCGACCGTCAACAGCACGCTGACGATGATGAACCCGATCGACACCTCGTACGACACCATCTGCGCCGCAGAGCGCAGACCCCCCAGGAAGGCGTAGCGCGAGTTCGACGCCCACCCGGCCATGACGATGCCGTACACGCCGAGCGACGAGATCGCAAACAGGTACAGGATGCCGACGTTGATGTCGGCCACCACCATGCCCTCGTCGAACGGGATGACCGCCCACGCGACCAGGCTCAACAGAAAGGTGATCATCGGCGCAATGATGAACACCACACGGTTGGCACCGCTGGGGATGATGGTCTCTTTGAAAAACAGCTTCATGCCGTCGGCGATCGGCTGCAGCAGGCCGAACGGACCGACGCTGATCGGCCCCTGGCGCAGTTGCAATGCGCCGAGGATCTTGCGCTCCGCGTACGTCAGGTAGGCCACCGCCAGCAGCAGCGGCGCGATGATGGCGACGATCTGGATGACCACCCAGATCGTCGGCCACGCGAATCCCGTCCAGAAGCCGTTATCCATGGGTACCCGTCTTGCCGCTTTCGCCGCGGCCGAGGATCTCCTCGACGCACTTGGCCATGGTGATCGAGGCGCGGCTGATGGGATCGGTCATATAGAAGTTTTCGACCGGCGATACAAACGGCGCGGCATCCATGCGCCCCTGCGTCGTGCCGATCTCGGCCCAGGGCGCCGGCTCGCGCGTATCCACAGCGCCGAACACCGGGTTCGCCTCGACCAGCCGGCGGCGCACCTCGCGCAGCGAATCGTACGGCAGCGTACGCCCGATCTGCTCGCTGAAGGCGCGCAGGATCTTCCAGTCCTCGCGGGCGTCGCCCGGTGGGAACACCGCCATGCGGGAGAGTTGGACCCGACCCTCGGTGTTGACGTAGGTGGCGTTCTTTTCAGTGTGCGCCGCACCGGACAGGATCACGTCGGCGCGGTGTGCGCCGCGGTCGCCGTGATGGCCCTGGTAGACGACGAACGCGTCGCCGAGCGCCGTGGTGTCGATCTCGTCGGCGCCGAGCAGCCAGACCACATCGATCTCGCCCTTGCCGGCGCCCTCGACGATGCCGGCCACGTTCCGGCCGCCCGGACCGGGCACGAAACCGAGGTCGAGCCCGCCAACGCGCCCCGCCGCGGTGTGCAGGACATTAAAGCCGTTCCAGCCGTCGCGGACCATGCCGTAGCGGTCCGCCACCTGACGGCAGGCGCCGAGGACGCGCGCCCCGTCGGGCCGGGCCAGCGCGCCCATGCCGACGATGATCATCGGCCGCTCGGCCTTGTCCAGCACCTCGCCGAAGCCATGCCGGCCCTGCGCCACCTCGTCCAGGGTCTGCGGCCCGGCGCCCAGATACTCGGTGCGGTAGGTCAGGTCCGCCTGCGGGCCGATCACGCCAACCTTGAGCCCGCCCATCAGCCAGCGCTTGCGGATGCGCGCGTTGACCATGGTCGCCTCGACGCGCGGGTTCGATCCCACGATCAGGATGGCGTCGGCGTCCTCGATCCCGGCAATCCCGGTATTGAAAATGTACCCGCAGCGGTGCGCGGCATCGAGTTGCGCGCCGTCCTGGCGGCAGTCGATATGGGGCGAGCCGAGGGCGGTCATCAGCTCCCTGAGCAGGAGCATCGACTCGGCATCGCACAGGTCGCCGGCGATGGCGGCGATCCGGTCGCCGTCCAGACCCCGCAGGCGCTCGGCGACGGCGGCGAACGCCTCGCCCCAGGTGGCCTGTTGCAGCCGGCCGTTACGGCGCACGTACGGCCGGTCGAGGCGCTGGCGGCGCAGGCCGTCATAGGCGAAGCGGGTCTTGTCGTTGATCCATTCCTCGTTGACGTCCTCGTGCAGGCGCGGCAGCACGCGCATGACCTCGCCGCCGCGGGCATCGACGCGGACGTTGCAGCCGACCGCGTCCATGACGTCGATCGACTCGGTCTTGCGCAGCTCCCAGGGCCGCGCCTCGAAGGCGTACGGCTTGGACGTGAGCGCGCCGACCGGGCAGATGTCGATCATGTTGCCCGAGAGCTCGGACGTGATGGCGTGCTCGACGTAGGTTCCGATTTCCAGATGCTCGCCGCGCCCCGTGGCGCCGAGCTCGGGCACGCCGGCGATCTCGTCGGCAAAGCGGATGCAGCGGGTGCAGTGGATGCACCGGGTCATGAACGTCTTGATCAGCGGGCCGAGGTACTTTTCCTTAACCGCCCGCTTCGCCTCGATGTACCGGCTGCGGTCGAAGCCATAGCCCATCGCCTGGTCCTGCAGGTCGCACTCGCCGCCCTGGTCGCAGATCGGGCAGTCCAGCGGGTGGTTGATCAGCAGGAACTCCATGACGCCGCGACGCGCCTTGTGCACCATCTCGCTGTTGGTGTGGATCACCATGCCGTCGGCACAGGGCATGGCGCACGAGGCGATCGGCTTGGGCGAGCGCTCCATCTCGACCAGGCACATGCGGCAGTTGGCTGGCACGCTGAGCCGGTCGTGGTAGCAGAACCGCGGGATCTCGATGCCGAGCCGCTCGCAGGCCTGCAGCACCGAGACCCCGGGCTCCACCTCGATCTCCAGTCCGTCGATGGTCAGCTTTGGCATCACTCACTCCTTGGTGCCAAGCGGGTCGGTGCCGGGCCGATGGCTCTCGGTGTTCGCTTTACCCAGAGGAACACTGCCCTCCTGCTCACCCTCTCCGTTGGGTACCGCTTCCCCTGTCCTTCCTGTCGGCGGACAGGCCGGCCCGTCTGTTTCGGGCTGGTACGCGCCCTTCTCGATGATCAATACGGGCAACCCAAGCGTGTGAAGCCATCCCATGGTCACCCTCCAATAACGCGGATGTACTGATAGTCCCCCGGTCTTAGAATGATGCCTTCATTTCCGGGCAATGGGTTTCCTGTAAAAGCTCCATCCTCACCAATCTCCCAAAGCTCTTCAATGAAGATATGTCCCGGATTCGGATAGGCGCTTGCAAAAGACTTGCGGCCATACCGGCCGCCGACCGTTTTTCCGTCCACCAAACGCGCCACGACGAAGCAGCCCTCTTGTCTGTTATGGAAAAAATGATCCCATCCTGTCTTGGCACGAAACAGGACCAAGCGCCTTAAAGCAAGCACCTTGAGGACCATGACCAGAAGGACCGGCCAGGCCGCGGGAGCCAGCAGAAACGACACTACGCCTATACTCCATGACAGCGCGGGATGATCCCCAATGAAACCCTCCCGCATCAATACTTCTATCAGCCAAAACAACAGGACGAAATTTATTAGGCTGAAACAGACAGCCTCCAAAATCCTGTCCTTCAAGGCATGGTCCCCCTGCGGCACCAGCAGCCCATAAATGTACATCGAGATGGCCCCCGGCAGCACGAAGGCCACGAACAGGATCAGATATGTGAGCTCCAGGTGCGGCATGTCACTCGGCCGCCGCCCGCACCGCATGGCTGCGGTATTCGGCGATGCGCTTTTCCATCTCGGGGCGGAAGTGCCGGATCAGGCCCTGCACCGGCCAGGCAGCGGCGTCGCCGTGGGCGCAGATGGTGTGGCCCTCGATCTCGCGAGTCACGTCCAGCAGCACGTCGATCTCCTCGACGCGGGCATTGCCCTTCACCATGCGCTGCATGACCCGCCACATCCAGCCGGTGCCCTCGCGGCACGGCGTGCACTGGCCGCAGCTCTCGTGCATGTAGAAGTGCGCCAACCGGGCGATGGCGTAGATGATGTCCGTGGACCGATCCATGACGATCACGCCGGCCGTGCCCAGGCCCGACTTGACCTCCTTCAAGCTGTCGAAGTCCATCAGCACGTCGTCGCAGATCGCCTTCGGCAGGACCGGCACCGACGAGCCGCCCGGGATGACCGCCAGCAAATTGTCCCAGCCGCCGCGCACGCCGCCCGCGTGCTTCTCGATAAGCTCCCGCAGCGGGATGCCCATGATCTCCTCGACATTGCACGGCTGGTTCACGTGGCCGGATATGCAGAAGATCTTCGTGCCGGTGTTCTTCGGCCGGCCGAGCGCGCCGAACCAGTCACCGCCGCGCCGCACGATCTCGGGCACGCAGGCGATCGTCTCGACGTTGTTGACCGTGGTCGGGCAGCCCCACAGCCCGGCATTGGCCGGGAACGGCGGCTTGTTCCGCGGCATGCCCTTCTTGCCTTCCATGCTCTCCAGCAGCGCGGTCTCCTCGCCGCAGATGTAGGCGCCGGCGCCGCGGTGGAGATACACGTCGAAGTCCCAGCCCGAGCCCGCGGCGTTCCTGCCGAGCAGGCCGGCCTCGTAGGCCTCGTCGATCGCGACCTGGATGTTGGACGCCTCGTTATAGAACTCGCCGCGAATGTAGATGTAGCAGACGTGCGCGCCCATCGCGAAACTGGAAACCAGCGCGCCTTCGAGCATCCGATGCGGGTCGAAACGCAGGATGTCGCGATCCTTGCAGGTGCCCGGCTCCGACTCGTCCGCATTGATGACCAGGTAGTGCGGCCGCTCGGTCTTCACGTCCCTGGGCATGAACGACCACTTCAGCCCGGTCGGAAATCCGGCGCCGCCGCGGCCGCGCAGGCCGGAGGCCTTGACTTCGTCAATGATGCCGTCGCGTCCGCGCTCGATCAGCTTCTTCGTGTCGTCCCAGATGCCGCGCTCGCGCGCCCCGGCGAGCCGCCAGTCGTGCCAGCCGTACAGGTTGGTAAAGATGCGGTCCTGATCGCGCAGCATGGTCATTCCTTCTTCGCGGGCGAGGACTTGCCGGACCGGGTCGTCTTGCCCGTGCCGCCGGTCTTGGTGCCCGTCTTGGCGCCGGTGGTGCGACGGGTCCTGGTCCGCTTCCTGGCCGGCTCCGCCTCGGCGGCCGGTTCCTCGGCAGCGGCGGACGGCGTCCGGCGCTCGATCGGCGACGTGCTCAGCGCCGGCTCTTCCGGCTGCGGCGCCGCGGCAGGCTTCGCGGCCGGAATCGGCGCGGCCGGCTCAGCGGCCTCCTCGGCGGGCGCGGCCTTTTTCTTCGCGCCGGGACGCTCGCCGAGCAGGCTGGTCGGGCCGCCGAGCGCCTGGCTGCCCATGCGGCCGACCTGGGATCCGACGACGGGCTTCTCGCCCCGCTTCAGCATGTCGATGATCCCGCACATGCGATCGTAGTCCAGGTCCTCGTAATAGTCGTCGTTGACCTGCACCATCGGCGCGTTCACGCAGGCGCCGAGGCATTCGACCTCCATGACCGTGAACTCGCCGTCGCCGCTGGTGTGGCCCGGCGTGGTGCCGGTCTTGTCGCGGATGGCGCGCAGGATGTCGTCCGACCCGCACAGCCAGCACGGCGTGGTCGTGCACACCTGGACCAGATGCCGGCCGACCGGCGCCTTGTTCAGCATGGTGTAGAAGCTGGCCACCTCGTACACCCGGATGCGCGGCATTTCCAGGAAACCGGCGACATGGTCCATCGCCGCGCGCGGCAGCCAGTTGCCGTGCTGGCGCTGGGCCAGGTCGAGCAGCGGCAGGACGGCACTGTACTGCTTGCCCGGCGGATACTTGGCAATGATCTGCCGGGCCCGTTCGACGTTCTCGGGCGTGAACTCGAAGTGGTCAGGCTGCACGCCCTCGGGCGCGGGCTCGCCGAAGCTCATCGATCGATGTCCCCAAACACGATGTCCATGGCGCCGATGATCGCCACCGTATCGGCCAGCATGTGGCCGCGCGACATGAAGTCCAGCCCCTGCAGGTGGGCGAAGCCCGGTCCGCGCAGCCGGCAGCGGTACGGCCGGTTGGTGCCGTCGGCGATGATGTACACGCCGAATTCGCCCTTCGGCGCCTCGACGACGCCGTAATACTCGCCCGCCGGCACGTGATAGCCCTCGGTGTAGAGCTTGAAATGGTGGATCAGCGCCTCCATCGACCGCTTCATTTCGGCGCGCGGCGGCGGCGCGATCTTGTGGTCGTTGACCTTGACCGGCCCGTCCTTGGGCATTTCCTTCAGGCACTGGCGCACGATCCGGTTGGACTGCCGCATTTCCTCCATGCGCACCAGGTAGCGGGCGTAGCAGTCGCCGGTCAGGCCGACCGGCACGTCGAAGTCCATCCGGTCGTAGACGTCGTAGGGCTGCGCCTTGCGCAGGTCCCAGGCCACGTTCGAGCCGCGCAGCATCGGTCCGCTGAACGCCCAGGCCAGCGCCTGCTCGGTGGACACGATGCCGATGTCGACGCAACGCTGCTTCCAGATCCGGTTCTCGGTGAGCAGGCTCTCCAGATCCTCGATGAACTTCGGGAAGCCCTCGGTCCACTCCCAGATGTCGTCGGCCAGACCCGCCGGCATATCCTGGTGAACGCCGCCGGGGCGGAAATAGGCGGCGTGCATGCGCGACCCGGAGACCCGCTCGTAGAACTCCATGAGCACCTCGCGCTCCTCGAAGCCCCACAGCGACGGCGTGATCGCGCCGACGTCCAGCGCAAAGGTCGTGATGTTGAGCAGGTGATTGAGGATGCGCGTGATCTCGGCGTACAGCACGCGGATGTACTGGGCGCGCTCCGGCGCCGTGATGCCCAGCAGCTTTTCCACCGCCAGCGCGTAGGCGTGCTCCTGATTCATCGGCGCGACGTAGTCGAGCCGGTCGAAATACGGCACCGCCTGCAAAAACGTCTTGTACTCGATCAGCTTTTCGGTGCCGCGATGGAGCAGGCCGATGTGCGGGTCGGCGCGCGTGACCACCTCGCCGTCGAGCTCCAGCACCAGGCGCAGCACGCCGTGGGCCGCAGGATGCTGCGGCCCGAAGTTCATGGTGAACGGCTTGATGTCGATCTCGGCCATGACGGCTTACGCCTTCCCCTCCGCCTTCTCGTCGCCCGGCAGGATCTGGCGGGTCATCCCCTCCCAGGGGCTGAGGAAGTCCCAGGAGCGGAAATCCTGCGTCAGCTTGACCGGCTCGTACACGACCCGCTTCTGTTCGTCGTCGTAGCGGACCTCGACATAGCCGGTCAGCGGGAAGTCCTTGCGCAGCGGGTGGCCCTCGAACCCGTAGTCGGTCAGGATGCGGCGCAGGTCCGGGTTGTCGGAGAAGAACACCCCGAACATGTCCCAGGCCTCGCGCTCATACCATGTCGCCGAGGGATAGATGGCGGCGACCGACGGCACCGGCGTGTCCTCGTCGGTGGACACCTTGACCCGCACGCGTTGATTGTGCCTCAGGCTAAGCAGCTGATAGACGACGTCGAAGCGCTCCTCCCGCTCCGGGTAGTCCGCCGCCGTCAGGTCCATGAGCTGCTGGAACTGGCAGTTCGAATCGTCGCGCAGGAAGGTGATCACCTTGGGCACCGCGCCGCGCCGCGCCCACACGATCAGCTGGCCGTGGTGCAGGTCCCAGCGCGCCACGTCCGGATCCAGACTGCGCACCAGATAGTCACCGAGTTCTTCGAGCGTCGCAAAGGCCATGTCCGGCTCCGCCTCCGCCGTGCGGTCAGCGCGCGATGCTGTCGCCGCGCTGAATCTTCTTCTGAAGCTGCAGCACCCCGTAGACCAGGGCCTCCGCCGTCGGCGGGCAGCCCGGCACGTAGATATCCACCGGCACCACGCGGTCGCAGCCGCGCACCACCGAATAGGAATAGTGGTAGTAGCCGCCGCCGTTCGCGCAGGATCCCATGGAGATGACCCAGCGCGGCTCCGGCATCTGGTCGTAGACCTTGCGGAGCGCCGGCGCCATCTTGTTGCACAGCGTGCCGGCGACGATCATCACGTCGGATTGCCGCGGACTGGGGCGGGGGATCACCCCGAACCGGTCCAGGTCGTAGCGCGGCATGTACGAGTGAATCATCTCGATCGCGCAGCACGCCAGGCCGAACGTCATCGGCCATAGCGAACCGGTGCGCGCCCAGTTGACCAGCGCATCGTACTTCGACAGCAGGAAGCCCTTGCTCTGGAGGTCGGCCGCGGCCGCCTTGAGAACCGCGTCCTGGCCGGGCCCCGGCGGAATCGGCGCGTAGACGTCGCCCGGATCGCGCGGCGCGGTCACTCCCATTCCAGCGCTCCTTTCTTCCACTCGTAGATGAAGCCGATGGTCAGGATGGTGAGAAACACGATCATCGACCAGAAGCCGAACATCCCGATCGCGCCGAGCGAAGTCGACCACGGGAACAGGAAGGCGACCTCGAGATCGAAGATGATGAACAGAATCGATACCAGATAGAAGCGGACGTCGAACTTTGAGCGGGCGTCCTCGAATGCCTCGAACCCGCACTCGTAGGGCGATACCTTTTCCGCGTCCGGGTTTTGCGGCCCCAGCATGTACGACATTGCCACCATGGCGCCGGCCATGACGACGGCGATGGCCAGGAAGATCAGGATCGGAAAGTAATCGACAACGAGCGAGCTGATCATCGGCGCCTCGGCGTGACGGTTTCGGCCGGACCGGCAGGCCGTCCGAAAGCTCATAACTCTCAAAAGGTTATGCGATTTTGCCGGTGCTGTCGGCGCAAGACTATATAGGCTGGCGGGAGCGCTTGGGAAGGGAATTCGGCCGCCCTGCGGGCACCCCTGCGGCGATGCAACACGGGGGGCCGACGGCCCATCCCTGGCATCGCGTACGCGTACGGCGTGCTTCGGAGGAAGTGGCGCGAGTGACGGGACTTGAACCCGCGGCCTCCGGCGTGACAGGCCGGCGCTCTAACCAACTGAGCTACACCCGCATCCGGCCGGCAGACAACGCCGACCGCGACAGTTTGATTAACGGCGCCTGCCACCGGTGTCAAGGCCGTCCTCCGGCCCGGTCCGGCGGCAATGCTGCCGTCCGCCGCTCCCGCACAGATGGGGCGGCACGGCGAATCCGCAATGGTCGCGGCGGCAAGGAGGGACGCAAAAACCGCGGTTTCCGCAGGACCGGCCGGTACCGGCAGCGCATCGGCCACGGCCGCCCGCCGGCATTCCGGCATGGGCGGTGCAGGGATCGAACCTGCGGCCTTTCGGGTGTAAACCGAATGCTCTACCGCTGAGCTAACCGCCCGGGACAGCCGACAAGACCAGGGACACCGTCACCGGCTCGGCCAAACCTGATGCCTGCCGACAACCGAAACAACAACGTCATACCCTGCCGACCAGAAAGCACGACAGCGAAAAGACCGCACTGAATACCACCCAGGAAACGGGTGCCCCGGACTGCCGCGGCGGGACCCTGCGCGGATACCGCCTGAACCGGCATGGATCACTCCGGGTTGACCGCGTCCTTCAACGCCTTGCCGGCCTTGAACTTCGGCTGTTTGGATGCGGGGATGTCGATCTTCTCCCCGGTGCGCGGGTTGCGGCCCTCCGACGCGGCGCGCTCCGCGACCGTAAAGGTGCCGAAGCCGACGAGGCGAACCTCCGTCCCGTCCTTCAAGGCGTCGGTGATTCCTTCAAGAACGGCATCGACGGCCTTGCTCGCATCCGCCTTGGCAAGTCCCGTCTCTTCGGCCACGTAAGCGGCCAGATCATTTTTGTTCACGCTTTGCCCCCCAGTAATAACCCGTCAACAGCCTGCAACCGCGATCGTCTCATGACCGCCTTGTTCGAGCCGCCATTCCCGGTGCCTGAGCAGCCGAAAAAGGTAGGGCGATGCCGGCCAGCCGACCGCGGTGCGAGAGTCTATGCGCACCTACCCGTTTGGGTCAATCGCCCAGTAATACAGACGGCATGATTGATCTAAGTTTTTTCCGCGGCCGGTCGCTAGTGCCGGATGACTGCCTCCTCGTCGCCGTCCGGCGGCACCGTCACCCCGTCCACCTCCGCCGGCTCCTCCCATTCGATGGGCTTGAGCGGCTCGACGAGGGCATGAGCGAGCACCTGATCCAGGTCGCTGACCGTCAGAATCTTGAGGTGGCGCTTGACGTTGTCGGGAATATCCGCGAGGTCCTTCTCGTTGTCCTTGGGAATTACCACGGTCGTCAGACCGCCGCGCAGTGCTGCCAGCATTTTTTCTTTGAGCCCGCCGATCGGCAGCACGCGGCCGCGCAACGTGATCTCGCCGGTCATTGCGACGTCCTTGCGCACCGGGTTGCCGGTCAGCACCGAGACGATCGACGTGACCATGGCGACACCGGCGCTCGGCCCGTCCTTCGGGGTTGCACCTTCCGGCACGTGCACATGGATGTCCTTGCGAGCGAACACCGTCGGCTTGATGCCGAACGCCGCGGCGCGCGACTTCACGAAGCTTTCCGCCGCCTGCACCGATTCGCGCATGACGTCGCCGAGCTTGCCGGTGGTGGTGACCTTGCCCTTGCCGGGTACCATGACCGACTCGATCGACAGCAGCTCGCCGCCCACCTCGGTCCAGGCGAGCCCCGTGGTGACGCCGACCAGATCGGCCTGCTCCACCTCGCCGAAGCGGAACCGGCGCACGCCGGCGAACTTGTCGAGGTTGCGGCGGGTGATCGCGATGCGCTCGCCGCCCTTCATCAGAATTTCCTTCACCGCCTTGCGGGTCAGGTTGGCGATCTCCCGCTCCAGGTTCCGCACACCGGCTTCGCGCGTGTAATAGCGGATCAGATCCCGAAGCGCTTCGTCGGAAATCGACCACTCGCCCTTCTTCAGGCCGTGCGCCTTCATCTGCTTGCCGATCAGGTGGCGCTTGGCGATCTCGACCTTCTCGTCCTCGGTGTAGCCCGGGATGCGGATGACCTCCATGCGGTCGAGCAGCGGCTGCGGCATGCGCAGCGTGTTTGCCGTGCACAGGAACATCACGTCGGACAGATCGTAGTCGACCTCCAGGTAGTGATCCTGGAACGTGTGGTTCTGCTCCGGGTCGAGCACCTCGAGCAGCGCCGAAGACGGGTCGCCGCGCCAATCCGCGCCCAGCTTGTCCACCTCGTCGAGCAGGAACAGCGGGTTGGACGACTTGGCCTTCTTCATTCCTTGGATGACCTTGCCGGGCATCGATCCAATGTAGGTCCGGCGGTGCCCGCGGATCTCCGCCTCGTCACGCACACCGCCCAGCGACATGCGCACAAAGTTGCGCCCCGTGGCCCGGCCGACCGACTTGCCCAGGGAGGTCTTGCCCACGCCCGGCGGTCCGACCAGGCACAGGATCGGCCCGCGCAGCTTGCTCATGCGCTGCTGCACGGCGAGGTACTCAAGGATCCGCTCCTTGACCTTTTCCAGGCCGAAGTGGTCCTCATTCAGCACCATCTCGGCCAGCTTGATGTCCTTCTTGACCTTGGTGCGCTTCTTCCAAGGGATCGTGGTGATCCAGTCCAGATAATTGCGCACAACGGTCGCCTCGGCGGACATCGGGCTCATGTTGCGCAGCTTTTTGAGCTCCGCCATGGCCTTGTCGCGGGCTTCCTTGGACAGCTTGGTCTTGTTGATCCGGTCCTCGAGCTCCTGGACCTCGTCGCGCCCGTCCTCGCTTTCGCCGAGTTCCTTCTGGATCGCCTTGAGCTGCTCGTTCAGGTAATATTCGCGCTGCGTCTTTTCCATCTGCCGCTTGACGCGGCTGCGGATGCGCTTCTCGACCTGCAGAACGCCGATCTCGTTCTCCATGTACGAGAACACCTTCTCCAGGCGTTCCGCCACCGACGCCGTCTCGAGCAGCTGCTGCTTCTCGGGAATCTTCAGCGACAGATGGGAGGCGACCGTGTCGGCAAGCTTGCTGGGGTCGTCGATCTGGTTGATCGAGACCAGCACCTCCGGCGGAATTTTCTTGTTGAGCTTGATGTACTGCTCGAACTGGGTGACCGCTGCGCGGCTGAGCGCCTCAAGCTCCTGGTGCTCGCCGGCCACGTCCGAGATGACGTCGGCGTACGCCTGGAAGAACTCGGGGTTGGGCGCGAACCGGGATATGCCGGCACGCTGGTTGCCTTCGACCAGGACCTTGACCGTGCCGTCGGGCAGCTTGAGCAGCTGCAGGACGGTCCCGACCGTGCCGACACCAAAGATATCGGAGGGGCTGGGGTCGTCCTGCGCGGCGTTCTTTTGCGTGACGAGAAGGATTTGCTTGTCATCCTTCATCACGTCCTCGAGCGCGCGCACCGACTTCTCGCGGCCGACGAACAGCGGCACGATCATGTGCGGGAAGACGACGATGTCTCTCAGCGGGAGAACCGGAAAAATGCCACCGCGATGGAGTTCCAACATCAAGCAACGAGCCTCGTAGCGTCGACCGGGCGGTCTCCCCCGGACGGCACCGGTCAGGCACCGGGCGGAAGCGGACCAATGTGGGTACGCGATCTAACGTGGCCCGCGCGCGGGCCGGTTCAAGGCGGAAGGCCGGCCCGCGCCCGGTGCGGCGCCGGCCGGCGCCTCAGGCACCGGGGGCGAGATCGCCCCGCTTCTCGGCGTAGATCAACAGCGGCTTGGCGCGGCCCTCGACAACCTCCCGATTGATGACGATTTCCTCGACACCATCGAGCCCGGGCAGGTCGAACATGGGCTCCAGCAGGATCGCCTCCATGATCGAGCGCAGCCCGCGCGCCCCCGTTTTGCGCAGTATGGCTTTCTTGGAAATGCTGCGCAACGCGTCCTCGGCGAACGAAAGCGCAACGTCCTCCATCTCGAACAGGCGCTGGTACTGCTTGACCAGGGCGTTCTTGGGCTTGGTCAGGATGTCGACCAGGGCCGCCTCGTCCAGGTCGCCCAGCGTGGCCACCACCGGCAGGCGGCCGACGAATTCGGGGATCAGGCCGAACTTCAGCAGGTCCTCGGGCTCCACCTCGCGCAGGATCTCGCCCGTTTGGCGCTCCTCCGGCGCCCGCACGTCGGCACCGAACCCGATCGCCGTGCCGCGCCCGCGCTGCGCGATGATCTTGTCCAGCCCGGCGAACGCGCCGCCGCAGATGAACAGGATGTTGGTCGTGTCGACCTGCAGAAACTCCTGCTGCGGGTGCTTGCGGCCGCCCTGCGGCGGCACCGAGGCGACGGTGCCCTCCATGATCTTGAGCAGGGCCTGCTGCACGCCTTCTCCCGATACGTCGCGCGTGATCGACGGGTTGTCCGACTTGCGGCTGATCTTGTCCACTTCGTCGATGTAGACGATGCCGCGCTGGGCGCGCTCGACGTTGTAGTCGGCGGCCTGGAGCAGCTTGAGGATGATGTTCTCGACGTCCTCGCCGACGTAGCCCGCCTCGGTCAACGTGGTGGCATCGGCCATGGTGAACGGCACGTCGATGATTCGGGCCAGGGTCTGGGCCAGCAGCGTCTTGCCGCAGCCGGTCGGCCCGATCAGCAGGATGTTCGACTTGGCCAGCTCGACGTCGCTGTTCTTCTGGGCGTGCGAGAGCCGCTTGTAGTGGTTGTGCACTGCAACAGACAGCACGCGCTTGGCATGCTGCTGGCCGATCACGTAGTCGTCAAGCACCCGGTGGATTTCGCGTGGCGTGGGGATGCCGTCGCGGTTCTTCACGAGGGTGGTCTTGTTCTCCTCGCGAATGATATCCATGCACAGCTCGACGCACTCGTCGCAGATGAACACGGTCGGACCCGCGATCAGCTTGCGGACCTCGTGCTGGCTCTTGCCGCAGAACGAGCAATAGAGCGTGTTCTTGGAGTCTCCGCCGGTGGACTTGCTCATGAAGGCTCCACTTAAACTTCGTCGGGCGCCTGCCACCCGTTGCCGCCCCGTCGGGCCACCTCGTCTCGGCGAGCCCGCCGGGGCCAATCAGGCTCAACGAGAACAATGGTACCCGCCGGCCCCGTTCCCAAGTCCGTCATTGAACATGACTGACAGGGAGCGATCAACATTTTGTTAATCCGAGGGTTTCTCCTCGCCCATGGGGCGCGGCGTACCACGCTTCTCAACCACCTCGTCGACGATGCCGAAGACCTTGGCCTCATCGGCCGACATGAACTTGTCGCGCTCCACCGCGGCCTCGATGGTCGCCAGATCCTGGCCGGTGTGCTTGACGTAAATTTCGTTCATGCGCTGGCGGATCTTCAGGATCTCGCGCGCCTGGATCTCGATGTCGGTGGCCTGCCCCTGGGCGCCGCCGTGCGGCTGGTGGACCATGACGCGCGCGTTGGGCAGGGCGAACCGCTTGCCCGCCGACCCGGCCGCCAGCAGCAGCGAGCCCATGGACGCCGCCTGGCCGATGCACACGGTCGAGACCTCCGGCTTCACGTACTGCATGGTATCGTAGATCGCCATGCCGGCCGTGACGACGCCGCCGGGCGAATTGATGTATATGGCGATGTCCTTGGTCGGGTTCTCCGACTCCAGGTACAGGAGCTGCGCGGCCGCCAGGCTGGCCACGGCATCGTTGATGCCGCCGATCAGAAAGATAATCCGCTCCTTCAACAGGCGGGAATAGATGTCGAAGGCGCGTTCACCCCGGTTGGTCTGTTCGATGACCATCGGGACCAGCGTATTCATGTACGTATCGACAGGGTCCATCACCGTCCTCGTTGCCCGCGGCACAATTTCCCGGCGCCCGGGGATCAGGCGCCGCCGGCGGCCTCGCTTCCTTCGCCGGCAGGCGTCTCGCCGCCGGCGGCCTTCTTGTCCTGGTCCGGGTCGCGCAGGAGTTCCTCGGCATCGACCCGGCGCTCGTGCACCTGGGCCATCTCGAGGATGAAATCGACGACCTTCTCCTCCAGCAGCGGCGCCCGCACACTCTCCATCGCCCGCTCGCTCTGGGCAATCTGCTCCGCGAACTGGCGCTCGAAGCCGGGGAACTGCCGCGCCTCCTGCCAGACCGCGCGGTTCAGCTCGTCGCGCGTGACCGATATGTTGTTCTGCCGGCCGATCTCCGAGAGCAGCAGGCCCAGCCGGACCCGGCGCTCGGCAATCTCCCGGTACTCGGCGCGCAGCTCGTCCTCCGGCTTTTCCAGGTCGGGGTCGGATTCGGCGCCGCCGGCCTTGGCCCGCTCGATCTGCCGCCAGATGGTGTCGAATTCCTGGTCCACCAGCCCCTGCGGCACGTCGAAGCGGTGCTCCGCCGCAAGGGTGTCGAGCAGCTGGCGCTTGACCCGAAGCCGTGATACGCGGCGGTAGTCCTCCTCGATGCGCTCACGCACTGCGCTGCGCAGCTGGTCCAGGCTCTCGAAGCCGTAGCTCTCGGCCAACTCCTCGTCGACCTCCGACGGCCGCGGCTCGCGGACCTCCTTGACGTCGACCTCGAACACGGCCGGCTTGCCGGCCACGTCGGGGCGCGGGTCGTCCTCCGGAAAGGTCATGGCCGCGCTGACGTGCTGCCCCGGCATGGCGCCGGCGAGCTGCTGCTGGACGTCGGCGAACAGCTCGGCAGCGCCCAGCTCGGCCTCCAGGCCGCTCGCGGCCATGTCCGCCCGCTCCTCGCCTTCGACCACGACCGTATAGTCGATGACGAGTTGGTCGCCCTGCCGCGCCGGGCGCGGCTCGGCCGGCGGCTCGAACCGCTTGCGGTGCTCGGCCAGCCGCCCCAGTGCGCGGTCGACCTCCTGGTCTTCGACCTCGGCGACCGGCCGGTCCAGCTCCAGCTTGGACAGGTCGGGGATCTCGACCTCCGGGAGCTCCTCGAGCGCCATCGTGAATTCGAGGTCGCTGCCGTCGTCGAAGCTGGTGACCTCGATATGCGGCTTGCCTGCCGGGCGGATGCCGCGTTCGGTCAGGGTCTGCTGCGAGCTCTCGTTGACCGCCTCTTCCAGCACCTCGCCGATCACGGACTTGCCGTAGCGCTGCTTGAGGATCGTCAGCGGCACCTTGCCCGGCCGGAAGCCCGGCAGCTTGACGCGACGCGCGATGTCGCGAAGCTTGGCGCGCAACTTATGCTCGATGTCGTCGGCCGGGACGACAATCTTGAATTCGTGCTTGAGCCCTTCGGCACTCGTTTCAGTGACGTTCATCCCCGCTCGCCTGGTTCCGGTTGCCTGCCGCCGGAAGGGCGGATGCCGCCGCCGGGCACTGGTACTGGTGCGGGCGAAGGGACTCGAACCCCCACGACTTCCGTCACTGGAACCTAAATCCAGCGCGTCTACCAGTTCCGCCACGCCCGCCGCCGCACCGCCCCGCGGCCATGAACCGCAGTTATAGTGGGCCCCGCCGCCGCCGACGGCAATTCGGATCGGCGTCTATAGCACAACGGATTCTGCGGAGACAGGCCAAATCGGACGCCGTTGCCGCGCGACGGGCAACGACGGCAGCAGGATCGCCCCGAGGCGATCGCGGGCCGTAGAGCGCACCGCCGGTCCGCAGCGCCGCGGCGGCGCTGCGAAGGTGCGGTATCCGCGGTTCAGGCCGGCATGCGCTCCGGATAGAGCTGCGTGAACGCGCTGAGCGCCAGGGTGCGCTTCTCGATCGCCGGGCGGTTGTCGTTCACGCGCTGGAACTGGACCTTGTAGTGGACATGCGGAATGCCGGCCCGATCGCGGGCGACCGCAAGGACTTCCGCCAGTTCCATCATGTTGTTGCACTCGGGCCGGCGGAACCGGGCGCCGACCGGGACCTCGACTGACTCCCTACGCCTCCACATCATTGCACCAGTCTCTCAATGCCGTGCCACAAGGGCCTCAATCCCTTATCCGGTTCGAGCATAGCCAAAAATGTTTACAGAAGATTGAACTTTGCTCTCTCTCGAAGGGTCGATTGCCAATATTGCGCAAGATCAATGTGACGGACCGTGTCCCGCCGCCGTGGCCAGGCCGGCCAGGTGCCGCAGCACCCCCGGCAGCGCGTCGAGCAGGTCCTCGGCGATCAGACCCGGGCCGATGTCGGCCGCCGCCGCGCCGTGCAGCCAGACGGCGGCACACGCGGCCTCGAACGCCGGCATGCCCTGGGCGAGCAGGCCCAGGATCATGCCGGACAGCACGTCGCCGCTGCCGGCGGTGGCCAGGAACGGCGGCGCGTTGGCGTTGATGGCGGTGCGGCCGTCGGGCGCGGCGATCACCGTGTCCGGCCCCTTGAGCAGCAGCACCGCCCCGGCGGAGGCCGCCACGGCCCGCGCCCGCGCCGGCCGGTCCGCGTCGGGATCGGGCAGCAGGTCGCCGAAGGTCTTGCCGAACTCGCCGTCGTGGGGCGTCATCACGGCATGCTCGCTCACCGAGTCGAGCAGTGTCTGGGGGTCGCCGGCGAAGCTGGTCAGCGCATCGGCGTCCAGCACCAGGCGCTTGCCGGCGCGGCAGGCCTCCAGCACCGCCTGGCGGGTGGCATCGCTGCGCCCGGCGCCGGGGCCGATCAGCATGGCGTTGCGGCGCGGGTCGTCCAGCAGATCGGGGAGGTCGCCCATCGGGCTGACCAGGGTGCCCGGCGACCCGGCGGCATAGATCGGCACGACCTCCTCCGGCGCCACCACGGTGACCAGCCCGGCCCCCAGCCGCCGCGCCGCCACCGCGCCCAGCCGCGCCGCGCCGGTCATGCGGGCGCCGCCATAGACCAGGGCGTGGCCGCGCTGGTACTTGTGCCCGCCGAGCTGCGGCCAGGGATAGCGCGGCAGCCACAGCGCCGGGCCGTTCTCCGACGCGGCGGGGCCGATCTCCTCCAGGGTCCGGTCCGGGATGCCGATGTCGGCGACGACCGTCTCGCCGCACATGGCCCGGCCCGGCAGCAGCAGGTGGCCCGGCTTCTTGCGAAAGAAGGTGACGGTCAGCACCGCGGCGGCGACGGTGCCCTTCAGGGCGCCGGTGTTGCCGTCCAGTCCGCTGGGCACGTCCACCGCCACCACCGAGAGGCCGGCCGCGGCCACGGCGCCGAGCACCTCGGCCGGCAGGCCTTCGACCGGGCGGGTCAGGCCGGCGCCGAACAGGGCGTCCACGACCAGGGGCTTTTCGCCGGGCAGTTCGGCGGTCAGCGGCTCGACCGGCCAGTCCCAGCGCGAGGCGGCGATGGCCGCGTCGCCCGAGAGCGAGTCGCGCCGGCCGAGCAGCGCGACCCGCACCGGCCAGCCGCGCTCCGCCAGCCGGCGCGCCGCCACGAAGCCGTCACCGCCGTTGTTGCCGGGGCCGCACAGCACCAGCACGGGGCGGACCGGCCAGCGCGCCAGGATCGCCTCGGCGATGGCCAGGCCGGCGTTCTCCATGAGCTCGATGCCGGGCGTGCCCCACTCGGCGGTCAGCCGGTCGGCGCGGCCCATCTCCTCCACGGTCAGCAGCTCGAGTCCGGTGGTCATGGCGTCACGGCTCCCCATTGGCGTCGCCGGCGGCGGTGCGGAAGGCGGCCACCTCGGCGCGGGCGGCGTCGCGCAGCAGGCGCACGTCGCTGCCGGCGATGACGAGGTCGGCCCCGTCGCGGACCATGTCGGCGGGCGTGCGGCCCAGCGACGGCAGGGCGCCCAGCCAGCGGCCGCTGTCCTTGACGGCGCGCTCGGCGCGGCGGACCAGGGCGGCGACCTCGGGGTCATCGAACCGGCCGAGCCGGCCAATGCTTCCCGACAGATCGTAGGGGCCGACGAAGAGAACGTCCACGCCGTCGACGGCGGCGATATCCGGCACCGCCTCGACCGCCTGCGCGCTCTCGATCTGGCAAAGGATCAGCAGATTGCCCTCTCCCGTCTGCCGGTAGCGGTCGCGGGCCAGCCCGTAGTCGGCGGCGCGCACGATCGGATAGGCCGCCCCGCGCACCCCGCCCGGCGGATACCGGCAGGCGGCGACGGCGGCGCGGGCCTCCTCCGCCGAATTGACCGACGGCACCATCACGCCCTCGACCCCCAGGTCGAGCACGCGCTTTATGTAGACGGGATCGTTCCACGGCACCCGGATCAGCCCCGCCGCCGGCAGCGCCGACAGCGCCTGCAGGCAGGTCAGCGTCTCCCGCAGGTCGATGGCGCCGTGCTCGTGGTCCATCAGCACGCAGTCATAGCCGGCCAGCCCCAGGATCTCGGCCGTCGCCGAATCGCCGAGCGTCAGCCAGCAGCCCAACCCCGGCCGTCCGGCGCGGAGCTTTGCCGTGAGGGGATTGTCACGATACATGGCCGCACCGGTCCCGGAGCTTTGTTCGGGGCGCCCTGGCTATCAAGCGGACGGGACGGCGGCAAGCGGGATGGCAACGGACGGCGCCGTCATGCCACGGGCGGCGACCTCATGCGGGTCCCGTCCCGTATTCCGCCGCCTCGACGGCAGCCACGACATCATCCGGCAGGGCGGCAACGATCAGGACTTCGCGCTCGCGATGCTTCAGGCGCCCGTCATGCGTGGCAGCCCCTGTCTTCGCCTCCCATGCCTCATCTCTCTCGGCATCTTTGCCGGCTTCGGCGTGTCGTCGATGATCCGTCATTAGGGCGATCCAAGTAGTGCGCCCGCAAAGGCTCTTCAGAAGATTTCAAAGGTCGATGCGCCAAACAGCCCAACAAGCCTTATGGTACCTCGTTGGTCATCAAGCAAAAAAGTTTGCCGCAAGCAGGATACCGACGCCGACTACGATCATCCCGCCAAGCCGAATGGTCGTTCTCTGCTCGGAGGCTTGGATCTGGTGACCGATCTCGACACGGATGCCGGCCATCTCATTTCTTACAGCCTCGATTTCGGCTTTCAGCTCCATTCTGACGGCTTCAATCTTGGTGCCTAGCTCCATTCTGACGGCTTCAATCTCGCCTTTCAGATTGCCAATGTCGCTTTTCAACTCCTTGATGTCGTCTTTGGTTGCAACGCTGTCGGTGAACGCATCCGCAAGCGCGCTGGCTGCGGTTCGCGATTGTTCAAGCGTAAATCCGCCCTGCTCCAGCTTTTGCGCGAAGGCCAGCGTGTCGAACGGGACTACGGACATGGTCGGCCATCAGTCTTCCGGTGGAACGCACCCTGCGGCAACGATCGTGAACGGAAATCCATTCCTGGGCAAGCGCAAGGATGCGGCAACCAGAGCGCCTCAGCGAAGCCGGTCGGACGGCCGCAAGACGGACCGGCGGAGACGGTCGGCCGTCATGCAGCAGAAGGTTTGCGCCGCTTGGCCCGCACGCCCGCTTCGTCGCCATTGGTGAAGGCGCTTTCCTCGGGCGCACCCGCTTGCTTCAGCGCCTCATACAAATCGGCGATGCTCCCGGTCATCAGATGGCACCTGCCCGAAGCGAACCCGCTATCGAAATGGGCCCCGGCCCCCGGCCGCACGAACTGGAAGGAAATGGGGCGATCGATGGGATTCGAACCCACGACAACTCGGACCACAACCGAGGGCTCTACCACTGAGCTACGACCGCCATGGAAGGCCGCACCGTATGCGCCATCCGCCCCCGACCGTCAAGGCTTTGCGGGGCGGCGGCAACGCGGCACTCTCGGGATCACGATAACACATCCCAGGGAGGGCCGCCATGCTCCGCCTTGCCGCCGGCATGCAGCAGATCGGCACCGAAACGGCGTTCGACGTCCTGGCCCGCGCCAACCGACTTGCCGCCGAAGGCCGTTCGATCATCAATCTGGGGATCGGCCAGCCGGATTTCAAAACCGCGCCGCACATCGTCGAGGCCGCCGTCAGGGCGTTGCGCGACGGCCAGCACGGCTACACCCCGGCCACCGGCATCCCGGCCCTGCGCGAGGCGGTGGCCCGCCAGCTGGACGCACGCTACGGCGTCGCCGTCGATCCGGACCACGTGCTGATCGTGCCCGGCGGCAAGGTGACCATGTGGTTCGCCATTCTGATGTTCGGCGAGCCCGGCGCCGAGATCCTCTACCCCGATCCCGGCTTCCCCATCTACGAGTCGGCGATCCGGTTTACCGGGGCGACGCCGGTGCCGATCCCGATGACCGAGGACAAGGGCTTCGCCTTCGCGGCCGACGAGGTGCTGGCGCGGATCACGCCGCGCACCCGCCTGCTGATCGTCAACAGCCCGGCCAACCCGACCGGCGGCGTCGTGCCGCGGGCCGAATTCGACCGGCTGGCTGCGGGGCTGGCGGCGCACCCGCACGTCGCCGTGCTGAGCGACGAGATCTACAGCCGCATGCTCTACGACGGGCGGGAGCACACCTGCCTGCTCGCCTACCCGGCCCTGCGCGACCGGGTGATCCTGCTCGACGGCTGGTCGAAGACCTATGCCATGACCGGCTGGCGGCTCGGCTGGTCGGTGTGGCCGCCGGGGCTGATCGAGGCGGCGACGAAGCTGGCGGTGAACTCGCACTCCTGCGTCAACGCTGCCGCCCAGTGGGCCGGCATCGCCGCGCTGGAGGGCCCGCAGGACGCCGTCGACGCCATGACCGCCGCGTTCGCGGAGCGGCGCCGGGTGATCGTCGCCGCGCTCAACCAGCTGCCAGGCATCCGCTGCATCGAGCCGGGCGGCGCCTTCTATGCCTTCCCCAACATCGCCGGCACCGGCCTGACCGCCAAGGGCCTGCAGACCCGGCTGCTGGAGGAGGCCGGCGTCGCCGCCGTGGCCGGCACCAGCTTCGGCGCCCACGGCGAGGGCTTCCTGCGCTTCTCCTACGCGGCGTCGGTGGACGCGATCCACGAGGCGATGCGCCGGATCGGCATCTGGCTGGCCGAACGGCCCGGCCCGACCGTCACGGCCTCAGCGTGACCAGCTCGCAGTTGGCGAGGCGCTGGCCGGTCAGGCGGGTGAAGAAGGCGCCGTGCCCGATCACGGCGATGGTCCGCTCCGGCCGCGCCGCCAGCCAGGCGCGGAACCCGTCCACGCGCGCCGCGAACACGGCCTCCGGCTCCCACGGCACCTGGCCGGGCGGGACCCCGTCGGCGTACCACCAGGGGTCCTCCAGGTGGTCGAAGCGCAGCGCGGGGAACTCGGCCGCCAGCACGCCCGGCGACCGGCCCACGTCGCAGCTCGCCTCGACGCGCTCGCAGTGCAGCGCCTCCACCAGGATCGGCACGCCGTTGCCCCCGAACGCGCCCAGCGCGGTCTGGATGGCGCGGGTCAGCGGCGAGGTCACCACCAGTTCCACCGCCAGCCCGCTCACCCGGCCGCGCAGGTCGGCAACCTGCGCCTCGCCGCTGGCCGACAGCGGCGCGTCGAACAGCATCGGGTCCGACCACGGCGCCTGGGCGCACAGCGCATTGAACAGCGATTCGCCGTGGCGGATCAGATGAACGGTCTGCTGCGGACGCCCGGCCACCGCCGCCTCCCCCTCCCCGACAGGCCCTAGAAATCCGGCCGGTAGTTCGGCGCCTCGCGGGTCACGGTGATGTCGTGCACGTGGCTTTCGCGCAGGCCGGCATTGGTGATTCGCACGAAGCTGCAGCGGCGCTGCATGTCGGCCATGGTCTGGTTGCCGGTGTAGCCCATGGCGGCGCGCAGGCCGCCGATCAGCTGGTGCACGACATTGGCCACCGGCCCCTTGTAGGGCACCCGCCCCTCCACGCCCTCCGGCACGAACTTCAGGCTGTCGGACACCTCGTCCTGGAAGTAGCGGTCGGCCGAGCCGCGCGCCATCGCGCCGACCGAGCCCATGCCCCGATAGCTCTTGTAGGAGCGCCCCTGGTAGAGGATCACCTCGCCCGGCGCCTCGTCGGTGCCGGCGAACAGCGAGCCGATCATGGCGCAATCGGCGCCGGCGGCGATCGCCTTGGCCAGGTCGCCGGAATACTTGATGCCGCCGTCGGCGATCACCGGCACGTCGCGGTCCCGGCACAGGCCGACGACCTCCAGGACGGCGGTCAGCTGGGGCATGCCGACGCCGGCGATCACCCGCGTCGTGCAGATCGACCCCGGCCCGATGCCGACCTTGACCGCATCCGCGCCGGCGTCGACCAGCGCCTTCGCCCCGTCGGCCGTGGCCACGTTGCCGGCGACGATCTGGGTGTAGTTGCCGAGCCGGCGGGCCCGCTCCACGGCACGGACGACCTCCTCGGAGTGGCCGTGCGCGGTATCGATGACCAGCACGTCCACCTCGGCGTCGAACAGCGCCTCGGCGCGCGCGAACCCGCGGTCGCCCGTGCCGGTGGCGGCGGCGACCCGCAGCCGGCCGTGCTCGTCCTTGGCCGCGGCCGGATGGAGCTGCGCCTTCTCGATGTCTTTGACGGTGATCAGGCCGATGCACCGGTAGTCGTCGTCCACGACCAGCAGCTTTTCGATGCGGTGCTGGTGGAGCAGCCGCTTGGCCTCGGCGCGATCCACGCCTTCGCGCACGGTGATCAGGTTGTCCCGGGTCATCAGCTCCGAGACCGGCTGGTCCGGGATCGAGGCGAAGCGCACGTCGCGGTTGGTCAGGATGCCGACCAGCCGGCCGGAGGCCTCGACCACGGGAATGCCGGAGATGCGGCGCCGCTGCATCAGCGCCAGCGCGTCGGCCAGGGTCGCGTCCGGGCTGATGGTGATCGGGTTGACCACCATGCCCGATTCGAACCGCTTGACCTGGCGCACCTCCTCGGCCTGGCGCTCGATGTCCAGGTTGCGGTGGATCACGCCGAGCCCGCCGGCCTGGGCCATGGCAATGGCCAGCGCACTCTCCGTCACCGTGTCCATGGCCGCCGAGATCAGGGGAATGCCGAGCTCGACGCTGCGCGTCAGGCGCGTGCGCGTCTCGGTCTCGGCAGGCAGCACGGACGACGCCGCAGGGACGAGCAGCACGTCGTCGAAGGTCAGGGCCTCACGAATGGACAGGTTGGCGGTCATCGGCACCGGCTCCTTACGGGTGCGGTGCACTATACCCAGCGCGGCGGGTTCGCGAAACGGTCTGGCGCCCGGCGGCGGGGCGCACCGCCTGCCCGCCGGACCGGCAGGCCATGTGCCTGGTTCGCGGTCAAATGATCAAAGTTTGGGCAGCGGACCGGCGCCGAGCATGCTGCACTGCGCACGAAACGCGCCGGTGCCGGGCGGCGGCCGTGTTGGCACGGGCCGTGCTTCGTCCCAGCATCGTCGCAGCCCCGCCGCGGCGACGCAAGCTCAAGCCTCCGGATGAACCAGGGGAACGGTGCGGACGCCGATGAAGAAGGTCGAAGCGATCATCAAGCCCTTCAAGCTCGACGAGGTGAAGGAAGCGCTGCACGAAGTCGGCATCAAGGGCATCACCGTGACCGAGGCGAAGGGCTTCGGTCGCCAGAAGGGGCACACGGAATTGTATCGGGGTGCCGAATACGTTGTTGACTTCCTGCCGAAGGTGAAAGTGGAAGTCGTGATGGATGACGGTCTGGTGGAACCGGCCATCGAGGCCATTCAGCAGGCCGCGCAGACCGGCCGGATCGGGGACGGGAAAATCTTCGTTTCGCCGGTCGAGGAAGTCGTGCGCATCCGCACCGGCGAGAAGGGCGCCGAGGCCATCTGATCACCGGCCGCTTCCGTCATCAGCCAGCCAGAGCGAAAACAAGGGCCAACTACGGGAAAAACCAATGTCCGACGATATCACCAAGGTCATGGACCTGATCAAGGAAAACGACGTCAAGTTCGTTGACCTCCGCTTCACCGACCCGCGGGGCAAGTGGCAGCATACGGCACAGCACGTCAGCACCATCGACGAGGACGTGTTCACCGACGGCATCATGTTCGACGGTTCGTCGATTGCGGGCTGGAAGGTGATCAACGAGTCGGACATGACGCTGATGCCCGATCCGGCGTCCGCCGTGCTCGACCCGTTCGCCGCGCAGCCGTCGCTGATCCTGTTCTGCGACGTGGGCGAGCCGTCCACGGGGCAGCGCTACAACCGCGACCCGCGGTCGCTGGCCAAGGCGGCCGAGCAGTACATGGCCTCGCTCGGCATCGGCGACACCGCGTACTTCGGCCCTGAGGCCGAGTTCTTCGTGTTCGACGACGTGCGCTTCGATTCGCAAATGCACCAGGCGTACTACCACCTGGACAGCGAGGAGGGCCCGTACAACGCCGGCCGCGCCTACGAGGCCGGCAACCTGGGCCACCGTCCGGCCATCAAGGGCGGCTATTTCCCCGTCCCGCCGGTGGACAGCGCCGCCGACCTGCGCGCCGAGATGATCAGCACCATGGCCGACATGGGCGTCATGGTGGAGAAGCACCACCACGAGGTGGCGCCCGCGCAGCACGAACTCGGCACCAAGTTCAACACGCTGGTCACCTGCGCCGACCACATGCAGATCTACAAGTACTGCGTGCACATGGTGGCGCATTCCTACGGCAAGAGCGCCACGTTCATGCCGAAGCCGGTCAAGGGCGACAACGGCTCGGGCATGCACGTCCACCAGTCGATCTGGAAGGACGGCGTGCCGACCTTCGCCGGCACCGGCTATGCCGACCTGTCGGAGACGGCGCTGTACTACATCGGCGGCATCATCAAGCACGCCAAGGCGCTCAACGCCTTCACCAACCCGACCACGAACAGCTACAAGCGGCTGATCCCGGGTTTCGAGGCGCCGGTGCTGCTGGCCTATTCGGCCCGCAACCGCTCGGCCTCGTGCCGCATCCCGTTTGCGACCAGCCCCAAGGGCAAGCGCGTCGAGGTCCGCTTCCCCGACCCCTCGGCCAATCCGTACCTGGCCTTCGCGGCCATGCTGATGGCCGGCCTGGACGGCATCGTCAACAAGATCCATCCGGGCGACCCGATCGACAAGAACCTGTACGACCTGCCGCCCGACGAGCTGAAGGACATCCCGACGGTGTGCGGCTCGCTGCGGGAGGCGCTGCAGGCGCTCGAGGCGGACCACGAGTTCCTGACCCGCGGCGACGTGTTTACCCGGGACATGCTCGAGGGTTACATGGAGCTGAAGTGGGAGGAGGTGTACACGTTCGAGCACACCCCGCACCCCATCGAGTTCGGGATGTACTATTCGGTCTGACCGCCCGTCGGTCGCGGACGATCCGGCGGCGGCGCGGCAACGCGCCGCCGCCTTGGCGTTTCGGGACGGCCGCACGGGGCTTGGATCGTGCCCCCGGCCGGGACTATTCTGCGCGCTGCACGGGCTGGAAGACACACTGTTTCCCATCATGAGCAACAATGTTGTTTCTCCGGCCCGGCACCGCTCTCCTCACGCGGGAACGGTCACGCTTGACGATGCCGGGGCATCATGCGCAGACGGGACATTGCAGTCGGACAGCGCTACCGCAGCACCGAGGCGCGCTGGCTGGTCTGGGAAGTGGTGGCGATCACCCGCGACAGCCTGAACGTGCCCCATGCCAGGATTGCGGCGGTCTCGATCCGTGAGGAACGCACCGTCGCCTGCTCGGTGCTCGGCGACCCGCGGCGTTTCCAACTGCTCGACGCGACCGTCGGCTGATCCGAAGGTCTGCGCATGTTGCCGCTGTGCTTTGCGCGGCGCGGCGCGTACACTCCGGCCGTGTCGAACGGGTACGAGGAACGGTTGATGCGCCTGGCAACCTTGGTTGCGCTCCTCTCGGGCGTCGCTGCGGTGGTCGGCGGCTGCGAGAGCATGACCGCGCCGGCCGAAGAACTCTGGCCGAACCAGCCTATTGTCTACACCAATCCGTGGGTCCCCGACCTGTTCCAGGTGGAGAACATCGTCGACTATGCCACGGTGATCGCGATCGAAAGCGACATGGTGGGCGAACGCCCGGTTACGGTGATGCGCAACCTGAGGACCGAGGAGGCGATCACCGTCACCTACATCGACACGCTGGAGAGCTACCAGCGTGTCGAGATCGAGCCGGGCGGCACCCTGGCGCTGGCCGCCCTGCCGAAGCGAATCATCTCCGTGGAGTAGGGCGGGCCCGCCGTCAGGAGTCGGCCGGCCCGCGCTGCACCACCACCTTCTGGTACAGCCCGCCGAAGAAGGTCTCCTTGGACCACCGATAGCCGTCCCGCTCGCTGGCGTACGCCTCGATCTCCTCATCCCAGATCTCGCGCGCGTACGGCTCCAGCAGGGCGAACACCGACGTCATGACCAGCCGCAAGGGATGGACCGGCCGCGGCCTGTGGTAGTCCACGAACACGGCCTTGCCGTCCGGCGCCATGCTGTTCAGCACGGCGTCGACGATCCGCGTCTTGTACGCCTTCGGCACCTCGTGCAGCAGGAAGAAGCAGCACACGGCGTCGTACGGCCCGGCGCCGCCCGGCCGCACCGCATCGGCCAGGCGCACGCTGGCCTGGGGCAGGCCTTGCAGCTTGCGCCGCGTGTGGTGCACCTGGATCGGCGCAACGTCGATCACGTCCAGGCTGCCGCCGGGGCCGATGTGCTCGGCCAGACGGTTGGAGAAGTTGCCGTACACGCAGGCGGTCTGCAGCACGCGCTGGCCCGGCTCCAGCTCGTCCAGCACGGCGCGCACCAGACGGTCGGCATTGCCCCACAGGATCGCCTGGACCACAAACCACTGATCGAACACCGCGCGGCTGACCGGGTTCAGGTAGGCCCAGGAGTAGGTGTTCCGCAGGTAGTCCGGCAGCGGCACGCTCTCGGCGCTCTCGGCGGCAGTCTGCGGCAGGTCGGCATCGTCGAGATCGGCCGCGATGGTCGCCTGCGCGTCGTCTGCGGTTCGGGCGTAGCTGCCGGCGTACTGGCTCATTGTTCCGCCCCCTGCCCTGCGGGTCGGCAGGCGTTGGGCACACGTCTCCCCTTGGCTGGAAGCAGCATTCGCAATCGTTCCCCGTCATCAAGGCGGCGGGTCCGAGCCCGCCGGAAGGTGCATGCGGTTCTGGCCGCGTATCCTGGTTCGTTCGTATCCCGGCGCTTCCCCCGGCGCCGGGTCAGTGCACGGTCACCACGCCATCCAGGCCGAGCGGCGCCGCGCCGTACACGGTATGTGCGCGCGCTTCGAAGGCATTGATCAGCTTGTGCGCGGCCTCTCCGGAGACAAGACCAAGCATCTTGCCGAGCGTCGCACTCTTAAAGTTGAACAGCAGGTCCAGGCGAACCCGGCAGTGATCGCCCGGCGCGGGGTCGAAGCGCCACCGGATTTCCAGCTTGTTGAACGGGTTCTCGCTGGATGTCACCTCGATCCAGTCCGGCCGGCGCAGCACCGTCCGCGACATGAACCGCTGGCTGATCATGCTGATCCGAATCACCTGATCGGTGTGGTACTCGCCGTTGCCGCGGCGGCGCACCCGGGCCGCGACCCACCAGGGCACGAACTCCGGATAACGTTCGACATCGGCGACCAGATCGAACAGCTGATCGGGCCGGAACGGCACCTCGCGCTCAACCGTATGGGTCTGCATGGGATGAACCCCCAGTCCGTAAGAGCCTCGAGCGGACGCTTTTTGTCCGGACCGCGCCGGCGTGCGTCTCTGGTTCCCCTGTTTGGGACTAATCAATTGAAACCGGATTTCAAGGCCGGGGCAATGGCCGACGCGCCCTCCGTCATGGATTCGCAATAGACGATCCCGCGCCGCCGGCTTCAGACTGCGGCCGACGGCCCTGCGCCGGAAACGCTCGCGATCAGATCAGGATCAGGAACACCGCCGCCAGGATCGTCAACACGCCGGCCAGCGTGTACACGATCACCGACACTGCGGTGTCCGCACGGATGCCGAAGTCGTGCGCGGTGACCCGCAGGCGGTGTGCGGCATGCCAGAGCTGCAGCCCGACCACGCCGAACACGATGATCTTGATCAGCCAGTTCTCGACGAAGAAGACGACCGTGTCGTAGTTCAGCACGCCGCCGGGCTCGGCGCCGCCGAAGGCCAGGGGCATGATCGAGGTGATCGCGATCAGCACCGGTGCGAGGAACGCGGCGATCGTGCCGCCCGCGGCGAACAGGCCCCAGACGATGGGTTTATGGGATTTCGTCGCCATGGCTCACAACCCCGCCAGCACGAGCAGCACCAGGGAGACCGCACCCCAGACGGCGTAGTGCGCGCCGATGATGGTGCCGCCGGACACCTTCTCGCCGCCGACCATCAGCGGCATGGCCTTGGGCGTCACGTTGAACCACGTGATCGTGTTGTACAGCGCGAAGCCCAGGCAGATCAGCTGGAACACGAGGCCGAGCGGACTCAGGATCGCTCCGACGTACGCATTCCAGGCCTCCGGCCCCTGCCACAGGCGCCACATGCCGATCACCAGCATGGCCATGTACGCGCCGATGAAGATGCAGGTCACCTCGCGGGCGATGTACTCCCGATAGCGGCCCTGGCCCATCCACCAGGTCGTCTTCGAAACGGGGCGAACGTACGGTCTCCGGCTCATCGCGTGCTCCACGGCATGAGGAACGCCTGGAAGTAGTCGGTCGTGCTGGCGATCTTCTCCTGCTGGATGGCGCCGGCGGGATCGACGTCCTTCGGACAGACCTCGCTGCAGGCGCCGACGAAGCTGCATTCCCAAACGCCCTCGTGGGCCGCCACAACGTCGCGCCGCGCGCTGAACCCGACGTCGCGGGAATCGAGGTTGTAGCGATGCGCCAGGGCCAGCGCCGCCGGGCCGATGAACTCGGGGTTCAGCGCGACCTGCGGGCATGCGGAATAGCAGAGCATGCAGTTGATGCACATCGAGTACTGCTTGTACGCCTTGAGCTGCGCCGGCATCTGGGTGTACGTGCCGTCGTCGACCGTACGCTCCTCCTTGGGGATGATGTACGGCCGGACGCTCTCCAGCTTCTCGATGAACGAGTCGAGCACCACGATCAGGTCGCGCTCGATCGGGAAGTTGGTCAGCGGCTCGACCCGAATCTTGTCGGGGTAGTCGCGCAGGAACGCCTTGCACGACAGCACCGGCTCGCCGTCCACCATCATGCCGCAGCTGCCGCACACGGCCATGTGGCACGACCAGCGGTAGCTGATGCTGTCGTCCAGCTTGTCCTTGATGTAGTTCAGCGCGTCGAGGACCACCCAATCCTTGTCGCAGGGCACCGAGTAGGTCTGATACCTGGGCTCGGCGTCCTGGTCCGGATCGTAGCGGAGCACCTCGAGCTCCATCTGTCGGATGTCGGTCATGGCTGGAGTCGTCTCCCGCAATCCTTTGGAACGGTCGGCCCCACGCGGGCCGCTGGCCACCTGTCCCGCCCAGGCGGGCTACTCTGCGGCCGATGCCTTCTTCTTCTCCTTGGCGGCCTTCGTGGCCTTGTCCGCGTCCTCGGCGGCGCCGCCGTAGAGGCGCTCGGCCGGCTGCGACTTGGTGATGACCACGTCCAGGTAATCGATTCGCGGATCGCCGTTCGGGTTGTAGTGCGCCATGGAGTGTTTCAGGAACTTGAGGTCGTCGCGCTTTTCGTAATCGAGCCGCTGGTGGGCACCGCGCGATTCCGTCCGCACCAGGGCCGCGTGGGCCAGCGAATGCGACACCTCGATCATCGCATCGAGCTCGAGGGCGTGGATCAGCGCGGTGTTGAACACCATGCTCTTGTCGCTGAGCTGGATGTCCTTGTACCGGTCGCGCAGCTCGCCGATCTTGTTGCAGGCCGTCTGGAGCATGTCGCCGGCCCGGTAGATGCCGACGTTCTCCTCCATGGTCTCGGTCAGCTCGTCGCGCAGGCCGGAGACCCGCTCCCTGCCCTTGCCGCGCGTGATCAGCGCCTTGATCCGAGCCTCGACCGCCTCGGCCTGCTTCTCGATCTTGGCCTGGTCCGGCTCCTTCCCGCCGGCGGCCACGTAGGCCACCGCGGCCTCGCCGGCCCGCCGGCCGAACACCAGCAGCTCGGTCAGCGAGTTGGATCCCAGCCGGTTGGCGCCGTTGATGGTCACGCAGGCGCACTCGCCGGCGGAGTACAGGCCGGGCAGCGGCGTGGCCGCGTCGATGTCGGTGTGAATGCCGCCCATCATGTAGTGGACGACCGGGCGCACCGGCACGGGCTCGTAGACCATGTCCACGCCGATGTAGCTCTTGGCGAGGTCGCGCACGAACGGCAGGCGCTCGTCGATCAGCTTTTCGCCGAGGTGGGTCAGGTCGAGGTGGACCGCCTCGCCGAATCGCGTCGGGATGGTTCGCCCCGCCTTCATTTCGTGCCAGAAGGCCTGGCTCAGCTTGTCGCGCGGGCCCAGCTCCATGGCCTTCTTGACCGGCTCCGGCCGCTCCGGCCCCAGGCCGTAGTTCTTCAGATAGCGGTCGCCGTCCTTGTTGCGCATGAAGCCGCCCTCGCCGCGGCAGCCCTCGGTCAAGAGGATGCCGGTGCCGGGCAGGCCGGTCGGATGGTACTGGACGAACTCCATGTCCTTGAGCGGCACGCCGGCCTTGTAGGCCATGGCCATGCCGTCGCCGGTCTTGATCGCGCCGTTGGTGGTGAACGGATAGACGCGCCCGGCCCCGCCGGTGCAGATGATGACCGCCTTGGCCAGGAACAGCTTCATCTCGCCGGTGCGGATTTCGATGGCGGTGACGCCCTGGCAGCGGCCGTCCTCGACCATCAGGTCGGTCGAGTAGAACTCGTCGAAACGGCGGATCGAGGGGTACTTCAGCGAGGTCTGGAACAGCGTGTGCAGCAGGTGGAACCCGGTCTTGTCGGCGGCGTACCACGTGCGCTCGATCTTCATGCCGCCGAACGGGCGGACGGCGACGCGGCCGTCGGGCGTGCGGCTCCACGGGCAGCCCCACTGCTCGACCTGGATGAGCTCCTTGGGCGCCTCGTGGATGAACGCCTCGACCACGTCCTGGTCGGCCAGCCAGTCGGCGCCGCCGACGGTGTCCATGAAGTGGTTGTCGAAGCTGTCCTCGTCCTTGGCTACGCCGGCGGCGCCCCCTTCCGCGGCGCATGTATGGCTCCGCATCGGGTAGACCTTGGAGATCAACGCGATATTGACCTTGGGGTCAGTCTCCGCGACCGCAATCGCGGCGCGAAGGCCGGCACCACCGGCGCCGACGATCACGATGTCGGTCTTGATCACATCCATGGCAGGGCTCCGCGGCTGTGCCGTCAGCGACTGAAGTTGAGAGTAAACATATAGGCGGCCGGCGCAACTGCCAGCGCCATGGTACAGAAGGTTTCCCGATTGCGGCACCCCGCCGCAACCAAATTCGGCGCCGGCCGTTCCTTATCGGTCGTCGCCGCCGGACGGCGCCAGTGCTGCCGCCATCCCGCGCAGCAGTGCCGCCGCCGACGGCGCGGCGACTACGCGCACCGGCCCGGCCCGGTCGTCCGCCCCCGCCTGCGCCTGCGCACCCAGGGCAAGAACGACCGCCTCGGCCGCAGCCTGCCCGGGGAACAGCGGCGCCAGCCGGTCGGCCAACCCGGCCGCCTGCGGCGCGGCAACCAGCACCAGCGCCCGGCGCGGCCGCTTTCCCGTACCCGGCGCATCCAGCCAGCGCGCCACCGCGTCCGGCAGCGCCTCCGCGCCGGCGCCCATCGCCGGCGACAGGTCATCCAGGAACCGCACCACCCTCTCCGGGTCCGACAGGTCGGAGAAGGTGGCGGCCATCGCCGTGCCGTCGCCCGCGAACGGCTGCACCCGGACCCGCGTCTGGTCCCTCGCCCAGCCCAGGGCCAGGGCGGCGACGCACCGCTTGACGGCGGCGACCGCCGCGGTCCCGGCGCTGCCCGCGACAGCCGGGGCCGCCGCGTCCGGGCCCTGCAGCGCGGCAAGGTCGATGGCGAATAGCACATCCCGGGGCATTGCCGCTACAGCCGGCAGCACCGTCGGCAGCACATCGTCCTCCGGCGGGGCCGCCTGAGCCGCCCCTGCCGGCGGTTCTTCGATGGCTGCGGCCTCGCCATCGTCCTCCCAGCGCGTGCCGGACCAGCCGCCTGCACCGGTTGGCTCGCCCGTCGCTGCTGCTGCGTCGTCCGGCGCGCTGTCCAGGTCATCGAGGCCGAACACGAAATCGGGAGCGTCCGGATCGCCTGCCGAGATGGCCGGCCGGCCTGGCGGCATCGCCTCCGCGGCCGGCTCGCCCTCCTCGTCCGGCGGCGGCATGCCGGCTCCGGCCTCATCCGGAACGGCCTCCACGGCCTCAAGGTCGTCCGCCGCCGAGATGTCGATGTCCGGCCAGCCCGGCGCCTCCGGCGGCGGCGCGGCACCGGCGGCGAGATCCGACGCATCCGCCGGCAGGGTGCCGACCTCGGTCCAGCCCGGCTCGTCCGCCGCAGGCGCGGCGGCGCCCCCCCAGTCCGGACCGTCCGGACGGTCCGGTGGCAGCGCGTCCGCGTCGTCGGCATCCTCGACGGCCGGGCGGGTTGGCGGACCAACCTCGCCCGGTCCCCCGGCCCCGGCATTGGCAAGGACCGTCGCGGGCAGACGGGCGACGGCCGTCGGCAGCACGATGACGTTGTCGGGCGCGGCGTCCGCGGCGCTGTCGGGCACCTGCGACGCCTCGGGCGGCTCGACCGCGACGGCCACCACCGCCGTGTCGAGGGTGCCGTCCGCATCCACAAAGCTGTACTCGAAGGCGTCCGCGCCGCCGAAGCCCGGCGGCGGCATGTAGCAGAACGAGCCGTCGGTATTGAGCACGACGCTGCCGTCCCGGTCGGTGTTCATGGCGCCGACGCTGACCAGGCGGCGCTCCGGCTGCCCGCGCAGCACGCCGTCGCCTGCCGGCACGTCCAGCGCCGTGTCGCACCGGACTGCGTAGGCCGCGGCGGCCGGCGCGGCTTCGCCGGCCCGGTCCGCTGCCGGCGCCGAAGGCATGTCCCCGGCTTCGGGCTCGAACTCCAGTTCCGGTTCCGGCCCTGCCTGCGGCTCCGGCCCCGGCTCAAGCTCGTAGTCTTCTGCCGACTCCGCCGCCATGTCCGGCGGGACGTTTGATTCCGGCCACGGTTCCGGCTCTCCTCCGATCGCGGCATCCGGCTCAGGCTCCGGGAGCCCGGCCCGATCCGCATCCGGTTCGGCCGAGGGCGGCGGCGGCGGCTCGGCCGCGGCACTGTCCTCGCCCGCCTCGGGCGGAGGACCCGGCTCCTCGGCCGGCGTCGCAACGTCCGTCGGCGTCGACGCCGGCTCCGGTTCGGCGGGGAGCGGCGGTTCGGGAAACGGCTCGGAAGGTGGACGCGCGTCCGTTATGGGCGTGACGGCGGGGGGCGGTTCCGGCGGCAGCGGCGGCAGCGGCGGCAGCGGCGCATCGTCGGGCGCAGGCTCGGCGCCGTCCGCCTCGGGCAGCCCGAACGTCAGGCCGTCCGGCCCGAGCAGCGCGATGATCCCGATGCGCTCCCCCACGGGCAGGGCGACGACCGACCGGAACGTCGGGGCGGTGCCGCTCAGGGCACCGGGCTCGGCCAGCTCGCGCTCGCCGGCAGCGAACAGGTCGGCGATCCGTGCGGCCGGGACCGGGGCGCCGTCGCCCACGGCCAGTGCCGGTCCGCCCGCCGCCGCGAAGAAGCCGGCGAGCAGCACGCTGCCGGGGTTGCCGTAATCGATCCGCAGGTCGGCGCCGTCGCGCACCAGGGTCACGGCGATGGTCCCGCCCGTTGCCCAGCTCCGGTCCAGCGCAACGCCTTCGTCCGGGCTCACGAGGACGACCGTCTGGCCGCCATCTCCGGGCGGCGAGGCCGGCACGCCCGCAGCCACGGCAGCGTCGGGCGACACGGCGGCCTCGGGCGGCGGCGCAGGGCCGGGCTCTGGTGCGATGCCGGACATGATCGCCCCCGCGGGCGCCGGCGGCTGCGGCGCCTCGTCATGGCGGGCCTCGTCGAGGCCGATGCCGCCGGGTATGACCGATCCGCCCATCGACCGTGAAAAGTCCCACCGTACCGCGTTGCCGTCACCGGGACGCTGGCGGCCCGTCACGCAGGGCCGCCGACGGTCCGGAGTTTGGGCGAGACCCCCCGTCGCGTCAAGCAAAGGTAGTCACCGTCCGGTGCCCGCGCGCAGCCTGCGAGGCGGCCGCATCCGGATCCGCACGCCGCGCTGTCGCCTGCACCCGTTTCGCCGGCCGGCCCCGGCCGCCGAAACGCGGCGCGCGGCGGGGCGATCAGTACAAGCCGCCGGTCCCCTGGAAGGCGCGCTCCGCCGTCTCGTCGAACACCTGGGGCTGCGGGCGGTCCGACGGTTCCCACCCATCCCGCATCGCCTCCAGGATCGCGCCGGAGGAGCCGGCGGCCGCCGGAGAGCCGGTCCACCGGTCGACCCACACGGCGGTCACGCCCTCCGGCACCCGGAAATCGCGGTCGCGCCGGCCGCGCAGGGCCGCTTCCATGAACGCGCCGAAGATCGGCACGGCGGCAGTGCTGCCGGATTCCGCGCCGAGCGAGCGCGGCTCGTCGAACCCGACATAGACGCCGACTGCCAGCTCCGGGGCAAAGCCGACGAACCACGCGTCGCGGGCGTCATTGGTGGTGCCGGTCTTGCCGGCCAGCGGCAGGTCGAGCCCGGCCAGGCGCGCCGCCGTGCCCCGCTGCACCACGCCGCGCAGGATGGAGACCATCTGAAAGGCGCTGACGGGGTCGGTGACCTGTTCGCGCTCGGCATGAATCGCCGGCGTCGGGCCTCCGCCCCAGTCCCCGCTCTGGCACTCGAAGCAGGCGCTGGTATCGGTGCGGTAGATCGTCCGGCCGTCGGCGTCCTGCACGCGCTCCACCAGATACGGCTCGATGCGTTCCCCGCCGTTGGCAATCATGGCGTAGGCGGTGGTCAGCCTGAGCAGCGTCGTCTCTCCGGCACCCAGCGTCATGGACGGCAGTAGCGGCATGTCGTCGTAGATGCCGAAGGCGTTGGCGACCTCCGCGACCGGTTCGATGCCCATCTCGAGCACCAGGCGCACCGTCATCACGTTGCGCGAGCGCTCCACGCCGTACCGCAGCGGCAGCGCCCCGTGGAAGTCCCGACCGTAGTTCTCGGGCACCCAGGCACTCTGGCGCGGCCCCTGGTCGACCGCAACCGGCACGTCGAGCAGCACCGAGGTCGGGCTGTAGCCGTTCTCCAGTGCGGCCAGGTAGACGAACGGCTTGAACGCCGAGCCGGGCTGCCGATAGGCCTGGGTGGCGCGGTTGAACTCGCTCATCCCATAGCTGAACCCGCCCGCCATGGCGGCGACCCGGCCGGTTTCCGGGTCCATGGCGACGATGGCGCCCTGGACCTCGGGGATCTGGCGCAGGCCGAAGGCGCGGGTCTGGCCGGCCGCGGCGGCAGTCCCGGCACTGATCGCGGTCACCGGCTCGACCAGCACCACGTCGCCCAGGGCCAGCACGTCGCTGACGCGGTAGACCGCCGGCCCCAGCCAGCCGCCCGGATGCTGGCGACGCGCCCAGCGCACCTCCTCCAGCGGAATGGTCCCGATCTCGCCGTCGCCGAGGCCGATGCGGGCCGACTGCGCCCCCGCCTCCAGGACCACCGCGAGGCGCCACTGCTCCGCCCCCGGCGGCGGATCGATCTCGGCCAGCACGGTCTGCCACAACGGCACCGGCTCGGCCGCCGGCGCTTCATCCTCCGCCGGATCCTCCGCCGGATCCTCCGGCGCATCCCCGCCCGCGAGCCGCTCGCGCAGCCCGGCCACCGCGCCGAGCAGCCCGCCCGACCCGTCGTCCGCCTCGTCCGCAGGGGGCGGCGCCTCCGGCTGCGGCGCCGCGGCGGCGGCCTCGTCGAGCGCGGCCTGCTGGCTGACGATGCGGCTCATGTTGGAGATCGGGCCGCGCCAGCCGTGCCGGCGGTCGTAGGCCATCAGTCCCTCGCGCAACGCGTCGTGGGCAATCGCCTGCAGGCGCGGGTCGAGCGTGGTGCGCACGGCCAACCCGCCCTCGTACAGCAAGTCGCTGCCGTACGTCTGGCGCAGGAAGCGGCGCACCTCCTCGGCGAAATAGGGCGCGGACACCGTATCGGGCGCAGCCCGCTCGCGCACCTCGAGCGGCTCGGCGCGCGCCGCCTCGGCCTCCGCGGGCGTGATCGCGCCGTCCTCGACCATCCGGTCGAGCACGTAGTTGCGCCGCGCCACCGCGGCATCGTACCGGAAGATCGGGTGGTAGTTGTTCGGCGCCTTGGGCAGCGCGGCCAGGAACGCGGCCTGGGCCAAAGTCAGCTCCGCCGGCGGCACGCCGAAATAGCGCATCGATGCCGTGCCGACACCGTAGGCGCCGCGGCCCAGATAGATCTGGTTGAGGTACAGCTCGAGGATCGTGTCCTTGTCGAAGGTGCGTTCGATCAGGATCGCCAGCACGATCTCGCGCATCTTGCGCAGCAGCGAGACCTCGTTGGTCAGCAGCAGGTTCTTGGCGAGCTGCTGGGTGATGGTCGACCCGCCGTGCAGGCGGCGATCGGTCAGGGCGTTGCGCACGTTGACCAGCGCGGCGCGGGCCAGGCCGCGGAGGTCGACACCGAAGTGCTCGCGGAAGCGCTGGTCCTCCGCCGAGATGAACGCCTGCACCAGATAGGGCGGCATCGACTCGATCGGCACATGGGCGCGGTTCTCGCGGTAATACTCGCGCACCAGGCGCCCGTCGGCGGCATACAGGCGGGTTGCCTGCGGCGGCTCATAATAGGCGAGCCGGCGGTGGTCGGGAAGGTCGAGGACCCCCGCCGTGACGGTCCCCAGGACCGCCAGCAGGGTCGCAAATGTGGATAACATGAGCCTTCAACCCATCTGCATGTGATCCGTGTATAGCCGCTGGCGAGCATGCGCGCAATTCGTGGCAGCATGACGGCTGCGAAACGGCAGCACCGTGCCGCCACAGCCACATGCTGAGCAGCACGCCCCGGTGCGCCGCAAATCTGGTACCGGTGCCAACGCAGACACGCCAAGACGTGTTCCGTGCGGCCTCGGCCGGCGCAAGACCGGAGGCGTTGCGCCCGCCGGATGTTCCGTATATGTTCCTATTTTCGGACGCAAATCCGGCCCCCCGCCGCCCGTTTACGCCCGCAGACGCATGCGCGACTCCCATGAAGACGACCGCCCCCGCCGCGTGCGTCCGGCACCGTCCGCCGGCCCGGCGCTGCTGGGCACGCTGGCGGACGGCGCGATCGACGTGTTCTGCTGGTGCAACCGGTGCGGCCACAACGCCGTCGTCCCCACCGCCCTGCTGATCCGCCAGCTCGGTCCCGCCGTGCCCGTCCCCGCTGTCGGCGCGCACATGCGCTGCACCGGCTGCGGCAGTCGCGACGTGGCGACCCGCCCGGCCTGGCCGGCGGCCGGTCCGATCACCCGCCACGATTGAGGATGCACGCATTCCATGGCCCGATCGGGATGCTCTTGGCAGCTCTGACCGGGCGCCTGCCGCTACTCCTCGACGAACGCGGGCAGCTCGGCAAGCAGCCGGCGCATGCCCGGGACGGTGTCGTCGCGCCAGCGGAACCAGTAGTAGGCATGGGTCACCGCGTGCACCGGGTGGGCACCGGCCGTGCCCGCCTTCTCCAGCGTGTCGTTGATCAGGAAATGAAACACGGCGTTGCCGACCTGCTCCGGCTTCTCCTGGACGACGGCGGTCTTGACGTGCTCCAGCGTATCGGCGGCGGCGACATCGTCGGTCGGCAGGAACTCGAGCACCTGGTCGAGCGCGAAATCGACGGCGTCGTCGAACCAGCCGTTGCGGTGCAGGAAATCGAAGTAGCCGTGCATCTCCACGGACAGGCTCAGCGCGTGGTGCCGCGCCTCCTTCTGCCACAGCAGATCCGGCGCAGTCATGGGCGCAGTCATGGGCGCAGTCATGGCAGCCCCCTCCTCGGGCTCACAGCGAAATTCCGGGCCGGGTGCCGCACCCGACGACGGCGCCGTCCCCGGATCGGCCCGTCGCGCGTCGCCGCAGCAGCATGGGCGGTGGCGACGAGCGGGTCGACGCAGGCGGGCGGCGGCTCAGGCCGTGCCGCCCCTGCCGGACGGATGGGTGCGGCTGCCGGCATGCAGCAGCTGACCGACCAGGGCCTGGAAGTCCGTGCACTCGGCAAGATCGTCGACCGAGACGATCCCGGTCACGCGCCCGTCCGCGCGGCCGACGACCGGCATGCGCCGCACGTGATGGGCGACCATGGCCCGGGCGACCGTGTCCACGTCCTCATCCGTGTAGCAGGAGACGATGTGCGGCGACATGACCTCGCCCACCCTCGCGACGTAGGTGTCGCGGCCGTAGGCATCGCAGCGCGTGACGATGTCGCGGTCGGTGACAATGCCGACCGGGCGGCCAAGCCGGTCAACCACCGGCAGGCTGCCGACGCCGAGCGCGCGCATGCGCTCCGCCGCCTCCGCGACCGGGCTCTCGGGGTCGATCAGCGCGACCTCGCGAACCATGAGCTCCTCGATCTTCATGGCCTGCCTTCCCTCCTCTCCCCGCGCAAGCGCGGGCAGGGCAGCGCATTCCGCAGCGGGCGCAAGGCGGCTGCCGTGCGGCGTCAGGTCGCTCAGTGGACCGCGCGGCCGCCTTCGGGCCCTGCTACAGGCTCGTGTCCGGTCCCGTCGCCGTTTCGGGCCATGCACTGCCGGCCCGGGTCGTACGTCCACACCTCGGACATCCGGCCGTCCCGCCGATGCACGTGCACCTCGACCTCGTGACCCAGGCGAGACACGCGTTCGGCATCCTCAAGCGCGGCGTCGAGCGCGTCCTGCTGACTCTCGAAATGGCCGAAGTGCTCGCCGCCGAAGGTGACCGACCAGACGCGCTCGCCGGTGTCCGGGTTGCGTTCGACGACATACTGAAGATGTGCCACCTGTCCCATCGACACCCCCACCGGACCGGCCGGGCCGTCCGCCTGCACTGCCCTGCAAGACTCGCCGCAAACCGGCTGCGACTGCCCTTTAATGATTCACATATGTTGGGCGCCGCCTTCCTTGCTGCAACAGTAAAACAGTGCTTGTTGTGTAGAACGGTTCCAAAGGAAACAAATGAACAAGTCTCCGCCGGCCGGTCCGTCAACTCGAACGGGTTAATCCACAAGACGTAGGGGCCGGCCGCCGCCCCCATTGCGTACTCTTCACAACCGGGCACAGAGACAGCGCAGTGCGCTATGGCAGCACCGTGCCCTTGAGGATGGCCTGCATGAACACCGCGCCGTCGATGTCGCAGTCCATGCAGTTGGCGTTGGTCAGGTCGCTGCCGGTGAAGTCGGCGCGGGTCAGGTTGGCGGTGTGCAGGTCGGCGCCGCGCAGGTTGGCGCCGATCAGCTTCGCCCCGCTCAGGTTGGCCGGCCAGAACCGCCCGGTGCTGCCGCCGGTCGATCCGCGCATCTCGACCGAGGTCAGCTTGACCCACGTCAGGTCGGCGCGCGTCAGGTCCGCGCCGGACAGGTTGGCGCCGTCCAGCACGGCGCGGCTCAGCCCGCAGTTGACCATGTCGCAGCCGGACAGGTCGGCCATCAGCAGGACCGCGCCGGACAGGTTGGCGTCGCGCAGGCAGGCGCCGCGCAGGCTGGCCCCCGACAGGTTGACGCCGGTCAGGTCCATGCCGGACAGGTTCAGCCCGTCGAGGGTGGCGCGCGCGCCGGTCCGGCCGTTCGAGGTCATCCAGGCGGCGTGGCCGCGCACCAGCTCCTCGACCAGGCCCGGCTTGCGGTCGCGCTGCCGCTCCACGAAGGTGCGGTCGACGGTGCACATCGACAGGTCGATCCCGTCCAGGTTGACGTCCGCAAGGTCGGCATTGGTCAGGTTGGTGCCGCGCAGCACCGCGCCCTCCAGCCGTGCGCCCGTCAGGCGGGCGCCGGTCATATTCGTTCCGGTCAGGTTGGACCCGGTCAGGTCGGCGCCGCTCAGGTTGGCGCCGGACAGGTTCGCGTCGGCGAAGCGGGTCCGCCGCAGCATCGCCCCGGACAGGTTGACGCCGACCAGCGACGACTTGCCCAGGTTGGCGCGCGACAGGTTGGCGCCGGTCAGGTCGGCGTGGTCCAGGGTCGCCTTGCCCAGGTCGCTTTCCAGCAGGGTGACGCCCCGATCGCCGTCGGCGCTGATCAGGGTGCCCTCGCGCAGGTCGACCCCTTCCAGGTTGGCCCGGCTCAGGCGCGCGCCGCGCAGCCGGGCGCCGCGCAGGTCGGCGTGGAACAGGCTGGCGTCGCTCAGATCGGCCCGCGACAGGTTGGCGGCGAACAGGTCGCAGAAGCTCAGGTCCGCCGACGCCAGGTTGCTCTTCTCCAGCTTCGCGCCGGACAGCTTGGCCAGCCGCAGGTTGGCCCCCGGCAGGTGCGCCGACGACAGATCCTGCACGGCCAGGTTGGCCCGCCGCCCGCCCGCCTGCTTGGCCAGCCAGCGTTCGTGCTCGGCAAGGATGCGGACGATGTCCTTGGGTGTCATGGAAACGCGAGGTCCTGCATGCCGGGGCACGCCTCGGTGAACGAAGGCTCCATGTAGCCCCGTTTGCGGCGGTTGTCACGATCACCGATCCGGTAGCGTCGCCAACGGCGGGCACTCCCTTTCGGGAGCGTCTCAAGGCGCAGGCTCGCGGACCGTTGCGGCTTTTTCTTGGCCGGCCCGGGCCCGCCCCGGCCCCGCGGTTGAAGCCGCGCTGCCCCGCGACCAAGCTGACTTCCCGATCAATGCCGAGGGAGAACGCCATGAACATCGATCTTCACGGCAAGACCGCGATCGTCACCGGGTCCACGAAGGGCATCGGCTTCGCCGCCGCGATCGGGCTCAGCCGCGCCGGCGCCCGCGTCGTCATCAACGGCCGAACCCGCATCAGCGTTGACGCGGCACTCGCACGGTTCAGGAACGCATCACCCGACGGCGAGGTCGCCGGCCACGCCTTGGACCTGGGGACGGCGGATGGATGTGCGGCCCTTGTCGAGGCCGAGCCGCGGACGGACATTCTCGTCAACAATCTGGGAATGTTCGGACTGCAGGATTTCTTCGCCACGCCGGACGAGACCTGGGAGCAGTACTTCCAGGTCAACGTCATGTCGGGTGTGCGGCTGTCGCGGGCCTATCTGCCCGGAATGCAGGAGCGCGGCTGGGGCCGGGTCATCTTCGTCTCGTCCGAGTCGGCCTTGAATATACCGGCCGACATGATCCATTACGGCTTCACGAAGACGGCCGACCTGTCGGTTTCCCGCGGTCTCGCCAAGCGCATGGCGGGCACCGGCGTCACCGTCAACGCGGTGCTGCCCGGCCCGACGCTGTCCGAGGGGTTCAAGGCAATGCTTCCGGACGGAGGCGGCCGGGACGACGAAGCGGTCGAGAAGACGGCTGCCGACTTCGTCATGCAGCACCGGCCGAGCTCGATCCTTCAGCGTACCGCCACCGTCGAGGAGGTGGCCAACATGATCGTCTACGCCGCCTCGCCCCAGGCCTCCGCGACCACCGGGGCCGCCCTGCGCGTCGACGGCGGTGTCGTCGAAACCCTCGCGTGACACCAGCCACCGGCGGGAACAGCCGCCGGACTCTCCCAGCCTGCGCCGCGCTTGGCCGATGGACGCCCCCGCCCCGGCGTCGGCGCGGCGACTCGCGGTGGCGCCCCCGTTGGCCGAGGGCGCGCCACCGCTTTGGTCGACGGCGTGATTACTGGACGTAGGCGCCGACGCCCACGGCGTACTGGTCGTCCACGCGGATCACGTAGCTGCGCTTGGGCTCGTTCTCGCCGCTCTGCGGGTTGGCGAACACGTAGTCGACCCAGCCTTCGTCCTCGACCGCCACGATGTCGGCGATGAAGTGGGTGCCGTTCGCGTCGGTCGCGTCCATCATGTTGGTGCCGACCAGCGACTCGTTGGCGCCGTGCGCGAGCGCGGTGCCGTCGAGGTCGAAGACGAACACGTACAGGTCGCGGTCGTGCCACTCTTCGCCCTCGTTGAACGCCGGGAACGCCACCTCCGGGCCCTCCGCCTCAAGGAAGGCGGCGGCGCGCTCCGCCATCGCCTGGGCTTCCTCCAGGCTGGCGCGCTCCTGGGCCTGAGCGGCGAAGGAGACCGCGACCGCGGCGATCACGATCGAGAACAGGCGAATCAATCTTGTCATTGTAGGCGTCCTCCCATTTTTTTGCAGAGTCGGCACGGCATCCGGTCGGCGGCTGCGGACCGTTGTCGCGCTCAGTGCGGACCGTCACCTCCGGGTGCCGGAAGGAAGGTCCGGTCGGTGCAGATGGGCACACCGCACTCGCGGCGATGCCGCCATCGTCACAAGTTTCTACCGAAGATTTAAGGGGATGCAAGCTGAAAATTCTCGGAGTCGGGCTGGCCCCACCCCCCTACGGCCCCCCAATCGATTGTGCGCTCTGAACCCTCATGCTAGAATCGGGATAAGCTGCTCGTCAGCACAATGAAGTTTACCTTGGCAAGATGGAGTCCTTGAACGACGACGGATCCGGACGAGACGATCCGAGGCACGGAAAACGTTTTCGCTGAACTGGGATATGATGACGCAAATTAACGGCAGATGGAGTTACCATTGGCATACGCCAACAATCGCAAGATCACGCGGCAATCTCTGATACAGAGAGCCACAGCTGAGGGCCTAACAACAAGTCATCGGGAAGTGTTGGCACTGGCGCAATACAGGCTTAAAAACTCTTGAGCGAAGCGCCTTATGATGTTGTTAATCACGACCGGTCGGATGTAGAGAATGTCATTCAAGACGTGATCCTTTCTGGGCTAGCCACACAAAGACCTATGCAGCGACAGCGGGAAGTTTCTATGAGTGGACCTAAACACGATCGATCTATACAGCAGAGCTCGACGAGCAGGTCTTCGCGACCATCATTGCTTGTCAGAAATCTTGGTGAGCCAATTCGGCTGACTGGCTGGAATTGTTCTGGAGTCTGTCTAGAGGCTGCGAAGGAGGGCGATCTCGTAAAAGCTGCGACGCGGCTTTCTCTTACGTCAGATCAGCGAAATTTTCATCAGGTCGCTGACAATCTGACTTCTATAATCGTTGATCATGCTCGAAAAGCAGGACACTTAGTGAATTTAAATCAATCACAAACGGTTCTTTTGGTAATTCGGCCTGACAACAGCGCAGAGCTTTGGCTAGATACGGCTGCTATGGAGCTAAATGTTATGGTCAAGCACAGCATGGCATCCGGATCCGCCGTATTTACCAGCGACATTGCCGATGTGACTGGCATGCGTTTCCCCCTTGTTGAAATTGGACCCAACGACCGTCTTGTTTGCATCTTTCGGCAGGACTGGCTCTTCGGGCTTTTCTTTGATTTCAATCCAAATAATCAGCTTGATCTTGAGGCCTGCACCAAACAACTTGGTACCTTGTACCGCAAAATTAAATATAAACATCTTTACGAAATAATTTCGGACAAAAAAGCATTATTACAATTGTGTGAAGCAGGGTGGTTTCCCTTTGTTGAGATACTGGGGAAAGAATTTTATGATCTTGCAGAGTGCTATGAACGGGGCACAGACATTCCTGCCAAGGAAGAAAATATTGTCAATAAATTTGATAGCGAGCGGCTAGAACGAATGTTTGCACGTTGGATGACTAAGCCTCATTTCGAAAAAAGGAAAAACCTTCTTAATTCGGCTCTTGCAGCGTTCAAAGATCGCAATCCTATACCTGTTATCAAAATACTACTTACTGAAGTTGAGGGCATTATTCAGGATGCATACCATGTAGATCATGGCAAGAGGCCTAAATTGGAAAATCTAATAAGGGATGTCTGCAAGTCAGCTGAAAAAAAAGCAGGCGAACCAGACACTCTTCTATTGCCTTCGGACTTTATATTGTATCTCAAGAATTGTACGTTTAAAAGTTTTGACGGAAGAAAATGGCAGGGCACTGCTAGATCACGGCATGCAGTTGGGCATGGAGCCGCTAATCCTGACACCTATACCATGATTGCTGCTCTGCAGACCATACTTACCTTAGATCAGCTCGCTTTCTACACCTGATTAATCGAGCAAATTAAATAACATCTATTGCAACAAAACTATGTTTAACCATGACATGTATGGCAGCACGTGAACCTTGCAGATTTGCACACGTCATGACACCAGAGCACCATGATCACTCCCACTCGATCGTCCCCGGCGGCTTGGACGTCACGTCATACACCACACGGTTGATCCCCTTCACCTCGTTGATGATGCGGGTGGCGACGCGGCCCAGGAAGTCGTGGGGGAAGGGGAAGTAGTCGGCGGTCATGCCGTCGGTGGAGGTCACGGCGCGCAGGGCGCAGACGTTCTCGTAGGACCGGCTGTCGCCCATCACGCCGACCGTGCGCACCGGCAGCAGCACGGCGAAGGCCTGCCAGATCGAATCGTACAGGCCGGCGCGGCGGATTTCCTCCAGGTAGATCCGGTCGGCCTTGCGCAGCACGTCGAGGCGCTCGGCCGTCACCGCGCCGGGGATGCGGATGGCCAGGCCCGGCCCGGGGAAGGGGTGGCGGCCGATAAACGCCTCGGGCAGCCCGAGCGTGCGGCCGAGCGCCCGCACCTCGTCCTTGAACAGCTCGCGCAGCGGCTCGATCAGCCGCAGGTTCATGCGCTCGGGCAGGCCGCCGACGTTGTGGTGCGACTTGATGGTGACGCTCGGGCCGCCGGTGAACGACACGCTCTCGATCACGTCGGGATACAGCGTGCCCTGGGCCAGGAAGCGGGCGCCGCCGATCTTCGCCGCCTCCTCCTCGAACACGTCGATGAAGGTGGCGCCGATGATCTTGCGCTTGCGCTCCGGGTCGTCGACACCGGCCAGCCGGTCGAGGAACCGGTCGCCGGCGTCGGCGTGCACCAGCGGGATGTTGTAGTGGCCGCGGAACAGGCCGACCACCTGCTCGGCCTCGCCGGTGCGCAGCATGCCGGTATCGACCAGGATGCAGGTGATCTGCTCCGGCACCGCCAGATGGATCAGCACTGCCGCCACGGCGCTGTCCACGCCGCCGGACAGGCCCAGCACGACGCGGCCGCCGTCGGCGACCGGCCCGACCTCGGCGCGGATGCGGGCGACCGCCTCGTCGCGGAACGCCGCCATGGTCCAGTCCCCGCGACAGCCGGCGACGCGGTGGGTGAAGGCGCGCAGCAGCTCGGCGCCGCGCGGCGTGTGCACGACCTCGGGGTGGAACTGGACGCCGTAGAAGCGGCGGGCGTCGTCGGCGATCGCGGCATGCGGCGCGCCCTCGCTGACCGCAACGCTGCGGAAGCCCTCGGGCAGCGCGGTGACGCGGTCGCCGTGGCTCATCCACACCGGCTCGCGCGCGCCCTGCGGCCACAACCCATCGAACAGGGCGCAGTCGTCCACGACCTCGATCTCGGCGCGGCCGAACTCGCGGTGCTCGTGGCCTTCGACGGCGCCGCCGAGCTGCATGCACATGATCTGCTGACCGTAGCAGATGCCCAGCACCGGCACGCCCAGATCGAACACCACCTGCGGCGCGCGCGGGGAGCCCTCCTCCGCGGCCGAGGCCGGGCCGCCCGACAGCACGACGGCACGGGCGCCGAAGCCGGCGATCCGCTCCGGGCCGGCGTTGAACGGCCAGATTTCGCAATACACGCCGCTCTCGCGGATCCGGCGCGCGATCAGCTGGGTCACCTGCGACCCGAAGTCGAGGATCAGCACGCGGTCGTGCCGGGGATGTTCGGCGGCAAACGAGATCATGGGGCGGGATGCGGCGCTGCGGGCTCAGGCCCGCAAACCTAGTGCCCCGCCGGCCTCCCGACAAGCAACGCGACACCGGCCCGCCGGCGGACGGGCGCGGACCGGCCCTGACGCGATCCGCGGCACGCAAATAAACGAAGAAACAACGAGGCTCTGATAGCAAGGTGACGGCGCGGCCCGCACCGGCGCGCCGCGGTCGCGCAAAGACGAGGCCGCGGGACCGGGACGGCCCGCGCCGCGGCGGGACACGATCCCGTCGGAATTTCGTCGAATGCCGGCGGCAATGCGGCCGCACATGGTGCGAAAAAGTGACATGTGCTGCAAACGCGCCATCAAGATGCCTCTTGGCAATCATCCTTTAACAACAATCGTGTATATGATGATGTGAAGGTTTCGATGGAACGGAGGCCGGTCATGGCGCTACGCATGATATTGTGGCTGTATCTGGTGCTGTGGGCCATCCATATGATGACCAGCCCGGCCGTATCCCTGTTCCCGGGGCCGTAGGAGCGCCCTCCCCACAGTCGTCCGCAGCAAAAGAAGGTTCGCAACAGCCGTCGGCCGCAAAGATCCGAAGCGCCTCAGCCATTCTCGGTTCCGTCGCCGGCGGCCCTGTCCATCACCGCCACGTAGAACGCATCGGTGCCGTGCCGGGCCGGCGTCAGCCGCAGGTCCCGGCCGGCTGCGGGCGCCTCGCCGAGCCCTGCGTCGCGCCAGGCCTGCTCCACGGGCACCGGCCGGAACTCGGCGTGTCGCCCGAGAAACGCCTCGAGTCGCGCCTCGTTCTCCTCCGGCAGCAGCGAGCAGGTGGCGTAGACCAGCCGTCCGCCCGGCTTCACCAGCCGGCACGCGCTGTCCAGGATGGAGTCCTGCACGGCGGCGAGCGCCTCCAGGTCCACCGGGCGCCGGCGCGCCTCCGGGTGGCGGCGCCAGGCGCCGCTGTTGCTGCACGGCGCGTCGATCAGCACCCGGTCGAACTTGCCCTTCTGGCGCGCCACCCAGCGGTCGCGCTCGCCGGACAGCACGCGCGGCTCGATGTTGTTGACGTGGCTCCGGTGCAGGCGCTCGCGGCCCCGCTCCAGTCGCTCGGCGGCGACATCGCAGGCGACCACCCGACCCTTGTTGGCCATGCGGGCGGCCAGCGCCAGCGCCTTGCCGCCGGCGCCGGCGCAGAAGTCCACGACCTGGTCGCCGGGCCGCGCCCCGACCAGCAGCGCCACGAGCTGCGAGCCCTCGTCCTGGATCTCGATGGCGCCGCCGCGGAACAGCGGATGCCCGGCCAGCGGCGGGTGGCCGGCGACCCGGATGCCGACCGGCGAGTACGGCGTCGGCGCCGACTCGATCCCGTCGACGCGCAGCCGGGCCAGCGCGTCGTCGCGGCGCGCCACCTGCTCGTTGACGCGCAGGTCGACCGGCGCCGGGGCCAGCAGCGCCGCCAGTTCCTCGGTAAACCGGTCGCCGAAGGCCGCCTGCAGCGACGGCGCCGCCCACTCCGGGCACTCGACCCGCACCGCCTCCGGCATGTCGGGATGGTCGATCCGGCCCGGCGGCAGCGCCGCAATCAGCGCCCGCTCGGCCTCGTCCATCGGTGCCGGGGCATAAAGACTGCCGTCGAACAGCACGACCAGTGCCGACACCTCCAGCGCCTCGCCCAGCACCAGCCAGGCGATTGCCAGGGTGCGCGGCGCCACCGGCGCCCCGGCCCGCACCAGCCACCACTCCAGCCGCAGGCGGTGGCGCAGCACCGCGTAGACGCGGTCGCCGATGGCGGTGCGGTCCTTGGCGCCGACGTAGCGGCGCTGGCGGAACCATCCCGTGATCACGGCATCGGCCGGCCGCGGCGACGCCTCCACGGCCTCCAGCAGCTCGATCGCCGCGGCGGTGCGGGCGGCCGGGGTCATGGCCGGGACGCGGCCTTGCCGCACAGGATGCCGGCGCTACCCTCGCTGGCGTTACGCCCGGACGGCCGCCGGCCCGGCCTTTCTCCACACAATCCGCTCATCGCCCCGTTCGCAAAGGATGGTCCCATGGCCCTGAACACCGTCGTCCTCTATGGCTCGGTCCGCCAGGCGCGGCGCGGCATCGGCGCCGCCCGCTTCGTCACTGCGCAGCTTGAGAAGCGCGGCCACGCCGTCACCCTGGTGGACCCGATGGAACGGCAACTGCCGCTGCTCGACCGCATGTACAAGGAGTACGAGCCGGGCGAGGCGCCGGCCGTGCTGGAGGAGCTGGCCGGACTGTACCGCGCCGCCGACGGGTTCGTCATCGTCAGCGGCGAGTACAACCACGGCATGCCGCCGGCGCTGAAGAACCTGCTCGACCATTTCCTCGAGGAGTATTTTTTCCGGCCGTCCGCGATCGTCTGCTACTCGGCCGGCAGCTTCGGCGGCGTGCGCGCCGCCATGCAGTTGCGCATGACGCTGGCCGAGATCGGCATGCCGAGCATCTCGTCGATCTTCTCCGTGCCGCGGGTGCAGAACGCCTTCGAGCTCGACGGCACCCCCGACGATCCGGCCACCTGGGAACGCCGCATCGGCCGCTTCCTGGACGAATTCGAGTGGCACGAGCGCGCGCTGAAGGCGGAACGGGCCAAGGGCACCCCGTACTGACCGTCCCGCAGCCCGGCCGGCGCTGCGCATTCCGGGCAGGGCCGGCGCGCCCGCCCGCATCGCGGCGGAGTCCTTCGATGGTAAAGGTTGCATGAATCTGGGCGGCGTTGCATTGTCTCCGTTCCTTTTTTGCAGACGTGCACGCCGTCCGTCGGGCGCCGCACCGTGGTGGCCGGCGGCGGCGTCCCGAGAAGGATGGCCATGCGTTCGCCGATTGCCCGAACCTGTCTCGCCGCGCTCGCCCTGCTTGCCGCCACCGCCACCGGACCCGCCACGGCTCAGCAGGACCCGGCCGACGTGGTCATGGTGCTCGACGCCTCCGGCAGCATGTGGGGCCGGGTCGAGGACCGCTACAAGATCGAGATCGCCCGCGAGGTGCTGGCCGACCTGCTCGCCGACTGGACGCCGTCGGTGCGTCTCGGCCTGATCGCCTACGGCCACCGCAGCGACGACGACTGCAGCGACATAGAGACGGTGGTGCCGGTCGGCCAGGTCGATCCGGACGCCGTGATGGCCACGGTGAACCGGCTGCAGCCGCGCGGCCGCACGCCGCTGACGGATGCCCTGCGCCTGGCGGCGGAGACCATCGGCTACCGCGAGCGGCCGGCGACGGTCATCCTGCTCAGCGACGGCGTCGAGACCTGCGGCGGCGACCCCTGCGCCGTAGCCGCGGAGATGGAGCGCGCCGGCGTCGACCTGACCGCTCACGTCATCGGGTTCGACGTCCTCGACCCCGCCGACCAGGCGCGCCTGAGCTGCATCGCCGAGAGCACCGGCGGCGAGTTCCACACCGCCGGCACCGCCGACGAGCTGTCCGACGCGCTGGCCGCCGTCGGTGCCTCGGTCAGCGAACCGGAGCCCGCGCCGGCCCCGGCGCGCGCCGACGTGACCGTCGAGCCGCCCGACCCGGTCGCCGGCAGCGAGGTGACCGTGCACTGGCAGGGCCCGGACGCGGAGGGCGACTACATCGCGCTGGTCGCTCCGGGCGCGCCCGACATGTCGTTTGGCGTCTATGCCTACACGCGCGACGGCAACCCGCTCACCCTGCGCGCACCCGAAGACCCCGGCAGCTACGAGGCGCGCTACGTCTCCGGACCGGAGCGCAGCGTGCTGGCGCGGGCGCCGTTCACGGTCACCGTGGCGGCCGTGACCCTGGACGCGCCCGACGCGGTGGATGCCGGTGCGCGCTTCCAGGTCTCGTGGGTGGGACCGGACGACCACCGCGACTACGTCACCATCGTCCAGGCCGGCGCGGCCCAGGGCGAATACGGCAACTACACCCGCACCGAGCGCGGCAATCCGCTCACCGTCCGCGCGCCGGACCAGCCGGGGCAGTACGAGCTGCGCTACAACACCGGCCAGTCCGGCGAGACGCTGGCCGCGGTGCCGATCGTCGTGCGCGAGACCAGCGCCAGCCTGGACGCGCCCGAGGCCGTCGACGCCGGGGCGGATGTCCAGGTGGCCTGGACCGGCCCGGACAACGATCGCGACTACGTCACCATCGTCGAGGCCGGCGCGGCGCAGGGCGAGTACGGCAACTACACCCGCACCGAGCGCGGCAACCCGCTGACCGTCCGCGCGCCGGACGAACCGGGCCAGTACGAGCTGCGCTACAACACCGGCCAGTCCGGCGAGACGCTGGCCGCGGTGCCCATCGTGGTGCGCGAGACGACCGCCAGCCTGGACGCGCCCGAGGCCGTCGACGCCGGGGCGGATGTCCAGGTCGCCTGGACCGGCCCGGACAACGATCGCGACTACGTCACCATCGTTGAGGCCGGCGCGGCCCAGGGCGAGTACGGCAACTACACCCGCACCGAGCGCGGCAACCCGCTGACCGTCCGCGCGCCGGACCAGCCGGGGCAGTACGAGCTGCGCTACAACACCGGCCAGTCCGGCGCGACGCTGGCCGCGGG